>Ga0160442_100013_pt1 | contig 424413 bp, 376 predicted proteins | sample HID1971M_E1MG_FD_108252 | JGI IMG/M metagenome (GOLD analysis project Ga0160442, IMG submission 108252) | Enriched millipede-associated microbial communities from UW Madison campus, WI, USA - HID1971M_E1 MG | ecosystem: Host-associated > Arthropoda: Insects > Digestive system > Unclassified ... | reverse complement strand
CTGCACCCACGGGGTGGACACAGACCCAACATCTCAACCAAGACCCACCACATCACTGCGATGGACCATCTTGGCATCGACTACTTGGCACACTGTTGAGTTCTCAAGGAACAGACGCGCATCGCTCCAGGCCTTTCGGCCTTTCTTCGAGGCTTTGTCGTTCTCAATCCTAGCGGACCTTTTCAGCTCCCCCGTCCGGCTCTTTCGAGCGGCGGTAGCGAGCTGAGGCCCGGACCCGAACTGTATCAGGGCGCACGGAGCGCCTTGACCTACGTTCGGGGGCGGCCACCCTCGGGACCAGCCACCGAGGATCTTTCCTCGGTGTCCGTTCCTCCCTGCCGGGCGACATCGAGAACATTACGCGCGGCCTGGCGCAGGTGGCAAATCGTCGTGCGGTGACCCCCGTCACCAGATGCCCGCAAGGCTCTGACCTGCGCAGATCCGGCCGGCCGCCCCTGAGGGGCGACCGGCCGGACGGACGATCCAGGACGAGCCGGACAGCGTCCGGGCCGTCAGGCCTGGGCGTCGACGACGGCGAGCGTCCGCTTGCCGCGGCGCAGGACCGCCCAGCGGCCGTGCAGGAGGTCGTCCGCGGACAGGACCGCGTCCTCGTCGGGCACGCGCACGTTGTTCACCGAGGCGCCGCCTTCGCTGATCGCCCGCCGTGCGGCGGCCTTGCTCGCGACGATCCCCGACGCGGCCAGCAGGTCGACGATCGGCACGCCCGCCCCGCCCGCCGCCGACGGCAGCTCCGCGACCGCAGCGGCGAGCGTCGGGGCGTCCAGGTCCCCCAGCGAACCGCGTCCGAAGAGCGCCTGGCTCGCCGCCACCACCTTCTCGGCGGCCTCGGCCCCGTGCACCAGTGCCGTCACGTCGTACGCCAGCGTGCGCTGCGCCTCGCGCGCGGCCGGCCGCTCGGCGACCGCCTCCGCCAGGGCGTCGATCTCGTCGCGCGAGCGGAACGTGAACACCTTGAGGTACCCGACCACGTCGGCGTCGTCGGCGTTGAGCCAGAACTGGAAGAACGCGTACGGGCTCGTCAGGTCGGGGTCGAGCCAGACGGTGCCCGACTCCGTCTTGCCGAACTTCGTGCCGTCGGCCTTGGTGATGAGCGGCGTGGTGAGGGCGTGGACGGCGGTGCCCTCGACCTTGCGGACGAGCTCGACGCCCGACAGCAGGTTCCCCCACTGGTCCGAGCCGCCCGTCTGCAGGGTCACGCCGTACCGGCGGTGCAGCTCGAGGAAGTCCATGCCCTGCAGGATCTGGTAGCTGAACTCGGTGAAGCTGATGCCCTGCTCGCTGTTGAGGCGGCGCGCGACGGTGTCCTTCGCGAGCATCGTGCCGAGCCGGTAGTGCTTGCCGACGTCCCGCAGGAAGTCGATGGCCGACAGCGGCGCCGTCCAGTCGAGGTTGTTCACCATCGTCGCGGCGTTGTCGCCCGAGAACAGGAGCAGCGGCTCGATCTGGCGGCGGATCCGGTCGACCCAGCCGGCCACGACGTCGCGGGAGTTGAGCGTGCGCTCCCCCGTCATCTTCGGGTCGCCGATCAGGCCCGTCGCGCCGCCGACCAGGGCGTACGGACGGTGCCCGGCGTCCTGCAGGCGGCGCACCGTGAGGATCTGGACGAGGTTGCCGATGTGCAGGCTCGGTGCCGTCGGGTCGAAGCCGCAGTACAGGGGCACCGGACCTGCGGTCAGGGCGGTGCGCAGGGCGTCGACGTCGGTGGTCTGCGCGATCAGGCCGCGCCACTCGAGCTCGTCGAGGATGTGGGTCACGAAGTCTCTCCTGGTCAGGAACGTACGAGGTGGTCGCGCACGCGGGCGCGGGGGGCGTGGGGCACCGCCGACGTCGTCGCCCTCACGGGACGTCTACCGACGTCGGCCTCCGATACGCCGGGCGATACGCGGACACCGTGCGCTCGTCGGTCAGCCAGTAGCGCCACGGGTAGTGCTGCGGGTCGCCGCCGTGACCGGCGACGCCGACCCGGGGCCCGCTCGCGTGCGTGGGCTGCATGGCGGACTGGTCGCGGTGCAGCACGACCGCGCCGCCGGCCTCCGTCAGGTCGGCGCCGTTCGCGCTCATGTCGAGGCCCAGGCACACCGCGAGGCGAGCGGGCCCCCGGGCGAGCTGGCGGTGCGAGTCGACGACGCCGACCCGCTCCCGTCGGCGCCAGGCGACGTCGGCACCCTCGACGACCTCGCCTGCGCGCAGCAGGACCGCCGCCGGGCTGCCCGTCGGCTGGGCGACCACGTTCAGGCAGTGGTGCAGGCCCAGGTGCCGGTACACGTAGAGGCGACCCGGTTCGGCGAACATCACCGCGTTGCGCGACGTCCGGCCGCGGAACGCGTGCGATCCCGGGTCCTCGGGCCCGGCGTACGCCTCGACCTCGGTGATGCGGACCGTCACGTCGCCCTCGTCGGAGCGGGCCGTGAGGTGGGAGCCGAGCAGGTCCCGCGCGACGGCGTGGACCTCGCGGCTGTACCAGACCCGGGCGGGCACGGTCACGAACGCGCGCGGGTCGGCCGCGTCAGGCGGACCAGGCTGCGAGGCGGACGACGTGCTCACCCGACCATCCTGCCGCACGACGGCCCGGGACCCGGGTCGAGTCCACCCTCGACGTCCCTGGTCTCACGGGAGCGGCGAGCCGAACGCGTCCAGGAGGACGTCGGCGCGCTCCCGGGTCCGCTCGCGGGCGAAGTGGACGGCCTCGTCCTGCATCCACCGCTCCCAGTGCGGCCGGGCGGCTGCGCCGTCGCGAGCGAGCCCGCGCTCGAGGCGCAACGCGTCCGGCGCCTCGACCCAGATGCGCAGGCCTGCGACCGGGTCGGCGGCGCGCGGGGCGGAGCCGCAGCCCTCGACGACGAGCAGGTCCGGCACGGGGACGTCGACCCAGTCGTCGAACCGTGCCGCCAGCCAGTCGTAGCGCTGGAAGCGACCCGGCAGGCCCCGGCGGAGGGGTTCCAGGACCTGGGCGGCGAGCCGGGGCCACAACGACCCGCCCAGGCCCGACCAGCCCTCGTAGAGGTCGTCGAGGTGGACGACCTCGACGTGGACGCCTGCGGCGCGGGCGGACGCGGCGAGCCTGGCCGCGGTCGTCGTCTTGCCCGAGCCCGCGGGGCCGTCGACGCACACCACGCGGACGCGGCCGAGGCGCGGCGGGCCGGCCAGGGCACGGGCGACGAGGTCGTCGGCGCCCTGGCCGGCCCGCCGGGCCGCCGGCGTCCGCGGGTCCGGCACCGGCGTCAGGACGCCCAGGAGCGCAGCTCGACGGCCCGCGCACGGGCCCGGTCGAGCTGCTCGGCGACGCGCGCGGGAGCCGTCCCGCCGTGGGCCGACCGGGAGGCCAGGGAGCCCTCGACCGTGAGCACCGACCGAACGTCCGGCGTGAGGTGCTCCGAGATCGCCGCGAGCTCGTCGTCCGTGAGGTCCCACAGCTCGATCGCCGGCTCGTGCTCCTCGCAGGCCCGGACGCAGGCGCCCGCGACCTCGTGCGCGACCCGGAACGGCACGCCCTCGCGGACCAGCCACTCGGCGATGTCGGTCGCGAGCGAGAAGCCCTGCGGCGCCAGCGCGGCCATGCGCTCCGTGTCGAACGTCAGCGTCGCGACCATGCCGGCGAACGCCGGCAGGAGCACGGTGAGCTGGTCGACCTGGTCGAACACCGGCTCCTTGTCCTCCTGCAGGTCGCGGTTGTACGCGAGCGGGAGGCCCTTGAGCGTGGTGAGCAGGCCCGTGAGGTCGCCGACCAGACGGCCGGCCTTGCCGCGGGCGAGCTCGGCGATGTCGGGGTTCTTCTTCTGCGGCATGATGCTCGACCCCGTCGAGTACGCGTCGTGCAGCCGGACGAAGCCGAACTCCTTCGTCGCCCAGATGATGACCTCCTCGGCGAGCCGCGACACGTCGACCGCCGTCATCGCGGCGACGAAGGCGAACTCCGCGACGACGTCGCGCGAGGCGGTGCCGTCGATCGAGTTCTCCACCGGGCCGTCGAAGCCCAGGTCCGCCGCGACGGCCGCCGGGTCGAGGCCCAGCGACGAGCCGGCCAGGGCCCCCGAGCCGTACGGGGACAGAGCGGCACGTGCGTCCCAGTCGACCCAGCGCTCGACGTCCCGCAGCAGCGGCCACGCGTGCGCGAGCAGGTGGTGTGCGAGCAGCACCGGCTGCGCGTGCTGCAGGTGCGTGCGGCCCGGCATCGGGGCGTCGCCCGCGGTGGCCGCCTGGGCGACGAGCGCGTCGACGACGTCGAGGACCAGACCCGCGAGCACCCGCGACTGCGAGCGCAGGTACATCCGCACGAGCGTCGCGATCTGGTCGTTGCGGGAGCGGCCCGCGCGCAGCTTGCCGCCGAGGTCCGCCCCGGCACGCTCGATGAGGCCACGCTCCAGGGCCGTGTGCACGTCCTCGTCGTCGGGCGCCGGGCCGAACGCCCCCGACGCCACGTCCGCGCGGAGCCGCTCGAGCGCGTCGACCATGCCGTCGCGCTCGTCGTCCGAGAGCAGGCCGGCCGCGTGCAGCACGCGGGCGTGCGCGACCGAGCCGGAGATGTCGTGGTCCGCGAGCCGCCAGTCGAAGTGCGTGGAGCGCGACAGGTCGGCGAGCGCGGCGGCCGGCCCGGACGCGAACCGGCCGCCCCACAGGGCGAGCGGGGTGGGCTCGTCAGGCACCGGTGATCCCGCCCTGCGAACCGAGGTCCACCCCGTTGCCGAACCGCACGTCGCGGGCCGCTGCGAGCTTGGAGCTCAGGCCGTAGATCTCGATGAAGCCCTTCGCGGCGGACTGGTCGAACGAGTCGCCCGTGTCGTACGTCGCGAGGTTGAAGTCGTACAGGCTCGCGTCCGAGCGGCGACCCGTGACCGTCGCGCGGCCGCCGTGCAGCACGATCCGGACGTCGCCCGAGACGTAGCGCTGGGTGTCGGCGACGAACGTGTCGAGCGACTTCTTCAGCGGCGAGAACCACTGGCCGTCGTAGACGAGCTCGGTCCAGCGCTGCTCGACGGTCCGCTTGAACCGGGCCTGCTCGCGCTCGACGGTGACGTTCTCGAGCTCCTGGTGCGCGGCGATGAGGGCCATCGCACCCGGCGCCTCGTAGACCTCGCGGGACTTGATGCCGACGAGGCGGTCCTCGACGATGTCGATCCGGCCGACGCCCTGGGCGCCCGCGCGGCGGTTCATCTCCTGGATGGCCTGCAGCGGGGTCACCGGCACCCCGTCGAGCGCCACCGGGACGCCCTGCTCGAACGTGATGACGACCTCGTCGGCGACCGGCGGGAACGTCGGGTCGTCCGTGTACGTGTAGACGTCCTTCGTCGGGCCGTTCCAGATGTCCTCGAGGAAGCCGGTCTCCACGGCGCGGCCCCACACGTTCTGGTCGATCGAGAACGGGTTGTGCTTCGTCGTCTCGATCGGCAGCTGCTTGCGGGTCGCGAACTCGATGGCCTTGTCGCGGGTCAGGGCCAGGTCACGGACCGGCGCGAGGCACGTGAGGTCCGGTGCGAGCGATGTGATGCCGACCTCGAAGCGGACCTGGTCGTTGCCCTTGCCGGTGCACCCGTGCGCGACGGTCGTGGCCCCGAACTGGCGGGCGGCCCGGACCAGGTGCTTGACGATCACCGGGCGGGACAGCGCCGAGACCAGCGGGTACCGGTCCAGGTAGAGGGCGTTGGCCTGCAGCGCCGGCATGCAGTACTCGGTCGCGAACTCGTCGCGGGCGTCCGCGACGTACGCCTCGACGGCGCCGCAGTCGAGGGCGCGCTGACGGATGACCGACAGGTCCTCGCCGCCCTGGCCGACGTCGACGGCGACCGCGATCACCTCGGCGCCGGTGGCCTCGGCGATCCAGCCGATGCCGACAGAGGTGTCCAGGCCGCCGGAGTAGGCGAGGACGACGCGCTCAGTCATGGGGTGTTCTTCCTTCGTGGGTGGGGGTGGTCAGTCGGTGGGCCGGCTCGCGCCGGCTCGGGAAGGCTCAGGTCGGGGGTCGGTGGCCAGGGCGAGGAACCTCGCCGCGAGTGCGGCACCCGCCGCGCTGGGGCCCTCGTCGGACTCGCGGGCGATCACCAGCACGGTGTCGTCGCCCGCGATCGTCCCGAGGACGGCGGGCAGCACCGAGTGGTCGATCGCGCTGGCGAGGAACTGGGCGGCGCCGGGCGGCGTGCGCAGGACGACGAGGTTGCCCGACGCCTCCGCCGTCACGAGCAGCTCGCCGCACAGCCGCGCGAGACGGGCGGCGAGCATCTCCTGGTCCGGGCCCGCGACGGGTGCGCGCGCACCGCCCTCGGCAGGGACCGCGTACGCGAGCGCGCCCGTGGGCGTGCGGATCTTCTCGGCACGCAGCTCGACGAGGTCGCGCGACAGCGTCGCCTGCGTCACCTGGACGCCCTCCGCCGCGAGCAGCTCGGCGAGCTGCTGCTGCGAGTGGACCTGGCCGCGCGTGAGCAGCGCCGTGACGAGCGCCTGCCGCGCCGCCTTCGTCGCCGGGACCGGGCTGGTGACGCTCACGACCGCTCCAGCAGGAACGACAGCAGCGCCTTCTGGGCGTGCAGCCGGAACTCGGCCTCGTCCCACACGACCGACTGCGGGCCGTCGAGCACCTCCGCGGTGATCTCCTTGCCGCGGTACGCCGGCAGGCAGTGCAGCACGAGGGCGTCGGGGGCGGCCAGCGCGAGGGCGGCCGAGTCGAGGCGGAACGGCACGAACGGGGTCTCGCGCTCCCCCGCCTCGTCCTCCTGGCCCATGCTCACCCAGGTGTCGGTCGCGACGGCGTCCGCACCCGCGACGGCCTCCTCGATCGTGTGCACCACCTGGACGGAGCCGCCCGTGCGCTCGGCGAGCGCCGCGGCGTCGGCGACGACCTGCGGGTCCGGCAGGTACCCCGGCGGGGTGCCGACGCGCACGTGCAGGCCCGCGTTCGCGCCGCCCAGCAGGTAGGAGTGCGACATGTTGTTCGCGCCGTCGCCGACGTATGCGAGCGTCTTCCCGGCGAGCCTGCCGACGCCACCGCGGTGCTGCGCGATCGTCGCGAGGTCCGCGAGGACCTGGCACGGGTGGAACTGGTCGGTCAGCGCGTTGACGACCGGCACGCGCGAGGCCGCGGCCATCTCCTCGAGGCGGGACTGCGCGTGCGTCCGCCAGACGATCGCGGAGACCTGGCGGTCCAGCACCAGGGTCGTGTCCGTGATCGACTCCCGCTTGCCGATGCCCGCGAGCTTGCCGTCGACGACCAGCGGGAAGCCGCCGAGCTCCGCGATGCCCACGGTGAACGAGACCTGCGTGCGCAGGGTCGGCTTGTCGAAGATGACGGCCACCGCCCGCGGCCCGACGAGCGGCGAGCGGATGAAGCGGTCGTCGCGGAACGCCAGCGCGAGCTCGAGGACGGAGCGGAGCTCGGCCGGGGACAGGTCGTCGTCGCGCAGGAAGTGGCGGACCGCCGTCACGGCTGCACCCCCAGGTCGTGCGGCAGGGCTGCCAGGAAGTCGACGAACGTGCCTGCCTGCTCGTCGGTGAGGACGAACGGCGGCGCGAGCCGCAGGGTGGTCGGCGTGCACGGGTTGACGATGAAGCCTTGGTCGAGCGCGCGCTGCGCGACGTCCGCCGCGACCGGGGCGGTCAGCTCGACCGCGATGAGCAGGCCCTCGCCGCGCACCTCGGTGACCAGCGGGCTCGCACCGGCCAGCCGCTCGCGGAACCGCGCACCCAGCTCGGTCACGTGCGCGAGGAGGCCGTCGCGCTCGATGACCGCCATCGTCGCGAGCGCCGCCGCCGACGCCACCGGGTTGCCGCCGAACGTCGTGCCGTGCTGCCCGCGGCCCAGGAGCGTGGCCACCGGCTCCCCGAGGGCGACGAGCGCGCCGACCGGGAAGCCGCCGCCGAGACCCTTCGCGACCGTCACGACGTCGGGCGTGATGCCGCCGCCGACGTGCGGGAGCTGGTGCGCGAACCACGCACCGGTCCGCCCCATGCCGGTCTGCACCTCGTCGAGCACGAGCAGCGCACCGCTCTCCGCCGTGAGGCGGCGTGCGAGCGCGAGGTAGCCGGGCGGGAGCGGCCGGACGCCGGCCTCGCCCTGGATCGGCTCGACGAACAGCGCGGCGACCCGCTGCCCCGCACCATCGGCGAACGCCGCCTCGAGCGCGTCCGTGTCGCCGAACGGGAGGAACTCGACGCCGCCGGGCAGCGGCTCGAACGGCTCCCGGTACGCGGCCTTCGACGTCAGCGCGAGCGCACCCATCGTCCGGCCGTGGAACGACCCCTCGAGCGCGAGGACCCGCGGGCGGTCGGCACCGCCGTTGCGCCGGGCCAGCTTGAACGCCGCCTCGTTCGCCTCGGTGCCCGAGTTGGTGAGGAACACCCGCGAGCCCTCGGGAGCGCCCACGAGGCCGAGCAGCCGCTCCGCGAACGCGATCTGCGTGGGGCTGCCGAAGAAGTTCGAGACGTGGCCGAGCGTGCCCAGCTGGGCGCTGATGGCCGCCGTGAGCGTCGGGTGCGCGTGGCCCAGCGAGTTGACGGCGATGCCACCGAGCAGGTCGAGGTAGCGGCGCCCGTCCGCGTCCCACACGTACGGGCCCTCGCCGCGGACCAGGACCCGCTGGGGGGCGCCGAACGTGTCCATGAGCGCGTGCGTGTAGCGGTCGGTCCACTGCGCGACCGAGCCCTCCGTGGCGGGCACGGGCAGGTTGGCGTCCGGCGCCGAGGGGGCCCGGTGCCGGGCGCTCGCGGTGCCGGTGGTGCCGGCGATGTCGGGGGTGCCGGCGGTCAGGTCGGTGGTCATGCGGTCACCTCGTGGCTGGGGGTGGCGTGCGCGACGACCGGCACGGGGGACGTGAACGGGGCGTCGGCGGGCTCCTCGTCGGGCAGCACCATCGTGCCGATGCCGTCGGACGTGAAGACCTCGACGAGGATCGAGTGGGGCGCTCGCCCGTCGATGACGTGGGCGCGACCGACACCGCCCTCGACGGCCCGCCAGCACGCCTCCATCTTCGGGCGCATGCCGGAGTCCAGGCTCGGGAGCAGCTCCGCGAGTGCGCTGGCCCGCAGCCGGCGCACGAGCGACGTCTTGTCCGGCCAGCTCGTGTAGAGGCCCTCGACGTCCGTCAGCACGATGAGCTTGCGCGCACCGAGCGCGACCGCGAGCGCCGCCGCGGCCGTGTCCGCGTTGACGTTGAGCACCTGCGTGGGGTCGTCGATGTCCGGGGCGACGGTCGACACGACCGGGATCCGGCCGGCGTCGAGCAGGTCGAGCACCGCGCCGGGGTTGACCTTCACGACGTCGCCGACGAGTCCGACGTCCACGGGCTGCCCGTCCACGAACGCCTCGCGCCGACGCGCCTGGAACAGGCCGCCGTCCTCGCCCGAGAGCCCGACCGCGTGCGGGCCGTGCGCGTTGAGCAGCCCGACGAGCTCGCGGGACACCTGACCGGTGAGCACCATGCGGACCACGTCCATGGCCTCGGGCGTCGTCACGCGCAGCCCGCCGCGGAACTCGGACTCGATGCCGAGCCGGTCGAGCATCGCGTTGATCTGCGGGCCGCCGCCGTGCACCACGACCGGCCGCAGCCCGACCTGCCGCAGGAACACCATGTCCTCGGCGAACGCGCGCTTGAGGCCGTCGTCGATCATGGCGTTGCCGCCGTACTTCACGACGACGAGCGCGCCCGCGAACTTCTGCAGCCACGGCAGCGCCTCGACGAGCACGTGGGCCTTCTGGTCCGCGCGCAGGTCGGTGCGGGTGTCGAACACGAACTCGTCGCTCACGTGGAGTACTCGCTGTTCTCGGTGACGTACGCGTGCGTGAGGTCGTTGGTCCACACGGTGACGACCTCGCCGCCCGCCTTGAGGTCCACCAGCACCTGCACGAGGCGCTCGGAGGCGAGGTCCACCTCGGAGCGGGGCGTGTGGGCGGCGCCGTCCTTGCACACCAGGACGCCGTTGATGGTCACGTCGAGCGTCGCGGGGTCGAACGCCGCGACCGACTCCGGGACCGTCCCCACCTGGGCGAGCACGCGTCCCCAGTTCGGGTCGTTGCCGTAGACCGCGGCCTTGAACAGGTTGGAGCGGGTGACCGCCCGGGCGACCGCGAGGGCGGCGTCCTCGGTCTCGGCACCCATCACGGTGACGGCGATGTCGTGCGTCGCGCCCTCGGCGTCGGCGATGAGCTGGCGGGCGAGGTCGCCGCAGACGGCCGTGAGGCCCGCCGCGAAGCCCTCAGGGTCGGGCGTGGCGCCGCTCGCGCCCGAGACGAGGAGCACGACCGTGTCCGACGTGGACATGCAGCCGTCCGAGTCGATGCGGTCGAACGTCTGCCGGGTCGCGGTGCGCAGCGCACGCTCCGCGGTCTCGGCGTCGACGACGGCGTCGGTCGTCAGGACGCACAGCATCGTGGCCAGCGCGGGGGCGAGCATGCCGGCGCCCTTGGCCATCCCGCCCACCGTCCACGTGCCGAAGTCGCCGTCGACCGTGAAGTGCGCCGTCTTCGGCACCGTGTCGGTGGTCATGATCGCGACGGCCGCGTCCGGGCCGCCGTCGTCGCTCAGCGCGGTCGCGGCCAGGTCGACGCCGTCGAGCAGCAGCTGTCGCGGGAGCCGCTCGCCGATGATCCCCGTGGACGCCACGACGACGTCACCGGCGGAGATCCCCAGCGCGTGCCCGACCCGCTCGGCCGTGGCGTGCGAGTCCTGGAAGCCCTCCGGCCCCGCGAACACGTTCGCCCCGCCCGAGTTGAGCACGACCGCGCGGACCACGTGGTCCTGCACGACCTGACGCGACCACAGCACCGGCGCACCGACCACGCGGTTCGTGGTGAACACGGCCGCACCGACGTCGAGCGGCCCCTCGTTCACGACGAGGGCGAGGTCCGGGCGGCCCGACGGCTTGAGGCCGGCCGTCACCCCGGCGGCGACGAAGCCCGCCGCGGCGGTCACCCCGGGCGACGGGAGCTCTTGGGTCTGGTCGATCACGGCGTCTCCTCGGTCGTGGTGGTCGGACGGGCACCAGCATGCTGGCCTCGCTCACCGCAGGCACGGCGGAGCGTCGAGGTGCTCACGGGGCGACACCGTCCAGCGGGAGGCCGAGCGTCTCGGGCAGGCCGAGCGCCACGTTGAGGGACTGGAGGGCCCCGCCGGCGGTGCCCTTGACGAGGTTGTCGATCGCGGTGACGGTGACGACGCGACCTGCCCGGGCGTCCACGGCGACCTGGACGAGCGCGGTGTTGGCGCCGAGCGTCGACGCGGTGGTCGGCCACTGGCCCTCGGGCAGCAGGTGGACGAACGGCTCGTCCGCATAGGTGTGCTCCCAGGCGGCCCGCACGGCGGCGGGGTCGGCGCCGTCGACGAGCCGGGCCGTGGCGGTCGCGAGGATGCCGCGCGCCATCGGGACGAGCGTCGGCGTGAACGAGATCGTCACGTCGGCAGCGCCCGCGGAGCGCAGGTTCTGCGCGATCTCCGGGATGTGCCGGTGGGTGCCGCCGACCGCGTACGGCTGGGCGGCGCCGAGGGCCTCCCCGGCGAGCAGGTGCGTCTTGAGGGACTTCCCGGCACCCGAGTAGCCGTTCGCGAGGACCGCGACGACGTCGACCGGGTCGATGAGCCCTGCCGCGACGCCGGGCTGCAGGCCGAGGGTCACCGCGGTCACGTTGCAGCCGGGGACGGCGATCCGGGTGGCGCCTGCGAGGTGCTGCCGCTGGCCGGCCGCGACGGTCTCCCCCGCGGTGAGCAGCTCGGGCAGGCCGTACGGCCAGGTACCCGCGTGCGGGCTGCCGTAGAACTCCTCCCACGCGACGGGGTCGACGAGCCGGTGGTCGGCGCCGAGGTCGACGACGACGGCGTGGTCGCCCCGGGCGGCGAGCTCGGCGGCGACCGCGCCGCTCGCGCCGTGCGGCAGGGCGAGCACCACGACGTCGTGCCCGGCGAGGGCGTCGACGTCGGTCCGGTCGAGGACGCGGTCGGCGAGCGAGCGCAGGTGCGGGGCGTGCTCGCCGAGGCGGGTGCCCGCGTTCGAGTGCGCCGTGAGGGCACCGATCCGCGCCTCGGGATGGGCCAGCAGGAGGCGGAGCATCTCCCCGCCGGCGTAGCCGGACGCACCAGCGACCGCGACCGTGAACGACATGTGCATGACCATACACGGCCATGCAGAAAGATACGACGCGCATTCCCGGGATGACCTCGGGCGCGCCCGTCGTTGCGACCCACGTGCGCGCCATCATCGCCACCGCCGCGGGCGGTCCCGAGGTCCTGCAGGTCACCGACGCCGCCGACCCCCGGCCGGGCCCCGACGAGGTCCTCGTCCGGGTTGCCGCCGCGGGCGTCAACTTCATCGACACCTACCGGCGGTCCGGCACGTATCCCATGCCGTTCCCGCACGTCGTCGGGTCCGAGGGCGCGGGCGAGGTCGTCGAGGTCGGGTCGGACGTCACGACGATCGCCGTCGGCGACCGCGTGGCGTGGTCGTCGGCCCCCGGCTCCTACGCCGAGCTCGTGAGCGTCCGGGAGGACGCGGCCCTCGTCGTCCCCGCCGGGGTCCGTGACGACGTCGCCGCTGCGCTGCCGCTCCAGGGGCTCACCGCGCACTACCTCGTCACCTCGACCTTCCCCGTCGCCGCCGGGCACGACGTGCTCGTGCACGCCGCGGCCGGTGGGGTCGGGCTCCTGCTCACCCAGCTCGCGTCCGGTCGCGGTGCGCGCGTGATCGCGACCGTCGGCAGCGAGGACAAGGAGCGGCTCGCCCGTGCCGCCGGCGCCGCGGACGTCATCCGCTACCGCGAGCTCGGCGACCTCACCGCCGACCTGCCCGCCGAGGTCCGCGCCCTGACCGCCGGGCGCGGCGTCGACGTCGTCTACGACTCCGTGGGCAAGGACACGTTCGACGCGTCGCTGGCCTCGGTCGCACGACGAGGCATGCTGGTGCTCTTCGGCGCCTCGTCCGGTCCCGTCCCCCCGGTCGACCCGCAGCGGCTCAACGCCGCCGGGTCGGTGTTCCTCACCCGCCCCACGCTCGGCGACCACACCGTGACGCGCGACGAGCTCACCTGGCGCGCGACCGAGCTGTTCGACGCGGTCCTCGCCCGGACGCTCGACGTGCGGGTCGGCGCCACCTACCCCCTGGCCGACGCGGCCGACGCCCACCGCGCCCTCGAGGCGCGCGCCACCACCGGAAAGGTCCTGCTCCTCCCGTGACGACTCCCCTCCCCACCCTCGCCCCGACCCGCACGCTGCAGGTCGAGGTCTGGTCCGACATCGCCTGCCCGTGGTGCTACATCGGCAAGCGCCGGTTCGCCGCCGCCCTCGACGCGTTCCCGCACCGTGACCACGTCGAGGTGACGTGGCGCTCGTACGAGCTGTCCCCGGGCACCCCCGCCGGGCCCGGCCGGCCCGAGATCGACGCGCTCGTCGAGCACAAGGGGCTGCCGCGGGACCAGGTGCGGCAGATGTTCGCGCACGTCGCGAACGTGGCCGCAGGAGAGGGCCTCACGTTCGACTTCGACCGGGCGCTCGCCGCGAACACGTTCGACGGCCACCGGCTGCTGCACGTGGCGCGAGAGGTCGGCGGGTCCGCGCTCGTCGAGACGCTGATCGAGGCCGTCTTCGACGCGCACTTCTCCCGGGGGGCCGACCTCGGCGACCACGAGACGCTCGTGCGACTCGCCCGCGAGGCGGGCTTCCCGGCCGCCGGGCTCGACGACGACGCCGTCCGGGACGTGCTCGCCGGCGACCGGGCGGCGGACGCCGTGCGGCGCGACGAGGCGGAGGCCCGGGCGCTCGGCGTCAACGGCGTGCCGTTCTTCGTCGTCGACCGCCGCGTCGCCGTGTCGGGCGCGCAGCCCGCCGAGGTGTTCACCCAGCTGCTCGAGGCCGGCTGGCGCGAGGCGAACCCGCTGGCGGTGCTGGGCGGGGACCCCACCGCCGAGGCCTGCACCGACGACAGCTGCGCGGTGTGAGCACCGTGCTGCGGGCGGTCGGCACCGCCGACGTGCCGGCGCTCGCCGCCCTCAACGACGCCGCCGTGCCCGCCGTGAACGGGCTCGGCGTCGACGGCCTCGCCGCCCACGTGCCCGCGTGCGAGCTCGCCGTGGTGGCGGACGGCGACGACGGGCCGCTCGGCTTCCTGCTCGCGCTGGCGCCCGGCGCCGACTACGCCAGCGAGAACTACCGGTGGTTCTCCACGCACGTCCCCGGGTCCCTGTACGTCGACCGGGTCGTCGTGGCGCCGCGCGCCCACGGACGGGGCATCGGGCGAGCCCTCTACGCGGCCGTCGACGAGCGCGCCCGCGCCCTCGGGCTCACGCAGGTGACCTGCGAGGTCAACCTCGACCCGCCGAACCCGGCGTCGATGGCGTTCCACACGCGGCTCGGGTTCGCGCCGGTCGGCGAGCTCGTCACCAAGGGCGGGACGGTGCGCGTCGCGCTGCTGGCGAAGCCGGTCGAGCCGGCCTGACCCTTCCCCCGGCTCGCTCGTCACACCTCGCCGGGCAGGGCCTTCCGGATGACGATCCGCGTCCACGCACCGACGTACAGCCGGTCCCCGTCCTGCAGCTCACGACGTTGACCGGCGGGGATCGGCAGGGTGGGGATCGGGTCGCCGACGCGGCTCACGTACGTGCCGTTCGACGAGTCGAGGTCCTCGACCCACCAGCGCTGCCCGTCCGTGTTGAGCTGGCACTGGCGCCTCGAGACACCCGAGTCCGCGCCGCAGTCGACCTTCGGGTGGATGTTGCGGGACACCGACGGGCGCCCGACGAGCACGCTGCGCTCACGCAGCGGGACGAGCGCGGGCGGCCCCGGGGACGGGATCGGGTCCTCCGGCTTCTGCACGGCGTACCAGTCGGGGTCGACCCAGATCTCCGCGACCCACTCGTCCGGCCCGGCGGGCGGGGGCGTGTCGAGACCGGCGGGCGCGGGGGCCGTCGGGGTCGGCCCGGTCGGGGTCGGTCCGGCCGGGGCGGACAGGTCCAGGGACGACGAGCCCGGGGCCGTGGTCGGCGCCGGCGTCGGGACCGGGGGCGTCGCGGGCGACGGCACCGGGAGCGAGCCGGTCGTGAAGTCGTACCCGCAGTTCTCGCAGAACAGCGCGCCGGCCGCGGCGGGCGCACCGCAGTGGGCGCACGTGCCCGGCCCCGCCGCGGGAGCGGGGGCGACCGGAGCCGCGGCGGCCGCGACGATCGGCGTGCCGCACACGTCGCAGTAGTCCGTCGCCTCCGAGGAGTGGCCCTGCGGGCAGAGGACGGGGCTCATCGGCGCACCCGCGTGGTCTTCGTCGACGCCGTGTCCAGCGCCATCTCGTCGAGCTTGGCGGCGTTCCGCTTGAGCCGCACGGTGCCCTTCTCCTCGTCGTCGATCTCCACCACGCGCCGCAGCCGCGACGTCGCCTCCTCGTTGCCCGTCTCCTGCGCGAGCTGGACGGCGCGCCCGAGCTTGACGGTCGCCGTCGCCTCGTCGCCCGCAGCCTTCGCGGCCAGGCCCTCCTGGATGACCGACGCGAGCTCGGCCTGGCCCGTGTAGTGCGCGACCTCGGGGTTGATGCGCGCGGAGAGGGCGTCGTCGTCCGTCCACCGGGCCTTGACCAGCCCCGACGTGAGCACCTCTCCCCCGACCGCGACCTGGACGCGCGCCGCGAGCTGCTCCGAGCCGACCGGCTTCGAGGCGACCCGCACGGCCACGTGGTAGTCCCGCGACTCGTCGCCCCAGGAGCCCGTCGGGTACGACCCGGTGAGCGCGTTGACCTCCGTGCGGCGCGTCGTGAGGTCCTCGACCGTCGGGGCGACCTGCCGCACGAACAGGACCTGGGCGCCCTGCGGGGCCCACACCCGGAGCGCGGCGGAGGCCACGCCGCGCGCCATCGACGTCTGCACGATCCTGCGGAAGTCCTCGGCGATGTCGGCCGGGTCGGCGATCAGGTCGACCGTGCCCAGCAAGGCCGTGGAGATCTCCCGCAGCTCCTCGACCACCCAGTGCTCGCCGACGCCGCGCGCGTCGCACTGGAAGTGGCCGGTGAGGTCCCGGACCGTCCTCGACAGCTCCGTGCGGGCCTCCGACTCGTTCTTCCCGTCGGTCAGCAGCACGGCATGCCGCTGCGCGAGCTGTGGCACGGTCGCGAAGATGATGTCCGCGAGCCGCAGCCACGTGCTCATCGCGGTGCCGCCGGACGAGCGGATGCCGGCGATCGCCTGCTTCGCGTCGTGGCGCGCGCGGTCGTCCATCGGCACCATCGCGACCGCCCAGTTCGGCAGCGGGAACACCCGCTGCGCCACGTGGCTGCCGCCGATCACCGCGACGAACGTGCCGTCGGGGATCTGGTCGATCGCGACCTGCGCGGCGTGCTTCGCGGCCGCGAGGGCGGGTCCCTCCATGGAGCCGGAGGTGTCGATGATGACGATCTCCCCCACGCCGCCCTGAGCGGCGCCCGCCGGACCGGCGCCGGACGCGACGACCGTGACGATCGCGTGCACGTCGGTGGCACCGTCGGACAGGAACTCGTTCTGGAAGACCTCGGTGCGGAACTCGGCCACGGTGGCTCCTTCGTCGATCAGCGGTCGGTCGGGTCGAGGTCGGGGGCGCCCGGTGCCGACCCGGTCGGCTCCGCCTGGAGGCTATCGCCCGTGAGCCGGGCCAGCGCCACGGTGATGTTGTCGTGCCCGCCCTGCGCGTTCGCCCACGTCACGAGCTCGGCCGCGATCGCGTCGGGCGCCGGGCCGACCCGCGCCTCGACGTCCCGGACGAGCGACTCGACGTCGGCCGCCTCGGAGCAGTAGTTCCACAGGCCGTCCGAGCAGACGAGCACCCAGCCGGGGCCCTGCGTGCGCGTCGCCGTGGTCGTGGGGACCACGTCGCCCGCGTCGGGCCCGAGCCACCGGGTGATGGCGTGGGCCGTCGGCGCGGACTCGGCACGCGCACGCGGCACGCCCCGGGCGATGAGCTCGTTGGCGCCGGAGTCGTCGACGCTCAGCTGCCGGGGCACCCCGCCGTCGGGCAGCCAGTACGTCCGGGAGTCGCCGAGCCACCCCGTCACCACGAGCGGGCCGTCGACGACCGCCGCGACGAACGTGCACGACGGCGGCTCCTGCCGCGCGGCCATGTCACCGACCGCACCCCGGATGGCGGCGTCCGCTGCGGCCGCGGCCTCGACCAGCAGCGCCGACCACGCCGCGGGTCGCTCCGCGCCGGCGGTGCCGCCGGACGGCGTCCCGGCCGCCAGCACGTCCCGGGCGGCGCGCGCCGCGGCGAGGCTGGCGATGTCGGAGTCCGGTGCGCTGGAGACGCCGTCGCACACGACGAGCACCGTGACCGAGCCGTTCGCGTGCAGCGCCATCGCGTCCTCGTTGCGCGCGTGCCGCCGCCCCCGGTCGCACACGCCACCGACGTGCGGCGCGGGACGCTCGGCCCAGTGGTCGCGCTCGCTCACCGCGAGGGCGCCGCACTGCTCGCAGTACCCGTCGGCGGCGACGACGCCGCCGCACGAGCGGCACGGGGCGGCCGTGCCGGCGGCGGGCGGCTCCTGCGGGACGACGGGCTCCGCTGCTGCCCCGACGGCGGTCGCCGGCCCGGTCAGCGGCGCGCCGCACCCCTCGCAGAACCGGTCCGCGCCGTGCACCGCCGTCCCGCAGGCCGGGCACACCAGGCCCACGGGGCTCACCACGTGGTCCACCGACGGACCTCGTTCGCGCGGTCGACCAGGCCGATCCGCTCGTCGGGCGACTCCGTGAGGTCGGCGAGCCGGCGGAACGCCCCCTCGAGCGCGTCGCGCAGCTCCGGCTCCCTCGCCGGGACACCGTCGATGGTCACCGTGGTGGACGGTCCCTGGGCCAGCACCGTGCCGAGCGCCGACCCGAGCACGTCGACCTGCAGCGCCGCTCGGTCGCGCGGCGCGATCGTCACCGCCTGCACGCTGCGCAGCGCGTCCGCGAGCGCGGACAGGTCGTGCTTCGACTCGGCGAGGAGCTGGGCGCGCAGCACGCGGGCGTCGACGTAGGAGCTGCGCGTGGGCGTGACGAGGTCCAGGGCGGCGAGCGCTCCGCGCACGTCGCCACGGCCGCGACGGATGCGCGCCAGACCGAACGCGGCGGGCGCCGTGTAGTTGGCGTCCGAGCGGGCGCAGACCACGTACAGCGACTCGGCGATGTCGGGCTCGGCGCTCAGCTCGCAGGCGGCGGCCAGGGCGAGCTTGGGGGCGAGCTCGCCGGGCACCTGCCCGTACACGGCGTTGAACGAGGCCCGGGCGGCGACCGGGTCGCCGGCCGCGAGCTGGGCCAGGCCGCCGAGCCACGCGGCGCGCCACTCCCACGGGTCGTCGGCGAGGATCAGCCCGACCGCGTCCTGGAGGACGTCCGGCCGGCCGGCCTCGATCGCGGCGCCCGCCCGCCGCAGCCGGACCTCGACGGTGTCCTCGGGCGCGTCGGCCAGCACGGCGAGGCGCTGCACGGGGTCGCTGACGTTCACCCCGGCCAGCCAGCTGGCCGCCGGGTCGTTCGCGTCGACGCGCAGCCCGGGCAGCTCGTCCCACGCGAGCGGGCGGGCGGCCTGGTCGGACTGCGGCACCTCGAACAGCACGGAGGCCGCGGAGTGCAGCGCAGGGCTGCCGTCGCCCCGGTCGGTCGCGACCACCTCGCGCAGCACCCCGAGCACCTGGGCGCGCAGCTCGTCGACCGTGCCGAACCGGTCCGCCGGGTCGAGGGCGCAGGCCTTGGCGAGCAGCCGGTAGAACGAGTCGTACCTCTGGAACACCGGGGTGTCGGCGACGTCCGGCAGCGACGCGGCGTACGTCGTGGTGTTGCCGCGGAAGTCGAGGACGAGCGTCGCGAGCGTCCGGCCGATCGTGTAGATGTCGGACGCCACCGACGTCCCGACCTCCGGGACCTCGGGCGCCTGGTAGCCGACGGTGCCGAAGATGGCCGAGTCGAGGTCGTCGACCCGCCGCACACCGCCGAGGTCGATGAGCTTGACCGCGTCGCCCTGCTGGATCATGTTGTCGGGCTTGAAGTCGCAGAACAGCAGCCCGATGTCGTGCAGGTACGCGAAGGCGGGCAGGATCTCCAGGACGTAGGCGAGCGCCTGGTCGACCGGCAGCGGGTCGTTGACCCCGTGGGCGGCGTCACGGCGCAGCCCGAGGATCTGCTTGAGCGAGCGGCCGCCCACGAACTCCATGACCGTGTAGCCGGCGCCGTCGTGCATCGCGAAGTTGTAGATCTCGACGATGAGCGGGTGCTCGACCTCCGCGAGGAACTGCCGCTCGGCGATGGCGGCGGCGTACGCGTCGGGGTCGCCGGAGTTGAGCAGGCCCTTGAGGACCACCCAGCGGCCGGACACGTTCTGGTCGCGGGCCAGGTAGATCCACCCGAGCCCGCCGTGCGCGAGGCACCCGACGACCTCGTACTGCCCGCCGACCAGGTCGCCGGGGGCGAGCCGCGGCGCGAAGTCGAACGCGTTGCCGCACTGCGGGCAGAACCCCTCGGTGCGGCCGGGCACGCCGTCGCGCCCACGGCCGACCTTCCCGCCGCACGCCGGGCAGAACCGCTTCGCCTCGGGCACCTCCGGGTTCACCATGACCGACCCGAGCGGGTCAGGGACGGGCGCCGGCGGGACGGTCGTCAGGCCGGCGCCGAGCCGGGCACCGCGCAGCCGCGTCGAGGACGTCCCGACGCGGCGGGTCGTCGTGGACCCGGTCGCCGCGGTGCGGGCCGAGCCGAGCGCAGCCGTCGCGAGCCGGCTCGAGCTCGTCCTGCCGGTCCTGGTGGACTGCTCCGGGCCGGGCTCGGCAGCCGCGGCGGACCGGTCGGGGGTGGCCTGCGCGAAGCCGGTGCCGAGCAGCGTCGTCGCCGACGCGGGCCCGGGCGTGCTCGCCACCGCCGGTGCGGCCGACGGGGTCTGCGGCGACCCGCACACGTTGCAGTACCCGTCCTCGTACGTTCCGGTGCACCCGAGCTCGGTGCAGGCGACGGCGGTCGTCATCGTCGGGTCCCTTCCGGCCCCGTGTGGGGCAGGTCGCGCGTGAGGTACAGGTACTGCTCGACGAGGAACCTCGACTGGTCGACGTCGCACGGGGTCTGCTCGACCGCGCCGTGCGCCTCGTCGTAGCCGGCACGCACGGTCGGGGACGCGCTGCGGCCGTTCGCGTCGGCGGCCGCTCGGGCCTTCTCCAGGCGGTAGCGCAGCTCGGCGCGCTCGCGCAGTGGTGCGCTGTACGCGTCGGCGACCGTGTCGAAGGCCCGCTGCACGGCGGCGAGCCGGTCCACGTAGGCGTCGAGCTCGGTGCGGGTCGCGGGCGGCGGCCCGAGGCGGGAGACGTCGGGGACGGCGAGCTTCGGCGGCCGGACGACCTCTCGGCGGCACCGGTCGGCGAGGTCGTGCAGCGTGGGCTCGCGCGTCTCGAGCGCGTCGAACGTGGCCCGCGCCGCGGCGCGTCCGGTCACGAGCGTCCGGCGCTGGGAGACCTGCACGATGAGGTCGCGCTCCGCGCGTGCCACGGCGGCCTCGAGCTCCGCGAGCGGTCCGCCGACGTCGGCGCCCCGCGCCGCCTGCTCGACGAGGCGCCGCTCCCGGTCACGCAGCGCTGCGACGGCCGCGAGCGGCTCGCCCTCGACCCCGGCGAGGTCCTCGCACCGCACGAGGGCGGCCCGCAGCTCCCGCAGGCGGGCGACGTCGTCGGCGGTGCTCGGGTCGAACGCGAGACGGACGCGGACCTGGCCGATCATCGCGTCGCACAGCGTGACGGCCTCCACGAGCGACACGAGCGCCGAGCCGAGCCCCGAGTCCAGCCGGCCCCAGACGAGCTGCGACATCTTCTCCCGGGCCACCGCGTCGGCACGGCCCGCGTCCCACACCGCGACGAGCTCGTCGGCACGCGTGCGGATGGCCTGCCACATCGTCAGGGCGAGCACGAGGTCGGGCGTCAGCGCGTCCCCCGTGCTCGACGCCTGCGCGGCGGTGTCGAGCCTGTCGAGCTCCGCGCGGCGGTCGGTCAGCCACCGCTCGAGTCCCCCGAGGTACGCGGCCAGCTCCTCGGCGGGTGCGGCCTCGCCGAGCCTGCCGGGAGCGGGAGGTGGCGCGACGCGGCCCGACGTGGTGCCGGTCACGGCGTGCGGCCGTACTCGGACGGCGGCGGTGCGGGAGCCGGACCGAGCGCGCTCAGCCACCGGTCGTAGAGCTTCTCCCACGTCCCGTCGGTCTTCGCCTGGTCGAGGACGGCGTTGACGAACCGCACCATGTCGACGTTCTCCGCGGGGACGCCGATGCCGTACGGCTCGGCGCTGAACGCCTCGCCGACGACCTTCGCGTACGGGTCCTGGGCGACGAACCCCGCGAGCACCGTGTCGTCGCCGGTGATGGCGTCGACCTTGCCCTGCTGGAACAGGACCAGGCACGCGGTGTGCGTGTCCGCGGCGACCGCGGTGATGTCCGGGTACTCCGCGAGGCGGTCGAGCGTCGTGGTGCCCTTCGGCGCGCAGACCCTGCTCCCCGCGAGGTCCTCGATGCCCTTCGCCTCGGAGTCGCGGGTGACGAGCACCTTCTGGCCAGCGCGCAGGTACTCGGCGGAGAACGCGATCGACTGCCAGCGGTCGCAGTTCATGGTGAACGTCCGCGCGACGAGGTCGACGTCACCGTTCTCCAGGACGTCGAGGCGCTGGCCCGACGTAATGACCCGGAACTGGAGCTTGTCCGGGTCGCCGAACAGCGCACGGGAGACCTCGTGCAGCACGTCGATGTCGAAGCCCCCGATCTGCCCGGTCAGCGGGTTGCGCGACCCCATGCGCAGCGTGTCCGCCGAGACGCCGACGCGCAGCGCACCACGCTCCTGGATCGCGGCCATGGTGCTGCCCGGCGTCACGGTCGTCCCGGTGTCGGGCGCGTACGACGTGGTCGCGTCGTCGCACGTCACCGCGGCCGGGGCAGCCGTGGGCGCCGGCGACTCGCTCGCGGTGGGGCTCGGTGCGGGCACGGCGTCGGTGTCCGCGGGGTCGCAGCCGGCGAGCAGCGCGAGCCCGACGACGGCGACGACCGCCACGGCCGCCCTGCGCGCACGTCCGGCCGTTCGGGTGCGGGTCGTGGTCACCGGTACTCCTCCAGTCGACTGCTGATGCCGCGCCACCCGAGGACGGCTGCGGCGACCCCGGCCAGGAGTGCGAGCCAGCCGAGCAGCACGACGGCCCCACCCGCCCGGTCGAGCGCGGCCTGCGTGGCCGCGACGTCCTCGTCGACCGACTGCGTGGCCGCGGCCGTGAACGCGTCGAACGCGACCCGCGGCTCGCCCTCGGGGTCGACCGCGAGGGCCACAGCACCGTCCCAGTCCCGCCGTCGTCGAGCTCGCGGATCTGGCCGTGGGCGTCGACCCACGTCCCGAGCTGGTCCCCGAGGTCGCCGGCCGGTGCGGGCGCGTCCCCGAGCACGGTCGCGGCCTGGCCCGTCTCGGCGACGAACGTCTCCTCGAACGCCTGACCGGAGCCGCGCTTGATGAGGGTGAAGGACTCCATCGACTTCGCGTCCGTCGCGAGCGACAGCGCCTGCGAGACCGCCACGGCACGGGCGTACGGACCGTCGCGCACGTCGTCGGCGCGGGCACTCGCGCGGCCGAGGACGACGGCACCTCCGACGGTCGCGACGAGCAGCACGACGGTGGCGGCGAGCAGCCCTGCGTTGAGCCGCCGGTGCATCCGCCGGGCGAGCCACACCTGCACGACCACCAGCAGCACCAGGGCGAGCACGCACAGCGCGAGGACCCACAGCACGGCGGACACCGCGCCGAAGGAGTCGTCGACGCGCGACTCGTTGGCCGCGACCAGGCTGTCCAGCGCGGGCAGCACCTCGGAGCGGAGCACGGACGACGCCTGGTCGAGGTAGGCCGCGCCGACCGGGAAGCCCTGCCGGTTGTTGGCCCTCGCCTGCTCGACCAGGCCCGTGTACGTGGTCAGGCCGGTGGTGGCCGTGCCGACGAGACCGGCGTCCGACCCGTTGGAGCCCGCGAGCGCGGCGAGCCCCTGCGACGCCTCGGCGATCGCGGTGCTGTAGCGGACCCGCTGCTCGACCGGCTCCAGGCCACCCACGAGGAACGCGCTGGTCGCGGCCGCGTCGGCGGTGACCAGGTCGTTGCGGACCTCCCGGACCCCGATCAGCTGGGCTGTGTCGGCGCGCGCCGCGGCGAGGGCGTCGTCCTGGGCGACGGCCGCGGACAGACCGGCGAGCCCCGCCACCAGACCCGCGAGCACGACGAGGACGCCCGCCACGCGGAGCTTGCCGGGCGTGCGTCGCAGCGCGGCCCGCAGGCCGTGGGACTCCGGGGCGGCCCCGGGGGGTGTGGTCGGCGCCGGGCCGGTCGGCACGGCACCTGGCCGCACCGGGCCGGGGGGCACCGGGCCGGGCTGCACCGGCCCGCTGCCGGCAGGGGCGAGCGTCGTCACGCGGACTCCTCGAGGTGGTCGGGGTCGGCCGGGCCGGAGGCACTCAGCTCGGCGACCCCCGGGTCGGCGGCCTCCGGGTCGTCGTCGGTCCCGGCGACGAGGTCCTCGGGCAGCAGCACGCGCAGCTGCTCCAGGCTGGGCTGCTCGACGTCCCGCAGCCGCCACGCGTGCCGGGTGATGGCCTTGTCGAGCACGTTGCGGGCGTAACGGCCGTTGCCGAAGCCCTCGTCGCGCACCTCGGCCGACGCGAGCCGCTCGAACCCGTCGAGACACTCGGGCGACGGCGCGAAGTCCGCCTTGCGCGCGGCACGGTCGAAGATCTCGCGCAGCTCGCCGTCCGTGTAGTCGTCGAACTCCAGCGTCGTCGAGAACCGGCTCTCGAGGCCCGGGTTGACGGCCAGGAACCGCGCCATGGGCCCCGGGTACCCCGCGACGACCACCACGAGGTCGTCGCGGTGGTCCTCCATGTCCTTGACGAGCGTCGTCACGGCCTCCGCGCCGTACTGGTCCTCCGCGAGCCCGTACGCCTCGTCGACGAACAGGACGCCGCCGACCGCGGACGCGACGACCGCGGACGTCTTCTCGGCGGTCTGCCCGAGGTACCCCGCGACGAGCTCCGAGCGGTCGACCTCGACGAGGTGGCCCTCGCTAAGGAGCCCGAGCGCCCGGTACAGCTTCGCGACGAGGCGGGCGACCGTCGTCTTGCCGGTGCCCGGGTTGCCGAGGAACACGAGGTGCCGGGTGATCGTCGGTGTCACGAGCCCCGCGTCCTGGCGCAGCTTCGCGACGCGGAGCAGCTGCGCCTGACGGCGGACCTCCCGCTTCACGCGCTCCAGGCCGACGAGCGCGTCCAGCTCGGCGAGCAGGTCGTCGAGCGTCGGCGCGGGCGCGTCGGGCCCGGGCGAGGGCGCGGCCGGCGACGACACTCCTGGCCCCACCGGGACGGTGACGCCCTCGGGGGACCACTGCCGCCCGGCAGGGGGCGCGGGCGGTGGCACCGGACGCGCCAGCGCGGGCCGCTCGGCGGCGTCGCGCTGCACCGCGGCGGTGGCGGACGCGCGGGCGATCACGTCGATCGGCGCCGGGCCGAGGTCGCACGCCGCGGCGACCACGCCGACGAGGGCGGTGGCGTAGCCACCGGCCTGGGCCGACCCGTCGGCGACGAGCCCTGCCAGGAGCGCGGTGGGGGTCGACCGCCAGCGGCGCGCGACGGCCGCGGCCTCGAAGAACCGGTCCAGGCCGGGTCCGGCGCCCGTGACCGCGTTCCAGGCGGCGGGTGCGCCCGGCACGGCCTCCGCGACGGCGGCCGCCAGCGCCGCGGCCTCGTCGCGCGCCTGCGCCGGGTCGAGACCGGCCGCCCTCGCGGCCGCCTCGACCGTCTCGAGGGCCGCGCGGAGCTCGTCGACCGGGGTGGACGTCACAGCCCCTCACCCCGCGCCGCGCCCGGACCGAGGTCCGGCGTGATCGCCAGGGCCGACTCGCCGAACTTCTCCGCGAGGAACTGCCCGTGCGCGACGAGCGCCTGCGCGTCCTCGCGCGAGACGGCGTCGGAGATCTTGTCGAGCGTCACGCCGAGCAGGTCGAGCTGGTCGCACAGCACCATGAGCGACGTCTTGCCGTGCGAGACCACCCGCCGGTCGGCGAACTCGCGCGGCAGCCGCAGGTATCCCCCGACGGCCTCGGGCAGGTAGCTCGTCGCGGTCGCGACGACGGTGTGCGCCTGCCGGGAGCCGACACCGAACCGGTCGAGGCGCGGCGCCATGTCCTCGATCGTGCGCGCGATCCCGTGCACCCGGGCGACGACCGCGGCCGGCACTCGGCCGGCGACCTGCTGCTCGACCCCGCGGACGGACGCGAGGATCTCCGCGGACGTCGGCGGCGCGGCCGGCGCGGACGGGAGCTCCGCCGGGCGCGGCCTGCCCCTCAGACGGTCCACGACGTCACCGAACCAGCTCATGCGCTCCCGATCCCGACTGTCGCCCGACCCGGTCGCTCAGCTGCCGCCGAGGTCGAGCGAGCTCGACGACGACAGCCCCTCCCGAGCGGGAGCGTCGTCGCGCGAGACCCGGTCGAGGTACGCCTGGGCCTTCGTCGTCTCCGCCTGCAGGACGCCGACCGTCTGCGCCATCGAGTCCAGCGCCTTGACCTTGAACTCGTCGATGGACTCCATCGTCGCGTAGATGTCGGCGAACGCCTGCTGCAGCTGCGGCAGCCCGAGCGTCGAGGACGCGGCCTGCTGCTGGATGGTCGCCGACTGGTCCTTGAGCATCTTCGACGTCGACGCGATCATCCCCGACGTCGTCGTGTTGAGCGCCGTGATCTGGTCGAGCACGAGCTTCTGGTTGTTGAGCGCCTGGGCCACGAGCACGGCGGTGCGCAGCGCGGAGACGGTCGTGGTCGTCGCGCGGTCGACGCCCTTGATGAGCTCGATGTTGTTCTTGAGGATGATGTCGACCGCGAGGTACCCCTGGATCGACACGACGAGCTGCGTGAGCAGGTCCTGGTGCTTCTGCCGCACGTAGAACAGCACGTCCTTGCGCAGCGAGTCGGCCCGCGCCGGGTCGCTGACCTCGATCTCCGCGATCTTCGCCGAGAGCTGCGTGTCGAGGCGCTCCGCGACGTACACGTACTGGTTGAGCCGCCCCATGGTCTCCCAGAGACGCTGCTTCTCGAGGTTGAGCGCGGCGTTGTCCTTGCGCAGCTCGTCCTGGCCGTCGTAGAGGGCCCGCACGATGGCGTCGAGCTGCTTCTGCGCGCTCTCGTACCTGCGGAAGTAGTCGGTGAGCTGCGACCCGAACGGGATGATCCCGAGCAGCTTGCGGCCGACGCTCGCCTCGGCGGGGTCGAGGTCCTCGACGGTCCGGCGCAGGTCGAGCAGGGACCTGCTGACCTGCGACGTGCCGGACACGCCGCCTTCGCGCAGCTCGCGCACGGGGACCTGCAGCAGGCGGTTCGACGAGTCCGCGGCGGTGCGGATGTCCGCCTCGCCCATGAGGCGCACGTCGTCCGCCTTCGCGGCGAGCTCGGGCGATCCGGGCTGGACCGCGAGCAGGCCGTCGACGTAGGCCGACACCTTCGCGTTCAGGCCCGGGAGCGCCGCCTCGTCGATCCGCGGGGCCATCGCCGGGGCCTGCGTGGCGGCGACGGGCTGGGCCGGGGCGGGCGGCTCGAGCGCGAACGCCGACTGCGACGCCGGAGGTGTCAGCGGGGTCGCGTCGGTCATGTGTTCCTCCACGTCAGGCGGTCGTCGAGCGCTCCGCACCCGTGGGGCCCCACCGCTGCGTCGCGCCGTGCGGCGCCGTTGGTCGATGGTCACGCGATGGTCAAGCGCTTGCCTGCGGACGCTAGCACGGTGGCGTGGACCGCCGAGGGTGGAATCCGCCGGCCGAGCACCGCGGAAGGGCAGCGCAACGCCGTCGGGAGGGCAGCGGATAGCCTGCGGCTGCGGACCGCTCGACGGCGTCGGTCCCCGACCGTCGAACGGTGCGTCCCTGACCGGCGCACGCCACGGGCGTGCTCACCTGGAGGCACCCGATGACGACCTCACCCGACGACGTCCGCCAGAGCCCGCGCACCGAGCCCCTGGGCCTCGCGGTCCCGTCGAGCGTGCCGACCCACTGGTACAACCTCGCGGCCGACCTGCCGTCACCTGTCCCGCCCGCCCTGCACCCCGGCACGCAGCGGCCCCTCACGCCCGACGACCTGGCCCCGCTGTTCCCGATGGCGCTCATCGGCCAGGAGGTCAGCACGGAGCGATGGGTCGAGATCCCGCAGACCGTGCGGGAGATCTACGCGCTGTGGCGGCCGTCGCCGCTCATACGCGCCCGACGCCTCGAGCTGGCCCTCGGGACGCCGGCGCGCATCTACTACAAGTACGAGGGCGTGAGCCCGGCGGGGTCGCACAAGCCGAACACCGCCGTCGCGCAGGCGTACTACAACGCGGTCGAGGGCATCACGAAGCTCACCACCGAGACGGGCGCCGGCCAGTGGGGCGCGTCCCTGTCGATGGCGTGCGCGCTGCTCGGCCTGGAGTGCGAGGTGTGGCAGGTGCGCGCGTCCTACGACTCCAAGCCGTACCGCCGGATGCAGATGGAGACGTACGGCGCGGTGTGCCACCCGTCGCCGTCGGACCTCACGCAGGCGGGCCGCGCGATGCTCGAGGCCGACCCGCACACCACCGGGTCCCTCGGCATGGCCATCAGCGAGGCCGTCGAGGCGGCCGCGACCGACCCGTCGGCGCACTACGCGCTCGGCAGCGTCCTCAACCACGTGCTGCTGCACCAGACGGTCATCGGGCAGGAGGCGCTCGTCCAGCTCGACGAGATCGACGAGCGCGCGGACGTCGTGTTCGGCTGCGCGGGCGGCGGGTCGAACCTCGGCGGCCTCGCGTTCCCGTTCCTCGGCCGCAACCTGCGCGATGGGACGACCACCCGGGTCGTGGCCTGCGAGCCGGCGGCGTGCCCGTCGCTCACGCAGGGCGAGTACCGGTACGACTTCGGCGACGTCGCCGGGCTGACACCGCTGCTCAAGATGCACACGCTCGGCAAGGACTTCGTGCCGCCGCCCATCCACGCCGGCGGGCTGCGGTACCACGGGATGGCGCCCATGGTGTCGCACGCGAAGGAGCTCGGGCTGCTCGACGCGATCGCGATCGACCAGGAGACGGCGTTCGCGGCGGGCGTCGAGTTCGCGCGGGCCGAGGGCATCATCCCGGCGCCGGAGTCGACGCACGCGGTCGCGGGGGCCATCGCGTACGCCCGTGCGGCCACGGGACCGGAGACGGTCGTCATCGGCCTCTCGGGCAACGGCGTCCTGGACCTGCCCGCGTACCACGACTTCCTCTGACCGGATCGTCCCGCACGACCGTCCGACGACGCCCGCACCGGAGCGCCCGGTGCGGGCGGTCGTCTGCTGGCGGTCAGGCCAGCCGACCACGCACGAGCACGTGCGAGCTGGCGCCCAGCAGGCTCGGCTCCCGCTCGACGCGGCGGACCGCCTCCAGCACCCGCTCGCGCACGGCGGGGTCGTCGAGCAGCTCGTCGAGCCCGGGCGAGAACGACCCGGGACCCTCGAGCGCGACCGGCCCGTCGAGCTCCAGCCCGGCCTCCCGGACCTCGTCGGCGAGCTCGTCGGCGCGGTGGAAGTACGCGGTCGCGAACCACCCGGGCACCCGGTCGGCGTTGACGTGCTCCCCCGTCTCGACGCCGCGCCGCACCACCTCCGCGAAGCGCTCGTCGCGCAGCAGGCCGCGTGCGATGCCGTCGATCGTCGACCCGAAACGGCTGATCGCGGCGGCGACCACGACACCGCCGGGGCGCAGCACCCGTCGCGCCTCCGCCCAGGCCCGCATCCGGTCCGGCCTCGACGGCAGGTGGTAGAGCGGGCCGAGCAGGAGCACCGCGTCCGCCGAGCCGTCCTCGAACGCGAGCGCGCGGGCGTCGCCCTCGGCGACGGATGCGAGCGGGCGGCGCGCCGCGGCCGAGGCGGCGCGTGCCTGGTCGAGGTGGAGCGGGACGGGGTCGACGAGGTGCACGGCATAGCCCTCGTCCGCGAGAGGCAGCGCATAGCGGCCCGCCGCGCCGCCGACGTCGAGCACCACCGCCGGCGCGGGCGGGAGCCAGCGACGGAGCAGCTCGGTGGTGCGCAGTGCCTCGAGCCGGCCGTGGCCGGCGTCGAGCCGGGACCGCTCCTCGCCGAGCGCGTAGTGGTCGAGGACGTCGGGCGGGATCTCCATCCCGGCACCCTCGCGGGCCGGCCGGGCGGTGTCCACCGAGTTCCTGCCGGCGTACGAGGGCCCGCGTCCGGATCCGGACGCGGGCCCTCGTGCGCGAGGTCAGCGGGTGCTGACCGGTGCGCTCGTGCTGGACGACACGTTCGCGGGGTCGTTCGGCACGAACGTCGCCGTGTACGTGTGCTTGCCCGACGGCAGGGTGCCGAGGGCCACGCCGAGCACGACGTCGAGCTGCTTCACGACCGTGCCGCCCTCACGGATCTCGACCTTCCCGGCGGGCAGCCGCCCGTTGTCGGTCGTGACGGTGGCGATCGCGAGCGGCGGCAGGAACCAGAAGCTGCGCGTCACCGTGAGGCCGGTCGTCGTGGTCACCTTCTTGACCGTGACGGTCACCGGGTCCGACTCCGACCCGGCGACGGTGTCGTCGCCCGCGAACCGCGCGACGACCTCGTAGGTGCCCGCCGGCGTCGAGGACGGCAGCCGGAGGGTCGCCTTCCCGCCCCGCAGCGTGTCCTGGCCGAGCACGGTGGTGCCGGCCACGAACTCCACCAGGCCGGAGACGCGCACGTCGGCGGTGACCGTCGCCCTGAGGGTCACCCGCGACGACGACCCGAACACCTGGCTCGACGGCGACGCGGTGAGCGTCGTCGTGGACGACGGGATGCCGGCCTCGACCGTGAGCGGGAGCGTGACGGTCGTCAGGCTCGGGCTCGCGACGAGCGTCAGGGTGTGCGCCCCGGCGTCCGTGCCGGACGGGACCGTCACCGACACGTCCGCGTTGCCGCCGGTGACAGTCGCCGTGCCGATCGACGTGCCGTCCAGCTGCACGTCGAGGCTCGTGTTCTGCGGCGACCCGAGGCTCGTGAGGTCGAGCTTCGTCACCGCGAACGCGAGGGTGTCACCGGCGGTGACGGTCTCCGGGAGCGCCGGGACGCCCACGGCCTGACGCGCGAAGTCCGGGTCGAGGTCCGGGTGCGCCTGCAGGTACGCGATCCAGCCGTCGCGGTCGACGAGGCCGGAGTCGCGCGCGTCCGTGCCCTCGGTGAAGACCCGGAAGTTGTCGCCGCCGGTCACGAGGAACGAGAACGTGCCGATCCGGTAGTCCGCCGCCGGGTCGAGCGGGACCCCGTCGACCGTGACCGACGTGATGTGCGAGCCCATCGGCGCCGCGGCGTCGTAGGTGTACGTCACGTTGTCGGACAGTCCCAGCTGCAGGTACGGACGGGACGGGATGGTGCCGTCGGCGTTCGTCTGCCACTGCTGCTCGAGCATCGTCTTCACCTGGGCGCCCGTCAGGGTGGTCGTCCAGAGGTTGTTGACGAACGGGAGCACCGAGTTGGCCTCCGCCGTCGTGACGACGCCGTCGGGTGCGTAGAGCAGCTCCGCCCTCAGGCCGCCCGGGTTGACCACGCCGATGTCGGCACCGCCCAGGTTGTCCGGCGCCAGGGTGTCCCGCAGCGCGTTCGCGACGAGGTCGCCGAGCGTCGACTCGCTCGCCCGGTCGTCGCGCCCGGACGTGACGTCCGGGCCGGGGCCGGTGTAGCCGTCCGCGGTGTACGTGCCGCCCGAGAACGCCGTCGTGATGTCGTCCGTGACCGAGCCGACCGGCACCGACCCGACGGTGTTCGCGTAGGCGAGCGCGGCGTCGACGATCGACTTCACCTCGGCGACGCGCGGGTAGGTGGCGGCGAGCTGGGCGGCGAAGGCCGCCTCGCTCGTGCCCGCCGGCGGGACGAGGCGCGGGATGTTGGTCTGCGTGTGCGCGAGGACCTCGTCCGTGCTCGGGTCGTACGTGAGCACGATCTTGCCGATGTTCTCGCCGTAGCTCCCGGTCTGCAGGACCGGGCGCGTCCTGCCCGGCTCGCCGGGGACGGGTGCCTCCCACGCGTACACCTTGTGCGTGTGGCCGGTGAAGATCGCGTCCACCGACGCCGAGGTGTCGTTGACGATCTCCTCGAACGCGCCGCCTGCGGCGAGCTCCTCCTCCAGCGTGGCGCCGTCCGGCGTCCCCGCCCCGGCGCCCTCGTGGTACGTCGCGAGGAGCACGTCGGCCTCACCGTTCGACGGGTCGCCGTCCGTCAGCTCGCCGGCCACGCGGTTGACCGCCTCGACCGGGTCGCCGAACGAGAGCTCGGTGATGCCGCCGGGGCTGACGAGCGACGGCGTCTCCTCCGTGACGGCCCCGATGATGCCGACCGTGACGCCGTCCATGTCGAGCAGCGCGTACTCCGGCAGGGCCGGTGTCGTGGTGCCGGCGAGGTAGACGTTCGCCCCGAGGTAGTCCCACGTCGCGTTCGCGCCGCCCGCGATGATGCGGTCCCGCAGGTCGGCGAAGCCCTTGTCGAACTCGTGGTTGCCGACCGCCGACGCGTTGAGCTCGAGCGCGTTGAGCACGTCGATCGTCGGCTGGTCCTGCTGGACCGCCGAGGCGAACAGGGACGCGCTCACGTTGTCGCCTGCGGAGACGAAGGCGACGGGGTCTCCGGCGGCCTCCGCTGCGGCCTTCTCCTTCTCGACGGTGCCCGCGAACTTCACCGTGTTGGCGTCGATCCGGCCGTGGAAGTCGTTGATGTCGAGCAGCGTGAGATTCACCGGCACCGCCGCGCCGTTCACGAGGCCGACGACGACGGGGTCGTGGTCCGAGGACCGGTACGGGTCCGCCGAGTAGAACAACGTGCCGTGGTAGTTGTACCGGCTGTACTCGAGCGCGATGGACTCCTCGGCGTTGATCTCCCAGATGTCCGCCCCGGTCGCCCGTGCGAGCGCCGGACCGTTGAGCAGCACGTGGTCGAGCGACCCGGACAGGCCGCTGAACGAGTACGAGTACTCACCGGGTGCGAAGTGCGACCCGGCGTCGGTGTACCCGGCGTCGTACAGCAGGCGCAGCGGGTCCTCCTGCGTGTACGAGTTGAAGTCGCCGACGAGCGCGACCGACTGGGCCGAGCCCTGGATCGTCGGCACCCAGTCGCGCAACGCGGTCGCCTGCCGGACCCGGGACTCGTTCGACGCCCCCTGGCCGTCGCCGGTGTCCGCGTCGCCCGGCCACGGGCCCGCCGAGCCCTTCGACTTGAAGTGGTTCACGACGACGAGGAACGGCTCTCCCCCGCCGGCCGGCGTGAACGCCTGGGCGATCGGCTCACGGGCGTTGCCGAACGCCTGGTCGTCACCGCTGAGCGACCCCAGCGCGTGCGACGGGCCCGACCGGGTCACGGCCGCGGTCCGGTAGATGATCGCGTTGGTGATGACGTCCATCTCCGCGGCCGGCGGCAGGTCGGCCGTCGCCGACGGCACGTACGCCCACACGGTCGAGCCGGCGGCGGCGTTGAGGGCGTCCACGAGCGTGCCGAGCGCCTCGTCGGCCACCCCGTCCACCGTGAGCGAGTTCTCGATCTCCAGGAGGCCGACCACGTCGGCGTCGAGCCCGTTGATCGCGGCCACGATCTTGTCCTGCTGCCGCTTCAGGTCCGCGGGGTCCCACGCGCCGCGCGGGTTGCAGCCGCCGTTGACCGTGACGGGGTCACCGGTGCGGTCGTTGAACGAGGTGCAGCCGGTCGTCCCGGCGCCGAGCGTCGTGAAGTAGTTGAGCACGTTGAACGAGGCGATCCGCAGGTCGCCGCCGATCGCGGCCGCGTCGGGCGCGGCCGTCCGGTCGTTGGCGAACGTCACCGGCGAGGAGCCGCCCGCGACCACCTGCGCGGTCGGGTTGAGCTTCCACACGTTGTTCCGGTAGTCGACGACGAGCGGAGCCGTGAACGTCGCCGCCTCTCCCACCCGCACGGGGTTCGTGAGCGACACGTACGGAGGCGTCTGGCTCTGGTTGGCCGCCGACAGGAAGTTCGTCGAGGCACCGTCGTCGAGGACCACACCGCGGGCCGCGTCGTCCGCTGCGGCCGCGGCGGCCTCCGCCGAGCCGGGCGCGCCGACCTCGGTGGGCTGCAGCAGCGGCGTGGTGCCGGCCGCCAGGCCGACCTCGCCGTACTGGTTGGTGCTGAAGGTGTTCGAGACGGTGAACGCACCGGTGGGGGCGACGAGCATCGACTCGAGCACCTCGCGACCGGCGTCCGTCGTCGGCCAGCCGATCGCCGCGGGGGTCACCGTCGCCGCCGTCCCCAGCACCTCGACGCCGCCGGCGGCGACCGTGAGCTCGGTCAGCCCGTTGAACTCGCTCACCACCCCGGTGACGCGGACGTTGTTCCCGACTGCGACCGATCCGACGGTCGCCGAGGAGAACACGAAGATCGCGTCCGAGGCGGTGTGCGACGCGTCGAGCGCGCCGCCCGTCCCCGCCGTCTGGATGACGTACCCGTTGAGCCCGCCGGTCGGGTACGCGGCGGTCACGACACCGGTCGTCGTGACGGTCGCCCCGACCAGGGGCGACGCGGCGCCGGTGCCCTGGATCTCCGCGATCGTCTTCTCGCCGCCGACCGGCCCGGTCCCGCCTGCGGCCTGCGGCGTCGGCGCGCCGGACGTGAAGTCCGCGGCGTTGTTCACCGTGTGGGTGTGCGCGGCGTCGCGTGAGACCGACGTCGTGTTGGAGGGCGCAGGAGCAGGCCCGGTGCCCGAGAAGTCCGTCGCGGTGCCGTACCCGACGAGGTCGAGCACGTCGGGGTTCAGGGAGCACGGGAGCGCGGCCGAGCCGCAGCTCAGCGTCCCCGACGACGCCGTGAGCGCCACCTTGCCCGCGGTGGCGCTCAGCGGGATCGCGCCGTCGAGGTCGACCGTGACGTCGGGCGCCGCGGTGTTCGACCCGAGGGCCTCGCCGACGACGAACGTGCCGTGCGCGGGGACCGTGCCCGTCAGGGCCGTGACCTGCCACGAGGTCCCGCCCGACGACGCGTACTGCACGGCGAGGCCCGTCAGGTCGAGCGGCGTGGCCTGCGTGTTGTACAGCTCGACGAAGTCCCGGTCGTACGGCGCGCCGGAGTTGCCACCGCCGCCGTACACCTCGTTGATGATCAGCGGCGACGTCGTGCTCGGGATCGCCGACGCCGACGAGACGCCGGCCAGCGTGCCGACCACGGCCAGACCGAGGGCGGCGATGCCCCCGGTGACGGACCTCACTCCAACGTGCACGGTCAGCTCGCTTTCGTCGCGGGGGCGCCACACAGCCGCCCCTCAGGGGCGGCCGTCGTTCACTCTCACGGGTTGTCCGTTTCGTCGCAACTACTGACCGGTAACCGTTTGGTGAACTCATCCCAGGACTGCCTCGAGCCCGGACATGGCACGACCCCGCGGCCGGTGCGGCGCGCGGGGTCGTGCCCGTCGGAGGCGGCGGTCAGGCGCGCAGCGTCGCCCCGAACCGCGCGTGCACCTCGGCGACGACGGCGTCCCGCACCGCGGCCTGCTCCTGGGCGTTGAGCGTCCGGTCGGCCGCGCGCAGGCGCAGCGCGAACGCGAGCGACCGCGTCCCGGCCGGCACCTGGTCGCCGACGTAGACGTCGAAGAGCCGGACGTCCTCGACCACGTCACCGGTCGGGCTCGACGCCGCGCCGGTCCGGACGGCCGCGAGCACGTCCGCCGCCGGGACCTCGGCCGGCACGACGAGGGCGACGTCCTCCTTGGCCACGGGGAACGGCGACACCGGGTGCGCCTGGACCGGGTCGTGCGGCGCGTGGGCCAGCAGCACGTCGAGGTCGAGCTCGAACGCGACCGCCCGGGCCGGCAGGTGGTGGGCGGCGACCACCGTCGGGTGCAGCTCACCGGCGTGCCCGACGAGCGTCCCGTCGACCGTCGCGAGCCGCGCGCACCGTCCGGGGTGCCACGGGGCGTGGTCGGGGTCCGCCGTGACGACCAGCGGGACGCCGACGATCTGCGCGACCTTCTCGGCGGCTGCGATCGCGTCCGTGTGGTCGGCCCGGCGCCCGGGTCCCCACCACCCGGCCGGGTAGACGTTCCCCGCCAGCACGCCGGCGATCCGACGCGGCTGGGGCGGCACGGCCGCGCGGATCGCCGCGAGGTCGTCGTCCGACGGCCGAGCCCCGCCCGGGAGCCGAGGGGCGACGGGCGCGTCGGCGAGCGGCCGGGTGACCAGTCCGATCTCGAACAGCGCGACGTCCCCGACGCCGCGCGAGACGTTGCGCCGCGCCGTGTCGAGCAGCGTGACCAGCAGGTTCGTCCGCATCAACGGCTGCGCGTCGGACAGCGGGTTGACGAGCCGCACCGCCCGCCGCCGGTCGTCGTCCTCGGGGAGCCCGAGCGCGTCGAGCTGCTCGGCCGAGACGAACGGGTAGCTCAGCACCTCGACGAGGCCCGCCTCCGCCAGCGCGCGGGCCACCGAGCGCCGGGCCCGCTGGCCGTCGGTCAGGCCACGGCCGATCGGCGCGTCGGGGACGATGCTCGGGATCGCGTCGTAGCCGCGCAGCCGGGCGACCTCCTCGACGAGGTCGACCCCCGCGACGAGGTCCGGCCGCCATGTCGGCGGCAGGACGACCACGGTGCCGTCGACCACCTCGCCGACCTCGCAGCCGATCTCGGTGAGCGTCTCGACGACCTCGTCGGCGGTGTACGGCACCCCGACCAGGCGAGCGGGCAGCGTCACGTCCAGCGTGATCGGGTCCGGAGCCGTCGTGCGGTCCACGTCCGTCAGCTCGTCGTCGGCGACCCCGCCGCCGTGCTCCACGAGGAGGGCGACCGTCCGGGCCACCGCGACGCGTGGCAGCTGCGGGTCGACCCCGCGCTCGAACCGCTTGGCGGCCTCGCTCGGCAGCTTGTGGCGCCGCGCCGTCCGGGCCACCGTGATCGGGTCGAAGTGCGCGGCCTCGACCAGCAGGTCCGTCGTGCCCGGCCCCACCTCGCTGTCCCCGCCGCCCATGACGGCGGCGAGCCCGATGACCCGCGACGCGCGCGCACCCGACGGGCTGTCGGTGATGAGCAGGTCCTCCGGGTCGAGCGTGCGCTCCACGTCGTCGAGCGTGCGCATCCGCTCCCCCGGCGCGGCACGCCGCACGACGATCGGCTCGGCGACCTTCGCCAGGTCGTAGGCGTGCAGCGGCTGGCCGAGGTCGAGCATCACGTAGTTCGTCACGTCCACCGCGAGCCCGATCGGCCGCATGCCCGCCTGCGTGAGCCGGCGCTGCATCCACTGCGGCGACGGGTCGTTCGCCCGCACCCCGCGGACGACCTGCGCGACGAAGCGGTCCGCGCCGGGCACGCCGTCGATGGGCGCGGCGTCGTCGATCTCGACCGCGAACCCGCCGGTCGCGGGCGCGCGCTCGGCGTCCGACGCGAGGCCGTGGTCGGCGAACCGCGCCCCCGTCGAGTGCGCGTACTCGCGGGCGACGCCGCGCATCGAGAAGCAGTACCCGCGGTCGGGCGTCACGTTGATCTCGAGCACCTCGTCACCGAGGCCCAGGAGCTCCCGTGCGTCGGTGCCGATCTCGGCGTCGATGCCCAGCGTCGACAGCACGATGATGCCGGCGTGGTCCTCGCCGAGGCCGAGCTCGCGCGCCGAGCAGATCATGCCGTCGGACACGTGCCCGTACGTCTTGCGCGACGCGATCGCGAACCGCCCGGGCAGCACGGCACCCGGCAGCGCGACGACCACACGGTCGCCCACGACGAAGTTGTGCGCGCCGCAGACGATGCCTCGGGGAGCACCACCGGGCTCGTTGTGCGCCGGCCCGACGTCCACGCGGCACCAGTTGATCGTCTTGCCGTTCTTCTGCGGCTCGGGCGTCAGCTCGACGACCTCACCGACCACGAGCGGCCCGGTGACGGCCGCGGGGTGCACGGCCTCCTCCTCGAGCCCGACGCGGACGAGGTCCGCCGCCAGCTGCTCGGCCGTGAGGCCCCCGGGCAGGTCGACGTGCTCGGCGAGCCACGTCAGGGGAACGCGGGGCATCAGATCTCCGTCCCGAACTGCGTGGAGAAGCGCACGTCGCCCTCCACCATGTCGTGCATGTCCGCGATCCCGTGGCGGAGCATCAGCGTGCGCTCGATGCCCATGCCGAAGGCGAAGCCGGAGTAGACGTCGGGGTCGACACCGCACGCGCGCAGCACGTGCGGGTTGACCATGCCGCAGCCACCCCACTCGATCCAGCCGGGTCCGCCCTTCTTCTGCGGGAACCACAGGTCCATCTCGGCGCTGGGCTCCGTGAACGGGAAGAACGACGGTCGCAGGCGCGTGCGGGCCTCCGGGCCGAAGATCGACCGCGCGAAGTGGTCGAGCGTGCCCTTGAGGTGCGCCATCGTCAGCCCCTTGTCGATCGCGAGGCCCTCGACCTGGTGGAACACCGGCGTGTGCGTCGCGTCGAGCTCGTCCGTCCGGAACACCTTCCCGGGGCACGCGATGTAGACGGGCAGCTCCCGCTCGAGCAGCGTGCGCGCCTGCACGGGCGACGTGTGCGTCCGCAGCACGAGACCCGACTCCGCCCCGGCACCGCCGTCGACGAAGAACGTGTCCTGCATCTGCCGCGCCGGGTGGTCGACACCGAAGTTGAGCGCGTCGAAGTTGAACCACTCGGCCTCGAGCTCGGGCCCCTCGGCGATCTCCCAGCCCATCGCGACGAACATGTCGGCGATGCGCTCCTGGAGCGTCTCGAGGGGGTGGCGGGCACCGCGCGGACGGCGGTCGGCCGGCAGCGTGACGTCGACGGTCTCCTCGACGAGGACGCGCGCGTCCCGCTCCGCCTCGAGCACGGACTGCCGCTCGGCGAGAGCGGCGTTCAGCCGGCCGCGGGCGGCGCCGAGCAGTCGCCCGGCCGTGCCCTTGTCGGCCGGGGCCAGGCCACCGATGGCCCGGTTCGCCAGCGCGACAGGGCTGTGCTCGCCGAGGTGCGCGAGCCGCGCCTGCTTGAGGCCGTCGAGGTCGGTCGCGGCGTCGAACGCCTTGAGCGCGGCCTCCACGGCGGCGGCGATGCCGGGCTCGTCGAGCGGGGACAAGGGGGTGTCGTCGGACATCCGGACCTTCCAGGGGAGGTTGCGGGCGACCCGACCGCGCGCGGACGAGCGACGGCGGGCCGTGGCCGAGCGCGAGGCGCGCGACCAGCAGGGAAGTCTAGTGGCGCCCGTCCCGGGGCCCGTGTGCTGTCCGTGTGCAGCCCGTGCGCCGTCCACCGGCGACCCCGCCGGTGGACCTGCTCACGTGCGCGTCAGCGCGGCCCGGGAACGGGCCGCGGAAATCGACGGGGGCACGGCGTCATGCGCCTCATCCTGCCACGCGGGCCTCCGCACCGACCAACGGGATACACCCGACGACGGCCCGCGCCGGCCCGCGGCGGACGCTCACCGACCGAGCGGGAGCTGCTCGACGACGGTGTAGAGAGGCCCGCCCCCGCGACCGGCCCCCGGCCGCGACTCCACGAGCAGGACCTCCTGCACGAGCCACGACGGCCCCTCGTACACGGCGAGCGCTCGTGCGACGCCCACGGCGACGTCCTCGTCCTCGACGGCCGCACCCGGCCGTCCGGGGACGTCGGGCCGGCCCGGACGGGACGACCGCCGCCGCGGCGGCCTGGTCCCGGGCCGGATCCGCCCGACGGTCAGGTGCGCCCGTTCCCGAGGACGCAGGTCCTCACGGGTCCCGGCTGCCACGCCCGCCTCGACGCACGCCGCCGTGAGCGCCCGCTGCGCGTCGACATCCCCGGCGACCCCGACCCACATGGTCCGGTGCGAGAACACCCCGGCGCCACGCAGTGCCAGCGAGTAGGGCTCCGTCTCCTGGGCCGCGGCCGCGAGGTCCGCCGTGAGCCCGGGCACGGCACCGTCCGGCACGTCGCCGTAGAACGCCGCGGTGAGGTGCCACGTCTCGCGCGCCGACCACCGGATCGACGACGACGAGCCCGACGGCCCCCCGCGTACCGACGCGAGCGCCAGGTCGAGGTGGTCGAGCACGTCGGGCGGCGGCCACACCGCCGCGAACAGCCTCACGCGGTGACCCGCCGCTGGGCCCGGGAGCTCGCGTACAGGCACACGGTCGCCGCGGTCGCGAGGTTGAGCGACTCGGCCCGCCCGCGGATCGGCACCCGGACGACGGCGTCCGCCAGCGCGCGGTCCTCGTCGCGCAGCCCCCACGCCTCGTTGCCGAACACCCAGGCGGTCGGGGCGGCCAGGTCGGGAAGACCGGCCGGTGCCGCACCCGCGACGTCGAGCAGGTCGTCGAGGTCGTGCTCGCCGGTGCCGTCGGCCGCGAGCACGGTCAGCCCCGCGGCACGCAGCCGGGCGACGGCCCCCGGCAGGTCCAGGCCGGTCACCACCGGCAGGTGGAACAGCGACCCCGCGGTCGAGCGGACCACCTTCGGGTTGTGCACGTCGACGCTCTCCCGCGTCAGCAGCGCGGCATCGGCACCGGCCGCGTCGGCCGCCCGGACGACCGTCCCGGCGTTCCCCGGGTCACGCACGTGCGCGAGCACGGCCAGCAGGCGCGGGCCGGCGGCGAGGACGTCGTCGAGCGTCGACTCCAGCAGGTCCGCGACGGCCACGACCTGCTGCGCGTCCGGGCTCATCGCGTCGAGCACCTCGGCGGACCCGGTGTGCAGCCGGGCACCGCGGTCCTGCGCGCCCCGCACGATCTCCGGGTACCGCTGCGCCGACGCCTCGGTGAGGTAGACGTCGTGCACGCGCACACCGGCGACGGTGACCGCCTCGCGCACGGCCTGCGGCCCCTCGACGACGAACCGCCCCGCACGCAGACGCGCCGAACGCCCGGCCAGCGCCCGCACCGACCGCACCCGCTCAGCGCGGGGGTTGGTCAGCTCGGGCATCGACCGGGCGTCCGGGACAGTACGGCTCTGCTCGTCTCCCGAAGGGAGCGTCACGCAGCCGAGGGCGCGTTGACGTCCGCCGGCAGCGCGTCCTTCGCGACCTGGACGAGCGTCGCGAAGGCCGCGGCGTCGTTGACGGCGAGGTCGGCGAGGACGCGACGGTCCACCTCGACACCCGCGAGCTTGAGGCCCTGGATGAGGCGGTTGTACGTCAGGCCCTGCTCGCGCGAGGCCGCGTTGATCCGCTGGATCCACAGCTTGCGGAAGTCGCTCTTGCGCGCCTTGCGGTCGCGGTAGGAGTAGACGAGGGAGTGGGTGACCTGCTCCTTCGCCTTCCGGTACAGGCGCGAGCGCTGCCCGCGGTAACCGGCCGCCCGCTCCAGGGTCGTACGGCGCTTCTTCTGGGCGTTGACCGCCCGCTTCACGCGTGCCACGTGATGCTCCTTGCTGGTCTAGGGCTCGCAGAGCGACACCATCCGGGACGCGAGGTGCGTCCCGACGGGGTCACTTGCCGAGCAGCTTCTTGATCTTCGGGGTGTCTGCGGCGGAGACGACGACGTCGCCGGCGATGCGGCGCGTACGGCGGCTCGACTTGTGCTCGAGAAGGTGGCGACCGTTGGCCTGCTCACGCATGACCTTCCCGGTGCCGGTCACCCGGAAGCGCTTCTTGGCACCGGAGTGCGTCTTGTTCTTCGGCATGGCTGCCGTGTCTCCTTGTCGTTCTCATCGCACGGGTTCGTGCGACTCGTGTCGTGCGGTCCGGCTGGCGGCCGGGCCGTTCGTCTGGGCGGGTCAGCTCTTGTCGTCGGGGGCCGACGGCGTGGGGCGGGCAGCAGCCGGACCCGGTCGCGGGACCGGCTTCGGTGCGGCCGAGGCCGGGGTGGCCCGCGGCACCGCAGGACGCGGTGCCGGCGCCGCCGACTTCGCGGCCGGCGCTGCGGCCGAGGCCGGGCGGGGCGTGCTCGGACGCGGCGTCGCGGGACGGGCCGCGGCGGGGCGCGGTGCCGGCGGGCGGGGAGCTGCGGTCCGGGCGGGGGCCGGCGTCACGGCCGGGACGGCCTCGACGGCGGCGGGCTCGGGCGCGGTGACCGGCTCGGCGACAGGCGTCTCGGCGGCCGGGGCCTCGACGACCGGCGTCTCGGTGGCCGGGGCCTCGACGACGGGCGTCTCAGCGGCTGGGGCCTCGACGACGGGCGCCTCGACGGCCGCCTGCTCGACGACCGCAGGGGCGGCGGCGGGCTCGTTCGTGGCGGGCGCAGCAGGCGACGAGGCGGCCGCGGCAGCAGCCGCGTTCGCCGCACGCGCCGCGTCGGCCTGAGCCTGACGGCGCTGCTCCTGCTTCTGGTCCGCCTTCTTCTTGACCGGCCCGAGCACCATGATCATGTTGCGGCCGTCCTGCTTCGGCGCGCTCTCGACGAAGCCGAGGTCGGCGACGTCGTCGGCGAGACGCTGCAGCAGGCGGATGCCCATCTCCGGGCGCGACTGCTCACGGCCACGGAACATGATCATGACCTTGACCTTGTCGCCGGCGGCGAGGAACCGCGTGACATGGCCCTTCTTCGTGCCGTAGTCGTGCGGGTCGATCTTCAGACGGAAGCGGATCTCCTTGAGAACCGTGTTGGTCTGGTTCCGCCGGGCCTCACGGGCCTTCATGTCCGCTTCGTACTTGAACTTGCCGTAGTCCATGATCTTGCAGACCGGCGGACGGGCATCCGGAGCGACCTCGACCAGGTCGAGGTCCGCGTCCTGGGCCAGGCGCAGTGCGTCTTCCACGCGGACGATGCCGACCTGCTCGCCGTTCGGGCCGACCAGGCGGACCTCGGCGACGCGGATCCGATCGTTGATGCGGGGCTCGCTGATTGTTGCTCCTCGGGTTCGTCGTGACCGACCGCCAGGAACGAGGAAGGCCCCCGTCCTGAGCACAGGAGGAGGCCTCGGGAGCCCGCGCGACGCCACCCGGCCGACGGCCGCGCTTGCGCCACCGGAACGGCGACGAGGCCGTCCGGTGCGGACTGTGACCCGGTCTCTGTTGTCGGCGTGAGCCGTGCGGTCGAGACCCAGGTGGGAGGAGCTCCACTTGTGCGCCTGAGTGGTCCGCGCCAGACATCAGCACGCACCACCCAGGTCAGTCGACTGCCAACTCTACCAGAGGCTCGGCGCGAACCGGACGCGGCATCGACCGCCGCCCCACCGGCCCGCGGATCCGACGGTGGATCTGCTCCATTATTTGAATGATTCCAGTCTCTGTGGTGAGGTGATGCTCATGGACGACGTCGAGGCGCTGCGCACGCACGGCCTGCGGGTCACCGGACCACGGGTGGCCGTGCTCGAGGCTCTGCACGAGCACCCGCACGCCGACGCCGAGACCGTCCTGCGTGCCGCCCGCGACCGGCTCCCGGCCGTCTCCGTCCAGGCGGTGTACGACGTCCTGCACGCCCTGACCGACGCCGGCCTCGTGCGCCGCATCGAGCCCGCCGGCCACCCGGCCCGGTACGAGCGGCGCGTCGGGGACAACCACCACCACGTGGTCTGCCGCGGCTGCGGAGCCGTCGGCGACGTCGACTGCACCGTCGGGCACTCCCCCTGCCTGGTCCCCAGCTCGACCGAAGGTTTCAGCATCGAGGTCGCCGAGGTGACCTTCTGGGGCCTCTGCCCCGCCTGCAGGTCGTCCGCCGCGGGCTGACCGCCCCACCGGCCCTCCACGTCGTGGCCCTCGGTCACGCGTCCCTCCACCGACCCCTCGGCCAGCCCGAGGCAGCACCCGAACAAGACGAAGGACACCCATGCCCCACGTGCCCGCCACCACCACGACCACCGGCGCACCCGTCGCCTCGGACGCGCATGCGCTGTCCGTCGGCACCGACGGACCGATCGTGCTGCACGACCACTACCTCGTCGAGAAGCTCGCCCAGTTCAACCGCGAGCGCGTGCCCGAGCGGGTGGTGCACGCCAAGGGTGGCGGCGCGTTCGGCACGTTCCGGGTCACCGGCGACGTCTCGGCGTACACCAGGGCCGCGGTGTTCCAGCCGGGCGTCGAGACCGAGCTGCTCGCCCGCTTCTCCTCGGTCGCCGGCGAGCTCGGCTCCCCCGACACCTGGCGCGACCCGCGTGGCTTCGCGCTGAAGTTCTACACGTCCGAGGGCAACTACGACCTCGTCGGAAACAACACCCCGGTCTTCTTCATCCGGGACGGCATCAAGTTCCCCGACTTCATCCACTCGCAGAAGCGGCTGCCCGGGTCGCACCTGCGGGACAACGACATGCAGTGGGACTTCTGGAGCCTGTCACCGGAGTCCGCGCACCAGGTGACGTGGCTGATGGGCGACCGCGGGCTCCCGTCGTCGTGGAGGCACATGGACGGGTTCGGCTCGCACACCTACCAGTGGATCAACGCCTCCGGTGAGCGGTTCTGGGTCAAGTACCACTTCAAGACCCAGCAGGGCATCCGGAACCTCACCGCCGACGAGGCGGCCGTGCTGGCGGGCTCGGACGGCGACCTGCACATCCGCGACCTGTACGAGCACATCGAGGCCGGCGACTTCCCGCGGTGGACCCTCTCGGTCCAGGTCATGCCGTACGCCGACGCCGAGGGGTACCGGTTCAACCCGTTCGACCTCACGAAGGTGTGGCCGCACGCGGACTACCCGCTGGTCGAGGTCGGGATCATGGAGCTCAACCGGAACCCCGAGAACTACTTCGCGCAGATCGAGCAGGCGACGTTCGCCCCGAGCAGCTTCGTGCCCGGGATCGCGGCCAGCCCCGACAAGATGCTGCTCGCGCGGATCTTCGCGTACGCGGACGCCCACCGGTATCGCGTCGGCACCAACCACGCGCAGCTCCCGGTGAACGCGCCGAAGGCGCCGACGCACTCGTACGCGAAGGACGGTGCGGCGCGGTACTCGTTCGCCGCGGCCGACGTGCCGGTGTACGCCCCCAACTCGCGCGGCGGTGCGCACGCCGACCCGCTGCGTGCGGCCGAGTCGACCGGCTGGGAGTCCGACGGCGCGCTCGTGCGGGCGGCCGCGTCGCTGCACAGCGAGGACGACGACTTCGGGCAGGCCGGAACGCTGTACCGCGACGTGTTCGACGACGACGCGCGGACGCGCTTCCTCGCGACGATCACGGGACACGTCGGCGCCGTGCGGGCCGACGACATCCGGGAGCGCGCGATCGCGTACTGGACGAAGGTCGACGCCGGCCTCGGCGCGAAGCTGCGCGCGAACCTCGGCTGACGAGCCCCGTGACGGCCCGGCCCTGCGTCCCGTCGGACGCAGGGCCGGTGCCAGTCGTGCCGACCCGCAGTGAGAGGATCGACCCCATGAGCACCTCCCCCGACCCCACCACCGAGGCGACCCGTGACATCGCGGACGTCGCCGCGGTCGAGGTCATCACGACCGCCGCCGTCCACCTCATGAGCGCCGCCGCCGTGAAGTGCGGCCTGGCCGAGGACGGGCCCGACGGCCGGGGCGCCGACTACCTGGACCTGGACGAGGCCCGCAAGCTCATCACCGCGCTCGCTGCGCTCGTGACGGCGGCGGCACCGGACATCGGCAACCAGCACGCACGGTCCCTGCGCGACGGTCTCCGCTCGCTGCAGCTGGCCTTCCGCGAGGCGTCACCGTTCCCCGACGCCCCGGGCGAGGGCCCCGGCGAGAAGTTCACGGGCTCGGTGGTCTGACCCCTGCGGACGGGCGCCGGCCCGCGACCCTGCGGACGCGGCGACGCACGGAGTGCCCGAGCTGCTCGGGCGACCGACGGGGCTGGGGCACCGTGGCGAGACCGCCCGGGCGCCCGCCCTCGTCGTCCGACGCCACGAGCGCCTGGTCGGCCGGCACGCCCGACGACCCGGCCTGCGCCACGACCGAGCCGGTGACAGGCGCGGTCGTGAGCTCGCCTGCCGGCACGCCCGACGCCGAGTGGCGGGTGAACGCCAGCACGACCAGGCCGGCGACGGCGATGCCGCCGCCCACGAACGCCGCGGTCAGGAACCCCGCGCCCGGCGAGGAACGGTCGATGACGAACCCGCACAGCGGCGCGCCGAGCGCGTTGCCGACCGTGCCCATGGTGCCGCTCCACCCCATGACCTCGCCGCGGCGGTGCTCCGGCACGAGCCGCACGAGCGTCGCGTTGATCGACGACAGCGCGGGGGCGCACGGCAGGCCGGCGACGACGACAGCGACGGCGAGCCACCACGGGCCGGGCGCGAACGCCGCGGGGACGGTCGCGAGGGCCAGCAGGGCGACGAGCACGAGCGGCGACGGCGAGCGGTGCCGTGCACCGTGGATCAGGCCGCCCACCACGGAGCCGCCGGCCCACAGCGCGATCATCCAGCCGACGTCGCCCGCACGACCGGCGTCGTTGAGCGACGCGACGAGCGCGACGTCCGTCCCGACCAGGACGAACGCCGCGGCGACGGCCGCGAGGAGCACGACGACGAGCGCCGGACCGAGCAGACGGGCTGCGGGGGCGTCCGGCTCGCCGTCGACAGCGTGCGGGGCGGTCGAGGACGCCGAGCGGGTGGGCGGGTTCGTCCACCACAGCAGCACGCCCGCGGCGACCGTCGCGACCCCGACGACGGTCAGCGCGGCGACGGTCGACACCTGGGTCGCGAGGACCACGCCGATCACGGGCGCGAGCATGAACGTGAGCTCGACGGCCACGGAGTCCAGCGCGAACGCCGCACGCTGCTGCGCGAGGGGAACCAGCACGGACAGCGACTGCCGCGTCACGGAGAACACCGGCACGAGGAACAGCCCTGCGACGAACGCCGCACCGATCAGCAGCTCGTACGACAGCCGGGGCGCGCACACCCACACGGCCGACTCGACGAGCACCGAGGGGGCGATCGCGCGGCGCAGGCCGAACCGGTCCACGAGCCGCCCGCGCCACGGCGCACCGAGCGCCATCCCGACGGTCGCCGCACCGGCGACCACACCCGCCTGCGCGTACCCGCGGTTGAGCGTCGTCACGACGTGCAGCGTCAGGACGACGCCGACCATGGCGGCGGGGATGCGGGCGACGAAGGACACCACGAAGAGCCGCAGCACGCCGGGAAGGCGCAGCAGAGCGGCGTAGGGCGTCCGGGGCATGCCGACGATTCTCTCCCGCGCGGGCGCATGGTCCCGCACGGATATCCGGGTGCGGGAGCGTGCGACGCCTCACAGGGCACCCAGGATCGGTCCCTATCCTGGGCCGATGCCGACCGACGACCCCGTGCCGGGCCGGATCGACCCGCCAACCGCGCCCCTGGGCCCTCCTGCCTCGACGACCGCGCCAGCCGGCACGCCCGGGCCGTCCCCGGACCTGCCCCCAGCCCCGTCATCGGTGCCGCCCGCAGCAGCGCCGGTCGGTCCCGCGCCCCGCGCAGCCCGACCTCGCCGGGCGGTCGCGCTCCTCACCGTCGCGCTCGTCGTCGCCGTCGTCGCCGCGGGCGCGCTCGTCGGCCGGATGCTCGTGACCACGCACGCGTGGGAGCGCTCGAGCGCCGACTGGGAGCAGCTCGCCCGGACGCACGGTGCCGACCTCGCGACGGCCCAGGAGCAGCTCGCCACCGCGCAGGCCCAGCTCACCGACGCGCAGACCCAGCTCGCGACCGCGCAGGCCCGCATCACGGAGCTCGCCGACGAGAAGGCGCAGCTCGGCGACACGACCGCCGCACAGTCGCAGCTCGCCGACTACCAGGCGCGCGTCTCGGAGGCGGCGGGCAACGTCGCGACCGCGCTCGCGCACTGCATCACGGGGCAGCAGAACCTCATCGGCTACCTGGAGGACTCCGACCAGTACGACCCCGCCGACCTCGCCCGGTACAAGGCCGACGTGACGACGGTGTGCGGTGCGGCGACCGACGCGAACGCCGCCCTCCAGCGCGAGCTGTCGAAGTGACGTCCTCGGCCCTCGTCCGCGGCGCGGCGACGGCGGTCGCGACGCTCGGGCTCGTCGGGCTCGCCGGGTGCGGCGCGCTGCCCGAGCTGCCTCCCCCGGTGCCGACGAGCGTCGTGCCGACCGACGCCCCGGCACCCGCGCCGACGTCCTCCGGCAACCTGTCGCCCGACGGCTTCGACGCGGCGCAGCGGATGGCGGTGCGGATCCGGAACATCGGCTGCGGGTCCGTCTCCACGGGTTCGGGCTTCGCGATCGACGACCACACGCTCGTCACCAACCGGCACGTCGTCGCGGACTCGGCGACCCTGCAGCTCAGCACCTACGACGGCCGGGACGTCGCCGCGACGGCCGCGAGCACCGCCGGGCTCGCCGACCTGGCGATCGTCCGGACGGCCGACGCCCTGCCGTCCGCCCCGGAGCTCGCGGACACCGACCTGGCCACCGGGGACGCCGTCACGGTCGTCGGCTACCCCCTCGGGCACGCCCTGACCGTGACCACGGGACACGTCCTGGCACCCACGACGGACCCCCTCAACGAGAACCTCGGACAGGTGTACCTCACGGACGCCCCGGTCGAGTTCGGCAGCTCCGGGTCGGCCGTCCTCGACGCCGAGGGACGGGTCGTGGGTGTCGTCTATGCGAAGGATGAGCAGAACCGGAGTTTCGTCGTGCCGGTGAGCACGCTGCGGGCCATGCTGGACGACGACTCGGCGTTCACCCCTGCGCCCACCTGCAGCTGACCCGGAGGTTCCCATGGCCGACGTCCCACGTTTCGACCCCGCCACCCTCACCGGTGCCGTCTCCGACACCGTCACCGTCCGCCGCGTGTTCGGCGACGCGTACGAACGGGGTGGCGTCACCGTCATCCCCGTCGCCCGGCTCTGGGCGGCGACCGGCCTCGGCCTCGGCGACGGCGAGGGCGAGGGCGGGGTCCCGTTCACCCTGGGCTCCCGGCTGCGCGGTCGCTCCGACGCCGACCTCGACGAGGCGCCGCCGTCCGACGCCTCCGCCGCGCAGCAGGGCTACGGCGGCGGCCACGGCGGCGGCGGCGGCTACGGCGCCTACGTGAAGGCCGTCGGCGTGTACGTGGTCGACGACGCCGGCGTGCACTGGAAGCCGTCGATCGACGTGAACCGCGTGATACTCGGCGGTCAGGCGGTCGCGGCCACCGCGATCAGCGCGTTCGCGGCGGCGCTCGCCGTCAAGGCCCTCGCGGGCGCGGTCGCGTCGGCCGCGGGCACGATCGCGAACGCCGTCTCGAACTGGGCGTCCGACTGACCTCAGGTGCACGGACGGAGCGGCGCCTGGACCTCGTCCGGGCGCCGCTCGGTCGTCTCGTACGACCCGGCCGCCGAGCGAGCGGCATCGCCGCCGCACTGTGGGCCGAGCGGCGCCGGACGCCACGCAGCGGCGGGCGACCTCAGGCCCGCCCGGCCGCCCGCAGCCGGAGCTCGACCGAGTCCACGCGCGTCGCGACCGTCTCGTCAGCCGCGAGCGCGGCGTTGACATGCGCGAGGACGGCGTCCAGCCCGGCATGGTCGAGACCGGGGACGAGGGCGACGACCACGGCGACCTCGGCTCGCGCGCCCGGCACCGTGGACGTGGCGACGACGCCGGCGACGGGGGCCAGGGCCCCGCGGACGGCGCGGTCGACGTCGTCGTCGACCCGTCCCCCGACGACGGCGGGCGCCCACGGCACCTGCTGCGCGAGCGCCCAGACCGCCGGCCGAGGGACCAGCGCGGTGACCGGTCCGCCCGGGTCGACGACCACGACGTCCCAGCCCTCGCTGACGACCGACAGGGCCGCGCGCGCGACGTCCGACGGGACGGGCCGGGCGTCCGGCCGCCACGCCGCCATCGCCGCGACGCTCGAGAACACCGGCAGCGCCGTGCGCCCGTCGGGCGTCCGGAGCGCCACGATGCCGGCGGACGCCTCCTTGTCGACGGTGTGCTCGTGCCCGTCGTGCACCACGACGTCGGCCTCCTCGAGCTCCGCGAGGACCGGGACCAGCACCCGCGTCCCGGCCAGCGCCTCGACGACGGCCGCGAGCGGACCGGTACCCGCGCCGTAGGCCGTCAGCGCCGCGGCGACCGCGGGGTCGGCGCTGCCGTCGTCGCCCGCGAACGGGGACGACGGCGGCAGCTCACGACCGGCCACGGGTGCGCGGCCTCAGGGCCGGCCGGCGACGTCGAGCGCCTCGGGCAGCGTGAACGCCCCCGCGTACAGCGCCTTGCCGACGATCGTCCCCTCGACGCCGACCGGGACGAGTGTGCGCAGCACGCGCAGGTCGTCGAGGCTCGAGATGCCGCCCGACGCCACGACGGGAGCGTCCGTGCGGCTGCACACCTCGCGCAGGAGCTCGACGTTCGGCCCGCGCAGCGTGCCGTCCTTGGTGACGTCGGTGACGACGTAGCGCGAGCACCCGGCGTCGTCGAGTCGGGCCAGCACCTCCCAGAGGTCGCCGCCCTCCTTCGTCCAGCCGCGGGCCGCGAGCGTGGTGCCCCGGACGTCGAGGCCGACCGCGATCTGGTCGCCGTGGCTGGCGATCACGAGCGCCGTCCACTCCGGGTCCTCCAGCGCGGCCGTGCCCAGGTTGACGCGCGTGGCGCCCGTGGCCAGCGCACGCTCGAGCGACGCGTCGTCGCGGATGCCGCCGGACAGCTCGACCTTGACCCCGCGGCCGGACAGCTCGACGGCGACCTCGGCCAGGAGCGGTGCGTTCGAGCCACGCCCGAACGCGGCGTCGAGGTCGACGAGGTGGATCCACTCGGCGCCGCCCTCGGCCCAGTCGAGCGCGGCGGCCAGGGGGTCGCCGTAGCCCGTCTCGGAGCCGGCCTCCCCCTGGACGAGGCGGACGGCCTGGCCGTCGGCCACGTCGACGGCAGGCAGGAGCTCGAGGCGGTCGGTCATGACGGTGTTCTCCGATGTGAGACGAGGGGACGGGTCAGCGGAGCTGGTCGACCCAGTGGGACAGCAGCTGGGCACCGGCGTCGCCGGACTTCTCGGGGTGGAACTGCGTCGCGGCGAGCGGGCCGTTCTCGACGGCCGCGACGAACCGGTCGCCGTGCTCCGACCACGTCACGAGCGGGCTGGTGAACGGGACGGCACCTGCGCCGTCGTCCGTCAGGGGGAACGCGCGGGCCGCGTACGAGTGGACGAAGTAGAACCGCTCGTCCTCGAGCCCCTTGAACAGCGTGGACCCCGGTGCGGCGTCGATGGTGGCCCAGCCCATGTGCGGGACCACGTCGGCCTGCAGCCGGTCCACGACGCCGGGCCACTCCCCCAACCCGTCGGTCCGCTCGCCGTGCTCGACGCCCTCGGTGAACATCACCTGCATGCCGACGCAGATGCCGAGCACCGGGCGGCCTCCCGCGAGCCGCCGGTCGACGACCTGGTCGCCGCCGACCTCGCGCAGGCCGGCCATGACGGCGGCGAAGGCGCCGACACCCGGCACGACCAGCCCGTCGGCCTCGACGGCCGCACGCTTGTCCGCCGTCAGCTCCACCTCGGCGCCGACCCGTTCGAGGGCACGCACCGCGGACCGGACGTTGCCGAATCCGTAGTCGAGGACGACGACGTGGGGCTGGGAAGGCACCCGACCAGGCTACCGGTGCCGCCGGGGGGCTCCGGCAGGCGTCCACGGGGGCGGACGTCCACGGGTGCCGACGGGCCCGGCGGCTGTACCACCGGGCCCGTCGTCAGCCGTCCCTCAGCGAGGGATCACGGGGTGGCGCAGGAGAAGCCCGACGGCGCCGCGCTGCCGTTGGCGACGAACCCGAACGTCGTCGACGCTCCGCCGTTGAGCAGCCCGTTGTACGGCGCGTTCTTCACCGTGATGGCCGAGCCGCTCGTGGTGAGCGTGCCGCTCCAGAGGTTGGAGATCGTCGTCCCGCTCGGGAGCGTGGCCTTGACCGTCCAGCCGCTGATGAGTGCCGAGCCGGCGTTCTTCACCGTCACGGTGCCCTGCATGCCGCCGTTCCACGCGTTGTCGACCTTGAGGGTCGCCGTGCAGCCCGACCCGTTCGGCGGCGGCGTCGTGACCGTCGGCGTCGGGGTCGGGGTCGGGGTCGGGGTCGGCGTCGGGGACTGGGTCGGCGTGCTCCCGTCCGTCGTGACCGAGAAGTTCGTCACCGCGAGGCCGGCGCCGCCGATCCAGGGCTCGAACCCGGCCTGGATGCTCGTGAGGTACCAGCTCGTCGAGCCGTAGCCACGGCTGACCACGTCGTTCCAGAACGCGCTCACCGCGAAGCTGGCCGAGCTGGTGGGCGTCTGGCGCACGTAGGAGATGACGTTCCAGCCCGACGACCCGTACCAGACGTCCCACGTGGCGCCCGCGACGTTCGCCGTCCCGACCTTGGAGCCGATCGGCTGGATCGACCCGGTGTGGTTGAGCCACACCATGAGCTCGGCGCCGTCGTTCTGCTGCGTCGTGGTGCTGGGTCGCGACTTGTTGAACCAGATGTCGTACGCGGCGTCGTACGTCCCACTGCCCGGGTACGTCATGCTCACGCTCGTGCTGATCGAGGCGAACCGCGAGTCGCTCGCCTGCAGGCCGTTCGGGCTGAGGATGTTGTTGCTCGTCGTGCACTGGCTGTAGTGGCAGCCGTAGTAGACGGCCGGGTACGACTTCGGTGCACCGTTCGTCGCCGTCTGGCCGTCCGCCTGGGTCACGGTGAAGCCGGTCGACGAGACGTCGATGCACTGCGTGGCGCTGGTGCCCCAGCGGTTGTTCATCACGATGTAGCGGCCGCCCTGGATGGAGGCGTTGCCGTACTGCTCGCAGATGACGGGTGCGGCGCTGGCGACCTGGGCGCCGGACACGCCGACGAGGCTGAGGACCGCGGTGAGCAGGGCGACCAGCACCGTGCGGGACCGGGCGCGAGATCGGGTGGGCATGTCACTCCTCGGGCTAGGCGGACGGGAGGGGGTGGTGCGTCGTCGGGCGGCAGGCAGGGGAACCCGCCGCCCGACGACGGCCGTCAGCTCAGGAGCACGCGACCCCGTTGAGCTTGATGTTGCTCGGCGCCGGGCTCGACGGGCCGTTGGCGACGAGTCCGATGCTCGCGACCGCCCCGGCGGCCAGCGAGGGGCTCCACGTCGGCGCCGTCACGGTCACGGTGGTGCCGCTCTGCGTGAAGGTGCCGTTCCACCCGCTGCCGACCGTCACGCCGGACGGCACGGTGAACGTGATGGTCCACGGGTTGAGGGTCGACGACGAGCCGTTCTTCGCCGAGATCGCCGCCTGGAAGCCGCCCGCCCACGTGTTGGTGAGCTGCACGGTCGACGTGCACGCTCCCGGGTTCTGCGTGGGTGTCGGCGTCGGCGTCGGCGTCGTCGGGGTGGGCGTGGGCGTCGTCGGCGTCGGGGTCGGCGTCGTCGGGGTGGTCGGCGTCGGCGTCGGTGTGCTCCCCCGCCTGACCGGCGGGATGAGCGCGGACTGCAGGATCGACTGCTTGGCCGTCTGCACGGTCACCCAGTCGTCCTTGACGATGCCGCCCGTGTCGCCCGAGTCCGGGTTCCACGACCAGTAGGTGAACGACATGCCGTTGGTCTTCATGTAGCCGACGAGCGTGGTCAGCCACTTCGTGTCGCGCGGGTCGGCCAGCGTGCTGCCGAACTCGCCGACGAGCACCGGCGCGATGTTCTGCTTCACGAGGTAGCCCCAGTAGTGGTCCCACGTGGCCGGCAGGTTCGCCGGGAAGTCGGGGTGCTTCGTGGTGTCGAACCACTCCTGGTGGTCGTACACGGAGATGCCGTAGTCGTGCGCCGAGTACACGAGCTTGTTGTTCGCGCTGAGCCGCACCGGCTGCGTCCCGGCGTTCGCCAGGTTCCCGCCCCACCAGCTGCAGTTCGCCGGGTCGTCCGGGATGTTGTCCCACTCGTTGGCGACGCCACCGGAGAGGCACGAGACGCCCTCGACGATGATCAGCCAGTTCGGGTTCGCGGCCAGGACCGCGTTGCCGATGCGCTCGGCCGCGAGGCGCCAGTCACGGGCGGTGTCGCCGCAGCCCCAGCAGGAGCCGGTGGAGTTCGGCTCGGTGCCCTCGGCGTGCGGCTCGTTGAACAGGTCGGCGCCGACCACGGTCGGGTTGCCGGCGTAGCGCGCCGCGAGCAGCTTCCAGTCGGCGATCTCGCTGGCCTCCGACACGGTCGGGGTGTACCAGAGCGCCGTCTGGCCGGCGGCCGTCGGGCGGTGCCGGTCGAGGATGACCCGCATGCCGAGCTCGCCCGCGTAGTCGACCACCTTGTCGAGGATCTGCAGGGGCGAGAGCCCGACGAGGTCGGGGTTCGTGTACGAGTTGACGCTCGTGGCGACCGCACCGGTCTTGAGGGCGTCGCCGGCGAACGGGACGCGCAGCGTGTTGTAGCCGAGCTGGGCCATGTGGTCCATCTGCGACTTCCACGTGACGCTGGCCCAGAGGCCGTGGAACGTCTTGTTGTCGGTCTCCATGCCGAACCAGTTGATGCCGGTCAGCGTCACCGTCGCTCCGGTGGAGTCGACGATCTGGCTGCCCTTGGTGCTGAGGTAGCCGGTGCCGGTGCCGTTCGCCGCGGCGGCGACCGCGGTGGTCCCGGAGACGGCGACCATGGTGGTCACGGCGACCGCGAGAGCGGCTGCCGCGCTGACCAGACGGGCGACGACGCCGCGTCTCGTGCTTGTCATGAAGGCTCCTGTGAGGGAGAGGGGAGCTTCCGCCTCTCCTGCGAGGCGGGCCGGCGAGCACGGTGCGTGGCGGGGCGGAAGGCTGGTGGGCAGCGTTCATGCAAGCAGCACTCGAACCGTTCCGACAGGAACCTGAACGTTTAAGCAGGGCAATCGGCCACCTCGCCCGTGGCCCGGCGACCAGACCGCTGCGCGGGTCGCGAGAACGACGACGACCCGCGCGGCAGGTGCCTGCGCGGGTCGGTCGACGAGGTGGTCGGAGGGTCAGGAGCCGGGGCGCCGCCGGACGCCGCCGGCGAGCATCCGGGTGGCCTGCCACCGAGACAGCCCCACGCTGGTCACCACGTCGTCGAGCGACGTCGGGTCGACGTCGTCGAGCAGCAGCTCCTCGAGCACGGGCGGCGCGTCCGACAGCACCAGCCCGGCGGGCAGCGTGTCGCCCTGCTCACCCCCGGTCCACCGGGTCGCGGTGATCCGCCCCTCACGCCGCTCGAGCAGCACCACCGGCACCGTGCGCAACAGCTTGGAGATGGCGGCGGCACCCGCCGGCGCGGCCGCCGCGTCCCGCAGCACCGCGATGGCACCGACCGGGGACGGGACGACGTCGACGTCGACCTTCGCGAGCGCGCACGCCGCTGCGAGCGGCGCGGGGACGCCCACCTGCGTGAGCACGAGCGCGACGGACGGCGGCTCGCCGGGGCCGTCGAGGAGGCCCGACAGGTCGTCGGGCACCACGATGTCGCCGTCGTCGCTCACAGCGCACCCTTGGTCGACGGGATGCCCTCCACGCGCGGGTCCAGCGCCACGGCGAACCGCAGGGCACGGGCGAGCGCCTTGAACTGCGCCTCGACGATGTGGTGCGGGTCGCGGCCCGCGAGGACGCGCACGTGGATGCTGAACGCCGCGTGGTGGGCGATCGACTCCAGGACGTGCCGGGTCAGCGAGCCGGTGAAGTGGCCGCCGATGAGGTGGTACTCCTGCCCGGGCGGCTCCCCCGTGTGCACGAGGTACGGCCGGCCGGAGACGTCGACGACGGCCTGCGCGAGCGCCTCGTCGAGCGGGACGGTCGCGTCGCCGAACCGCGAGATGCCGCGCTTGTCGCCGAGGGCCTCACGCAGCGCCTCGCCGATCGTGATCGCGACGTCCTCGACGGTGTGGTGCGCGTCGATGTGGGTGTCGCCGGTCGCCTTGACCGTGAGGTCGATGAGCGAGTGCTTGCCCAGGGCGGTGAGCATGTGGTCGTAGAACGGCACGGTCGTCGAGATGTCGGTCCGTCCGGTGCCGTCGAGGTCGAGCTCGACCAGCACGCTCGACTCGCTCGTGGCGCGCTCGATGCGCGCCGTCCTGCCCTTCGCTGGGCTCACAGTCTCTCCTCGTCCGAACCTCTGGTCGTGCTGCTCGCTGCTGCTGCTCAGAGCCCTGCCACCTCGACGAGGGCGTCCTTGAACGCCGCCGTCTCCTGCGGGGTGCCGACGGACACCCGCAGCCACCCGTCCGGGCCGGACTCGCGGATGAGCACGCCGCGGTCGAGCAGACCCTGCCAGATCGCGCGGCGGTCGTCGAACAGCCCGAACAGCACGAAGTTGGCGTCGGAGTCCGCGACCCGCAGTCCCCGCTCGCGCAACCACACCACGAGGGCGTCCCGCTCGTCACGCAGCGCGCCGACCTGCGCCATCAGCGTGGGGGCGTGGCGCAGCGCCGCCCGGGCGACGGCCTGCGTGACGGCCGACAGGTGGTACGGGAGCCGGACCACCCTCAGCGCGTCGACGAACGTGGTCGACGCCGACAGGTAGCCCACGCGCGCGCCCGCGAGGCCGAACGCCTTGGACATCGTGCGGCTGACCGCGAGGTGCGGGTGGTCCGCTAGCAGCTCGAGGGCCGACGGCGTGCCGCGGCGCCGGAACTCGCCGTACGCCTCGTCGACGACGACCACGCAGCCGCCCGGCACCTGCGCCGCGGCCTCGAGGACCGCGAGGACGGTCGCCGCCGGCAGCGCCGTGCCGGTGGGGTTGTTCGGGCTCGCGAGCAGCACCACCGACGGCGCGAGCTCGGCGATCGTGTCCCGGGCGGCCTGCGGGTCCAGGCTGAAGTCGGCCTCGCGCCGTCCCTCGACCCAGTGGGTGTGCGTGTCGCGCGCGTACTCGGGGTACATCGAGTACGTCGGCGCGAACGACACGGCGGTGCGCCCCGGCCCGCCGAACGCCTGCAGCACGTGCAGCATGATCTCGTTCGACCCGTTGGCCGCCCACAGCTGCTCGGGCGCCAGCGTCACGCCGGACTCGACCGCGAGGTAGGCGGCGAGGTCGGCGCGCAGGCCGAGGAACTCCCGGTCCGGGTACCGGTTGAGACCGGCCGCCGCCTCGGCCACCGCCGCCGCGATCTCCGCGACGACCTCGGCCGACGGCGCGTACGGGTTCTCGTTCACGTTGAGGGCGTGCGGGACGTCGAGCTGCGGGGCGCCGTACGGCTCGACCCCGACCAGCTCGGGACGCAGGGGCAGCGTGGGACGGGCGACGTCGTGGGGCACGTACCGATTCTAGGGACGGCCCGGCGACGCCCGGTCCGCGTGTCCGCGATCGGGACGATCGTCCCCGGCCGAGCCCGTCCGGCCGTCGTAGCGTCGAAGGGCGGACAGCCGTCCGACCGTCCGCAGTGCACACCGGGGTGCACACCTCGTGCACACCGTCGAGGAGGACGAGATGAGCACCATGAAGGCGGCCGTCGTGCGGTCGTTCGACGCCGAGCTGGAGATCGCCGAGATCGAGGTCCCGACCCCCGGCCCGTACGAGGCCCTCGTCGAGGTCCGGTACTCGGGCGTGTGCCACACGGACCTGCACGCGGCCCGCGGCGACTGGCCCGTGAAGCCGACTCCGCCGTTCGTGCCCGGCCACGAGGGCGCCGGCATCGTCGTCGCGGTCGGGGACCGGGTGACCCGGGTCGCGGTCGGCGACCGGGTGGGCAACGCGTGGCTGTGGTCGGCGTGCGGCGAGTGCGAGTACTGCGAGACCGGCTGGGAGACCCTGTGCCCGCAGCAGAAGAACGGCGGGTACGCCGTCGACGGCTCGTTCGGCCAGCGCATGCTCGTGGACTCCCGCTACTGCCCGCTCATCCCGGACGGCGTCGACCTCGCCGCGGCCGCGCCGATCCTGTGCGCGGGCGTGACCGTCTACAAGGGTCTGAAGGTGACGGACACCCAGCCCGGCGACTGGGTGCTCGTCTCGGGCATCGGCGGGCTCGGGCACCTCGCGGTCCAGTACGCCGTCGCGATGGGCCGGAGGGTCGCCGCCGTCGACGTCGACGAGGCGAAGCTCGCGCTCGCCCGCAAGCACGGCGCCGAGGTCGCGGTGAACGCCGCGACGGAGGCCGACCCGGCGGCCCGGCTCCAGGAGCTGACCGGCGGCGGTGTGCACGGCGCGCTCGTCACCGCCGTCAACGCGCGCGCGTTCCCGCAGGCCGTGGGCGCGCTGCGACGGGGTGGCACGGTGTCCCTCGTCGGCCTGCCGCCCGAGCAGTTCCCGCTCGACATCTTCACGACGGTCCTGTGCGGTCTCACCGTGCGCGGGTCCATCGTCGGGACGCGCAAGGACATGGCCGAGGCGGTCGACTTCTTCGCGCGCGGCAAGGTCAGCCCGACGTACACGGTGCGGCCGATGAGCGACATCAACGCGATCTTCGCGGAGATGGAGGCCGGGCACATCGACGGCCGCGTCGTCATGGACATGAGGGCCTGAGGACCGGTCAGGAGGACGAGGCGGCGGCGAGCCGGGCGAGCCCCTCGTCGAGCGACACCCGCGGGGTCCACGCGAGCGCCTCGCGGGTGCGCCGCTGGTCGAACCAGTGCGCCGTGGACAGCTGCTCCGCGACGAACCGCGTCAGCGGCGGCTCGCCCGCGAGGGGCAGGTGCGCCCAGGCCGCGTCGAGACCGGCGCCCACCGCCCGCGCCAGGACGCCGGGCACGTGGACGTGCGGCGCCGGCGCCCCGGAGGCCACGCAGATCGCGCGGATCAGCTCCAGGACCGGGCGCGGCTCGCCGTTGGTGACCACGTACGCCTCGCCGCACGCGTCGTCGGGCGCCGCCAGGGCGGCCACCAGGGCGTCCGCGGCGTTGTCCACGTAGGTCGCGTCGACCAGCGGTGCACCCGAGCCGAGCACCGGGAGCCGACCGGCACGCGCGCGGGCCACGACCCGGCCGACGAGCTGGGTGTCGCCCGGTCCCCAGACCAGGTGCGGCCGGACGACGACGACACGCATCCGGTCACCGTCGGCCGCGAGCGCGACCAGCTCGGCAGCCGCCTTGGTCCGCGCGTACGGCCCGCGCGCGAGCCCGGGCCGCGCCGGGCCGGCCGGTGCGCCGACCAGCGAGCCCCCGACGTGCGCGACGGACGGCGACGAGACGTGCACGAACCGGGTGACCCCGGCCGCCGCGGCGGCCTCGAGGAGGGTGCGGGTGCCGTCGACGTTGACGCGCCGGTACTCGTCCTCGGGCCCGGTGATGTCGACCTTGGCGGCGAGGTGCACCACGGCGTCGCACCCCGCGAACGCGCGCGCGACCGCGGCGGGGTCGGTCACGCTGCCCAGCACGTCGCGCGCCCCGTCCACGAGTGCGGGGCGACGCTGGAACGTGCGCACCTGCGCGCCGCGCTCGACCAGGGTCCGCGCGACGACGCGGCCGAGCATGCCGCTCGCACCCGTGACGAGCACCGTCGAGCCGGCGACGACGGTCACAGCCGAGCCCGCCGACCCGCGAGGACCGCCTCGGCCCAACGGGCCACGGCCGCGCGGTCGATCTTCGAGTTGTGCCGCACGTCGGTCGGCAGGCGGCGCGCGACGAGCACCGCGGCGACCGGCGACGGCGCCACGGCAGCCCGGACGGCGGCGGCGAGCGCGTCGTCGGCGACGACCTCCCGCCGCTCGGGCCCGTCCCGCTCGACGACCACGACGAGCTGCTGGGTGCCCCGCGGCCCGACGCCGACGAGCGCGGCACGCGCGACGCCGACGACGCCCTCGACCCGGCGCTCGGGGCCGACGGGCGTCACGACGCCGTCGGCGGTGACGACCACGTGCTCCAGCCGCCCACCGACCCACACCCGCCCCTCGGCGTCCAGGTGCCCGACGTCGCCGGTCCGGTGCCGGCCGGGGTCGCGGGACGCCGCCGTCTCCGTGAGCCAGAGCCGGTCGTAGCGTGCCTTCCGGTGCGGGCCGGAGACGAGGATCTCGCCGACGACACCCGGCTCGGTGGTCGGCGACCCCGTGGCGCGACCGTCGACGTCGAGCGGGCTGATCTCCACCCCGGCACCGGAGACGGGGCGACCGACGCACACGCCGTCGCCGAGCCCTGCCGCCCGGATCCCGTCCAGGTCGACGTCCGTGACCGGGAGCATCTCCGTCATCCCGTACGGCGTGTGCAGGCTCGCCCGCGGGAGCAGGGCCGAGGCCTCCGCGAGGAGCTCCTCCGGGACCGGCGCTCCCGCCGACAGGAACGTCGTGACCTCACCGAGCGCCAGCCTGCTGTCGTGGTCCAGGCCGTCCTGGGTCGCGAGCACCCCCGCGAGCGCGGCGGGCGAGGCGAACACGACCCGGCCGTCGACCGCCCGCACGGCGTCCGCGAGCGCCCGGGCCGTCAGCGTGCGCGGCGCCGTCACGTCCATGTCCGGGCTCGCCGTCGTCGCGCCCAGTGCCGGACCCAGGAGCGCGAACGGGGCGAACGCCGCCACGAACGGGCTGCCCGGCCCGACGCCGTACGTCGTCCCGACCGCGTCGCGCATCGCGCTCAGGCCACGCTGTGTGTAGACCGCACCCTTCGCCGGCCCGGTGGAGCCCGACGTGAAGAGCACCGCGGCCTCGTCGTCGGGGCCCGGGTCGGTGAGCTCGACGACCGAGACGCGGCCGAGGTCGGCGAGCTCGGGCAGCGTCGCGACGACACCGAGGGCGCGCCGGGCACGGCGGTGCAGCGGACCCGCGGCGACGAGCGTCGGCGACCAGCCGAGCGCCCGGGCCGCGACGAGCGCGCGCTCGATGCCGACGACCGCGACCGGGCGCGCGGAGCGCACCGCGCGGCTCAGCCCGCGCACGCCGAGGCCCGCGTCGGCCACGACGACGACCGCTCCGAGGCGCAGGCACGCGTACAGCACGGCGGTGAGGTCGCCCCCCGGCGGCACGAGCACCGCCACCCGGTCGCCCGCGCCGATGCCGAGCGTGGCCAGGCCTCGGGCGAGCTCGTCGACCCTCCTGGCCAGCAGCGACCACGAGATCGTCCGGGTCGAGCCGTCGTGCAGCTCGACGAGCGCGGGCCCGTCGTCGTCCTCCCGTTCGGCGAGCGCCGCGCCGAGCGGGCGCCAGCCGTCGTCGGAAGGTGGGTCGACGAGGGCGTCCGGCACCGGGCGGCCGGCGGGCAGCCGGGCGTCCAGCCAGGTCAGCACACTGGCGCCCAGGTCCTCGTCCTCCCCCACCAGGTGCCCGGCCCGCGGCGACCGGTGCACGTCCGCGTGCGGGAGCCGTGCGGCGAGGTCGTCGAGGAACCGGTCCGAGAACACCGGGTCGCGGGGCCCCCAGAGCAGGAACGCCGGGACGTCGAGCGCCGTGATCCCCGTTGCGATCCGGTCGAGCGCGGGCCGGCTGGGATGGTCGGCCGTTGCGGGGATGTCGGCGACGAAGTCCCCGACCGCCTGGCGCCGGTCCGCGGTGCGGTACGGCGACCGGAACGCGGCGCGCACGTCGGAGGTCAGCGGGGGGTGCGCGAGGGCGAGGGTCGTGTCGAGGAAAGCCGTCGTCGTCACCGTCGACGCCTCGCGGACGCCAGGTGCCATCGCGGGCCGCAGCACGGCAGGCGCACGGTCTCCCGGCGTGAGGTGCACAGCGGTGTTGAGCAGCACGACGCCGGCGAGGACGTCCCGGTGCTCGACGGCCCACCCGAGGCTCACGACGCCGCCCCAGTCGTGCCCGGCGGTGACGACCGGTCCCTCGAGACCGAGGACGTCGGTCAGGACGCCCAGGTCCGCGACCCTGTCCTCCAGGCGCCGCACCCGTCCGTCGCGCTCCGAGAAACCCATGCCGAGCTGGTCGACGGCGACGACGCGCCACGGCCGCTCGGAGCGCGACCCGGCGGCGACCAGGCGACGCCACAGGTAGGACCACGTCGGGTTGCCGTGCACGCACAGGATCGTGCCGACGGGCTCGGCCGTCAGGGTGTCGCGGTTGTCCAGCACGTGCCACGTGCCGCCGCCGGGGACCTCGACCAGGCGCGACCAGACGGGGTCGAGGCCCGGCAGGCCCGCAGGCGGCAGCGACGCCGGCGCGAGCCGGCCGTCACCGGAGCTCACCAGACGATCTCGGTCATCGCGGTGTTGAGTCCCGAGCCGACGCCCATGCAGAGCACCCGGTCCCCCGCCGACAGGCTGCCCTGCTCGGCGACGAGCGTCATCGGCAGCGACGCCGGACCCACGTTGCCCCAGCGAGGGAACGTGGTCGGCACCTTCACCGGGTCGAGACCGAGCGACTGGACCAGGGACTGGGTGTGGACCGTCGAGACCTGGTGCGTGACGAACCGGTCCACGTCCGCCCAGCCGCGCTGCGGTGCCGCCTCGTTCCAGGCGTCGACCACCAGCTCCAGGCCGCCGTCCAGCAGGCCCTTCGGGTCGGTGCTCATGCCGTCGACGCCGCCGACGCACAGGTCGTGGTGCTGGGTGGCGGCGCGGGAGACGCCGCCCAGGAGGCGGTGCGCGCCGGGGTGGGCCGACGCCCGCCCGAGCACCGCGGCGGCCGCACCCGCCCCGAGCGTCAGGGTCGCGAACTCGCGCAGGAAGTCGGCGCGGGTGCTCGTCGGCTCGGACAGCCGGCGGATCGTCGCCTCCTGCGTGGGCTGCGGGTCCTCGCCGTCGACGACGACCGCGTAGTCCACCTGCCCCGCGTCGATGAGCTGCGCGGCCAGCGTCATGCCGTTGACGAACCCGAGACAGGCGTTCGTCAGGTCGAAGTTCTGCGCGCGGGACGGCAGGCCGAGCCCGTCGTGGATGCGCGACGCGACGGACGGCTCCAGGTGGGTGCGCGTCACGGACGTGTTCACGAGCAGGCCGACGGCGTCCCCGTCGATCCCCGCCTCCGCGAGCGCCTTGGCCCCGACCGCGATCGCGGCGTCGTCGAACGTGGTGCCCGCGTCCCACCAGCGGCGCTCGTGGACGCCGGCGACCCGGCCGAGCAGGCCACGGGGCAGGCGCAGCCGGCGCAGCGTCGGCCGGAGCTGCTCGTCGAAGCTCGACGACGGGACCGGCACCGTCGCCTCGATCGCCGTCACCGCGAGCAGTGCCACGTCGTGGTGCTCGAACGTCGCGTTCCCGTTCACCTGGGCGCCCTCCGGAGTGCAGACAGTCCGGGCGCGCGCGAACGTCGTCCCGTCACCGCCCATGTAATCAGGTGCGCGACGATGCGGCCTGGTCGGGACGCTGTCTCCATCGTCACAGCGCCCGGCGGGAACCGTCAGAGCCGGGCCTGGACCGCCTCGCCGTGCGCGGGCAGCCCCTCGGCGTCGGCCAGCGCGACGATCCGGTCGGAGACGGCACGCAGCGCGTCCGCGTCGTACTCGATCACCTGCACGGCCCGCAGGAACGAGTGCACGCCGAGGCCGCTCGCGAAGTGCGAGCAGCCGCCCGTCGGCAGCACGTGGTTCGACCCGGCCATGTAGTCGCCGAGCGACACCGGCGAGAACGGGCCGACGAAGATCGCGCCCGCGCTCGTGACCCGCTCCGCGACGGCGGCCGCGTCAGCCGTCTGCACCTCGAGGTGCTCCGCGCCGTAGGCGTTGACGACCTCGAGGCCCGCGTCGAGGTCGTCGACCAGCACGATCGCCGACTGGCGCCCCCCGAGAGCCGTCGTGACGCGCTCCCGGTGGCGGGTCGCGCCCACCAGGTCGACGAGCTTGGACTCGACCGCCCCGGCGAGCTCGACCGACGGCGTGACGAGCACCGCGGCAGCCAGCGGGTCGTGCTCCGCCTGCGAGACGAGGTCGGCGGCGACGTGCACGGCGTCGGCGGTCCCGTCGGCCAGCACGGCGATCTCGGTGGGCCCTGCCTCCGCGTCGATCCCGACGAACCCGCGCACCAGGCGCTTCGCGGCGGCGACGTACACGTTGCCCGGACCGGTGACCACGTCGACCGGCTCGCACAGCGTCTCGCCGTCGACCTCGTCCGTGCCCTCCGCGCCGAACGCGAGCATCGCGACCGCCTGCGCACCACCCACCGCGTACACCTCGTCGACGCCCAGCAGCGCGCACGTGGCGAGGACCACCGGGTCGGGCAGGCCGCCCTGGTCCTTCTGGGGAGGCGACGCGACCGCGAGCGACCCGACGCCCGCGGCCTGGGCGGCGACCACGTTCATGATCACGGACGACGGGTACACCGCGAGCCCGCCGGGCACGTAGAGCCCGACGCGCCGCACCGGGATCCACCGCTGCCGGACCTGGGCGCCGGGCGCGACGTCCACCGTGAAGTCGGTCGGGACCTGCGCGGCGTGCACGCGGCGCACCCGCCGGATGGTCTCCTCGAGCGCGATCCTCACGTCCGGGCCGAGGGCACCGACGGCCGCCGCGATCGCCTCGGCCGGGACGCGCAGGTGCACCGGGCGCACGCCGTCGAACCGCTCCGCGAGGTCCCGGAGCTCTGCGGCGCCGCGCTCGCGGACGGCCGCGAGGATCGGTGCCACGACCTCCGCGGCGTGCTCGACGTCGACCTCCGCGCGCGGCAGCACCTCGAGCAGCTCACGACGGGACAGGGAGCGACCGCGCAGGTCGATGCGGGTGATCACCCTCGCGAGCCTAGTCGCGACGAGACGTCCCGGCCGGGCTGACCACAGGCTGGCCACGGTGCGGGCGGCGGGCGGGCAGACTTGCCCCATGACCCAGGTACCCATCGCCGACGACTCCATCCGGCTCGGCCAGTTCCTCAAGCTCGCGGACCTCGCCGAGTCCGGTTCGCAGGCCCGGGAGCTCCTGGACGACGGCGCGGTCACGGTCAACGGGGAGCCCGAGGCGCGCCGCGGGCGCCAGCTGGTCCGGGGCGACGTCGTCGAGGTGGACCTGCCCGGCGGGCGCGGGCGCGCGACGGTCGCCTGACGGACGCGTCAGGCACGTCGTCGGCGCGCGCCGCCGGCCGCGGGTCGCGGGCCGCGGGTCGCGGGTCGCGGGTCGCCGGAGCCGATCTCGTCGGTCGTCACCGTTCCCGGTACAGGGGCAGGGCCGCGTCGAACGCGTCCTGCCAGGTGCGGACGGGCCGGCCGGCCAGGGCGTCGCCGAGCAGGTCGAGGCTGGCGTGCCAGCCACCGCCGTACCCGCGGGCAGCGGGCTCCGTGAGCCCGCCGTGCGTGAGCAGGAGGACGGCGCCGTCGCCGTCGGCCCGCACCTCGACCTCGATGCGGGTCACGACCTCGCCGGGGAACGCCCAGGACACGGCGAGCCGGAACGGAGGGTCGCACTCCAGCACGTCCCCGACCGCGTTCTGGTCCCCGCCCGGCAGGTCGTCCCCCATCCGCAGCTCGTACCGGCCGCCGGCCCGCAGGTCCCCGTACAGCGGGCCGAGCCAGCGGCCGACCCGGTCACGGTCCGTGAGCGCGTCCCACAGGTCCTCGACCGACGTCGCGTAGCGCCGTTCGAACCGCACGGTCGCGCCGTCGTCACCGGGGGTGACGACCCCTCGCGTGTCACTCGTCATCGTGCCGCCCTCCGTCGGTGGTCGCGGCCCGGTGGCGCGCCCTGGCGCCGCGGGCGATCTCGGTCTCCAGCGCGTCGAGCCGCGAGCCCCAGAAGCGCCGGACGCCGTGCACCCACTGCTCGATGTCGTCGAGCGGCTCGGGTCGCACCGAGTAGAGCCGCACGGACCCGCGCGACTCGGACTCGACGAGCCCGGCCTCTCGGAGCACCCGCAGGTGCCGGGACGCCGCCGGCTGGCTGATGCCGAACTCGGCACCGACCGCGGCAGAGAGGTCGCCGGCCGTGCGGCGGCCGTCGGCGAGCAGCTCCACGAGCCGTCGCCGGACGGGGTCGCCGAGCGCATCCATCGCGTGCACCTGGCCGATATTTCCACTTTGCGTTATATAACGCAAGGCTGATGCAGCATCAGGCCGACAGGCAGCTGGGCCCGAGCAGCGCCTTGAGGTCGCCGTACAACGACGGCGAACGGCCCACGCGCAGGCCGTCGTCGAGCCGCATCACCGTCGCGCGACCCGGGCTGGTGAGGCGCAGGTGCACCTCGGTGACCCCGGGATGCGTCGACAGCACCTCCCGCAGACGCTCGACCACCGGTGGCGTGCACCGTGACACGGCCATCGACACCACCACCGGCGAGTCCGCGGCCTGCGACACGTCCGGCAGCGACACCTCCATCGCCTGCAGCTGCATCGTCTCGTCGCGCCGCCGCACCCGGCCGCGGATCACCACCACGGCGTCCTCCGCGAGGACCGTCGAGTACGCGAGGTACGTCTCGCCGAAGAACATGATCTCGACCGCACCCTCCATGTCCTCGATCGTGACCGCGGCCCACGGGTTGCCCTGCTTCGACATCTTGCGCTGCAGCGACGTGATCAGCCCCGCGACCACCACGGTCGACCCGTCGGGGCGCGCCTCGTCCGCCAGCAGCGTCGCGATCGACACGTCCGACGCGGCCGCGAGCACGTGCTCGATCCCCGACAGCGGGTGGTCCGACACGTAGAGCCCGAGCATCTCCCGCTCGAACGCCAGGCGCTGCTTCTTGTCCCAGTCGGGCAGGTCCGGGATCGTCACCGCGAACCCCGGCTGGTCGTCCCCGCCGCCCATGAGGTCGGCGAACAGGTCGAACTGCCCCTCGGCCTCCTTACGCTTGACGCCGATGACCGAGTCGACGGCCTGCTCGTGCACCAGCAGCAGCGCGCGACGCGCGTGACCGAGCGAGTCGAACGCCCCCGCCTTGATGAGCGACTCGATGGTCCGCTTGTTGCAGACGACGGCCGGCACCTTGTCGAGGAAGTCGGTGAACGACGTGAACGCGCCCTTCTCCTCGCGCGTCCGCACGATCGCGTCGACCACGTTGGCACCGACGTTGCGGACCGCGGTCAGCCCGAAGCGGATGTCGGTGCCGACGGCCGTGAAGTTCGCGGACGACGAGTTCACGTCGGGCGGCAGCACCGTGATGCCCATGTGCCGGCACTCACCGAGGTACAGCGCCGACTTGTCCTTGTCGTCGCGCACGCTCGTGAGCAGCGCCGCCATGTACTCGGTCGGGTAGTTCGCCTTGAGGTAGGCCGTCCAGTACGAGATGACGCCGTACGCCGCGGAGTGCGCCTTGTTGAACGCGTAGTCGGAGAACGGCAGCAGGATGTCCCACAGCGTCTGCACCGCGGCCATCGAGAACCCGCGCTCGACCATGCCGCCCGAGAAGCCCTCGAACTGCTTGTCCAGCTCGGACTTCTTCTTCTTGCCCATCGCGCGGCGCAGGATGTCGGCCTGGCCGAGCGAGTACCCGGCGACGCGCTGCGCGATCGCCATGACCTGCTCCTGGTACACGATCAGGCCGTACGTGGTGCCGAGGATCTCCGCGAGCGGCTCCTCCAGCTCCGGGTGGATCGGCGTGACCTCCTGCATGCCCGTCTTGCGCAGCGCGTAGTTGGTGTGCGAGTTCGCGCCCATCGGGCCCGGCCGGTACAGCGCGCCGACGGCGGAGATGTCCTCGAAGTTGTCGGGGCGCATGAGCCGCAGCAGGGACCGCATGCCGCCGCCGTCGAGCTGGAACACCCCGAGCGTGTCGCCACGGCCCAGCAGCTCGTAGGTCTTGCGGTCGTCGAGGGTGAGCGACTCGAGGACCACCGGGTCCTTGCCGTTCATCACGATGTTCTCGAGCGCGTCGTCGAGGATCGTGAGGTTGCGCAGCCCGAGGAAGTCCATCTTGATCAGGCCGAGGCCCTCGGACGTCGGGTAGTCGAACTGCGTGATGACGGCGCCGTCCTGCGGGCGCCGCATGATCGGGATGATGTCGATCAGCGGGTCGCTCGACATGATGACGCCGGCCGCGTGCACGCCCCACTGCCGCTTCAGGCCCTCGATGCCCTTGGCGAGCTCGACGACGCGCTGCGCGTCCGGGTCGACCGCGTGGATCTGCCGGAACTCGTCGGCCTCGTTGTACCGCTTGTCCGCCGGGTCGAAGATCCCCGTCAGGCTGATGTCCTTGCCCATGATCGCGGGCGGCATCGCCTTGGTGAGCTTCTCCCCCATCGCGAACGGCATGCCGAGCAGCCGGGCCGAGTCCTTGAGGGCCTGCTTGGCCTTGATGGTGCCGTACGTGACGATCTGCGCGACGCGGTCCTCGCCGTACTTGTCCGTCACGTACCGGATGACCTCGCCGCGACGACGCTCGTCGAAGTCGACGTCGAAGTCGGGCATGGAGACGCGGTCGGGGTTGAGGAACCGCTCGAAGATCAGGCCGTGCTGCAGCGGGTCGAGGTCGGTGATCCGCATCGCGTACGCGGCCATCGACCCGGCGCCGGACCCACGGCCGGGCCCGACGCGGATGCCGTTGTCCTTGGCCCAGTTGATGAAGTCGGCGACCACGAGGAAGTACCCCGGGAAGCCCATGTTCGTGATGACCTCGGTCTCGAACTCCGCCTGCTTGCGGACCTCGTCGGGGATGCCGTCGGGGTACCGGAAATGCAGGCCCTGCTCGACCTCCTTGACGAACCAGCTCGTCTCGTCCTCGCCCGGGGGGCACGGGTAGTTCGGCATGTAGTTCGCCGACGTGTTGAACGAGACCTCGCACTGCTCCGCGATCCGCAGCGTGTTGTCGCAGGCCTCGGGCAGCTCCGCCCAGATCCGCCGCATCTCCGCGGCCGACTTCACGTAGTAGCCGTCGCCGTCGAACTTGAACCGGTCCGGGTCCGAGAGCGTCGAGCCGGAGTTGATCGCGAGCAGCGCCTCCTGCGACGCGCTGTCCTCCTGCTTGACGTAGTGCAGGTCGTTCGTCGCGACGAGCGGGGCGCCGATGGTCTCCGACAGGCGCAGCAGGTCCTTGAGGACGCGCGTCTCGATGTCGATGCCGTGGTCCATCAGCTCGACGTAGAAGTAGTCCTTGCCGAAGATGTCCTGCAGCTCGCCCGCGGCGCGGACCGCCTCGTCCCACTGACCGAGCCGCAGCCGCACCTGGATCTCGCCCGACGGGCACCCCGTGGTCGCGATGAGGCCCTTGCCGTAGCGCTCCAGCAGGTCGCGGTCCATGCGCGGCCACTTGCCCATCTGGCCCTCGAGCGAGGCCAGCGAGCTGGCGCGGAACAGGTTGTGCAGGCCCTCGTTGTTCCGCGCCCACATCGTCATGTGCGTGTACGCGCCGCGGGCCGAGACGTCGTCCTGCTCCTGGCCCTGCGAGCCGTACCGCACGCGCGTCTGGTCGAACCGGCTGGTGCCGGGCGTGACGTACGCCTCGATGCCGACGATCGGCTTGATCCCGGCCGCCGTGCCCTTGGCCCAGAAGTCGTACGCACCGAACAGGTAGCCGTGGTCGGTCGTCGCGATGGCCGTCTGACCCTGGCGCTCGACCTCCGCGAACAGGTCGCCCAGGCGGGCCGCACCGTCCAGCATCGAGTACTCGGTATGGACGTGGAGGTGGACGAAGTCGGAACCTCCAGCAGCTGCCATGCGGGCCATCCTAGGTCGGCCCACCGACAGCCTCGGACGCCCGGCCGCCGTGTCGGCGGTGGCGTCCGCGACACCCGGCGCGTCGCCCGCGGCGCGTCGTCACGACGCGACCGCCCGCCTCAGCGGTAGCCGGCCGACAGCGTCTCGAGCGCGTTGGCCAGGTCCTCGGGATAGTCGCTGGTCAGCTCCAGCCACTCCCCCGTCCCGGGGTGCTCGAAGCCGAGCCGGACGGCGTGCAGCCACTGCCGGGTCAGTCCGACCCGGGCCGCCAGCGAGGGGTCCGCGCCGTACGTGAGGTCGCCCACGCACGGGTGCCGCAGCGCCGAGAAGTGCACGCGGATCTGGTGCGTGCGCCCGGTCTCGAGGTGCACCTCGACGAGCGAGGCCGCCGGCAGCATCTCGAGCACCTCGTAGTGCGTGATCGACGGCTTGCCGTCCGCCACGACCGCGAACTTCCAGTCCGCCGACGGGTGCCGGCCGATCGGGGCGTCGATCGTGCCCGTCGTCGGCTCGGGGTGGCCCTGCACGAGCGCGTGGTAGACCTTCTCGACCGTGCGCTCCTTGAACGCGCGCTTGAGCACCGTGTACGCGTGCTCGCTCTTCGCGACGACCATGAGGCCCGACGTCCCGACGTCCAGCCGGTGCACCACGCCCTGCCGCTCCGCCGCACCCGACGTCGAGATGCGGTAGCCGGCCGCAGCCAGCGCGCCCACGACCGTGGGCCCGCTCCAGCCCGGCGACGGGTGCGCCGCGACGCCGACCGGCTTGTTCACGACCACCACGTCGTCGTCGTCGTGCACGATCACCATGCCCGGGACCGGCTCCGGCACCACCTCGAGGCCCGCCGGCACGGCCGGGTCGGGCAGCTCGACCTCGAGCCAGCCGCCGGCCACCAGCCGGTCCGACTTCCCGACCTCGCGACCGTCGACCCGCACGCCGCCCGCGGCCGCGATCTCGGCCGCACGTGTCCGCGACAGACCGAGCAGTCGCGACAGCCCTGCGTCGACCCGCTCGCCCGCGAGCCCGTCCGGGACGGGCAGTGACCGGACGTCAGGCACCCTGCGACCCCGACGCCTTGTCGCCCGCGAGCTCGTCCGCCGCGACGGCGTCGTCGGGCTCGCCGTCCCGCACGTCGCTCCGCACGTCGGTCGGCACGTCGACCTGTGCTGCGCCCACGAGCTCGTCGCCCGGCGCGTCGTCGTGCGGCCCGTCCGGGTCGCCGCTCGTGTCGTCGTCCCGCTCGCGGGTGCCGTCGATCCGGATGCCCAGGACGGCCAGCAGCACGACCAGCACCGCCGCGACGACGATCGCGATGTCCGCGACGTTGCCGACGAACCAGCTCCCGTACGCGATGAAGTCCACGACGTGGCCGCGCGCCACACCCGGGGCGCGGAACAGCCGGTCCACGAGGTTGCCGAGCGCGCCACCGAGCAGCAGCCCGAGCGCGACGGCCCACAGCATCGAGCCGATCCGCCGGGCGGCCCGCACGACGACGACCACCACGGCGATCGCCACGAGCGTCAGGAGCCACGTCATCCCCGTCGCGATCGACAGCGCGGCACCGGGGTTCTTGACGAGCTCGAACCCCAGGAGGCTGCCGAGCAGCTCCCGCCGCCCCTCGCCCTCGAGCGCGGACAGCGCCCAGACCTTGCTGAGCTGGTCCACCAGCAGCACGACCACCGTGATGGAGACGAGCGTCACGAGCAGGCGACGCCGGCGGGCGGGGGTGGTGGACGTCGCGACAGTCTCGTCGTCGGTGGTGGTGGGCACCGGTGGAGTCTACGTGCGGGTCAGCGCCGCTCTTCGCGCTGCTTGCACTCGACGCACAGGGTTGCCCGCGGGAACGCCTGCAGGCGGGCCTTGCCGACGGCCTTGCCGCACGACTCGCACGTGGCGAACGTGCCCGCCGAGATCCGACCGAGCGCGCGCTGCGTCTGGGCCAGCAGGTCGCGCGTGTTGTTGACGAGCGTGAGCTCCTGCTCGCGCTCCAGGGCCGACGAGCCGGAGTCCGCCTGGTCGTCGCCCGCCCCGTCACCGGAGTTGCGCAGCAGGTCCGAGAGCTCGGCGTCGGCCGCGGCGAGCTCGCCGGTCAGCCGGTCGATGTCGCCCGTCAGCTCGTCGGCGATGTCCTTGACCTCGCGGGCCGTCCATGGCTTCTCGCCGTCCCGGACAGGGAACTGCCGGACGAGCTTGGAGAGCTCCTTGGCATCAACCGTTGAAGCGACGGCACTGAGTGAGTCGTTGATGGCCACGACCGGGCCCCCCTAGTCCTCGAAGTCACGTGACTCTAAACGGGCAATCTGCATCGCACAACACACCACGCCGGGTGAAACCCGGCGTGGTGTGTGTGGCGTGACCTGCTCGGACGCTCGCGTCGCGGGCGAAAAACTCAGAGATTCTGCCCGTCGCCCACCGGCTGCGCCTGACCGGAGCGCGGCGGCAGGGCGTTGCCCCGGTTGTCCAGATCGCCCAGGAGGTTCTCCAGGTAGCTCTTGAGGCGCGTGCGGTAGTCGCGCTCGAAGACCCTCAGCTCGTCGATCTTGCGCTCGAGGAGCGACCGCTCCTGCTCGAGCTGGCCGAGCGTGCGCTGCGACGTCTCCTCGGCCTCCCGCACGATCCGGTTCGCCTGGCTCTTCGCCTCGCCGATCAGGCGGTCGGACTCCTCCTGGCCGCTGCGCACGTAGTCGTCGTGCAGCTTCTGCGCGAGCGCCAGCATGCCCGTGGCCGACTCGGGCTCGTTCGCACGCTGCGGCGCCGGCACGGGCGCCACGACCGGGGGTGCGACGGGCGCGACGGCCGCGGGGACCGGCTCGGGCGCGGGCTCGGGCTTCGGGGCCGGAGCGGCCTGCTGCGCTCCTGCGCGGCTCAGCTCGGCGATCCGGCGCTCCGCCGCCGCCAGCTTCGTCTTGAGGTCCTCGTTCTCGTTCTGGAGCTCGCGGAGCGTGTTGACGACCTCGTCCAGGAAGTCGTCGACCTCGTCCTGGTCATAGCCCTCGCGGAACTTGGTGGCCTGGAACTTCTTGTTCAGGACCTCGTCTGCGGTCAGCAGTGCCATCGTCGTCACCTCTGTCGGTCGAGCTCTCGGTCAGGCCGGCGGCAGCTTTCCTGCGACCGTCTCGGATCACCGTAGCGGACAATCTGTGGGCAGTCCGCCCCGCTCGACACGAGGTCAGACGTCGCGAACGGACGGATCGGTCAGAGGCTCCCCAGCACGGACAGGAGCACCGAGCACAGCAGGATCAGCACGAAGAAGGCCAGATCCAGGCGCACCGAGCCGATCCCGACCGGTGGGAGAAAACGCCGCAGCAGGCGCAGCGGCGGGTCGGTCACGGAGTACGTGACCTCGGCGATGATCAGCGCCACGCCCCGCGGACGCCACTCGCGCGCAAAGAACTGCACCCAGTCCAGCACGAGCCGGACCAGGAGCAGCAGGAAGAACGCGAGGACGACGAAGTACAGCAGTGACCAGACGAGCTGCACGCGTCAGCTCTGGTTGTAGAAGCCCGCACGGGTGGCGGGCTCTGCTGCGGGGGCGGCGTCACCGGCCACCTCGACGTGCGCGGGCGAGAGCAGGAACACCTTGCTGGTGACGCGCTCGATGGCCCCGTGCAGGCCGAAGATGAGGCCGGCGCTGAAGTCGACCAGGCGCTTGGCGTCGGCGTCGTCCATGTCGGTCAGGTTCATGATGACCGGGGTGCCCTCGCGGAACGCCTCACCGATCTTGCGCGCGTCGTTGTACGAGCGCGGGTGGATCGTGGTGATGCGGCGCAGCTCACCGGTGTGGACGGGCGCGGGCACGGCCACGGGGGCCGGGACGGCCGACCGCGTCGGACGGTGCAGCGGTGTGACCTGTGCCTCGTACTCGTGCTCCACCGTGGCGTCTCCCCCGTCGAACTCCTCGAGGTACTCCTCGTGCTCCGACCGGTCGTCGGCCAGGCCGAGGTACAGCATCGTCTTGCGCAGCGCTCCGGCCATCGGTTCGCTCCCTCCCCGGATCAGCTCCGGACTCCCCCGGAGCCCGTGACCCGGACCGGTGGACCACCGGCTCGGGCGGGGACGGGCTCCCTCTGCCGAGCACGCTAGCAACGGGTGCGCGGGACCACAGTGCGACACGCCCGACACACGCGCGTGTCACCTGCACGGACGGGCCGCTCAGCGGGCGGGCGGTCGCACCACGCCGGCGAACCGGCCCGTGACGGCCGCGCGACGGAAGGAGAACAGCCGGTCGTCGGTGAACGTGTCCCGCGGCGACAGCCACACCCGGTGCACGCCCTCCTGCTCGAGGACCGCGCGCACCCCGGCCGGGAGGTCGAGCGAGGGCGTCCCCCACGAGGTCGTCGACCACGTCGACGGGAGGGCACGTGCGACCTCGTCGCGCAGCGCCGCGGGGACCTCGTAGGACGCACCCGCGATGGCGGGACCGACAGCCGCCCGCACCCGCTCCCGCGCAGCCCCCTGGTCCACCATCACGCCCACGGCGGCCTGGAGCACTCCCGCGACCAGCCCGCGACGGCCCGCGTGCACCGCCGCCACCACCCCCGCGACGGGGTCGGCGAGGAGCACCGGCACGCAGTCGGCGACGACCACGCCCACCGCCAGGTCCCCCGAGGTGGACACGAGGGCGTCCGCCTCGGGCGGCTCCGCCGGCACCGCGTCGAGCAGCGCGACCTCGCGGCCGTGCACCTGGCGCGACCAGGCCACCGGGGCTCCTGCCCACCGCTCCACGAGGGCCCTGTTGTCCTGGACCGCCCGTGGGTCGTCGCCGACCGCCACGCCGAGGTCGAGCGTCGCGTAGGGCGCCCGGCTCACACCGCCGTCGCGCGTGGTGAACCCGGCGAGGACGCCGGGCCCGAGGTCGACGAGCTCGACGGGGAGCTCGTCGTCCTCGCGCGCCACTACTTGAGGAAGTCCGGGACGTCGAGCTCGTCGCGCTCGCGCCGCGGGACCTCGTCGGTGAAGATCCGGGGCACCTCGAGAGCGCCCGTGATCGGCGTCGGCTCGGCCTCGGTCGAGAGGAACGCGGGCACGTCCGGCTGCGTCGCACCGCGGGCGGCGGCGAGCGACGCGACCGGCACGATGTCGTCGTCGGGCTCGAGGACCGGGCGCGGGCTCGGGAGCCGGGGCGCCTGCGTCGGCGGCACCTGACGGGACGTCGCACCGCTGATCTGCCCGAGGGCGCGCGCGTCGCGACGGACCGTCGGCGAGCCGCTGTCGAACCCGGCCGCGATGACGGTGACCCGGACCTCGTCGCCGAGCGCGTCGTCGATGACGGCACCGAAGATGATGTTCGCCTCGGGGTGCGCGGCCTCCTGGACGAGCCGGGCGGCCTCGTTGATCTCGAACAGCCCGAGGTCCGACCCACCCTGGATGGACAGCAGCACGCCGTGCGCCCCGTCGATGCTGGCCTCGAGGAGCGGCGACGAGATCGCCATCTCGGCGGCCTGCACCGCACGGTCCTCGCCGCGGGCGAACCCGATGCCCATCAGCGCCGAGCCCGCGCCCTGCATGACGGACTTCACGTCGGCGAAGTCGAGGTTGATGAGCCCGGGGGTGGTGATCAGGTCGGTGATGCCCTGCACGCCGGACAGCAGCACCTGGTCCGCGGAGTGGAAGGCGTCGAGCACCGAGACGGACCGGTCGGAGATCGACAGCAGCCGGTCGTTCGGGATGACGATGAGCGTGTCGACCTCGGCGCGCAGCGCCTCGATGCCGGTGTCGGCCTGGACCGACCTGCGGCGGCCCTCGAAGGTGAACGGCCGGGTGACCACGCCGATGGTCAGCGCGCCGAGCGAGCGGGCGATCCGCGCGACGACCGGTGCGCCACCCGTGCCGGTGCCGCCGCCCTCGCCCGCGGTGACGAAGACCATGTCGGCGCCGCGCAGGACGTCCTCGATCTCCTCCTTGTGGTCCTCGGCCGCCTTCTTGCCGACCTCGGGGTCGGCGCCGGCGCCGAGGCCGCGGGTGAGCTCGCGGCCGACGTCGAGCTTGACGTCCGCGTCGGACATGAGCAGGGCCTGGGCGTCGGTGTTGACGGCGATGAACTCGACACCCTTGAGCCCGACCTCGATCATGCGGTTCACGGCGTTCACGCCGCCGCCGCCGATGCCGACGACCTTGATGACCGCCAGATAGTTCTGGGGAGCTGCCACGGTGGGTGCCTCTCGTTCTGTGCCGGTCGTGGTCGTTCGCGGGTCCGACCACGGGGTCCGGCCGCGACACGCCACAGCCGGGTTCAACCTTCACCCTCAGGTTGAGGGTTATAGTTATGTCAGGTGCGCTGTCAGTGCGTGACGCTAGGTGGGGTCGCGCACCGGATCAACGACCGCGCCGCGCGTGTCTCCAACCGGGTACGAAATCCGCCCGGCAGGCGGGTGCCCGGACCGTGTGCCCGGACCGCGTGCCCGGACCGCGTGCCCCGACCGCGTGCGCGATCAGCGCGTGATCGGCAGCCGCGGCGCGGACACGTCGAACACCGTGGCCCCCTGGGTCGCCGGCGAGGCGCGCAGCGTGGCGAGCACCGCGATCTTCAGCGGCGTCTCGACCGCGCTCCCCCAGTCCACCTCCACGCCGTCGCGCAACGTCATCGTCACCGTGTCCTGCGTGTGCGCGGACACCGCCGCGACCTGCGCGAGGAGCTCGGCGGGCAGCTGCTGCAGCACGCTCAGGACGGCCCGCAGCGCGCGCTTGTCGCCCACCGGCACGTCCACGACGGGCAGCCCGTCCGGGGCCACGTCCACCCGGCCCACCTGGATGCCGTCCATGTCGAGCAGCGCGAAGCCGGGGGTCGTGCCGGCCTGAACCTGCTCCGGCACCGCGGCGACCGGCTCGCGGGCGACCAGGACCACGCTCAGCCCGTGCGGCCACGCGCGCGTCACCCGCGCCTCCCGCACACCCGGGACCTCGAGGACCCGGTCCCGCAGCCCGACCGTGTCGAGCCGCGGCAGGGGCGTCCCCCCGTGCGCGTCGACGACGGCGAGGACCTGGTCCACGGCCACCACGGTCCCGGCCCCACGGACCTCGACCTCGGCCGGCTCCAGCGCGAGGACCGGCGACAGGAGCAGCAGCCACCCGAGGGCCGCCACGACCACGACGGCGCACGCGGTCAGCACGACCTTGCGCCGGGCGATCGTGCGACGTGCCCGGGCGCGCTCGGCGAAACGGGCGACCGACGTCGTCGACACCACGGGAGGTCGGACCACCGGGCCGCCGCGACCACCGGTGTACGTCGTCACGGCCCGCCCGAACGGTGTCGGGGCCGTGTCGGTCGAGACGGGCGTCGGTCCGGACGACCGAGCACGCGCCGCACCCGCGTCCCGAGAGGAGGCCGCCGGGCGCTGCTCCCTGTCGGGCGTCGGCACCCGACGGACCGGGGAGACCGGCGCAGCGCGACGAGCGGCGGTGTCACCCGTCGCGCGGGACGGGGTGTCGCCGGCCGGGCGTGCGGCGGGGGCGTCGCCGACCGGACGCGGCCCTGCCGGGCGCTCCGGCTGCGGCACGCGTGGGCGCGGCGGCCGGGACGGGCTCATGGCGTGCCCTGCTCCGCCGTCCGGCCCAGTTCCTCGAGGACCACGGGCGCGAGCGCCGTGACGTCACCGGCCCCGACCGTGAGCAGCAGGTCACCGGGCCGGGCCGACGCCGCGACCGCCCGTGCCGCCGCCGTGCGGTCCGCGACGAACGTGGCCTTGCCCACGGTCGGCACCCGGTCGACGAGGAGCGCACCGGTGACGGTCGGGTCGGGGTCCTCGCGCGCCGCGTACACGTCGGTCACGACCACGACGTCCGCGAGGTCGAGCGCGTGGCCGAACTCGTCGGCGAACGTCCGGGTCCGTGAGTACAGGTGCGGCTGGAAGAGCACGAGCACGCGCCCGTCGCCGACCACCGAGCGGGCCGCCCGGAGCAGCGCCGCGACCTCCGTCGGGTGGTGCGCGTAGTCGTCGACGACGCGGACGCCCGCCACGGTCCCGCGGTCCTCGAACCGCCGGCCCGTGCCACGGAACGCTCCCAGCGCCTCGGCGGCCGCGACCGCGGGCACCCCGAGCCGCCGGGCGACGACCCAGGCCGCGGCGGCGTTGAGCGCGTTGTGGTCCCCCGGCACCGCGAGGTGCACGTCCACCCGCGCGTCGTCCGCCGTGAGCGGCACGGTCCAGCCGGTGCCGTCCTGCCGCAGCGCGCCGACGTGGACGTGGGCGTCCGGCGCGGTGCCGTAGGTGACCACGTCGACCCCGCGCGCGGCCAAGTCGTCGCGCACCCGGTGGACCAGACGGGCCGCGCCCTCGTCGTCCGCGCACGCGACGAGCACGCCGCCGGGACGCACCCGCCCGGCGAACGCGACGAACGCGGCCTCGAACGCCTCGGTCGACCCGTAGTGGTCGAGGTGGTCGGGCTCGACGTTCGTCACGACCGCGACGAGCGGCTCGTAGGCCAGGAAGGAGCCGTCGGACTCGTCCGCCTCGGCGACGAACGCCCGGCCGGCACCGTCCCGGCTGCCGCCGAGCGGGCCGTCGTCGGACAGGACCGTCCCGCCGATCGCGAACGACGGGTCCGCGCCGGCGTGCAGGAGGGCAGTCGCGATCATCGCCGACGTCGTCGTCTTGCCGTGCGCCCCGGCCACCGCGACGGCGTCCCGGTCCTGCATGAGGGCAGCGAGAGCCTCCGAGCGGTGCAGCACCCGCAGGCCGAGCGCGCGGGCACGGGCCAGCTCGGGGTTGGTCTCGCGCACCGCCGACGACACGACGAGCGTGTCCACGCCGTCGACGAGCGCCGCGTCGTGCCCGACGTGCACCGTCACGCCCGCCGCGCGCAGACCGGGCAGCGCGGGGCCGTCGGCGGCGTCGGAGCCGCTCACGGCGAGACCGCGGGCCGCGAGCAGGGCCGCGATCGCGGACATCCCTGCGCCGCCGACGCCGACCAGGTGGACGCGGCCGAGCGCCGCGAGCGTGCCCGGCGCGGCGGAGGTCGGCGCAGCAGTCGCCTCCGTCCCGGCGGCGGACGCCTCTGTGGCGGCAGCCGATGGTGCGGGAGCCGCGGGCCGTGCCGGCGCAGCAGGCAGCTCGCGCTCGACGAGCGCGGCGACCCGAGCGGCCGCGTCCCGCACGCCGACTCGCGCTGCGGCGGCGGACATCCGGGCGCGGGTCTCCCCTGCGGTGTCGCCGACCAGGAGCACCGGCACGTGGGCACGGATCCAGTCCGCGTCGAGCTCGTCGTCCTCGACGAGGAGCCCGCCGCCGGCCGCGACGACAGGCGCGGCGTTGAGGCGCTGCTCGCCGTTGCCGATCGGCAGCGGGACGTACACGGCCGGGATGCCGAGCGCGGCGAGCTCGCTCACCGTGCCCGCGCCCGAGCGCCCGACGACCACGTCCGCGACGGCGAGGGCCAGGTGCATCTCGGCGAGGTACTCGCGCACGTGGTACCGGTCGGCGCCGGGGACGCCGTCGAGGGCCGCACGCACCGGGTCGGCCTTGCCGAGCCCCGTCAGGTGCAGCACCTGAGCGCCGGCCGCGAGCAGGTCGGGCGCGGCGCCGGCGACGGCCGCGTTGATGCTGGCCGCACCGAGCGACCCGCCGAACACGAGGAGCGTCGGGAGCGCCGGGTCCAGGCCGAGCAGGTCGGCCGACGCGGCCCGGGTGCCGGCGGCGTCCGTCTCGCGCGCGTGCAGGAGCTCGGCGATCGACGCGCGCAGGGGCAGGCCGGTGACCTGCGCGCCCCGCAGGCGGGTCGCCGGGAACGTCACCGCGACCGCCCGCGCCCACCGCGCACCCAGCCGGTTCGCGAGACCCGCGCGCGCGTTCTGCTCGTGGATCACGACGGGCACGCCACGACGACGGGCAGCCAGGTAGGCGGGAGTCGAGACGTAGCCGCCGAAGCCGACGACCACGTCGGCGCCGGACTCGGTGATCGCCCGGTCCGCCGCGCGGACCGCCGCACGCAGCCGCCCCGGGAGGCGCAGCAGGTCCATGCTGGGCCGCCGCGGGAGGGGCACCTTCGGGACCACGCTCAACGGCAGGCCGTGCTCGGGCACCAGCCGTGCCTCGAGCCCTTCGGACGTGCCCAGGACGGCCAGGCGGACGTCGGGCCGCCGGCGCCGCAGCTCGTCCGCGACCGCGAGCAGAGGGTTGACGTGACCGGCCGTGCCGCCGCCCGCGAGCAGCACCGAGCCGGACGTGGTCGCGTCAGCCACGGGCCCGCCCGACCACGGCGAGCGACCGGCGCACGACCCCGCCGCGGGCGGCGAGGGCCTCGGCCGCACCGGGCTCGTCGCGCGCGAACGCGATGACGACCCCGAGGGCGGCCATCGTCATGATGAGCGCGGATCCTCCGGCCGACACGAGCGGCAGGGGCAGCCCGATCACCGGTGCGAGGCCGATGACGACCGCGATGTTGACGAGCGCCTGGCCGATGATCCAGCACAGGATCGCGCCGGTCGTGATCTGCACGAAGGGGTCCGGGTGGCGGCGGATGACCCGGATCATGGCGAACGCCAGCAACCCGAAGAGTCCGACGACGAGCAGCGTGCCGATCAGTCCCAGCTCCTCACCGATGATCGCGAAGATGAAGTCGTTGTGGGCCGCGGGCAGGTACGACCACTTCTCGCGGCTCTCCCCCAGCCCCAGGCCGCCCCAGCCGCCGCTCGCGAGCCCCCAGCCGCCGTGCAGCGTCTGGTAGCAGGCGCTCTGGGCGTCGCACTCGTTGGACAGCCAGCTCATGATGCGGGCGGTCCGGTTGTCGCTCGTCACGGTGAGCAGGGTCGCGACCCCGGCGCCGGCGAGGGCGGCGAGGCCGAACATCCGCAGCGGGACCCCGGCGACGAAGAGCGCGCCCGCGACGAGCATCAGCAGCACGAGCGCCGTGCCCAGGTCGTGACCCGCGAGGACGACGAGCACGGCCAGGCCGGCGACGGGCACGGCAGGGATCAGCGCGTGCTTCCACTGCGTGAGCAGGTGCAGCTTGCGCGCGAGCACGGCACCGAGCCACACCGCGAGGGTGAGCTTGATCGTCTCGGACGGCTGCGCGGAGATCCCGCCGACGCGGATCCAGTTCTGGTTGCCGCCGACGCCTGCCCCGAGCCCGGGGACGAAGACGAGGAGCTGGAACACGAGGGCCGCACCGAGCGCGGGCCACGCGAACATCTGCAGGACGCGCACCTTCATCCGGGACAGCACGAACAGCACCGGCAGGCCGACGAGCGCGAACTTCGCCTGGTCGAAGAACACGGAGTACGCGGAGTCGCCCTGGTCGAGCGACTCGACGCTCGAGCTCGACAGCACCATGACGAGCCCGATGACGAGCAGCAGCGTGCTGGCGCCGATGAGGACGTAGTAGCTCGTCACGGCGCTGTTCCACTGGCCGATCAGCGACCCACGGGGCTCGGCGGGAGCCGTCGCGGGCGCGCGCGGACCCGTGCGGACGTCAGCCACGGCCCGTCACGCACCCTCGCCGAGCGCACGCACGGCGGCGGCGAACTCCTCACCCCGGGCTGCGTACGACGCGAACTGGTCCATCGACGCGCACGCGGGCGCGAGCAGCACGGTCGACCCGGCGACCGCCAGGCGGCGGGCCTCCTGCACGGCACGGGTCATCACCGCCCCAGTGTCACCGGCGTCGACCTCGACGACCGGGATGTCCGGTGCGTGTCGGGCCAGTGCGTCGCGCAACGGCACCCGGTCGGTACCGATGAGCACCACGGCACGCAGCCGGTCCCGGCGGGTGCGGACGAGGTCGTCGAACTGCGCGCCCTTGGCGAGGCCGCCCGCGACCCACACCACCGAGCCCTCCGGGAACGACGCGAGCGACGCGGCGGCGGCGTGCGCGTTGGTGGCCTTGGAGTCGTCGACGTAGGCGACGCCGTCGAGCGTACCGACGGACGCGATGCGGTGCGCCCCGGGGGTGTACGCGCGCAGCCCGTCGCGGACCGCGGCGGGGTCGACGCCGTGCGCGAGCGCGAGCGACGCCGCGGCGAGCGCGTCGGCGACGACGTGCGGGGGCACCGTCCCGTCCGGCCCGGCGAGACGGCTCAGGTCGTCGAGCGTGCCGAGCTCGGCGGCGTGGGTGTGCCGCAGCCGCGTGAACCCGCGGTCGACGAGGACGTCCTCGACGAGGCCGACCTGGCCGACGCCCGGCGTGCCGAGCGTGAACCCCACGGCCAGCGCACCGTCGACGACGTCCGCCTCCCGCACGAGGTCCGCGGTGCGGGGGTCCGCCACGTTGTAGACGCAGGCCACCTGCGCCCGCTCGTAGATGCGGCCCTTGTCGGCGGCGTACGCGTCGAACGAGCCGTGCCAGTCGAGGTGGTCGGGTGCGACGTTGAGCACCGCGGCCGCCTGGGCCGACATCGAGTGCGTGAAGTGCAGCTGGAAGCTCGACAGCTCGACGGCGAGCACGTCGAGCTCGGGGTCGGTCGCGGCGAGCACGACGGGCGTCCCGACGTTGCCGACCGCCAACGTCCGCTCGCCGCCCGCCCGGAGGATCGCCTCGAGCATGCCGACGGTCGTCGTCTTGCCGTTCGTCCCCGTGACCGCGAGCCACGGCGCGGGTCCGTCGGGCCGCGGCGCACGCAGCCGCCACGCGAGCTCGACCTCGCTCCACACGGGGAGGTCCCGCCCGAGCGCGGCGGCGAGGAGCGGGTGGTGCGGGGCGAGCCCGGGCGACGCGACGACGAGGTCCGCGCGGTCGAGGCCGGTGCCCGCGAGGAGCTCCTGCGAGCCGATGACGTCGTCCGCGCCGTCGTCGACGGGGACGACACGCGCGCCCTGCGACGCGAGCACGTCCGCCACCGCGCGCCCGGTGACCCCGAGCCCGGCGACGACGACGTGGGCGCCGTCGAGGTCGAGCGCCGCCACCTAGCCCGCCACCCACTCGGCGTAGAAGATCCCGACCCCGAGCGCCACGAAGAGGCCGGCGATGATCCAGAACCGGATGACGATGGTGACCTCGCCCCAGCCCTGCAGCTCGAAGTGGTGATGCAGGGGCGCCATCTTGAACACCCGTTTCCCGGTCATCCGGAAGAACCCGATCTGGATGACGTCCGAGAGCACCTCGAGCACGAACAGACCGCCGATGATCGCGGCGAGGATCTCGGTGCGGGACAGGATCGACAGGCCGGCGAGCGCTCCGCCGAGCGCGAGCGACCCGGTGTCGCCCATGAAGATCTTCGCGGGGCTCGCGTTCCACCACAGGAACCCGAAGCAGGCGCCGGTGATCGCCGCCGCGACCACGGCGAGCGACAGCGGGTCGCGGGTCTCGTAGCAGCGCGGTCCCGCCGAGGCGAGCACCTGGCAGCTCTGGTTGAACTGCCACACGCCGACGATCACGTACGCGCCGAACACGATGAGCGACACGCCCGTCGCCAGTCCGTCGAGGCCGTCGGTGAGGTTCACGGCGTTCGACCACGCGGTGATGAGGAAGTTCGCCCACACGACGAACAGCAGCAGGCCGACGGTCGCGCCGGCGAACGCGAGGTCCACGTTCGTGTCGCGGATGAACGAGATGCGGGTCGACGCAGGCGTCCGGAACTTGTCGTTCGCGAACTGCAGCGCCGCCACCGCGAAGGTCACGCCGACGATGCCCTGGCCCAGGATCTTCCAGCGCGCCTTGAGGCCGAGGCTGCGCTGCCGGGAGATCTTGATGTAGTCGTCGAGGAACCCGACCACGCCCAGGCCGGTCATGAGGAACAGGACGAGGACGGCGGACGCGCTCGGCAGCGTGCCGGTGACGAGCAGGGCGCCCGCCCAGCCCACGACCGTCGCGCCGATGATGACGACACCGCCCATCGTCGGCGTGCCGCGCTTCGTGAAGTGCGCCGTCGGGCCGTCCTGGCGGATGAACTGGCCGTACTGCTTGCGGACCAGGAAGCGGATGAACAGCGGCGTGCCGAGCAGCGCGATGAGCATCGACAGGCCACCGGCCAGGAGGAGCGCCCTCACGGGACGGCCTCCCCCACGAGCCGGTCGCCCAGCTTCCACAGACCGGCGCCGTACGACGACTTCACCAGCACGACGTCGCCGTCGCGCAGCTCGTCGTCGAGGAACCGCCCGGCGGACTCGAGGTCGTCGGCGAGCACCACCTCGTCGCCCCACGAGCCCTCGTGGTTCGCGCCGTCGCGGATCGCGCGCGCCCCCTCGCCCACGACGACCGTCAGGCTGATGTTGAGGCGGACCACGAGCCGGCCGATCTGGTCGTGCGCCTCACGCGACCCGGGCCCGAGCTCGAGCATCTCGCCCAGCACCGCCACCGACCGGCGGTCCCGCCCGGCGAGGACGGCCAGCGCCTTGAGCGCTGCGCGCATGGAGTCGGGGTTCGCGTTGTAGGAGTCGTCCACGACGGTCACGCCGTCGGGCCGGTCCACGACGTGCATGCGGTGCGGGCTGAGCGCGTCCGCCGCGGTGAGCCCCTCGGCGATCTGCTCGGTGCTCAGCCCGACGGCCCGCGCGGCGGCCGCAGCGGCCAGCGCGTTGTGCACGTGGTGCTCGCCCACGAGCCGCAGCGTGACGTCGGCGAGCTCGTCGCCGCCGGGAGCACGCACGACGAGCGTGAACGAGGCCCGCCCGGCACGGTCGAGGCGGACGTCGCGGGCGAGCACGACCGCGTCCGACGCCTCGCCGAACAGCACGACGTCGGCCGGTGCGACCCCCGCCATCGCCCGGACCCGCAGGTCGTCGGCGTTGAGCACCGCCACCCCGTCGGACGCCAGGCCCTCGACGATCTCGGCCTTCGCCTTCGCGACGGCCTCGATCCCGCCGAACTCGCCGATGTGCGCCTGGCCGACGACCAGCACGACGGCGACGTCCGGCGGCGCGATGCGCGTGAGGTAGGTGAGGTGGCCGAGGCCGCTCGCCCCCATCTCGAGCACGAGGAACCGGGTCGACTCGTCGGCCCGCAGGACCGTCAGCGGCAGGCCGATCTCGTTGTTGAACGACCGCACCGGCGCGATGGTCGGGCCGACGCTGCCGCACAGCTGGGCGAGCAGGTCCTTCGTCGTCGTCTTGCCGACGGACCCGGTCACCCCGATGACCCGCAGGTCGCTGCCGCCCGGCTCGAGCGCCGCCTCGCGCAGCCGCTCAAGGACGGTGCGCGCGAGCTCGCCGAGGGCGACCTCGACGTCGTCGACCACGACGGTCGGCAGGACCCGGTCCCCGTCGCGCAGCTCGCGGTTCGCCAGGACGAGCACCGCGCCGGCGTCGACCGCCCGTGCGGCGAAGTCGTGCCCGTCGACGTGCTCACCGGGCAGTGCGACGAACAGGCCACCCGGCAGCACGTCCCGCGAGTCGACGACGACCGGCCCGCTCACGACCAGCGTCGTGCGGTCCTGGTCGGGGTCGGCGTGCAGCACACCGCCCGTCGCGGCCGCGATCTCGGCCGCCGTCAGGGCGATCACGCGTGCTGCTCCGCCCGCTGGTCGGGTCCGGCCGCGTAGGCGGCCTGGAGCACGTCACGGTCGTTGTACCGGTGGAACACCCCGGCGATCTCCTGTGTCGGTTCGTGGCCCTTGCCCGTGATGATCACGGTGTCCTGCGCGGTGGCGAGGGACAGGGCGTCGCGGATGGCCTGCGCGCGGCTCGTCGCCTCGTGCACGTCGGTCAGGTGCGGACGGACCGACCGCACCCCGTCGAGGATGGCGGACCGGATGGCCTCCGGCTGCTCGGAACGGGGGTTCTCGTCGGTGACGACGATCACGTCCGCGAGCCGCGCGGCGATCTCGCCCATGATCGGGCGCTTGCCCTGGTCCCGGTCGCCGTCGGACCCGAACACGAGCACGAGGCGCCCGGGCGTGATCGGCCGCACGGCCTCCAGCGCGAGCACGAGCGCGTCCGGCGTGTGCGCGTAGTCGACGAGCGCCAGGGGCCAGCGCTCGTCGCGCTCGATGACGCGCTCCATGCGGCCGGGGATCTCGTGCGCGTGCGCGACGGCGTCGATCGCGACCGGCAGGTCGACGCCCGCGGCGTGCGCGAGGACGATCGCGAGCGCCGCGTTCGAGACGTTGACGAGGCCGGGCAGCGGGCTCGTCGCGGCGTGCTCGACGCCGTCGGGGCCGCGCAGCACGAATGAGGATCCGACACCGTCCAGGCCGATGTCGGCCGCGACCACCGCCCAGTCCGCGGGGACGTCCGCACCGACGTGGGTGGAGACGGACTCGACGGGGATCGGCGCCTGCTCGACGAGGCGCCGGCCCCACTCGTCGTCGACCACGACGACCCCGCGGCGCGCCTGGCCGGACGCGAACAGCCGGGCCTTGTCGCGGAAGTAGCCGTCCATGTCGCCGTGGAAGTCCAGGTGGTCACGCTGCAGGTTGGTGAACCCGACGACGTCGAACGTCAGGCCGCGCACCCGCCCGAGCGCGAGGGCGTGCGAGGACACCTCCATCGCGACCGCGGTGGCTCCCCGCTCGCGGGCGAGCGCGAGGATGCCGTGCAGCGCCGGGGCCTCGACCGTGGTCCGGGGGCTCTCGATCGCCTCCTCGCCCACGCGCAGCTCGACGGTGCCGAGCACGGCCGTCAGGGCATGGGCCGCACGCAGCGCGGCGTCGAGGAAGTAGGTCGTCGTCGTCTTGCCGTTGGTCCCCGTCACGCCGACGGTCACCAGGTGCTCGGCCGGCTCGCCGAAGGCCCACGCCGCGACGGGACCCGCCAGCGCGCGCGGGTCGGACGTGACGAGCACCGGCACGTCGAGCGCGGCCGCCTCACCCGCGCCGACCTCGTCGGTCAGCACCGCGACGGCGCCCGCGGCGACCGTCTGCGCCGCGTAGGCCGCCCCGTGGACCTTGAGCCCCGGGACGGCGACGAACACGTCGCCGGGGACCACCTCGGTGCTCGCCAGGGTGACCCCCGTGAGCGTGAGGTCGGGATCGACCGGGCGACCGGCGCTGATCAGGGAGAACGTGCTGATGAGCTCGTCCACCCGGTGGGCGACGGGATGCTCGGGGCGCATCCGGACCGGGGACGTCATGGGGAGAATCTACCGTGCACGCAGGTCGCCGACCGTCGTCCCGCGAGCCGTCCGCAGGACCCCGGCACGAGCCTCACCACGTCGTCGGGAACAGCTGGGCCACCGCCCCGGACGGCGCCACGCCCAGGTCGCCGAGCGTGTAGCCGGCCACGTCGCTGAACACGGGAGCCGCGACGGTGCCGCCGTAGATCGACGAGCGCGGGTTGTGCAGGATGACGGCCACCGCGATCCGCGGGTCGTCCGCCGGGGCGACCCCGATGAACGACGCCGTGATTCCCTGCACTCCCCCGACCCAGTTCTGGGCCGTGCCCGTCTTGCCGGCCACCTGGTAGCCGGGGATCGCCGCGCTCGAGCCCGTGCCGTCGTCGACGACGCTGCCCATCATCGTGAGGACCGTCTTGGCCGTCTCCGGCGACACGACCTGGGTGGTCGGGGCCGCGGGCGTCGGCGTGTAGGTGCCGTCGGCGGACGTCCAGCCCTTGATGATGTGCGGCTGGACGCGGACGCCGCCGTTCGCGATCGTCGCGAAGACCTGCACCGCCTGGATCGCCGTGACCGACACCGCCTGGCCGAACAGGACGGCGAACTTGTCGCGCCGCTGCCAGTCCTCGACGGGGTGCAGCAGCCCGGACGACTCGTTCGGCATCTCGATGCCGGTCTCCGAGCCGAACCCGAACTTCGCGAGGTAGTCGTACCGCGTCTGCACCGGCAGGTTCTGGCCGATCATCACCGTGCCGGTGTTCGACGACTCCGCGAGCACGCCTGTCGTCGTGAGGTTGAGCACGCCGTGCTCGTGGGAGTCCTTGAACGTCTCGTGGCCGTCCGGCGAGTACGTGTACGGGACCTGCCACTGGTCGGTGGGCGTCGCGACGTGGTTCTCGAGGATCGCCGACATCGTCACGACCTTGCCGGTGGAGCCCGGCTCGAAGACGTCCGACACGGCGCTCGACAGCGAGCCCTTGGAGTCGCCCGGGTGGTTGGGGTCGACCGTGTTGGAGTCGGCGAGCGCGTAGATCTCGCCCGTCTTCGTGTCCATCACGATGATCGTGCCCGAGTCCGCCCCGGTCGCGGCGACCTGCGCGGCGAGCGCCTGCTGCGCCTTCCACTGCACGTCCGAGTGGAGCGTCAGCTGGACGGAGTCGCCCTGCTTGGCGGGCTCGTCCTTGGAGTAGCCGCCCGGGATCGCCTGCCCGTGGATGCCGCTCTCGTAGGTGTCGGACCCGGCCGTCCCCTGCAGCTTCTCGTCCAGCGACTTCTCGAGCCCCGCGAGCCCGAGCCCCGCCGAGTTCACGTAGCCGATGACGTTCCCGGCGAGGTTGCCGTTCGGGTAGACCCGCTCCGCGACCTTGTCGACGTTGATCCCGGGAAGCCGCAGCGCTCGGATCTGACGCGCCACGTCCGGCAGCACTCCCTTGCGGATGTACTTGAAGGAACGGTCGCCCACGAGCATGCCGCCGAGCTCGGCCGCGCTCATGTCGAGCAGCGGGGCGAGCCGCGCGGCCGCACCAGCGGCCCCGTCGGGCACCGCTGGCGTGCCGGTGCTCCGGAACGTCCCCACGAGCTTCTGGTTCACCGAGATGTCGTAGCGCTCGACGGACGCGGCGAGGGCGACGCCGTTCGCGTCCGTGATCTGCCCGCGCGTGCCGAGCTGCGCGACCGAGAGCAGCCGCGCGTCGCGTGCCTGCGCCGCGATCTCGGGCCCGCGCAGGCCCTGGACGTACACGAGCCGACCGGCGAACACGCCGATGACCACGACGAGCGCGATGGTGAGGAACGCCATGCGGCCGCGCGAGCCCGACCTGGTGGGCCGCGGTCCACGCGGCGGAGGTCCGGGGACGCGTCCCACCGGCCCGCGGGCGGCTCCCCGCGGACGGGGCACCACGCCGGTCGTGCGCGAGGGTCCGGCCGGCCGGGCCGGTCGGGGGCTCGTCGTGCCGTTCGCGCCCGAGCCGTCGCGCGGTGCCGCCGGCCGTGCCTGCGCCGTCGTCCGTGCCTGCGCCGCCTCCGGCCGCGCCGCGCCGCCACGTGAGGCGCCCGGGGCGCGGGAGGCTCCGGGCGTGCGGGCGGCGGGCATGCGCCCAGTGTGCGGGCCGCGCGACGAGGACCGCGTCGACCCGCCGACGGGCGTGGTCATCCGCCGGCTCCGGCGGGTGCCGGCGCCCCCTGCACGGTGCCGTCGGCGAGGGAGACCCAGCCGGTGCCGTCCGCCGGGACCATGCCCAGACCCTGGGCCGCCTGGGCGAGCTCCGCCGGCGCCGCCTTGCGGTCGAGCTCCGCGACGAGGTCCTTCTGGTCCTGGTCGAGGCGCCCGAGCTCGTTCGCGAGGCGGTACTGGTCGTAGGAGCCCTGGGCCATCTGCGTGTTGAGCAGAAGCGCGGACAGCAGCGCCCCCGCGAGGATCGCCATGCACGCGAGCACGAACGGCACGCGGGTCCGGGTCGTCTGCGGTGCGCGGACGAGCAGCAGCCGCGGGGCCGGAGCCTCCTGCGGACGTGGACGTGCGGGTGCCGGGTAGGCGCGCGCGGCGCTGGTACGGACCGCTGACTGAGCGCTCATGCTGCCCTCCTGCCGGGCTGGGGACCACGCATGTGGTCGGGGGTGGGACGGAGCCGCTCGGCCGCCCGGAGCCGGACGGACTGCGAGCGGGGGTTGCGGGCGAGCTCGGCCTCGTCGGCCTCCTCGGCACCGCGGGTGACGAGCCGCAGGTACGGCGCGTGCGTGGCGGGCTCGACCGGCAGGTCGGGCGGCGCGCTGGACGTGGCACCGGCCGCGAACGCCCGCTTGACGATCCGGTCCTCGAGGGACTGGTACGCCTCGACGACGATGCGGCCGCCGACCGCGAGCGTCTCGATCGACGCGGGCACGGCACGCTCGAGCACCTCGAGCTCGCCGTTCACCTCGATCCGCAGCGCCTGGAACGTGCGCTTGGCCGGGTGGCCGCCCGTCTTGCGCGTCGCGGCCGGGATGCTCGCTCGCAGGATGTCGACGAGCTCACCCGTCCGCGTCAGCGGCGCCGTCGCCCTGGCGCGCACGATGTTCCGTGCGATCCGGGGCGCGAACCGCTCCTCGCCGTAGACGCGCAGGATGCGGGCGAGCTCGCGCTCGTCGTACGTGTTGACCACGTCCGCGGCCGTGAGGCCGGCCGTGGCGTCCATCCGCATGTCCAGGGGCGCGTCCTGCGCGTAGGAGAAGCCGCGCTCGGCCTCGTCGAGCTGCAGCGACGAGACGCCGAGGTCCATGAGGACGCCCTGCACCTGCGCGATGCCGAGCCGCTCGAGCACGTCGCCGATCTCGTCGTAGATCGCGTGGACCGGGGTGAAGCGGTCGCCGAACGGCGCGAGGCGGCGACCGGCCAGCTCGAGCGCCTGCGTGTCGCGGTCGAGCCCGACGACGCGCACGTGCGGGAACGCCCGCAGCACGCCCTCGGTGTGACCGCCCATGCCGAGCGTCGAGTCGACCATCACGGCGCCGTCCTCGGCGAGCGCGGGCTCCAGCAGGTCCAGGCAGCGCTGGAGCAGCACGGGCGTGTGCCGGGTGGCGGCGTCGTCGGTCATGGCTGCTCCTCTCCGTGCGGTGCGGGGGCTGGTGCGAGGTGTGTGGTCGGGCGGCCCCTCCGCCGTCCGACCAGATCCCCCACCGACCCTCTGACACCGGGGAAGTGCGTCAGGAGGACGGGAGGAGGTCTCGTCGGGCGGGGGCTCGGGCCTGCGTGCGTGCTGGTGGTGCTGGGTGGTGCTGGGTGGTGCGTGGTGGTGCGGGTCAGAACGGGCCGTTCGGGAAGACCTCCTCCGCGGTGTCGGCGTAGCCGGCCTCCTGCTCCGCGAGGTACGTCTCCCAGGCCTCGAGGTCCCAGATCTCGACGCGGGTGCCCGCGCCGATCACCGCGACGTCACGGTCCAGGCCGGCGTACTTGCGCAGCATCGGCGGGATCGAGATGCGGCCCTGCCGGTCCGGGAGCTCGTCGCTCGCGCCCGACAGGAACACGCGCAGGTAGTCCCGCGCCTGCTTGCTCGTGACGGGCGCCTGCCGCAGCTGGTCGTGCATGCGGCGGAACTCGTCCATCGGCAGCAGGAACAGGCAGCGCTCCTGGCCCCGCGTCATGACGAGCCCCGGGGCGAGCTGGCCGCGGAACTTGGCCGGAAGGATGAGCCGGCCCTTGTCGTCGAGGCGCGGCGTGTAGGTGCCGAGGAAGGGCGCGAAGGACCCGACGAAGCCGGCGGACGACTCATGCGTCACCCCGCCTCCTTCCCCAGGTCTCGTGCGCGTCTCCGTGCACGTCTCGGTGCCGCGCTCCCCGCCTCACCACGTGCCTCCACGGTACTCCACTTCCCTCCACCGGCCACTGGCGGAGGGCACCATTTCACCCGAACGAGAAGGTGAAACCGCAGGTCAGGGCGGGTGGAGCGAAGTGGAGCGCCTGGCGCCCCCCGAACCTGCGCGGGCGTGTCGGCGAGCCTCGAGAACGGACGCTCCTGGACGAACAGGACGTCCGACCGGCACTCTGCGTGCTGCCGTGCACGCCGAAGACCTGCGCGGTGGGGCGAAGTGGAGGGGAAGGTGGGTGCCTGGAGCCCGCCTTCCCTTTAGGCTCGTCACAGTTCCGCCAAGGGAGGCGTCATGCTGCAGGCCGTGCCGTCGTCGAGCGAGCTCGACGACGTCGTCGACACCACGAACCGGATGCGCGCAGGCATCGAGACGGTGATGACCGGGCGGCCGGAGCTCGTCCGCACCACGCTCGCCGTGCTGCTCGCCGAGGGGCACCTGCTCCTCGAGGACGTCCCGGGGGTCGGGAAGACGACGCTGGCCAAGGCGCTCGCCCGCACCATCGACTGCTCCGTGGGCCGCATCCAGTTCACGCCGGACCTGCTGCCGAGCGACCTCACCGGCGTCAACATCTTCCGCACGCAGACGCACGAGTTCGAGTTCCGGCCCGGGCCGGTCTTCGCGCACGTCGTCATCGGCGACGAGATCAACCGGGCCTCGCCCAAGACGCAGTCGGCCCTGCTCGAGTGCATGCAGGAGGCCCAGGCGACGGTCGACGGCCGGACCTACCCCCTGCCCCGGCCGTTCCTCGTCGTCGCCACGCAGAACCCCGTCGAGATGGAGGGGACGTACCCCCTCCCCGAGGCGCAGCGCGACCGGTTCATGGCGCGGCTCACCGTCGGCTACCCGAGCATCGACGCCGAGCTCGACATGCTCGACCTGCAGGAGACGTCGGACCCGTTGGACCAGCTGCGCCCCGTCACCGACGCGGCGACGATCGGCACCCTGATCGACACCGCGCGCCGGCTGTACGCCGCGCCGACGGTCAAGCGGTACGTCGTCGACCTCGTGACCGCCACGCGCGAGGACCACGGGCTGCGCCTGGGGGCCTCCCCGCGCGCCGCGATCCAGCTCCTGCGGGCCGCCAAGGCGCTCGCCGCCATCGGCGGTCGCGACCACGTGCTCCCGGACGACGTGCAGCAGCTCGCCGAGCCCGTGCTCGCGCACCGGCTCCTGCCCAGCACCGAGTCCCGCCTGTCGGGGCGCAGCACCTCGGACATCGTCGCGGAGATCGTCGAGCGGATCCCGCTCCCGGTGAGCGTCGGGACGGCGCGCGCCCGTCGCGCGATCGGCTGATGCGTCTCCGACCCACCACCCGCGGCTGGGGGCTCGCGTTCGCCGGCGTCGCGGTCATGCTCGTCGGCGTGTTCCTCGGGGCCGTCGACCTGGTGCGGATCGGCTCGCTCGCGCTCCTGCTCGTGGTGGGTGCCGCGATCGGCGTCGGCATGCTCGCACCCGGCCGCGGCCGGCACCGGCTGTCGATCATGCGGAGCACGACGCCCAACCCGGTGCACGCCGGCGAGGAGGCGCAGGTCGACGTCGTCATCACCGCGACCGACCAGGCCGCCCGCGTGCGGCTCGCCGGTCTGCGGTTCGCGGAGCAGGCCGCCACGGAGCTCTCGGCCGGCCGGCCGCTGCGGGCCCGGGTCGCCCGCAGCTCCCAGCGCGTCACCGTCAGCTACACCGTGCAGGCCGCCCGCCGAGGACGGTGGCCGCTCGGACCGCTCGTGGTGACACGGACGGACCCGTTCGGCGTCGCCCGCACGACCGCGACGCTCGGCGACCCCGCCGAGGTCGTCGTGTGGCCCGCCGTGGTCCCCCTGCCGACGCCGTCGGACGTGCTCGTCGGCGAGCCCGACCGGGTCGCGCTCGGCGCACGCACGCCGTCGACCGACGACGCCTCGCTGCGCGACTACCGCGAGGGCGACGACCTGCGACGGGTGCACTGGAGCAGCAGCGCCCGCCGAGGAGCGCTCATGGTCCGGTCGGACGAGCGCGCGGGGATGCGGCCCGTCTCCGTCCTGCTCGACCTCCCCGCGCGCGCGACCGCCCTGGAGTGGACCATCTCGCTCGCCGCGTCGATGGCCCTCGCGATGCTGGACGCCGGCCACCCGGTGCGCATGGTCGGCGGCACCACCGCGGACAGCCCGACGGACGCGACGACCGCGCGCCGGTCCCCCGTCGGGTTCGTGCACGCCCGGACCGGACCGGCGGTGCGCGCCGCCCTTCTCGACCGCACGGTCGACCTCGAGTCGCCCCGGACGCCCGAGCAGGCCGACGCGGAGCTCGTCGGGGCGGCGCACCTCCTGGAGACCACCGACGCAGGCGGCGAGATCGTCCTGGCCGTCCTCGGACCGCTCGGCGCGACGGCCCGCGCCGCGCTCGCGCACGTCGCCGACACGGCTCAGGGCTGGGCCGTCGTCCGCGCCGAGGGACCCCACCCCGCCCAGCAGCGCGAGGCCGAGCACACCGTGCATGCCCTGCAACGCGCCGGCTGGCGCGCTTGCGTCGTCGTCCCCGGCGAGGACATCGTCGCCTGCTGGCTCCGGCTGCTCGGGAGCGTGCGGTGAGCGCCCGCGCGCGGATCCCCCGTGGACCTCGGGCCACGCTCGCGACGGCCCTGTGCGCCGTCGCCACCGGGGCGAGCCTGCTCGCGCTCACCGGGCTCATCGACGGCACCACCTGGCTCGTCCGGGCCTGGATCGCGATCGCCGTCGTGGCCGCCGTGTGCGCCGGCGTCCGGTCGGTCACCCGCTCCTGGTGGGCCCCCACCCTCGCCGGCCTCGTCGTCTCGGTCGCCGGGCTGGTGGTCCGCTACGGCGCACCGCCCGGACGCATCCAGGTGCTGCCCGACCTCGGCGCGTTCGACCGGACGCTCGCGACGGCCCGCGAGGGCCTGACCGTCATCAACCAGTCGCTCGTCCCGATGCCCGGCGTCCGTCCCGCCGAGCTGCTCGTCGTGACCGGTGCGCTCGCCGTGCTGCTGGTCGCCGACCTCGTCGCGGTCGGCCTCGGCGCGCCCGCGTGGTCCGGCCTCGTGCTCGTCACCCTCTGGTTCCCCGCCGTGGTCCTCGGGTTCCCGGCGAGCGCGTGGGCGCTCGCGTGGACGGGGCTCGCCTACCTCCTCCTGCTCGCCCTCAGCGCGGCGCCCGCCGCGGCGCACAGCGACGGCGGGCGACGGGTCGGCACGGCCGTCCTGTGCGCCACCGGCGTGGTCGTCGCCACGCTCGTCGCCGGCCCGGTCATCGCCGCCCTGCCCGGCTGGGCGTCGCTGCGGCTGCCGGACTTCGGCACCGGTCCGGTCGGCCCGCTCCAGCTCAGCGACAACCTCGACCTCCGCGAGAGCCTCGGCACGCGCTCCGGCCAGGTGGTGCTGCGCTACACCGTCGTCGACGCCGACGGCCAGCCGGCGCCGGTCGACGAGCCGTCGCCGGGCGCGTCGGCCGATCCGGTCGAGACCGTCACCGCCCGCCTCGTCGGCCCGCTGCGCGCGTTCACCCTGACGTCGTTCGACGGCCAGAGCTGGCAGCGCGACGACGGCGACGCGAGCGCCACGTGGGGACCCGAGGAGCTCCTCACGTCCGACCCCACCCTGCGCGGGAGCACACCTGACGCGACGCGCGGCACGCTCGCCGCCGTGCAGATCGAGGTCGGGTCGCTGCGCGAGCGCCACCTGCCCGTCAGCACGTTCCCGCGGACGGTCGACGTGCGCGGCGCCTGGGGGTACGACGAGCTGCGCGACGAGGTCGTCGGACAGCGCAGCACGTTCGACGGCATGCACTACGGCATGGTGGTCGAGGTCCCCGAGCTCACGGCCGACGACCTCGCCGAGGAGGAGGTCGGTGATCCCGGGGACGCCGGCGCCTCCCTCACGGTGCCCACCACCTCGCACTCCGACGACATCGCCGCCCTCGCACGCGACATCACCGAGGACGCGGACACGCCGTACGAGCAGGCCATGGACCTGCAGTCGTACTTCCGTGCGACGACGAACTTCACGTACGACACCCGCGTGGCGCCGGCCCGCAGCACCGACGCCGTCTGGGACTTCCTCCAGTCCCGGCGCGGGTACTGCGTCCAGTTCGCCACGTCGATGGTCGTGATGGCCCGCACCCTCGGCATCCCGGCTCGCGTCGGGGTCGGGTTCCTGCCCGGGGACAACGACGGCGACGGCACCTACGTGGTCAGCGGCAAGAAGTCGCACGCCTGGCCCGAGCTGTACTTCGAGGGGTCCGGGTGGGTCCGGTTCGAGCCCACGCCCGCCGTGCAGACCGGCGCACCGCCCATCTGGAGCGACCCGTTCACCGCGATCTCGCAGCCGGGCAGCCAGCCCACCGAGGCCCAGCCGAGCGGAGTGGTGCCGTCCGTCGCCGCGTCGCAGCAGGGCGGGCAGTCGACGACCGCGCCATCGGAGTCGGCCGGCAACGACTGGGTCACGGTCGGCGTCGTCACCGGGTTCGTGCTGGTCGCCAGCATCCTCGCGCTGACCGTCGCGCGGCGGCGTACCCGGACCCGAGCGGACCTCACACCCGAACGTGCCTGGATGCGGGCCCGACGCGGGCTCGCGAACCGCGGCGTCACGTGGACCGACTCCACCACGCCCCGGGGGGTCGTCGCGTCCGTGCAGGACCAGCTCCGCACCGTCTCGGGCAGCACGCTGAGCGGGACGCCGGAGGAGGCGCTGCTGTCGCTCGCCCGCACCGTCGAGCGCGAGCGCTACGCGCGGGAGCCGATCGAGTTCGATCCCGACGAGCTCGACCGGTGGGTGGGTGAGCTGGTCGGCGGCGTCGAGAGCCTGCTCAAGGAGCGGCCGGCGGCGGGGACGACGCCGGCCGACGACGCCGAGCCGAGCGACCTGCTCCGCTGACCCCGGGTGCTCGTCGGACCGGGCCTGCTGCGCGCCTGACGCGCGACCCGCGAGGCCGCTCGAGGCGGCGGGGCCGCCCGGGGCAGGGAGGCCGCTCGAGGTTGGGGGCCGCCCGAGGCAGGGGCCGCCCGGGACGGGCCGGCACGGGCAGGACGACGTGGACGGCCGTGCGCCGGAACGGATCGTGACATGAGGCGACCGCCGGCACGTCCTCGTGCCGGCGGTCGTCGACGTTCAGATCAGCGGCCGCTCTCGCCGCGGCGGCGGTCCCAGCGATCTTCGAGCCGTGCCATGAAACCCGCCTTCTGCGGACGCGAGGCCGCGGAGGGCTTGATCGCGCCGTCCGGCTGCACCGTGCCCTGAGGCCCGCGACGCGCCGTCGCGCTGCGTGGCTTCGCGAAGGCGAACGCGACCGCGGCGAACATCACGACGAACCCGATGACACCGAGCCACGCCGTGCTGTTGGCGGCACCGAGCACGAGAACGAGCAGGCCGACGACGGCGCCGGTCCCGGCGAGCGCGTACCGGCCGAACGGGCGACGCCCGCGTTGGGTCAGCGTGTTCGCGAGCCGAGGGTCGTCAGACGTCAGCTGGCGCTCCATCTGCTCAAGTACGCGCTGCTCGTACTCGGAGAGAGGCATCCTGACCCCCGTTGCACCAAAGAAAACCCATGACGGGTTCAGGATAGATCGGCGGGAACGATGGTGGTAGTCGAACGGGGCTCCCGACCTGCCCGTCGAGCGCCCGCGTCGACGTCCGCGACTCCCGGCGGTGCGCACGGCGCTCCCCGGGAGCGTTCGGCGCCCCCGGGGAGCGCGCCCGGACCGTCCACGGCCTCGTCGGGGGTCGGCCGCCGGACCAGGACAGATGCCGAGGACAACCCCTCCGCACGCACGCCGAGGAACCTCACCGGCGACTCGTCGAGGTCGGCCGCGGCCAGCAGCTCCCGGGCGATGAGATACACCTCACGCCCCATGTCGGTCGGGGTCGTGAGCGTGCGCGAACGGGTGAGTGTCCGAGAGTCGGACGTGCCGACCGTGATGCTGACGGTGCGGGCGACGACGCCCTGCCCGCGCAGTCGTCGGACGCACCGCTCGGCGAGCTCGTGAGCCCTGGCGTCGACGACCGACAGGTCGGCGACGGCCACGTCGAACCTCTCCTCCGCACCGAGCGACCGCCCGTCCGCACCCGGATCGTCGCCCCGGGGACCGCTCGCCCAGGCGAGGTCGACGAGGTGCGGCCCGCCGCCCCGGCCCACCGCCCGTCGGACGCTCGCGACCTCGAGGCGTGCGACGGTGCGCTCCGCCCGCGAGTCCGGCACCGGCGCGCTGCGTACCGGCGCGACGACCCGCCGGTCACGCAGGAACTCGAGCGTCGCCGCCCTCGGCACGAGGAGCACCCCGTCGGGGCCGGCGCGGCGGGACGCGAGCCTGGCCGCCGCCCTGGTCGCCGCGACGCCCACCGAGCACGTGAGACCGAACTCCTCGCGGACCTGGGCCCTGACCAGGGTCGCGACCGTGGTCGGCGGACCGAGGCGTCGGCGGACGCCGGAGACGTCGAGGAACGCCTCGTCCGGGCCCACCTGTACGACGAGCGGTGTGACGTCACGCAGGACCGCCATCACCCCGGACGAGACGTCGCGGTACGTGGCGCGGTCCGGAGGGATGACGACGGCCTGCGGGCACAGCCGGAGCGCCGAGGCCAACGGCATGCCGGGCCGGACGCCGAACACGCGCGCCCCGTCGGTGGCGTCGAGCACCGCGCCGCGGTCCGGTCCGCCGACGATCACGGGCCTACCCCGCAGCTGCGGGCGCCGGGCGAGCTCCACCGACGCGAGGAACGAGTCCACCACGACGTGCAGCACCGTGCAGCCGCGCTCGTCGTCGCGAAGGCTCTGTCCACGACGCCCACGCTGCGCGCTGACGCCGCCCCGCCCGCGAGCGGCCCCCCGCTCATGCGGGCCGCTTTCCTCGCGTAGGCCACCGCGCTCGCGCAGGCCACCTTGCTCTCGCGGGTCGCCGCCGTCGCGCCAGTCCCGCACGGCGGCCCGGGACGACAGCCCGCGCGTCATGGCGCGTGCCGTGCGCGCCCCGTCACGACGCCCTCACGGCCAGCATCCGCGACGAGCGGTCGGCCGGGGTGGCACCCGACTCGAGCATGTTCCGGGCGGCGTCGACGAAGTCCTCGGCGGCGCACACCGCCTGCTCGGCCCGGTCGGACGAGATCGCATCGAACCGGCCCGCGTCGACCGCCGAGCGCAGCGGCGCCGCGGCCGCGAAGTAGGCGGACCATCGGGCGAGGTCGGGGGCGACGACGTCGAGCATCTCCCACACCGACCGCAGGGCCCGCCGCCCTCCGGGGCGCCCCTTGGCGGCGACCACCGCGGCGCCGGCCCGCAGGGCGGCGAGGTGCGCGTGCGAGAACTGCTCCCACGCCTCCGGGGAGAACTGCGCAGCGAGCAGCTCCGCGTCGGCACGGCTCAGGAGCTCCGTGACCCGGGCAGAACCAGGGGCCACGCCGCTCGGCGCTTCTCGGTCGATCTGGTGTGCCATCGCGTGAGCTCCTTCCTGGTCCCAGTATCGAACAGGTGTTCGAACTTCGTCAACAGCTGTCCGCCGTCGGCTGTCGGTCCGTGCGACCCGTCCGTCCTGCGTACCGTGGGTCGCATGTCCGGCCGTGACCGCAGCGCGCGACGCGCACCAGCCTCGCAGCGACCACCCACACGCCGGGCCTCCTGGCCGACCGGGCCGGTGCCGATCGCCACCGGCACCGTGGAGCTCGTCGTGGACCCCGACGACGCGGACGCCGTCACGGTCCTCGTGAACGGTGTGCCCAGCTCGTACCTGGACCTCGCCGACCCGACCCGCCTGGTGTTCGAGTACATGCAGCAGTTCGCCGCCGTCCTCGACCGGTTCGGGGCACCCGGCGAGCCGCTCGCCGTCGTGCACCTCGGCGCGGCCGGCTGCGCGATGGCCCGCTGGGTGCACGCGACCCGCCCGGGCTCGCAGCAGGTCGCCGTCGAGCTCGACACGTCGCTGCCCGAGCTCGTCCGCGGCTGGTTCGACCTGCCCCGCTCGCCCGCGCTGCGCATCCGGTCCGGCGACGCCCGCGAGCAGCTGGCCTCGATGCCGTCCGGGTCCGCGGACGTCGTGGTGCGCGACGTGTTCGCCGGCGACTCCACCCCCGCGCACGTCCGCACGCTCGAGTTCACGCAGGACGTCGCCCGCGTGCTGCGCCCCGGCGGGGTGTACCTGGCGAACTGTGCGGACCGACCTCCGCTGACGACCACGCGCGCCGAGGTCGCGACGCTCGCCGACGTCTTCGCGGACGTCGCCGTCGTCGCGGAGCCCGCGCTGCTGCGGGGGCGCGGGTACGGCAACGTCGTCCTCGCCGCGACGGACGACCCTGCGCTTCTCGCGTCCGCCGCGCTCGACCGGGCCATCCGGAGCCTGCCTGCCCCTGCGCGTCTGCTGCACGACGACGACGTCCGGACGTTCCGCGGCGCGAGCCAGGTGCTGCGCGACGCGACGGCCGGGTCGACGGCCGGGTCGCGACCCGCCGACGCCTGAACAGGCACGCGGAGCTCCTGGGAACGCCGCAGGGCCGCACCTTCGGGGTGCGGCCCTGCGTCAGACAGGTGGTCGCCAGGCGACCGTCAGCGGAAGATCAGAGCGGGCGGACGCTCTCGGCCTGCGGGCCCTTGTCGCCCTGCGTGATCTCGAACTCGACGCGCTGACCCTCGTCGAGCGAGCGGTAGCCCTGCGAGTCGATCGCGGAGTAGTGCACGAAGACGTCAGCGCCGCCGCCGTCCTGGGCGATGAACCCGTAGCCCTTCTCGGCGTTGAACCACTTGACAGCACCCTGTGCCATGTTCTGTTCCTTCTGTCCAACCGGTGACGGCCGCGCCTTCTGCCCAGCCGTGCCGCAATGCCTCACGTCCTGCACCGGATGGCCCAGCCGGGACGGCTGGCGGGATCCGACCTCGAAGGTCACTCCGGGATCGGCGCCGGTCAAGCGAGTACGTCACTGCAACGCAGGCATCCTTGCATGACGGTGTGTCCCACGCCACGTTTTCAGACGCTCGTCTGGCACGCTCCGACAACGATCCGGTAAAGGTTCGGTCACGGTGTCGAGACGCTGGTCAGGGACGCGGGCCGTCGTCCCCCTGCTGGGCGAGGAAGCGCTCGAACTCGGCACCCAGCTCGTCGGCGGTCGGGAGGTCGACAGACCCTGCCAGCAGGTTCGTCCGGCCGGCGTTGCGGGCGAACGCGTCGTACTGCTCCTCGAGCGCCTGGACCACCGTGGACACCTCCTCGGAGCCCGCCACCTGACGCTCGATCTCGCGCATCGCGTCCTCGGCCGCGTCCGTCAGGGCCGCCGCCTTGAGGTCGAGCCCGGTCGCCCGCTCGACGCTGTGCAGCGCCGCGACGGTCGCCTGCGGGAACGCCGACTGGGCGAGGTAGTGCGGGACGTGCACCGCGAACCCCATGGCGTCGTGCCCCGACTGCCCGAGCCGCAGCTCGAGGAGCGCGCTGGCGCTCGCCGGCACCTGCACGGTGCCGAACCACGCGGCGTGGTCGGCGACGAGCTCGGGCCGCGTGGCGTGCGCCGTCACGGACATCGGCCGCGTGTGCGGGATGCCCATCGGGATGCCGTGGACGCCGACGGTGAGCGGCACGTCGAACCGCTCGACGATCTGCCGCACGGCGGCCACGTACCGCTCCCACTGCACGTCGGGCTCGACGCCGTGCAGGAGCAGGAACGGGACCCCGTTGACGTCGTCGACCAGGTCGATCACGAGCTCGGGCTCGGCGTACTCGCTCCACGTGCTCGCGTCGAACGTCATCATCGGGCGGCGGGACCGGTAGTCGAGCAGCTGGTCGACGTCGAACGTGACCAGGCGCGTGCTGGGCAGCTCGTCCGTCACGTGCCCGGCGAGCAGGAGCCCCGCACTGCCGGCGTCGACGAACCCGCGGACCGCGTGCACCAGCACGGGCCCGGAGCCCTCAGGGGCGCGGGCCTCGAGCTGCGCGGCGACCACCGGGTCGACGTCGTAGATGTCCGAGGGGTTCAGCATGCGTGTGCGCTCACTTCCGTCCACCGCCTGCCCTCGCCGGGCAGGTACACCGGGCCACAACGCACCGGTGCGGCGAACTCTTCCCGGGTCGGCGTCGCCCGTCAGCGACCGGGCAGGCGCACGACCTCGACGAAGAACTCGTCGATCTGCCGCACCACGTCGATGAAGCGGTCGAAGTCGACCGGCTTGGTCACGTAGGCGTTGGCGTGCAGGGAGTAGCTGCGCACCACGTCCTCCTCCGCCTCGGAGGTGGTGAGGACGACGACGGGGATCTGCCGGAGCCGCTCGTCGACCTTGAGCGCCTGGAGCACCTCCCGGCCGTCCATCCGGGGCAGGTTGAGGTCCAGCAGGACGAGGTCCGGCGTCGGCGCGTCGGCGTGCTCGCCCTCCTTGCGGAGGAACTCCATCGCGCTCACGCCGTCGGCGACCACCCACAGCCGGTTGCGGAGCTTGTTGTGCTCGAAGGCCTCCCGGGTCATGAGGACGTCACCCGGGTCGTCCTCGACGAGCAGGACGTCGATGACCTTCGCGTTCGGCACAGGTGCTCCGTTCTCGTCCCGCAGGACGCTCAGCTCACGGCTCGGTCCGGCAGCGTCCAGCGGATGCTGGTGCCGTCCCCGTCGTGGGACTCGATCCAGATCCGGCCGCCGTGGAACTCGACGATCTTCTTGCACAGCGCCAGGCCGATGCCGGTGCCCTCGTACACGTCCTTGGCGTGCAGCCGCTGGAAGATGACGAAGACGCGGTCAGCGTACTGGGCGTCGATGCCGATCCCGTTGTCCCGGCACTCCAGCTGCCACGCGTCGTCGACGCGCTGCGCGGACAGGTGCACGCGGGGGGCGCGGTCGGGGTGGTGGAACTTCACGGCGTTCCCGACGAGGTTCTGGAACAGCTGGACGAGCAGCGCGGACTCGCCGCGGACCACCGGAAGCTCGTCGTGCGTGACGACCGCGCCGGACTCTGCGACGGCCTCGTCGAGGTTGCCGACCGCCTCCGCGAGCGCGGCACCGAGGTCGACGTCGGTGAGCTCCCCGCCCATCCGGCCCACACGGGAGAACCCGAGCAGGTCCTGGATCAGGCGCTGCATGCGCTTGGCGCCGTCCACGGCGAAGTCGATGTACTGGTCGGCGCGCTCGTCGAGCTGGCCGCCGTAGCGCTTCTGCAGGAGCTGCGTGAAGCTCGCGATCTTGCGCAGCGGCTCCTGCAGGTCGTGCGACGCGACATAGGCGAACTGCTCGAGGTCCCGGTTCGACCGGCGGAGCTCCTCGGCCTGCTCGGTGAGCTGCTCGTGCGCGAGCGCGATCTCGGCCCGGCTCGCCCGGTGCGCCTGGACCTGGGCCACGAGCCCGACGCGCATGCTCTCGACGTCGGCGGCCAGCGTCGCGATCTCGCCCGGTCCCGTGGCCTCGACCGGGTGGTCGAGCTCGCCCGACGCGACCGCACGGGCGTCCGCCGCGAGCGCGTCGACGGGCTCGACGACCCAGCGCTTGAGTGCGACCCACAGCAGGATGCCGACCGCGATCGCCGCGAGCACGAGGACCGCGACGATGGACGACGCGATCCGGGTCCACCGGTCGAGCGACGCGACGCCGTCCGCCCGGATCGACTGCAGATGGTCGAGGTAGGCCTGGGCGGCGGCGCGGGTCTCGTCGAACAGCTCCTTGCCCGTCTCGATCTGCGCCGGCTTCACGGACTTGCGCCCGTCCGCCTCGATCTGCTCCACGAGCGGGGTCGCGAACTCGTCGTACCACCGCTGGGCGGACTCGGCCGCGGCCTGCGACAGCCGTGCGAGCTCGGCGTCGTCCGTGCTCGTCGCCATGCCCTCGACGACGGAGGCGAAGTCGAGGTCCGACGACCGGGCGCGCTCGTACGGCTCGAGCGTCACCGGGTCGCCCGTGAGGGCGTACCCCCGGACCGCGGTCTCGGCGTCGACGAGCTGGATGAAGGCCGTGTTCGCGCTCGTGATCGCGTCGAAGTACTCGACCGTCACCGTGCGCTGCAGGTCGACGAGGTGCGCGAACACCAGGCCCGTCGCGGTGAGGGCGAGGCCGAGGACGACACCGGCGGCGACGAGGAGCGCCAGGAGGCGCCCGCGCAGCGTCGAGGTCCGCCGTGCGGGCGGCCGGGCAGCGCTCACGCGCTCCACCCCACGACCACGACGGCGGCGTCGTCGACGAGGTCGCCGCCGTGCAGCACGTGCACCTCGTGCAGCACCCGGTCGACGAGCACGTCGGGATCGGCGTCGCCGTCGGCGGCCACCACGGCGTCGACGAGCGCGAGCAGCCCCGCCTTGCCCACCCGGCCCTGGCCGCCGTGCACGGTGGCCTCGAGGATGCCGTCCGTGTAGAGGAGGATCCGCCACCGCTCCCCCAGCGCCAGCCGCCGGGGCTCCCAGCCCCCGGACACCGGGATGCCGAGCGCCCGTCCGCGCAGGTCCGTGGGCAGCAGCGCCGAGGGCGTGCCGAGCAGCAGCGGGACCGGGTGGCCCGCCAGGTACAGGTCGGCCGAGGTGCGGTCGGGGGCGACCGCGAGCATCGACACCGTGGTGAAGATCTCCGGGCGGGCCCGCTCGGAACCGAGGACGCGCTCGAGCAGCGGCAGGATCGCGTCCGCCGGGACGTCGGCGAGCACGAGCGTGCGCCACGCGGTCCGCAGCGTCGCACCGAGGGCTGCCTCGTCGGGACCGTGGCCGCAGACGTCGCCGACCATCACGAGCACGGTCCCGTCGGGCCTCTCGACGACGTCGTAGAAGTCGCCGCCGAGGAGGCCGTCACGGCCCGCGCGGTACCCGACACCGACCTGGAGGCGCTCGTCGCGGACGGCGGGGGTGGGCAGGAGGGCCCGCTCGAGGCGGTTGGTCTCCTCGGCACGGACCATCCCCCGGTACAGCTCGCGGCCCGCGTGCTCCAGCTGACGGCGCTGCACGGCGTACCGGACGGAACGGCCGAGCAGCTCGCCGTCGACCTCGCCCTTGACCAGGTAGTCCTGCGCACCCGCCGCGACGGCGGCCAGGCCGGCGTCGGTGCCCGACAGGCCTGTCAGCACGACGACGGCGGGAGCGCCGGCGGCGAGCAGCCGCTCGAGCGCCCCGATGCCCATCGCGTCCGGGAGGCCCAGGTCCAGCAGCACGCAGTCGACGTCGAGGTGGTCGAGCGCGTCGTCCAGGGTCTGCGACCACGTGAGGTCCACGACCAGGCCGGCGTCGGCGAGGTGCTCACGCACGAGCAGGGCGTCGCCCTCGTCGTCCTCGACGAGCAGGAGCCGGATCACGCTGTCGCCCGCACGCGCCGGGGCCGCGCCCGACACCGAGCGGTCGCGCTGGTCGTCGGTCGCGGTGGAGGTCTGGGACACGGTGCTCCTCTCGCCGGTGGGCTGGGAGCGAGCGTAGGGGGCGAACCGAGGTCTCGCGCACCGTCGACGGCGCGCCACCCGGACGGATGTGTGCGCCGAGGCCGCGGACGGCGGATAATGGACGGCCGCTCGCGCGCCCGTACCGTCCCCGACCGTCCGGACGCCGCTGCGGGAGGTCGTCGACGCCGGGCCCCACCGGCGGACAGGAGAACGCGCAGTGGCAGGGATCGACAGCGAGCTCGCCGGCGAGCAGGTGGCCGTGGACGAGCGCTACGCCCGCCTGGACGCGCTGCGCGCGGCGACGCGCGAACGGCTCGCGCACGTGCGCCGGACAGGGCCCTCGGGCTCGCCGCAGAACCGCAGCGAGCGCGACGCGTTCGCGACCCTGTACGAGGACCGCATCGCCCAGCTGGAGGCCGTCGAGGAGCGGCTCGTGTTCGGCCGCCTCGACCTCGACGACGAGTCCCAGCGGTACATCGGCCGGCTCGGGCTGACCGACGAGGACCAGACGCCGCTGCTCACCGACTGGCGCGCACCGGCGGCGCAGCCGTTCTACCGGGCCACGGCGGCGCACCCCGACGGCGTGGTCCTGCGCCGGCACGTCGTCACGCAGGGCAGGACCGTCACCGGGGTCGAGGACGAGGTCCTCGACCTGGACCTGCTGGACGACGAGGACGACGCCCGCCTGTCGGGCCTGTCCGGGGAGGGTGCGCTGCTCGCGGGCCTCGCCGCGGGGCGCACCGGCCGGATGGGCGACATCGTCGCGACGATCCAGGCCGAGCAGGACGCGATCATCCGCTCCGAGCTGGGCGGCGCGCTCGTCGTGCAGGGCGGGCCCGGCACGGGCAAGACGGCCGTGGCGCTGCACCGGGCGGCCTACCTGCTGTACGCCCACCGGCGCACCCTCGAGCGTTCGGGCGTGCTGCTCGTCGGCCCGAGCAGGACGTTCCTGCGGTACATCGACCAGGTGCTGCCCTCGCTCGGCGAGACCGGCGTGGTGACCAGCACGATCGCCGAGCTGTTCCCCGGCATCACGGCGACCGCCGACGAGGACGAGGCCGTCGCCGAGCTCAAGGGCCGTGCGCTCATGGCCGACGTGATCGCGCGGGCGGTCGCCGACCGTCAGCGGGTGCCGGCCCAGCCCACCCGCATCCGCGTCGACGGCCGCACGGTCGTGGTGCGCCCGCAGGACGTGGCGCAGGCCATCGCCCGGGCACGCCGCAACCACCGGCCGCACAACCTCGCCCGCGTCTCGTTCGTGCGGGACATGCTCGCGCGGCTCGCCGACCAGTACGTCAGCCAGCTGCAGTTCGAGGTCCCGCCCGACGAGCGCAGCGAGATCGTCGAGGAGCTGCGGACCACCCGCGAGGTGCGCATCGCGCTCAACCTCGCGTGGATGCCGCTGACCCCCGAGAAGCTGGTCGCGGACCTGTGGTCCAAGCCGGCTCGTCTGGAGCAGGCTGCTCGCGGCCTGTCCCCTGCGCAGCGGGAGATGCTCGCCCGACCGGCGGACGCCCCCTGGACGCCGGCCGACGTGCCGCTGCTCGACGAGGCCGCCGAGCTGCTCGGCGAGGACGACCAGGCCGCCCGCGCGCAGGCCCGGGCCGCCGCGGAACGCCGTCAGTCCGAGCTGGCGTACGCCCGGCAGGTGCTCGAGTCGACCGGGAGCGGGGCGATCGTCTCGGCCGAGATGCTGGCCGACCGGTTCGCGTCGACCGGCCCGAGCCTCACCACCGCGGAGCGTGCCGCCGCCGACCGGTCCTGGACCTACGGGCACGTGGTGGTCGACGAGGCGCAGGAGCTGTCGGCGATGGCGTGGCGCAGCCTCCTGCGCCGGGTGCCGACCCGGTCGCTCACGATCGTCGGGGACGTCGCGCAGACCACCGCGGCGGCCGGCGCACGGAACTGGGCGCGGATGCTCGACCCCGTGCTGCGCTCCTCCTGGCGGCTGTCCGAGCTCACGGTCAACTACCGGACCCCCGCCACCGTGGCGGACGCCGCCCGCCAGGTCGCCGTGGCCGCCGGCCTGCCTGTCAGCCCCCTGACCTCGGCCCGCGTGGTGGCGGACTCCCTCGTCGTCGAGCAGGTCCCCGCCGACGGGCTCGTCGTGGCGGCGGCGCGGCGCGCGGAGAAGGCAGCGACCGAGGTGCGTGACGCGGCCGGCGCAGGCCGCGTGGCGCTCATCGCGGCCGCACCGCGGGTCGCCGGGCTGGCCCAGGTGCTCGCGGACTCCGGGGTGCCTGCCGTCGTCGGCACCGCCTCGTCGGCCGCCGACCTGGACGCCACGCTCGTCCTGCTCACCCCGCGCGAGGCCAAGGGGCTCGAGTTCGACGTCGTCGTCCTCGTGGAGCCGGCAGAGGTGCTCGCCGCGAGCGCCGGTGACCTGTATGTCGCGATGACCCGGCCCACGCGCAGCCTGCACGTGCTCCACGCGGCAGCGCTGCCCGCCGGGCTGGCCTGACCCGATGTCCGAGGGCCGGACCGACCTGGGTCCCGGCCCCCGGTGGGCGCACCATAGGGGCGTGCTGAAAGCCCTCTTGCTGGAGAACCTCCATCCCCAGGCCCGCCAGATCCTCGAGGCGGCCGGGTTCGACGTGACGACGCGTACCGGGGCGCTCGACGAGTCCGAGCTCATCGAGGCGCTCGACGGCGTCCACCTCCTCGGCATCCGCTCCAAGACGCACGTGACGTCCCACGTGCTCGAGAACGCGCCCGACCTCGTGACGATCGGCGCCTACTGCATCGGCACCAACCAGATCGACCTGGCGACCGCGGCGGCTCGCGGCGTCGCGACGTTCAACGCGCCGTTCTCGAACACGCGCTCCGTCGTCGAGATCGCGATCGCCGACATCATCGCGCTGACGCGCCGGCTCACCGAGTTCGACAAGGCCATGCACGACGGCGTCTGGAACAAGTCGGCGACCGGCGCGCACGAGGTCCGCGGCCGCACGCTCGGCATCATCGGCTACGGCAACATCGGCACCCAGCTGTCCGTCCTGGCGGAGAACCTCGGCATGTCCGTGGTGTTCTACGACACCGCGGAGAAGCTCGCCCTGGGCAACGCCCGCCGCATGCACACCCTCGACGAGCTGCTCGAGACCTCCGACGTCGTGACGCTGCACGTCGACGGCCGCAGCGGCAACGCAGGGCTGTTCGGCGCGAAGCAGATCGCGCGGATGCGTCCCGGCTCGGTGCTGCTCAACCTGTCGCGCGGGTTCGTCGTGGACCCGGCCGCGGTGCGCGACGCCATCGTGTCGGGCCACCTCAGCGGCGCGGCGATCGACGTGTTCCCCGTCGAGCCGAAGCGCAAGGGCGACCCGTTCGAGTCCCCGCTGCGTGGCCTGCCCAACGTCATCCTCACCCCGCACACGGGCGGCTCCACCGAGGAGGCGCAGGAGGCCATCGGCCAGTTCGTCTCGCAGAAGGTGCGCGACTACCTGGCGACCGGGTCGACGACGCTGTCGGTGAACCTGCCCAACGTGGCGCTCGACCAGCCGCCCGGCGTGCACCGGCTCGCCTACCTGCACCGCAACGTGCCCGGGGTGCTCGCCGCCGTCAACGCCACGCTCGCCGAGCACGGCGTGAACATCGAGGGCCAGCTGCTCGCGACCCGCGGCGAGCTCGGCTACGTGGTCACGGACGCCGGTTCGGCCGTCGACCCCGCCGTGGTCGAGGCCCTGTCGTCCCGGCCCGAGTCGGTGCGGCTGCGCCTGCTGTCCTGACACCGCGACGTGCGAACGCCCCCCGCCTCAGGTCGAGGCGAGGGGCGTTCGTCGTCATGGGGTCAGGCGGAACCGCTCTTGCGCTGGAAACGGCGCTGCGACGGGCCCGCGGTCTCCGACCCGTGCACCTGACCGGTGTTCGAGGTGCCGTCGGCGGACCGGTGCTGAGCGGACTTCTTGCGCTCCAGCGCCTCCCGGAACTTCGCCTTCGCGTCCTCGGTCACCGCCCCGGCCTTGCTCTCGTCGTTCGCCATGGGCGTCTCCTCCTGTGGGGTGCTCGGTGCTGGGGGCGTCGTCGGCCCCGACCGTCAGCCTGACCGACCCGAGCCGTGGACGCCAGGGCAATGCTCCCACCTGCGACCGGGCCCGGCGGACACGGGCGGGTACGGTCGGCCCGTGAGCACCCTGCCGCACCGGCGCTCCCCGTCCGGCCTGTCGCTGCCCGTCGTCTCGCTCGGCCTGTGGCAGAACTTCGGCACGGGCACCGCGTTCGACGACCAGCGGCGGCTCGTCCTGCACGCCGTCGACCGCGGCGTCGTGCACCTGGACCTCGCGAACAACTACGGCCCGCCACCGTTCGCCGCGGAGGAGACCGTGGGCCGGCTGCTCGCCCGTGAGCTGCGGGGCCGGCGCGACGAGCTCCTGCTCACCACCAAGGCCGGGTACCGCGCGTGGCCCGGACCCTACGGCGAGCACGGCTCCGCGAAGTACCTGCGGGCGTCGCTCGACGAGTCGCTGCGACGGCTCGGCGTCGAGTCGGTCGACGTGTTCTACAGCCACCGGTTCGACGCCGCGACACCGCTGCACGAGACGATCGGGGCGCTCGGCCACGCCGTCCGCTCCGGCAAGGCCCGGCAGGTCGGCATCTCGTCGTACTCGGCGGAGCGGACCGTCGAGGCGCTCGCCGTCGCCGACCGCCTCGGCGTCCGGCTGGCCGTCCACCAGCCCGCCTACTCGCTGCTCAACCGCTGGGTGGAACGGCCCGGGCCCGACGGCCGGTCGCTCCTCGACGTCGCCGGGCAGGCCGGGCTGGCAATCGTCGCGTTCTCTCCGCTCGGCCAGGGCATGCTCACCGGGCGCTACCTCACGGGTGTCCCCGACGACTCCCGGGCCGCGCGCGGCGGCCCCCTGCGGCCGGAGTGGCTCACCGACGACGTGCTCGGGCACGTCCGTGCGCTCGACCACATCGCCCGGGCCGGCGGGCGGACCCTGCCTCGGCTCGCGCTCGCCTGGGTCCTGCGCGACCCGCGCGTCACGTCGGTCCTCGTGGGCGCGCGCACGGTCGAACAGCTCGACGAGAACCTCGCGGTCGCCGACGACGCACCACTGACCGACGACGAGGTCCGGGCCGTCGAGCCCCACGCGGTCGAGGCCGGGATCAACCTGTGGGGCCCTCGCTCGAGCGACCGGTAGGCGCCCGGCATCGCTGCTGCCGACCTCGCCGGGCCCCTGCCCGTCGCCGTCAGGCAGGGCCGCCGGGGTGCACAGGCAGGTGGCGAGCCCACCACGCGAGGACGTGGTCGAACCGCTGCTGCCGGTGACGGGGCCGCCCGGACCGGGTCAGCTCGTGCCCCTCCCCCGGGAACAGCAGCAGCTCGGCGTCGACCCCTCGGCGCTTCAGCTCGACGAACCACCGCTGCCCCTGCTCGACAGGGCAGCGCCAGTCCTGCTCGGAGTGGATGACCAGCGTCGGTGTCCGGACGTCGCCCACGTGGGCCATCGGCGACTGGGCGGCGAGGACCGCCGCGCCCTCGTCGTCGCGGGCGTCGCCCAGGTACGCCAGCCCGAAGAACCAGCCGATGTCGCTCGACCCGACGAAGCTGACCGGGTCGAGGAAGCCCCGCTCCACGATCGCGCCGACGAACCGCTGGGTCCGCGTCGTGAGCCACGCCGTCATGTACCCGCCGTACGATCCGCCCATCACGCCGACGCGGTCGCCGTCGAGCACCGGGTCCACCAGCGCAGCGTCGAGGAGCGCGAGGACGTCGTCCGCGTCGACGGTCCCGAACCCGCCCTGGATCGCCAGACCGTGCGCGCGCCCGTAGCCGGACGAGCCCCGAGGGTTGCCGAGCACCACCGCGTAGCCGGCCTCGGCGAGGACCTGCACCTCGTCGAACAGGGCGTGCGTGTACTGGGCGAACGGACCGCCGTGGATCATGAGGATCGTCGGGTACGGGCCCGCGCCGTGGCGCTCGGGGTCGGGGCGGACCACCCAGCCGTGCACGGGGTACCCGTCCGGAGCGGTCGCCGCGAGCTCGACGGGCGTGCGGACCCGGCCTGTGCCGCGCAGCGGCGCCGACAGGTCGGTCAGGGTCCGGGCCTCGCCGGTGCCGAGGTCCACCTCGAGCAGGTCCCCGGACGACGACGGTCCGGCGGCCGTCACGACCGCGCGGGGGCCGGCGGCGGTGGCGGCGACGCCCAGGACGACGTGCGTGCCGCCGAGCACCGTGACGAGGTCCCCGGCGGGGTCCAGGCGAGCGAGGTGCACGGCGCCGCGGTGCTCGACGGCCACGACCGGCGACCCGTCGGCCTCCACCAGCACGGACTCCACGAGGCTGACGGACTCCTCGTCCGTCAGGCGCTCGGGCCCGTGCACGGGGGTGCCCGACGCGTCGAGCGTCATCCGGTACAGACCGGCGTGCGCCGCGACGAACTCCAGGCCCGACGAGCGCAGGTCCGTCGCGAGCAGCCACAGGGTGGTGCCGTCGGCCGACGGCAGCGCCACATGGACGTCGAGCGTGCTGCCCGCGTCCGCGTCCGTGACGGCCTGCAGCGACATCGGCCCGTCGTCGGGGCGCGCGGCGGGACGTGCGGAGACCAGCACCGCGTCGGCGCGCAGGTCGTGCTCACGCGACGCGTGCCGGGCGGCCGTCGCGACGAGCGCCTCACCGGACGGGAGCCACCGGAACTGCCCGATGTCGAGCTCACCTGCCGTCAGCGCCGTCGCGGCAGGGAGTCGCTCGGCGGTGAGCGCGCCGTCCACGAGGCCGTCCGTGGGCACGTCGACCACGAACAGGTGCTTCGGACGGTCCCGGAAGAAGCCGATGTCGTCCGCCCGGTAGCGCAGCTCGGTGATGTGGCGCGGCGGCTCCCCTGCCGGGTCCCCGTCCGGCTCGTACCGCCCCTCGTCGGGCACGCGCGCGACGAACGCGACGCGGGTGCCGTCCGGCGAGAACCGGGGCGACGACGCACCGAGCGGAGCGTCCGTGAGGCGCACCGGCTCGCCCCCGGTCGACTCGACCACGTACACCTGCGGCTTGCCCTTCGGCTCGGCGCGGCAGAACGCGACCCAGCGACCGTCCGGGGACACGTCCGGCGTCGTGTCACGGTGCCCCCGGGTGAGCGGGGTCGGCGTGGTCGCACCGCCGGCGGTGAGCGGCACGGTCCAGAGCTGCCCGACATACTCGTCGGCCTCGAGGTCCGGGTGCGTCACCGACACGATCGCCGCGCTCCCGTCAGGGAGAACGGCGGCGGTGCCGGGGACGCGGAGCAGGGGCAGGTCGTCAGGGATCACTGCACGAACCTACGACGCGGGCGTGCCTCCTGGCGCGACGGCGGCGCCCTCACCGGCCGTGTCCTGCAGGTCGCCGGCGGCGCCCTCACGGTCCGCACGCAGGACAGTGATCGCCGCCTCGAAGTCCTCGAGCGAGTCGAACGCCTGGTACACGCTCGCGAACCTCAGGTAGGCGACCTCGTCGAGCTCGCGCAGCGGACCGAGGATCGCGAGCCCGATCTCGTACGCGTCGATCTCCGCGGATCCCGACGCTCGGAGCGCCTCCTCGACGCGCTGGGCGAGCACGGCGAGGTCGTCCTCGCTCACCGGCCGGCCCTGGCACGCCTTGCGGACACCGCCGGCGATCTTCTCCCGGCTGAACGGCTCCGTGACGCCCGAGCGCTTGACGACGGACAGGCTCGCCGTCTCCACGGTCGTGAACCGCCGGTTGCACTGAGGGCACTGACGCCGCCGCCGGATGGACGAGCCGTCGTCGGACGTGCGGGAGTCGACCACCCGGGAGTCCGGGTGTCGGCAGAACGGACAGTGCACCGCGAACCCCTTCGAGCTGACCCGACGACGCGGGAGCGCGCTCGCCGTGGACGTCCAGGCGACGCTAGGCCACCGCGTCAACCGCATGCAAGGCGACCCGTGCGCGCGGCCTGGGAGGGAGCGCCACGCCGCCGGGCGGCGGTGGGGACGGTTCGGGGGCGGCCGCACGTGTCGGCCGCCCCCGGCGAGGACGCCCCCGTCCTCGTGGCACTGCCGACTCGCCTCGGCCGCGCCCGGTGCTGCGGTGGCCACCCGGTGCTCGCGCACCTGGGTGTCCCGCTCCTCACGTGAGCCCCCCAGCCCACCTAGTGAGGTAAGGCTAACCTAGCCGCGCACTGCGCATCTGGTCAAACCGTCCACCACCGTTCCCGAGCCGGGCGCCTGCGCCTCGCTCCGCACGGCCGCCCGACGCGACACGCCACCGAGCCCCGACCGACGCGCGGCCCTTCCCCGACCGTGCGCGACCGGGCTCGGTGACCCGTCACGTCGCGGGGACGATGATCGACTGCCCCGCCATCAGGCCCGCACTCGGCAGGCCGTTGAGCTCCACGAGCTCCATGACCACGTCACGCACGTCCTCACGCGGACCCGCGACGTCGCGGGCGATGCCCCACAGCGTCTCGCCGGGCTGCACGACGTGGCGCACGACCTCGACCGCACCGGACGGGCCGTCGGCCGACGCCTGGCCCGCCTGCCACGTGAAGAGGCCGACGGCTGCCACGAGCAGCGCGAGGCCCACCAGCACGACCCGGCCCCGGGACGTGAGCCGGAGCGGACCGTCAGCGACGGGCGAGCTGGTACGACGCACCGCGCGTGCCGGCGGCGTCGTCACGGACACCCGGCCGGGCCGGACCTGGGTCATCACCAGTGCGGTCATCGTGGCTCTCCCTCTTCCGGTCCGGCGGCGGTGGCCGGCTCTCTGATCCGGTACGACCCCGGAGGCCGTACCCTTCGAACGGGTGTTCGTCGAACGCTTGTACGATGTCTACCAGCAACCTCCGACACGTGTCGAGACTTGATCGAACAGATGTTTGATCTCGACGACCGTGATCCCTAGGCTGGCGGTGCGGGCACAGCCCATCACCGACCACTGACACGACCGGGTCGGCGGCGGGCAGGACCGCAGGGCGACCAGCCCGAAGGCCGTCACGGCGGCCCGCAGGACCGGACACGGCGGCCGCACGGGCCGCGACCAAGGAGGGTGCAGTGGCGGACACACGGGACGCGTCCCGGCACGAGGCAGACCTGGCGACCATCCACGCACTTCCCGACGGTGCCCAGGGACCCGACGGGCTCACGGCGCGCCAGCGCCTCGTCCTCGACACCATCCGGTCGTCCGTCGAGAACCGCGGGTACCCGCCGAGCATGCGCGAGATCGGCGAGGCCGTCGGCCTGACTAGCCCGTCGAGCGTCAAGCACCAGCTCATGGCGCTGGAGCGCAAGGGGTACCTGCGCCGCGACCCGAACCGCCCCCGGGCGATCGAGGTCGTGCACCCGGACGACTCCCGCGGCGTCGGCGCCTGGACCGCGCCCGACGGGTCGCGCAGCGCGCTCGGCGGCGGACCGGACGGCGACGAGTCGGTCCCGACGCCGTCGTACGTGCCCGTCGTCGGCCGCATCGCCGCGGGCGGCCCGATCCTCGCCGAGCAGGTCGTCGAGGACGTGTTCCCGCTCCCCCGTCAGCTCGTCGGCGACGGCGAGCTGTTCCTGCTCCGGGTGAGCGGCGACTCCATGATCGAGGCGGCGATCTGCGACGGCGACTGGGTCGTGGTCCGTCGTCAGCCCGTCGCGGAGAACGGCGAGATCGTCGCCGCCATGATCGACGGCGAGGCGACCGTCAAGACGTTCAAGCGCACGGACGGGCACGTGTGGCTGCTGCCGCACAACGCCGCGTACGCGCCGATCCCCGGTGACGACGCGACGGTGCTGGGTCGGGTCGTGAGCGTGCTGCGCAGCCTGTGAGCGGTCCCCGGGTGCCCGCGCCGAGCGTGCACCCGGGGCGCCGGGCGTCCCGGCGGAAGGTCGTCAGAGGCCGAAGCGCTGCGCCACGGACCGCAGGGCGTCCGCCGAGCGTCGCAGCCCGGCGAGCTCGTCGACGGACATCGGCACCGCGAGGCGGTCCATGATCCCGCGCGCGCCGACGATCGTCGGGACGGACAGGCAGACGTCGCTGATGCCGTAGAAGTCGTCGAGGAGCGAGGAGACGGGCAGGACGCGCCGCTCGTCGTTGAGGATCGCCTCGATGATCCGCGACCCGGCGAGCGCCACCGCGTAGTTCGTGGCGCCCTTGCCCTCGATGATCCGGTAGGCCGACTCGACGACCTCGCGCGCGATCTCGTCGCGGACCTCGGCCGTGAGCGGCCCGTGCGAACCGAGCCCGTTCCACTCGAGGAGGGGCACCGCACCGATGCTCGCGGAGCTCCACAGCGGGAGCTCGCTGTCGCCGTGCTCGCCGGCGATGTACGCGTGCACGTTCTGCACCGCGACGCCCGTCTGCTGGGCGATGAGGTACCGCAGCCGCGACGAGTCGAGGACGGTGCCGGACCCGAACAGCTGGGTCGGCGGCAGGCCGGAGAGCTTGAGCGCCGCGTAGGTGACGATGTCGACCGGGTTGGTCACCATGACGTAGACGGCGTTGGGCGCGACCTCGACGAGCGAGGGCAGCACCTTGCGGACGAGGGAGATGGTCGCCTCGGCGAGCTCGATCCGGCTCTGCCCGGGCTTCTGCTTGGCACCGGCCGTGAACATCACGACGTCGGCGTCGGCGCACACCGCGATGTCGTCGGAGCCGACGACCTCCGCCATCGGCATGAACTGGATACCGTGCCCCAGGTCGAGCACCTCGGCCTCGACCTTGGCGCTGTTGATGTCGTAGAGCGCGACGGTCCGGGCGGCACCCCGCATCAGTGCGGCGTACGCCATCGTCGAGCCCACCGCGCCCGCGCCGACGATCGCGAGCTTCGACGTGCGGCGGCGTGGTGCTGACGGTGCGAGCTGAACCTCGTCGCTGTCGCGGCTCTCGGTCATGCATCCTCCTCGGATCGCACGCCCGCACCCGTTGCTGCCGGCGTGTTCGGCACCCAGGGAGCCGACACGTCGAGGCTAGTCGGCACTGGCGAGCCGACGCAGCGCGGAGACGGCGACGTCGCGCTCGGTGGTCCGCCAGAAGTCCGGGAGCGACCTGGCGAGGAACTCCCCGTACCGGGCGGTCGTGAGGCGCGGGTCGAGGACGGCGACGACGCCCCGGTCGTCGACGGTCCGGATGAGCCGCCCCGCACCCTGGGCGAGCAGGAGGGCCGCGTGGGTCGCGGAGACCGCCATGAAGCCGTTGCCCCCGGCGGAGGCGACCGCCTCGGACCGGGCCGACCGCACCGGGTCGTCGGGCCGCGGGAAGGGGATGCGGTCGATGAGCACGAGCCGGCACGCCGGACCGGGGACGTCGACGCCCTGCCAGAGCGACAGCGTCCCGAACAGGCAGGTCGGCTCGTCGGCGGCGAACTGCGCGACGAGCGTCGGCAGCTGGTCGTCGCCCTGGAGCAGGACGGGCACGTCCAGCCGTTCCCGCATCGCCGCCGCCGCCGCGATCGCCGCACGACGGGACGAGAACAGCCCGAGGGTCCTGCCGCCGGCCGCGCCGACGAGCGCCTCGATCTCGTCGAGCTGCGCGTCCGTCGCGGGCTCGCGTCCCGGCGGCGGGAGGCGCCGCGCGATGTAGAGGATGCCCTGGCGGGGGTAGTCGAACGGGCTGCCGACGTCGAGACCGACCCACGGGGTGCCGGACGGGCCAGGAGGTGCGGCAGCCGGCTCCGCGGCCCCGTCCTCCCGCGTCTCGGGGTCGGGCGAGGCGCCGAGCGTCGCCGGGCCGACCGGCTCGGCGTCGGGACGGACCTCCAGCCCGACGGCCCGGGCGACCGGGTCGAACGAGCCGCCGATCGCGAGCGTCGCGGACGTGAGCACGCCGGACCGCCCGGCGAGCAGGTTGGTCCGGATCAGACCGTTCACCGCGAGCGGCGCGGCGTGCAGCCGCGTCAGCACGCTCCCCCGACGGTCCTCGGAGCGGGCGCACCAGAGCACCGTGTGGCGGTTGTCCTCCGGGTCGGCGGCCATGCGCTCGGCGGTCTCGAACAGGGCGAGCATCGCGGAGGAGGCCATCTTGATGCCGCCGTCGGCGGACACCTGCTTGCCGCCGGACGCGGTGTCCGGCTTCAAGACGCTGAGCAGCGTCCGCGACGCGTCACGGACCGCGGCGACGGCGTTGCGGGCCCCGTCGGGCAGCCCCTGCGGGAAGCGCGCCTCCGGGAGCTCGAGGAGCACCGCGGCGAGCGCCTGGGCGGCGGAGTCGAGGTCCGTCGTGGGGACGCCGCCGTACCGGCGGGCCAGCCGTGCGGCGTGCTCGATGCTGCCGAGCGACAGGTCCGACGTGGCCTGCGCGGTGACCCGGTCGGTGAGCTCGTGCGCCTCGTCGACGACGAGGACCTCGTGCTCGGGCAGCACGCCGGGCGAGCCGGATGCGGCGATCCCGAGCATCGCGTGGTTGGTGACGACGACGTCGGCGTCGCGCGCGGCGGCGCGGGCACGCTCGGGGAAGCACTCGTCGAGCATCGGGCACTTGGAGCCCAGGCACTCGAGGGACGTCACCGACACCTGCCGCCACGCCCGGTCGCTCACGCCCGGGACGAGGTCGTCACGGTCGCCGGACTCCGTCTCCTCCGCCCACTCACGCAGCCGCACCACCTGGTCGCCGAGGGACTCGCCCCCGCCTGCGCGGCCCGTGCCGCCGACCGCCGGGTGGTCGGCGGCACCGGCGTGCTCGCCGAGGTCGAACAGGGTGCCCGCGTCGTCCTCGGGGTACCCGCCGGCGACCTTGTGCACGCAGACGTAGTTGTGCCAGCCCTTGAGCAGGGCGATCTTCGGCACCCGCGGCAGCCTCGGCGCGAGCGCGTCGGCCACGAGCGGCAGGTCGCGTGTGATGACCTGGCGCTGCAGCGCGAGGGTCGCGGTCGAGACGACGACCCGCTCGTCGGCCACGACGGCGTGCCGCACCGCGGGGACCAGGTAGCCGAGCGACTTCCCGGTGCCGGTGCCGGCCTGCACGAGCAGGTGCTCGCCGGTCTCCAGGGCGTGCGCGACGGCCACCGCCATCGTGTGCTGCCCGTCGCGCCGCGAGCCGCCGAGGGCTCCGACCGCGACGTCGAGCAGGTCGTCGACGGACGGGTCGGCTGGAGGCACCGCGTCAGCCTAGTGCGCGACGGCGGGCGTCCCGACCGGCACCGGACCGCGGTCAGGCACGCGGCGCGGCGGCCGCCTGGAGCTCGGCCGCGAGGCCCGCGTCGACCCGTGCCCGCAGCGCGGTTCCCTCGGCGACGTGCTCCTCCGAGTCGATGTCGCCGTGCTCGTGGACCCTGCTCACGAGGTCGCCCCGGTGGTACGGGACGACGACGTCGACGGCGACGCCGGGCCGCGGGAGCTGGTCGGCGACGAGCGCCTGGAGCTCCGCGATGCCCTCCCCGGTGTGCGCCGAGACGACGACCGAGTGCACCTCGCGGGACCGCAGCCGGGTGATCGCCTCGGCCGAGGCCATGTCGGCCTTGTTCAGCACGATGATCTCGGGCACGTCCATCGCGCCGGGGATGTCGGCGAACACGTGCCGGACGGCCGCGATCTGCCCCTCGGGGTCCGGGTGCGACGCGTCGACGACGTGCAGGATCAGGTCGGCGTCCGCGACCTCCTCGAGCGTGGAGCGGAAGGCCTCGACGAGCTGGTGCGGCAGCGCCCGGACGAACCCGACGGTGTCGGCGAGCGTGTAGACGCGACCGTCGACCGTCTCCGCGCGGCGGACCGTCGGGTCCAGCGTCGCGAACAGCGCGTTCTCGACCAGCACGCCCGCGTTCGTCAGGCGGTTGAGCAGCGACGACTTCCCGGCGTTCGTGTAGCCGGCGATCGCGACGGACGGGATCGCGTGCTTCTTGCGGGACGCCCGCTTGGTGAGCCGCGCGGGCTCCATCGCCGCGATCTCCCGGCGCAGCTTGGCCATCCGGTTCCGGATGCGCCGACGGTCGAGCTCGATCTTCGTCTCACCGGGGCCGCGCGAGCCCATGCCGGCCCCGGCGCCGCCGACCTGGCCACCGGCCTGCCGGGACATCGACTCGCCCCAGCCGCGCAGGCGCGGCAGCAGGTACTCCAGCTGCGCGAGCTCGACCTGGGCCTTGCCCTCCCGGGACTTGGCGTGCTGCGCGAAGATGTCGAGGATCAGCGCCGTCCGGTCGACGACCTTCACGCGCACGATGTCCTCGAGCGCACGCCGCTGCGACGGGGCGAGCTCGCCGTCGACCACGACGGTGTCCGCGCCGACGGAGGCGACCAGCTGGGCGAGCTCGGCCGCCTTGCCCGAGCCGAGGTACGTTCCCGGGTCCGGGGTGCGGCGCTTCTGCAGGAGACCGTCGAGCACCTCGGAGCCCGCCGTCTCGGCGAGGGCCGCGAGCTCGCGCAGGGAGATCTCCGCGTCGTCGCCCGAGCCGCTGGCCAGTCCGACGAGCACGACCTTCTCGAGGCGCAGCTGGCGGTACTCGACCTCGGTGACGTCCTCGAGCTCGGTGGAGAGGCCCGCCACGCGGCGCAGCGACGTGCGCTCCTCGAGGTCGAGCTGGTCGCCGTCGTACGACGAGTGGACGGTGCGACCGTCGTGCACCGCCGTGCCGGCCCGGGCGAGCACGCGCGCGACGACGTCGTCGGCCACCTCCTGCGGTGTTCGAGGCGTCACGGTGGCCTCGGCATCGCTGGTGGTGTGCTGCGGGTCGTTCACGCGGTTCCTCTCGTCCGGGCGGGTCACTCCAGGGTCGCACGCGCACCTGTCACGGTCGACGCATTTCGCTGCCGGCCGAGCGGCCCGACGCCTGGCCCGACGCCTGGCCCGACGTCTGGCCCGACGTCTGGCCCGACGAGCTCGACCGCGCCCGCGAGCCGGTAGGGTCGGCGCCGTGACCGGGCACGACCACTACTTCACCGCGCAGCCCGCGTCCCCCGACGAGCGGCGCACCATCACGGTCGACCTGGCCGGCCGGACCCTCCAGGTCGAGACCGCCGGCGGCGTCTTCTCCCCCGACCACGTCGACCTCGGCACCCAGGTGCTCCTGCGCACCGTCCCGTCGCCGCCGGCCACGGGCGACCTGCTCGACCTCGGGTGCGGCTGGGGACCTGTGGCCCTGAGCTTGGCACTGGCCTCCCCCGAGGCACGGGTGTGGGCGGTCGACGTCAACGAGCGCGCGCTCGACCTCGTGCGCCGCAACGCCGAGCGGCTCGGGGCGACCAACGTCGTGGCTGCGCTGCCCGACGACGTCCCCGACGACGTCCGCTTCGCCGCCGTCTGGTCGAACCCGCCCATCCGGGTCGGCAAGGAGGCGCTGCACGAGCTGCTGCTGCGCTGGCTCCCCCGGCGGGCGCGGGGCGGCGAGGCGCACCTCGTCGTCGGGAAGAACCTGGGCGCCGACTCGCTGCAGCGGTGGCTCGCGGAGCAGCTCGGCCCGGCGGTGAGCGTCGACAGGACGGCGAGCGCGAAGGGCTTCCGCGTCCTGGCGGTCCGGGACCGCTGAGCCGACGGCGGCCCGCGACCGCAGAGCCGACGGCGGTCCGCGACCGCAGAGCCGACGGCGGTCCGGGACCGCAGGGGCCTGTCAGCCGCCGGCGACCGCGATCGCCGCGCGGACCTGCGCGAGCGTCGGCGTGCCGGTCGCCCGACGGCGGACCGCGCCGGTCGCGTCGAGCACGAGCACGGTCGGCGTGCTGTCGATGCCGAGCCGCTCCCCCAGCTCGAGGTGGCGGGCGACGTCGAGGTCGACGAACGCGACGTCCTGCGTGGTCGCGACGGCCCGCTCGACGACCAGCCGGGTGGCGCGGCAGGGGGCGCAGAAGGCGCTCGAGAACTCGACGACGGTAGCCCGGGCCCCCAGGGGCGCGCCGAGGTCCGCCGGGGTGAGCTGCACGGCGCTCAGCGTCCGGCGGTCAGGGCCGTCAGGTCGACGGTGGCGTCGGCGACGAGGACGGCCGGACCGGCGAGCTCGACGTGGCCGTCCGGAAGCGCGGTGACCCGCACCGTGCCGCCGGGCACGTCCACGAGCCACACGTCCGGCGCACCTGCACCGGCCCAGGTGCGGACCGCGAGCGCGGCCGCGCAGGCGCCGGTGCCGCACGACCGGGTCTCGCCGACGCCCCGCTCGTGGACCCGCATCCGCACGTGCCCGACGACGGTGCCGTCCGCCGCGCGGTCCTCGCCCAGCGGGACGACGAGCTCGACGTTGGTGCCGTGCGGCGGCACCGGCGTGACGACCGGGGCGCGCGTGAGGTCGGCCGCGGCCAGCTCGGCCTCGTCGGGCAGCGCCAGCACGGTGTGCGGGTTGCCGACGTCGATGCTCAGAGCGGCGCGGGCGACCTCCAGCCCGGCGACCTCGACGTCCGCGTCGAACCCCGCGTCGACGGCGGCGGGACCGCCGGGGACCGACCAGCGCCCCATGTCGACCGCGTACCAGACGTCGTCGTCGACCCCCACGGGGACGGCGACCCGACGGACGCGGCGGACCCCCGCCCGGGTGCCGAGCGCGAGCTCGCCGGCGCCGGCGTCCCAGAGGCCGAGGCGCTCCAGGTACGCGGCGAACACACGGACGCCGTTGCCGCACATCTCCGCGACGGAGCCGTCCGCGTTGCGGTAGTCCATGAACCACGTGGCGGCGGGCTCCTCGGCGAGCACGGCCGCACCCTCCGGGAGACGCTCGCTCGCGACGACACGGATCACGCCGTCGCCGCCCAGCCCCGCGCGGCGGTCCGCGAGCTCGCGCACGAGGGTCGCGCCGAGGTCGACCGCGCCGGTGCGGTCGTCGAGCAGCACGAAGTCGTTCTGCGTGCCGTGACCCTTCGTGACCTGCAGCGTCGCGCCGTGCGCAGGGGTTGCGCCGGACGCGGCTGCGGGCGCCGGCCCGGCGTCGGTCGCCGTCGGTGCGGGGGCGGAGGTCATGAGCCCAGACTACGACGCGGGGTCGGGTCGTCCGTCGCGAGCCCCAGCCGGCCGTCGTCGGCCAGGGCGACGAGGGCGAGGGCACGGTCGACGAGGTTGGGGTCCTGGGCGTCGAGCCAATGCACGCGGGGGTCGCGGCCGAACCAGCCCATCTGCTTGCGGGCGAGCCGGCGGGTGCCGGCCGTGATCGCCGCCCGGGTGTCGTCGGCGGTCGTCTCGCCGCGCAGCAGCCCGAGGACCTCGGCGTAGCCGACCGCACGTGACGCCGTCCGTCCCAGGCCCGCCGCGGCGAGCGCCTCGACCTCCTCGACGAGCCCACGCCGCCACATCCGCTCGACGCGACCGGCGACGCGCTCGTCGAGCGTCGGCCGGTCGCAGTCGAGCCCGATCTGCACGGCGGGCACCTCGTACACGTGCCGCGGCAGCGACGCCGAGTAGGGGCGGCCGGTGAGCGCGACGACCTCCAGCGCCCGCACGACGCGCCGCGCGTTGCGCGGGCCGATCCCCTCGGCGGCGACCGGGTCGACCGCAGCGAGCTCGGCGTGCAGCGCACGCGACCCCTCGGCCTCGACGCGCTCCTCGAGGCGCGCGCGCACGTCGGGGTCGGTGCCGGGGAACTCCATGTGGTCGAGCAACGAGCGGACGTACAGCCCGGACCCACCGACGGCGACCGCGCGCCGACCACGGCCGTCGATGTCCCGCAGGGCCGCGCGCGCACGCTCCTGGTAGTCGGCGACCGACGCGTCCTCGTGCGGGTCGAGCACGTCGAGCAGGTGGTGCGGGACGCCCTCGCGCTCGTCGGGCGTCAGCTTGGCCGTCCCGATGTCCATGCCGCGGTACAGCTGCATCGCGTCGGTGTTGACCACCTCGCCGCCCAGCGCGTGCGCGAGCGCCAGGCCGAGGTCCGACTTGCCGGTCGCCGTCGGACCGACGACCGCCACCACGAGCGTCATGCGGTCAGCCCTCGGTCACTCGCCGGCGGGGTACTGCTCGTCGAGCGCCTGGAAGAAGCCGAGCGAGGCACCCAGCCCGCACCGGATGTGCAGGTCGAGCTGCGCGTCCGTGACGCCGTGCCCGTAGTCGACGCTGTGCTCGGTGTAGACGCGCACGATGTCGTCCTCGACGCGCACGTAGATCTTCGGCCAGATCACGTTGTCGGCCCAGCCGTTGGCGGCGAACAGGACCGCGCCGAACTCGCTGCGCGGCAGCTCGCGCGCCCACCGGCCCCGGATCTGCAGCACCTCGCCGTCGTTGCCGAGCGAGAAGAAGCGGAACAGGTGCGCGTCCCACTGGCCGATGAGGTTGCCCTCGTCGTCGACCTGGTAGGCGTCGCCGTGCTCGTCGAGCCGCGCACCGACCCGGCTCATCACGAAGGGGTGCAGCTCGTGCTCGGGGGCGTCGGTGGGCATCGGGACCTCGTCGGGTGGGCGTGTCAGGGGCACCGAGAGGTTACCCGCCGTGCGCCGCGCCGTCCGACGGGTGCCCTTCCGTCGTCCACAGCACGACCGCGTGGTGGGCGCCCGCCGGGGTCCCCTCGGCCAGGACCGTCGAGCGCACGCCCGCGTGCCCGACGGCACCGAGCAGCACCTGCCACGGCGCCCAGCCGGTGACCGCGAGGTCGGCGGCGAGACCGGGGTCCACCGCGGCGAGCTCGGCGCGCGCGGCCGGTCCCCCGTCCGCGAGGGCGGCGACGACCCGCTCGTCGAACGCGGGCGCGCGCGGGTCGTCGGCGAGCGGCGCGTCCGGCCCGTGCCGGCCGCTGCACGACCCGACGACCACGAGCGCGACGCCGTCCGGCGCGGCGAGCGCCCGGCCGTGGTCCGCGAGGCCGTCGGCACCGGCGACCTCGAGGACGCGCAGGGGACCGTCCCAGCCCACTCGCGCCAGCAGGTGCAGGGCGACGGCGGCAGGCACCCCGAGGCGCCGCTCGTCGCCGTTCCGGCCCGCGTCCGCGGACCGACCGTCGAGCGTCCGCACGGGCACGGGCCAGCCGAGCATCGTGTCCGGCACGCCTGCGGGGCCGAGCGACGCGCGGACCGTGCCGTGCGGCTCACGCAGCTCGCGGCCCGGCGCCACGACGACCACGCGTGTCGCTGCCGCGACCGCCTCGCTCACGGCCTGCAGCGCAGCCTCGCGCAGGTCGGCGACCGGATCGGCGGTACCGGCTGCCCCTGGCACGAGCAGGGCGGTGTCGGGCACGAGGGCCGCGGCGACGAGCATGTGCCGACCGTAGCGGGCGCCACCGACCCGCCAGGTGAGCGACGCCGGGGCCCGGGCGTGGGCGGCCCCCGGTAGTGTCGTGCGCATGGCCTCGTTCGCCCGCCGTGCTCGCCGATGGATCGCGCGCCGCCCGCGTGCGGCCTCGCGCGCGGTCGATCGCCGCCCCTCTCCCGCTCGCCGCCCCGAGCAGTCGGACGACGAGCTGCACGACCAGGTCGCCCAGCTCCTGGCCCGCGAGCTCGGTGTCGCCGAGCCCGCGGAGGACGTCCCCACGCCCGTCAGCCCGGCCCGCATCGCGCGGTGGATGACGCAGAACCAGTTCAGCTACTTCGTCGACAACGACGGCGACCTCGGCGGCCTGTGGCGCGGCAGGCTGTTCTACTTCTTCCTCTTCGGCGAGGAGGCCGAGATCCTGCAGGTGCGCGGCCAGTGGCACCGGGAGATCGCCATCGAGCGCCTCGAGGAGGTCCTCGACCTGTGCAACGAGTGGAACGCGGACCGCATCTGGCCCAAGGCCTACGTGCGGGTCCGCGACAACGGCCGCGTGCACGTGGTGTCCGAGGTCGCGACCGACCTGGAGCACGGCGCGACCGACTCCCAGCTCAGCCAGGTGCTGTTCTGCGGACTGTCGACCGGCAGCATGTTCTTCGACGCGCTCGACGAGCGCTATCCCGACCCCGCTGGGGCCGCACCGTGAGGGAGGGGGCACGATGAGCGGGCCCGGCTGGCTGTTGCGCGTGCTCGGCGGGCTGCCGAAGCCCACGAAGCGACCGTCCCCCGACGACGAACCGCCCCGACCGCTGTCGCGGGACCGCGTCGGCGACTACCTCCTGAGCAGGGGCTACCGGTTCGTCGTGGACGACGACGGCGACCTCACCGGCACCTGGGACGGCAGCCGGTTCTGGTTCCTGCTGCTCGGCGAGCAGAACGAGATCCTCCAGGTCCGCGGCCGCTGGCACCGGGTGCTCCCCCTCGAGCAGCGCGCCGCCGTGGGGCTCGCCGTCAACGACTGGAACCGCGAGCGGATCTGGCCCAAGGCGTACGTGCGGGAGGAGGAGGGCGCCCTCGCGCTGTACAGCGAGGTGTCGTCCGACTTCGAGCCCGGGGCGACCGACCTGCAGCTCGCTCAGCTCGTCGCGTGCGGGCTGGGGACCGGCGTCCAGATGTTCACCGCGCTCGACGGGCTGCTGCCCCGGGACGACGCGCCGCCGACGGACCTGCCCGACAACTGACCTGGGCGGCCCGGGGCCCGCAGGCTCCCCGTCGTCGGCTGCTCCCGGCTCAGCGGCGGGGCGACCCGAGGGTGGGCAGGCCGAGGCTGACCGGCCCGGCGGGGGCTCCCGCGCCGGTGCCGCACGAGTCGCCGCCGTGCGCGTGCTCGTCGTCCTGCCCCTGTCGTGCCACCCAGGCGTCGCCGGCGCGCGTACGGCGCACCGTGAACGTCCCGCCGGCCACGAGCGCGGAGTCTGCGACCAGGTGGTGCGGTGCGCCGTGCGTGACCTCGACGGTCACCAGGTCGCCCGGCCGGGGAAGGTCGGCGTCCGGCAGTCCTGCCGGGAGCGCGAGGTGGACGAGCCGGTTGTCCGCGGCCCGGCCCGACAGGCGGTGGGTCGCGCCGTCCTTGCGGCCCTCGCCCTCCGCGAGCAGGACCTCGACCGTCCGGCCGACTTGGGCCCTGTTCTCCTCCAGCGAGATGCGCTCCTGCAGCGCCACGAGTCGCTCGTACCGCTCCTGGACGACCGCCTTCGGGAGCTGGTCGGGCAGGTCCGCGGCGGGCGTGCCGGGCCTCGGCGAGTACTGGAACGTGAAGGCCGACGAGAACCGGGAGGCCTCGACCACGCGCAGCGTCTCGGCGAAGTCGTCCTCGGTCTCCCCCGGGAAGCCCACGATGATGTCCGTGGTGATCGACGCGTCCGGCATCGCCGCGCGGACGCGGTCGAGGATGCCGAGGAACCGGTCCGACCGGTACGAGCGGCGCATGGCCCGCAGGACCCGGTCGGAGCCCGACTGCAGCGGCATGTGGAGCTGCGGCATGACCGACGGCGTCTGTGCCATCGCCTCGATCACGTCGTCCGTGAACGCCGCGGGGTGCGGTGACGTGAACCGCAGCCGCTCGAGCCCGTCGGTCGCGCCGGCCGCGCGCAGGAGCTTCGCGAACGCCGCACGGTCGCCGAACTCGACGCCGTAGGAGTTCACGTTCTGCCCGAGCAGCGTGACCTCGATCGCGCCCTGGTCGACGAGGGCCTGCACCTCGGCGAGGATCTCGCCCGGGCGGCGGTCGCGCTCCTTGCCGCGCAGGTGCGGCACGATGCAGAACGTGCACGTGTTGTTGCAGCCCACGCTGATGGAGACCCACCCCGCGTAGACGGACTCGCGGCGCGTGGGCAGCGTGGAGGGGAACACCTGCAGCGACTCGGCGATCTCCACCTCGGCGCGCTGGTTGTGCCGCGCACGCTCCAGCAGCACGGGGAGCACGTCGAGGTTGTGCGTGCCGAACACCACGTCGACCCACGGTGCGCGGGAGACGATCCCGGCCCGGTCCTTCTGGGCCAGGCAGCCGCCGACGGCGATCTGCATGCCCGGGCGTGCCCGCTTGGTCCCCGCGAGCCGGCCCAGGTTGCCGTAGAGCTTGTCGGCCGCGTTCTCGCGGACGGCGCACGTGTTGATGACGATGACGTCGGCGTCCTCCGCCGCGGCGTCCGCCGGGCTCGCCGCCACGTAGCCGGCCTGCTCCAGCATGCCCGCCATGTGCTCGGAGTCGTGGACGTTCATCTGGCAGCCCAGCGTCTTGACCACGTAGGTGCGCGCCGACGCCGGCGCTCCGTCGCGGGCGTCGGGGTGGCTGGTCGTCGTAGGCCCGGCCTCGACACGGTCGAGAGCCACGGGCAGCGGCAGGGTCGTGGACATCACCGACAAGGGTACGACCCGCCGACCGGCGCCCTCGTCCGTCGCCCCGGGCAGCCGGTTTTGCCGTGCCGTTGCACAACCGTGACCGACCGTGGTCGCCATTTCCGACATTCCCCCCTAGGTTCGACGGATGGCGGACCTCGCACCCCCCGCACCGAGCCCGACATCGAACCCCGACGCCAGCACGACGCCTGCCGCGACCCGGCGCACCGCCCCGACCGACCGGCCGGTGGGCGCACCCCTCGTCGAGCTGCGCGCCGTCGAGAAGCACTTCGGTCCCCTGCACGTGCTCCAGCACATCGACCTCACCGTGCACCGCGGCGAGGTCGTCGTGGTCATCGGGCCGTCGGGCTCCGGCAAGTCGACGTTGTGCCGCACCATCAACCGGCTCGAGACGATCGACTCCGGGACGATCACGGTCGACGGCAAGGAGCTGCCGCAGGAGGGCCGCGACCTGGCACGGCTCCGGGCCGACGTGGGCATGGTGTTCCAGTCGTTCAACCTGTTCGCGCACCGCACCGTGCTGGACAACGTGACGCTCGGGCCGATCAAGGCGAAGGGCGTCAAGAGCTCCGTCGCGAAGGCGCACGCCCGCGACCTCCTCGACCGGGTGGGCGTCGGCGACCAGGCGCAGAAGCTGCCCGCGCAGCTCTCCGGCGGCCAGCAGCAGCGCGTCGCGATCGCCCGCGCCCTCGCCATGGACCCCAAGGTCATGCTGTTCGACGAGCCGACGTCGGCGCTCGACCCCGAGATGATCAACGAGGTCCTCGACGTCATGGTCGGCCTCGCGCGCGACGGGATGACGATGCTCGTCGTCACCCACGAGATGGGCTTCGCCCGCAGCGCCGCGCACCGGGTGGTCTTCATGGACGGCGGGCAGATCGTCGAGGAGGCCGACCCCGAGACGTTCTTCACGGCCCCCACCAGCAACCGCGCCCGCGACTTCCTCTCCAAGATCCTCACCCACTGACGTCCAGCCCACCGAGACCCGGACGAGCACCCCACCCAGACCCGACCGACACCGCACATGACACGAAGGGGACGCACCATGCGCACAGGAAGACTGGCCGTCGCACTGGCGGCCGCAGCCACGCTCGCACTCGCCGGCTGCTCGAGCGGCGACGACAGCGGCGACGAGACGACGTCCGACAGCACCGCCAGCTCCACGGGCGGCGCGGAGGGCACCGTCCGCATCGGCATCAAGTTCGACCAGCCGGGCCTCGGCTTCCAGGACGGCGACGAGTACACCGGCTTCGACGTCGACGTCGCGAAGTACGTCGCGGGCGAGCTCGGGTACGGCGAGGACCAGATCGAGTGGGTCCAGTCGCCCTCGGCCCAGCGCGAGAACCTGCTGCAGACCGGCCAGGTCGACATGATCTTCGCGACGTACTCGATCACCGACAAGCGCAAGGAGGTCGTCTCCTTCGGCGGCCCGTACTTCGTCGCCGGGCAGGACCTGCTGGTCGCCGCGGACGACGACAGCATCAAGGGCCCCGAGGACCTCGAGGGCAAGAACCTGTGCTCGGTGACCGGGTCGACGTCGGCGCAGCGCATCAAGGACGAGTACGCGACCGGCACGAACCTGCTCGAGCAGCCCGGCTACGCCGAGTGCGTCACCGCGCTGACCGCCGGCACCGTCGACGCCGTCACGACCGACGACATCATCCTCGCCGGCCTCGCGTCCGTCCCCGCCAACGAGGGCAAGGTCAAGGTCGTCGGCAACCCGTTCTCCGAGGAGAACTACGGGGTCGGCCTGCCGAAGGACAGCGACAAGTGCCAGGCCGTCAACGACGCCATCACGAAGATGATCGACGACGGCACCTGGCAGGAGCTGCTCGACAAGAACGTCGGCGCCTCCGGCTACAAGGCCAACGACGAGCTGAACCCGCCGACGCCCGCCGCCTGCGGCTGACGCGACGCCACCGGGGCCGGTGACCCTCCCAGGTCACCGGCCCCGGTCGGCGCCCGACCGCACGGTCACGACCAGCACCCGACGAGGAAGGAGAGCCCGTGGACGACGGCTACCTCGACCAGTTCGTGTCGTTGTTCGACCAGTTCGACGTGCTCGCAGCGTTCTGGGTGAACATCCAGCTCACGTTCTTCGCGGGCATCCTGGCGCTCGTCGCCGGGACCGTGCTAGCGCTGATGCGCATCTCCCCCGTGCCGAGCCTGCGCTGGGCCGGGTCGACGTACGTGACGCTCGTGCGGAACACGCCGCTGACGATCATCATCGTGTTCTTCGTCCTCGGGCTGTGGGGTCAGCTCGGGATCACCCTGTCGCCGGACTTCCAGACCAACTTCTTCCGCCTGGCGGTCATCGCGCTGGCCGTCTACCACGCCGCATTCGTGTGCGAGGCGCTCCGCTCCGGCGTGAACACCGTGCCGGTCGGTCAGGCGGAGGCCGCGCGCTCGATCGGGCTGTCGTTCCTGCCCGCCGCGCGGCTCGTGATCCTGCCTCAGGCGTTCCGCGGCGCGGTCGCCCCGCTCGGCAACGTCCTCATCGCCCTGATCAAGAACTCCACCGTCGTCGCCGCGGGCTCGGTCGCCCAGGCGTCGAGCCTGATGCTCACCATGATCGAGTTCCGGCCGGACGTCATCGTGGCGATCTTCCTCACCTTCGCCCTCGGCTTCGTCCTCCTGGTCGTCCCCGTGGGCCTCGCGACGACGAGCCTGTCCCGGCGGCTGGCGGTGGCCCGATGAGCGTCCTGTTCGACGTCCCCGGCCCGCGTGCGCGCCGCCGGATGGTGTGGGTCAACATCGCGGGAGCCGTCGTCGTCGCGGGCATCGGCGTCTGGGTGCTCGCGCGCCTCGGCGCGAAGGGGCAGCTCGACGCGGACCTGTGGAAGCCGTTCCTCACCGCAGGGCCGTGGGTCAACTACCTCCTGCCGGGCCTCTGGGCGACGCTCAAGGCAGCCGGCATCTCGATCGTCACCGCGTCGATCTTCGGCCTGCTCTTCGGCCTCGGCCGGCTCTCCGCCTCGCGCACGATCCGGGTCGTGTCGGGCACGATCGTGGAGTTCTTCCGCGCCGTCCCCGTGCTGCTCATGATGATCTTCTTCTGGCTCGGGATCGCCCAGCTGCAGATCGTCGCCCCGGCCGACCTGCCGCTCGTCGCGGTGGTCCTCGGGCTGACCTTCTACAACGGCTCGGTGTTCGCCGAGCTCGTGCGCTCGGGCGTGCACAGCCTGCCGAAGGGCCAGCGCGAGGCCGCGCTCGCGGTCGGCCTGCGCGGCAGCCAGTCGCTCCGCCTCGTCGAGGTCCCGCAGGCGCTCATCGCGATGCTGCCGGCGATCGCGAGCCAGCTCGTCGTCATCCTCAAGGACACGGCCCTCGGCGTGATCGTCACCTACCCGGAGCTCCTCGACTCCGCGCGCCGCCTGGGTGCTGGTCTCGGCAACATCCTGCAGGCGCTCCTCGTGGCAGCAGCCATCTACATCGTCATCAACTACCTCGTCACCCGGTTCGCCGAGTACCTGGCGGGACGGGTCGGTCGGCGCACCGCGGGCCGGGCACGCGCGGAGACGCCGACGCTCGTGGTCGCCAAGCTCGACGACTGACGTGCGCCCGCCGGTCAGCCGGCGGTCGCGCTCGCGCGGATCTCGCGGACCACGGTCACCTTGATCTCGCCGGGGTAGGTCAGGTCCGACTCGATGTGCCGCGCGATCGAGACCGCGAGCTGCGGCAGGGCCGTGTCGTCGACCTCGGATGGCTCGACGACGACCCGGACCTCACGACCGGCGGACATCGCGAGCGCCCGTCGCACCCCGGCGTGGGCCGTGACGAGCTGCTCGAGCTTGTCCATCCGCTCGACGTACTGGTCGAGCTCGTCCCCGCGCCGGGCGCCCGGTCGTGAGGCCGAGATCGAGTCCGCGACCTGCACGAGCACCGCCTCGACGGTCACGGCCGGCACCTCGTCGTGGTGCGCCTCGATCGCGTTGACGACGGCGTCGGACTCGCCGTGCCGCCGGGCGAGGTCCGCCCCGACGATCGCGTGCGTGCCGGGAACCTCGGCCGTCAGAGCCTTGCCGATGTCGTGCAGGAGAGCGCCGCGACGAGCAACCTCGACGTCGGCGCCGGTCTCCGCCGCGACGCCGGCCGCGAGCAGCGCGCACTCGACCACGTGCTCCAGCACGTTCTGGCCGTACGAGGTCCGGAGCCGAAGCCGACCGAGGGTGTGGACGAGCGTCGGGTGCAGACCACCCACCCCTGCCCGCTCCGCAGCGTCGTGCCCGGCGGTCTCCGTGCGCTCCTCGGCACCGGCGAGCGCCTCCGCGTAGGCCGCCTCGATGCGCTGCGGGTGGATCCGGCCGTCGGCCATCAGCGCCTCGAGCGCGACCTGCGCGACCTCGCGACGTTCCGGGTCGAAGCAGGAGAGCACCACGGAGTCGGGCTGCTCGTCGACGAGGACGTTGACCCCGGTGAGCGCCTCGAAGGCCCGGATGTTGCGGCCCTCCTTGCCGATGATGCGGCCCTTCATCTCCTCCGAGGGCAGGGCCAGCACCGTGATCGCACTCTGCGCGCTGGTCGGGACCGCCGTGCGCTGCAAGGCGGTCGCGACGATCCGGCGGGCACGGGCGTCGGCCGTGCGGCGCGCCTGCGCCTCGGTGCGGCGCACCTGGGCGGCGGCGGCGTTCTGCGCCTGGTCGAGCAGCCGCCTCGTGAGCTCGGCCCGGGCGTCCTCGGCCGTAAGCCCGGTCACGGACTCGAGCTCGGCCAGGACGGTGCGCTCCGCCTCCGCGAGCCGTGCGGCGACCGTGCGTTCCGTCTCCGCGGCCAGCCGCTCGGCGTCCCGCTCCGCGGCGTCCCGCAGCCGCACGCTCTCGCGCTGCGCCTCGGCGGCGGCGTCCGACCTGGCCCGCGCCTTCGCCTCGAGCTCCTCGGCCTCGTGCCGCTCGGCGGCGACGGCCTCCTCGCGCTCGACCACCCGGCGCTCGCGGCGCTCGACGTCGGCGAGGAGCGTGCGGGCGTCCTGCTTGATGCTCGCCACGTCCGCGGCCGCCTGTGCCCTCTGGGCGGAGGCCTCGCGGCGCGCGACGAGCACGAGGATCAGTGCCACGAGGCAGGCGCCGAGCAGGCCGACGACGGTGGCGATGGGGCCAGCCTCCACCTGTTCCTCCTGATCTCGTGGGAGACCCCACGACGGTCGCGGACGTCGTCCGGGCCGATCCACGTGCACGACGACGGGCCGTCGGGCGACGGCGGGTCGCCACATTGTCACCCACGGACACGGCCGAGCGGGTGACTCCCACGCGGTCCCCGACGACCGTGCTGCCGATCGCGGGCCGTGCGTCCGGGTACGCCCCGGTTCGCGCCGGGGTACCTCTCGTCACGGTCGGGCCACCAGGACCGGCGACCGCCTACTCGAGCTCGTCGTCCTGGTCGACGCCCTCGACGGCGAGGGCCTCGCGCACGAGCCGCGCCACCAGCCCCGGCGGATACCCCTTGCGTCCCAGGGCCGCGAACGTGCGCCGAGCACGCACCTGCGGGTCGAGGCCAGAGGTGGAGGCGAGCCGGCGTCGGACGAGCTCGCGCGCCGCGGCCTCCTCGTCGTCCTCGTCGACCTGCGTCAGGGCGTCGCCCGCCACGTCGTCGGCGATGCCGCGTCGGCGGAGCTCGACGGCGATCGCGCGGCGCGACAGTCCCCGCTCGGTGTGCCGGGTGCGCACCAGCGTCCGCGCGTAGTCCGCGTCGTCGACGAGCCCGACGTCGGTGAACCTGTCGAGCACCCGGTCCGCGACGTCTTCCGGGACGTTGCGCCGGGCCATCGCCTCCGCGAGCTGGGACCGGCTGCGCGGCGCCCCTGTGAGCAGCCGGAGCGCGATCGCTCGTGCGACCGACTCGTGGTCGGGCTCGTCGTCCTGCGCGGCCGCACCCGTCGGGGGTGGCTCGTCCTGACGCCACCCCCGACGGTGTGCCGTGCCAGTCATGTGCCCGTCACGCCCTTCCCCGACGTGCTCAGAAGTCGACCGGCGGCGGCACGTCCGCAGGGAGGTCGACGCGCGCACCGATCCCGAGCTTCTCCTTGATCTTCTTGTCGATCTCGTTCGCCAGGTCGGGGTTGTCCTTGAGGAACTTGCGGGCGTTCTCCTTGCCCTGTCCCAGCTGGTCGCCGTCGTACGTGTACCAGGCACCCGACTTGCGCACGAAGCCGTGCTCCACGCCCATGTCGATGAGGCTGCCCTCACGCGAGATGCCGACGCCGTAGAGGATGTCGAACTCCGCCTGCTTGAAGGGCGGCGCGAGCTTGTTCTTCACGACCTTGACGCGGGTGCGGTTGCCGACCGCGTCGGTGCCCTCCTTGAGGGTCTCGATGCGGCGGATGTCCAGCCGGACCGACGCGTAGAACTTCAGGGCCTTGCCACCGGTGGTCGTCTCCGGGGAGCCGAAGAACACGCCGATCTTCTCGCGGAGCTGGTTGATGAAGATCGCGGTGGTGCCCGACTGGCTGAGGGCACCGGTGATCTTGCGCAGGGCCTGCGACATGAGCCGGGCCTGCAGACCGACGTGGCTGTCGCCCATCTCGCCCTCGATCTCGGCCTTGGGCACGAGCGCGGCGACCGAGTCGATGACGACGATGTCGATCGCGCCGGAGCGGATCAGCATGTCCATGATCTCGAGCGCCTGCTCGCCGGTGTCCGGCTGCGAGACCAGCAGCGCGTCGGTGTCGACGCCCAGCTTCTTCGCGTACTCGGGGTCCAGCGCGTGCTCGGCGTCGATGAACGCCGCGATGCCGCCTGCCTTCTGCGCGTTGGCGACCGCGTGCAGCGCCACCGTCGTCTTGCCGGAGGACTCGGGGCCGTAGATCTCGATGACCCGGCCACGCGGGAGGCCGCCGATGCCGAGCGCGACGTCCAGCGCGATCGAGCCGGTGGGGATCACCTCGACGGGGGCACGCCCCTCGTCGCCGAGGCGCATGATCGAGCCCTTGCCGAACTGGCGGTCGATCTGGCTGAGGGCGGCCTCGAGGGCCTTCGCGCGGTCCTGGGGTGCAGGCATGGGTTCCCACCTGTCGTCTCGAGCAGCGGTTCTGCTGCGCCTACGGGGGCTGGTCTTCGTCTCGGGTGACGCTATGCCCGACCACCGACACGACCTCCGCACCGTCACGCCCGCGGGTCCGGGAGGACGCTGACACGGGCTGTGGGCGGCTCGGAGGCGGTCACCCGAGGACCACAGTAGCCGAACACGTGTTCGATGCCAGTGACACGCCGTGCCCGCGTGTCGCCGCGTCCCGAGCATCACCGGACGGCCGCACGAGGGCACGACCGACCACGGCGTCAGTCCAACGCGACGCCCTCGCCGGGCGAGAGCACGTGCACCCGGCACCCCGGCGCCACCCGCTCCGCGGCGTGCGCGAAGGCCGGCCCCGCACGGTCCATCCACCCCGGAGGCAGGCGGCGCGACACCGGCGGGTGCAGGGTCCCCCAGTGCACCGGCACCGCGGCCCGGGCACCGACGACGGCGCACGCGCGCGCCGCCTGCACGGGGTCCATGTGACCGCCCGAGAGGCGCGGGCCCCAGCCCCCGACCGGCACCAGCGCCAGGTCGATCACCCCGCCGGCGAGGGCGGGCAGGTCCCCCATCGACGCGTACGGGGCCGTGTCGCCGGCGAACCAGACCCGGGTCGACGGCGAGCGGACCAGGAAGCCGTGCGCCGAGTTCGGCCGGTGCGGCATGGGCCGGTCGCCGTGCAGCGCGGGGATCATCCGCACCTCGACGTCGGTACCCGGCACGGTCCACCACGCCCGCTCGCCCAGTCCGAGGGCGGACGCCACGCCGTGCCCGCGCAGCCACCGCGCGTTCGCGAGGGCCGTCAGCACCGGCACGCCGTCCAGGAGGTGCAGCGACCCGAGCTCGGCGTGGTCGTGGTGCAGGTGGGAGACGAGCACCGCCCGTGCACCCTCCCAGTGCTCCGCGAGCGGCGCGTCGCCCCGACGTCGCAGCAGCCCTGCGTGCCGGCGCAGCAGCGGGTCGGTGAGCACCCGCACGCCGTCGACGTCGAGCGCGGTGCTCGCGTGACCGAGCCAGCGGACGAACGTCGTCACGGACGCAGCCCTGCGGCGGCGGCCCACCGCACGAGCTGCGTGTGGACCGCCTCGGCACCCACGAGCAGCGCCTCGGGGCCGACGTCCTCGCGCAGGTCGTCGTCGACGGGCCACTCGGTGGGGTGGAGGAGGAACGCGAGGTTCTGGTTCCCCCCGATGCCGCCGTGCGACCCGACCTGACCCTCGAACGCGTGGACGTGCCCGCGCGACGACACGACGGAGACGAGCAGGAGGTCGCCGGTGTGCTCGAGCCGGGCCGCCCGCAGGAGGTCGGCGCGGCCCCGGGGCCCGTACGCGGCGAGCGGGTCCTCCCCCTCGACCTCGTCGTCCCGCTCGAGCAGGCGCAGCCCGCGCGGACCGATCGCGACGAGCCCACGCTCGCGCGTGTCGACCACGACGACGCCGACCGTCGGGCGTGCCGCGAGGCCCGCGACGAGCCCCGGCCACCGCTCCTGCAGGTCCTCGAGGACGAGCCGGTGGGGCGAGCGGGGGAACCACACGAGCCCGAGGTTGCCGGACCCCACGACGACGACCTCCGGCAGGTCGTCGTACGTCTCGGCCGGACCGGGCCGCGCACCGTCCGGACCGAGGACCGGCGTGGTGAACGCGCTGGTCAGCAGCGCGTTCAGCGGGCCCCAGTCCTCCGAGGTGCTGCTCTCGACGCCCGGGGCGCCGGGATCGGCCATGAGCTCGCGCACGGTGTCGAGCAGCGAGCGCCCCTCGCGTTGCTCGAACGTCGCACCGAGGGCCTGGCCGTGGTCGGACAGCACGCAGATGCGGTAGTCGCGCGGCGCCACCTCGCAGACCTGCTCGAGGGTCCGCAGCACGCGGTCCAGCCCTTCCAGCGCGCGCAGCGACTCGGGGCGTGTCGGCCCGGCGTGGTGGGCGATCTCGTCGTAGTCGACGAGATCCACGTACACCGCCGGGTCGCCTCGCATGAGGGCCTCGGCCACGAGGGACGTCGACAGGTCGCGCATCATCACGTTCGTCACGCCCCGCAGGACGACGTACCAGCCTCCGCGTGAGATCCGCGGCTCCACGCCGCGCAGCCGCTGCCTCCTGGCCTGGTAGAGCTCCTTGAGCATCTCCCCCAGCGACAGGCTCACGGCGCGGGCCAGGACGAACGGGCTCGCGAAGAACCGCAGGAACGACGGCCCCGGCCCGAGACCCCCGCGTGTCCCGTCGGGACCGGGGCTGCGCGTGCGGCTCATCACCAGGAAGCTCGTCGCGGCGTCGCCCGAGAACATCGTCGACACCGCGGTGCCGCCACCGGCCAGCAGGCCCTTGCCGGACGTGAGCCGCTGCTCGACGAGGGCGGCGTCGGTCGGGTGGTTCGTCACCACGAGGCGGCGCAGCCCGCGGTCCCACCAGCGGAACGCGGGGATCTGCGTGGAGTCGCCGTGCAGCAGGCCTGCCTGGCTCGCGGGCGTCGTGGACGGCACTCGCGCCCACCAGGTCTCGAGGCTGTGGCCGCCGCCGGTGAGCCACCGCTGGACGGTCGGTGCGAGCCCCGCCTCGATGGCCTCGTGCAGCACGGGGGCCGCGACGCCGTCGAGCTGCACGACGAGCAGCCCGGCGTCCCGCACGGGTCCGGTCGCCGGTGCCCCGGGCCTGCCGGGCTCGGCGTGCCGGGCGCGCCGGCGTGCCCGCCGCAGGACGTCCGCGATGACGTAGTCGCTGTCGTTCGCACCCCACACCCAGCGCCCGGCGGCCATCACGATCGCCGTGAGGACGAGCACCTGGACCGCCGCCCACGGCGAGGTCACCTCGATGCCCGGCACCCAGGCGAGCGCGACCCAGGCGACCCCGACCTGCACGGCGAGGCCGGCGACGAGGGCCCCCATCGCCCCGGCCACCCGCGCGAAGGCCCGCAGAGGGGCGCGCAGCAGGAAGTCGCCGACGGCCACGACCAGCGCGACGAGCAGCACGGCCGCCGGGACCGGTGCGCTCGCGTCGTCGACGACCGCGATCGCGATGCCGAGGCCGATCGCCGTCGTCGCCAGCCCGAGGGCCGCGTCGCCGAGGTCGGCGAGCGTCGGCCGCCAGGACCGTGTCGCGGTCATGGCGTCAGCGCCGCGGGGGTGCGACGCGGTGGGGGTCGCTCCCCCACCGTTGCGGGTCGGGGATGAGCAGCTCGTCGCACAGCGCGTGCCAGACGGTGCGTGGCTCGACACCGTCCTCGAGCGCCTGCTCGGCGGTCATGTTGCCGAGCGCGCCGATGACGAGCTCGTGGGTGAGCGCTCGTCCCTGCGCAGGGCCGAGCACGTCGTCGACCAGCAGCCAGAACTCACGGAACCTCACGGGGTCAGACTGCCATCTGCGGCGGGCACCGTGCGTGCCAGCGCGTGTCGGTGTTGCCGGACACAATGGCGGCGTGGTGCTCACCCGGTTCTCGGACCCGACGCGGTCGTGGTTCGAGGGCGCCTTCGCCGAACCGACGGCCGCCCAGCTCGGCGCGTGGTCCGCGGTGAGCGGCGGCGACCACGCCCTCGTCGTCGCACCCACGGGCTCCGGCAAGACGCTCGCGGCGTTCCTGTGGGCGCTCGACGGGCTCCTCACCGGTGACGTGCCGGCCGATCCCGTGCAGCGCTGCCGGGTCGTGTACGTGTCGCCGCTCAAGGCGTTGGCCACCGACGTGGAGCGCAACCTGCGCTCGCCGCTCGTCGGCATCCGGCAGGCCGCCACCCGGCTGGGCCGGACGCTGCCGGACGTGACGGTCGGCATCCGGACGGGCGACACGCCGCCCGCCGAGCGCCGCGCGTTCGCGACGCGACCGCCGGACATCCTCATCACCACGCCGGAGTCGCTGTACCTCGTGCTGACCTCGGGTGCCCGCGCGGGGCTCGCGGGGGTGCACACGGTCATCGTCGACGAGATCCACGCGGTCGCCGGCACCAAGCGCGGCGCCCACCTGGCGCTCTCTCTCGAACGGCTCGACGCGCTGCTCGACCGCCCGGACGGACCCGGGCCCGCGCAGCGGATCGGGCTCTCCGCCACGGTGCGGCCCGTCGAGGCCGTCGCGGAGTTCCTCGGCGGCGCCCGACCGGTGACGGAGCGCGGCCGGCAGGTGGTCGTCGTGCAGCCGCCGTCCACCAAGAAGATCGTGGTCGACGTCGTCGTGCCGGTCCCCGACCTCTCCGACCTGCGTGCCGCGGCCGGTCCGGGACCGGGGGGCGGGCCCGACGACGACCTCGACCTGACCGGCGCGGCGGAGACGCCGCTGACGCGGCCGTCGATCTGGCCGCACGTCGAGGAGCGCGTCGTCGACCTCGTCGCCGACCACCGCGCCACCCTCGTGTTCACCAACTCGCGGCGCGGCGCCGAGCGGCTCACGTCCCGCATGAACGAGGTCTGGGCGCAGCGCTCCGGCATCGAGGTGCCGGACCCCGGCGCCCTGCAGCCCGCGGCCGTGCCGGCCCAGTCCGGGACGAGCGTCGGCATGGACACGCGCGACGCGGCGACCATCCTGGCCCGGGCCCACCACGGGTCGATGAGCCGCGCGGAGCGCACCCGGACCGAGTCCGAGCTCAAGGCCGGCCAGCTCCCCGCCGTCGTCGCGACGAGCTCGCTGGAGCTCGGCATCGACATGGGGGCCGTCGACCTCGTCGTGCAGGTCGGGTCGCCACCGTCGGTCGCGTCCGGCCTGCAGCGCGTCGGGCGCGCCGGTCACCAGGTCGGCGCCGTGTCGCGCGGCGTCGTGTTCCCGACGTTCCGCGGCGAGCTCGTCCCCGCGGCGGTCACGGCGGAGCGGATGCGCTCGGGCTCGCTGGAGGCGCTGCACGTGCCGCGCAACCCGCTCGACGTCCTCGCCCAGCAGGTCGTCGCGATGGTCGCGGTCGAGGACTGGGAGCTCGACGAGCTCGCCACGGTCGTCCGTCGGGCGGCGCCGTTCGCGACGCTCGGCGACGCGACGCTGCGCGCGGTCCTCGACATGCTCGCGGGCCGGTACCCGAGCGAGGAGTTCGCCGAGCTGCGCCCGCGCATCGTGTGGGACAGGGTGCGGGACGTGCTGACGGCCCGGCCCGGCGCCCTGCGGCTCGCGGTCACGAGCGGCGGCACGATCCCCGACCGGGGGCTGTTCGGCGTCTTCCTGGCGAGCGGCGCGACGACGAGCGACGTGCCTGTCGACGCCGAGCGCACCGCCGGCCGGGTGCGCGGCGGGAAGCGGGTCGGCGAGCTCGACGAGGAGATGGTCTACGAGTCGCGTGTCGGGGACACGTTCACGCTCGGCTCGAGCACGTGGCGCATCGACGACATCACGCCCGACCGGGTCCTCGTCACGCCCGCACCCGGCGTCCCCGGGCGGCTGCCGTTCTGGAAGGGCGACTCCCCCGGTCGCCCCGCCGAGCTCGGCGCCGCGATGGGCGGCTGGGTCCGTGAGCTCGGTGCGCTGCCCGACGACGCGGCACGTGCGCGCGTGGAGCAGGCGGGTCTCGACGGCTGGGCGGCCGACAACCTCCTCGCCTACCTCGCCGAGCAGCGCGCCGCGACCGGCGAGGTCCCGACCGACACCGTGCTGGTGCTCGAGCGGTTCCGCGACGAGCTCGGCGACTGGCGGGTGGTGCTGCACTCCCCGTACGGGGCCCGGGTGCACGCACCGTGGGCGATCGTCATCGGCGCCCGGCTGCGCGAGCGGTACGGCGTGGACGCCGCCGCGATGCACTCGGACGACGGCATCGTGCTGCGCCTGCCCGACGTGCTCGACACGGGAAGCATCGGGGACATCGGGACCGCCGACCCGTGGTCGGACTCCGCAGGCCCGGAGATCGACCTCGCCGACCTGCTCGTCGAGCCGGACGAGGTGCTGGACGCGGTGCGCGCCGAGCTCGGGTCGTCCGCGATGTTCGGGGCCCGGTTCCGGGAGGCCGCGAGCCGAGCGCTGCTGCTGCCGCGGCGCCGGCCGGACCGGCGGCAGCCCTTGTGGCAGCAGCGACAGCGGTCCGCCCAGCTGCTCGCCGTCGCCTCGCAGTACCCCGACTTCCCGATCCTGCTGGAGGCGGTGCGCGAGTGCCTGCAGGACGACTTCGACACCGAGTCGCTCACGACGTTGATGCGCGACGTCGCGGCCCGCCGGGTCCGGGTCGTCGAGGTGACCACCCCGCAGCCGTCGCCGTTCGCGCAGTCGCTGCTGTTCGGCTACACGGCGCAGTTCCTGTACGACGGCGACGCACCGCTCGCGGAGCGCCGGGCGGCCGCGCTCACGCTCGACCCGACGCTGCTCGCCGAGCTGCTGGGACAGGGTGGCGAGTCGCAGCTGGCCGACCTGCTCGACCCGCAGGCGGTGCTGCGCACCGAGGCGGAGCTCAGCGGCCGCGCACCCGAGCGGCAGGCGGGCACGCTCGAGCAGGTCGCCGACATGGTCCGCCGGCAAGGTCCGCTCACGCTCACCGAGGCCGCCGAACGGGTCCAGCCGCAGGTCGTCACCCAGGTCGCGGGCTGGCTGGCCGAGCTGGAGCGTGCGCGTCGGCTCATCCGGGTGCGGCTCGGCGGCGTCGGGCCGGACCGGGCGGAGCAGTGGGCCGCCGTCGAGGACGCCGGACGGCTGCGGGACGCCCTGGGGGTCGCCCTCCCGGTGGGTGTGCCCGAGGTGTTCACCGAGGTCGTGCCGGACCCGGTCGGCGACCTCCTGCGCAGGCACGCCCGGACGCACGGCCCCTTCACCGCGGCCCAGGCGGCCGCACGGTTCGGGTGGGGCGTCGCCGTGGTGACCGACGCCCTGCGCCGGCTCGAGTCGTCGGGCGTCCTCGTGCAGGGGCGGCTGCGACCGGGCGAGCTCGGCGGGACCGGCGACGAGTTCTGCGACGCGGAGGTCCTGCGGACCCTGCGTCGCCGGTCGCTCGCGGCGCTGCGGGCCCAGGTGGAACCCGTCGACCCGCAGGCGCTCGGGGTGTTCCTGCCGCGCTGGCAGGGTGTGCACCCGGTCGACCGGGCCGGGCACGCGTCCGCCACCGGGACGCTGCGCGGTGTCGACGGCGTCGCCCGGGTCGTCGAGCAGCTCGCCGGGACGGTGCTGCCCGCGTCCGCGTGGGAGACGCACGTCCTGCCTGCCCGCGTGAGCGACTACTCCCCCGCGATGCTCGACGAGCTGACCGCCGCCGGTGAGGTGGTGTGGGCAGGCCACGGCGCGCTCGCCGGGCACGACGGTCTCGTCTCCCTGCACCCGACGAGCGTGGCCGACCTGACGCTCCCACCGATCGACCCGGAGGCGGCACCCGTCGCCTCCGAGCTGCACACCGCGGTGCTCGCCGCGCTCGAGGGCGGCGGCGCCTGGTTCCTGGGGGCGCTCACCGACCGGGTGCTGACGGGGCTCGTCGACGAGCCGGACAAGCCGCGACCGGGCGCCGCGGACGTGGCCGCGGCCCTGTGGGACCTGGTGTGGGCCGGTCGGGTCACGAACGACAGCCTGGCGCCGCTGCGCGCCTGGCTCGGCACGGGCTCGACCGCGCACCGCAGCCGGGCGGCCGCACCGCGGGGGCGCCCGCTGCGACCCCGGCTCGGCCTGCGCGCACAGGTCCGGATCGCCGGTGCGGCGGTGGGCGCGGGAGGCGACGGGTCGCGGACGACCCTCGCCGGTGGCGGCCGGTGGTCGGTGCTGCCCGCACGTGAGAGCGACCCGACGCTGCGCGCGCACGCGCTCGCCGCCCAACTGCTCGACCGGCACGGCATCCTCACGCGGGCGGTCGCGCCCGCCGAGGGCCTGGGCGGGCGGTTCGCGGACGTCTACCGCGTCCTGTCCGCCCTCGAGCAGGGTGGGCAGATCCGCCGGGGGTACTTCGTGGAACGACTCGGCGGCTCGCAGTTCGCGCTGCCCGGGGCCGTCGACCGTCTCCGGGTCGACGCCCAGGTCGTCGAGCGGGCCACCGACGCGGACGCGCTCCCCGAGCAGCGCCTCGTCGTCGTCCTCGCCGCGACGGACCCCGCGAACCCGTACGGTGCGGCGCTCGCCTGGCCCGACCCGGGGGGTCCGGTGCCGGACGGGTCCACGGGGCGGCACCGGCCAGGTCGCAAGGCCGGGTCGCTCGTGGTCCTCGTCGACGGCGCGCTCGTGCTCTACCTGGAGCGCGGCGGCCGGACGCTCCTGTCGTTCGACGACGACGTCGACGTGCTGCGCTCCGCGGCCGACGGCCTGGCCACGACGGTCCGGGCGCGGCACTCCGGCCGGCTCACCGTCAGCCGGGTCGACGGCGTCGAGGTGCTGGCGGGCGGTGCGCTGCACGGGCCGGTCGGTCAGGCGCTCGTCGCCGCGGGGTTCGCGCCGACGCCGCGCGGCCTGCGCCTGCGGGGCTCGACGTGACAGGCCACCCGGCGGGGCACGGGCCCGTCAGCCGTCGCCGTCCCCGCGGAGGCGGCCGTGCCCGAGGGTGACGTGCTGCGCCGGACCGCCGCCCGGCTCGACCAGGCCCTCGTCGGGACACCGCTCGTGCGGTCCGACCTGCGCTGGCCGACCGCCGCCACGGTCGACCTGGTCGGCCGCACCGTGCTGGGCACCCGCCCGTACGGCAAGCACCTGCTGACCCGGTTCGACGACGGCCGGACGCTGCACACGCACCTGCGCATGGACGGGTACTGGCGGGTGCACCGCACCGGCCCCGACGCGCAGGACCGCTCGCCGCGGGTCCGAGCAGTCCTCGCCACGAGCCGCTGGACGGCGGTCGGCCATCTGCTCGGGATGCTCGACGTGGTGCCGACGCGGGACGAGCACACGCTCGTCGGCCACCTCGGTCCCGACCTGCTCGACGACCCGTTCGACGCCCCCGAGGCCCTTCGCCGCTGGGTCGCACGCGGCGCGACCCCGGCCGCCGAGGTGCTCCTCGACCAGACCGTCGTGGCGGGCATCGGGACGATCTTCATGGCCGAGTCGCTCTTCGCGGAGCGGCTGTGGCCGTGGCTGCCGGCGGACGAGGTGCCGGACCCGGGACGACTGCTGCAGGTCGCCCGCCGGCTCATGCAACGGTCCGTGACGAGCGGCCGCCCGCCGGGGTACGTGCACGCGCGGCGCCGGCTGCCCTGTCCCCGGTGCGGCACCCCGGTCGCGCGCGGCGAGGCGCGGCGACCGCCGATGCAGCGTCCCGTGTTCTGGTGTCCTCGCTGCCAGCCCGCACCCGAGAGGTCCAGCCGGACCGCCGGTGACTGACGCCGCCCCGCCCGGGCGCCGTCCCAGGCACAGCAGAAGGCCCGCAACCCCTCGGGGTCACGGGCCTTCTCGACGTGGTGCTGGCGTCAGCCGATCGGCGCGAGCTCGGCACGCGGGCGTGCCCAGCCACCGTCGGCGGTGCCACCCAGCGATGCCGCGAGCTCCGCGGGCACCGTGTCCGGGATCAGCAGACCCTCGGCGACGGCCACCCGGTCGCTGACCTCGCGCAGCACGAGCGACATCGGCACGTCCAGCGCGTCGCAGATGCTGCTGAGCAGCTCCGACGACGCCTCCTTCTGCCCTCGCTCGACCTCGCTGAGGTAGCCGAGCGACACTCGGGCGGCGGACGAGACCTCGCGCAGGGTCCGCCCCTGGCGCTGTCGCGCGTCCCGCAGCACGTCGCCGATCTCTCGACGGAGTACAACCATCCGGGCTCCCCCCTTCGCGTCGCGTCCCTGCCCGACGACCGGCACCGTCGCAGGCGCCGGGCTCTTCACCGCCCCCGGCATACCCTTGACCGGGAGAGTTCCACCGTACCTTGCACCGCCCGTGCGCGGGATCACCATGCGGGTCGGCGGTCGAGTGCTCATCACGTGCGTTGCAACGATCCGGCTGGTCGCCGTGTTCCCAGCCGGTCAGGAGCTCGGGCCGGCGGGGCGAGGAATCACCCGCTGACCTCACCCGACGGAGCGGCGGACGGGTCACCGGGCCGGTCGACGAGGACCTCCAGAGCGAGCGCGAGGACGGCGTCGACGGCGCCGGCCCGGACCTGAGGGCGGTCGCCGGGGAGCACGTGGGACCGGACGACGACGCCGTCGGCCCAGGCCACCGCGACGTGCACGGTGCCGGGCGGGTGGCCGTCCTGGCTCGTCGGCCCGGCGACACCGGTGGTGGCGAGGCCGACGTCCGCGCCGAGCCGGTCGCGGACGCCGCTGGCCATCTGGCGGGCGACGTCCGGGTCGACGGCGCCCCGGGCGTCGAGGAGGGCGGGATCGACGCCCAGCAGGTCGGCCTTGAGCCCGGTCGCGTACGCGACGACCGCCCCACGCAGCACGGCGGACGCTCCGGGTACCCCGACGAGGGTCGACGACACCAGCCCTCCGGTGAGTGACTCGGCGACCGCGAGGGTGCGGCGAGCGTCGGTCAGGGCAGCGACGAGGCGGACGGCGCGCTCGTCGGGCCGCGCGGGGGCCGGCGGGACGTGGCGCTCGTCGGGCACGGGCTCAGATCCCGGCGCCCGGCGGCACGACGGCGGCCCGGCGGATGCGCGCGGCCGCCCGCACGTAGTCGAGGCCCGTGACGACGGTGACGAGCACGGCGAGCCCCATGAGCACCGCGGCGACGACCGAGACGAACGTCGGCATCTCGGCGAGCGGCAGCAGGTACAGCCCGATGGCGAAGGACTGCAGCACGGTCTTGAGCTTGCCGCCGCGCGAGGCCGGCAGGACGACGTACCGGAGCAGGAAGAAGCGCATCGCGGTGATGCCGAGCTCGCGGACCAGGATGACGACGGTCACCCACCACGGCAGGTCCCCGAGCGCCGACAGGAGCACGAGGGCGGTGCCGACGAGGAGCTTGTCCGCGATCGGGTCGAGAAGCTTGCCGAGGTCGGTAATCTGCCCGGACCGGCGCGCGACCCACCCGTCGAGACGGTCCGTGAGGGCGGCGACCACGAAGATCGCGGTGGCCGTCAGCCGGCCCGAGACGGTGTGCCCTCCGTCGACGAGCATCGCCCACGCGAAGAACGGGACGAGGACGATGCGCAGCACCGTGAGCACGTTCGCCAGGTTCCAGGCGGAGGGAGCGGCATCGATCACCCGGACAGCCTAGATCGGCGGAGGTCCCGCACCGTGCACCCGGGTGGCGGTCACGCAGATGGACGAACGTCCAGTACCTTCCCTGCGTGACTCGCCACGCCCGCGGACGTCGGAGACCACCGTGGCGGGCCGGTCTCGCTGCGGTGCTCGTCGTCGTGGGCAGCGTGACCGGCGCCGCGACCGCGTGGTCCCAGTCGGCCACGCACGGCCGGGCGACCGCCGTCGAGCAGCAAGCCGGGCCGCCCGCAGCCGGCACGGTGGCGCCGGACCCCGTGTCGACGTCCGAGGACCCGGCTCCCACGTCCGCACCGGCTGCGACGACGAAGCCGACCCCGACTCCCGAGCCGAACCCGGACCCCGACGTCGACCTGACGATCGTGGCCGCGGGTGACGTGCTGCCGCACCTGCCCGTCGTCGGGTCCGCCCGCACCGGCGACGGGTACGACTTCGGCCCCCTCCTCGCCCCGCTCGACCGGTGGGTCCAGCCCGCCGACCTGGCGCTGTGCCACCTCGAGGTGCCGGTCGCCCCCGAGGGGTCGCGCCCCAGCGGCTTCCCCGTCTTCGGCATCCCGTCCCAGATCGCGGCCGGACTGGCGGCGCAGGGCTGGGACGGCTGCTCGACGGCGTCCAACCACTCGGTCGACCGCGGCTTCGCCGGTGTCACGGCCACGCTGGACGCGCTCGACGCCGCCGGGCTCGGGCACGTCGGCACCGCCCGCACGGCCGTCGAGGCTGCCCAGCCCCAGCTGTACCGGCTGGAACGCGGTGGTCGCACGATCACCGTGGCGCACCTCTCGGCGACGTACGGCACGAACGGCATGCCCGTGGACCCGGACAAGCCGTGGTCCGTCGACCGGATCGACGTGCCGGCGCTGGTCGCGCAGGCGACCGCCGCTCGCGCCGCCGGTGCCGACCTCGTCGTCGCGAGCATCCACTGCTGCGTCGAGTACCGGACCGAGCCGACCCCGGAGCAGGTCGCGACCGAGCAGGCGCTCGCCGACTCGGGCGTCATCGACCTCGTCATCGGCCACCACGCGCACGTCCCGCAGCCTGTGGCGCACCTGGACGGAGGGCCGCGCGGCGAGGGGATGTGGGTCGCGTACGGCCTGGGCAACTTCCTGTCGAACCAGGACGACGCCTGCTGCTCCCCCGACACCGCCTCCGGCCTGCTGCTCACGGCGCACGTCTCGGCCACCGGGGCGTTCCCCGCCCGCGGCGTGCCCGCCGGCCCCGCCCGCGTGACCGGTGTCGAGTGGACCCCGGTCACCGTCGACCGCAGGGGCGGTCACCAGGTGCACGCCCTCGTCGACATCCCCGACGGCACCGGCACGCTCCCGGCGGCACAGGTCGCCGAGCGGGCCGCCCGCGCGCGGGCGGCCGCCGGGACGCAGGCTCCCGAGCGGACCACGCCGGTCGCACCGACCGGGCCGGCGCCGGTCGTCGTGCCGCGCACGCCCTAGGACAGCCGCCGGCTCAGGTCTCCCGGCCGCGGGTCACGGGATCGACTCCGCGGGCTGGGCGCCACCGAACAGCCATCCCTGCCCGTACCGCCAGCCGTTGCGGTGCAGGTAGTCGGCCTGCTGCTCGTTCTCGATGCCCTCCGCGATCGTCACCATCGCGAGCTCGCGCGCCAGCGCCCCGAGGGCTCGCGCCACGCGACCCGCCGTCGGGTCCTCCGGGATCCCGGACGTGAACGACATGTCGAGCTTGACACCCGCGACGGGCAGGTCCCGCAGGTACGACAGCGGGGACACGCCGGTGCCGAAGTCGTCGAGCAGGATCGGCACACCGGCCGCGGACAGCTGCGTGAGCTCGTGACGGATGCGGGTGCCGGACGCGACGAGCGACGACTCGGTGAGCTCGACGACGATCCGGCCGGGCGCGACCCGGTGCCGGGAGATCTCCGCGAGCAGCGTCGTGGCGAACTCGCCGTCCCCCAGCTGGTCCGCGGAGACGTTCACGGAGACCCATCGGGTCTGGTCGCGGGTGTGCGCGACGAAGTCGACGACCTGCGTGGCGACGAGCTGTCCGAGCGGCACGGACAGGCCGGCCTCCTGGATCGAGGACAGGAACGCCCCCGGCAGCAGCAGCCCCCGGTGCGGGTGCTGCCAGCGCACGAGCGCCTCGTAGCCCACGACCTGCTGGTCGGTGAGGTCGACGATCGGCTGGTAGTGCACCACGAGCTGGTCCTGCTCGATCGCGGCCAGCAGCTCCCGGTGCGCGCCGGCCGTCGTCGTCTGCTCCATCGACGCCTCGTACACCTCGGTGCGCCCGCGCCCGGCGGCCTTCGCCCGGTAGAGCGCGGCGTCGGCGGCCGCGAGCAGCGACGGCGCACCACCCTCGACGAGGTCCGGCGACGCGAGCGCGATGCCGATGCTGGCGGCCACGTTGAGGCGCCGCCGGGCCACCCGCACGGGCTCGTGCAGCGCGGCGTGGATCGCGGTGGCGACCTCGAACACCGCGCGCGGCCCGTCGGGGTCCTGCACCACCACGACGAACTCGTCGCCGCCGAGCCGCGAGACCGTGCCACGACGGGCGGTCGCCGCGCGGAGCACCCCCGCGACGTGCACGAGCACCTCGTCGCCGGCCGCGTGGCCGTACCGGTCGTTGATCTCCTTGAACCCGTCGAGGTCGCACGCCAGCACCGCGACGCGGTCGATGACCCCGGGCTGCTCGAGCACCGACTGCAGCACCTCCTGCAGCAGCGTGCGGTTGGCGAGCCCGGTCAGGGGATCGTGCATCGCGCGGTGGGTGAGCATCTCGGCCTGCAGCCGCGACTCCGTCGAGTCCCGGACCTGCACGACGAAGTGGTCGGGGTCGCCCGCGGGGGTCCGGACCAGCGCGGTGTCGAGCACCACCCACACGAGGTGGTCGTCGGCCCGCTGGTAGCGCTTCTCCAGGGAGAACCGGTGCTGGCCGCCGCCGAGCAGCCGGTCGACCTCGAGCCGCTCGGCGGCGCGCTCCTCGGGCGTCGACAGGTCCTCCATGAGGTACCCGCGCAGCGCACCGACGCTCGTCCCGAGCAGCTCGGCGAACGCGGCGTTGGCCTCGACGATCCGCCAGTCCAGGTCGACGAGGGCCATGCCGATCGGCGCGTTCTCCATCGCGACCCGGAACTGCATCTCCGATCGGGTCAGGGCAGCCTCGACCTCGCGGCGGCCGGTCACGTCGACGAGCGTGGTGAGGACTGCCGCGGACTCGCCGTCCGCACCCGGCACGAGCTGGCTCGACACCTGCACCATCCGCGGCGGCGTGCCGAGGGTCCCCGGCAGTGCGACGCCGACGAGCTCGGCGTCGGTGCCGCGTCCTGGGGCCACGACGCGGCCGTTGCCGAGCACGGCGGCCGGGTTCATCGACAGGCCCTGCTCGTTGAGCAGCACGATCGGCAGGTGGGTGACCTGCAGCCCGACCGACGTCGACGCGTCGACACCGAGGATCGCGGCCGCCCGCTCCGAGATGTCGAGCACCCGACCGTTGAGCGACTGGACGAGCACGCCCTCCTTGGTGACCGACTGCAGCGCGTCGTAGCGGTGCCGCAGCTCCCGCGACAGGTCGACGAGCTCGTGCGCCCGGCGCACCTGGGCGCGCTGCCGGCCGAGCAGCACCAGGACGGCGACGAGCGCGACGAGCGCGACGACGGCGATGACGATGCTGACCGCGCCGAGCGGCGCGGTGGTCGCTGCGATCACCTGGCGCCGCCGGACCAGCGTCCGGCGTCGTCCTCCTCGGCGTCGTCGAAGTAGTCGGTCGCGACGGGCGGGTCGCCCGGCATCGCGCCGTCGTCGGCCGCGTACCGGTCGTCGTCGGCGCCGCCGCCCTGGTCGCCACGCAGCATCGCGAGCGTCCCCGCGAGGTCGTCGGGCTGCACGAGGACCTCGCGCGCCTTCGACCCCTCCGAGGGCCCCACGATCTCGCGTGACTCGAGCAGGTCCATGAGGCGCCCCGCCTTCGCGAAGCCGACCCGCAGCTTGCGCTGGAGCATCGACGTGGACCCGAACTGCGTCGTCACGACGAGCTCCGCGGCCTGCAGGAGCAGGTCGAGGTCGTCACCGATGTCCTCGTCGACCTGCTTCTTGACGGTCGCGGCCGCGACGTCCTGCCGGTACACGGGCTTGAGCTGCTTCTTCACGTGCTCCACGACGGCGTGGATCTCGGACTCGGAGACCCAGGCCCCCTGCGTGCGCATGGGCTTGGCCGCGCCCATCGGGAGGAACAGCGCGTCACCCTGCCCGATGAGCTTCTCCGCGCCCGGCTGGTCCAGGACGACGCGGGAGTCGGTCAGGGAGCTCGTCGCGAACGCGAGCCGCGACGGCACGTTGGCCTTGATGAGGCCCGTGACGACGTCGACCGACGGCCGCTGCGTCGCGAGCACGAGATGGATGCCCGCGGCGCGCGCGAGCTGGGTGATGCGCTGGATCGACGCCTCGACGTCCCTGGGGGCCACCATCATCAGATCGGCAAGCTCGTCGACGATCACGAGCAGATAGGGGTAAGTCGCGATCTTGCGCTCCGAGCCGGGCAGCGGCTTCACCTTGCCGGCGCGCACCGCGACGTTGAAGTCGTCGATGTGCTTGAAGCCGAACATGGCGAGGTCGTCGTAGCGCGCCTCCATCTCCCGCACGACCCACTCGAGGGCCTCGGCGGCCTTCTTCGGGTTCGTGATGATCGGGGTGATGAGGTGCGGGATGCCCTCGTACAGCGTCAGCTCGACGCGCTTGGGGTCGACGAGCACCATGCGCACCTCGTCGGGCGTGGACCGCATGAGGATCGACACGATCATCGAGTTGACGAAGCTCGACTTGCCCGCGCCGGTGGCGCCGGCGACGAGCAGGTGCGGCATCTTGGCGAGGTTCGCGGTGACGTAGCCGCCCTCGACGTCCTTGCCCACGCCGATGACCATCGGGTGGTCGGTGCGCTTCGCCGCGCTCGAGCGCAGCACGTCGCCGAGCGAGACGGTCTCGCGGTCGGTGTTCGGGATCTCGATGCCGATCGCGGACTTGCCCGGGATCGGCGACAGGATGCGCACGTCCGCGCTCGCGACGGCGTAGGCGATGTTCTTGCTGAGGGCGGTGACCCGCTCGACCTTGACGGCCTGCCCGAGCTCGACCTCGTAGCGCGTGACGGTCGGCCCGCGGGTGAACCCGGTGACCTTGGCGTCGATCTCGAACGCCTCGAGCACCGAGGTGAGCGACTCGACGACCCGGTCGTTGGCCGCCGAGCGGACCTTGTGCGGCGCCCCCTTGGCCAGGCTGTCCTCGGACGGGAGCGTGTAGAGGACGTCGCCCTCGAGCATCGGCTGCTCGCCGCGCGGGACGCCTCGGGGCTCCGGGGCGACGAGCTCCTTGGGACGGCGGGGCGCGACGACCTCGGTCGGGGTCGTGTCGGGTGCGGCCGCGGCGGCGGCGGCCTCGGTCGCCTCCTCCTCCGCACGGCGGGCGGCCTCGACGAGCGCGGCACGCTCGAACGCCTCGTCGCCGACGTAGGCGTCCAGCCGGGTGGGGTCCGCGTCGTCGACCTGCTCGGCTCTGCGACGGCGGCCGAGCAGCCCTCGCTTGCGAGACGGTGCCTCGACCTCCTCGACCGCGGTGTGGCCCGCGTTGATGACGAGCGGGGCGTCGTCCTCCTCCGCCTCGGCGTCGGCGCGGTGGTTCCCCGTGAGGCGGTCGTAGACGCCGCGCAGGCGGGGCACGATCTGGTGCACCGGGGTCGCGGTCACGACGAGCACGCCGAAGAACGCGAGCAGCAGGAGGAGCGCGACGGCGACGCCGATGGTGAGCAGGCTCGCCAGCGGCGTCCCGACGAGGTAGCCGACCATGCCGCCCGCGGCGCGCAGGGCGGCGAAGTCGTCCGTGCCGGGCAGACCCTGCCCGAGGTGGACCAGACCGCAGACCGCGAGCACGATGGCCGTGATCCCGATCGTGATGCGGGAGTTCGCCTGGACCCGGTCGGGGTGGCGCATGAGCCGGACGGCGAGCCCGAGCAGGACCACCGGCACGGCGACGCCCACCCGGCCGAACGTGCCGGCCACGACGGCGTGCACCGCGGTCCCGGCGGTGCCCGACAGGTTCCACCACTCGCGTGCCGCGATGACGATCGCCAGGCCGAGCAGCGTGAACGCCAGCCCGTCGCGGCGGTGGGACGGGTCGAGGTCGCGCGCACCGTGGCCGAGGTGGCGCGCGGCGCCGCCGACGAGGTGGGCGGAGCCCATCCACACGCCGCGGATCATGCGCAGGGGCAGTGCCGGGCGTCGTGGGGCGGGGGCCGGTGTCCGCGGGCTCGGGCGTGTCGACCCGGCGCGTCCCGCTGCCGGCTTGCCCGAGGACCGCGGGCTGGCGGCAGCACCGGACGCGCCGCTGCGCGGTCGCGAGGAGGACGTACGTGTCGCCATGGTCCTCAAACTAGCCGGGACGGCGCCGGGAGGGCCGCGTCGGGGGCGCGTGTCGGCGCCGGTCACCCGACGAGCAGGCCGACCCCCAGCGCGAGGACGCCCGCGGCGAGGACCGTTGCGCCCACGGCGAGCAGCGCCACCCAGCGGTTGGGCCGCTCCCTGCCCCGGCCGATCGCCGAGAGGAAGAACCCGGCAGGCATGACGATCGCGGCGACCAGGACCCCGGTCTGCGCGAGCCACCGCCACCCGCCGGTGAGCCCTGTCGCCTCCCCGAGCAGCAGGCACACGAGCCCGAGCGTCACGAGGACGCCCGCGTGGGCGTGGCCGGCGCGGTAGAACGCGCGCTGGAAGTCCGTCGCGGACTCCCGACCCGTGGTGACGCGGAACAGGAACCAGCCTCCGGACTCGATGCCGACGACGGTGAGCGCCACTATCCCTGCGGTGACGCGTGCCGCGTCGCTGAGCTCGAGCATCGTTCCTCCCGGTCGTTTACGAACGCTGTTATGTAACAACGTTGGGAAACCCGCGTCAAGGCCCTAGACTCGTCGCGTGGCACGCCCGCGACTGCACGACGACTCACTGCGGACCCGGCTCCTCGAGACCGCGTCGGCCATCCTGTCGAGCGGCGGCGTCGCCGGTCTCACCGTCCGCGACGTCGCCGCCCGGGCCGGCACGTCGGCCTCGGCCGTCTACTCCCTGTTCGGCGGCCGCGACGAGCTCGTCCACGCGGTCGGGGACGAGGCGTTCCGCCGCTTCGGGGCCAGGCTCGCCGCCGTCCCGCGCACCGACGACGCCGGCGCGGACCTGCTCGCCCTCGGCCTGGCCTACCGGCGGTACGCGCACGACGAGCCGCAGTTCTACCGCGTCATGTTCGGCACCGCCGGCGCAGGGGCGCAGGACGGCGGCCGCGGCGAGGCCGCGCGGACGCCGACGTTCACGGTGCTGCGGGACGCGGTCGCCGCCGTGCTCGTCCAGCGGGGCGCCCCGACCGACGGCGCCGAACGGGCCGCGCGTGGGCTGTGGGGGCTGGTGCACGGCCTGGTGGAGCTCGAGCTCGACGGGCTGGTACCGGGTGACGAGCCCGCCGCGACCGAGCAGTACGCCGCGACCCTCCGGGCGGCCGGCCCCGCCATCGTCGGCTCCGCGTCGTCCCCGGTCGCCTGACGCCCGGTCGCCTGACGCCCGGTCCCCCGTCTGGGGCGTCGGCCGACCCGGCGCGGGTGTCAGAGCCGTGTGCCACCGTGGAGCCATGGCCTCCGGGACGAGCTCCGCGGCGCGACGCCGCACGGCGCACGCCGACGCCGCGGTGACCGCGTCCCGTGGTCAGGTGCTGCGGCGGCGCCTGCGGGTGCAGCAGCTCGACCGCCCGCTCTCGTCCTCCCGGGCGGTGACGGACGCGGACGTGCTCGACCTCGGGGTCCAGGACACCGGGCAGGACGGCGCGCTGTGGGCCCTCGCGTGCCGCGGTGTCCCGGTGTCGTCGTCCGACCGGCCAGACGGGCTCGCGCTCGCCTGGACCCTGCGCGGGGCACCGCACGCCTACCGGCGCGCCGACCTGCCCGAGGTGCAGCGCGCCGTCCGGCCGTACTCCGACGCCGACGCCGGCAAGCGCCTCCTGACGGCGAGCACCCCGCTGCGGAAGGCCGGCATCAGCCCGACCGACGCCCTCGAGCACGTCGCCCGGACCATGCGCGACGTCGTGACCGGCCCCCTCGACAAGGGCAGCCTCTCGACCCGGATGACCGCGGAGCTCACCGACCCGTACCTGCGGTGGTGCGAGCCGTGCCACGCGACGCACATGTACGAGATGCCGTTCCGGCTCGCGACGCTGCACGCCGGGCTCGAGCTCGAGCAGGGCAGCTCACCGCCCGTGGTGCGGCGGATCCCCCGGTTCCCCGCCGCACAGGTCGCAACGGTCGCGCGCACCGACGACGCGACGGACGGACGGTGGGATCTCGTCCGGCTCGTGCTGCACCACCTCGGCCCGCTGACGCCGAAGCAGGTGGCGTCCTACCTCGACGCGCCCGTGAAGGACGTCGCGGCCCGCTGGCCCGAGGACGTCGTGCCGGTCTCCGTCGACGGCGGCGCCGCGGTCGACCTGCTCGCGGACGACGTGGACGCCCTCGCCGCGGCGGCGGACCTGCCGACCCGGCCCGTCGTGCGCCTCGTCGGGCCCTACGACGTGTTCCTGCAGGCACGGGACCGCGACGTCCTGATCCCGGACGCCTCGCGGCACAAGGCGCTCTACCAGGCGATCGGCCGGCCCGGGGCTGTGCTCGTCGACGGCGAGGTGGCCGGGACGTGGCGGCCGCGGGCCACGAAGGCCCGGCTGGCGCTCGAGCTCGACGAGTGGGTGCCGTGGGACGCCGGCGTCCGGCGCGCGGTCGCTGCCGAGCACGAGCGGCTCGCGGCGTTCCGGGGCGTCGCAGCAGCCTGACGGAGGCCCCCTCCGTGCGACGGCCCGTCACACCTCGGTCGGCTCGCCCCGCCCGAGCACCAGGAGCCGGCTGGTCGCACCGACGGCCGCGAACCGCTCCTGGACGGCCGACAGCGGGTCGACGAAGTGCGCCCAGTCGGTGTGGTGCACCGGCACGATCGTCGCGAGCGGCAGCAGCGCGGCAGCAGCCGCGGCACGCGGGCCGTCGAGCGTGAGCGGCTCGGCACCGAACCGGCCGACGTTCGCACCGCCCACGAAGAGCACCGCGAGCTCGATCCGGTCGAACCGGCGGGCCACCTGGTCGAGCACGTCGAGCGAGGCGTTGTCGCCCGACACGTACACGGTCCGCTCCCCCGGCGCCTCGAGCACGAACCCGGTGACCGCGCCGCTCAGCGCCTCGGCGCCCTCCGGCCCGTGCCGCGCCGGGACCGCGGTGACGCGGACGTCGTCGCCCAGCACCACCGACTCCCACGGCGCGAGGCCGCGCACGCCGGGGACGCGCGCCGCAGCGTCGGGCGTCGACAGGACGGTGGGGACCGACGGGAGCAGCGCCCGCCCGCTCACGTCCAGGTTGTCGGCGTGCTGGTCGTGCGAGAGCAGCACCGCGTCGAGGTGGCCGATCTCGGTGACGGGCACCGCGGGCCCGATCAGCTTGTGCAAGGTCGTACCGCCCTCGTAGTCCGCCGGGGCGTCGTCGAACGTCGGGTCCGTGAGGAACGTGAGGCCTCCGTAGGTGAACCGCAGCGTCGGTCCGCCGATCCACGTGGCGGTCGTGGTGTGCGCGTGCTCTGTCGTCGTCATGGGCTCCACCTTGCCGCGCAGGTCAGCGTCCTGCCAGTGGCCCGCAGGACACTGATCGCTAGGATCGGGCCATGACTCACATCGTGGCGGTCGTCGCGTTCGAGGGCATCAGCCCGTTCCACCTCGCCGTGCCCTCGGCGGTCTTCACGGCCCGGTACGCCGGCACGCCGCGGCGTCCGTACGAGGTCCTCGTGTGCGCCACCGCCCCCGGGCCGGTGCCGACCAGCGCCGGGTACGACCTGGCGGTGACGCACGGGCTCGACGTCCTGTCGCGGGCGGACACGGTCGTGCTGCCGAGCTGGGACGTCGACCGCGAGCCGCCCGCGCAGCTCGTCGACGCCGTCCGGGCGGCCCACGCCCGCGGGGCCCGGGTCGTCGGCCTGTGCCTCGGGGCGTTCCTCGTCGCTGCCGCCGGCCTCGTCGACGGCCGGGAGGTCGCCACGCACTGGCACGCCGCCGACGAGCTCGCCCGGCGGTACCCGGCCGCCCGGGTGCGCGCCGACGTCCTCTGGAGCGACCACGGAGACGTCATCACCTCCGCAGGTGTCGCCGCGGCGCTCGACTGCTGCCTCCACGTCCTGCGGAGCGACCTCGGGGCCCGGGTCGCCACGGAGGTCGCCCGCTCGCTCGTCCTCGCACCGCACCGCGACGGGTCGCAGGCCCAGTTCATCCCCGTGCCGGTCGCCCCGAACGCCGGTGGCGACCCCGTCGAGGCCGCGATGGCGTGGGCGCAGACGCGCCTCGACGCCCCGGTCGACCTCGACACGTGGGCCGGGGCCGTCCACCTGTCCCGCCGCACGTTCACCCGGCAGTTCCGCGCCCGCACGGGCACCAGCCCGACCCGCTGGCTCCTGCACCAGCGGCTCACCCGCGCACGCGTGCTGCTCGAGACCACCGACGAGCCGGTCGAGACAGTCGCGCGGCGCGCCGGCTTCGGCAGCGCGGTCGCGATGCGCCAGCACTTCGCGGACCGCTTCCGCACGAGCCCGCACCAGCACCGCGCCACGTTCCGCGCGGGCGACGACGTCGCCGTGGACTGAGGCACCGGTACCGGCCTGACCTGCACCAGCGCCGGTCGCCGCACGCGCAGCTGCGCGTGCACCTGCATGGCGGACTGTCGACGACGGCTGGCAGGAATCCCTGCGGTCGATGTCAGTGGTCCCGCCTACTGTGACGGGATGCGCACCCCTGCCTCCCGGACGGTCGAGCCATGAGCCGTCGCGGCTGGATCCTGCTGCTGTCCATGGGCCTCATCTGGGGCGTGCCGTACCTGCTCATCAAGGTCGCCGTCGGCGAGGTGACGCCCGCGACGGTCGTCTTCGTCCGCACCGGCCTCGGCGCGCTGCTCCTGCTGCCGTTCGCCTGGCGGGCCGGCGGGCTGCGCGTGCTCCGCGGCCACTGGCCCGCGGTCGTGGCGTTCGCCGTGCTCGAGCTCGTCGGCCCGTGGATCCTCCTGTCGAACGCGGAGCGCACCCTGTCGAGCTCGCTCACCGGGCTGCTCATCGCCACGGTCCCGATCGCGGCCGTCATCCTCGGCCGCATCGTCGACCGCGAACGGGTCGCCCTCGTGCGCTGGGTCGGCCTGCTCGTGGCCCTGGCCGGCGTCGCCCTGCTGCTCGGCCCCGGCGCCGGAGCGGACGACCCCTGGGCCGTGACCCAGGTGCTCCTCGCCGCGCTCGGCTACGCGACCGCCCCGATGATCGCGGACCGGTACCTGCGCGACGTCCCGGCCATCCCGCTGACGACCGCCTGCCTCGGACTCACGGCGCTGGTGTACCTGCCCGTGGTGCTCCTCACGGGTCCGCACCCCTGGCCCAGCTCCGACGCCGTGCTGTCGCTCGCGCTGCTCGGCGCGCTCTGCACCGCGCTCGCGTTCGTGCTGTTCTTCCGGCTCATCGCCGAGGTCGGCGCCGCGCGCTCGACGCTCGTCGCGTACCTCAACCCCATCGTGGCCGTCGGGCTCGGAGCCCTGATCCTCGGCGAGGAGATCACGGCGGCCGTGATCGTCGCGACGGCGCTCATCCTCGTCGGCTCGGCCGCGGCCTCCCGTCGCGGTGGACCGCGCCGCGCAGCGGTGCCGTCGGGCGAGGCGACGGTCGCGACGAGCGCGCTCGACCCGGCCGAGGACGAGGTCGCGGCCGGGCTCGGTGCGGCACCCGAGGTCGCCGGGATCGACGACCACGCGACGACGCGGCCGAGCTGACCTCAGCCCGGGCCGAACCGGCGCGCCGACGTCGCGGGCCCGGCGAACCATCCGCAGCGGGCACGGCGAACCGGCCGCAGCAGGCACAGCGGGCCGGACCCCGGGTGCGATCCCGGGGTCCAGGCCTCGCGCTACGCCTCGACGACCACCGGGATGATCATCGGGCGGCGGCGGAGCCGGTTGGAGACCCAGCGACCGACGACCCGGCGCATCACCTGCTGCAGCTGGTGGACGTCCGTCGCGCCCGTGAGCGCCGCCTCCTCGAGGGCCCGCGTGAGGTCCGGGAGGATGTCCTCGAACACGTGGTCCTGCTCGGCGAAGCCGCGGGCGTGGATCTGCGGGCCGGCGAGCACCTTCCCGTCGGCGGAGCTCACCACCGCGAAGATCGAGATGAAGCCCTCGTCGCCGAGGATGCGACGGTCCTTGAGCTCGGCCTCGGTGATCCCACCGACGCTGGAGCCGTCCACGTACACGTACCCGCAGGGCACGGCACCGACGATGGACGCCTTCCCGTCGACCAGGTCGACGACCACGCCGTCCTCGGCGAGCACCACGCGGTCGGCGGGCACACCGGTCTGCACGGCGAGCGCCGCGTTGGCGACGAGGTGCCGGACCTCGCCGTGCACGGGCATCACGTTGCGCGGCTTGAGGATGTTGTAGCAGTACAGGAGCTCGCCGGCGCTCGCGTGACCGGAGACGTGGACCTTCGCGTTGCCGGAGTGCACGACCCTGGCGCCGAGCCGGGTCAGCCCGTTGATGACGCGGAACACCGCGTTCTCGTTCCCGGGGATGAGCGACGACGCGAGGATCACGGTGTCGCCGGGGCCCACGGAGACCTTGTGGTCGTTGTTGGCGATCCGCGAGAGCGCCGCCATCGGCTCGCCCTGCGACCCCGTGCACATGAGCACGATCTCGTCGTCGGGGAGCTGGTCGACCTGCTTGAGGTCGATGAGCACGTCCTGCGGGATCTTCAGGTAGCCGAGGTCCGACGCGATGGCCATGTTCCGCACCATCGACCGGCCGACGAGCGCGACCTTCCGCCCGTGCGCGTGCGCGGCGTCGAGCACCTGCTGCACGCGGTGCACGTGCGAGGCGAACGACGCGACGATGATGCGCTTCGCCGAGTCGGCAAACACCCCGTCGAGCACCGGCCCGATGCCACGCTCCTGCGCGACGAACCCGGGCACCTCGGCGTTGGTGGAGTCCACCATGAACAGGTCGACGCCCTGCTCGCCGAGCCGCGCGAACGCCCGCAGGTCGGTGATCCGGCCGTCGAGCGGCAGCTGGTCCATCTTGAAGTCGCCGGTGTGCAGCACGGTGCCGGCGGGGGTGCGCACGGCGACGGCGAGGGCGTCCGGGATGGAGTGGTTCACGGCGACGAACTCGCACTCGAACACGCCGAACCGCTCGGTCTGCCCCTCGCGGACGGCGAGGGTGACCGGTGCGATCCGGTGCTCCTTGAGCTTGGCCTCGACGAACGCGAGCGTCAGCTGCGAGCCGATGAGCGGGATGTCCTTGCGGAGCCGCAGCAGGTACGGCACGGCACCGATGTGGTCCTCGTGGCCGTGCGTGAGCACGATGGCCTCGATGTCGTCCAGGCGGTCCCGGATGTACTCGAAGTCCGGGAGGATCAGGTCGACGCCGGGCTGGTGGTCCTCGGGGAACAGGACGCCGCAGTCGATGACGAGCAGGCGTCCGGCGTATTCGAGGACGGCCATGTTGCGGCCGACCTCGCCGAGCCCTCCCAGTGCGACGATCCGCAGGGCGCCGTCGGCGAGCGCCGGCGGCAGGGTGAGCTCGAAGTGCGGGTGACTCATGGGTCTCCTGGGGTCAGCGGAGCGCGATGTCGAGCAGCCCGGCGGCGCGCAGCCCCGCCCGGATCGTCTCGAGCTCGTCGTCCGAGGCGGCGACGAGCGGCAGGCGCACGGCGCGGGTGGGTAGGTGTCCCGTGATCTCGAGCGCCGCCTTCGCGGCGACGGCCTGGAAGCCGGCCCCGTTGAGGGCGTCGATCGCGGGGATGATCGTGCGGGAGACGCGGAGCGCCTCGGCGGGGTCGCCGTCGCGCCAGGCGCGTGTGACGGCGGCAAGCTGGCCGGCGGCGACGTGGCCGACGACGCTGACGATGCCGACCGCGCCGACCGCGAGGAGCGGCAGGAGCAGGCTGTCGTCGCCCGAGTACCAGGCCAGGCCGGTACGGGTGATCGCCTTCGACGACGCGTACGGGTCGCCCGCGGCGTCCTTCATCGCGACGACCCGCGGGTGCGCCGCGATCTGCTCGATGGTGGCGGGGGCGAGCCGGACGCCGGTGCGGCCGGGCACGTCGTAGAGCATCACGGGGAGGTCGGTCGCGTCGGCGACGGCCTCGAAGTGGCGCAGCACGCCCGGCTGCGACGGCCGGGAGTAGTAGGGGGCGACGACGAGCAGCCCGTGGGCCCCCGCCTCGGCGGCCTGCTCGGCCATCCGGACGGCGTGCGCGGTGTCGTTGGAGCCGGCGCCAGAGAGCACGTACGCCCGGTCGCCGACGGCCTCGACGACGGCCTGCACGATCTCGGCCTTCTCGGGGGCGTGGGTCGTGGACGCCTCCCCCGTGGTGCCGGACAGCACGAGGCCGTCGTTGCCCGCGTCGACGAGGTGCCGGGCGAGGCGGACGGTGGCCTCGAGGTCCACGGCCCCGTCGGTGGTCATCGGCGTGACCATCGCGGTCAGGACGCTCCCGAACGGGCGCGCGGTGTCGGTGACGTGCGGCATGGGGCCACGGTACCGCCCTGCCACCCGCGGCGACGTCGCTGCCCACACGAGCGCGGTGCGCGCCGTCGCTGTTCAGCGGGGTTCAGCGAGGCCCGGCGGGGTTCAGCGAGGCCCGGCGGGGTTCAGCGCGCGACGGGCTCGTACGAGTCGAACCGGAAGCGCAGGCCGTCCGACGAGGTCCGCCAGCCGTCCTCGGGGTCGGACGCGACCCGCCGCCACCGCTCCGGGTCGAGCGGCGGTGCCCACGTGTCCCCCTCGACGGTGGTGTCGACGACCGTCACCTCCACCCGCCCCGCCCGCGCGAGGGTCGCGGCGTACACCGCGCCGCCGCCCATGACCCACGCGTCGCGGTCGCCGACGATCGCGAGCGCCTCGTCCAGACCGCTCACGACGCGCGCACCCGCAGCCTCGAACCCGGGCGTGCGGGACAGCACGATGTTGTCGCGGCCCGGCAGCGGACGGAACCGGGCCGGCAGCGACTCCCACGTCGCCCGGCCCATGATCACGGGATGTCCGTCGGTGAGGGCGCGGAAGCGTGCGAGGTCCTCGGGCAGCCGCCAGGGCAGCGTCCCGTCCCGCCCGATCACGCCGTCCGGCGTCTGCGCCCAGATGAGCCCGAGCATCACACCGCCACCGGCGCCTTGATGCCGGGGTGGTGCTGGTAGCCGACGACCTCGATGTCCTCGTAGGTGTAGTCGAAGATCGACGGCGCCTGGCGCAGCTGCAGCGTCGGCATCGGGAACGGCTCGCGCGACAGCTGCTCGCGGACCTGGTCGACGTGGTTGTCGTAGATGTGGCAGTCGCCACCCGTCCACACGAGGTCGCCGACGTCGTGCCCGGTCTGCTGGGCGACCATGTGCGTGAGCAGCGCGTACGACGCGAGGTTGAACGGGACGCCCAGGAACAGGTCCGCCGAGCGCTGGTACACCTGGCAGGAGAGCCGGCCGTCGGCCACGTAGAACTGGAAGAACGCATGGCACGGCGCGAGCGCCATGGAGGGGATGTCGGCGACGTTCCACGCCGAGACGATGTGCCGTCGGGAGTCGGGGTCGCGACGCAGGTTCTCGACGACCTGGGCGATCTGGTCGACGTGGCCCCCGTCGGGCGTCGGCCAGCTGCGCCACTGCACGCCGTACACCGGCCCGAGGTCGCCGTCGGCGTCGGCCCACTCGTCCCAGATGGTGACGCCGTGGTCCCGGAGCCACGACACGTTCGACTCCCCGCGCAGGAACCAGAGCAGCTCGTACGCGACCGACCGCAGGTGCACCCGCTTCGTCGTCACGAGCGGGAAGCCGGCCGCCAGGTCGAACCGCAGCTGGTGGCCGAACACGCTGCGGGTGCCGGTGCCGGTGCGGTCCGACTTCGGCGTCCCCGTCGCCATCACGAGCCTCAGCAGGTCCTCGTAGGGGGTCTCGACGACGGCGGCGGTCTCAGTCATGGCGCCCAGGATAGGACGCGGCCGACGGCGCGCTGGCGGCGACTCACGGACCGGCGGCCGTTCGGGCGGTGCGACCGGGCGGTGCGCGCCACACTGGGCCGATGACCTCGTCGCTGCCGCCGACCGTCGCCGCCCACGTGCCCACCGGGATCCTCGTCGACGGGTCCTGGCGGTCCGCCCGGAGCGGGCGCACGTTCGAGGTCGCGGACCCGGCCACGACCCAGACGCTGTTCGACGTCGCCGACGGCGGCGAGCAGGACGCGCTCGACGCGCTGGCCGCGGCCGACGGAGCGTCCGCCGAGTGGCGCGCGGTCCCGCCGCGGCAGCGGGCGGAGCTGCTGAGGGCGGTGTTCGAGACGCTCACCGCTCGCACGGAGGACATCGCGGCGCTCATCACGGCCGAGGGCGGCAAGCCGCTCGCGGAGTCGCGCGCGGAGGTCGCGTACGGCGCCGACTACGTCCGGTGGTACTCGGAGCAGGCCGTCCGTCTCGACGGGCTCGCTCGCCGCGCACCGTCGGGCACCAACCACCAGCTCGTGCTGCGTCGCCCCGTCGGGCCCGCTCTGCTCATCACGCCGTGGAACTTCCCGATCGCGATGATCGCCCGCAAGGTCGCCCCGGCCCTGGCCGCCGGCTGCCCCGTCGTCGTCAAGCCCGCGCAGCTCACGCCGCTGACCACCGCGTTCGTCGCCGAGATCATCCGGGCCGAGCTCGTGGACCGCGGGCTCCCGGCGGGCGTCATCAACGTGGTGCCGTCGTCCTCCGCACGGTCGGTGTCGACGCCGCTGCTGGCCGACCCGCGGCTGCGCAAGCTGTCGTTCACGGGGTCGACCGAGGTCGGCGCCGCCCTCCTCAAGCTCGCGTCGGACAACATCCTGCGCACCTCGATGGAGCTGGGCGGCAACGCGCCGTTCCTCGTGTTCGACGACGCGGACCTCGACGCGGCCGTGGAGGGTGCGGTCGCGGCGAAGATGCGCAACGCCGGCCAGACGTGCGTCGCGGCGAACCGCTTCCTCGTGCAGCGCGGGGTCGCCGAGGAGTTCACGACGCGCCTCACCGCGGCGTTCGACCGCCTGGTCGTCGGCCACGGCGCGGACCACGGGACCACGGTCGGCCCGCTCATCGAGCAGGACGCGGTGGACCGGGTCGAGGAGGTCGTCGCCGAGGCCGCCGACGCGGGTGCGCGCGTCCGCACCGGCGGCGACCGGCCCGACCGGCCCGGCTACTTCTACAACCCGACCGTGCTCGACCGCGTCGACCCCGCGCTGCGGCTCGTCACCGAGGAGATCTTCGGCCCCGTGGCGCCCGTCGTGACGTTCGGCTCCGAGGAGGAGGGGGTCGGGCTCGCGAACGGCACGCCCTTCGGCCTGGTCGCCTACGCGTACACCCGTGACGTGGGTCGCGTGATGCGGCTCGCGGAGTCCGTCGAGACGGGCATGCTCGGCGTGAACCGCGGCATGGTCTCGGACGCGAGCGCGCCGTTCGGCGGTGTCAAGGCGTCCGGGCTGGGTCGCGAGGGCGGCGAGGCCGGCATCGAGGAGTACCTCGAGACGACGTACGTGGCGCTCTGACGGGCGGTCCCGGAGCGCGGCGGTCGTCTGCCGCCTGCGCCGGTGTGCGACAGTGGCCCGCGTGACACGGCCCGACGACGACGCGCGGCGCGTGGCCGTCCGGCAGGCGGTGTCGGTGTCCGTCGCGACCGGACTGTACGGGGTGTCGTTCGGTGCGCTGTCCGTCGCGGCCGGCCTGTCGGTCCCGCAGACGGTCGCGCTCAGCCTCCTGATGTTCTCCGGCGGCTCCCAGTTCGCGTTCGTCGGCGTGCTCGGAGCGGGCGGCGCGGCCGGGGCCGCGATCGCGACGGCCGGTCTCCTCGGTGTCCGCAACGGCCTGTACGGACCGCAGGTCTCCCCGCTGCTGCACGCCCGCGGCTGGCGCCGACCGGTCGCGGCCCACCTGACGATCGACGAGTCCACGGCCGTCGCGACCGCCCAGCCGGACCCCGCGGCGGGTCGGGTGGGCTTCTGGTGGACCGGGGTCGGCGTGTTCGTGATGTGGAACGCGTTCACGCTGGCGGGGGCTCTGGTCGGCAACGCGCTCGGCGACCCCCGCCGGTACGGCCTCGACGCAGCAGCCGCCGCCGCGTTCCTCGCCCTCGTCTGGCCCCGCGTGACCGGGCCAGGCGCTCGCGTCGCGCAGCTCGTCTCCGCCGGTGCGGTGCTCGTGGCGCTCGCGGTGACGCCGTTCGTTCCTGCCGGGGTGCCCGTGCTGCTCGCGGCGATCGTCGCGATCGTCGCGGGGATGCTCGTCCGGCCGCCCGACGCGGCCACCGCCGACGCGGACCCGGACGCCGCCGGCTCGGACGGCGCAGCGCCCCGCACCGACCCTCCGGGAGGAACCGCATGAGCACCGCTGTCACGTGGGTCGCGCTCGTGGTCGCCGGCGCGGTGTGCTTCGCCCTGAAGCTCGCCGGTCACCTCGTGCCCGAGCACTGGCTCGCCAAGCCCCGGGTCGCGCGCACGGCTGCGCTCGTCACGGTCGCGCTGCTGTCGGCGCTCGTCGCCGTGCAGGCCGCGACGACCGGCCGCGCGCTCGTGGCCGACGCCCGGCTGCCGGCCCTGGCGGTCGCGGCGGTCGCGCTCGCGCTGAAGGCACCGTTCGTCGTGGTCGTCGTGCTCGCCGCCGTGACGGCTGCGGTGCTGCGCGCGCTGGGCATGCCGTAGCCTCGCCCCGACCGAGACCCGATCCAGACCCGATCCAGACCAGCACGCCACGCCCGACTCCCGGAGATCCCCATGAACCTGTTCCGTGAGTCCGCCGACGTGTCCGTCCGGCCCGCCGTGGCCGGTGACGAGACGGCCGTGGTCCGCATCCAGCTCGACGCATGGCGGCACACGGGCGTGCTCGGCGCGGGCGTGCTGGACCTCGTCGACCCGGCGGCCATGACGGACCAGTGGGCACGGGCCATCGCCGCCCCGCCCTCGAGCGGGTTCCGCGTCCTCGTGGCCTGCCGCGGCGCGGAGGTGGTCGGGTTCGCCTCGGTGGCCCCGGTGCCCGCACCGGAGGGGCGGCCGTTCGACGCCCCCGGCGGCGCGATCCTCGCCCTGGAAGTGGCACCCGAGGCGCAGCAGGGCGGTCACGGCTCGCGGCTGCTCGCCGCGGTCGTCGACCTGCTCCGTCAGGACGGGGCCGACCAGGTGCACACGTGGGTGCTGGACGGTGACGAGGCCCGCGTGCGCTTCCTGGGCGGCGCAGGGCTCGGGCCGGACGGCGGCTCGCGCGACCTCGCGACGGGCACGCTGCCGGACGGGTCGGAGACCACCGTCACCGAGCGGCGCTGGTCCGCGGCGATCTGACGGACGCCCGCAGGCGGACCGTCCCTCGGCCCGTCAGGCCCGGTGCAGGCGGCTCGCGGTGCGCAGCGAGGCGCGTGCCTGCTTGCGGTCCCCCGCGGCGTCGTACGCGAATGCCAGGTGGTACCAGGTCCGCCAGTTCTCCGGCTCGGCCTCGGTGCGGGCCCGGTACTCCTCGAAGGCCTCGCGGGCGACCGCCCGGTCGATGCGCCCGCCTGGCGACCGTGGCAGGTCGTCGACGGGCAGCTCGTCGGCGGCGGCGAGCTCGTCCGCCATGCGCTGCACGTCGATCGCCAGCCACCACTCGCGGGCCAGGAGCCACAGGACGAGGAGCGGCAGCAGCCAGAACGCGAGGCCGAGCACGACGCCGACCGGCTCACCGCTCGTGACGAGCGCGCTGGCCCGCAGCGCGACGAGCCAGACGTACAGGCCGAGCAGGGCCGTCAGCACGACCGCGGCGACGAGCGACGTGCGCCGTACCCGGCGGGAGGAGCCGGCCACGTCAGGCGAGGTCGAGCAGGTGCTCGAGCCCGACGGTCAGCCCGGGCCGCCGGCCCACCTGGCGCACGCCCAGCAGCACGCCGGGCATGAAGCTCACCCGGTCGAACGAGTCGTGCCGGATGGTGAGCTGCTCCCCCGCGTTGCCGAGCAGGATCTCCTCGTGCGCGACGAGGCCCCGCAGCCGGACGGCGTGCACGCGCACCCCGTCGACGTCGGCGCCGCGGGCACCGTCGAGCGTCTGGGTCGTCGCGTCCGGGCTCGGCCCGATCCCGGCCGCCGCACGTGCGGCGGCGATGGCCGCAGCCGTGTGCCGGGCGGTCCCGGACGGCGCGTCGACCTTGTCCGGGTGGTGCAGCTCGACGACCTCGACGGACTCGAACCAGCGGGCCGCCCGCGCGGCGAACGCCATCGCCAGCACGGCGCCGAGCGCGAAGTTCGGGGCCACCAGCACGCCCACGCCCGGCCGGTCGGCCAGGTGGTCGCGCACGCGGGCGAGCGACTCGTCGTCCCAGCCCGTCGTGCCGACGACGACGTGGATCCCCGCGTCGACGAGCGCGTGCACGTTGCCCTCGGTCACCGCCGGCACCGTGAAGTCGACGGCCACCTGCGCGCCCGCGTCGGCGACCACCTGCAGGTCGCCGCCCGCGTCGACCGCGGCGACGAGCTCCAGGTCCGGGGCCGCCTCGACGGCCTGCACGACGGTCGATCCCATGCGGCCCGCCGCGCCCAGCACGGCCACCCTGATGCGCTCGCTCACGAGGAGAAACCCTAACGTCAGGCGGGCACGCCGAGCGCCGCCGCGATCCCGGCCTCGAGCCGGCCCAGCTCGACCGGGCTCAGCCCCGTGAACCGCTCGACCTCACGCGGCGGGTACCCGGCCCGCAGGTACCACCTGATGACGGCGAGCGCGTCGTTCGGCCGGACCGGTCCGGTGCCGACGGCGTCCCGGACGAACGCGGAGAACCGCACCGCGGCCAGGAAGGCCTGCGGCGTGATCCCGACGGCCAGCACGACCTCCCGGTACAGGACCCCGACCGCGAGGTCGGCCTCCCGGGCCAGGTCCGTGGCCCGCACGAGCCCACGCTGGTCGAGCACCGAGCGCAGCACGGGGCCGATCGCGTGCAGCGGCGAGCCGACGACCACGGGCGCGGCGTGCGCGGCCAGCGCGTCGGCGAGCGCTGCCGCCGCGTCGGCGTCGCGACCCTGCTCCAGGGCCCCGGCGCACGCCCGCTCGGTCCCCGTCCCGAGGAGCGGGTCGAGGTCCATCGCGTCGTACGACGGCGCCCGCACCCCCATCCGCGCCAGCGCCACCGGGTCGAGCTGGGCGCCCAGCCGGACCGACGGGCCGCGCTGCTCCCGGACGAACGCACGCTCGGCGAGCCCGCGCACCCCGGTGCCGTCGGAGGTCCGCGCGAGGCTCATCGGGTCGACGTGCTCGCCGGGAGTGCCCACCGCGACGGTGACGAGCCCGTGGCCGTCGGGGAGCAGGACCTCGCGCTCGACCACGCCCTCGGGCACGCGGACGACCCACAGGTGCTCGACGACCCCGCGGGCGGCGGGCGGCGGTGCGAAGCGCCGGTAGACGACCTGGTCGCTGGCCATGCCCCATCATCGCCTGCCGGGGGCCGGCGTGCGTCAAGGTCGTGCGCGACGATACCGATGCACCCTCATGCCACGTCTGCTGCGACCGCCCCGGGCCGCCCCCACCCCGGCCGCGGCCGTCACGTGTGCCGCGCTCGGCACGTTCGCCCTCACGTACGCCCTGCTCTCGTGGAACGACACCCTCGACCAGGCGGCGCAGGGGGACTGGGCATGGCCCCTGGGTCCCGGGGCGATCGCGCGCGCCTCGGCCACCTGGACGGCATGGGTCGCCCTCTGGTGCGTCGTGGCCTGGGTCGTCGGCCGGCGGCACCCGTGGCGGGTACCCGTGCTCTCGGCCGTCGTCGTCGGCGGGTGGACCGTGCTCGCGTGGATCTCGGTGCAGGTGTCGTACCTGGTGACCGGCTGGTACGTCCCCTGGCCCGGACCCGTGCCGGGCACGGCGTACGGCGAACCGGCGGACACCTACCCGTACGAGCTGGCGACGGTGCTGCGACCGGGGGTCGTCACACCCGTCGTCGTCGTCGCGGCCGTCGCCGCCACGTCGTGGCTCGCGCACCGCCGGTCGCGCCGCGAACCGCCCGCCACGGCCGTGACCACCACGGGTGCCCGCCGGACCGCCGTGGCCGTGCTCGTGCTGCCGGTCGTGGCCGCCCTCGTCGCGGGATCGTTGCTCCAGCTGGCTCCCGCCGACGACTACTCGACGACCGGGCAGCGGTGGGTCGCGGTCCTGGTGTCGCCCGCCTTCACCCTCGCGCTCGCGGTGGGCGCCGCGCTCCTGCTCGGCGGCAGCGGACGTGCCGGGTGGGTGCTGCTCGGCCCGGTGTGGCTCGCGTGCGTGGGCCCGCTGGTGCTCCGCTGGTGGTCCGGCGAGGCCGACACCCTGCTGGGCACCACGGCCCTCGGGACGGTCGCGATGGCCCTCGCCGCCGCGGTGCACCCGCTGGCGACGGCGCTCTCACGGCTCGACGAGCCCCGGCCCGACCCGGTCGGGCCGTCAGTCCCCGAACGGGCCGACGCGCACCACTGAGCGAGGACGGGACGCGAGCTCGATCGCGAGCTCCTGCACGTCGGCCGCCGTGACCGCGCGGATCCGCTCCAGGGACTCGTCGACGCTGAGCAGCTCGCCGTGCACCAGCTCCGCCTTGCCGAGCCGGCTCATCCGCGAGCCCGTGTCCTCCATGCCGAGCACCAGCCCGCCGGCCAGCTGGCCGAGCGACCGGTCGAGCTCCGCCTGGGTGATCGGGGCGTCCGCGAGACGCTCCCACTCGGCGACCATCAGGGCGACGACCTCGTCGACCTTGCCGGGCGTGCAGCCCGCGTAGAGCCCGAAGACGCCGGTGTCGGCGTGCCCGGACGCGAACGAGTACGTCGAGTACGCCAGGCCGCGCTTCTCGCGGATCTCCTGGAAGAGCCGCGACGACATGCCGCCGCCGAGCACCGCGTTGAGGACCGACAGCGTGAACCGCCGGGGGTCCGTCGCGGTGAGCGCCGTGCCGCCGACGATGACGTTGGCCTGCTCGGTGTGCCGGCGGATCGTCGTCTCGACGCCCTGGGCCGGGAGACCGGCGGTGCCGGCCGGGGCCGCCGCGCTGGTCGGCAGGCGACGGCCGGTCGGCTCCTGCGCGCCGTCCAGGTCCCAGCCGCCCGTGGTGAGCGCCTCGGCGACCTGCGCGCACAGGGTGTCGTGGTCGACGCTGCCGGCCGCGGTGACGACCAGCGTCGACGGCTTGTAGTGCCAGCGGTAGTGCTGCCAGACGGCGTCGCGCGGCACCGCGCGGATCGTCTCGGGCGTCCCGCCGATCGGCCGGCCGAGCGGGTGCTCGCCGAGCACCACGGCCGTGAACTGCTCGTGGACGACGTCGCTGGGGTCGTCGTCGTTCATCGCGAGCTCTTCGAGGATCACGCCGCGCTCGGTCTCGAGCTCGTCGGTGTCCAGGCGCGCGGAGGTCACCATGTCCGCGATGACGTCGACCGCCATCGGCAGGTCGGTGTCGAGCACCCGCGCGTAGTAGCAGGTGTGCTCCTTGCCGGTGGCGGCGTTGGCCTCTCCCCCGACGGCGTCGAACGCCTCGGCGATGTCCATCGCCGTGCGGCGCGCGGTGCCCTTGAACAGCAGGTGCTCGAGGAAGTGCGTCGATCCGAAGTGGCCCGAGGACTCGTCGCGCGAGCCCACGCCGACCCACGCACCCACCGTGGCGGAGCGCAGGCCGGGCATGCTCTCGGTGAGCACCCGGACCCCGCCGGGCAGGACGGAACGACGCACGAGGGCGTCGCCGTCCTGCCCGACGGCCTGCTCGGCGCCCGGGAAGCCCGGGCGCACGAGCGGCAGGTCCAGCGGCACGTCAGGCGTCGACGGACTCGGGAGCCGGCGTGGCGTCGCCGCCCTCGGCACCCTCGTCGATGACCGCGTGCAGCGACAGCTTGCCGCGCGGGTCGATCTCGCCGATCTCGACCTGGACCTTCTGGCCGATCGAGAGGACGTCCTCGACGTTCTCCACGCGCTTGCCACCGACGAGGCGGCGGATCTGCGAGATGTGGAGCAGACCGTCCTTGCCCGGCGAGAGCGAGACGAACGCACCGAACGTGGTGGTCTTGACGACCGTGCCCACGAAGCGCTCGCCGATCTCGGGCATGTGCGGGTTGGCGATCGCGTTGATCGCCGCCCGCGCGGCCTCCGCCGACGGACCGTCGGTGGCGCCGATGTAGACCGTGCCGTCGTCCTCGATCGAGATGTCGGCGCCGGTCTCCTCCTGGATCTGGTTGATCATCTTGCCCTTCGGGCCGATGACCTCGCCGATCTTGTCGACCGGGACCTTCACCGTGATGACGCGGGGAGCGAACGGGCTCATCTCGTCGGGCACGTCGATCGCCTCGGCGATGACGTCGAGGATCGCCAGGCGAGCCTCCTTGGCCTGCGTCAGCGCGCCGCCGAGCACCGAGGCGGGGATGCCGTCGAGCTTGGTGTCGAGCTGGATGGCCGTGACGAACTCGCGCGTGCCGGCGACCTTGAAGTCCATGTCACCGAACGCGTCCTCGGCACCGAGGATGTCGGTGAGCGCCGCGTAGCGGGTCTCACCGTCCACCGTGTCGGACACGAGGCCCATCGCGATGCCGGCGACCGGGGCGCGCAGCGGCACACCGGCGTTGAGCAGCGACAGCGTCGAGGCGCAGACCGAGCCCATCGACGTCGAGCCGTTGGAGCTCAGCGCCTCGGAGACCTGACGGATCGCGTACGGGAACTCCTCGCGGCTCGGCAGCACGGGCATGAGCGCCCGCTCGGCGAGCGCGCCGTGGCCGATCTCGCGCCGCTTCGGCGAGCCCACGCGGCCCGTCTCACCGGTCGAGTACGGCGGGAAGTTGTAGTTGTGCATGTAGCGCTTGCGCGTCTCCGGGGAGAGCGTGTCGAGCTGCTGCTCCATGCGGAGCATGTTCAGCGTGGTGACACCCAGGATCTGGGTCTCGCCGCGCTCGAAGATCGCCGAGCCGTGCACGCGGGGCAGGACCTCGACCTCGGCCGAGAGCGTGCGGATGTCCCGCAGGCCACGGCCGTCGATGCGGAAGCCGTCCGTGAGGATGCGCTGGCGGATGAGCTTCTTCTGCACCGAGCGGTACGCGGCGGAGAGCTCCTTCTCGCGACCCTCGAACTGCGAGGAGAGCTGCGCGACGACCTCGGCCTTGATCTCGTCCAGGCGGTTCTCGCGGGTCTGCTTGTCCGCGATGCTCAGCGCGTCGCTCAGCGAGGCGGTCGAGGCGGCCTCGACGGCGGCGTACGCGTCGTCCTGGTAGTCGGGGAACGTCGGGAAGACCTGGGTCTCCTTGGCGGCCTTCGCGGCGAGCTCCTGCTGCGCCTCGACGAGCACCTTGATGAACGGCTTCGCGGCCTCGAGGCCCTGGGCGACGATCTCCTCCGTGGGGGCGACGCCACCCTCGAACTTGATGATGTTCCAGGACTTCTCGGGAGCCTCGGCCTCGATCATGGCGATGGCCACGTCGTCGCCGACCACGCGACCGGCGACGACCATGTCGAACGTCGCCCGCTCACGCTCGGAGTAGCGCGGGAACGCGACCCACTGGCCGTCGACGAGCGCGATGCGCACGCCACCGACGGGGCCGGAGAACGGCAGGCCCGACAGCTGCGTCGAGATCGACGCGGCGTTGATGGCGAGCGTGTCGTACGCGTCGTCCGGGTGGATCGACAGCACGGTGATGACGACCTGGACCTCGTTGCGCAGGCCCTTGACGAACAGGGGGCGCAGCGGACGGTCGATGAGACGGCACGCGAGGATGGCCTCGGTGCTGGGACGACCCTCGCGACGGAAGAACGAGCCGGGGATCTTGCCGGCCGCGTACTGCCGCTCCTCGACGTCGATCGTCAGCGGGAAGAAGTCGAACTGGTCCTTGGGGTGCTTGCCGGCCGTCGTGGCGGCGAGCAGCGTGGTCTCGCCGTCCAGGTAGGCGACGGCGGAGCCGGCGGCCTGACGGGCGATACGGCCGGTCTCGAAGCGGACGGTGCGGGTGCCGAAGCGACCGTTGTCGATCACGGCCTCGGCGAACTGGATCTCGGGACCCTCCACGGGTGCCCTCCTTGTCCTCGAAGGCGCCGGCCGGCCGCGGCGGTCTTCGATCGAGACCCCCGGACCCTTGCGGGTTCCGGAGGCCACTACCGAGGACCGGACGAGCGGGTCGGCGCGGTTGATGGTGCGGTGGTGCGTGTTTCAGCTGCGGTGCGTGCGGCCCGGTGCGGGCTCCACGCGGAACCAGCCCGGACCCGACCTCGGGTCCGGGCTGGTCCGGATGATCAACGGCGCAGGCCGAGCCGCTCGATGAGGCTGCGGTAGCGGTTGATGTCGACCTTCTGGAGGTAACCCAGCAGGCGACGACGCTGGCCGACGAGCAGCAGCAGGCCGCGACGGCTGTGGTGGTCGTGCTTGTGGGTCTTGAGGTGCTCCGTGAGGTCCTTGATGCGCTGCGTGAGCATCGCGATCTGGACCTCCGGCGAACCGGTGTCACCCTCGTGGGTGGCGTACTCGGTCATGATGGACTGCTTGACGGCACTTTCGAGCGGCACGGTTCTCCAGGTTGTCTCGTTGCGCGGTGCTCCGGGGCATGTCCACCCGGGCTCTCTCGTTCCGCGGCCGTTCGTACGGCGACCACAGACTATCAGGCGGCGGGCGCTCCCCCGGCATCGGCCTCGTGGGACGCCCCGCCCGCGGCGTCGTCGGAAGGTGCTGCTGCGACGCCGTCGAGCACGTCCCGTACGCGCGACACGTCCTCGTGCATGCGGACCAGGAGCTCGTCGACGGAGTCGAACCGCAGCGTCGGGCGGAGCCGCTCGACGAGCTCGAGGACCACCTGCTGGTCGTACAGGTCGAGGTCCGTGCGGTCCAGGACGTACGCCTCGACCCGGCGCTCGTGCCCGTCGAACGTCGGGTTGGTGCCGATGGACACCGCGGCCGGCAGCACCGTGTCGGCCTCGCCGACCTCGACCGGCGTGCCGTCGGTGTGCCGGGTGCGTCGCAGCCAGCCCGCGTACACGCCGTCGGCGGGCACCATGCCCGTGAGGTCCGCGCCGAGGTTCGCCGTCGGGAAGCCCAGCTCGCGCCCGCGCGCGTCACCGTGCACGACGGTGCCGCGCACCCGGTGCGGCCGCCCGAGCACGCGTGCGGCCTGCACCACGTCGCCCGCGTCGAGCAGCTCGCGCACCCAGGTCGACGACCAGCGACGGCGCAGCGGGTCGGCCGCCTGGTCCTCGGCGCTGCCGGGGTCGGCAGCCCGCGCCGGTGCGACGTCCTCGATGACCTCGACGTCGAACCCGTACCGACGGCCGAGCTCGACCATCGTCGCGAGGTCACCGGAGTTCGCCCAGCCGAACCGCACGTCCCGGCCGACCACCACGGTCCGCGCACGGAGCCCGTCGACCAGGTAGCGGCGGACGAACTCCTCGGGCGACTGCCGGGCGAAGTCGAGCGTGTAGTCGAGCATGAGCACCGCGTCGAGGCCGGTGAGCGCGAGCAGCTCGAGACGGTCCTCGTCGCCGGTCAGCAGCGGAGGTGCCGTCTCGGGCCGGTGCACCTGCAGCGGATGAGGGCTGAAGGTGACCGCGACCGACCGCGCACCGACCGCACGGGCGTCCGCGCACATGCGCGTCAGGACGCTCGCGTGCCCCCGGTGCACCCCGTCGAAGTTGCCGATGGTCACCACCGACGGGCCGAAGCCCGACGGGACGTCGGCGAGATCGTTCCAGCGCAGCACACGAGGATCATGCCACCCGTCCGGCCGCACCCCCGCCCTCGTCCGGACCGTCGGGCGCGCAGCAGGCGTGCGCGCGGGGCGCGACGACGCCCCCGCCGTCGTGCCGGCGGGGGCGTCGTCGTGCCCGGTCAGGCGCCCGGCGTCACCGCTGCCAGGGCAGGACGACCGTCATCGACGCGGCCCGCGTGCTCGCGCTGCCGGCCGGGTTGGTGAACACGGCCCGGTACTCGGTGCCGAGGCCGAGCAGCGTGGCGGGCACCGTGAGGGTCGTCCTCGTCGCGCCGGGGATCGTCACCCACCCGCTGCCGAACCAGCGGACCTGCCACTTCACGGTCGGCGTCGGGTAGCCGCTCGCCGCCGCCGTGTACGTGAGGGTCGCGCCGAGCCTGCCCCGGGCGTCCGCCGGCTGCTTCGTGATCGACGGCTTCACCGGGGCGACCGTGAGCGCAGCCTCCGACGTCGCCACCGAGCCCGCGGCGTTCGCGAAGACCGCCCGGTAGTGCGCGCCGTCCAGCGCCGCGGTCGCGGTCACGGTGAGCGACCTGCTCGTCGCGCCCCGCACGTCCTCCCAGCCGCCCGTCGTCCGCACCTGCCACTGGACGGTCGGGTCGGGCGTGCCCGACGCCGCTGCGGTGAACGTCGCCGTCGCCCCGAGCGCGACCCGCGCGTCCGTCGGCTGCTGCGTGACCGCAGGTGCGACCTGCACGGGCCTGCCGGCGTCCGCGAGGAACGACGCGACCCACGAGATCGCCGACTGCCAGTTCACGGCGACCTCGTTGGTCGACCACGCGCCGATCTCGTCGATGTAGCACGCGGACGGCGCGCAGCCGGCGGGGAACGCGGCCTGGGTGGTGGGGTCCCACGTGCCGGTCTGCGAGTTCGGACCGCCCGCGAGCGACCCGACGGGCGGACTCGGCAGGGACGGGTCGAGCTCGTGGGCCCACCAGCGGTTGTGCTGCTGGTGGGAGGCCACCTCGCCCCAGCCCGTCACATAGGACTGGTTGAGCGCGTTGCGGCCGAGCAGGTAGTCGACGCCCTCGAGCACCGAGGTGCGGTACGTCTCGTCGCCCGTGAGGTCGAACGCCGTCCCCACGACGACCAGGTTGTTCGCGACCTGCGAGCTCGATCCCCAGACGTACTGGCCCGCGGGCGAGTACACCGAGCCCCACGGCTGGTCCGCCTGGCTCGCGACGTAGCCGTCGGCGCCCGCGACGACCGAGGCCTTGACGTCGTCGAGACCCGGCAGGTGGTTGGGCACGGTGGCCAGGTCGAGGCGGCCGACCGCGGCCGTGCTCCCCCAGCCGAAGCCGTCCGGCGTGAACACGTCGGCGGTGTGCAGCGGGCTGTCGAGCACCGCCTGCTCGTAGGCGTCCTCCCCGGTGGTGAGGAACAGCTCCGCGGCGGCCCAGTAGAACTCGTCCCGCACGTCGGCGTCCGAGTAGGCGCCGCCACCGTCCGCGCCGGCGGCGTCGGGGGCGTACACGGCCGGGTGCGCGACCGCTGCCGCGTAGGTGGACCGGGCCGCGGCGAGGAGCGCGTCCGCGAACTCCGGGTCGTACTCGCGGAACAGCCGTGAGCCCTGGGCCGCGACGGCCGCGACGTTGAGCGTCGCCGCGGTGGACGGCCGGGCCAGGGAGCGCGGCTGCGCGTCGTCGGACGGGAGCAGCGGGAGGCCGGTCCAGCCCTCGTCGTGCACCTTGTGGTGGACCATGCCGGCGTACTCGCCGGACGGGGCGACCATCTTCAGCATCCACTCGAGCTCCCAGCGTGCCTCGTCGAGCACGTCGGGCACGTCGTCGCCGTGCTCCGGGATCGCGAGGGTGCCGTCCGCGAGCGCCCCGGCGGTGGCGGAGGCGGCGTGCTGCGACCGCTCGTACGTCCCGAGCAGCTGGGCGACCGCGATGCCGCCGTTGACGACGTACTTGCCGTGGTCGCCGGCGTCGTACCAGCCTCCCGACACGTCGAGCCGGTAGTCGCACGTCCAGCCGTCGTAGTAGTCGCGCGGGCCGATGCAGGGCACGTCCGTGTCGCCCTGGTTGGGTGCGACGCCGACGTGGCCGGCGGGCCGGGCGTAGGCCTCGCCGCCGATCGCACCGTCGATCTCGATGCCCGAGCGGGCCAGGTAGAAGTAGTCGAGCGTGTCGTAGCGCAGCTGCTCGTAGAGGTCCGCGTCGATGTCGAACGGTCGGCTCGTCTCGCCGTCGGCGACGAGCGTGAAGCCCGCTCCTGTCGCGGTCACGTCGGAGAAGTCGATCGTCTGGACGGTCAGGCGCGAGGAGGCGTCGGGGCCGGACGGGGTCGCGTCGCCGTCGGCCACCACGGCACCGTCGGCGTCGCGCAGCTCCCACGGGACCGGCGTGGTCGCGTCGGTGACGAGCGTGGCGCCCTTGGGGCCGTCCGGCAGGTAGCCGACCTGGTTGACGCGCACGCGAGGGCCGGTGTCGGGCTCGTACGCCGGCGGCGGGGTGGCCGACGTGGTGAGCGAGACGTCCGAGATGCAGAACGTGTACGCCGTCGACTTGCCGAGGTGGAACGCGAGCTGTCCGGGAGCCGTGCCGTCCGCGGGGAACGTCAGGCCCGCGGTGAACGGGTACTCGTGGGCGGCGGCGTCCGTCGTCAGGGGCACCGCGGGCTGGTCGAGGACCGTCCGGTAGGCGCCCCCGCCCTCGCCGACGAGCACCCGCACGGGAGTCGCCGGGCTGCTGCTCGCCGTGAACGACAGGACGTAGTTCTGCCCCTCCTCGATCGGCAGCCCGTTGAAGACGAGCCCGGCGTCCCACGGGTTCACCTGACCGCCCGGGAGGTCCACGCACATCCGGCCGTCGGCGAACACCGGGTCGCTCGTGCCGTACAGCGACCACGGCCCCAGGGACTCGGCGAACGAGGTGTGCGGCAGCAGCTCGGACTCGGAGGACAGCGACACGTCGTCGAGGCAGAACGTCCACGCGTCGGCGCTGAACCCGCCGAGCTGGAACGCGATCTGGCCGCGCGGGTCGCCCTCGGCGCTCTCCGCGGGGTACGTCGCACCTGCCGTGAACGCGTACGACGTGGCGGTCGGCTCGGCGGTGAGCGCCGGGCTCTTGTCGAGGACCGTCCCGTACGGCGCGCCGTCCTGGCCGACGAGGGCCCGGATCGTCACGTCGGTGCTGGCCGACGCGGTGAAGCCGAGCGTGTAGGTGGTGCCCTCGTCGATCGCGACACCGTTGAGCACCACGCCCACGCCGTACTGGCTCGAGCCGGCGGGCACGTCGACGCAGAGGGCGCCGCTGCTCGTGTCGAGCGGGCCGTCGGTGCCGTACGCGACCCAGCCCTCGGCACCCGACTCGAAGGTCCCCTCGCCGATCGGCGAGGCCGCGGCGACCGGTCCGACGGTGGCGAGCGTGAGCGCGGCGGCTGCGAGGACCGCCGCCGTCGCCCCGCCCCACCTCCGTCCCGCTGGTCGACCCTGCCCGTTCGCGTGCGGTGCGGTGCGAGAAGCCACGTCGTCTCCCTCGGTCGGGACCCACTGCCCTGTGAGCCACCTGTGGAACCGCGGGCAGGCTATGGGACCGGTCACCCCGGTGGGACCCGTCCGAATCGATTCGGTCGGATCGATTCGCCCAGCTCTCCGGCGGCGAACGAAGGTCGGACGAGCGTTCCCCGTCGCCGACGTCGTCCCCGACGAGGAGGAGATCCGCGGCCCGGCTAGGCGGGCGCGAACACGAGTGTCGGGCGCACGTGGGGTCCGCGCGCCTCGACCAGCGCCACGAGGTCGCCGTCGGGGGCGATCGCGGCGGCCAGCCCCGACGACGCATCGGGTACGAGGGCGATGGACTGCCCGTACGACAGTGCACGCGCCTCGTCGGCCGTGAGCTCGCGGACCGGGAACGTCGCGCGTGCCGCGTCGGCGAGCGGGAGCACGGTCAGCGGCACGTCGTCGGGCGTGTCGGCGAGCTCCTCGAGCGTGCGGGCACCCTCCAGGTGGTACCCGCCGACCCGCGTCCGCCGGAGTGCCGTCAGGTGGCCGCCGACACCGAGCGCCTCCCCGAGGTCCCGGGCGAGTGCCCGCACGTACGTGCCCGACGAGCACACCACCGTGACGTCGACGTCCGCGGCGGGCGTGCCGTCCGGGCCCGTGACGTGACGGAGGTCGCCCACGTCGAACCGCGAGACGGTGACCTCCCGGGCGGCGAGCTCGACGGTCTCCCCCGCCCGGACGCGTGCGTAGGCCCGCTGCCCGTCGACCTTGATCGCCGACACCGCGCTCGGGACCTGGGAGATCGTGCCTGTCAGCGAGACGGCCGCGTCCTGAACGGTGGCCCGCGTCACCGCCGACGCGTCGACGACGTCGAGCGTCTCGCCCTCGGCGTCCTCCGTCGTGGTCGTCACCCCGAGCCGGATCGTCGCCAGGTACTCCTTGTCGGCACCGACGACGTAGGTCAGCAGACGGGTCGCCCGGCCGATGCCGACCACGAGGACGCCGGTGGCCATCGGGTCGAGCGTGCCAGCGTGGCCGACCTTGCGCGTGCCGGCGAGCCGGCGCATCCGCGCGACGACGTCGTGGCTCGTCCAGCCCTGGGGCTTGTCGACGACCACCACGCCGTCGGGCGCGGTCGGCCGGCGCGGCTGGTCGGTGCGCGCGCGAGGGGCGCCCGTCACGCGTTCCGCTCCTCGATCGCCTGGATCGTGCACGCCACCAGTGCGTCCATGCCGGCGTCCTCGCCGGTGTGGTCGCTCGCGCCGACCGCGAGCAGGACGTTGATGAGCATGCCCTGGGCAACGAACTGACGTGCCGTGTCCTCGTCGGCGCCGGAGGCGTCGCGGAACAGCCGGAACGCCTCGCCCAGCGTGTGCCGCGCGATGCGGCCGACCTCGTCGTCGGTGCCCGCGATGAAGCCGTGCATCAGCAGCAGCAGGAGCTCACGGTCGGCCAGGAGCCCGACGTACGCGTCGCCCATCCGCTTGCCCGCGTCGGGCCCGGGCTCGACGGTCCGGAGCGCGGCGAGGACCTGGGCGCTGGCCTGGCGGTAGGTCTCGACGAAGAGCTCGCGCTTGGAGCCGAACAGGCGCACGACGTACGGCTGGGACACACCGGCGGCACGGGCGACCTCGTCCGTGCTGGCGGTGTAGCCGCGCGCGGAGAAGACGGTCCGGGCGGCGGCGAGGATCTGGTCCCGCCGGGCGGCGCCGGTCATGCGCTGGGCCACGACAGGTTCGGCGACCACGTTCTGCTGCGACATGTTGACAGGTTATCAGCCGATGCCTACGGTCGCTCTTGTTAGTAATCACTCAATGCCAACAAGGAGCCACCGTGACCCTCGCGCCCTCCGCCCCACCGTCGTCGGCCGTCACGTCGGCCGGCACAGCCGCGCCCGGCCGGGTCCGGAACCGTCGCACCGTCCCCGTCGCCGTGGCGCTCGTCGCGGCGTCGCTCCCGATGTTCATGGCGACGCTCGACAACCTCGTCATGACGACCGCGCTGCCCGTCCTGCGCACCGAGCTGTCGGCCTCGCTCGAGCAGCTGCAGTGGATGGTGAACGCCTACACGCTCTCGTTCGCGAGCCTGATGATCGCCGCCGCCACGCTCGGCGACCGCTTCGGCCGCCGTCGGGTCTTTGTCCTCGGGATCACCGTCTTCGCCCTCGCCTCCATCGCGTCCGCCCTGTCGACGAGCGCGGAGATGCTCATCGCCGCCCGCACGCTGCAGGGCGCCGGGGCCGCCGCCGTCATGCCGCTGTCCCTGACCCTGCTCGCCGGTGCCGTCCCGGTCGCCCGGCGCGCCATGGCCATCGGCATCTGGGGCGCCGTGTCCGGCCTCGGCGTCGCGCTCGGGCCGGTGATCGGCGGCGCCGTCGTCGAGGGCATCTCGTGGGAGGCGATCTTCTGGATCAACGTCCCCGTCGCCGTCGTCGCGATCCCGCTCGTGCTCTGGGCGCTCCCCGAGTCCCACGGGCGCCGGCAGCGGCTCGACCTGCTCGGGCTCCTGCTCGCCGGCACCGGCGTCCTCGCGCTCGTCTGGGCGATCATCCGCGGCAACGACGACGGCTGGAGCTCGGCCCGGGTGGTCGGCGGCCTCGTGCTCGCCGCCGCGCTGCTCGTCGGGTTCGTGCTGCGCGAGCAGCGCACCGACCACCCGCTCGTCCCGCTGCGCCTGTTCCGCGTCCGCTCGTTCAGCATCGCCAACGCCACCGCGCTCACCTTCTCCATCGGCGTGTTCGGCGTCGTGTTCCTGCTCTCGCAGTTCCTGCAGATCGGGCTCGGGTACACCCCGCTGCAGGCCGGGATCCGCACGCTGCCGTGGACGGCCGCACCCATGGTCGTCGCGCCGATCGCCGGCATGCTCGCCCCCAAGGTGGGCGTCCGGCCGCTGCTCAGCATGGGTCTCGCCCTGCAGGCCGCCGGGCTCCTCTGGCAGGGCGTCCTCGTCGGGCAGGGCGGTGTCGTGTACGCCGACCTGGTCCCCGGGCTCGCGCTCGCCGGCATCGGCATGGGCCTGACGTTCGCCCCGTCCGCGACCGCGGTCCTCGCCGACATGGCACCCGACGACCACGGCACCGCGAGCTCGGTCAACGCGACCATCCGGGAGATCGGCGGGGCGCTGGGCATCGCCGTCCTCGTCGCGGTGTTCCAGGCCGCGGGCGGGTCCCTGACCCCCGAGGGCTACGCGGCCGGGCTCGAGCCCGCGGCGTACGTCGCGGCGGCGATCGTCGGGCTCGGGGCGGTCGTCACGCTGGCGATGCCCCGGTCCACCGGACGTGCGGTGCGCACCACCGACGTCTGACCGGAGCGACGACGGAGCCCCGCGGACCGTGCAGGTCCGCGGGGCTCCCCCGTGCGTGCGGGTCGTACCGGGCGCGCGCGCCGAGACCGTCAGGCCTCGGCGGCGTCCTCGTCCTCGTCCGGGTGCCGGTACGGGTCCGCGTCGCCGGCGTAGTTCGCCTGGGCGGCGAGCGCAGCCACCTCGGCGTCCCGGCGTGCCGCCTCGATCAGCGCGGCGTCCAGATGTGCGGCCGTCTCGGGCACCGCGTCGAGGTGGAACGCGAGCGTCGGCGTGAGCCGGATGCCCGTCTGCTTGCCGACCTCGGACCGGATGATGCCCTTCGCGCTCTCCAGCGCCTTCGCGCTGTCCGAGCGGGCCTCGTCGTCGCCGTAGACCGTGTAGAACACGTCCGCGTGCTGCAGGTCGCCCGTGACGCGGACGTCCGTGACCGTGACGAACCCGAGGCGAGGGTCCTTGACGCGGGTGTCGAGCATCTGCGCGACGACCTGCTGGATGCGCTCCGCGAGCTTGCGGGCGCGTGCGGTGTCAGCCATCTGAACCGTCCTTCCTTCCGTGGTGACGCCGCGGGGCGGGCAAGGTCGATGCCTCACCCGCCCCGCGGTCAGCCGACCGGGATCAGGCGCGAGGCTTCTCGCGCATCTCCCAGGTCTCGATGACGTCCTCGGTCTGCAGGTCGTTGAACGACCCCAGCCCGATACCGCACTCGAAGCCCTCGCGGACCTCGGTCGCGTCGTCCTTGAACCGCTTGAGCGACTCGATCGTCAGGTTGTCCCCGATGACCTTGCCCCCGCGCAGCACGCGCGCCTTCGTGTTCCGGCGGATGAGGCCGGACCGCACGATCGAGCCCGCGATGTTGCCGAACTTGGAGGAGCGGAACACCTCGCGGATCTCCGCGGAGCCGAGCTGCACCTCCTCGTACTCCGGCTTGAGCATGCCCTTGAGGGCCGCCTCGACGTCGTCGATCGCCTGGTAGATGACCGAGTAGAAGCGCACGTCGACGCCCTCGCGGTCGGCGAGCTCCTCGACGCGCTCCGCGTACTTGACGTTGAACCCGATGATGATGGCCGAGTCGACCGTCGCCAGGTTGACGTCGTTCTGCGTGATAGCGCCGACGCCGCGGTGGATGACCCGCAGCTCGACCTCGTCGCCCACGTCGATCTTGAGCAGCGCGTCCTCGAGCGCCTCGACGGCACCCGACACGTCGCCCTTGAGGACCAGGTTGAGGGTCTCGACCTTGCCCTGGGCCAGCGCCTGCGTGAAGTCCTCGAGGCTGACGCGCTTGCGGCGCTTGGCCAGGAGGGCGGCCCGCTCGGCGGCCTCGCGCTTCTCGGCGATCTGCCGCGCCGTGCGCTCCTCGGGAGCGACGAGCAGCGTGTCACCGGCGCTCGGCACCGACGCCAGGCCGAGGACCTGGACCGGACGGGCCGGCCCCGCCTCGGTGACGGCCGCACCGTGCTCGTCGAACATCGCCCGGACGCGGCCGTGGGCCGTGCCCGCGACGATCGCGTCGCCGACGCGCAGCGTGCCCGACTGGACCAGCACCGTCGCGACGGCACCGCGGCCCTTGTCGAGGTTCGCCTCGATGGCGACACCACGCGCGTCCTTGTCGGGGTTGGCCCGCAGGTCGAGCGCCGCGTCGGCCGTCAGGAGGACGGCCTCGAGGAGCTGGTCGATGCCCTGGTTCTGCTTCGCCGAGACGTCGACGAACATCGTGTCGCCGCCGTACTCCTCGGCCACCAGGTTGTACTCGGTGAGCTGCTGACGGATCTTGGCGGGGTTGGCCCCCTCCTTGTCCACCTTGTTGACCGCGACCACGATCGGCACGCCGGCCGCCTGGGCGTGGTTGAGCGCCTCGATCGTCTGGGGCATCACGCCGTCGTCCGCCGCGACCACGAGGATCGCGATGTCGGTGACCTGCGCACCACGGGCACGCATGGCGGTGAACGCCTCGTGGCCCGGGGTGTCGATGAACGTGATGGCCCGGTCGATGCCCTCGTGCTCCGTGCGCACCTGGTAGGCACCGATGTGCTGGGTGATCCCACCGGCTTCGCCGGCCACCACGTCCGTCTGGCGGATGGCGTCGAGGAGCTTGGTCTTGCCGTGGTCGACGTGACCCATGACGGTGACGACCGGCGGGCGCGCCTGCAGGTCGTCGTCGCCCTCGGCCTCGAGCTCGGCGTCCAGGTCGATGTCGAAGGCCCCGAGCAGCTCGCGGTCCTCCTCCTCGGCCGACACCATCTCGATGACGTAGCCCAGCTCCTGGGCCAGCGTGCCGAACGTGTCCTCGTCGAGCGACTGCGTCGCGGTGGCCATCTCACCGAGGTGGAACAGCACCGTGACGAGCGACGCCGGGTTCGCGTCGATCTTGTCGGCGAAGTCGTTCAGCGACGAGCCGTGCCGCAGACGGACGACCGTGGAGCCGTTGCCGCGGGGGACGCTGACGCCGCCGAGCGACGGCGCCTGCATCTGCTCGAACTCCTGGCGCTTCGCACGCTTCGACTTGCGGCCGCGGACGGGACGACCGCCCGCACGACCGAAGGCACCCTGCGTGCTGCCGCGACCGGCACCACCGGGACGACCGCCGCCGCCACCGGGACGACCGGCGAAGCCGCCGCCGCCGCCGGGAGCACCGCCGGCGCCGGGGGCGCCACCGCCGCCGGGACGACCGCCGAAGCCGCCACGACCGCCGCCTGCGCCGCCACCGGGACGACCCGGACCGGCCGGGCGCTCGCCGGGACGACCGACACCGCTCGAGGTGCGGCCCGGCATCATGCCGGGGTTGGGACGCGGACCGCCGGGACGGGGACCGCCCGGACGGGGACCGCCGGGACGCTCGCCCGCCGCGGCCGCCGGAGCGCCCTCGGGCGCGGGACGACGGTCGCCGGGACGCGGCATGCCCTGGGACGGCGCGAACGGGTTGTTCCCCGGACGCGGACCGCCGGGACGCGGACCACCCGGACGCTCACCCTGGCGGGGCATGCCCTGCGACGGTGCGAACGGGTTGTTACCCGGACGCGCGGCGGGCCGCGGCGCGGGGCGGGTACCTGCTGCGGAGGTGGACGCCTGCGCGGCGGCAGGAGCCTGCGCGGCGGCCGGGGCCGGGCGTGCGGGCGCCGGACGTGCCGGGGCGGGGGCGGCCGGGGCCGGCGCTGCGGGAGCGGCGGCGGCCGGGGCCGAGACGGCCGGGGCCGGCGCAGCGGCCGGAGCCGGTGCTGGGGCAGGGGCCGGGGCGGCGGGCGGGGCCGCAGCAGGAGCCGCGGGCGCGGCCGGTGCCGGTGCCGGGGCAGGCGCCGGACGAGCCGGTGCCTTGGGGGCGGGCGTCGCGGCGGAGCCGCCACCCACCGGGTACGTGTCGCGCAGCTTGCGCACGACGGGCGGCTCGATGGTCGAGCTCGCCGAACGGACGAACTCACCGAGCTCGTTCAGCTTGGTCATGATGGTCTTGCTGTCGACCCCGAGCTCCTTGGCGAGCTCGTAGACGCGGACCTTGGCCACATCTCTCCCTGTCTCGGTCCGCCCGGACAGGGTCGGACCGTCGTTAGTGCGAGGTACTCATCGCTGGGTACTCATCGGTGCGTGCTCATCGGGAAGCCATCGGCCCTAGACCCGCTTTCCGTCTCGACGATCTGTCTCGTCACCGGGAGGACCCGGTGACGTCGTGCTGTGCATGCCCCTCGACGTGCCGGCGGACCGCGTCCGTCCCGGGCGACCCCTGCGTCCGCAGGGCCCGCCCGAACGCACGTCGACGTTCGGCGAGCTCGAAGCATGTGATGTCGGGGTGCAGCCACGCTCCCCGTCCCGGCATCGAGCGGCGCACGTCCACGACCAGCGCGGGAGCTCCCGTACCGTCCGCTGACACGACCACCCTCAGCAGGGCCGACCTCGGGCCGGCGACTCGGCACCCTACGCACGTGCGCACCGGACCCTGAGCACCCGGGGCGACCGGCGTGCCTGCTGGCACGACGAGATCGCTCGAGGGGTCGGGGGTCCGCCTGGACGGCGAGGAGCGCCGGGCGTCCGGCCCAGCCGCCGCAAGTCTACCGCGTCGGGTCACCGCTCGGGACCGGACGTGTCCTCCGTCACGGGAGCCACGTGCTCACGAGCCCCGGCGCCGGCGCCGGCTCCGTCGCCGTTCCCGTCGGCCGTCTCGGCGTCCGAGCGGATGTCGATGCGCCACCCCGTCAGCTTCGCGGCGAGGCGGGCGTTCTGCCCCTCCTTGCCGATCGCGAGCGACAGCTGGTAGTCGGGCACCACCACGCGGGCGGCCCGCGCCTCGGGGTCGACGACCGTCACGGACAGCACCCGCGCGGGCGACAGGGCGTGCGCCACCATCTCCGCGGGGTCGTCGGCGTGGTCGACGATGTCGATCTTCTCGCCGTGCAGCTCCGCCATGACCGCCCGCACACGACCACCCATCGGGCCGATGCAGGCACCCTTCGCGTTGACGCCCGCAACCGTCGCCCGGACCGCCATCTTGGTGCGGTGGCCCGCCTCGCGGGCGATCGCGGTGATCTCGACCGTGCCGTCGGCCACCTCGGGGACCTCGAGCGCGAACAGCTTGCGCACGAGGTTCGGGTGCGTGCGGGACAGCGTCACCTGCGGGCCACGAGGACCGCGGGCGACCTCCAGCACGTACCCCCGGATGCGGTCGCCGTGCACGTACTCCTCCCCCGGCACCTGCTCGTGCGCCGGCAGGACGGCCTCCGTGCCGCCCACGTCGACGAGCACCGTGCGCGGGTCGCGCCCCTGCTGGATGACACCGCCGAGGACCTCGCCCTCCTTGCCGCGGAACTGGCCGAGCACCTGGTCGTCCTCGGCGTCCCGCAGACGCTGCACGATGACCTGGCGGGCCGTGGCGGTCGCGATGCGGCCGAAGCCGGCGGGGGTGTCGTCGAACTCGGGGGTGTCGACACCCGTGGGGTGGCCGTCCTCGTCGACCGGTGCGGGCTCGCGGGCCCAGACGGTCACGTGCCCGGACCGGCGGTCCACCTCGACCCGTGCCCGCTGGGACGCGCCCGGCGTCCGGTGGTACGCGGAGAGCAGGGCCTGCTCGATCGCGGAGACCAGCACGTCGAGGCTGATCTCCCGCTCCCGCTCGAGCAGCCGCAACGCCTGCATGTCGATGTCCATGTCAGCTCTCCTGTCCGGCGGAGCCGGCCTCGTCGTCGTGCACAGGTTCGACCTCGTCGTCCACCGGACCCAGCCCGCTCAGGTCCACCTCGACCTGGCCGTCGCGCACGCCCGCGAGCGGGACGTGCACCGGGTCGCCGAGCTTGGGGCGCCGACCCTTCTGGCCCGGCGTCACGGGGACCACGACGAGCGTCCCGCCACCGTCGCCCTCGGGCTCGACGTCCGTGAGGCGCCCGACCAGCGTGCCGCCGTCGACGAGCCGCAGGGTCACCGCACGGCCGACGGCGCGCACGAAGTGGCGGCGCTGCGTCAGCGGGCGCGACACCCCGGGGCTCGACACCTCGAGGGTGTACTCCCCCGCGATCACGTCGTGGGCGTCCAGCGCGTCGGAGATCGCCCGGGTGGCGTCGCCGACCCGGTCGAGGTCGAGCTCGCCCTCGTCGTCCTCACGGAGGTCCACGACCACCCGGACCACCGAACGGGCACCTGCCCGCGTCACGACGACGTCCTCGAGCACGAGCCCGGCCGACACGACCGCGGGCGCGACGACCTCCCGGACCCGCTGCGCGGGTGCTGGCGCGACCATGTCCGTCTCCTGTCGGCTCGAGCGGGTCACGACGCTACGGACGGCTCGACCCTGTGATGTTGTGGTGCCAGCCTAACGAGTCCGGCCGCGCCCGTCGGTCCACGGCCCCGCTCGTGGCAGGATCGCGGGCGATGAACGACCCCCGCCACCCCCGCCCGCGCCGCACCGTCGTGCGGAACACGGCCTCCCGTGTGATCTTCGTCGTCCTCGCCTGCGCCTCGCTCGCCGCGTGCGGCGTGCGTCTCGAGACGCCGCCGCCGGCCGAGCCGTCCCCCGACGCCGTGGAGCAGGTGCGGGGCCGCACGGTCGACGACGCCCTGCGTCTCGAGGCCGACGCCGCCACCCTCCTCGCGGCGGGCGCCGACGAGGCCGTGACCGCCGTCCTCACGGACGTCGCCGCGTTCTCCGCCGAGCACGCGGAGCAGCTCGGGGGCGAGTACGAGTCCGGACTGCCCACCCCGACACCGACCGCGACGGCCACCCCGTCGACCCCGCCGCCCCCGACGGTCGAGTCCGTGCTCGCCGACCTGGCCGCGAGCGAGACCACCGCGGCCGAGGACGCCGACGACGTGCCCGACGGCGACCTCGCCCGGCTCGTCGCGTCCGTCGCGACGGCGCGCAGCGAGCTCGCCGCGCGACTCTCCGCCGCCTCGGCCCTGCCCGTGCCCCAGGAGCCGGCCGACGACGCCACACCGGAGCCCGCACCGACCCCGACGGCGGGGCCGGACGGCCCGACGGCGGCCGACCTCGACGCGCTCGCGCTCGTGCACGACCAGGCAGCCTTCGGCTTCGAGGTGGTCGCCGCCAAACTGTCCGGCGACCAGCGCGCCTCCGCCGAGGCCGCCGCCGACCAGCACCGGGCCGAGAGCGGGGACTGGGCTCGGGCCGCGGGCTCCGCGGGGACCCCGCAGGACCCGCGCCGGGCCGCCTACGCGCTCCCCGCCGGGATCGACGACCCCGCGGTGGCGCAGGGCACGGCCCGGTCGCTGGAGACGAGCGTCGCCGACACCTACGCGACCGTCGTCGCGCGCGTCCCGGCGGGCTCACGGGCGCCCTACGTCGACGGGCTGCGGCGTGCGACGGTCGCGGCCCGCGCCTGGGGCGCGACACCGGTCGCGTTCCCCGGCCTGCCGGAACGGGCCGCAGTGCAGGCACCGCCCGCCTGACGGGCGCGCGTCCACCCGACCCCGGCCGCCGGACCGGCCGGGACCTCGGCGGGCGTCAGAGCGCGAGGCCCGCCGTCAGCCGGCGATCAGGTCGTCGACGAGCTCGGCGACGCGGTCCGGCGCCTCGGCGAGGGTCACCTGCTCGGGGGTGCCGCCGACGCGCGGCCGTACCTCGACGACGCCCTCGGCGAGCCCGCGCCCGACGACGACCACGAGCGGCACGCCGAACAGCTCGGCGTCGGCGAACTTCACGCCGGGCGACACCTTGGGACGGTCGTCGTAGAGCACCTCGATGCCACGGTCGGACAGCGTCGTCGCGATCGACTCCGCCGCCTCGAACACGGCCGCGTCCTTGCCGGTCGCGACCACGTGCACGTGCGCCGGGGCCACGTGCGCCGGCCACGCGAGACCGCGCTCGTCATGGTTCGCCTCGGCCAGAGCGGCCAGCACACGGGTGACGCCGATGCCGTACGAGCCCATCGTGACGACCTGCGCCTTGCCGTTCTGGTCGAGCACCGTCAGGCCGAGGGCCTGCGCGTACTTGCGGCCGAGCTGGAAGATGTGGCCGATCTCGATGCCGCGCGCGAGCTCGAGCGGACCGGAGCCGTCCGGCGCCGGGTCGCCCGCACGGACCTCCGCCGCCTCGACGGTGCCGTCGGCGGTGAAGTCGCGACCGGCCACGAGGTCGAACACGTGCCGGCCGTGCTCGTTCGCCCCGGTGATCCACCGGGTGCCCGGGACCACGCGCGGGTCGAGCAGGTACCGGATCGCCGTCCGCTCGGCGCCCTCGGCGACCTCGACGTTGGGGCCGAGGACCCCGGGGCCGAGGTACCCGCGGACGAGCTCGGGGTGCCGCGCGAAGTCGGCGTCGCCGGCAGCCTCGACCTCGGCGGGGGCGACGGCGGCCTCGAGGCGCTTGAGGTCCACCTCGCGGTCGCCGGGCAGCCCGACGACGACGAGCTCGCGCTCGCCGGTGGGCTGCACGAGCGCCAGCACCACGTTCTTCAAGGTGTCCGCACCGGTCCAGGCGCGGTCAGGACGGGGGAACCGGGCGTTGGCGAGCGCGACCAGCGTGTCGATGGTCGGGGTGTCCGGGGTGTCCTCGACGTGCGCGGCCGGGGCGTCCTCCTGCGGGGACGGCGGGACGACGGTCGTGACGGCCTCGACGTTGGCGGCGTACCCGCCGGCCGAGCGGACGAACGTGTCCTCGCCGATCGCGGTGGGCGTCAGGAACTCCTCGGACCGCGAGCCGCCCATGGCCCCGGACGTGGCCGCGACGATGACGTACTCCAGGCCGAGCCGGTCGAAGATGCGCCGGTACGCGTCGCGCTGCGCCTGGTAGGAGGCGTCGAGGCCCGCGTCGTCGACGTCGAACGAGTAGGCGTCCTTCATGACGAACTCGCGGCCGCGGATCAGGCCGGCGCGGGGTCGGGCCTCGTCGCGGTACTTCGTCTGGATCTGGAACAGGGCCAGCGGCAGGTCCTTGTACGACGAGTACAGGTCCTTGACCAGGAGCGTGAACATCTCCTCGTGCGTCGGCGCGAGCAGGTAGTCGCCGCCCTTGCGGTCCTTGAGCCGGAAGATGTTGGGGCCGTACTCGCTCCAGCGGCCCGTCGCCTCGTACGGCTCCTTGGGCAGCAGCGCCGGGAAGTGCACCTCCTGGGCGCCCGCGGCGGCCATCTCCTCGCGCACGACCTGCTCGACCTTCGCGAGCACGCGCAGACCGAGCGGCAGCCAGGTGTAGATCCCCGGGGCGGCGCGGCGGATGTAGCCCGCACGGACGAGCAGCCGGTGGCTGGCCACCTCGGCGTCGGCGGGGTCCTCACGCAGCGTGCGGACGAACAGCGTGGACAGGCGCAGGAGCATGGGCCGAAGCCTAGTGTCGGCGACGTCCGGGCTCGGAATCGGGTGCGAGCGCGATTCGCGGACGGTGCCGGCGAACCGTGGCCGTCGTGGGTGCGGTACGCCACCATGGTGCGCGTGCCGGAGCTCCCCGAGGTCGAGGCGCTCGCGCAGTTCCTGCGCGGGCGGACGGCCGACCATGCCGTCAGGTCGGTCGAGGTCGGCGCGATCAGCGCCCTCAAGACGTTCAAGCCTCCGCCGGACGCGCTCGTGGGCGGGACGGTCGTGGACGTCTCCCGGCACGGCAAGTGGCTCGACCTCATGGTCGCGACCTCCACCGGAGAGCCGCTGCACCTCGTGTGGCACCTGTCCCGGGCGGGGTGGGTGCGCTGGTCGGAGCAGCTGTCCGACCGACCTGTCCGACCGGGGAAGTCACCCATCGCCCTGCGGGTCCGCCTCGACGACGGCTCCGGGTACGACCTGACCGAGGCCGGCACCCGCAAGCGCCTCGCCGTGCACGTCGTCGCCGAGCCGACCGACGTGCCGCAGATCGCCTCCCTCGGCGTCGAGCCGCTGTCCGACGAGTTCACCGTCGACCGCCTCGCCGAGCTGCTCGCCGCCCGCAACCAGCAGGTCAAGGGCCTGCTGCGGGACCAGGGCACGATCGCGGGCGTCGGCAACGCCTACTCCGACGAGATCCTGCACGCCGCCCGGATGAGCCCGTTCGCCATGACCCGGTCGTTCGACGCCGCGAGGACCGCGACGCTGCACGCGGCGATCCAGGCCATCCTCACGGAGGCCGTCGCCACGGCGTCCGGGCGGCCCGCGGCGGAGCTCAAGGACGCCAAGCGGCGCGGGATGCGCGTGCACGGCCGCACCGGCGAGCCGTGCCCGGGCTGGGACGGCGTCCCGTGCGGCGACACGGTGCACGAGGTCTCCTTCGCGGACTCGTCGCTGCAGTACTGCCCCACGTGCCAGACGGGCGGCAAGCCGCTCGCCGACCGGCGGCTGTCCCGGCTGCTGCGCTGACGAGCGCTGACGAGCGCTGACGAGCGCTGACGAGCGCTGACGGCCCTCAGAACAGGACGGTCGCGTACGTCCCGACCTGGCGGAAGCCCACCGCGCGGTACGCGGCCAGCGCGCGCTCGTTGAACGAGTTCACGTACAGCGACACCACCGGCGCGACCTCGGCGCGGGTCAGCTCGACGACGGCCGCCATGCCGCGCTCCGACAGCCGCTCGCCGCGCCGGTCCGGCGTCACCCACACGCCCTGCACCTGCGCGACGCCGCCCGCCACCGCGCCGAGCTCGGCCTTGAAGACGACGTGGGACGCGCCGCCGGCACCTTCCTCGAGACGGACGAACGAGCGCCCGCCCGCGACGAGCCCGTGCACCCGGGTCTCGTACGGCCCGCCGGGACCGCTCGCCGGCGAGTAGCCGACCTCCTCGGTGAACATCCGGATGCAGGCGGGCAGCACCACGTCGAGCTCGTCGAGCCGCGAGCGCCGCACCTGGGCGTCCGGGGCGACGAGCGGCGTGTGGTCGATGACCATCGACGGCTGCTCGGGGCGCAGCTCGCGGGCGCCCGGCCACGAGTGGCGGAGCCGGTCCCACAGGCCGAGCACGGCCGGGGCGTCGCCGACGATCGACGAGCACCGTCGCCCCTGGGAGCGGGCGAGCATCGCGAAGGCGTCCAGCGCGCGCTCCTTGACCGCGCCGCCGGGCACGGGGACCACGGGGACGAGGTTCGCGCCGGCCCAGCACAGGGCCAGGAGCTCGCCGTCCTGCTCGAAGCCCCACAGCGCACCGCCCGCGGCCCGCAGACCGGACCGGGTGGCCGCCTCGATGCGCGTGGTCGCGAGCACCGAGGCGACGGCGTCCTGCGCGCACACCGCGAGCGCGGGGGCGATGTCCGCGTCACCCAGGACGCGACCCCCCGCCCGACCGTCGAGCAACATCGCACGGCGTGGACCCATGATCGGATTCTGCACCCCCGAGCCGCTCACGACCGGCCGAAACGACCTGTGAGTGGGACCAAAGTCCTGTCAGCCGACGCTGACGGTCGGCGCTCCCGAGCCCGACTCGACGGGGTCCATCGACTCGGCGAGGCGCATGGCCTCCTCGATCAGGGTCTCGACGATGAGCGCCTCGGGCACGGTCTTGATGACCTCGCCTCTGACGAAGATCTGGCCCTTGCCGTTGCCGGACGCCACGCCGAGGTCGGCCTCGCGGGCCTCCCCCGGTCCGTTGACGACGCAGCCCATGACGGCGACGCGCAGCGGGACCTCCATGCCCTCGAGACCGGCGGTGACCTTCTCGGCGAGGGTGTAGACGTCAACCTGGGCGCGGCCGCACGACGGGCAGGACACGATCTCGAGCTTGCGGGGCCGCAGGTTGAGCGACTGCAGGATCTGGATGCCGACCTTGACCTCCTCGACCGGCGGCGCGGACAGCGAGACGCGGATCGTGTCGCCGATGCCCTTGCTGAGCAGCGCGCCGAACGCGGTGGCCGACTTGATGGTGCCCTGGAAGGCCGGGCCCGCCTCGGTGACGCCGAGGTGCAGGGGCCAGTCGCCGCGCTCGGACAGCAGCTCGTACGCGCGCACCATCACGACGGGGTCGTTGTGCTTGACGGAGATCTTGAAGTCGTGGAAGTCGTGCTCCTCGAACAGCGACGCCTCCCACACGGCGGACTCGACGAGCGCCTCCGGGGTGGCCTTGCCGTACTTGGCGAGCAGCCGCGGGTCGAGCGAGCCGGCGTTGACGCCGATCCGGATGGAGATCCCGGCGTCCGTCGCGGCGCGGGCGATCTCCTTGACCTGGTCGTCGAACTTGCGGATGTTGCCCGGGTTCACCCGGACGGCCGCGCAGCCGGCGTCGATCGCGGCGAACACGTACTTCGGCTGGAAGTGGATGTCCGCGATGACGGGGATCTGCGACTTGCGGGCGATGGCCGGCAGCGCGTCGGCGTCGTCCTGGCTGGGCACCGCGACGCGCACGATGTCGCAGCCGGACGCCGTCAGCTCGGCGATCTGCTGCAGGGTCGCGTTGATGTCGGTGGTCGGCGTGGTGCACATCGACTGGACGCTGACGGGGGCGTCGCCTCCGACCTCGACCTTGCCGACGCGGATCTTGCGGGTGGGTCGGCGCGGGGCCAGCACGGGCGGCGGGGCCTCCGGCATGCCGAGGCTGATCGGGATGCTCACCCGGCCATCATCGCATCGCCGGAGGGCACCCTCTGCCTGGTACCGGCCCCGCGCACAGAACCCCCACGCACACCGCTCAGATCTGGACCGGGTTGACGATGTCCGCGTACACGAGCAGCAGGCCGACGGCGCCGAGCAGCACGAACACCGTGTACGCGAGCGGCACGAGCTTGGCGGTGTCGAACGGGCCGGGCCGCGGCAGGCCGCGCAGGCGGGCCACCTGCCGCCGGCCGCCCTCCCACAGCGCGGCGGCGACGTGGCCGCCGTCGAGCGGGGGCAGCGGGATGAGGTTGAACGCGAAGAGCGCGATGTTCAGGCTCGCGAGCATGTCGAGCAGGGCGAGCGTCTTGATCTGCCAGCCGAGGTCGTCCGTCGAGGCGATCTCGCCCGCGAACCGGCCGATGCCGACGACGCCGACGACGCTGCTGGTGTCGCGCGGCGTGCCGTCGACCTCCGACTGCACGAGGTCGACGACCTTGGCCGGGAGCGTCGCGACGACGGTGACGGTCTGCCACGTCCGGTCGGCCACCGCGGCGGGCACGTCGAGGATCGACTGGCGCTCGAGCTCCGACTGCGGCGCGACGCCGACGAAGCCGACGCTGCGGGTCTGCGGCTCGCCGTCGGTCCCGACGACGACCTCGCCGTTCTCGTCGACGACGGGGCGGTCGGCCACGACGGGCGTGACGGACAGCGAGACCTGCTCGCCGTCGCGCTCGACGACCACGGGGACCGTCTCGTCGCCGGACGCGCGGATGAGGGTGGTCAGCTCGTCCCACGAGTCGACCGGCGTGCCGTCGTAGGAGATCACTGTGTCGCCGGGCAGCAGCCCGGCGGCGGCGCCGGGCGCGGCCTCGTCGGACGACGTGCAGGTCCGGTCCGCGGGGGCGTCGCTCGGGAGGATGCACTCGGACACCGAGGCGAGCGTGGTGCCGAGGACCGGCAGACCGAAGCCGACCAGCGTGATGCTCATGAGGACGACGGCGATGAGGAGGTTCATCACGGGCCCGCCGAGCATCACGACGAGCTTCTTCGGCGTCGAGAGGTGGTAGAACGCACGGCTGTCCTCGCCGGGGTGGATCTCGTCGGCGCTGGCCTGCCGCGCGGCCCGGGCGAGTCGCCCGAGCCACGTGCGGGCCGGCGGGTTGCCGACGGCCTCGCCGGGCGGGTACATGCCGACGAGCCGGACGTAGCCGCCGAGCGGGATCCCCTTCAGGCCGTACTCGGTCTCGCCGCGGGTCCGCGACCACAGGGTCGGGCCGAAGCCGACCATGTAGTGGCTGACCCGCACGCCGAACCGCTTCGCGGGAACCATGTGCCCGATCTCGTGCAGCGCGATGGACAGCAGCAGCACGACGACGACCACGAGCACGCCGACCAGGTATTCCATGGACCCTCCGACGCCGCAGGGAGGGTGCGGCGCGCCCGCCCGGCCGGATGCACCGGGCAGCACATTGTCGCCGACGAGCCTGGATGTGGGCTGGACGACCGGCACCCTTCCCACGGTCGGCCTAGGCCGCTACGGTTTCGATCGTCTGACCGCCCCAGGACGCAGGAATGCGACCCGCAGGCGCGCACGTGCAACGGATCCCATGGGTTTCCCCCGCCGGATGCACCGCCCCGCACCCGGCTCGACCGATGCGAGGTTCCATGTCCGTCACCCCCACCGCCGACGCCGCACCGCTCGGCTACCCCGAGACCGCCAGCAAGGGGCTCAAGGGCGGCGCCCTCGGGCTGCTGTCCAGCGTCGTCGTCGGCACCGCGTCCACGGCCCCCGCGTACAGCCTCGCCGCGAGCCTCGGCTTCGTCGTCGCCGGCGGCGGCGCGCTCCTCGCGGGCGTCAAGGCACCGGCGATCATCCTGCTCGCGTTCGTCCCGATGTTCCTCATCGCGCTCGCCTACCAGGAGCTCAACAAGGCCGAGCCGGACTGCGGCACCACGTTCACGTGGGCGTCGCGCGCGTTCGGCCCGGTGACCGGGTGGATGGGCGGCTGGGGCATCATCGCGGCCGACGTGATCGTCATGGCGAACCTGGCGCAGATCGCCGGCATCTACTCGTTCTCGTTCGTCGGGGAGCTCGGCTGGGACGCCGCCGGCGAGCTCGCGGACAGCACGCTGTGGACCACGGTCGCCGGGCTCATCTGGATCGCCGTGATGACCTGGCTCTGCTACCGGGGCATCGAGGTGTCCGCGCGCATCCAGTACGTGCTGCTCGCGATCGAGGTCCTGGTGCTGCTGATCTTCTCGGTCGTGGCCCTCGCCAAGGTCTACTCGGGCAACGGCGAGGACGGGTCGATCCTGCCCCAGTGGTCGTGGTTCTGGCCCGGCGGCCTGAGCATCTCGGACGTCATCGCGCCGGCCCTGCTGACGGCCGTGTTCATCTACTGGGGCTGGGACACCGCCGTGTCGGTCAACGAGGAGTCGGACGACCCGTCGCGCACCCCGGGCCGCGCCGCGATCCTGTCGACGGTCCTGCTCCTCGTGACCTACGCGCTCGTCTCCACGTCGGCCGTCGCGTTCGCCGGGGTCGGCACGGAGGGCATCGGCCTGGCCAACCCCGACAACGCCGACGACGTGTTCGCGGCGATCGGCCCGGCCCTGTTCGGCGACACCGCGTTCGGGCACCTCGGGCTGCTGCTCCTGTCGGCGTCGATCCTCACGTCCGCGTCGGCCTCGACCCAGACGACGATCCTGCCGACCGCCCGCACGACGCTGTCGATGGCCGTGTACAAGGCGATCCCCGAGTCGTTCGCGAGGATCCACCCGAAGTTCCTCACGCCCGCCGTGTCGACGATCGCGATGGGCATCGCGTCGATCCTGTTCTACGCGGTGTTCACGCTGATCAGCCCGACGCTGCTCGGGGCGCTGGTCGGGTCCGTCGGCCTGATGATCGCGTTCTACTACGGGCTCACCGGGTTCGCGTGCTCGTGGTTCTACCGGCGCACGCTGCACCACTCGCGGCGCGACTTCTTCATGCAGGGCGTCCTGCCGTCGCTCGGCGGGCTGATCCTGCTCGCCGCCTTCGTCTACGCCCTCAAGTCGTACGCCGCGACGGACTGGCTGCAGGACGACGACGGCAAGGACGTGACGATCCTCGGCTTCGGGGCCGTCGCCGTCGTGGGCGTCGCGGCGATCCTCATCGGCGTCGTCCTCATGGTGGTCTGGCGGCTCCGCGCCCCCGCGTTCTTCAAGGGCGAGACGCTCCCGCGCCGGGGCGCGCACGACCTGGTGCTGGCCGGTCCGCAGACGGTCGGCGAGCCCGTGTTCCGGTTGCCCGACTCGGGCCTCCCGGGCATCGTCGTGGCGCAGAACCTGTCGAACCTGCCCGACGGAGCGACCGCCGTGAACGTGGCGACGGGTGAGGAGGTCGACGTGGACGACGCCGAGGACGGCCGGACGACGTGAGCGCACCCGTCGTCGAGGGCCTGCCGCAGAGCAGGGCGCTGCGCACCGCGATCCCCGGTCCGCGGTCGGTCGAGCTGGCACGCCGGCGGACGTCGGCCGTGGCCGCCGGGGTCTCGTCCGCACTGCCCGTGTACGTGGCGCGCGCCGGGGGTGCGGTCCTTCAGGACGTGGACGGGAACCGGTTCGTGGACCTCGGCGCGGGGATCGCGGTGACGTCCGTCGGTGCGAGCGCACCCTCCGTGGTCGCGGCGGTCGCGGCGCAGGCGGCGGACTTCACGCACACCTGCTTCATGATCAGCCCGTACGAGGAGTACGTGGCCGTGTGCGAGGCGCTCGGGCGCCTCACGCCGGGCGCGCACGAGAAGCGCTCGATGCTGGTGAACTCGGGGGCCGAAGCCGTCGAGAACGCCGTCAAGGTCGCCCGGCGGGCCACGGGCCGGGACGCGGTCCTCGTGCTCGACCACGCCTACCACGGGCGCACCAACCTCACGCTCGCGATGACGGCCAAGGCCATGCCGTACAAGACCGGCTTCGGCCCGTTCGCGGGCGAGGTCTACCGCGTCCCGGCGTCGTACCCCCTGCGCGACCCCGAGGGGATGACGGGCGAGGAGGCCGCGGCGCGCGCGATCGACGTCGCACAGCGGCAGGTCGGCGCCGACCGGGTCGCCGCACTGGTCCTCGAGCCGATCCTCGGCGAGGGCGGCTTCGTCGTCCCCGCTCCCGGGTTCCTGCCGGCCCTGTCCCGCTGGTGCACGGAGCACGGGGTCGTGCTGGTGGCCGACGAGGTGCAGACCGGGTTCGCCCGGACGGGTGCGATGTTCGCGTGCGAGCACGAGGGGGTCGTGCCCGACCTGGTGACGACCGCCAAGGGCATCGCGGGCGGCCTGCCGCTCGCGGGCGTCACGGGCCGGGCCGAGCTCATGGACGCCGTGCACCCCGGCGGGCTCGGCGGGACCTTCGGCGGCAGCCCTGTCTCGTGCGCGGCGGCGCTCGCGGCGATCGCGATGTACGAGGAGGACGACCTCGCCGCCGCCGCGCGGGCGATCGAGGCGCGCGTGGTGCCGCGGCTGCGGGCGATCGACGTCCCCACGATCGCGGAGGTGCGGGGTCGCGGCGCGATGCTCGCGGTCGAGCTGGTCCGGCCGGGCGGGCTGGAGCCCGACGCGGCGGCCGCGTCACGCGTGGCCCGCGCGTGCGCGGCCGAGGGCGTGCTCGTCCTGACGTGCGGCACCTGGGGCAACGTCGTGCGGCTGCTGCCGCCGCTCGTCATCGGCCACGACCTGCTCGACGACGGCCTCGACGTGCTCGAAGGGGCGCTGCTCGCCGTCTGATGCTCAGGCGGGCGCACGCTCCTGGAGCCCCCACGGCGACCCGTACCCGCCCGCCAGCAGCTCGAGGAACGGCACCGCGTCGAACGCCTCCGGCCCGAGCACGCCCGCACCCTTCCAGGTGCCCGACGAGAGCAGCTCGAGCGCGACGACCGGGTTGACCGCCGTCTGCCACACCACGCACTGCACGCCGTACTCCGCCATCGACCACGCGTTGTCGACGACGTGGTGCAGGTACACCTCGCGCGGCGCGCCGTCGGTGCCCGTGCCGGTGACGAGCACGCCCGCGCACGTCGACCCCGTCATGCGCGGCCCCAGCGTCGCCGGGTCGGGCAGGACGGCCGCGACGACGTCGCGCGGGCTCACGTCGACGCCGCGCACACGCACCGGGGTCGTCGAGTCCAGGTGCAGCTGGTGCAGCGTGCGCAGGACGCCGATGAACTCCTCGCCCAGGCCGTACTTGAACGTCACGCGGCGTGCGTCGACCCAGCGCGGCACCAGCAGCACCTCCTCGTGCTCCACGTGCACGCACTCCACCGGGCCGATCGGGTCGGGGAAGTCGAACACCTCGGGCTCGTGGAACGGCGGCACCGTGAACCAGCCGGCCTCGACCCCGCCGCCCGCCTCCGCCCGGTCCGCGGACCACAGGACGGGCGGGTTGAGGCACTCCTCGATCGTGGTCCAGATGGAGAACGACGGCGCGAAGACCGGCTCCCCGTGCTCGTCGTGCACCACGAGGTTCGCGCCGTCCCGGACGCCGACCTCGTCGATCGCCGAGAACAGGTGGTCGGCCGCGTACCGGGCGAACACGTCGGAGAGCCCCGGCTCGACGCCCATGCCGACGAGGGCCAGCCGGCCGGCGGCCGACCAGGCGTCCGCCTGCGCGAACTGGTCGTCGCCGAGCTTGACGCCGGGCAGCTCGTACGGCCTGTCGGGGTGGGGGTGCGACAGCGACATCGCCATGTCGAGGTAGTCGGCGCCGGCCGCGAGGGCACCGGTGAACACCGGCATCACGAAGCGGGGGTCGACGGCGTTGAGCACGTGGGTCGCACCGTGCTCGCGGGCGAGCGCCTCGACGGCGGCGGGGGCGGACGCGTCCACGGCGGCGGCGACGAACCGGTCGGTGCCCACGTCGTGCTCGCGGGCCGCCGCGACGGTCCGCCCGGCCCGCGCCGGGTCGACGTCCGCGACGACCATCCGCTCGAAGAAGCCCCGCCGGGCGGCGATCCGGGCGACCGCGTCGCCGACGCCGCCGCTGCCGACGACCAGGACGCGCATCAGAACGCCGACATGACGTGCTTGATGCGCGTGTAGTCCTCGAACCCGTACATCGACAGGTCCTTGCCGTACCCGGACTGCTTGAAGCCGCCGTGGGGCATCTCCGCGACGAACGGGATGTGGGTGTTGATCCACACGACACCGAAGTCGAGCGCCCGGGACATCCGCAGCGCCGTGCCGTGGTCGGAGGTCCACACCGAGCTCGACAGGCCGTACCGCACGCCGTTCGCCCGGGCGACGGCCTCGGCCTCGTCGGTGAACGTCTGGACCGTGATGACCGGGCCGAAGATCTCGTCCTGCACGGCCTCGTCGTCCTGGCGCAGCCCGTCGACGACCGTCGCCTCGACGAAGTAGCCGACGTCGCCGACCCGGCCGCCGCCGGTGACGACGTCCGCGTGGTCGGGCAGCCGCTCGAGGAACCCGGTCACCCGCTCCAGCTGGTGCACGTTGTTCACCGGCCCGAACGCGACGTCGGGGTCGTCGGGCGGTCCCGTGCGCTGGCCGCGCGCGGCCTCGGCGAGCGCCGCGACGAACTCGTCGTGGACCTTCTCGTGCACCAGCACCCGGGTGGCGGCGGTGCAGTCCTGGCCGGCGTTGTAGTACCCGGCGGCGGCGATGCCCTCGGCGGCGTTCGCGAGGTCGGCGTCCGGGAACACGATGACGGGCGCCTTGCCGCCGAGCTCGAGGTGGACGCGCTTGAGCCCGTGCGAGGCTGCCTCGGCGACCTGGGAGCCGGCCCGGACGGACCCGGTGATCGCCACCATGTCCGGGCGCGGGTGGGACACGAGCGCGCGGCCGGTCTCCCGGTCGCCGCAGACCACGTTGAGGACCCCGGGCGGCAGGACCTCGGCGGCGACCTGCGCGAGCAGCAGGGTCGACGCAGGCGTCGTGTCGGACGGCTTGAGGACCACGGTGTTGCCGGCCGCGAGCGCGGGGGCGATCTTCCAGATCGCCATCATCAGCGGGTAGTTCCACGGCGTGACCTGGCCGACCACGCCGACGGGCTCTCGCCGGACCCACGACGTGTGGCCGGCCATGTACTCGCCGGCGCTCAGCCCGTCGAGCACGCGCGCGGCCCCGGCGAAGAACCGCAGCTGGTCGACGCACGGCGGCACCTCGTCGGTCGCCGTCAGGTGCAGCGGCTTGCCCGTGTTCCGCGACTCCACCGCCACGAACTCCTGCGCGCGGGCCTCGACCGCGTCGGCCAGCCGGAGGAGCCCGAGCTGCCGCTCGGCGGGCGTGGACCCGCCCCAGCCCGGGAACGCGGCGGACGCCGCGGTGAACGCGGCGTCGACGTCGGCGGGCCCGCTGAGCGGGGCCTGCGCGTAGGCCTGCCCGGTGGAAGGGTCGACCACGTCGGTGGTGCGTCCGTCGGCGGCGGGCCGGCCTTCGCCGCCGATCACGTTGAGCATCACGTCGAGCAAGGGCTGGCTCACGGGCACCTCCATCGCGCGGGACGGTCCGGTCACCCGCCGGCGCGACCTCGCGTCCGCGCCCGTGGTGACAGGTCGGTGCGCCGCACGCTACGCCGCCGGGCGCCTCCACGCGAGGGTCGACAGCGGCTTTCACCGCCGACTCGCCGTGCGATCGCCGGAATCAGGGGCTGGGCGCCTGCCCGACGACGGAATCCCTTGCGGCCGAGCCCGGCGGCACGACACGATCGGCGGGTGGAGACGCGCAGACCCCCGGCCGGGCCAGCGGTGCTCGACGACCTCTCGAAGGCCATCATCGAACAGCTCCAGGAGGACGGGCGGCGGTCGTACGCCGCGATCGGCAAGGCCGTGGGCCTCTCGGAGGCGGCCGTGCGGCAGCGCGTGCAGCGGCTCACCGACTCGGGCGTCGTGCAGATCGTCGCCGTCACCGACCCGCTGCAGGTCGGGTTCACGCGGCAGGCGATGATCGGCCTGCGGTGCGAGGGTGACCTGGAGGTCGTCGCCGACGCCCTCGCGGCGCTGCCCGAGGTCGACTACGTCGTCATCACGGCCGGCGGCTTCGACCTCCTCGTCGAGGTCGTGTGCGAGGACGACGACCACCTCCTCGAGGTGCTCAACCAGAAGATCCGCGGCCTGGCCGGCGTGCGGAGCACCGAGACGTTCGTCTACCTGCGCCTGCGCAAGCAGCTCTACAACTGGGGGACGCGATGACCGGCACCACCCCGGCGGGGACCGACCGCGACGACGCCGCGCGGGCACACCTGTGGGGGCACTTCACCCGCCAGAGCGCGTGGGGCTCCGGGGTGCCGACGATCGTGCGCGGCGAGGGTCACCACATCTGGGACGACGCCGGGCGCCGGTACATCGACGGCCTCTCCGGCCTGTTCGTCGTGCAGGCCGGGCACGGGCGGGCCGAGCTCGCGGAGCGCGCCCGCCAGCAGGCCGAGCAGCTCGCGTTCTTCCCGCTGTGGTCGTACGCGCACCCGCAGGCCATCGACCTCGCCGAGCGGCTCGCCGCGTACGCCCCGGGCGACCTCGACCACGTGTTCTTCACCACGGGCGGCGGCGAGGCCGTCGAGACCGCCTGGAAGCTCGCCAAGCAGTACTGGCGGCTGGTCGGCAAGCCGGGCAAGTACAAGGTGATCTCGCGGGCGATCGCGTACCACGGCACACCGCACGGGGCCCTGTCGATCACCGGTCTGCCGGCGCTCAAGGAGCCGTTCGAGCCGCTCGTCCCCGGAGCCCACAAGGTGCCGAACACCAACCTCTACCGCGCGCCCGACCACCTGCGCGACGACCCCAAGGCCTTCGGTGTCTGGGCCGCCGACCGCGTCGCCGAGGCGATCGAGTTCGAGGGGCCCGACACGGTCGCCGCGGTGTTCGTCGAGCCCGTGCAGAACGCCGGCGGGTGCTTCCCGCCGCCCCCGGGCTACTTCGAGCGGCTCCGGGAGATCTGCGACCGGTACGACGTGCTCCTCGTGTCCGACGAGGTCATCTGCGCGTTCGGCCGGATCGGGTCGATGTTCGCGTGCGAGGACTTCGGCTACGTGCCCGACATGATCACGTGCGCCAAGGGCATGACCTCCGGCTACTCCCCCATCGGGGCGCTCGTCGCGTCGTCGCGCGTGTACGAGCCGTTCGCGACGGGCGACGCGATGTTCCCCCACGGGTACACGTTCGGCGGGCATCCCGTCTCCGCGGCGGTCGCGATGGCCAACCTCGACATCTTCGAGCGGGAACGGCTCAACGACCACGTCAAGCAGGAAGGCCCCGCGTTCCGGCGGACCCTGGAGAAGCTGCTCGACCTGCCGATCGTCGGCGACGTCCGCGGCGAGGGCTTCTTCTACGGGATCGAGCTCGTCAAGGACAAGGCGGCCCGCACCACCTTCGACGCCGACGAGAGCGAGCGCCTGCTGCGCGGGTTCCTGTCCGGTGCGCTGTACGAGGCGGGCCTGTACTGCCGGGCCGACGACCGCGGCGACCCCGTCGTGCAGCTCGCCCCGCCCCTGACCTGCGGGCAGGCCGAGTTCGACGAGATCGAGCAGATCCTGCGCGGCGTCCTCACCGAGGCCTGGACCCACCTGTGACGGACGTCCGCCACCTGTCCCTGTGGTTCGACCAGCTCGACGACGCCGACCTCGTGCGCCGCGACCCGCTCGACGGCGACACGCAGGCCGACGTCGTGATCGTCGGCGCGGGCCTGACCGGCCTGTGGACCGCCTACTACCTCCTCGAGGCCGACCCGTCGCTGGACGTGCTGCTCGTCGAGCAGGTCGTCGCGGGGTTCGGGGCGAGCGGCCGCGCCGGCGGCTGGTGCTCCGCGCAGCTCCCGGTCGGCGCCGAGACCCTCGCCCGCACCCACGGCCACGGCGCGGCGCTCGCGATGCGCGCCGCGATGCGGGACAGCGTGGTCGAGGTGGGCGGCGTGGCGGCCGCCGAGCTCATCGACTGCGGCTTCACGTTCGGCGGGACGGTCACGCTCGCCCGGAACGGGCCGCAGCTCGAGCGGGTCGCCGCCGAGGTCGCCGCCGGGCTGCCCTTCGGTGACGAGGCCACGCTGCTCGACGCCGACGGGGTCCGGGCCCACGTGCGGGCCGCGGGCGTGCTCGGCGGCGCCTTCTCGCCCGACTGCGCGCGGGTCCAGCCCGCCCGGCTCGTCCGCGGGCTGGTCGACGTGGTGCTCGCCCGTGGCGCGCGGCTCGTCGAGGGCACCCGGGCGATGCGGCTGTCCCCCCGGGCCGTCGTGACCGACCACGGCACCGTGCGTGCGCGGTACGTGGTCCGGGCGACGGAGGCGTGGAGCACCCAGCTGCCCGGGTCGCGCCGTTCCGTCGCCCCCGTGTACTCGCTCATGATCGCGACGCAGCCGCTGCCCGACGAGGTCTGGGACGAGATCGGGCTGGGTCAGGCCGAGACGTTCACCGACGCCCGGCACCTGCTCGTGTACGGCCAGCGCACGACCGACGGGCGGCTCGCGTTCGGCGGGCGCGGCGCTCCATACCACCTGGGGTCGACGATCCGGCCGTCCTTCGACCAGGACGCCGTCGTGTCCGAGCACCTGCAGCGCTCGCTCGTCGAGCTGTTCCCCGTGCTGCGCGGCACCGAGGTGACCCACCGCTGGGGCGGCCCGATCGGCGTGCCCCGGGACTGGCACCCGTCCGTCGGGCTCGACGAGGACGGCATCGCGTGGGCCGGCGGCTACGTGGGCGACGGCATCGCGACCAGCAACCTCGCGGGCCGCACGCTCGCGGACCTCCTCACCGACGCCGACACGCCGCTCGTCCAGCTGCCGTGGGTCGGGCATCGGTCGCCCGAGTGGGAGCCGGAGCCCGTGCGGTGGGCGGGGATCACGGCCGCCCGGCGCGCCGCGGCGCTCGCGGACCGGACCGAGCACCGCACCGGCCGGCCGAGCCGCCTGGCGCCGGTGCTCGACGCGCTGCTCGGCGGTGCGGACCCGTCCTGACGCCGTCTTGCGCCGCAGTCCCTCAGCGGTCGGGCGGTGCCCGCTCGGCGCTCGCTCACCGCCGCGCGAGCACCTCGTGCGCGCGTGCCCGCGCCCAGTCCTCCGCGGCCAGCACGGCGTCGAGGTCGAGCGCGTCCGACGCGGTGCCGGTGTGCTCGTCGAGCACGCGGCCGACGGTGGACACGATGTCGAGGAAGCCGATCCGTCCCGCCAGGAACGCGGCGACGCACTCCTCGTTCGCCGCGTTGTAGACGGCCGGGTGGGTCGCCGAGGCCGCGACGGCCTCCCGGGCGAGCCGGACCGCGCCGAACACCTCCTCGTCGAGCGGCTCGAACGTCCAGGCGGTCGCCCGCGTCCAGTCGCACGGCGGTGCCACGTCGGCCACCCGGTCCGGCCACGACAGCCCGAGGGCGATCGGCAGCCGCATGTCGGGCGGCGACGCCTGGGCGATCGTCGAGCCGTCGACGAACTCGACCATCGAGTGCACGACCGACTGCGGGTGCACGACCACGGTGATGTCGTCGACGGGCACGTCGAACAGCAGGTGCGCCTCGATGAGCTCGAGCCCCTTGTTCATCAGGGTCGACGAGTTCACGGTCACCACCGGCCCCATCGACCACGTCGGGTGCGCCAGCGCCTGCTCCGGCCCGACGGCCTTGACGTCGTCGAGCGACCAGCCGCGGAACGGCCCGCCCGACGCGGTGAGCACCAGTCGCCGCACCTCGCCGCGGGCGCCGCCGCGCAGGCTCTGGGCGATCGCCGAGTGCTCCGAGTCCACCGGGACGATCTGGTCGGGGCGGGTGCGGGCGGCCTGCACGAGCGCGCCGCCGACTACGAGCGACTCCTTGTTGGCGAGCGCGAGCGTGCTGCCGGCGCGCAGCGCGGCGAGCGTCGGACCCAGCCCGACGGAGCCGGTGATGCCGTTGAGCACCACGTCCGCACCCCGGCCGGCGAGCTCCGTGGACGCGTCGGGGCCGGTGAGCACCTCGACCGCTCCCCCGGTCCACGCAGCCCGGAACGCGGCCTCGGCCGCGGGGTCGGCGAGCGCCACCGTGTCGACCCCGAGCGTGGCGGCCTGGCGCGCGACGAGGGCCGCGTCCCGGCCGCCCGCGCTCAGCCCGGTCACCCGGAACCGGTCCGGGTTGCGGGTGACGACGTCGATCGCCTGGGTGCCGATGGATCCCGTGGACCCGAGGAGGAGGACGCTGCGCTGGCTCACCGGCCCATCATCGCGGACCGTGGCAGGATCTCCGCATGCCCGCTCCCGTGCCCACCGGCGCCTCGTCACTGGGTTCGAACCAGGGGTCGTCGACCCGCCTGCTGGTGCTGGGCTGCGTGCGGATCTTCCAGCCGGTGCACGGCTACTTCCTGCGGCGCGAGCTGCTCAGCTGGGAGGTCGACCAGTGGGCGCACGTGCACCCCGGGTCGATCTACCACGCGCTGAAGCAGCTCACGAAGGCGGGGCTGCTCGACGAGGTCCCCACGCCGGCACCGGGCGCCCGTCCCGCCCGCACGGCCTACCGTCTGACGGACGAGGGCGAGCGGGAGTTCCTCACGCTCCTCCGCGTCGGCCTCCTCTCCGTCGACGACCCGACGCTGTTCCTCACCGCGATCAACATGGCTCCGGCGCTGAGCCGTGACGAGGCGGTCGAGACGGTCACGGCGCGCGTCGGGCTGCTCGAGGCGGCGATCGGGTACGCGGAGTCCCAGGTCGAGCAGATCGTCGCGGCGCCCGACACCCCGGACAGCGCGTCCGAGGTGGCCCGGATCCTCGCGGCACGCCTGCGCGGCGAGCTCGCGTGGGCCGAGGACTACCTGGAACGCGTCAAGGGCGGGGCGTACTCGTTCGTCGGCGAGCCGCCGAGCTGGACCCCGACGCAGGCGCAGGTCGACGCCGCCCGCGAGGCGGGTGTCGGCGTCGGCGTCATCGCGGCCGGCGACCCGCCGTTCAGCCCCGCGCCCTGACCGGCACCACCCCCGTCTTCCCCGACCCTTCGCTCGGATCGCGTAATAGTCAAGGTTGACGAGTAATAGTCATTCTTGAATACTGGTCGCCTCAGCCCGAAGGAGACCCGCATGATCCATGCCCGCGGCCTGGCCCGCACCTACAAGACCCGTCGAGGTGACGTCGACGCCGTGCGCGGCGTGGACCTCGACGTCGAGACCGGCGAGATCGTCGGCTTCCTCGGCCCGAACGGGGCCGGCAAGACGACGACGCTGCGCATGCTCACCACGCTCCTCAAGCCCACCCGCGGCGAGGCCACCGTCGCCGGCGCCGACCTGCGCGGCGACCCGGGCGCGGTCCGCCGCCGGATCGGCTACGTCGCACAGTCGGGCTCGACGTCCGGCGAGGCGCGGGCGGGCGAGGAGGTGGTCGACCACGCGCTCCTCTACGGCGTCGACCGGGCCGCCGCCACCGCGCGCGGCCGCGAGCTGTTCGGACAGCTCGAGCTCGACGGGCTCTGGGACCGCAAGGCCTCCACGCTGTCCGGCGGACAGCGCCGCCGCCTCGACATCGTCATGGGCCTCATCCACACGCCACGGCTCGTGTTCCTCGACGAGCCCACCACGGGTCTCGACCCGCAGGCCCGCGCGAACCTCTGGACCCACGTGCGCGACCTGCGCGACGAGCGCGGCAGCACCGTGTTCCTCACCACGCACTACCTCGACGAGGCCGACGCGCTGTGCGACCGCATCCTCGTCATCGACCACGGCACGATCGTCGCCGAGGGCACCCCCGAGGAGCTCAAGCAGCGGGTCAGCGGCGACGCCGTGGTCCTCACCGCGTCCACGCCGGCGGACGCCGCCCGCGTCGCCACGATCGCCGCCCAGCTCCCCGGTGCCTCCGCCCCGACGGTCGACGGCACGCTCGTCGAGGTCCGCGTCCCGCAGGGCCGCACGCTGCTCATGGGCCTGCTCCGTTCGCTCGACGCCGAGAGCATCGAGCTCGACGGCGTCGAGCTGCGCCGGCCCACGCTCGACGACGTGTTCCTCACGCTCACCGGCCGCTCGCTGCGCGACGGCGAGCAGCCGACCGACACCCCCGAGCCCGACACCACCCAGGACGGAGCCGCCGCGTGACCACCACGACGTCGTCCCCCACCACGTCCGCGCTCGCCGACGAGGCACGCGGCCGCAGCACGTTCGTCCGGGACACCCTCACGGTGTTCCGCCGCGCCATGCGCATCTCGCTGCGCAACCCGGTCTGGGGCGTCATGGGCCTCCTCCAGCCGATCCTCTACCTCTCGCTCTTCGGACCCCTGCTCGAGCCCCTCGCCCCGTCCCTCGGCGCCACCAACGCCTACCAGCTGTTCGTCCCGGGCCTGCTCGTGCAGCTCGGCATGTTCGGCGCGCTCTTCGTGGGCTTCGGGCTCATCGGCGAGTGGCGCGACGGCGTCATCGAGGCCGAGCGGGTCTCCCCCGCACCCCGGTCCGCGCTCGTGCTCGGCCGGGTGCTGCGCGACGTCCTCGTCGTGCTCGTGCAGGGCATCGTGCTCGTCGCCGTCGCGTTCCTGTTCGGCCTCGAGGCGCCGTTCTGGGGGATCGTGCTCGGCGTCGTCACCGCCGCCCTGCTCGCCGCGTCGTTCGCGTCGTTCTCCTACGCGGTGGCGCTCAACCTCAAGAGCGAGGACGCGCTCGCGCCGCTCATGAACGGCGTCGCACTGCCGCTGCTGCTGCTGTCCGGCATCCTGCTGCCCATCACGGCCGCGTCCGCGCCCGCCTGGCTCAACACCCTGTCGAACCTCAACCCGATCAAGCACGTCGTCTCGGGCATCCGGGCGCAGTTCGACGGCGACATCGGCACCCCCACCGCATTGTGGGGCTCCGCGCTCACGATCGTGCTGGCCGCCGTGGGCCTGTGGTTCGGCGCCCGGACGTTCCGCCGCGAGGACGGCTGACCGTCACGCCGGACGCACGGCGGCCGCGCACCCGCTCGGGGTGCGCGGCCGTCGTGCATCAGGCGGTACCTGCTCGGCGTGCTCACTCGACGCCGAGCAGCACCTCGACCGCACGCGCGAAGAAGGCGTCCACCGCGGGCTCGCCGTAGCCGTTGCTGCCGTTGCGCCGGCGGAACGTCGCCGCCCGCACCTCGCCGGCCGTCAGCGGAGCCCCCTTGTCGAAGTAGGCGACGAGCCGGTGGCACAGCTCGTCGACGTCCGCGGGCTCGTAGCCCGGGTGCCGTCCCTCCGGGGGCGCGAAACGGTCGCCGTCCGGACGGCCCAGCCGGCCGTACAGCGTGCGCGCCTGCTCGCCGAGCTTGGCCATCCACGCCTCCTGCCCGCGCTGCGCGACGAACTCCGCACGGGAGCGGGCCACGAAGGCGGCCTCGAGCCGGTCCAGCGCGGCGTCGACGGCCGACGTGACGTACCCGCCCCGCACCATGTCGAACGCGACGGCCCGCACGTCCTTGCTGGCCAGCGCCCCGGCCGGGCCCTTCTCGTAGACGGCTCGCGCGTGGGAGAAGAACTCGTCGACCTCGTCGGGGTCGTAGCCCTGCTTCAGCCCCGAGACGGTCCGGAACATCCCGTCGCTCACTCGTCCTCCTCCGCTGCGAGCTGCCCGCAGGCCCCGTCGATCTCACTTCCCCGGGTGTCCCGGATGGTGGTCGGGATCCCGTGCGCCCGCAAGCGTGCCACGAACTCCTGCTCGACCCGGGGATCGCTCGCCGTCCACTTGGAACCCGGCACCGGGTTGAGCGGGATGGGGTTGCAGTGCACCCAGCCGCGGCCGCGGGCGTTGAGCTTCTCGCCGAGGAGGTCCGCGCGCCACGCGTGGTCGTTGATGTCGCGGATGAGCGCGTACTCGATCGACACGCGCCGACCGGTCTTCTCGAAGTAGCGGTGCGCCGAGTCGAGCGCCTCGTCGACGTTCCACCGGGTGTTCACGGGCACGAGCTCGCTGCGCAGCTCGTCGTCCGGCGCGTGCAGCGACAGCGCGAGCGTCACGGGGATGCCCTCGTCCGCGAGCTTGTCCATCGACGCGACCATGCCCACCGTCGACACCGTGACGTTGCGGGCCGACATGCCGAGGCCGTCCGGGGTCGGCGCGACCAGTCGCCGCACCGTCTCCATGACCGCCTTGTAGTTGGCCAGCGGCTCCCCCATGCCCATGAACACGACGTTCGTCAGGCGCGTCGGTCCACCCGGCACCTCGCCGTCGGCGAGCGACCGGGCCGCCGAGCGGACCTGCTCGACGATCTCCGCGGTCGACAGGTTGCGCGTGAGGCCCAGCTGACCCGTCGCGCAGAACGCGCACGCGAGCCCGCAGCCCGCCTGGCTGGAGATGCACAGGGTCGTGCGGTTCGCGTACCGCATGAGCACCGACTCGACCTTTGCGCCGTCGAACAGGTGCCACAGCGTCTTGACGGTGGTGCCCTGGTCGGCGGTCTGCGTGCGGTGCGCCGTGAGCAACGTGGGGAACAGGCCCTCGACGAGCTTGTCGCGGCTCGCCTTCGGCAGGTCCGTCATCGCCGCCGGGTCGGACGTCAGGTGCGTGAAGTAGTGCGTCGCGAGCTGCTTGGCCCGGAACGGCTTCTCGCCCAGCTCCGTCACGGCCGCGACCCGCTGCTCGGGCGTGAGGTCGACGAAGTGCTTCGGCGGCTTGCCACGGGGTCCGCGGCTCGGGGACGAGAGATCGAGACGGACGGGTGTGCCGGTCATCGGTACCCCTCCTTCAAGTCGGGGTCAGGCGGGGAGCAGGACCGAGAGGATGAGGTAGACGGCGGGGACCGTCAGCAGCAGCGAGTCGAGCCTGTCGAGGAGACCGCCGTGGCCCGGGACGAGCCGGCCCATGTCCTTGAGCTCGAGGTCGCGCTTGAGCAGCGACTCCGCGAGGTCGCCGAGCGTCGCCGTCACGACGGTCGCCAGGCCGAGGAAGACCCCGACGAGCGGCTCGCCACCGAACGCGACCTGCACGCCGACCACACCGACCACGCAGGCCAGCACGATCGAGCCGACCAGGCCCTCCCACGACTTCTTGGGGCTCACCGACGGTGCGAGGGGGTGCTTGCCGAGCAGCGTGCCCACGACGAAGCCACCGGTGTCGCTCGCCACCACCAGCAGGATGAACAGCATCACGCGGCTCGGCCCGTCGGGCGCCGCGAGCATGAGCATGACGAACCCGGCGAGGAACGGCAGGTACGCGGCCGCGAACGCGCCCGCGCTCGCGTCCCGCAGGGCCGCCTCGCCGTTGCCGTCCAGCACGCGCCAGATGACGACGCCGCCGACGGTGAGCATGAACGCGACGAACATCGCCTCGGGGCCCGCCGTGTACGCCGACACGAGGATGCCCACGGCACCCACGATCAACGGCACCAGGGGCAGGTGGATCGCGCGGCGGGTGAACGCCTGCGCGAGCTCCCAGAGGCCCGCGCAGACGGCGACGATCGCCACGACGGCGAACGCCTCCTTGCGGATGAACAGCGACGCGATGACGCCGACGAGCAGCGCCACGCCGACGACGATCGCGACGGGGAGGTCCCTGCCCGGTCGCGGCGTGCGCGGTGCGGCGAGTGCGGTGTGCTCCGACATCAGACCTCGAGGAGCTCGCTCTCCTTGGACGAGAGCAGCTGGTCGATCAGGTCGACGTGCTTCTTGGTGAGCACCTCGAGCTCCTTCTCGGCCCGTGCGACCTCGTCCTCGCCCGCCTCGCCGTCCTTGACGATGCGGTCCAGCTCCTCCTTGGCGCGCCGGCGCACGTTGCGCACCGAGATGCGCGCGTCCTCCGCCTTCGCCTTGGCGAGCTTGACGAAGTCCTTGCGGCGCTCCTCGGTCAGTGCGGGCAGCACCACCCGGATGACGTTGCCGTCGTTCGACGGGTTGACGCCCAGGTCGGAGTCGCGCAGGGACTTCTCGATCGCGACCATCGACGACTTGTCGAACGGCGACACGAGGATGGTGCGCGCCTCGGTCACGTTGAACGACGCCAGCTGCTGCAGCGGGGTCGGGCTGCCGTAGTAGTCGACGAACACCTTCGAGAACATCGCGGCGTTGGCGCGGCCGGTGCGGATCGTCGCGAAGTCGTCCTTGGCGACCTCGATCGCCTTGTCCATCTTCTCCTCGGCCTCGAGGAGGGTCTCGTCGATCACCGGTGCTCCTTCGTCGTGTGGGTCTGTGGTCCGCGAGCCGTCAGCCCGCCGTGACCAGCGTGCCGATCTTCTCACCCTGCAGGGCGCGCGTGACGTTACCGGGCTCCTCGAGCCCGAACACGCGCATCACCACGTCGTTGTCGCGGCTCAGGCTCAGCGCCGTCTGGTCCATCACGGCGAGGTCGCCGACGAGCGCGTCGGTGTAGGTCAGGCTGTCGAGCTTCACGGCCGTCGGGTCCTTGCGCGGGTCGGCCGTGTAGACGCCGTCCACGCCGTTCTTGCCCATGAGGACCTCCTGGCAGTGCGTCTCCAGGGCGCGCTGCACGCAGACGGTGTCCGTCGAGAAGTAGGGCATCCCCGCGCCGGCGCCGAAGATGACCACGCGCCCCTTCTCGAGGTGCCGGATGGCGCGCAGCGGGATGTACGGCTCGGCGACCTGGCCCATCGTGATGGCGGTCTGCACGCGCGTGCTCACGCCTGCCTGCTCCAGGAAGTCCTGCAGCGCGAGGCAGTTCATGACCGTGCCGAGCATGCCCATGTAGTCGGCACGCGCGCGGTCCAGACCGCGCTGCGACAGCTCGGCGCCGCGGAAGAAGTTGCCACCGCCGACGACGATCGCGACCTGCACGCCGGTCCGGACCGCGACGGCGATCTCGGCCGCGACGCGCTGCACGACGTCGGCCGCGAGGCCCACGTCACCACCGCCGAACGTCTCGCCGGAGAGCTTGAGCAGGACCCGACGGGCCGGGGCCGGAGCGCTCTCGTCGGTCGCGGTCACGTCCTGGCTCACGGTGTCTCCCTCGGTGCGTCCTGCGTCGGTGGGCGGCTCACTGGGCCCGCTCCTCGTGCCCGGTGCGACGGTGGCCCCGACCCTGCCGGGCCGGGGCCACCTCGTCACATGGGGTCAGGCTCCCACGCGGTAGCGCACGAAGCCCGTCAGCGTGCCGCCGGCCTCGGAGAGGACCTGGGCGACGGTCTTCTTGTTGTCCTTCGCGAACGCCTGCTCGAGGAGCACGTTCTCCTTGAAGAACCCGTTGAGGCGACCCTCGACGATCTTCGTGAGCGCGGCCTCGGGCTTGCCCTCGTTGCGGGCCGTCTCCTCGGCGATGTGACGCTCGTTCTCGACGGTCTCGGCCGGGACGTCCGCACGCGTGAGGTACGTCGGGGAGAACGCCGCGATGTGCGTCGCGATGTCGCGGGCCACACCGGCGCCCGCGGCGTCGGTGGCGACCAGCACGCCGACCTGCGGGGGCAGGTCCTTGTTGACCTTGTGCAGGTAGACCTCGACGTGCTCGCCGGCCAGACGGGCCAGACGACGCACGACGACGCGCTCACCCAGGGTGGCGGCCGTCTCGTCGACGATCGACTGCACGCTGGAGCCGTCCACCTCGGTGGCGAGCAGCGCGTCAGCGTCGCGGGCCGGCGAGCCGACCGCGGCGTTGAGGACGCGCTCGGCGAGCGCGACGAAGTTCGGGCTCTTCGCGACGAAGTCCGTCTCGGAGTTGACCTCGACGAGCACGCCCGTCTGGCCCTCGCCGTCCGCGGTCGGGCCGACGTGGGCGGCGACGAGGCCGTCCGACGCGGCACGACCCTCACGCTTGCCGACGCCCTTCAGGCCCTTGACGCGGATGATCTCGAGCGCCTTGTCGGCGTCGCCCTCCGCCTCCTCGAGCGCCTTCTTGACGTCGAGCATGCCCGCACCGGTCTTCTCGCGCAGCGCCTTGATGTCTGCGAGCGAGTAGTTCGCCATCAGTGATTCCGTTCTGGTCGAAGTGGAGTTCAGGGACGACGCGTCACTCGGACGCGGCGTCACCCTCGGCCGGCGCCTCGGGCGCAGCCTCGACGGTCTCGACGGCCTCGGGCGCAGCCTCGACGACCTCGGTCGCCTCGGCGGCGGCCACGGCCTCCTCGACGGGCGCGTCCGTCGTCACGACGTCCGCGGCGGTGGCCTCCTCGGCCTGCACGGCGGCCGGAGCAGCGGCGGACCCGCCCTGCTGCAGGTCGGCCTCGGCACCGGCGAGCAGCTCCCGCTCCCACTCGGCCAGCGGCTCGGCGTCGGCCTCGGCGCCCTCGGCGGTCGCGGTGCGACCCGAGTGACGCTTGAGCAGACCGTCGGCCGCCGCGTCCGCGATGACGCGGGTCAGCAGCTGCACGGCACGGATCGCGTCGTCGTTGCCCGGGATCGGGTAGTCGACGACGTCGGGGTCGCAGTTGGTGTCGAGGATCGCGACGACCGGGATGCCGAGCTTGCGCGCCTCGTTGACGGCGAGGTGCTCCTTGTTCGTGTCGACGATCCAGACGGCGGAGGGGACCTTCGCCATGTCACGGATGCCGCCGAGCGTCTTGGCGAGCTTGTCCTTCTCGCGGCGCAGGACGAGCAGCTCCTTCTTCGTGAGGGACGAGCCCGCCACGTCGTCGAAGTCGATCTGCTCGAGCTCCTTGAGGCGCTGGAGACGCTTGTGCACGGTGCTGAAGTTGGTGAGCATGCCACCGAGCCAGCGCTGGTTGACGTACGGCATGCCGACGCGGGCGGCCTGCTCGGCGACGGGCTCCTGCGCCTGCTTCTTGGTGCCGACGAACAGGATGCTGCCGCCGTGGGCGACGGTCTGGCTGACGAAGTCGTACGCGCGGTCGATGTAGGACAGCGACTGCTGCAGGTCGACGATGTAGATGCCGTTGCGCTCGGTGAAGATGAAGCGCTTCATCTTGGGGTTCCAGCGGCGGGTCTGGTGCCCGAAGTGGACACCGCTCTCGAGCAGCTGGCGCATGGTCACGACGGCCATGGCACGTCCTTCCGGCGCGCACCGCGAGGTGCACGCGTGCAGGCGGACCCGACGGACGGGCCCGCATCTCGGTTGTCGGCCCGACCACCTGGTCGGAGCCCCTGGCGCCATGCCGGGCGGCTGCGCCGGGCGACGCACGAGACGTGCGGTACCCGGACCGTTGCAGCGTCCGACCCCGAGCCTGTCCTCGCCCCTGGGGCGAGGTGGACACCGGGAAGATGGCGCGCGATGTCGACCGGCACGGACCGGTCGCGAGCGAAAGTCTAGCCGATCGGCGGAGCGCCTCCGACGCGCGTGGTCGAGCCGCCCACAGCCCCCGCCCTCCCACACCCTGTCACGACATCCGGAGGGCGGTCCGCGGCGCCGGCCGCCGGCGGGCCATGGTGCCGGGCATGACCTCCACCGCACCGCTCAGCGCCGCGGCCGGCGCCACTGTCACCTCGTCCACGCCACGGCGACCTGCCGTACCCACGCGACGGGCCGCCGGCGGCCCGTCGCGGGACAGGGACGACAGGCGTCGTCGCACCGCCGCTCTCGCCGGCCTCGGTGCGGTGCTGTGCTGGCTCGTCGTCGTGGTCACCGGCAGCGCCGCCGCGCCGCAGTCCGGCGGTGACGAGGTCGTGTTCCGGCCGCCGGTGCCCGGTCCGGTGACCGTGGTCCACGCGTTCCTCGCACCACCCGAGCCGTGGTCGGCCGGTCACCGCGGTGTCGACCTCGCGGCCGACGCCGGCGACGCGCTCGTCGCCCCGGCTGCCGGCGTCGTGACGTTCGCGGGCGAGGTGGCAGGTCGGGGCGTCGTGACGGTGACCCACCCCGACGGGCTGCGCTCGAGCCTCGAGCCGGTCGTCGCGACCGTGGCGGTGGGGACCGTCGTCGCGGTCGGTGACCCGCTGGGCACGCTTGCCCCGAACGGGTCGCACTGCGCGCCCGCGTCGTGCCTGCACTGGGGCGTGCGTCGCGGGACGACGTACCTCGACCCGATGGGGGTGCTCGGCAGCCCGGGACCGATCGTGCTGCTCTCGTAGGAGCCGGTGCCGAGTCGGGGCCGGCACCGCGCGACGGTCAGACGCGCTCGGCGTCCAGCAGCCGCGTCCGGAGCCGGAGCATCGCCGCCGTGTGCATCTGGGAGATCCGCGACTCGGTGACGCCGAGCACGCGACCGATCTCGGCCAGCGTCATGCCCTCGTAGTAGTAGAGGACCACGACGATCCGCTCGCGCTCGCCGAGCGTCTCGATCGCGCGGGCCAGCAGGTACTTGGTCTCGGCGGCGTCGATCGCGCCGGCCGGGTCGAGCGTGCGGTCGTCGCCCAGGGTGTCGCCGAGGGACGCGCCGCCCGGGCGGTCGTCGCCGCCTCCCAGGAGCTCGTCGAGCGCGGCGACGTTGACGGTCGCGAGCTGCGAGAACACCGCGCGGAGCTCGCCGACGGTCATCTCGAGGTGCGCGGCCGCCTCCTGCTCCGTCGGGGCACGGTGCAGCGTGGCCTCGAGCTCGGCGTACGCGCGGTCGACCGCACGGGCCTTGGTCCGCACCGAGCGCGGCACCCAGTCCATCGCCCGCAGCTCGTCGATGATCGCGCCACGGATCCGGGACGACGCGTACGACTCGAACTTCACCGCACGGTCGGTCTGGTACTTCTCGATCGCGTCGATCAGGCCGAACATGCCGTACGACACCAGGTCGGCCTGCTCGACCGTGCTCGGCAGCCGCATCCCGACGCGACCGGCGACCGCGGAGACGAGCGGGGCGTAGTGCAGGATCAGGTTCTCGCGGGCGCGGGCCGCACCCGTCGACTTGAACGCGTCCCACATCGCCGCGACGTCCGGGTCGTCGACGAGCCCGCCGCGCTGCGTCGGGGGGGCGTCGACGACGAGCGTCAGGTCCACACCCTCGAGCAGGGCGTCGCCGCCGTCCTCGACGAGCTCCGGCCCGACCGCTCCGTCGGGCACCGTGCGCTGCTGCGGGATGACACCCTCGGCCGCGGTGCCTGCGAAGCGGGCGTGCAGGACGTGGACCGCATCGAGTGAGGACGCCATCGTCGACTCCGTTCGTACCTTCATGCGCGGGGGTGCGCCAATGCGAATGCCGAGCGGAGACGCTCGGCCGAGACGTGGGTGTAGCGCTGGGTCGTGGCGAGGCTGGCGTGGCCGAGCAGCTCCTGCACGCTGCGCAGGTCGGACCCGCCGTCGAGCAGGTGCGTCGCCGCGGTGTGCCGCATGCCGTGCGGGGCGACGTCCTCGACGCCGGCGAGAGCCGCCGCGTCGTGCACCATCGCGCGGACCTGCCGCTGGTCGACCCGGCCACCGCGGCGGCCGAGGAGCAGGGCGGGAGGAGAGTCGGGACGCGCGAGCAGGGGGCGTCCGCGCTCCAGCCAGGCCGTCACGGCGTCGCGAGCGGGCCGGCCGAACGGCACGACCCGCTCCTTGTCGCCCTTGCCGACGACCCGGACGAGCCGCTCGTCGAGGTCGATGTCGTCGACGTCGGCTCCGCAGAGCTCGCCGACCCGGGCGCCCGTGGCGTAGAGGAGCTCGAGCGTCGCCCAGTCCCGCAGGTGGACCGGCTCGTCGTCCGTGGCGCGGTCGCGAGCGGCGTCGATCATGCGCGTCACCGGTCCGAGCTGCAGGACCGCGGGAAGCAGCTGCGACACGCGCGCGGTCGCGAGACGGAGCGACGGGTCCTGCTCGAGCAGGCCGGTGTGGACGGCCCAGGCGAAGAAGCTCCGGACCGCGGCGCTGCGGCGCGCGAGCGTCGAGCGGCTGCGCCGGGCCTGCGCCATGGACGCGAGCCACGCGCGGAGCACACCGAGGTCCACCGCACCGAGCGAGTCGCGACCGTGACGGGAGGCGTACGCGAGCATCTGCTCGACGTCGCCGCGATATGCCCGAACGGTGTGCTCGGAACAGCCGCGCTGCACGTCCAGATATGCCGAGAAATCACCGAGCAGGCGCGCACGTGATGCGCCCGTCAGAGTGACCTCGGTCATGTTCATGGCCCTACGGTGACCTGAAACACATCACGGAAACAAGCGCCACTCTCACCCAAAGGGCCTAGTGCTGGGAGATTTCGGGTCGGTTGTCCGATTCGCCGACCGTGATTGACGTCTCCCGCGCTCGTTTTCACCCGCAGTGCGGCTCACCCTCGCTCTCCGAGGTGCCAACCGGCGCCCGATCTGGCGGCCGAGCCGTCGAGCTCGAGCAGCCCCAGAGCGGCCCGCGCCTCCCCCGTCGTCACCCCTGCGGAGGACGCCACGGCCGCCACGTCCGCCGGCGCGCGGCGCGGCAGCGCCTCGAGCACGCGCCGGGTCACGTCGTCCAGCCCGTCACGCGGACGTGGCGGCTCGACACGGTCCTCGACGAGGCCGGTCCCCGCCGCACCGGCGAGCTCGGCGACCTCGTCGGCGTCCGTGACGCACACCGCGACGCCGTCGCGCAGCAGTCGGTGGCACCCGGCGGACGCCACCGACGTCACAGGACCGGGGACCGCCCCCACCGGACGCAGGAGCCGAGCCGCATGGTGCGCGGAGCTCATCGCGCCCGAGCGCCACGCCGCCTCCACGACGACCGTCGCCCTCGTCCCCGCGGCGATGAGCCGGTTGCGCTGCAGGAACCGGCTCTTCGTCGGCAGCCGGCCCGGTCCCAGCTCGGCGACGACCGACCCGCCACCGCCGACGACCGCCTCGAAGAGCCTCGCGTTCCCGGCCGGGTACGAGCGGTCCACGCCGCCGGCGAGCACCACGCTCGTCGGGCCGCCGGCGGCGAGCGACCCACGGTGCGCCGCGGCGTCGATGCCGTACGCGCCGCCGGAGACCACGGTGGCACCCCGTGCGCTCAGACCTTCCGCGAGGTCGAAGGCGACGCGCTCGCCGTACCCGGTCGCGGCCCTGGACCCCACCAGCGCGACCGACTGGCGCCACGACCGCGCGAGACCGCGTTCGCCACGGACCCACAGGCAGAACGGTCGCTCGTCGCCGAGGTCGTCCAGCCCGACCGGCCAGTGGTCGTCGCCCGGGACGAGCACCGACCCGGCCACGCGGTCGAGCGCATCGAGGTCACGACCCGGTTCGACGGTCGGCCAGCGGGTCGCCCACCGCCGGACCGAGCGCTCGAGGCGTTGCCGGTGGGCCGTCGCGAGCGGCCCGACACGCTCCTCCAGCGGCACCCACGCCACCGGGTCGTCCTCGTCGAGCGAGAGCCGCACCCACTGCCACGCATCCACCGCACCGAGGGCGCGGACCAGGGCACCGGCGATCCGGTCACCGGGTTCCGCGAGCCCGCTCCAGGCGACCCGCGCGACCCGTTCGACGTCCTCCACCGGTGCGGCCTCGTCGACGGGCGTCATGCGCCGTGCCCGCGCGTGCGCAGGAGCAGCGCCTGCCCGACGTCCGCCCTGGCCGGCGCCTGCCTGCCGGCCAGGTCCGCGAGGGTCCACGCGACGCGGAGCACACGATCGACCCCGCGCAGGCTCAGCGTCCCCCGGTCGACGGCGCGGTCGAGCTCGGCCGTGAGCGACCGGTCGGCGCCAAGGTGAGCCCGCAGCCACCCGCCGGGGACCTCGGCGTTGGTGCGCCACGGCGTGGCCGCCAGGCGGGCCGCCTGCGCCGCGCGGCAGGCGGCGACCCGCGCCGCGACGACGGCCGACGGCTCCCCCGGCTCGCCTCCCGGCCGCGCCGGGCCGAGCTCGACCTGCAGGTCGACCCGGTCGAGCAGCGGTCCCGAGAGCTTGCCGAAGTACCGGCGTCGCTGCTCGGAACGGCACGTGCAGCCCAGGCCCTTCCCGACGGCCTTGCCGCACGGGCACGGGTTCGCTGCGAGCACGAGCTGGAACCTCGCCGGGTACCGCGCCGTGCCCGCCGCGCGGTGCAGGACCAGCTCGCCGTGCTCGAGAGGCTGCCGGAGCGTCTGCAGCACCGCCGTCGTGAACTCGGGAGCCTCGTCGAGGAACAGGACGCCGCGGTGCGCACGCGATGCGGCCCCGGGTCGGGGCACGCCGGACCCGCCACCGACGACGCTCGCGGGCGTCGCGGTGTGGTGGGGGTCCTCGAACGGCGGGCGTCGCAGGAGGCCTTCGCCGGGGTCGAACGTGCCCGCGACCGAGTGCACCGCGGTCACCTCGACGGCGTCCGCCTCCGACAGGTCCGGGAGCAGACCGGGCAACCGCGCCGCGAGCATCGTCTTGCCCGTCCCGGGCGGCCCGACCATCAGCAGGTGGTGCCCGCCCGCTGCGGCCACCTCGAGGCTGCGTCGGGCGTCGGACTGCCCGACGACATCGGCCAGGTCGAGGTCCGGGCGCGACGTCGGCGCCGCGTGGTCGGCCGCGACCGGCACCACGTCCGGCACGTCGACGTCGGCGCCGTACCGCGCAGCGACCTCGGCCAGGCTGTCGGCGCCCACCGCCTGGACACCTGGGACGAGCTGCGCCTCGGCGAGGTTGCCTCGTGGCACGACGACCCGCGGGTGGCCCGCGGCGACCGCGGCGGCGACCGCCGGGAGCACGCCACGGACCGGCCGGAGCCGCCCGTCGAGCCCGAGCTCGCCGAGGTGGACGACGCCGTCGGCGCGGGCCGGCACGACGGCCTCGGCTCCCGCGAGCATCGCCACCGCGATCGCCAGGTCGAACGTCGACCCGGACTTCGGGAGCGTCGCGGGCGAGAGGTTGACCGTGATCCGGCGCTGCGGCCACGCGAGGCCGGACGACGACACGGCGGCCCGGACCCGGTCGCGCGACTCCGCGAGGGCGGCGTCGGGCAGACCGACGAGCGTGAACGCGGGCAGCGACGGCGCCAGGTGCGCCTCGACCTCCACGACGTGGCCGCGCAGGCCGACGAGCGCGACGGCGAGCGTCCGCCCGAGCGCCACTCAGACCACCCCGACGAGGTGCTCGACCTGCGCGGCGCCCTGCCGTGGCAGCAGCACCGCGATGACGTCGATCCGCACCGACGCCGGCCGGGTGTCGTGCGACGCGAGCCACTGCGCCGCGAGCCGTCGGACGCGTGCGAGCTTGCGGGGCGTCACCGCCTCGGCGGGGTGCCCGAACGCCGTGGACCGGCGCGTCTTGACCTCCACCACGACCAGCTCGTCACCATCGAGCGCCACCAGGTCGAGCTCACCGGCGGCCACGCGCCAGTTCCGGTCGAGCACCGTCCACCCTCGCTCGGCCACGTGGGCCGCCGCGAGGTCCTCGCCGTACCGTCCCACAGCGTCCTTCGCACGCATCGGACCACCTCCACGCAGGAGGGTGCCGGTGCACGGGGGAACGTCACGGGGCTCTGCCGGTGACCCGTCCTCGGACCTCGTCAATCGGGGGCTGTGGACGGCTCGAACGACGACCTCGGCGGCGGCATCCACGCCCCGAGGTCGTCGAGGCCCGGGACCCGTGTCCGGGGCGCCGTTCGAGCTCTGCACCCGACAGCCCGGCGCCGTCGGCCACACCGTGCACCGCGACGCAGTCGTGGATCCCCAGCAGGAGCGTCCGATTCTCGCGGTTTCTCGCGCATGCGGTCATACATTGGCTCGACATTGGCCATGTGCCCCGCCGACATTCATTCTGCGTCGCCGGACCATCTTCGCGGTCCTCATCCTCGACGGGTTTCTTGGTCACGTCCGTAGGAGACAGGAAGCTCCGACGGGCTCCCACGACGCCGAGGAGTCGCTAGCGGGCGAAGCCCGCGCTCCCGCCCAGGTCGAGCTCCGGCTTCGCCAGCTCCTCGACGTTGACGTCCTTGAACGTCACGACCCGGACCGACTTCACGAACCGCGCCGACCGGTAGACGTCCCACACCCAGGCGTCGGCCAGGCTCAGCTCGAAGTACACCTCGCCCGCGGCGGACCGGACCTGCAGGTCCACCTGGTTCGCCAGGTAGAAGCGTCGTTCCGTCTCGACCACGTAGGCGAACAGACCTACGACGTCCCGGTACTCGCGATAGAGCGCGAGCTCCATGTCGGTCTCGTAGTTCTCCAGGTCCTCCGCGCTCACCGGGCCATCATCCCCCATGGGCGCCCGTCGCACGGCCTGGTGCCACGTCCCGGAGCGCCGTCAGTCCGTGTCGTCCGCGTCCGCCCGGTCCGTCCCGCCCGGCAGCCAGGCCGCGAGGTCCTCGACGAGCAGGCCGTCCTGGTCCTCGAAATCGTCCATGTCGTCGAGCTGCGGCGCACCCCCGCCGCCGAGCAGGTCGCCGTCCACGCCGACCCCGGGCAGGCGCCACGACCGCCGGTGCAGCTCGCTGGGGCCCAGCTCGCGCAGCGCGGCGAGGTGGTCGGGCGACGCGTACCCCTTGTTCTCGTCCCACCGGTAGGCCGGGTGGTGCGCGGCGAGCCCGACCATCATGGCGTCCCGCTCGCACTTGGCCAGCACGCTCGCGGCCGCGACGCTGGCGCAGGTGCGGTCGGCCTTGACGCGCATCCGGACGCGGGGCGCGGGCGCCGGCGGCGCCTCCTCGACGGCCGCGAACAGGTCGAGGGCCGGGGCCGGCGTCGTCAGCCAGTCGTGCGAGCCGTCGAGCAGCACGACGTCGACCCGCCCGACGACCTCGACGACCGTCGTGAGCGCGCGGGTCCCGGCGAGCCGCAGCGCCGCGATGATGCCCAGCTCGTCGATCTCCGCCGCGCTCGCGTGGCCCACCGCGCGGGCGAGCCCCCATCGACCGAGGGCAGGGAGCAGGGCCGTGCGCGCGGCCGGGGTGAGGAGCTTGGAGTCGGCGACGCCGCGCGGGGCGGACCGGGTGCCCGCATCCACCACGACGACCCCGACGCTCACCGGGCCGGCCAGCGAGCCGCGGCCCACCTCGTCCATCCCCGCGACGAGCGTCGCGCCTTCGCGCAGCAGCACGCGCTCGTGGCGAAGGTGCGGCCCCGTCCGGGTCGTGCCCCGAGCCGGCGTGCGCGACGGCGCGCGGGTCCCGGTGGCGCGTGCCCGGTCGGGCTCGTCGACCGCGCCGGGGCCGGCGGGGTCGACCGTCAGGGTCACGACGGGTCGGGCACGTCCTCGAACGTGCCCGAGGGGTTGCGCAGCAGCTTCGCGCGGTCGAGCGGCCACACCGTCACGAACGCCTGCCCGACCACGTTGTCGATCGGCACCGAGCCGCCGCCCGGGTTGCCCTGGTGGCTGCGCGAGTCCGCGGAGCTCTGGCGGTTGTCGCCCATGACCCAGAGGCTGTTCGCCGGGACGACGATGTCGAACTTGGCCTCGCTCGGCATCGCGCCGGGCGCGAGGTACGGCTCGTCGAGCGCGATCCCGTTGACCGTCACCGGCTCCCCCGGGCCTGCGCACGCGACGCGGTCCCCGGGCAGGCCGATCACCCGCTTGACCAGGTGCTCGCCGGCGTCCTGGGGGTACAGGCCGACCCACGTCAGGGCGTCGTTGAGCACCCGGCGCGCCCCCACGGCGTCCGGCTCGCCGCCGGGGGGCAGCCAGCCGCCGGGATCCTTGAAGACGATGATGTCGCCGCGGTGCAGGTCGAAGGGACCTGGCGTCAGCTTGCTCACCAGGATCCGGTCGTCCTCGATCAGCGTGTTGTGCATGGACTGGCTCGGGATGAAGAACGCCTGCACGAGGAACGTCTTGACGATGAGCGAGAGCACCAGGGCGCTCCCGAGGATGATCGCCGTCTCGCGCAGCATCGACACCGCTCCGCTGCGCGGCTTCTCCTCGGCGTGCCGGTGCGACACCGACCGACGTGTCCGGTGGGCGGCGGGCTCGGCCGGTGCGGCCGGATCGGCGGGCGCCGCGCCCTCGTCGGGGACGTCCTGCGACGCGGCGGGACCACCGGGCGTGGAGCCGGCGATCGCGGGCCAGGTGAAGGGCCTCGTCGGGTCCTCGATGTCCTCGGACGGGCGCTCGATCACCCGCACACTCTCGCACGAGCGCGCCGCGCGGGGGTAACGAACCACCATGCGACACCGCCCGGCAGGAACATTCACAGGAACACGAAGGGCGGCCACCCCACAGGGTGGCCGCCCTTCGGACGTGCTGAAGGCTCAGGCCTTCTTGGCGGGGACGCTCTCGCGCTTCTCCTTGATCTTGGCCTTCTTGCCGCGGAGCTTGCGCAGGTAGTACAGCTTCGCGCGACGCACGTCACCACGGGTGACGACCTCGATCGAGTCCAGCGTCGGGGAGTGCACGGGGAACGTGCGCTCCACACCGACCTGGAAGCTGATCTTGCGGACGGTGAACGTCTCGCGGACGCCCTCGCCCTGACGGGCGATGACGACACCCTGGAACGCCTGGACGCGGGAGCGGTTGCCCTCGACGACCTTGACGTTGACCTTGAGGGTGTCCCCGGGACGGAAGTCCGGGATGTCGTTGCGCAGCGATGCTGCGTCGACCTGGTCGAGAGTGTGCATGTTCTGTCGCTTCCCCGCCCTGCCACAGGTCAGGAACGTCGTCGAGGGCGCCACGGCAGCGGTGTGCGGGCGTCCTGATGGTCTGGTCCGGTGCGTTCGGGGACAGGTCCTGGACCTGTCCCCGGTGGTCGTAGGTCGTCTCCCCTGTGGCAGAGACGCGGCCGGCGCGCACCAACGGGCAAGTCTGCCACAGCCAGGACGTGCGCCACCAATCCGTGCCGGCCCGTCGGTGCGTGACCGGCCGGCGGGCCGGCAGGTCAGGAACCGACGAGCCGGCCGCCCTGCGCGACCCAGCCGAGCTCGGCGAGCGTCGCGAGGTCGTGCCGGTCGAGCGCGTCCACGTCGAGCGCCGCGACGAGGTCCGGTCGACGCTCGGCGGTCCGCCGCAGGGCCTCGTCCCGCCGCCACCGGGCGATGCGGCCGTGGTGCCCCGACAGCAGCACCTCAGGCACGTCGAGCCCGGCCCACTGCGGCGGCTTGGTGTAGACGGGGTACTCGAGGAGCCCGGCCGCGCCGTGGGACTCCTCGACGAGCGACTCCGGGTTCCCCACCACGCCGGGCAGCAGCCGCGCGACCGCCTCGACGAGCACGAGCGCCGCGACCTCGCCGCCGTTCAGCACGTAGTCGCCGATCGAGTACTCGCTGACCCGCACACCCGGGCGGGACCGGTAGTGCTCGGCGACCCGTGCGTCGATGCCCTCGTAGCGGCCGCACGCGACGACCAGGTGGCGCTCCTCGGCGAGCCGCTCGGCGGTCCGCTGGGTCAGGGGCGCTCCCGACGGGGTCGGCACGAGCAGGTGGGCGCCGTCGTCGAGCACGTCGTCCAGCGCGGTGCCCCACACGTCGGGACGCATCACCATGCCGGCGCCGCCGCCGAACGGCGTGTCGTCGACCGTCCGGTGCCGGTCCGTCGTCCAGTCCCGCAGGTCGTGCACGCGCAGGTCCAGCAGCCCGGACGCCCGTGCCTTGCCGACGAGCGACAGGTCCAGGGGCGCGAGGTAGCCGGGAAAGATCGAGACGACGTCGATGCGCACGTCAGTCCTCGGTACCGGGCTCACGGCCGGGCTCACGGCCGGGCTCGCCGCGGGTCTCGTCGGAGACCACGAGGTTCTCGGCGTCGGAGGCGAGCAGGCCGCCGGGCGGGTCGAGCACGACGCGGCCGCCGGGCACGTCGACCACCGGGACGATGGCCCGCACGAACGGGACCAGCGTGCGTGCACCGTCCGGCTCGCGGAGGACCAGCACGTCGTGCGCGGGCAGGTGCTGCAGGCCGACGATCTCCCCCAGGACCCGGCCGTCGACACCCTCCGCACGCAGCCCCGCAAGCTCGTGCGGGTACCAGGCGTCGTCCTCGTCCTGCGGGCTCTCCTCGGCGACGAGCTCGACGCCGCGCAGGCCCTCGGCGGCGGTCCGGTCGGCCGCCTCGTCGAACGTGACGTACCAGCGTCCCTGCGCGGTCCGGGTACGGGCCACGGTCAGCGGTCCGGCCGACGCGGGCTCGGTCTGCAGGCGGGCGCCGACGACGAACCGGTCCTCGGGTGCGTCGGTCCGCAGGTCGAGGGCGACCTCCCCGCGCAGGCCGTGGGCACGGCCGATCCGCGCGACGGTGAGCAGCATGAGGTTCCTCTCGGGAAACGTGCGTGGTGACGGCGAAGGCCCGGCCCCAGGTTACGGGGGCCGGGCCTTCGAGAAGCCTCGACGGGTGGTGCCCGTCAGCGGCGGTCGACGTCCACGACGTCGATGCGGACCGCGCCGTCCGACGACAGGGCGCCGACGACCGTGCGCAGGGCCCGGGCGGTGCGACCGCCGCGCCCGATGACGCGACCGAGGTCCTCGGGGTGCACGCGCACCTCGAGGAGCTCACCGCGACGCAGCGACGAGGCGTTGACCCGCACGTCGTCCGGGTGGTCGACGATGCCCCGCACCAGGTGCTCCAGCGCGTCGGCGAGCATCAGGCCTGCTCGTCCTCGGTGGCCTCGGCCTCGGCCGGAGCCTCGACGGCGGCGGCCTTCTTCTCCGACGCCTTCGCCTTGACCTTCTCGGCGTCGGCGGCGGCGGCCTCGATGGCGGCCTTCGGGTCGACCTTGTCGCCCTTGGTGCGGAGGGTGCCCTCCTGGCCGGGCAGGTTCTTGAACTTCTGCCAGTCACCCGTGATCTTGAGGAGCACGGCGACCTGCTCGGTCGGCTGCGCGCCGACGCCGAGCCAGTACTGGGCACGCTCGGAGTTGACCTCGATGAACGAGGGCTCCTCGGTGGGGTGGTACTTGCCGATCTCCTCGATCACGCGACCGTCGCGCTTGGTGCGCGAGTCGGCGACGACGATGCGGTAGTACGGCGCACGGATCTTGCCGAGACGCTTGAGACGGATCTTGGTGGCCACGGTGTGGTCTTCTCCTGAGGTCTGCTGAGGTGGCCTCGCAGCGCTCGCCCCGTGGGGTGGGGCGCGCCGGTCTGGCCGAGGACACGGTGGGCGCAGGTAGAGGGGCTGCATCCGCCGGGTACAGCGGACCATTGTGCCAGACGGGACGGGGCGCTCCCAACCAGGACGAGCCCCCGTCGTGGACCGGGTCCTCCCGGGACGCAGGACCGGCCCCGGCCCGCGGCCGGCCCGCCGTCAGCGGACCCGGGCACCGCGCAGCACGACGGCCGCCGGGTCGGCGAGCACCGCGACGTCGGACCGCGGGTCCGACGTGTAGACGACGACGTCCGCCGAGGCGCCTTCCTCGATCGACGGCACCCCCAGCCACGCCCGGGTCCGCCAGCTGGCCGCCGCCACGACGACGCGCGACGGGATGCCGGCCCGGACGAGCTCGACGGCCTCGTCGGCGATCCGGCCGTGGCTGATCGTGCCGCCCGCGTCCGTCCCGACGAGCACCGGGACACCGGCCTCGTGCAGGCTCCGCACGAGCTCGTAGCGGTGGGCGTGCAGCGCGCGCATGCGGGCGGCGAACCGGGGGTACCGCTCGGCCCCCTGGGCGGCGATGGCCTCGAACTGCGCGATCTGCAGGAGGGTCGCCGTCACGGGGATGCCCGCCGCGGCGATGCGGTCGACCTGCTCCGGCGTCGCGCCCGTGGCGTGCTCCAAGCAGTCGACGCCCGCGTCGAGCAGGTCGTCGAGCGACTCCGTGGCGAACGTGTGCGCGGTGACGCGGGCCCCGGCGTCGTGCGCGCCGGCGACCGCCTCGCGCAGCACCGCACCCGGCCACAGCGGGCGCAGGTCGCCGTCGGCCCCGAGGTCGCGGTCGATCCAGTCGGCGACGAGCTTGACCCAGCCGTCCCCGCGCGCGGCCTCCTCGCGCACCGCGTCGGGGAGGTCGGCGACGGACGCGAGCTCGCGACCGTAGTGCCTCAGGTAACGCTTCGGCAGGGCCAGGTGCCGGCCGGCACGGACCAGCCGCGGCAGGTCGTCCCGGTCGTGCACCCACGCGGTGTCCGCCGGCGAGCCGGCGTCGCGCACCAGCAGCACGCCCGAGTCGCGGTCGGCGAGCGCCTGCTTCTCGGCCGTCGCGTCGTCGACGGGCCCGTCGGAGGCGAGCCCGATGTGGCAGTGCACGTCGACCAGACCGGGCAGCACCCAGCCCTCGAGCGTCCCGGTGACAGGGGCGGACGGGCGGACGAACGTCAGCCGGTCGCCCACGACCCATGCCTCGCCAACCTCACGCTCGTCGTCGAGGACGACCGTGCCGCGCAGGTGCAGGACGGCCACGGGTCAGCGACCGAGGAACTTGTCCAGCCCGGCCGGCAGCTTCAGCGCGGACGGGTCCACCGCGGCGGGCTCCTCGGGCGCCCCGATGCCGAAGGCGGAACCGGGCGCGCTCGCGGGGGCGCCCGACGAGCGGTCGAGCGCCGCACGCTCCTGCTGGGCGCGCAGCGCCGGGTTGCCGGACTTGCCCTTCGCCCGCTTCGCGGGTGCCGCCTGTCGTCCGCGGGACTTCTTGCCGACGCCCGGAAGGCTGCCCATGCCCGGCATCCCCGGCATGGCGCCGCCCTTGGCCATGTGACGCATCATCTTCTGCGCGCTGTCGAACCGCTCGATGAGCTGGTTGATGTCCGTCACCGTGGTGCCGGAGCCCTTGGCGATGCGGGAGCGGCGCGAGCCGTTGATGATCTTCGGGTTGTGCCGCTCGGCCGGCGTCATCGACTGGATCATCGCCTCGATGCGGTTGACCTCACGCTCGTCGAAGCTGTCGATGGCCTCCCGCATCTGGCCCATGCCGGGGAGCATGCCGAGCATGTTCTTCAGCGGGCCCATCTTGCGCAGCTGCTGCATCTGGACCAGGAAGTCCTCGAGCGTGAAGTCCTGGCCGGCGGCGATCTTGCCGGCCATCTTCTCGGCCTGCTCGGTGTCGAACGCCTTCTCGGCCTGCTCGATGAGCGTGAGGACGTCGCCCATGTCGAGGATGCGCGACGCCATGCGGTCGGGGTGGAAGACCTCGAAGTCGGTGAGCTTCTCGCCGGTGCTCGCGTAGAGGATCGGCTTGCCGGTGACCGACGCCACCGAGAGGGCCGCACCGCCGCGGGCGTCGCCGTCGAGCTTGGACAGCACGACACCGGTGAATCCGACCCCGTCGGCGAAGGCCTGCGCCGTGGTGACGGCGTCCTGGCCGATCATCGCGTCGATGACGAACAGGATCTCGTCGGGCTCGACCGCGTCGCGGATGTCCGACGCCTGACGCATGAGCTCGGCGTCGACACCGAGCCGGCCGGCGGTGTCGACGATGAGGACGTCGTGCTGCTTCGTCCTCGCCGTCTCGAGGCCTTGGCGTGCGACGGCGACGGGGTCGGCGCCGAACGGCATGACGTCGTCGGAGCCCTGGTTCCCGGGGTGCGGCGCGAACACCGGCACGCCGGCGCGCTCCCCCACGACCTGCAGCTGCGTGACGGCGTTCGGACGCTGGAGGTCCGCCGCCACGAGCAGCGGCGTGTGCCCCTGCGACTTGAGGTGCAGGGCGAGCTTGCCCGCGAGCGTCGTCTTGCCGGCACCCTGCAGACCCGCGAGGAGGATGACCGTCGGCGGCCGCTTCGAGAACGTCAGCGGGCGCGTCTGGCCGCCGAGGATGGAGACGAGCTCCTCGTTGACGATCTTGACGACCTGCTGGGCAGGGTTGAGCGCCCCGGACACCTCGACGGACAGCGCGCGCTCGCGGATCGCCCCCGTGAAGGACCGGACGACCGGGACGGCCACGTCGGCGTCGAGGAGAGCGCGACGGATCTCGCGCACCGTGGCGTCGATGTCCGCCTCGGACAGACGGCCCTTGCTGCGCAGGTTCTTGAAGGTCGACGTCAGTCGGTCGGACAGGGTGGCGAACACCGGGCGGTCCTCACAGCTCAGGGATCACGGACGGTCCAGGGTACCTGCCAGCGCGCGGCGGGCCCGTGCGGCGAGGTCGTCGACGAGGGTGCCGCGCCAGGCGCTCCACGCGGCCGGGCCGGCGGCCGACGCGTCGGCCTCCGTCAGGGCGCGCAGCACCTCGAGGAGGTCGACGCGGTGGTCGACCGCGTCGAGCAGGCGCGCGAGCGTGGCGGGGTCGTCGGGATCGGCGGTCGTCGCGAGGTCGACCAGCGTGAGGTGCTCGCGCACGAGCCGTGCCACGTCCGCCGCGACCTCCTCGCCGAAGCCCATGCGGACCACGATCGGCCCGGCGAGCCGGGCGCCCTCGACGGAGTGGTCCCCGGCACCGGCGCGCTTGCCGATGTCGTGCAGCAGCGCCGCGAGGAGCAGCGTGTCGGCGAGCTCGACCTCGCGGCGCACCCGGCCGGCCCGGGCGACCGTCTCGACGAGGTGCCGGTCCACGGTGTGCCGGTGCACGGGCGAGCGCTGCGGCCGGTTCCGCACGGCCGCCCACTCCGGGATCCACGTGGTGACGACGCCGGCGAGGTCGAGCGCCTCCCAGATGGGCACCTGCGCCTGCTCGGACGCGAGGAGCTGCAGCAGGTACGTGCGGGCGACCTTGGGCCAGGGCACCGGAAGCGCCGGCGTGGCGGTCAGGCTCGCGACCGTGACGGGCGACAGGGCCAGGCCCGTGCGGGCGGCGGTCGCCGCGGCGCGCAACGACAGCAGCGGGTCCTCGGCCGGGCGCGCGTCGACGGCGAGGACGATCTCGCCGTCGTGCTCGACGAGGTCCTCCGCGATCGCCCGCAGGCGCGGGGCCGTCCGGCGTCCCCGGACGAGCACGGGCTTGCGGGCCGGCCGCTGCAGGGCCTGCCGTGCGTTGCGGGCCGTGGTGTCGAGCGCGTAGGAGATGACGCGGCCGGCCTCCGCGATGCTCGCCAGGAGGTCGTCACGGTCGTCGAACCCGACGAGCGCGGCCACCTCGTCCTGGTCGGCGAGCAGCAGCCTGTTGGTGTGCCGCCGGGTCGCGACCTGCACGGTGTCCCGCACGTCGAGCAGGTGCGCGTACGCGGCGTCGACCGCCCCGTGCGGGCGGTCCGTGAGCCAGGTCGCCGCCAGGGCGCTCAGCACGACCGCGTCCCGGATCCCGCCGCGCGCCTCCTTGAGCTCGGGCTCGAGCAGGTACGCGAGCTCACCGTGCCGGTCCGCGCGCTGGCGGGTCGACGTGAGCAGCTCGGGCAGACGCCGTCGGGCCGCGTCCCGCCAGTCCTCCAGCAGGGCCGACCGCGCCCGTGCGATCACGACCGCGTCGCCCGCGACGGGCTGCAGGTCGAGCAGGCCGACCGCCGCCGGCAGGTCCTTGGACGCGACCTGGCGGCACTGCGCGAGCGAGCGCACCGAGTGGTCGAGATCCAGCCCCGCGTCCCAGATCGGGTACCAGAGCCGTTGCGCGAGCTGCTGAAGCTGCTCCGGGGGGTGGCCCCGGCCCTCGTGCACGAGCAGCAGGTCCAGGTCGCTCACCGGGCTCGCGTCGCCGCGCCCGATGCTGCCGACGGCGCCGAGCGCGACGCCGGAGACGTCCTCCCCCTGCGTCGCCTCGTCCCACAGCTCGGCGAGACGCGCGCGGACGAGGTCGACAACGGCGGAGCGCCGGGCGACGCCGTCGGAGTGCGGGCCCGTGAGGCGGGCCGCGAGCTCGAGCCGTTCGACGCGGAGGTCCCGCACCCCGGTGGTGTCGGGGTGCGGGACCTCAGGCGAACCAGGCTCGGCCGCGCCCCCCGCGGGCGGCCGTTGCTGTGTCATGTGGTGCGTGCGACCGTCCTGGTCAGAGGGCGTCGTCGCCGTGCTCACCGGTGCGGACGCGAGCCACGTCCTCGACCGGCACGACCCAGACCTTGCCGTCGCCGATCTTGCCGGTCTGCGCCGCCTTGATCACGACCTCCGTGACCCCGAGGGCGTCCTCGTCGGCCACCAGGACGTCGATCTTGACCTTCGGCACCAGGTCCACGGTGTACTCCGCACCGCGGTAGACCTCGGTGTGCCCGCGCTGACGGCCGTAGCCGCTCGCCTCGCTCACCGTCAGACCCCGCACCCCGGCGGCCTCGAGGGCCGACTTCACGTCATCCAGCCGGTGCGGCTGGATGACCGCCGTCACGAGCTTCGTCATCAGTTCACCTCCGTCAGGACCCGGGAACCGTCCAGGGTCTCGTACGCCGTCTCACCGTGCACTGCCAGGTCGATGCCGGAGACCTCGTCCTCCTCGCTCACCCGCAGGCCGGTGATGGCCTTGAGGATGAGACCGATGATGTAGGTCATCACGAAGGAGAACACGACGGCGAACGCGGCGACGACGATCTGCGAGAGCAGCTGGGTCACACCGCCACCGTAGAAGAGGCCGCTCTGCGCACCGTCGGGGTACCACGCGCCCTGCTTGTTGGTGGCCAGGAAGCCGATGAGGACCGTGCCGGTGATGCCACCGACCAGGTGCACGCCGACCACGTCGAGCGCGTCGTCGAAGCCGAACTTGTACTTCAGGCCGACCGCCAGGGCGCAGGCGACACCGGCGATGGCGCCGATCGCGATCGCACCGAACGAGTCGACCGCGGCCGCGGCCGGGGTGATGGCGACCAGACCGGCCACGACACCCGAGGCGGCACCCAGCGACGTGGCGTGCCCGTCGCGGATCTTCTCGGTGAGCAGCCAGGTGATCATCGCGACGCAGGTGGCGACGAACGTGTTGATCCACGCACGACCGGCGGTCGCGTCCGCCGCACCCTCGGAGCCGGCGTTGAAGCCGAACCAGCCGACCCACAGGAGGGCGGCGCCGAGCATCACGTACGGCAGGTTGTGCGGGCGGATCGGCGACGTCGGCCAGCCCTTGCGGCGGCCGAGCAGGATCGCCAGGGCGAGACCCGCAGCACCGGCGTTGATGTGCACGACCGTGCCACCGGCGAAGTCGATCGGGGTGGACAGCCACTCCGACACCTTGCCGCCGATACCGAGGAAGCCGCCGCCCCACACCATGTGGGCCATCGGGAAGTACACCGCGGTCACCCAGATCACCGTGAACGCGATCCACGTGCCGAACTTGATCCGGTCCGCGATGGCACCCGAGATGAGGGCCACCGTGATCACCGCGAACGTCGCCTGGAACGCGACCACGACGAGGGCGGGAACCCCGGTCGCCGCCAGCAGGCTCTTGTCGTCGGTCAGGCCGACGAGGCCGAAGTACTCGAACGGGCTGTCGACGAACTGGCCGAAGCCGGTGGTGTGACCACCGAACGTCATCGAGTACCCGTACAGGACCCAGACCAGGCCGACGGTCCCCGCTGCGATGAAGTTCATCATCAGCATGTTGAGGACCGACTTGCCGCGGACCATGCCGCCGTAGAAGAACGCCAGGGCCGGCACCGTCATCATGAGGACGATCACGGCGGATATGAGCATCCAGGCCGTGTTGCCGGAGTCCAAGGTGAAGTCCATCGTTCGCTTCTCCACTCCCCGACCGGGCGGCCGGACGGGGACAACATTCGGGGAGGCGGGTTACTCGCGACCGCGTGCCGCGTTACGGGCATGTGACAAGGCGCACGTCGGTGTAAACAGTCCGTTTCGGCCTGGGCATATGTCCAGGCTCTGGACGAGGGCGGCTCTCAGGCCGGACAGCGGCGGTCCGAGGGCCGGTCCGCCGGTCAGCCCTGCAGGATGCCGTCGACGAACTCCTCGGGGTCGAACGGCGCGAGGTCGTCCGGCCCCTCCCCGAGACCCACGAGCTTCACGGGTACGCCGAGCTCGCGCTGGACGGCCACGACGATGCCGCCCTTGGCCGTGCCGTCGAGCTTCGTCAGCACGATGCCGGTCACGCCCGCGACCTCGCCGAACACCCGTGCCTGGTTGAGGCCGTTCTGACCGGTGGTCGCGTCGAGCACCAGCAGCACCTCGGCGAGGGGCGCCTCCCGTGTCAGGACGCGCGTGATCTTGCCGAGCTCGTCCATCAGGCCGGCCTTGTTCTGCAGGCGCCCCGCGGTGTCGACGAGCACGACGTCGACGCCCTCGGTGCGGCCCTGGCGCGCCGCGTCGAACGCGACCGCCGCGGGGTCGGCCCCGTCCCGGTCGGAGCGCACGGTGTGCACGCCCACGCGCGAGCCCCACGTCTGGAGCTGGTCGGCGGCCGCCGCACGGAACGTGTCCGCCGCCCCGAGCAGGACCGTGCGGTCCTCGGCCACGAGCACCCGGGCGAGCTTGCCCACCGTCGTCGTCTTCCCGGTGCCGTTGACGCCGACCACGAGGATGACCGCCGGGACGTGCGAGCCGTCGGCCGCGGTCGACGGCGTCGTGCGGAGCGTGCGGTCCAGCGACGGGTCCACGAGCGCCAGGAGCTGCTCGCGCAGCAGGTCGCGGACCTGGCCGGGCTCGCGCAGCCCTTCGACGCGCACACGGGTCCGCAGCGCCTCGATGAGGTCCTGCGTCGGGCCGGCGCCGACGTCCGCGAGGAGCAGCGTCTCCTCGAGCTCGTCCCAGTCGTCCTCCGTGAGGTGGTCGCGGGACAGCACCGCGAGCAGCCGGGCGCCGAGCGGCGAGCCCGAGCGGGCGAGGCGGCCCCGCAGGCGGGCGAGGCGGCCGGCGACGGGGGCCGGGACCTCGAGCGCGGGCTCGACAGCGGCCTCCGACGGGGGCGCCTCCGCCACGGGCCCGGCGCCGGCCGGTACGGGCGGCGTCTCCACCGGAGCCGCCTCGGGCGCGGGCCGCTCGAGGACGGCCGTGCCCGTCGCCGCTGCTCCGGTGGCGCCCGCGTCGTCGGTGGGTCCGGTGGGGCCGTCGGGGCCGATGCCCTTCCCGGACCGGCGACGGGCGACCGCCGTGACGACGGTGACGGCGAGGGCGATCGGCACACCGGCCGCGAGCAGCCAGGTCAGGGTGTCGGGGTTCACCGGGACAGTCTGTCGTCCGGGCGGGCGCCCGCGCGAGCCGGCTCGACCTGCGGCCGGGCGGCGGCCCGGCGGCGACCGGCCGCGGGGCAGGTCATGACGTCGGGTGCGTCAGCCGCGACGCGGCAGCGGCAGCACGCGCGCGGCCCGCTCACGGGCGCGGTGCAGGGTCGCGCCGAGCTCGTCGACGTCGAGGTACGCGGCGCCGTCGTCCGCGGTGGCCGTCAGGAACTCGTCGAGCGAGACGTCGACGGGCTCGGCCGACGCGGCGAGCGCCGCGGCCTGCTGCTCCTCGTCGGGGTGTCGTCGTCCGGCCAGACCTGCGCGGAAGCTCCGCAGCGGCCCGCGCCGGTCGTCGTCGGGTGCGCTCCCGCCCACCGCGCTCGCGACGAGGAGGACGGCGGCGGCGACGATGAGGGCGACCAGGACGGCGACGAGAACAGGCACGCCCCCAGTCTCCGTCGGCCGACGGACCCCGGCAGCCGGACCCACCCGTCCGCCCGCCAAGCCGCACACAATCTCCACATCGCGGCGCGGCGACGGCACGGGCGGCTCAGACGGCGACGTCCTCGCGCATCCGCTGGCTGATCACGGTCGTCACGCCGTCGCCGCGCATGGTCACCCCGTACAGCGCGTCGGCGATCTCCATCGTGCGCTTCTGGTGCGTGACGACGATGAGCTGGGAGTCCTCCTGGAGCTCGCGGAAGATCTCCAGCAGACGGCCGAGGTTCGCGTCGTCGAGCGCGGCCTCGACCTCGTCCATCACGTAGAACGGGCTCGGCCGGGCCTTGAAGATGGCGACGAGCATCGCGACCGCCGTGAGCGAGCGCTCGCCGCCCGACAGCAGCGACAGCCGCTTGACCTTCTTCCCGGCCGGGCGGGCCTCCACGTCGATGCCGGTCGTGAGCATGTTGTCGGGGTCCGTGAGCACGAGCCGGCCCTCACCGCCCGGGAACAGCCGCGGGAAGACGACGTCGAACGCGGCCGCCGTGTCCCGGTACGCGTCGGCGAACACCTGCTCGACGCGCTCGTCGATCTCCCTGACGATCTCCAGCAGGTCGAGCCGGGACTTCTTCAGGTCGGCGAGCTGCTCGGTGAGGAACTGGTGGCGCTCCTCGAGGGCGGCGAACTCCTCCAGCGCGAGCGGGTTGACGCGGCCGAGCAGCGAGAGGCCGCGCTCCGCTGCTCGCAGCCGCTTCTCCTGCTGCTCACGCACGTACGGCACCGCCGTCGGGGCGTCCGGGTCCACCTCGGCACCCGGCGCGTGCACCACCGGGACGTCCTGGTGGGGGCCGTACTCCTCGAGCAGGACCGCCGGGTCGAGGCCCAGCTCCTCCACGGCCCGGGTCTGCAGCTGCTCGATGCGCAGGCGCTGCTGGGTGCGGGCGACCTCGTCACGGTGCGCGACGTCGGTCAGCCGGCCCAGCTCCGCGGCGCGCGCGTCCGCCTCGGCGCGGGTGCTCGCGATGAGCGCGTCCCGCTCGGTGCGCGCCTGCTCGGCGGCGTCCCGCTCCGCCGAGGCCCGGCGCAACGACTCGTCGAGCACGGCGAGCGCCTGCTGGGCACCCTCACGGACGGCCTGGGCGACCGCCACCTGTCGGGCACGGGCACGCTCACGCTCCGCTGCCCGCTCGCGGGCGACGCGCTCGGCACGAGCCGCGCGCTCGAGCGACTCGGCACGTCCGGACAGGGCCCGGGCACGCTCCTCGCTCGTGCGCAGCGTCAGCCTGGCCTCGGTCTCCCGCCCCCGGGCGGCGGTCGCGAGCTCGGCGAGCCGGTCCCGGCGTGCACCGCCCTCGGCGATCGCGGCCTCGCTCTCGGCGGGCTCGACCTCAGCAGCCGCGAGGCGTGCGGTCAGCTCGGCGAGGTCGGCCGTGTCCGCCTCCAGCGTGCGGGAGGCGGCCTCCAGCGAGGCCTCCGCCCGCTCGGCCTCGGCGCGGGCCGCCCGGGCGGTGGAGCCGAGGTGGCCGAGCTGCTCGGCGACGGCGGCGAGCGCGGCGTCGGACTCGTTCAGCCGCTCGAGCGTCGCCTCGTACGCCTCCTGCGCCTGCGCCTGGGCCTGGGTCGCGGCGGCGATCTCGAACCGGAGCCGCTCCGCCGCGGCGGCGGCCTGCTGGGCACCCGAGCGGGCCTGGTCGAGGGCGGCCTGCAGGTGCAGCGCGCTGGGTGCGGTGGCCGACCCGCCCGAGGCACGGTGGCGGGACAGCACGTCGCCCGTGCGGGTCGCCACCACGAGGTCCGGGCGGGCCGCGACGACGGCGCGTGCGGTCGCCAGGTCGTCCACGACGACGACGTCGGCGAGCAGCGTCTCCACCGTCGCGCGCACGTGGGCGGGGGCACGGACGAGGTCGATCGCGCGGTCGGCGCCGTCCGGGACGGGCGGTCGGGGCGCACCCGTCTCGGCACCCGCGACGAGCAGGGTGGCGCGGCCGGCGTCCTCGGTCCGCAGGTAGCGCAACGCGTCGACAGCCGCGTCGACCGACTCGACGGCCACCGCGTCGGCGGTCGCGCCGAGGGCGGCGACGACGGCCTCCTCGTCGCGCTGGTCCACCTGCAGCAGCGCCGCGACGGAGCCGATCGTGCCCGTCAGCCCGTCGGCGGCCAGCAGCGCGCCCGCGCCGTCCTTGCGCAGCAGACTCAGCTCCAGCGTCTCGGCGCGCGACGTCAGCGCCGACCCGTCGCGCTCGGCCGCCGTGAGCTGCTCCTGGAGCGACGTGAGGTGCTCGGACGCCGCGTCCAGGGCCTCGGCGGCGGCCTCGTGCTCGGCGTCGAGGCCCTCCTCGCCCTCCTCGACACCGGCCACCTGCGACTCGAGCGCCGCGAACCGGGTGCTCGCCTCCTGACCGCGCTGCTCCGCGGCCGCGAACGTCTCCCGGAGCCGGCCCAGCTCGGCCTGCGTGGCCTCGACCCGGCTGCGGCGTGCCGCGACCTGCCCGGCGAGCCGCGCCACGCCCTCGCGGCGGTCGGCGGCGCCGCGCAGCGCGGTCGCGAGCTCCTTCTCGGCGGTGCCCGCCTCCTGCTCGGCCTCCTGTCGGGCCGCCACCGCCGCCTCGAGCGCGACCCGGGCGAGCTCCACCTCGGCGGCGAGCTCGGCCTCGGCTGCGCGGACGCGCTCCGCCTGACGGGCGAGGTCGTCGGGGTCGGACCCGCCGGACCGCTCGGCGCCCGCGGACCCCAGCAGCCGCACCCGGTCGGCGGCGAGGGAGGCGGTGCCGCGCAGCCGCTCGCGCAGCGACGACAGCCGGTACCAGATCTCGCTGGCCTCGCTCAGCGCGGGGGCGGCCTCGGCTGCCTGCCGCTCCAGCGTCGCGAGCAGGGCGCGCTGCTCGGTGAGCAGCCGCTCGACGCGCTCCCGCTCGGCACGGACCGCCGTCTCGTCGGCGATCTCCTGCTCGAGCGTCGCCGTCAGCTGCGCCAGGTCGTCCGCCAGGAGCCGCGCCCGCGCGTCGCGCAGGTCGGCCTGGACGACGGCCGCCTTGCGGGCGACCTCGGCCTGGCGGCCCAGCGGACCGAGCTGGCGGCGGATCTCGCCCGTGAGGTCGGACAGGCGCGTGAGGTTGGCCTGCATGGCCTCGAGCTTGCGGAGCGCCTTCTCCTTGCGCTTGCGGTGCTTGAGGACGCCCGCGGCCTCCTCGATGAAGCCGCGGCGCTCCTCCGGCGTCGCTCGCAGCACCGCGTCGAGCTGGCCCTGGCCGACGATGACGTGCATCTCGCGGCCCAGGCCCGAGTCGGACAGCAGGTCCTGGATGTCGAGCAGGCGGCAGCCCTGGCCGTTGATCGCGTACTCCGAGCCGCCGCTGCGGAACAGCGTCCGCGAGATCGTCACCTCGGAGTACTCGATGGGGAGCGCGCCGTCGGCGTTGTCGATCGTGAGCGACACCTCGGCGCGACCGAGCGGCGGGCGGCCGGACGTGCCGGCGAAGATGACGTCCTCCATCTTGCCGCCGCGCAGCGACTTGGCGCCCTGCTCCCCCATGACCCACGCGAGCGCGTCGACGACGTTGGACTTGCCCGAGCCGTTGGGCCCGACGACGCAGGTGACACCCGGCTCGAAGTTCAGCGTCGTCGCCGAGGCGAACGACTTGAACCCCCGCAGGGTGAGGGTCTTGAGGTGCACGGACGAAGCCTAAGGCGCGGGCGGTGCGGCGCCCGGGACGCCCACCCGCTCGGCGGTGCGGCGTCGGCGGCCCGGCCGGCTGCGCGGTCGGCTGCGCGGTCGGCTGCGCGGTCGGCTGCACGGCCGGTCGTGCGGGCGCGCTCAGCGTGGACCGGGACCGGGGTCCGGCAGGTCGAGGCGGTCGGCGAGCTCCCGCCGGGAACGGTCGCGGACGCGACGGACCGCGGCGTCGGCCTCGGGGACGGACGCGAACGCGTCCAGGTCGTCGTGCTCCCCCACGACGGCCAGGGCCCGGGCGGCCGCGGCCCGGACGCGCGGCACGTCGTCGCCGAGCAGCGGGCGCACGGCCTCGGCCGCCTCGCCCAGCTCGTGGAGCCGGACGATCGCCGCCGCGTGCTCCCGGACCCGCCAGGCGGGGTCGCCGAGCGCGGCGACGACGGCTGCGTGGACCCCCGGGGCGTCGGTCCAGGCGTAGCGCAGGGCGCGGGCCGCCCAGACCCGGGCCCAGTAGTCCTGCTCGTCGGGCATCCGGTCGAGCATGCGCGCGGCTCCCGGGCCCCCGATCAGGTCGAGGGACGGGCCCCCGTCGGCCGGGTCGCCCGCCAGCAGGCCGACGCACCAGGCGACGACCGCGGCCGTGCCCAGGTCGGCGCACGCCTGGGCGACCCAGTCCGCGGGGCGACCGGCCATCGTCTCGACCCTCGGCCCGGCCGGTGCCTCAGAGCGCGGGGAACCAGAGGGAGATCTCGCGCGCGGCCGACTCCTCGCCGTCCGAGCCGTGCACGAGGTTCTGGATGACCTTGAGGCCCCAGTCGCGCGCCAGGTCGCCGCGGATGGTGCCGGGCAGGGCGACGGTCGGGTCGGTCGCCCCCGCGAGCGAGCGGAAGCCCTCGATCGCGCGGTGCCCCTCGACGACCAGCGCGAGGACCGGACCGGAGCGCATGAACTCGACGAGCGGGGTGAGGAACGGCTTGCCGGCGTGCTCGGCGTAGTGCTCGGCGAGGAGCGCCTCGTCGGCCTCGCGGAGCTCGGCGGCGACGAGCGTGTAGCCCTTGGCCTCGATCCGCCGCACGATCTCGCCGACCAGGCCGCGGCGGACGCCGTCGGGCTTGACGAGGACGAGGGTGCGCTGCGTGGCGGGTGCGTCAGTCATGGCGTCACCCTAACGGGCGGTCCGCGAACGCCCGGTGGCCGTCCGGTGACCGGCCGGGGCACGCGGCAGGCCGGGTCAGGGCCCGACGACCCCCGGGTTCGCCGCGTCGAACTCGGCCCGCTCGCGGTCGATGCGACCACCGAGCCGCAGCGCGACGACCCACAGGACCACGAACACGACGCCGACCACGAACATCATCGGGATGACGAACCCGCCGGCCAGGACCAGCACCTGTGCGACCGACCCGGCCACGTAGCCACCGGGCCGCGACACGAACCCCGACAGCAGGATCAGCAGGAGCGTGAGCCCGCCGCCGACCAGCCAGACGGTGCCCACGTCGGTGACCCGCAGGCCGTACGCCACGAGCGTCGCGAAGAACACCAGCACTCCCTCGAGCACGAGGATCGTCTGGGAGAACTGGGGCTTCGCGGGTCGCTTGCGGCGCACGGCCGGCGGGGTCGAGCTCATCGGTCCAGGTTACCGGCGGGCGGCCGGGTCCCCGTCCGCGACGTCGTCCGCCCCGTCGAGCGCAGCGACGTCCGCGGCGAGGTCGCCGTCCGGTGCGCCGTGCGGCGACGGGACGAGCGAGCCGTCGTCGTGCGACGCGTCGTGCGGGCGGCCGTGCAGGCCGTCCTCGACGTGACCGTGCGGTGCCGCGGACAGCTCGTCGACGACGACCTCGGCCTGGTCCGTCGCACCGGGCGCACCCGTGCCGTCGGCTGCGAGGGCCTCACCGCGCGCCACCATGCCGGCGACGTCGGAGAGCTTGACCTCCCGCAGGAAGAGCGCCAGCACCACGCCGATCACGATGAGCGGCACGAGGTACCAGAACGCGGGGGCGAGCGCGTCGGTGAACGCATCGATGACGCCGGTCTTCATCGGCTCGGGCAGCTGCTGCACGGCCGCGGGGGTCAGCCCCGACGCCTCCGCGCCGCCACCGGCGGGAGCGCCGGCGAACACGTCCGCGAGCCGCTCCGCGAGGCGCGACGTGAACATGGTGCTGAACAGCGCCGTGCCGACGGCCGCGCCGATCTCGCGGAAGAAGTTGTTCGCGGACGTCGCGGTGCCGATCTCGTGCGGGTCCACGGCGTTCTGCACCGCGAGCACGATGGTCTGCATGACGAGGCCCATGCCGGCGCCGAGGACGAAGATCATGGCGCCGAACAGCCACATCGACATGTCGCCCGTGATCTGGGTGAGCCAGGCGACGCCGGCCGTCGTGATGACGAGGCCGACCACCGGGAACGCCTTGTAGCGGCCCGTCCTCGTGATCGCGACACCCGAGCCGATCGCGGTCAGCATGACGCCGACCATCATCGGGAGCATGAGGAAGCCAGACTCGGTGACACCGGCGCCGGTCGACATCTGCAGGAACGTCGGCAGGAACGCCAGGGCCGAGAACATGCCCATGCCGAGGATGAGGCCGATGGCCGTGGCGATCGTGAACGTCGGGTTGCGGAACAGGCGCAGCGGCAGGATCGGCTCCTGCGCGCGGAGCTCGACCATGATGAACGCGGCGATGGCCACGAGGGTGCCGCCGACGAGCGTCAGGAGGCCCGGGTTGCTCCAGTCGTAGCCGGTCTGGCCGGTCCAGCTGTCCCAGCTGGTGGTGAGCACGAGGCCGGACGTGCCGACGACGAGGAAGAAGATGCCGGCGACGTCGATCTTGCGCCCCGAGCGGTGGCTGGGGAGCTTGAGCGTGAACCAGGCGACGACGAACGCGGCGATGCCGACCGGGATGTTCAGCCAGAAGCACCAGCGCCAGTCGGCGTGCTGCGTGAACAGGCCACCGAGGAGCGGGCCGACGACGGCCGCGATGCCGAACAGGGCGCCCATCGGGCCCATGTACTTGCCGCGGTCCTTGGCGGGCACGATGTCCGCGATGATCGCCTGCGACAGGATCATCAGGCCGCCACCGCCGAGGCCCTGGATGCCGCGGCCGGCCACGAGCCAGCCGAACGAGCCGGCGAACCCGGCGACGGCGGAGCCGACGATGAACAGCGCGACGGCGACGAGGAACGGCCAGCGCCGCCCCCACAGGTCGCCGAACTTGCCGTACAGCGGCATGACGATCGCGATCGCCAGGATGTAGGCGGTGACGACCCACCCCTGGTGCTCGACGCCGTTGAGCTCGCCGACGATGGTCGGCATCGCGGTGCCGACGATCGACTGGTCGAGCGACGACAGGAACATGCTCGCCATGAGCGCGCCGAAGATGAGCCAGACGGTGCGGGGCGTGAGGACGATGAGCGGCTTGTCGGGCGCGCTCGTCTCGGGGACGGTGGCGGTGGCCATGCGGGTTCCTTGCGTGGTGGGGGGCGGTGCGGTGCGGACGGGGGTGTGCAGGTCAGTCGGTGAGCAGGGCGCGCAGCTCGCGCACGACGGTCGCGACGTGGTCCGGGGCTCGACCCTGACCGCCGGCGGCGTCCCAGCGCATGAACGTCGCGTGCGTGAGGAACATCGCGAACGCGGCGACGACCTCCGGCGGGTGGCTCGGGTGGTCCCCGAGCCGGCGCTCGACGAGCTCGACGAGCTGGCCCTTGTGCTGCTCCATCCAGGCGAGGTGCTTGGCGAGCAGGCGCGGCTCCCGGCTGGCGAGCTCGAGGGCGCGACCGAGGCGGTCGCGGCCCATCGGCGGCTCGTCGAGGACCGCGGCCACGAGGTGCTCCAGGTCGGCCAGGAGGTGCCCGGTGGGACCGCCGGCCGCGAACACGTCGGCCGGCTCGGTCTCCAGGGGCCACGGCGTGTGCCCGAGGACCGCGTCGTCCTTCGACTCGAAGTAGTTGAAGAACGTGCGGACCGAGACGCCGGCCGCCTCGCAGATGGCCTCGACGGTCACGGCGTCCAGCCCGTCGCGCTCGACGAGCCGGTGCGTGGCGTCGATCAGCACCTCGCGACGTGCGCGCTTCTTGCGCTCCCGCAGGCCGAGGGCGCCGGCGAGCTCGGCGAGCGACGGGCGCTCGTCCTGCTCGGGGGCGTCGACGGACGCGTCAGGCTGCTGCACGAGGTGCAACATTACACCCAGTGCAAGTTTGCATGCCCTGCAAATGTGGCCACGCGACCAAGATCACCCTCCGAGCCGGCGCTTGTAGCCGACGTGCGATCCCGTGAAGCCGAGCCGCTCGTAGAACGCGTGCGCCCGCTCCCGCCTCCGGTCCGACGTGAGCTGCACGAGCGTCGCCCCGCGCCGCTCCCCCTCCTCGCAAGCCCAGCGGACGAGGGCCGCGCCGATGCCACGGCTCCGGTGGACCTCGTCGACGCGCACCGCCTCGACCTGCAGACGCGTCGAGCCTGCGCGCGCGAGGCCGGGGATCCACGTGAGCTGCATCGTGGCGACGACGGGAGCCTCCGGCAGGTCCGCGACGACGAGGAGCTGGGCCGGGTCGGCGTCGATGCGCTCGAACGCACCCCGGTACACGGACCCGGCGACCGGCTCCGCGAAGTCCCCGCGCGCACGCGTGACCGGATCGCTCTCCAGGAGGGCGACGATCGCCGGCAGGTCGGCGACGACGGCGCGGCGCACGGCGAGGTCGGTGCCGTCCAGGTCGAGGGTCGCGAGGCTCATGCCGGCATTGTGCGTCACCGGTCCCGCCCGCCGACGCGGCGTGTCAGACCTCGCCGAAACCCTCGTGCACGGCGGCGACCAGCGCGTCACGCGCCTCGGCCGCCTGCGGACCCTCGGCCTCGATGCGCAGCTCGGCGCCGCGCGTCGCCCCCAGCTTCATGAGCTCGAGCACGCTCGCCGCGTTGGCGCCGTTGACCCGGACCTTCGCGTCGTACGCCGCGAGCATGCGCGCGACGATGGCCGCGGGACGGGCGTGCAGGCCGAGCGGGTTGCGCAGCGTGGCCGTGCCGCGGACCACGCCGTCGTCGACCGCACCCTCGCCGCCCTCGCCGGCGTCCGCCCGCACCGCGTCCGCGCCGAACATCGTGCCCGCGTGCTCCGCGGCGGCCAGCACCCGCTCCAGGTCGGCACCGCCGTGCGCCGTGACCGCCGCCGCGACGGCCCCCTCGACGAACGGCGCGTCGGCGATCCGGACCCGCTCGACCACGTCGGGGTCCGCGAGGTCGAGCACCGACTCGGCCGTCAGGACCGCGGAGCCGAGGTCCGCCAGCACCACGGCGGACCGGCCGTCCGCCACGGCACGCAGCACGGCCGCCTCGACGGCGTCGAAGCTCGTGCCGAGCCCGCCGTCCTCCGTGCCGCCGGCGGCCAGCAGCAGCACGCCCGGGGCCATCTGACCGGCGAGCTCGACGGCGCCCTCGGCGAGCACGCGGGAGTGCGACACCAGCACGAGTGCGACGGGTGCGGGTTCGCGCTCGCTCACGCGGCCGCCTGCGCCGCGGCCTGCAGGATGAGCTGGGTGGAGCGAGCCCCGGGGTCGAGGTGACCGGCGGACCGCTCCCCGAGGTAGCTCGCCCGCCCCTTGGTCGCGACCAGCGGGATGGTCGCCTGAGCACCGACGGCCGCCGCCTCCGCCGCGGCCGCGAGGGCCTGCGCCGGCGACGCACCCTCGCCCGACGCGGTGGCGGCGGCCTCAGAGGCGGGCGTCCACGCGTCGACCATCGTCTTCTCCCCCGTGTGCGCCTTGCCGCGCACCACGATGCCCTCGAGCGCCGCCTCGAGCAGCGCGACGACGCCGTTCGTGTCCAGCTCGGGCACCGCCGTCGCCTTGGCCGCACGCAGGAACGCCGTGCCGTACAGCGGCCCCGCCGCGCCGCCGACGGTGGACATCAGGGTGGTCGCGACGAGCTTGAGGACGTCACCGATCTCGGCGGGCGGCTCCTCGAGCGCGTCGAGCTTCGCCACCACCGCGGTGAACCCGCGGTTGAGGTTCTCGCCGTGGTCGCCGTCCCCGATCTGGCGGTCGAGCTCCACGAGCTCGTCCCGGTGCTCGGCGACCGCCTGTGCGGAACGTCGGACCCAGTCCACCGCCCACGCCACGTCCAGCGTCATGCCCACGCTCCCTCGCCCGTCGTCGACCGGTCCTTCGACCGGCAGTTGGACCGGCCCTCCCGTCGTCACCAACGCAGGGCGGTCGTGTGCACGGGCGCGTCCCACAGGGCCGTCAGCTCGTCGTCCAGCCGCAGCACGGTGACCGACGCGCCCTGCATCTCCAGTGATGTCACGTAGTTGCCGACCAGCGAGCGGGTGACCTCCACCCCGCGCTCGGTCAGCAACGCGCGTGCCCGACGATAGACGACGTACAGCTCGGAGGCGGGCGTGCCGCCCATCCCGTTGACGAAGAGCAGCACCTTCTCGCCGCTCTGCAGCCCGAGGTCGTCCGCGACCGGGGTGAGCAGCATCTCCGTGATCTCGTCGGCGCTCGCGAGCGGGATGCGTCGCCGGCCGGGCTCGCCGTGGATGCCGATGCCGATCTCGAGCTCGTCCTCGGGCAGGTCGAAGCTGGGCTTGCCGGCGTGCGGGACGGTGCACGCCGTGAGGGCGACGCCCATGGACCGGACGTTCGCGATGACCTTCTCGGCGACGGCGACCACGGCGTCGAGGTCGTCGCCTCGCTCGGCGGCGGCGCCCGCGATCTTCTCGACGGCGACCGTCCCGGCCACGCCGCGACGGCCCGCGGTGTACAGCGAGTCCTCGACCGCGACGTCGTCGTTCACGACGACCGAGCGCACCGTGACGCCCTCCGCGTCGGCGAGCTCGGCCGCGGTCTCGAAGTTGAGCACGTCGCCCGTGTAGTTCTTCACGATCGCGAGCACGCCCGCCCCGCCGTCGGCGGCCTGCAGCGCGGGGGCGATCTGGTCCGGCGTCGGCGACGTGAACACCGCGCCGGGGACCGCGGCGTCGAGCATGCCGACACCCACGAACCCGCCGTGCAGCGGCTCGTGGCCGCTGCCGCCGCCGCTGACGAGCCCGACCTTGCCGGCCGTCGTGCCCCCCGCCCGCGCGACGTACGGCGGGTCCGTGTGGACCGTCACGACGTCGGCGTGCGCCGCCGCGAAGCCCTCCAAGGACTCGGCGACGACGTGCTGCGGGTCGTTGATGAGCTTCTTCACGCTGGTTCCCTCTCTCCGGGCTCCCCTGCGAAGCCGTCGGGACGACGACGTCCCCGACGTACCTCACCCTCACGGGGGGTCACAGGGCCGTCAAGGGGAGGGCGTGCGTGGGGGCTGCACGTTCGTGCAGCCCCCGTCGGCGACCGTCAGGGACGGCCGAGCAGGATCCTCGCCTCCGCGACCAGCACGATCGAGCCCGTCACGAGCACCGCCGCGCCGCGCTCCACGTCGCGCTCCGCACGGGCGGCCGCGAGGTCGACGGCCTCGTCGAGCCGCTCCACCACGTGGACGCGGTCCTCGCCGAACACGTCGCGGGCCACCTCCGCCAGGTCCTCGGTGTCGAGCGCGCGCGAGGTCGACGCCCGCGTCACCACGATCTCGTCGAGCACGGGCTCCAGGACCGACAGGATCCCCTCCGGGTCCTTGTCCGCCATCACGCCGACCACGCCGACGATCCGCTGGAAGTGGAATGCCTCCTCGACGGCCTCGACGAGCGCCTCGACGCCGGCCGGGTTGTGCGCGCCGTCGACGATGATCGTCGGGCTCGACCGCACGATCTCGAGCCGTCCCGGCGAGCTGGCGTCGCCGAACGCGGCCTCGACCACCGAGCCGTCGAGCGCCGCTCCGCCGGTGAGGAACGCCTCGACGGCCACGAGGGCGAGCAGCGCGTTGTGCGCCTGGAAGGCTCCGTGCAGCGGCAGGAAGATGTCGGCGTACACGCCGCCCATGCCCCGCAGGGTGAGCAGCTGCCCGCCCACGGCCACGGACCGCTCGAGGACCGCGATGTCGACGCCCTCCCGCACGACCCGTGCGCCCCGCTCGGCGGCGGCGGCGAGCAGCACGCCCTCGACGTCCTCGTGCTGGGTCGCGAGGATCACGGACGCGCCGTCCTTGATGATCCCGGCCTTCTCCGAGGCGATGTCGACGAGCGTGTCGCCGAGGTAGCGCTCGTGGTCCATGGCGACCGGGGTGATGACGGCGACCTCGCCGTCGACGACGTTCGTCGAGTCCCACCGACCGCCGAGCCCCACCTCGACGACCGCGACCTCGACCGGCGCGTCCGCGAACGCCGCGAACGCCATCACGGTGAACACCTCGAAGAACGACAGCCGCGGCTCGCCGCGCTCGGCCGACTGCGTGTCGACCAGGTGCACGTACGGCGCGACGTCCTGCCACACCTCGACGAAGCGCTCGTCGCTGATCGGCTCGCCGTCGATCGCGATGCGCTCGTTGACCCGCGTCAGGTGCGGGGACGTGAACCGCCCCGTGCGCAGCCCGTGCTCGCGCAGCAGGCGCTCCACCATCCGGCTCGTCGACGTCTTGCCGTTGGTACCCGTGAGATGGATGGTCCGGAACGCCTTCTGGGGGTCCCCCAGCAGCTCGCACACGGCACGGACGCGATCCAGCGTCGGGTCGATGTCGTGCTCGGGCGCGCGCGCCAGGATCCCGCGGTAGACCTCGTCGGCAGCCGTGCGCGCCTCGCGGGCCTGCTGGGCGCGCAGGTGCTCGGCGCCTCCGTCGTTCTTGCTCATGCTTCGTACCCGCCTGCCTCGACCGCGGCGACGCCCACCTGGAGCGCGGCGGCCGGAGCGATCTCGATGGAGACCGCGAGGGTCTCGCGGCCGATGAAGTCCCGGTGCGCCTCGACGGCGGGGACGTGCTCGCCGGGGACGTCGAGCGACAGGACGATGCGGTCGCCGACCTGCAGGCCGGCGGCCTTGCGGGCGTCCTGGACGGCCCGGACGACGTCGCGGGCGTACCCCTCGGCCCGCAGGTCGTCGTCGAGCGCGAGGTCGAGGACCACGAAGCCGCCGCCGGCGAGCACGGCCGCCGCGGCGGTCGGCTCGGCGCCGTCGTCGGCGGACGCCACGACGGTCGTCAGCTCGTACTCCGCGGGCTCGAGCGGGACGTCGGTGCCGTCCTCGATCGTGACGACCACGGCGCCCTGCGCATCCGTGCGCCACGCGCCCGCCTTCGCGGCCTTGATGGCGGCCTGGACGCCACGACCGAGCCGCGGTCCGGCCGCACGGGCGTTCACCGCGAGCCGCTGCGTGATGCCGAACCGCTCGGCCGCACCGGCGTCCGCCGGCACCAGGTCGACGGCCTTCACGTTGAGCTCGGCGGTGAGCAGACCGACGTACGGGTCGAGGGCGGACGGGTCGTCGACCGCGACCGTGAGGGTGCGCAGCGGCTGCCGGACGCGGACGCCGGCGGCCTTGCGCAGACCGAGCGCGGTGGAGACGACGGCGCGGACCTCGTCCATCGCGGCCACGAGCGCGTCGTCGTGCACCAGGCCCTCGGGCGTCGGCCAGTCCTCCAGGTGCACGCTGCGCCCACCGGTCAGACCACGCCAGACCTCCTCCGTGACGAGCGGCGCGAGCGGCGCCATCACGCGCGTGAGCTGCTCCAGGCTCGTCCAGAGCGTGTCGAACGCGTCCGCGTCCTCCGCCCAGAACCGGTCGCGCTGCGTGCGGACGTACCAGTTGGTCAGCACGTCGAGGTGCTCGCGGACGGCCTCGCACGCCGCCGCGATGTCGTACGCGTCGAGGTGCGTCGTGGCCGTGGTGACGAGGTCGCGGGTGCGGGCCAGCACGTACCGGTCCATCGGCGGCAGGGTCGCCGCACGAGCCGCGTCGACGGGCTTCGCGACGTACCCGGCTCCCCCGCCCGCCGCCCCGGCGTACAGCGTGAAGAAGTAGTACGTGCTCCACAGCGGCAGCAGCACCTGGCGCACGCCGTCGCGGATCCCCTCCTCGGTGACGATGAGGTTGCCACCGCGCAGGATCGACGACGACATGAGCGACCAGCGCACCGCGTCCGAGCCGTACACGTCCCACATCTGCGCCGGGTCCGGGAAGTTGCGCAGCGACTTGCTGGCCTTGCGGCCGTCGTCGCCGAGCACGATGCCGTGGCACAGCACGTTGCGGAACGCCGGACGGTCGAAGATCGCGGTGGCCAGCACGTGCAGCGTGTAGAACCAGCCGCGCGTCTGCCCGATGTACTCGACGATGAAGTCGCCCGGGTAGTGGTGCTCGAACCAGTCCTGGTTCTCGAACGGGTAGTGCACCTGGGCGAACGGCATGGACGCGGAGTCGAACCACACGTCGAACACGTCCGCGATGCGGCGCATCGTCGACGCGCCGCTGGGGTCGTCCGGGTTGGGGCGCGTGAGGTCGTCGATGAACGGGCGGTGCAGGTCCGGCTCACCGGCCTCGTTCGTCGGCAGTCGCCCGAAGTCGGCCTCGAGCTCGGCGAGCGAGCCGTACACGTCGACGCGCGGGAAGCGCGGGTCGTCCGACACCCACACCGGGATCGGCGTGCCCCAGTAGCGGTTGCGGCTGATCGACCAGTCGCGCGCGTTCGACAGCCACTTGCCGAACTGGCCGTCCCTGATGTGCTCCGGCGTCCAGGTGATCTCCTGGTTGAGCTCGACCATGCGGTCGCGGAGCTCCGTGACGCGCACGAACCACGAGGACACGGCCCGGTAGATCAGCGGGTTCCGGCAGCGCCAGCAGTGGGGGTACGAGTGCTCGTACGTCTCGTGGCGGACGAGCACGGCGCGCTGCCCGGCGGCGGTGCGTGCCAGCGGGCCCGTGCCGTTCTTCAGGTCCGCGATGATCGGCTTGTTCGCCTCGAACACCTGCTGCCCGGCGTAGTCGCCGACCTCGGTGGTGAACCGGCCCCGCGAGTCCACAGGGACCACGGGCGCGATCCCGACGGCCTCGCACGCGACCATGTCGTCCTCGCCGAACGCGGGGGCCATGTGCACGATGCCCGAGCCGTCCTCGGTGGTGACGAAGTCGCCGAGCAGCACCTGGTGGACGTTCTCCCGGCCGACGAAGTAGTCGAACGCGGGCGTGTAGCGACGTCCGGCGAGGTCGGCGCCCAGGATCGTCTCGACGACCGTGGCCTCGCCGAGCTCACGGGCGTACGCGCCGAGCCGGGCCGCGGCCAGCACCACGCGCTCACCGGGGTTGGCCTGCGCGAACGGCGAGCCGGCGGCGGGCTCGACGACGACGTACTCGATCTGCGGCCCGACCGCGACGGCGAGGTTGCTCGGCAGCGTCCACGGGGTCGTCGTCCAGATGAGCGCGAGCTCGCCGGTCTCCAGCCGCAGGCCCACGGTGAGCGCCGGGTCCTGGCGGGAGGCGTAGACGTCGTCGTCCATCCGCAGCTCGTGGTTGGACAGCGGGGTCTCGTCGACCCAGCAGTACGGCAGCACCCGGTAGCCCTCGTAGGCCAGGCCCTTGTCGTACAGCTGCTTGAACGCCCAGAGCGCCGACTCCATGAACGTGCTGTCGAGGGTCTTGTAGTCGTGGTCGAAGTCGACCCAGCGCGCCTGCCGGGTGACGTACTCGCGCCACTCCCCCGTGTACTTCAGCACCGAGTCGCGGCACGCCTGGTTGAACTGCGCGATGCCGAGGTCCTCGATCTGCGACTTCTCGGTGATGCCCAGGACGCGCTGCGCCTCGAGCTCGGCGGGCAGGCCGTGCGTGTCCCAGCCGAACCGGCGCTCGACCCGGTGCCCGCGCATCGTCTGGTAGCGCGGCACGACGTCCTTCGCGTACCCGGTGAGCAGGTGGCCGTAGTGCGGCAGGCCGTTGGCGAACGGCGGGCCGTCGTAGAACACGTACTCGTTGCTGCCGTGCGCGCCGGCGTCGCGCTGGTCGATCGACGCCTGGAACGTGCCGTCGGTCTCCCAGAACTTCAGGACGTCCGCCTCGAGGCCCGGCAGGTCCGGGGACGCGGGGACGGGCTGGTCGGGACGGTGCAGCGGGTACTTCAACGGGTGCTTCGACGGGCCCTGCGCGGGAGTCACCGGACGGTCTCCTGGTCGATGTCGCTCACGGCTGCGAGGACGATCGCCCCCCGGTCAGGGGACCACCGCGGTACCACCTCGCTTGCCGGCGTCCCCGCACGGGGCGTCGACCACTCTCCGGCGGCTGTGACGGGCCTGCCCCGTCCGGTTCTACTGAGACCCGCTGGGGGCCCGTTCTTCCGGAGGCTCACCGGTGATGGCCGGGTCGACGCCTGTGCGGCCAGGGTAACGCACGCGTGCCGCCCGGGTCCTGGTCGAGGCCGGTGCCGGGCGGCGCGCGTGCGGTCGGTCGAACGTCAGCGGACCGTCACCGTGACCGGTGCCGTCGCGGTCGACCCCGCCCCGTTGGTGAGGGTCGCGACGAGCACGTGCCGGCCGGGCGCCACGCCGCTCAGCGCGGAGCGGACCACCTGCCGCCCGGGGGTCGCGGGCACGAGCGCCTGCCGGTCCACCTCGATCCCGTCGAGCGTCAGCACGTACTCGGAGCCGTTCGTGCCCCACCACAGGGTGGTGGTCACGGCGAGGTCGCCGCCCGACGCCCGCACGCTCACCACGGCCTGTCCCGGCGCGGCGTCGCGCACGGTCACGGTGTGCGGCCTCGAGGTCACCTCGCCGTGGGGGTTGAGCAGCTCGACGACGTACTCGTACGTGCCGTCGACGCGGCCGGTCACCGGGAAGGACACGTGCTGGGGGGCCGGCGACGTGCCGGTCAGCCACTGCGCCGCGACGAGCACGCCGTTCTCGTAGAGCTTGGCCACCGTGGCGTTCTGGCCCCACCAGAGGTCGGCCGTGACGGTGTAGTCGCCGTCGCGCAGGCCGGTGTCCCAGCCGTTGTCGTCGCGGACGACGGGCCTCCCGGGCGCCCCGGACGCGACGGGCGTGCCCGAGTCGAGGACGCCCGCACCGGCCTGTGCCCGCACCGTGGCGGCGACGTCCGTCGAGGCGTCGAGCGTGTAGTCGTAGGCGTCAGCCGGGTCCCAGCGCACGTCCGGGGACAGCGGCGCAGCGGCGGTCGCGTTGTACGCCGCGAGCAGGTCGACGGGCTCCCCGTTCAGGAGCGACCCGGTCTCGCCGAGCTGCGTGCCGCCCCAGCCGGCGACGACCTTGGCCGGGTCCGACCCGTCGAGCAGCTCGAACGCGTTGTTCTCCGCGACGATGCTGCTCTCCTTGCCGGCGCCCAGGTAGTACTGGAAGAACGGCGAGTGGCCCGCGACCGGCACGTAGAGCTCGGGACGCGTCTGCTCGTAGAGGTTGTTGTACACGTGCACGTCGCCGAAACGTACGCGTGGCGCACGCTGGCCGATGTCGCTCCAGCGGTTGTGGTGCAGCGTCACGCGGTGCTGGCCGCGGTCCTGCAGCCGCGAGTCCGACGAGCCGATCAGGTCGGTCTTGTCGTGCTCGTCGAAGTGGTTGTACGAGATCGTCACGAGGTCGGCGCCGTGCGTGACGTCGAGCAGCCCGTCGTGGACCTCGAACGGGCGGCCGTACACCTCGTCGAGGCTCGCCGGCGGGTGCTCGCCGTCGTCGAACGTGCTGTGGTCGACCCACACGCTCGTCGACGTCCAGACCGACAGGTTGTCGTACGCCGAGTTCCAGTTGCCGCCCGAGTCGTTCGCGTCCCACTGCGGGAAGCAGTCGTAGGCGTCGCGCAGGTGGAGGTTGCGGACGATGACGTTGGACGCGTCGCGGATGCGCAGCGAGGCGCCGACGACCGTCGCGTCGTCGCCCACGCCGACCAGCGTGACGTTGGAGCCGACGTGCTGCAGCGTGCGCTGCGCCTGGAGCGCCGCCGCCGCGACACGGGCGTCCTCGAGCGGGCCGCTCGGGTCGACGCCGGGGCCGAACGCCGCGATGTACTCGGCCATCGAGAACGGCTCCCCGGTGCCGGCGACCGTGACCTGCCGCTCGAGGTCGGCGCAGGTCAGTCGGCTGCCGTCCGGCTGCAGCCAGGGGTCGAGGGTGCCGGTGACGTAGACGATCCGCGGCACGGTGCTGGTCCGCGCGTCCGTCTGGGTCCCGCCCGGCCGGCCGGCGAGCACGTCACGCAGCTCCTGCCAGGTGCTCACGACGTCGACGTGCGCGGCGTCCGCGGCAGCACCGCCCGTGGTCGACCCTGCCTGGCGCAGCACGCCCTCGGGCTTCGTGGGGCCCGACCATGAGGCCCACCCGTCCCCGGCGGCGACGACCTCCCGGCCGAGGTCGACGGCGGGCGCGGCCGGTCCGTGGTGGCCGGTGGCCGTCGCCGGGAGCGGGCCGACGGTCACCGCCGCTGCGGCGAGGGCGGCGACGGCTGCCGCGCGGGCACGTCGTCGACCGGTCGGGCGCCCGTCGGGCGCGGCGTGCTGGGGGTGGCGGATCGTCGAGCGCATGGAACTCCCTCGTCCCGTACCGCCGTGCCCGACGTCGTCGGGCCGCGGTGCCTGACCATCTGAGAAACCGGTTTCTCACCGGTGCGGGCCAAGCCTGGCACGACGAGGGAGGAAAGCGCAATCCTGACATATCGCCGGACCGGGGCGGCGCGGCCGGTCGGCGGCGGGTCAGCGGGGGGTCAGCGCGCGACGCCCGCCACCGTCGGGTCCGAGCCGGTGGGGTCCGACGCGGTCACCGGCGGCAGCGCGGACCACGGGAACGTGACCCAGCGGTCGGTCCGCCGCCACGCGTAGGTGGGCTCGACGACGGAGCGGGACTTGGCGTACAGGACCGCCGTGCGGACCTCGGCGCAGTGCTCCGCCATGAGCGCGCACACCAGCGCGAGCGTCTCGCCCGTGTCCGCGACGTCGTCCACGACCAGGGCGCGCACCCCGTCGAGCGCGTCGATGTCGAGCAGGGGCGGCAGCACCACGGGGTCCGGGAGGCGCTCGTCGATCCCGGTGTAGAACTCGACGTTGAGGGTCCCGACCACCTTGGTGTCGAGCGCGTAGGCGAGCGCTCCCCCGGGCGGCAGGCCGCCGCGCGCCACCGCCACCACCACGTCCGGCACGAACCCCGAGTCGACGACGGTCTGCGCGAGCTCGCGGACCGCGACCCCGAACAGCTCCCAGCCGAGCACCTCCCGGTCCGTCGGCACCTCCTGACCCGGACGCGCCTCGGTGATCGCCATGCCGTCCAGGCTAGGACGGCTCGGTCGGACGCGCCGGTCGGCGTGGACCACGTGGGTGCCCGGGGGCCGCGCGGGCGAGAATCACCGGCATGCCCCACGCGCTCGTCCTTCTCGACCTCGACGGCACCCTGATCGACTCCGGTCCGTCCATCGTGGCGTCCGCCCGGGCGGCGTACGCCGAGCTCGGCCTCCCGGTGCCGGAGCCGGCCGCGCTGCGGACGTTCGTCGGGCCACCACTCGGTGACACGTTCCGCGCGCACGGCGTGCCGGCGGAGCGCGTCGACGACGCCGTGGCGGCGTACCGCCGCACCTACGTCGGCGGCGGGGCGATGCTCGGCGCACCCGTGTTCGACGGGATACCCGAGGCGCTCGGCGAGCTGCGCGAGGCGGGGCTCGCCCTCGTCCTGGCGACCTCCAAGCCGGAGGCGTACGCGTCCACGCTGTGCGACCACCTCGGGCTGACGCCGCTGCTCGACGGCCTCGCGGGGGCCTCCCTCGGCGGCACACGGCTCAGCAAGGCGGACGTCGTCCGCCACGCGCTGGACGGTCGCGCACCTGCGCCGACCCTGATGGTGGGCGACCGCGAGCACGACGTGCACGGCGCCCGCGCGCACGGCGTCGACTGCCTCGGCGTCCGCTGGGGCTACGCGGCGCCCGGCGAGCTGGAGGCCGCGGGAGCGGTGGCGATCGCCGATCGCCCGGGCGACCTCGCGGGAGCGGTCACCGGCCTGCTCGACCGGATCTCGTCCACGGCTTGACCTTGACGCTGCGTCAACTCCTACCGTGGTGACGACACCACGAAGGAGGGGCGGATGGAGGCCTCGATCCAGGAGGTCGCCCGGCTCACGGGCACCACCAGCCGCACGCTGCGGCACTACGACGCGATCGGGCTCCTGGAGCCCAGCCGGGTCGGCGACAACGGCTACCGCTGGTACGACGAGCGCTCGCTCGTCCGCCTGCAGCGCATCCTGCTGCTGCGCGGGCTCGGTCTCGGGCTGCCCGAGATCGGGCGCGTGCTCGACCGCCAGCAGGACGAGTCGGCCGCGCTGCGCCGTCACCTCGACTGGCTGCGCAACGAGCAGGACCGGCTGGCGCGCCAGGTCGCGTCCGTCGAGCGCACCCTCACCGCACGGGAAGAAGGAGGTCGGCTCATGGCCGAGGACATGTTCGACGGGTTCGACCACACGCAGTACAAGGCGGAGGTCGAGGAACGCTGGGGACCCGACACGTACGCCGCGTCCGACGCCTGGTGGCGCGGCATGAGCGACGACGAGCGGGCCGCCTGGAAGGCCCGGACCGCGGAGCTCGCCGGCCAGTGGGCGCAGGCGGCCGAGGCCGGGGACGACCCGGGGTCCGAGCACGCGCAGGACCTCGCCCGGCGGCACGTCGCCTGGCTGTCGTCGATCCCCGGCACGCCCGGGCACGGCTCCACGCCGGTGCGGGCGTACATCGAGGGTCTCGGCGACATGTACGTCTCCGACGCGCGGTTCGTCTCGCACTACGGCGGCGAGGAGGGCGCGACGTTCGTCCGGGACGCGCTGCACGAGTACGCGGCCCGGCACCTGTGACGGGCGTCGCGCCCTAGACCACCTCGACGTGCAGGGTGTTCGACGTCAGCCCCTCGATCTCCCAGCGGATCTCGTGACGGCCCGGCGCGTCGAACGAGTACGTCGTGATCTCCCAGTTGAAGTCGACGCCGGGTCCGTGCTCGATCTCGCCGTCGTACAGGAGCTGCGGGTTCTCCGCAGGGGTGACGAGAGCGCCGTCGACGCGCTCGCCCCACACCGGCTTCGGGCCCATCAGGTACAGCGTGTGCCGGGGATCGACGGCCTCGTACACGTGGACGACGCGGACCGCGTCGCCGACGGCATACCGCGACGCCCGGGCGAGGACCGTGATCCGGTGGCCGTCCCGGACCTCGCCCTTGTCGTCGGACGCCCCGTACCGACGGGCCACCTCGACGTCCTCCGGCGGCGCCGGCACCGCGACGTCGCCCTCCACGACGAACAGCGCGATGCCGTCGTCGGACGTCGGGGCGCCCGGCCCGTCGGTGCTCACACGGCCTGCGGTTCGCTGATCGACCCGGCGCCCGCCGTCGTGGTGAAGCCCTTGGCGGTGCCGCCGGTGCCGGTCTTCTCCGTCGTGATGTGCAACGTGCCCGCGCTCGGCGCCACGACGGTCCTCGTGATGAGGAAGCCCGACGCGCGGACCGGGATGTCCGTCACGCCCGTCCGGTCGTCCTTGTAGACGAACACCTGCTGGGCGGCGATCGCCCCGGGCGCGGTGATCGCGGCCGTCGGTATCCCGTGCGAGTCCTGGATGGGCGGGCTCGTGGCCTGCCGGTACCCGGAGTTCGTCGGCGCCACGCCGGCGGCGAACATGCCGGTACCCGTCCCGTACTCCACCTTCTCCGAGCGCCGCACCTCGTCCAGGTCGGCGGTGCTGCCCGAGTCGGACTCCCAGGAGTTGTTCGCCACCACGCCGCGCTTGGCGCCCGTCAGCGGGCCGTTCTTCGTGACCGAGAAGTTCTGCGGGATGGCCGCGACCGTGAACCCGGCGCTCAGCGCGATCTGCTTCGTGCCGATGCTCGCGGCGATCCGCAGGCCGCCCCCGCTCCCCGCCGCCGTCTGCGCCGTCCCGCGCAGCAGCAGCGTGCCACCGGCGGTGAGGTCGGCCGTGGCAGCGCCGTTGATCGTGAGGTTCCCCGCCGACCCGCCACCGCCGACCACCGAGAAGCGCACCGGCAGCAGAGGCGCGTGCCACCCGGCCACCGTCACGGCGACCGAGGTGTCCACGCGCGGGGGGATCCGGTCCGGCGTCCCCGCCGGCGACGACGGTGCCTGGATCCTCGGGATCGTCACCGCCACGTCGTCGACGGCGTCCCGCTGCACCGCCACGTGCGCCGCCGAGGTGCTGCTGCGCTGGACCTCCCGGTCGGTGAGGGCCACGGGCTCGCCGGGGCCGCTCATCGCGACGTCGACCTCCTCGCCGTCCCGCACCCCGGGGCCGGTGCGCGGCTGGAGGGCGCGCTGCACGGCCGTGTTGCCGGCCGAGCGCTGCAGGGTGAGCACCTCCTGCGGCGTCCGGGGCCTCGGCGCCCACCGCTGCAGTGGCTGCGTCGACGGCACCCGGACCGTCGCGGAGCGGCCGGCACCGCTCGCCGGCCGGTGAGCGGTGCGCGGACGAGCGTGGGTCGCCGCGAGCGAGGCCATGCGATCGACACTAGCCCCGGGCGGGACGTCCGAAAGGGCAGCGTCGCGGCCCTTTCGGGCAGTCGTGGCGCGGGCCGCCTACTTGATCGCTCCTTGGGTGACGCCGGACATCACCCAGCGCTGGGTGAACAGGTACACCACGATCGCGGGCGTCATCGCCATGAGGTACGACGCGAACGCGACGTTGTAGTTGCTGCTGAACTGCGTCTGGAACACGTTCTGCAGCACCGGCAGCGTCTGCAGCGTGGAGTCCGCGGTGATGAGCGACGGCATCATGAAGTCGTTCCACGAGGCGAGGAACGCGAAGATCGCCACCGTCGCGCTCATCGGCGCCATCATCGGGAAGACGATGTGCCGGAACACCATCCACGTCGCCGCGCCGTCGAGCCGGCCGCTCTCCTCGAGCTCCTCGGGCAGCCCCCGGATGAAGGCCGTGAACAGCAGCACGCTGAACGACAGCTGGAACATCACGTGCAGGAGAGCCACCCCGACGGGGTTCGCGAGCCCGACCATCCCGGTCAGCTTGACCTGCGACAGGGCCAGGACCGGGAACGGCAGGAACATCGCCGCGAGCAGGTAGAAGAAGGACCAGCGGAAGAACCGGCGGTCCCAGTTGCGTGCGATCGCGTACGCCGCGAACGACGCGAGCAGGACGGTGCCGACGACGGTGACCGCGGTGACGAACACCGAGATCGCGAACCCGCGGGGGAAGTTCGTGAGGTTCCACGCCTGGACGAACCCGTCGACGCTGAACGGGGACGGCAGGGAGAACACCTGGCCGTCGACCGACTGCGCGGTCGTCTTGAAGGCCATCGTGAGCGTCGCGTAGAGCGGCAGGAACACCGCGATCGAGCACACGACGAGCACGAGCGTGGTCTTCCGGCTCGGGCGGTCCTCGCCCCCTCGGCCGAGGAAGCGCCTGCGGGGCCGGGCAGTGACCTGGGCCGGGGTGGTCGTGACCAACGTCTGAGCGGTCATCAGAACGCGCTCCTTCCGCGGTTGAGGCGCAGCTGGACGACGGCGAGCACGACGGCGATGAGGAAGAAGATCGTCGCGTTGGCCATCTGGTAGGCGTAGTCGCCGCCGGTGAACCCGGAGAAGATCGTCATGGCGATGCTGCGGGTGGCCGTGCCGGGACCGCCGTTGGTCAGGCCGACGATGATGTCGTAGGCGTTCAGGAAGTTCTTGAAGCCGATGACCATGTTGATGACCACGTAGCCGGTGACGAGCGGCAGGGTGATGGAGACCAGCCGTCGTGCCGGGCTGGCCCCGTCCATCGAGGCCGCCTCGTAGACCTCGCCCGGGATCGACAGGATGCCCGCGATGTAGATGAGCAGGGCGCTGGGGATCGCCTGCCACGCCGTGACGACCACGATCGTCACCCAGGCCAGGTCGGGGTTGGCGAGCAGGCTCTGCTCGAGGGCCGTGATGCCGACCGCCTGGCCGAGCTGCGGGAGCGAGTTGGAGAACAGGAAGTTGAAGACGTAGGCGATGACGATGCCCGAGATCACCATGGGCAGCACGAACACCGCGCGCAGCGCGACCTTGGCCCGGATCCTGGCGGTCAGCCCGACCGCCAGCAGGAACGCGAGGACGTTGACCAGCACGACCGTGACCAGGGCGAACCCGATCGTGAACGCGTACGAGGCGCGGATCGCCGGGTCGGAGAACAGCGCGACGTAGTTGGTCAGGCCGGTGAACTGGAACTCGCCGAACCCGACCGAGTCGGTGAAGGAGAGCGTGATGCCCATGACCGCCGGCAGGGTGATCGACAGGGTGAAGAGCACGAGCGTGGGCACGAGGAACAGGTAGAACGCCCGCGGGACCCGGGCGCGGCGCACCCGGAGGGTTGCCGGAGCCGCGACGTCGCGGCTCCCGGGGCGGGTGACGGCAGCTGTGGCCATGGGAGGTCTCCGTTCGTGGGTGAGGCGGAGGTCGTCAGGAGCGGTAGGCCAGGCGGCGCCAGTCGGCGTCGAGGGTGCGCAGGACCGGCTCCGGGGCGGCGCCGGCGGCGAGGGACTGCGTGTAGTTCTGCAGCGGGATCGACTGGGGCACCAGCTGGGAGGCACCGAGGTAGAAGGCGGCGCGGTCGTAGTACTCCTTCAGCTCGACGAGCGTCGCGTTGCTCACCGGAGCCGCGTCCTTCGTCACGCCGAAGCCGAGCGCGCTCGCGTTGTAGGCGTCGATGACGTCGGGCCGCATGAGGAAGGACAGGAACTCGCGCGCCGCCTCCTTCTTGCGCGAGCCCTCCGGGATCCACAGGGCGAGGTCGATGTTGACCCGCACCTTGCGGTCCGCCGGGTCGTCCGTCATCGGCAGCGGGAACGCGCCGACGTCGAGGTCGGGGTTCGACTTCGCGATCTCCCCGATGGCCCACGGCCCCTGCAGGTACATGGCCGCCTCGCCCTTCGCGAACGCGAGGTTGCCGTCGCCGTAGCCCCGGCTCGCCGCGTTCTCCTGCGAGTACGGGACGAGCTCCTGCATCCGCTGCACCGGCTCGAGGAACTGCTTCTCGAACGACACCGGCGACCCGGGCCCGACCTCCGTGCCCTGGCGCTTGAGCTGGTTGAAGAACTTCGTGGTGTCGACGCTGCCGCCGACCGCGTAGTCGAAGTGGCCCTGCGCGATCGTCCACGGGTCCTTGAACGTGCTGTAGATCGGCGTGACGCCCGCCGCCGCGAGGGTCTCGCACACGACGCCGAGCTCGTCCCAGGTGGTCGGCACCGCCAGGTCGTGCTGGGCGAAGATCTCCCGGTTGTAGAGCACGGCGGCCGCCATGAGCGAGTACGGGATCACGCTGGTGCGGTCCGGGTAGGTGGCCGTGACGTCGACGAGCGGCTGGAGGTCGGGGCGGATCCGGGCGGCCTCCGGCATGTCACCGAGGTCGCTGAGCGCTCCCCGCTCGACGTAGCGCGAGATCTCGAAGTTGTAGTTGAGGCAGCCGATGTCAGGCGGGGACTCCCGCACGAACGAGCCCGCCAGGTTGGACGTCGCGTCGTGGCGCACGCGCACGCGGGACTGGGTCTGGTGGAACTGCTCGATGAGGTCGTCGAAGTAGCCGATCACCTCGGGCTTCGACTGGAAGAAGACGATCTCCGTGGGCCCGGAGCCTCCCCCGCCGCGGGCGCACGAGGCGAGCGCGAGGCCCGCGCCGGCGACCCCGACGCCGCGGAGGAACCCGCGCCGGCTCAGGTCGCGCGACAGGAGAGGTGCCGTGGCGTTCATGGGGTCGCCTCCTCGGTCGATGCGCGGCGTGCGCGCGTCGGTGGCGGTGCGGATCGGGTCCTGGGCACGTCGCCGTCTCCCGTCGGGTCGTCGTCCGACGGCGGGCTGCTTCCACCGTCGGCGGGTGCCGGAGCACCCGCTGCTGCCTCGTCAGCCGTCGCGCGAGCCGTCCCGCCACAGCCAGACGGTCGTCTCCGCGGGCACCTCCGGGCCGTCGAGCGGAGCGCTCGACACGATGACCTGCCCGGCCGGCATCGGCACCGGCGTGCTCCCGAAGTTCGTGACGGACGTCCAGCCGCCGGGCCGCGTGAACGCGACCACCGTCGCGGGCACCTGCCGGAGCCACTCGAGCGACTCACCGGCCTGCAGGCGCCGCCGCTCGGCGAGCGCCCGCCGGTAGAAGCGCAGCGTGGAGTCCTCGTCGTCCTCCTGCCGCTCCACCGCGAAGCGGCCGAAGCCGGTGGGGATCGGCAGGTGGGCGAGCTGCTCGCCGAAGCCGAGCGTCGGACCGCCCTCGGTCCACGGCAGCGGCACCCGGCAGCCGTCGCGGCCCTTCTGCGTACCGCCGGAGCGCAGGAACGTCGGGTCCTGGAGAACCTCCGCGGGCAGGTCGGCCACCTCGGGGAGGCCGAGCTCCTCGCCCTGGTAGAGGTAGGCGGAGCCCGGCAGGGCGAGCGTGAGCAGGGTCGCCGCCCGGGCCCGGCGGCGGCCGCGCTCCTCGTCCGGTCGCGGCTCGGCGCCGTCGTGGGTGAGCCACGCGTCGAGGTCCGTGCCCTCGGGCAGCGCGTACCGGGTGGCGTGCCGGACCACGTCGTGGTTGGACAGGACCCACGTGGACGAGGCCCCGGACTCGCGGGCGAGCTCGAGGTTCTTGTCGATGATCGCGGCGAACGTCGTCGCGTCCCAGTCCGCCTCGAGGAGGTCGAAGTTGAACGCCTGGCCCAGCCCCTCCGGGGAGGCGTAGCGCGACCGGCGGTGGGCCGGGACCCACGCCTCCGCGACCGCCGTGCGCGGCGGGTCGTACTCGTCGAACAGCCGGCGCCACTCGCGGTAGATGTCGTGCACCTCGTCGCGGTCCTGGAGCGGGTGGGCGCCGCCCCAGATGTCGGACCCCAGCTCGGCCTGGCTCGGGAGCGGCTCCGAGAGGTCCTTGGCGAGCGCGTGCGCGACGTCGATGCGGAAGCCGTCGACCCCGCGGTCGGCCCAGAACCTCAGCGTGGTGAGGAAGTCCTGGCGGACCTCGTCGTCGGACCAGTTGAGGTCGGGCTGCTCCGGGGCGAACAGGTGCAGGTACCACTCGCCGTCCCCGACGGGCTCCCAGGCGGGACCGCCGAAGGTGGAGGTCCAGTCGCTCGGCGGGAGCTCGCCGTGCTCGCCGAGGCCGCGCCGGAAGACGTAGCGCTCGCGCGCCCGGGAGCCGGGCGGGGAGGCGAGCGCCTCCTGGAACCACACGTGCCGGTTCGAGGTGTGGTTGGGGACGATGTCGACGACCAGCCGGATGCCTGCCCCGTGCAGTGCGGCCCGGAGGGCGTCGAACTGCTCGAGCGTGCCGATGCGCGGGTCGACGTCGCGGTAGTCGTCGACGTCGTAGCCGCCGTCGGCCAGCGCCGACGGGTAGAACGGGCTCAGCCAGACGGCGTCGACACCCAGCTCGCGCAGGTACGCCACCTTGCCCGTGATGCCGGGCAGGTCGCCGATGCCGTCGCCGTTCGAGTCGGCGAAGCTGCGCGGGTAGATCTGGTAGACGACCGCCTGCCGCCACCAGGTCGCGGCCTGCGGAGGCAGACCGGCCGACGTGTTCCCGAGCACCGACAGAGCCGTCACGCGTTCCCCCTGTTTGATCTAGGTCCTAAATTTAGGTCTCGGCACTAGAGTGACGCCGTCGGCGGAGGAGGTCAAGTGGCAGAGCGGGTCCCGGTGTCGTCGCGGCACCTTCGCGAGGTCAGCGCACGGCTGGTCCTCGACCACGTCTGGGACGTCGACGAGGTCACGGGGTCGGCGTTGATCGAGGCCACGGGCCTCTCACGGGCGACCGTGCACGACGTGTGCGACGAGCTCATCGGGCAGGGCTGGATGACGGAGCTGGAGAGCCTGCGGGTCGGCGACCACAGCAAGGGCCGCCCCGCGCGCCGGTACGCCTTCGACGCCCGCGCCGGCGTGGTCGTGGGCGTCGACGCCGGCCAGCACCGGGTGAGCGCCACGGTCACGGACCTGCGCGGGACCGCGCTCGCCCGCACGGTGCTGCCCGTCGGACCGCACGACGGCACCCCGGACCGCCGGCTCGCGCTCATCGAGCACGCGGCGCTCGCCGCCCTGGCAGACGCGGACGCCACCGCGGCCGGCGTGCTCGCGGTGACGGTCGGCGTGCCCGCTCCCGTGGACCGCGACGGCCGCACCTCGTTCCGGGACAACCCGTTCTGGGACCTCATGAACCCCGACATCGCCACCCGCCTGCGCGAACGGCAGGGGTGGACGACCCTCACCGACAACGACGCGAACCTCGCGGCGGTCGCCGAGCACTGGCGGGGGCACGGCCGGGACGTGCGGTGCCACGTCACGCTGCTCGCGGGCGAGCGGTTCGGTGCGGGGGTGGTCGACGACGGCCGCCTCCTGCGCGGCGCCCACGGCGGCGTCGGGGAGATGCGCTACCTCGACCTCGTCGAGGGTGTCGGCTCGGCGACGGGGATCGGGGCGCTCGTGCGCGACGACGCACGCGCCCAGCTGCACCGTCTCGACGGCGGCACCGGCTCGTCGCTGCAGGAGCTCGAGCCCTCGACGCTCGACGCCGCCGCCGTGTTCGCCGCCGCGCGGGACGAGGACCCGCTCGCGGTCAGCGTCGTCGAGCACGTGGGGTCGCTCCTGACGCGCGTCGTCGCGACGTTCGCGAGCATCTACGACCCGGAGCGCGTCATCATCGCGGGCGCCGTCGCCGAGTCCTGCGAGCCGCTGCTGGAGCTCGTCCGGGACGAGCTCGGCCGGTACGTCGACCCCCCGGGCATCGAGGTGCTCGCCTCCACGCTGGGCCGCGACATCGTCACGGTCGGCGCCGTCAAGCGCGCGCTCGACCACGTGCGCGAGCACGCCCTCGAGATCGTGCCCGCGGCGCTGCGCTGACGCCGACGAGCACGGGTGCCCCCTACCGCCCGCGGTGCAGCGACCGCTGCCACTCGGCGTGCAGCTCGGCGAACCGGCCGCCCGCGGCGACCAGCTCGCCCGGCGAGCCGTCCTCCACGATGCGGCCGCCGTCGACCACGAGCACCCGGTCCGCGCTCATCACCGTGGACAGGCGGTGCGCGACGACGACCGACGTCCGGTCCGACAGCAGGGTCGCCATGCCCTGCTGCACGAGCGCCTCCCCCGGCACGTCGAGCGAGCTCGTCGCCTCGTCGAGGATGAGCAGCGCGGGGTCCGCGAGGAACGCCCGGGCGAAGGACACGAGCTGGCGCTGCCCGGCGGACAGCCGCACGCCGCGCTTGTCGACCTCGGTGTCGTAGCCGTCGGGCATCGCGGCGATGAGGTCGTGGACGCCGACCGCGCGCGCCGCCGCCTCGATCTCCTGCACGCTCGCGCCCGGCCGGCCGAGGGCGATGTTGGCGCCGACGGACCCGGAGAACAGGTACGCCTCCTGGGTCACCATGACGACCGCACGGCGCAGGTCGACCGGGTCGAGGTCGCGCACGTCCACGCCGTCGAGCCGCACGGCCCCCTCGCGCACGTCGTAGAACCGGGCGAGCAGCTTCGCGACCGTCGACTTGCCCGCCCCGGTCTCCCCGACGAGGGCGACGGCCTGGCCGGCCGGCAGGTGCAGGTCGAACCGCGGCAGCACGGTCGGCCCCGTGCCGTAGCCGAACTCGACGCCGTCGAACCGGACGTCGCCGCGGGCGTGCACGAGCCGCACCGGCCGGACGGGATCGGGGACGGTGGGCTCCTCGGCGAGCAGCCCGGCGAGCTTCTCCAGTGCCGCGGTGGCCGACTGGAACGCGTTGTAGAACATGCCGATCTGCGCGAGCGGGTTGAAGAACCGCCGGGCGTAGAGCACCGCGGCGACGAGCACACCGACCTCGATGTCGCCGTCGAGCGCCCGCAGGCCACCGACGAGGAGCACGGCGGCGACCGTGATGTTGCCGATGAGCACGAGGCCGGTGTCGAACACGCCGTTCACCCGGATCGCCTCGGCGTTGTTGTCGCGGTAGTCCTCCGCGAGGTCGTCGTAGGTGGCGGCGACCTGCGTCTCGCGGCGGAACGCCTGGACCGCGCGGATGCCCGTCATGGTCTCGACGAACCGCACGATCAGCCGGGCGGCGGCGGTGCGCTGCTTGCGGTACTGCACCTGCGAGCGGACCTGGAACCACCGGGTGACGACGAGCCCCGGGACGACCGCGACGAGCAGCACGAGGCCGCTGCGCCAGTCGAGCAGCGCGAGCGAGACCGCGGTCAGCACCATGGCGAGCGCGCTGCTCGCCAGGGTCGTCACGCCGCCGTCGAGCAGCTCGCGCAGGGCGTCGAGGTCGGACGTCTGCCGGCTGATGATGCGGCCCGACGTGTACTGCTCGTGGAACTCGAGGCTGAGGCGCTGCGTGTGCCGGAACACCCGGCGGCGCAGCTCCAGCAGGATCGTCTGGCTGACCCGGGCCGTCGCCCGCACGGCGGCGGCCGTGAGCAGCCCGCCGAGCAGCGCGGTCACGAGGTACGCGCCGGAGACCCACGAGATCGGACCCGCGTCGCCGTCGGTGAGGGCGGGCAGCGCGTGGTCGATGCCGTACGCGACGAACGCGGGCCCGGCCACGGCCGCGAGCTGCGACCCGACGACGAGCACGACGATCCACCAGGTCGGCCGCGACACCGGCCGCAGCAGCGAGCGCAGCAGGGCCAGGGAGCGGCGACGGATCCGCCGCGACTCCTCCCGGGGGACGTCGGACGTCTCGGCGGTCGTCTCGGTCGTCGCGGTCATCGGGCCACCTCCGTGCCGAGCCGGTCGAGCTCGAGGTCCGGTTGCCCGGTGTCCCGCATCGCCGTCAGCACGAACCGGTAGTGCGGGTGCTCGTCGAGGAGGTCGCTGTGCCGGCCGACGCCGGTGATCCGGCCGTCCTCCAGCACCGCGACCCGGTCGGCGAGCGCGACGGTCGACGGGCGGTGCGCGACGACGAGCGTCGTGGTGCCGGTCAGCACCTCGCGCAGCCGGGACGTCACCGCGGCCTCCGTCGTGACGTCGAGGGCGGACAGCGGGTCGTCGAGCAACAGCACGCGTGGCCGGACGGCGATGGCACGAGCGAGCGCGACGCGCTGGCGCTGGCCGCCCGACAGGCTCAGGCCCTCCTCGCCGATCACGGTGTCGAGCCCGTGCGGCAGGCGGCGGACGAAGTCGGCGCTGGCGACCTCGAGCGCCTGCGCGACGAGCTCCTCCGGGTCCTCGGCATCGTCGACGCCCATGAGCACGTTCTCCCGGACCGACGCCGAGAACAGGATCGGGTCCTCGAACGCGACGGCCACGGCGCGGCGCAGGTCGGTGCGCGTCAGGTCGCGGACGTCGACGCCGTCGATCCGGACCGCACCGCCGGTCACGTCGTAGAGCCGGGGCACGAGCTGCAGGAGCGTCGTCTTGCCGCTGCCCGTGAGGCCGACGAGCGCCATCGTCTCCCCCGGCTCGAGCACGAGGTCGACGCCGGCGAGCACGTCGTCCTCACGCCCCTCGTCGGGCACGGGCCGGCCGGCGACGACGGCCGGGTGCCGGAACCGCACGCCCACGAGCTCCACGCGCGAGCCCGCGGGGTCCGCGGCCGGCAGCGTCGCAGGCACCTCGGGGTCCCGCACCGCCGACCCGGTGTCCATGACCTGCAGGAACCGGTCCGTCGCGGCCTTCGCGTCGAACGTCATGGCGAGCAGCTGCCCGAGCCGCTCCACGGGGGCGTTGACGACGGCGGCGGTCGCGAAGAACGCGACGAGCGCGCCGACGCTGAGCTCCCCCCGGGCGGCGAGCGTGACGCCGACGGCGAGCGTGACGGCGAGGACGGCCTCCGGGATCGCCCCGAGCGCGAACGACACCCGCGACAGGGTCCGGGCCTTGTGCACCTCGGTCTCGCGCAGCTCGGACGCCTGCCGGGAGAAGTCGTCGAGCGCGTCCTCGCCGCGGCCGAACGCCTTGAGCACGCGGATGCCGTGCACGGACTCCTCGACGGCCGTGGCCAGGTCGCCGGCCTGCTCGCGGGCCCGCCGCGCGACGACCTTGTAGTCCTCCCGGAACCGGAACCCGAGCCAGATCATCGGCACGGCACCGGCCACGTAGACGAGCCCGAGCTGCCACGCGCTGACGAACATGAGCGCCGACCCGACCACGACGGTGACCGCGCTGACCACGAGCATGACCAGCCCGAACACGGTCCACCGGCGGATGGTGCCGAGGTCCCCCATGGCCCGCGACAGGAGCTGCCCGCCGGACCAGCGGTCGTGGAACTCGACGGGCAGGTCGAGCAGGTGGCGGAACAGCGACGTCCGCATCTCCCGCTCGACGGTGGTGCCCGGGGTCGCGATGAGCGCACGGCGGCACCACACGAAGAACGCCTCGAGGACGCCGAGCGCGAGCACCACGAGCGCGCCGAGCACGACGCCGCGGCGCGACCCGTCGGTCAGCAGCGGGCCGTTGACGATCGCGCGCAGCACCTGCGGGACGGCCAGGGCGAGGAGGCTCGCGCCGAGGGCGGTGATCCCGCCGACCACCACGCGCGGGACCGCGGGACGCGCCCACGCGACGAGGCGGAGCAGGACGCGGGTGGTCGACTCGCCGTCGCGGCGGGTCAGGACGGGGCTCTCGGGGGGGACGGGTCGTGCAGGCGACGCTGATGGCACACCTTTACCCTACGTAATGATCTGCGGTCCCGCCCACCCGTCCGCGATGCGACCCTCAGACCCCCGTGCGGGCCGTCTTGGAGTTGTGGGCCTGCGCGCGCGGACGCACCACGAGCGAGTCGATGTTCACGTGCGCGGGCCGCGTGAGCGTCCAGGCGATCGCGTCGGCGATGTCGTCCGCGACGAGCGGCTGGTAGCCCTCGTACACGGCGGCGGCCCGCTCGGCGTCCCCGCCGAACCGCACGAGCGAGAACTCCTCGGTCGCGACCGCGCCGGGGGCGATCTCGATGACCCGGATGGGCTCGCCGACGATCTCCCACCGCAGCGTCGTCGCGAGCATGAGCTCGGCGTGCTTCACCCCGGTGTAGCCGGCGCCGCCCTCGTACGCGCCGTGCGCCGCCGTCGAGGTCACGACCACGACGTCGCCGCCGCCACGGGCGCGCAGCAGCGGCAGCAGCGCCTGCGTGACCCGCAGGGTGCCGAGCACGTTGAGCTCGTACATCGCGCGCCACTGCTCCACGTCGGTCGCCTCGACGGGCTCGAGCCCCAGCGCGCCGCCGGCGTTGTTGACCAGCGAGTCCAGGCCGCCCGTCTCCTCGACGTAGGCCGCGAGGCGCGCCACGTCGGCCTCGACCGTGACGTCCGCGACGACGACCTCGGCGCCGGTCTCGTCCGCGAGCGCCGCCAGCCGGTCGGCCCGGCGGGCGGTCGCGACCACGTCCCAGCCGTCGGCGCGCAGCCGGCGGACGGTGGCCGCGCCGATGCCGGACGAGGCGCCCGTGACGACCGCGCGACGAGGACGGGACTGCTCGGTGCTCATGGGGGCTCCTCGGGGTGGGTCGGTCAGAGGGTGGGCGCGACGTCGTCGAGCACACTAGCGAGCAGGTCGAGGCCGGTCGCCGCCTCGTCCGCGGTGACCACGCACGGCGGCACCACGTGGACCCGGTTGTCGCTCACGAACGGCAGGAGGCCACGCTCGAGGGCGCTCGCCCTGACCCGGGCCATCACGTCCGCGCCGACGGGCTCGCGGGTCGTGCGGTCGCGCACGAGCTCGACGGCCCAGAACACCCCGAGGCCGCGCACCTCCCCCACCAGCGGGTTCGCCTCCGCGAGGGCCGCGAGCCCCGGGCCGAGCACGTCGCGGCCGATCGACGCCGCGTGCTCGACGATGCCCTCGTCGGCCATCGCGTCCTGCGCGGCGACGATCGACGCCATCGCGAGCGGGTGGCCCGAGTACGTCAGCCCGCCGGGGAACACCCGGTCGTCGAACGTCCTCGCGATCGTCTCGCTGACGACCACGCCGCCCGCCGGGACGTACCCGGAGTTGACGCCCTTCGCGAAGGTCACGAGGTCGGGGACCACGTCGAACGCGTCGAACGAGAACCAGTGGCCGGTGCGGCCGAACCCTGCCATGACCTCGTCGAGGATCAGCACGATGCCGTACCGGTCGGCGACGGCGCGGACCCCCGCGAGGTACCCCGGTGGCGGCACGAGCACGCCCGCCGTGCCGGGGACGGTCTCCAGCAGGATCGCCGCGACCGAGTCGGGCCCCTCGGACTGGATGACGCGCTCCAGGTGGCGCAGGGCCCGTTCCGACTCCTGCTCGGGGGAGGTCGCCCAGAACTCCGAGCGGTACAGGTAGGGCCCGAACACGTGCACGTGGCCGCGCGCGAACTCGTTGGGCACGCGCCGCCAGTCACCCGTCGCGACCACGGCCGCGCCCGTGTTGCCGTGGTACGAGCGGTAGTGCGAGACGACCTTGTCGCGGCCGGTGTGGAGGCGGGCCATCCGGATCGCGTTCTCGTTCGCGTCCGCGCCGCCGTTGGTGAAGAACACGTGCGAGAAGCCGTCCGGGACCCGCCGCAGGATGCGCTCGGCCGCCTGGCCGCGGACCAGGTGCGCGGTCGACGGCGCCACCGTGGTGAGCGTGGCCGCCTGCTCCTGGATCGCCGCGACGACCCGGGGGTGCTGGTGCCCGATGTTGGTGTTGACGAGCTGGCTGGAGAAGTCGAGGTAGCGGCGTCCGGCGTGGTCCCAGACGTGCGACCCGAGGCCCCCGGCGACGACGAACGGGGACAGGTGCGCCTGCGCGGACCAGGAGTGGAACACGTGCGCGCGGTCGAGCGCGAGGGCGAGCTCGTCGTCGGGGGTGGTCGTCATCTCGTCTCCTCGGGTCGGTCGCGTCACGGGACGGGCGGGGCGCGGGATCGGCCGCGCCCCGCCTGGGCGTCACTTCCCGCCGGCCTCCAGCGTCACGTCGAGCGGCGTGAAGTCGCCGCCCCGCACGTCGACGCCCTCGTCCTCCAGCTCGGCCAGGGCCTTCTCGACGTACTCGTTGGTGTACGCGTCGTCGTCGGGCTCGGTCGTGATGACGGTCGCGCCCTGGTCGTTCTGGGTGTTGAGGGCGACGTCGACCGTCTGCTTCCACAGGCCCGCGTCGACGGTGCCGATGCCGTCCATCGAGGGCCAGATGAGCTTGTTGACCTCGTTGACCTGCCACAGCTGGTGGCTGGCGCCGAGCTGCGAGCCGGCAGCGACCACGACGTCCCGGGCCGCCTCCGGGTTGTCCCGCGCGTAGATCCAGCCCTTGAGGCTGGCCTTGAGGAACTTCACGGTCGTGTCCTGGTACTCCGCGTCGTCGGTGAGGCGCTCGGTGTTCGCCCAGACGGCGTCCTGGAGCATGGCCGTGCCCTCGTCGTTCCAGTCGACGACGGAGAAGTCGTCCGGCGTGTACAGCTCGCCGGTCGCGGGGTTCGTCGCCTCGAGGACCTGCGCGTACTCGTTGTAGGTCATCGCCTGGGCGGCGTCGATCTCGCCGGACAGCAGCGCGTTCATGTCGAACTGCTGCTGCACGAGCGTCACGTCGGTCGCGGGGTCGAGGTCGGCCTTCGTCATGCCCGCGAACAGCTCGAACTCGTTGCCGAAGCCCCAGTTGCCGACCTTCTTGCCGGCGAGGTCCGCGGCCGAGGTGATGCCCTTGTCCTTGAAGGACACCTGGAGGGTGCCGGAGCGCTGGAAGATCTGCCCGACGTCGGTGATGCCGGCGCCCTGCTCGCGCGACGCGAGAGCCTTGGGCACCCACGCGATCGCGTAGTCGACGGACCCGTCGGCGAGGACGGACTGCGGCACGATGTCGACGCCGCCCTCGACGATCTCGACGTCGAGGCCCTCGTCCTCGTAGTAGCCCTGGTCGAGGGCCGCGTAGTAGCCGGCGAACTGGGCCTGCGTGAACCACTGGAGCTGGAGCTTGACCTTCGTCGGCTCTGCGGAGCCGGAGCCGGTCGGTGCGTCCGCCGCGTCGCCGTCGCCGGACCCGCCGCAGGCGGAGAGCAGGAGCGCGGTGGCGGCGCCGACCGCGGCCGTGCCCCACGCGGTGCGTCTGGTGAGTCTCATCGGTGATCCCTTCGTCGAGTGCTGCCGGGCCGTGCGGGTGCGTCCGTCGGGGCGGGACGCGGTTCGGCCGGCCTGGCGCCATCGGCAGGCGGGACGTGCGGGTGGGGACTCATCCCCCGTGCCGTCGCGTGACGGCGCGTTCGAGTGCGAGCGTGACGACGTAGAACGTGAGGCCGAGCAGGATGGCCCCGAGAACGAAGGCCCACGCCCGCGCGTACGCGCTGTTGGACGCGGCGGCGGTGATCCGCGAGCCGAGCCCGTTCTGCAGGCCGCCGAAGTACTCGGCGACGACGGCCGCGACGACGGCGGTCGCGGACGCGACGCGCAGGCCGCTGAACACGTACGGGACCGCGCCGGGGAGCGTGACCGTCCGGGCCGCCTGCCGGGGCGTCGCGGCGTACGCGCGCAACAGGTCGCGGTGCACCGGCTGCACCTGCCGCAGCCCCCGCAGCGTGGTGACGAACACGGGGGCGAACACGACGACGGCGACCACGAGCCGGCGCGGGGTGCTCGACGTGGTGCCGAACATCGTGTTGAGCGCGGGGGCGAGCGCCACGATCGGCATCACCGAGACCGCGGCGGCCGTGGGCGACAGGAGCAGGTCCACCGACCGGCTACGGGCGGCGAGCAGCGCCGCGAGGATCGCCGTCGCGGCGCCGACGAGGAGCCCCACCAGCGCGTTCGCGCCGGTCGCGAGCGTCGCGCTCCAGACGAGCGGACGGACCTGGCCGAGCTGCTCGGCGATCGCCGTCGGGCTGGGCAGGAGGTACGGCTTGAGGTCCGCGGCGACGACGAGCGCCTGCCACAGCGCCAGCGCGACGACGCCGACGAGCGCCGGGGCGAGCCAGCGGCGGACCTGCGCGGCCCTCATCGGACGTCCACGCCACGCGCGGCGACGGGGGCCGGCGCACCGTGCAGGACCTCGCGGACGGCCGTGACCGCGGCGAAGAACGCGGCGTCCTCGCGCAGCCCGTCCGAGCGGTCCGCCGTGCCCGGCAGGTCGACGTCCACGATCCCGCTGATCCGTCCGGGCCGGGGCGACATCACGACGACCCGGTCGGAGAGGAACACGGCCTCGGGGATCGAGTGCGTGACGAACAGGACCGCGGCGCCGCTCGACGCGCTGATCCGGACGAGCTCGGTCTGCATGCGCTCGCGTGTCATCTCGTCGAGCGCACCGAACGGCTCGTCCATGAGCAGCAGGCTCGGCTGCTCGGCGAGCGCCCGGGCGATCGCGACCCGCTGCTGCATGCCGCCCGAGAGCTGGTGCGGGAACGCGTCGGCGAACTCGGCCAGCCCGACGAGCGCGAGCAGGTCGGCCGCCCGCAGCGCCCGTGCCCTGCGGCCGACGCCGTGCAGCTCGAGCGGCAGCTCCACGTTCGCCTGCACCGTGCGCCACGGCAGCAGCCCGGCCTGCTGGAACGCGATCCCGTAGTCACCGGCCTCGCGGGCCGCCCGCGGCGCCTTCCCGAACACGAGGAGCTCGCCGCTCGTGGGCTCGTCGAGGTCGGCGACGAGCCGCAGGAGGGTCGACTTCCCGCACCCGGACGGCCCGATGAGCGAGACGAACTCCCCTGCGGCGACCGTGAGGTCGACGTCCTCCAGCGCGGTCACCGTGCCGGTGCGGGACGCGAACACCTTGCCGACGCCCCGGGCGTCGATCGCGGTGGCGGGCGTGCTCATGAGACCTCCGAGTGGCGGAACCGGCCCAGGCCGAGCCCGACGAGCCCGACGAGCCCTGCGGCGGCGAGCCCGAGCAGGGCGGCGGCGGCGATGGCGGCCCAGGGCTTGGCGGGGTCGCCGCTCGCGGACTGGGCGTACGAGATGATCAGGCGGCCGATGCCGCCCTTCGTGCCGGTGGACACCTCCGCGACGATCGCGCCGACCACGGCGGTCGCGGCACCGAGGCGCAGCGCGGGCAGCAGGTGCGGGACGCTCGCCGGGATCCGCAGCCGCACGAGCGTGCGGCCCCAGCCCGCGGCCTGCGCCCGGAACAGGTCGACCTGCGCGGCGGGCGGCGACTGCAGCCCGCGCAGGGCCCCGACCGCGACCGGGAAGAACGCCAGGTACGACGCGATGAGCGCGACCGACATCCACTTCTGCCACTCGAGCCCGCCGAGGTGGATCCGGCCGCCCCAGCCCACGACGAGCGGCGCGAGCGCGACGAGCGGCACCGTCTGGCTCAGCACCAGCCACGGCTCGAGCGACTCCTCCGCGACCCGCCACCGCTGCATGAGCACCGCGAGCGCGAACCCCGACACCACGCCGAGCGCCCACCCGACGGCCGCGACACGCAGCGTGAACCAGCAGGACTGCAGCATCGACGTCAGCACGGACGGCGCGCCGACGGCCGAGGTCTCCGGCTGGAGCGTCCGCTGCACCACCTCCCACACGTGCGGCATCGCCATCGCGTCCGTGCGCGGCAGGATGCTGGCGCCGCCGACGTGGACGCCGGCGTCGGGGACGGCCACTTTGACGACCTCCCACAGCAGGCAGGCGAGCAGGAGGGCGGCGAGGCCGAGCGCGACGGGGCGCAGCCTCGTCATGCGGGCACCGCGTCGACCGTCGCCACCACCGGCTCGGCCATCGCGGGGATGACCCGCTCGCCGTACAGCCGGAGCGTCTCCTCCTTGTTGTCGTGCTGCAGGTACCCGGCGAACTGCGTCACGCCGAGCCCCTCGAGCGCCCGCAGCTTCTCGACGTGCTCGCGGGGGCTGCCCAGGAGGCAGAACCGCTCGACGATCTCGTCGGGCACGAACGTGGTGTGCGAGTTCCCGGCGCGGCCGTGCTCGTTGTAGTCGTAGCCCTGCCGGCCGGCGATGTAGTCGGTGAGGGCCTTCGGCACGGCCGAGTCGGCGCCGTACCGGGCGACCAGGTCGGCCACGTGGTTGCCGACCATGCCGCCGAACCACCGGCACTGCTCGCGCATGTGGGCCCGCGCGGCCGGCGAGTCGCCGTCGCCGACGTACATCGGGGCCGCGACGCAGAACTTCACGGCGTCCGGGTCCCGGCCGGCCCGCTCGGCGGCGTCGCGCACCACCTGGATGGTCCAGGCCGCGATGTCGGGGTCGGCGAGCTGCAGGATGAACCCGTCCGCGACCTCGCCCGTCAGCGCGAGCGCCCGTGGCCCGTACGCGGCGACCCATACCTCGAGCGCCGAGCCCTTGCTCCAGGGGAAGCGGACCGAGCGCCCGTTGACCTCGACGGCCCGGTCGTTGGCGAGCTCGCGGATCACGTGCACCGACTCGCGCAGCGTCGCGAGGTCGGACGGGCGACCGTTGAGCGTGCGGACCGCCGAGTCGCCGCGGCCGATGCCGCAGACCGTCCGGTTGCCGTACATCTCGTTGAGCGTCGCGAACAGCGACGCGATGACGGTCCAGTCGCGGGTCGCCGGGTTGGTGACCATCGGGCCGACCATGACCTTGCGGGTCGCGGCGAGGATCGCCGAGTAGATGACGAACGGCTCCTGCCACAGCAGGTGCGAGTCGAAGGTCCACACGTGGTCGAAGCCGTGCGTCTCGGCCTGCCGGGCGAGCTCGACCGTGCGGGACGCGGGCGGGTTGGTCTGGAGGACGACTCCGAAGTCCATGCGGGCTCCCTGGGGTGCGGAGGGGTCAGACGAGGTACTGGCTGAGTCCCCGTTCGAGGTAGCGGCCGTGGCCGGGCCGGCCGTGGTACCCGTCGGCGTCGACGAGCACCTCGCCGCGGGACATCACGACGTCGACGTGGCCGTCGACCTCGAAGCCCTCCCACGCGGAGTGGTCCATGTGCATGTGGTGCGTCGCGTCGACGCCGATCGAGGTGTGCCCGGCCGGGTCGTAGACGACGACGTCCGCGTCCGCGCCGGGCGCGATCACGCCCTTGCGGCCGTACAGGCCGAACATCCGCGCCGGCGTGGTCGACGTGAGCTCGACCCATCGCTCCAGCGTGATCTGCCCCGTGACGACGCCCTGGTACATGAGGTCCATGCGGTGCTCCACCGACCCGATCCCGTTCGGGATGGCCCGGAAGTCGCCGACCCCGAGGTCCTTCTGACCCTTCATGCAGAACGGGCAGTGGTCGGTCGAGACCATCTGGATGTCGTTGGTCCGCAGCGCCTGCCACATGTGCCGCTGGTGCCCCTCGGCCCGCGAGCGCAGCGGGGTCGAGCACACCCACTTCGCGCCCTCGAACCCCGGGGCGCCGAGCTGCTCCTCGAGGCTGAGGTACAGGTACTGCGGGCACGTCTCGCCGAACACGTTGGCGCCGCGGTCCCGGGCAGTCGCGAGCTGCGCGACGGCCTGCTTGGCGCTCACGTGCACGACGTACAGGGGCGCGCGGGTGACGTCCGCGAGCATGATCGCCCGGTGCGTCGCCTCCTCCTCGAGCTGCCAGGCGCGCGCGACGCCGTGGTAGTACGGGTCGGTCTTGCCGGCCTCGACGAGCTGCGCGGCGAGCACGTCGATCGCGGGCCCGTTCTCGGCGTGCATCATCGTGAGCAGGCCCAGGTCCGCGGCCTTCTGCATGGCCCGCAGGATCTGCGCGTCGTCGGAGTAGAAGACGCCCGGGTACGCCATGAAGAGCTTGTAGCTGGTGATCCCCTCGGCGGCGAGGCCCTCCATCGCCTTGAGCGCGTCGTCGTCGACCCCGCCGATGATCTGGTGGAACCCGTAGTCGACGGCACAGTTTCCGGCCGCCTTCTCGTGCCAGGCGGCGAGCCCGTCCATGACCCGCTCCCCCGTGCGCTGGACGGCGAAGTCGATGATCGACGTCGTGCCGCCCCACGCCGCCGCGCGGGTGCCCGTCTCGAACGTGTCGGAGGCGTTGGTGCCGCCGAACGGCAGCTCCATGTGCGTGTGCGCGTCGATGCCGCCCGGGACGACGTACTTCCCGGTCGCGTCGACGACCCGGTCGACGTGCGCCGCGAGGTCGAACCCGAGCAGCGTCGAGCCCGGGGCCAGCACGGCCGCGATCGTGTCGCCGTCCACGAGCACGTCGGCCGCGCCGCGGCCCGTGGCGCTGACGACGGTGCCGCCGGTGATGAGGGTCTTCATGGTCTTCGTCCTTCCGGGCTCGCGCGGGTCAGGGGGCGACGATCGGGCCGTACGCGTCGGGCCGGCGGTCGCGGAAGAACTGCCAGCGCTCGCGGACCACGCGCACCTGGTCGAGGTCGAGGTCGCGCACCAGCAGCTGGTTCTCGGTCGTCGAGCCGATCTCGCCGACGTAGTTCCCGTCCGGACCGACGGCGTACGACGAGCCGTAGAACGCGACCGCCTCGTCGCCGTACTCGTTGTCCTCGAGGCCCACGCGGTTGTTCGCGACGACGAAGTACCCGTTCGCGACGGCGGCCGCGGGCTGCTCGATCTCCCAGAGCTTGTTCGAGATGCCCGGCGCGGTGGCGTTCGGGTTGAACACGATCTGCGCACCGTTGAGCGCGAGCACCCGCCAGCCCTCGGGGAAGTGCCGGTCGTAGCAGATGTTGACGCCGATCCGCCCGACCGCCGTCTCGAACACGGGGTACCCGAGGTTGCCTGGCCGGAAGTAGAACTTCTCCCAGAACTTGGGCAGGTTCGGGATGTGGTGCTTGCGGTACTTGCCGAGGTAGGTGCCGTCGGCGTCGATGACCGCGGCCGTGTTGTAGAGGACGCCCGGCTGCTCCTCCTCGTACACGGGCAGGACGATGACGATGCCGAGCTCGGCCGCGAGCGCCGCGAACCGCTCGGTGGTCGGCCCGGGGACGGACTCGGCGTAGTCGTAGTACGCGGTGTCCTGCGTGATCCCGAAGTACGGGCCGTAGAACAGCTCCTGGAAGCAGATGACCTGCGCGCCCTGCGAGGCCGCCTCGCGCGTCCACGCCTCGTGGAGCGCGGTCATCGACTCCTTGTCCCCGGTCCACGTGGCCTGGGTGAACGCGACGCGTACGACGCTCATGGGTCCTCCGGTGCTCTCGGTGCCGCCCTTCGACGAGCCCCGGGAACGCCAGGCGACGAGACCCCGGGGCCTCGTCGCCTGGAATGTGACTGTCGGCGTTGAACATTTCTGCGGGGTTACCGGCCCTTTGCCTCTCGCGAACATCGGCGCCGCCTGCGTAAACATCTGGACCGGCGTCCGGAAACGGCGGGACCGCCGCCGTCAGCGGGCACGATGACGCCATGGACCTGGCCACCCACGTCGAGGAGCGCACCCCGCGCGGCATCGCCGCGACCGTCGCCCGCCTGGTGCGCTCGGGGGACCTGCGCCCTGGCGACCGGTTGCCCACCGTCCGGGAGGTCGCCGCGGCGCTCGCGGTCAGCCCCGCCACCGTCAGCGGCGCGTACCAGGCGCTCGCCACCGTGGGCGTCGTCGCCTCGCGCGGCCGGGCCGGCACCTTCGTCCTGCCGCCGGCGGCCGGCTGGCTGCCGCCGCGCTACCGCGACCTGGCCGGCGGCGCGCCCGCGACCCGGTGGGACCTCTCGCTCGGCACCCCCGACCCCGAGCTGCTGCCCGCCCTCGGCCCCTCGCTCGCCCGCGTCGCCGCACGCTCCCCCGCCGCCCGGACCGGGACCTACGTGTCGGACCCGCTCGTCCCGGAGCTCGAGAGGCTGCTGCGGGACACCTGGCCGTTCGCCGCCGCGCGCCTCACCGTCGTCGACGGTGCCCTCGACGCGATGAGCCGCACGCTCGAGCAGGTCGCCGGGTTCGGCGACCGCGTCGCCGTCGAGGACCCCGGCTTCCCTCCGCTGCTCGACCTGCTCGACCACCTCGGCCTCGAACGCGTCCCCGTGCCCGTCGACCGGCACGGCATGGTGCCCGTCGCGCTCGACGCCGCCCTCGCGACCGGCGCCGACGTCGTCATGCTCCAGCCCCGCGCGCACAACCCGACCGGTGCGAGCCTCACCGCCACCCGCGCCCGGGACCTCGCCGCGGTGGTCCGCCGGCACAGCACGCCGCTCGCCGACGGGTCCGGCGCCCGCGTCCGGCCGGCCCGGCGCATCGTCGTGGTGGAGGACGACCACTCCGGCGAGATCGCCTCGACGCGCGACGTCAGCCTCGGCACCTGGCTGCCCGACGCCGTCGTGCACGTCCGCTCGTACTCCAAGTCGCACGGCCCCGACCTGCGCATCGCCGCCGTCGGCGGGCCCGCCGTCGTGCTCGACGCGCTCGTCGCGCGGCGCATGCTCGGCCCCGGCTGGACGAGCCGCCTGCTGCAGCACACGCTCGTCGACCTGCTCACCGACGGCGAGGCGACCGCGACCGTGGCGCACGCACGCCGCGTGTACTTCGCACGCCGCCGCGCGCTCGTCGGTGCGCTCGCGGAGCACGGCGTCGTCATGGAGCCCGGCGACGGCATCAACCTGTGGCTGCCCGTGCACGACGAGCGGACCGCGCTGGTCCGCCTGGAGGCCGCGGGCATCCGGGTGGCGCCGGGCGGGCCCTTCCTCGCCGCACCCGCCCCGGCCGGGGCGCCCGACCACGTGCGGGTCACGGTCGGCGTGCTCGGCGACGACGTCGACGGGGTGGCCCGGGCGCTCGCGGTCGCCGCGGCGCCCTGACGCGAGCGGCCCCGAGGCAACAGACCCGACGCCCGCCCGACGCGGACCACCCGGGTGCGCCCGGCGCGTTGCACGCCGGACACATGTCCGACCTAGGCTGTCCGGAAGGAACCCGGCCGGTCTTGGCCGTGGGCCGGCCGCCCGGAGTGGGCGGCCCTCCGGGGGTGCGACGTGCACCCGACACCTGCCCCGCCCCTCGCCGGGCCGACCCTGCTCGGGCCGGTCCGCGCCGCAGACCCGGAGACCCGATGCCCGTCCTGCGTCACCCCCGTCCCACCGCCGTCGTCGTCGCCCTGCCCCTTGTCGCTCTGCTCGCCGCGTGCTCGTCGGGCACCTCGTCCGGCACAGAACAGCCGCCCCAGGCCTCCGAGGCCGCGGTGAGCGCCACGTTCACCCCGCTCACGGTCGACAACTGCGGCACCACGGTGACCGTGGACGCACCCCCGCAGCACGTCCTGACGATCAAGTCGACCACCACCGAGATGCTGCTCGCACTCGGCCTGCAGGACCGTCTGGTCGGCACCGCGTTCGCGGACGGTCCGGTCCCCGCCGAGTACCGGACCGCCTACGAGGCCGTGCCGGTGGTCTCCAACAAGGTGCCCGGGCAGGAGGCCGTCCTCGCGCTCGCCCCGGACCTCGTCTACGGCGGCTGGGAGTCGAACTTCTCGGCCGACGGCGCTGGCGACCGCGCGACGCTCGCCGACCGGGGCATCACCACGTACGTGTCCCCCGCGGCGTGCAAGGAGAAGGGCTACATGCCCGACCCGCTCACGTTCGAGGGCGTGTTCGACGAGATCCGCGAGGCCGGGGCGATCTTCGGCGTCCCGGACCGGGCCGACGCGCTCGTCAAGCAGCAGACGGAGGCGCTCGCGGGGGTGACGAAGCCGGCGCAGGAGACGACGGCCCTCTGGTACAGCTCGGGCGGCGACCAGCCGTACGTCGGTGCGGGGATCGGTGCGCCGCAGATGATCATGGACGCCGCGGGCCTGACCAACGTGTTCGCCGACGTGCACGACACGTGGACCTCGACGGGCTGGGAGCAGGTCGTCGCGGCCGACCCGGACGTCATCGTGCTCGTCGACGCGTCCTGGAACACCGCGGAGTCGAAGATCGGGCTGCTCGAGTCGAACCCCGCCACGAGCCAGCTCACCGCGGTCCGCGAGCACCGCTACCTGACCGTCCCGTTCCCCGCGTCCGAGGCAGGCGTGCGCAACGCGGCGGCCGTGGTCTCGCTCGACGAGCAGCTCGCCGCCCTCGACAAGTGAGGTCTCAGGTGACGACGGTGGTGCGACCGGCGCAGGTCGACGCGACGACGACCCCGGTCGGCCGCCCGCCGGCCCGCCGCACGCCGCTCGCCGTCCTGGTCGCCGCGGGCGTGGTCCTGCTCGTCGCCACGGTCCTGGTGGCCGTGACGATCGGCCCGGCCGACCTCGGCGTGGCAGAGGTCGCCCGCAGCATCGGCCACCACCTCGGCCTCGACGTGGCCCCGGTCCCCCGGCTCGACGACGCGATCGTGTGGGAGCTGCGACTGCCGCGCGTGCTCACCGCCGCCGCCGTGGGCGCAGGGCTGGCCCTGGCCGGTGCCGTGATGCAGAGCCTGACCCGCAACCCGCTCGCCGACCCGTACCTGCTGGGCCTGTCGTCGGGGGCGTCGCTCGGCGCGGTGGCGGTGCTGGTGGTCGGCGTCAGCCTGCTGCTGCCCGTCGCCGCGTTCGCCGGGGCGCTCCTAGCGCTCGTCGCGACCCTCGCCCTGGCCCGGACCGGCGGCACGCTGGCCCCCGGCCGCGCGGTCCTGGCCGGGCTCGCGGTGTCGCAGCTGTGCGCGGCGGGCACGTCGTTCGTCATCTTCTGGACGGCGACCGGCGACTCGTACCGGGAGATCCTCAGCTGGCTGCTCGGGTCGCTCGCCGGGTCGACGTGGCAGACCGTCGCGATCGCCGGCGCCGCCCTGCTGGTGGTCGGCACGGTCGTCGTCGCGTCCGCGCGGCGGCTCGACGGGTTCGCGTTCGGCGACACGTCGGCGGCCGCGCTCGGCATCGACGTGAGCCGGACCCGGTGGACGCTCATGACGCTCGTCGCACTGCTCACCGGCGCGATGGTCGCGGTGAGCGGCGCGATCGGGTTCGTCGGGCTGGTCCTCCCCCACGCCGTCTCGTCCCTGACCGGTCCCGCGCACCGGCGGCTGCTGCCCGTCGCGGCCCTCACGGGCGCCGTCTTCCTCGTGTGGGCGGACACCCTGGCCCGCACCCTGTTCGACCCGCGGGAGCTCCCGGTGGGCATCGTCACGGCCCTCGTCGGCGTCCCCGTGTTCGCGGTCCTGCTGCGTCGAGGACGGGGTGCCGCGTGGAACTGACCCTCGACCGTGTCGGCACGCGCCTCGGCGGCCGCTGGGTCGTCGACGGCGTCGACGCGACCCCGCCCGCCGGGCACCTCACCGGGCTGCTCGGCCCGAACGGCGCGGGCAAGACGACGCTGCTGCGCCTCGTCGCCGGCCTGCTCACCCCGGAGTCCGGGGCGGTGCTGGTGGACGACGGCTCCCCCGTGCACCGCCTGCCGCGCCGCGCCCGCGCGCAGCGGATCGCGCTGCTGGAGCAGGAGTCGTCGAGCGCGGTCCCGCTCACGGTCCGCGAGGTCGTGGCCCTCGGCCGCATCCCGTACCGGACGCTGTGGGGCGGCGGGGACGAGGACCACGCGGCCGTCGACCGGGCCCTGACCAGCGCGCACGCCGCGCACCTGGCCGACCGCGCCTGGTCCACGCTGTCGGGCGGCGAGCGCCAGCGCGTGCACATCGCCCGGGCTCTGGCGCAGGAGCCCGACCTGCTGCTGCTCGACGAGCCCACCAACCACCTCGACGTCAGCGCGCAGCTCAGCCTGCTGGCGTTCGTCCGCGACCTCGGCACCACCACCGTCGCGGCGCTGCACGACCTCAACCTCGCCGCCGCGTTCTGCGAGCACGTGCTCGTGCTGTCCGGGGGACGCCTCGCGGCCGCCGGCCACCCGCGCGAGGTGCTGCGCCCGGCGCTGCTGCGCGAGGTCTACGGCGTGGAGGCGGACGTCCTCGAGCACCCGCGCACCGGCCGCCCGGTGATCGCGTTCCACGAACCCCCGAGAGGTGAGGCATGAAGGTGACGGTCCTGTCCGGCGGCGTCGGCGGCGCCCGGTTCACGCGCGGCCTGCTCGCCCTGCTCGGACCGTCGGCCGACGTGACCGTCGTCGCCAACACCGGCGACGACCTGTGGCTGCACGGCGTGCGGGTGTGCCCGGACCTCGACACCCTCATGTACACGCTCGGCGGCGCGGTGCACGAGGACCAGGGCTGGGGCCGACGGGACGAGTCGCGCCGGGTGTCCGACGACCTCGCGGCCTACGGGCTCGGCTGGGAGTGGTTCACGCTCGGCGACCTCGACCTCGCGACGCACCTGGCCCGCACCGAGCTGCTGCGGTCCGGCATGCCGCTGTCGCAGGTCACGGCCCGGCTGTGCGAGCGGTGGGCGCCCGGCGTGACCCTGCTGCCGATGTCCGACCAGGAGGTCGAGACGCACGTGCGGCTCACCGACGGCCGCCTGATCCACTTCGAGGAGTGGTGGGTCCGGCACCGCGCCGCGCTGCCCGCCGCCGGGTTCGAGCAGGTGGGCCTGGGGTCGGCGACGGCCGGCCCCGGGGTCGTCGAGGCGCTGCGCGACGCCGACGTCGTGGTGCTGCCGCCGTCCAACCCCGTGGTGTCCGTCGGCACGATCCTCGCGGTCCCCGGGGTCCGGGACGCGCTGGTCACGACCGCCGCGCCCGTCGTGGGGGTCAGCCCGGTGGTGGGCGGGGCTCCCGTGCGGGGCATGGCCGACGCGTGCCTGACCGCGATCGGCGTGGCGACCGACGCCGCCGCGGTCGCCCGGCACTACGGGCTCCGGTCCACGGGCGGGGTGCTCGACGCCTGGCTGGTCGACGACGCGGACGCCGACCACGTCGGCGGACTCGCCGCGGACGGCTGGACCGTCCGCGCGGCCCCGACGCTCATGACGGACGTCCCGGCCACCGCGACCATCGCCGCCGCGGCCCTCGCCCTCGTCGACCGGCTCGCCTGAGCCGTCAGCCGGGCCGCTCCGCGGACCCGAGCACCGCGCGGGTCCGCGGCCCCGCCTCCCGGGCCGCGCTCGCGAGATCCGCAGGCAGGTCCACGTCCCGGCGCAGGCTGGAGGTGACCGGCAGGTCGAGCCGCACGTGGCCCAGCGCCTCGTGCGCGGCGGCCGACCCCGTCCCGAACCGCGGCCGGACCACGACGCCGGGCGCGACGGTGAGCAGCGTGGTCCCGGTGCCGTCGGCGTCGGCGACGACCGCCCGGTCGTGAGGCGCGGCCAGGTCGAGGGCCGCGGCGAGGTCGCCGGGCCGGAGCGCCGGCAGGTCGCCGAGCAGGACGGCCACCCCGGCCTCGGCGTCGAGCGCAACGGCCGCGGCGGCACCGGCCAGCACCGCGGCGTCGAGCCCGGGCTCCGGCGCGTCACCGCGCATCACCAGGGCCGGCGGCTCCGCGACGGGCTCGGCCCCCGCGGGCAGCCCGTCGCGCACGGGACCGTCCGCGGTGACGACGAGCACCCGCACCACGCCCGGCGCGGCGACCGCGGCGGCGACGGTGTCCAGGGCCATGGCTCGCACGAGCGCCCGCCGGCGCGTCTCCGGCAGCACACCCGCGAGCCGCGTCTTGCCGGCCGCCGCCGTCTTCACGGGCACGACCACCACCCAGCGGGGAACCAGCACGGCGCGACCCTATCCGCCTGACGACGACGGCAGACGCACGTTCCCCCCACGCGAGAGGATGCCCCATGACGTTGTGGCTCACGGGCGACCCCGCCGCCGACCGCCTCCTGACGGAGGACCCCTTCGCGCTGCTCATCGGCATGCTGCTCGACCGCAGAGTCCGCTAGCCATGGAGACCCATAGCAGTTCGAACGCGTGGGACAGACAGCTGAGGGGCAGCAGGAGCGTGCGTCGCGCGTCGGAGGCGCACCTCCCGGCCCTTTAAGCCGGTTGAGCTTGCTTAACTCCCGGATCAACCGATTGTGAAATTCAAGATCTTCATGCTGATCAGCTCGCGCAGCAGCTCGATGCCCTTGTCGCTGAGCTTGTCCTTCTCAAACTCGATGTAGCCGATGCTGCTGAAGTTCGATGGCAGATCGATCCCCTTTTCCTTAAAAATGACGATCCGCTCACCGTAAAGAACGGAGGCGGCGCCCAGCTCGTGGGACACGTTCTCGCTCGGCCGCCACACGGAGTTGCCATCTACGTCGTAGTACTCCTTGTCGGCCGTGAACACGAGGATCGCTGCCCCGCACTCGCGCATCGTGTCGGCAACTTTCTGGGGGATCGGTCGAGCCGTATTGGCGGCATCTACGGCCTCCTTGTGGGGGATTCCGTACTCATTGAGAATCTTGACGAGCTGCTCCATCGGCTTCCTGTTTCCGCCATGGCCGACGAAGATCGCGTTCTTAGCCTGATCCCGCTCGAACGCAGGTGACGATCCAATCTGCTCCCGGGTTGGGGCCGACTCGCCGTCACCATCCGTATAGAGGGCGTCGCTTTCGGCGACCGGGGCGAACACCGCTGGGCCCGCAATGGGGACGGACGTAGTCAACGCAACGGAACCCCCGCCGTTCAGCGGACCCCCGATGTCGATGTACTCCTTGTCCTTGATCGTCTTGAGGAGGCCGACATACCGAGCGTTCTCGATCAGGAGGTCGTAGACATCGCTGGTGCGGTCCCTGGGCACCGCCAACGTCGCTAACACGTTCTCCGCAATGTTCTTCGGCGGCAGCGGCGAACCGTCGTACTTCGAGTAGAACTGGTTCGCCACCGTCGGCTTGAGGGCAGCCTCGCGCAACGCCCTCCTGTCGTCGTCTTCCTCCATTGGCGTCACCACGCGAGCACCTAGTGCGGTCAGGACGATCTCAGGGGCGTTTGGGCCCCCTTCGGTGAGGCCGTATCCGATCGCAGCGCCGCACTCAACCCGGAACGTTCCGGAGGAAGGCTGGACGCTCAGCGCTGTGGCGACGTCGAACGGGCGTGTCGGATGCGATGCGTAGTTCTCGGCGATAGCCTTCGGGACCCGCAGGGCCTTCTCGAGGCTGATGGCCGGGATGTCAGCCTGGCTGATCCGGGAGCGCTTCGGCTTCCCAGTTCCCTGAGACGAGCTTGCGTCTTCGGCCATACGCGCCAACATACGCCGCATACACCATATTCGTCCGATACGCACCCAAGTTCACCCCTCGGGCACTCCCTGGTTCCGCGCGCCTGGAGGATGACTGAGTGCTGGTCGATGCGCCCCGCCGCAGGCGAGCGAGCCACAACCAATCAGCATCGAGACGACCGCCTGGCACCATGGCCTCATGACGCGCGCGCTCTGGCTCACCGGTGACCCTGTGGCGGACGAACTTCTGACAGACGATCCCTTTGCACTTCTTTTAGGTATGCTGCTCGACCAGCAGGTGACCATGGAGTCGGCGTTCGCCGGACCCGCCAAGATCGCCGACCGCATGGGCGGCCTGGACGTGCACCGCATCGCGGAGGCCGACCCGGAGACGTTCGCGGCGCTGTGCGCGACCCCGCCCGCGGTCCACCGCTACCCGGGCTCGATGGCCGGGCGCATCCAGGGCGTCGCCGCGGCGCTCGTCGAGCAGTACGACGGGGACGTGTCCCGGCTGTGGACCGACGGCGACCCCGACGGCGCGACGGTCCTCAGGCGGCTGAAGGCCCTGCCGGGGTTCGGGGACCAGAAGGCGCGCATCTTCGTCGCGCTGCTGGGAAAGCAGGCCGGAGTGACCCCCGCGGGGTGGCGCGAGGCGGCCGGGGCCTACGGCGACGTGGACGCGCGGCGGTCCATCGCGGACGTGACGGACCCGCAGTCTCTCGCCGAGGTGCGGGCGACGAAGCAGGCGGCGAAGGCCGCGGCCAAGGCGGCACGCGCCTGACACGTGCGCAGGCGGGTGACACCCGGTCCCGACGGCCCGGACCTGTGACAGCATCGGCCGCGTGATCGTGGTGACGACGAACGAGATCCCGGGCTACCGCATCCAGGCCGTCCTGGGCGAGGTGATGGGCCTGACGGTGCGGGCGACCAACATCGGCCAGTCGTTCACCGCGGGCCTGCGCTCCATCGGCGGCGGCGAGCTGCCGGAGTTCACCAAGATCATGTACGAGAGCCGCCACGAGGTGATGCGGCGCATGGTCGCCGAGGCCCAGCAGCGCGGCGCGAACGCCGTGGTCGCGATGCGGTTCGACACCGACTCGCTGCAACAGTTCTCCGAGGTGTGCGCCTATGGCACGGCCGTCATCGTCGAGCCCATCCCGGCGGGCGAGCCCGGCGCGACCGGCCAGTCCGCGAACGACGCGACGGCCGCCCCGCGCACCTGACGGGCCGGCGGGCGTCAGTCGCCGGCGGCCCGGTCCGGGCGCTCCAGGGCGTCCTTCCACCCCTGGGCGTACGCCTCCGCGCTCCCCTGGTGGAACATGTCGTCGTCCCCGGTCCGCACCAGCACGCGCGCGCCGGGACCGTCGTCGTCCGTGACGAGGTGCCCGAGGCCGCGCACCACCGCGAGGGGTCGCCCGGCGGCCTTGCCCTTGACGAGCTCCGCGGCGGACGCGATCTCGTCGGCGACGGCGGCGACGGTCATGACGAGCGGCCGGCCGAACGAGTCGATCTGCCCGCGCAGGTCGTCGAGCACCTCGACTCCCGCGGCGCCGATCGCGAGGTCGGTGACCCCCTGCCGCCACGGCCGCCCGGCGGTGTCGGTGAGGACCAGACCGAGCCGGACGCCGAACTCCGACTGCAGGGCGGTGCGCAGCGCGCGGGCGGTGCCGTCCGGGTCGACGGGGAGCAGCAGCACGGTCCCCGCGGGCGTGTTGCTGGCGTCGACGCCGGCCGCGGCCATGACGAGCCCGAGCCGGTTCTCGACGATGCGCGTGACACCGGTCGAGTGCTCCCGGGTCGCGACGACGCGGACCGTCTCGTCGGTGATCGCCTGCTCGCGGTCGTCGGCGGCGACCACCCGGCCCTCGGCCTTGGAGACGACCTTGCTGGTGAGGACCAGCACGTCACCGTCGCGCAGCGCGTGGTCGGGCACGTCGTGGGCGTCGGAGCGCAGCAGCGCGGTCAGCAGCCCGGCGAGGTCGTCGCCGGGCGCCACCTCGGGCAGCCCGTCGGGTGCCCAGACCCGCAGCTCGGCCGCGGTCATCGCACCAGCTTCGGCAGCACCTGCTCGCCGAACGTCTCGATCCACTCGCGCTGGTTGCGCCCCACGTTGTGCAGGTAGATCCGGTCGAACCCGAGGTCCACGTACTTCTGGATCTCGGCGCGGTGCACGTCCGGGTCGGCCGAGATGACCATCCGGCCGTCGAAGTCCTCGGGACGCACGAGCTTGGCCATCTGCTCGAAGTCGAACGGCGAGCGGATGTCGGCCTTCGGGAACTTCATGCCGCCGTTGGGCCACTCGTGCATGGCGTTGGCGAGCGCCTCCTCGTCGGTCGCGGCCCACGACATGTGCAGCTGGAGCACCTTCGGCAGGTCCTCGGGCGAACGGCCGGACTCCCGCACGCCCTCGTCGAACCGGGCGAACAGGCCGGAGATCTTCTCCAGGGGCGCACCGACGGTGATGAGGCCGTCCGCGTGCCGGCCGGCGCGCTTGGCGGTCACCGGCCCGGCCGTCGCGACCAGGATCTCGGGGGCGACCTCGGGCATCGTCCACAGCCGGGTCGACTCGAGCTTGTAGAACTGGCCGGCGTGCTTGACGTCCTTGCCCGCGAGCGACGCCGAGAACAGCTTCTTGATGAGCTCGATCGCCTCGAACATGCGGTTGATGCGTTCCGGCGCCTCGGGCCAGTAGCCGGCGACGACGTGCTCGTTGAGCGCCTCACCGGAGCCGAGGCCGAGCCAGTGCCGTCCCGGGTACATCGCCGCGAGCGTCGCGGAGGCCTGCGCGACCATCGCCGGGTGCCACCGGAACGTGGGCGCGGTGACGCCCGGACCGATGTCGCCGGTCGTCCGCTCGCCGAGCGCCGTCAGCACGTTCCAGACGAACGACGCCTGCCCCTGCGCCGGGACCCACGGCTGGTAGTGGTCGGCCGCCATGACCCCGGAGAACCCGTGCTGCTCCGCGTGCACCGACAGCGCGACCGCCTCGGTGGGGTGGAACTGCTCGAGCATCGCCGCATAGCCCACCGTCAGCCCACTGGCACTCACACCGCTCACCGCGTCGCACCCTTCGTCGTCCCTGCTCATGAGGCCACCGCTGCGGGCGGCCCTCCGCGACCCTAACCCGCACGGGTACCGGGTGTGTTCCGTGCCGGACCTAGCCGAGCACGAAGACCCGGGCCGTCTCCGTCGAGTCGCTGTACGCGAGCCGGTCGTCGCTCGTCACCGTCCACCAGCCGTCGTCGAGCCCGTCCGTGGGCCCGGCGCCGGGCGCGCTGGGGTCGTCCGTGGCCGTGCGGTCCAGCACCGCCGTCCCGTCCTCGTGCTCGACCAGCCGGGCCGTCCACCGCAGCACACCGTCGTCCGCCCCGTACGCGCGGACGGTCCGGCCGTTGACGCCGAGCAGGACCCGGCCGTCGGTGAAGAACTGGTCGACGGGCATCGGCATCGTCGTCCGCCACCGCACGTCGCCGGTGTCGACGTCGACCGCCGCGAGCTGGTCACCCCCGGCGACGACCGCCGTGCCGTCGAGCAGGACCGCGCTGGACCCGACCATGACGTCGGCGTGCCACATCTCGTCGCCGTCCTCGTCGCGCCGGACGAGGGGGCCCGTCCCGCCGGACACCGTGAAGAACGCGTCCGGGCGGCTGCCGTCGTCGAGTGAGAACCAGAACGGCTCGTCCCCGCCCAGGTCCACCTGGGTGCCGTCGTCCCGCCAGAGCACGCCGGCCCCCGGCCGTCCGCCGACCGCCCCGTAGGACTGGATGAGGACGCCGCCCGGGACCAGCGACAGGCCGCCGTCCCCGGATCCCGAGCCGATCGTCGCGACGGTCGACCCGTCCGGGCCGAGGACCCACGCCCGCGTGCCGACGCCGAGCACGGTGCGGCGGTCGTCGTGCGCGACGAACGGGGTGATCCCCGGCGGGACGGAGCCCGGCACGTCGATGTGCGTCGTCCAGCGCTCGTCGCCGTCGTACGTGCGCGCGACGACCGTGACACCGCGCTGGTCGTCGTCCAGCGTCGTGACCCAGTACCCGTCGCCGGCCGTGAAGATCTCCGCACCGAGCTCCTCGTCGTGCCGGGAGACGACCGCGCCGTCGGTCGCGTCGAGCACCACGAGCCCGCGGACGGCGACCTCGGAACCGGACCCGTCCTCCCGGAGCCGCCAGCCGTAGGAGCGGCTGACCGTGCAGGCGACGCGCGCGTGCTCCGCGTCGTCGCCCGACCCGTCGACCGCCGGCTCGTCGACTGCCGAGCACCACACGTTCGACGACGCGTCGTTCTGCGTCTCGACGTCGGGCGCGGGCTCGGTGGCGGGCGGGAGGCCGACGGCGACCTGCCAGACGACCTCGCCCGTGCTCCGGTCGACGGCCATGACCTCCGGGTCGGCCAGCACGGGGCTGTACGAGCCGGCGACGAGCGTGCGTCCGACGGGGACGCCGTACTGCATCGCTCCCGCGACGTCCCCCTCTGTCGCGACGAGGGTGCGCAGCGGCAGGTCGACCGGGCGCAGGACCCCGGGCAGGTCGGACAGCCGCGCGAGCCGGGCCCGCTCGCGGGCGTCGACGACGAGCTGCCCGACCAGCGCGGCCGCCACGAGGGCGAGCACGGCGGCGGCGGCGACGAGCGACCGGACCGGGTTCCGGCGCACGACGTCGACGATCCCCGGGCGCCGGTCCTCCTCGGGCCGGAGCGACTCGTCGTCCTCGACGAGCTCCACGTACGTGCGGGCCATGCAGGAACGCTAGTCCGCGGGGACCGGCAACGGGGGCAGCGCACGAGTGAACAGCCAGCGGTCCAGCAGCGCGTCCAGGCTGGTCTCGGCCACGTGCGAGGCCGTCTCGACGAACTGCGCGGTGCTCACCGACCCGTGCGCGTGCCGCGAGGTCCAGGCGCGCAGGACCGCGAAGAACGCGTCGTCGCCCACGGTGAGCCGGATCGCGTGCAGGGCCAGCGCGCCGCGCTTGTAGACCCGGTCGTCGAACATGCTGTCGCGGCCGGGGTCGCCGACGAGGAGGTCCTGCGGGAGCCCGGCCAGCCGGGCGTGCGCGGCGACCGCCAGCTCGTGGGCCGTGCGGCCGCCGGACGCCTGCGACCAGAGCCACTCCGCGTAGCAGGCGAACCCCTCGTGGAGCCAGATGTCCTTCCAGCTCGCGACGGTGAGGCTGTTGCCGAACCACTGGTGCGCGAGCTCGTGCGCGACGAGCCGCTCCGACCCGCGCCGGCCGTCCACGTGGTTCGCGCCGAACACCGACATCCCGTGGGCCTCGAGGGGGATCTCGAGCGCGTCGTCGGTGACCACGACCGTGTACTCCGGGAACGGGTACGGGCCGAACCGGTCGACGAAGAGCGCCATCATCTGCTCCTGCCGGGCGAAGTCGTGCCGGAACGCCTCCCGCAGCCGCGGCGGCACGGACGCGCGCTGCGGCACGGGGACGGACGCGGTGGTGAGCCGCTCGTACCGGCCGATCTGCACCGTGGCGAGGTAGGCGGCGGTGGGCTCGGGCTGGTCGAACACCCAGCGCACCCGGCTCGCCTTCGGAGTGCGGGACCGCAGCACGCCGTTGCACACGACGTCGTAGCCCGCCTCGGTGGTGACCTCGACGTGGAACGCGGCCTTGTCCGACGGGTGGTCGTGGCACGGGAACCACGACGGTGCCCCGTCCGGCTGCCCGGCGACGATCACGCCGTCGCTCAGCTCCTCCCAGCCCACGTCGCCCCACGGGCCCTGGCGCGGCCTGGGGTGCCCGGAGTAGTGCACCTCGACCACGAGGCCGGCCCCGACGGCCACGGGTCGTTCGGGGCGGATGACCAGCCGGCCGTCGCGGTGCGTCCAGCGCACGGGGCGGCGGCCGTCGACGAGGACCTTGGAGACGCGCAGGTGGTCGAGGGCCAGCGTGAGCCGGTCGAGGGGTCGCAGCGCGGTGGCGTGCACGCGGGCGTGGCCGTCGAGCCGGTTGCTCGAGACGCGGTAGTCGAGGTCGAGGTCGTAGCGGGTGACGTCGAACCCGCCGTCGACCCACGACGGCAGGTACGGGTCGGGCCCGGCTGCCGTCACGCGGCGCCCACGGGCACCACGGGGTTGCCGGTCCACGCGGAGCCCGCGGGGATGGCCTCGCCGCGCAGCACGAGGGAGGCGGGTCCGACGGCCGCCCCCGCCCCGAGGCTCGCGGCCGGCAGCACCACGCCGTGGGGGCCGAGGCTCGCGCCCGGCCCGAGGGTGACGGTGTCCATGCTCATCACCCGATCATGGAACAGGTGGGTCTGCAGCACGCAGCCCCGGTTGACGCTCGCTCCGTCGCCGAGCTCGACGAGGTCCGCCTCGGGCAGCCAGTAGGTCTCGCACCACACGCCCCGCCCGATGCGGGCGCCGAGGGTCCGCAGCCACACGTTGAGCGCGGGCGAGCCGACGGTCGCGGGCCCGATCCACGGCACGGCGACCGACTCGAGGAACGTGTCCGCGAGCTCGTTGCGCCAGATGAACGAGCTCCACAGCGGGTGGTCGCCGGGCGTCAGCCGACCGACGAGCAGCCACTTCGCCGCGGTCGCGAGGGCGCAGGCGACCGTCGCGGCGGCCAGCACGACGAACGGCGAGGCGAGCGCGGCGACGCCGAGGCCGGCCTCGTCCACGACGCCCTGCAGGACCAGCAGGACGAGCACGCCCAGCCCGAACGTGCAGATCACGGGCACGACCCGGCACAGCTCGACGAGGGCACGCGCGACGCGCAGGCGCACCGGAGGCTCGAACGTGCGCTCCTCGTCGACCTCGGCGGCGGCCCGGCGCAGCCGGACCGGCGGCGAGCCGAGCCACGACGTGCCGGACTTGGCGTGCTCGGGCGTCGCGGACAGCACGGCCACGAGCCCGCGCTTCGGGACGGCGCGGCCGGGGGCGATCATCCCCGAGTTGCCGAGGAACGCCCGCTTGCCGACCTTCGCCCCCTCGACCCGCATCCACCCACGGCCCAGCTCGTACGACCCGATGAGCGTGTCGTCGGCGAGGAACGCCCCGTCGCCCACGGTCGTCATCGACGGGAGCATGAGCACGGTCGACGCCTCGACGTCACGGCCGACGTCCGCCCCGAGCGCGCGCAGCCACACCGGGGTCGCGGTGCTCGCGTACAGCGGGAACAGCGTGGTCCGGGCGTCGTCCATGAGCCGCTGCGTGGCCCACACCTGCCAGCCCGACCGGCTGCGCACCGGGTGGTAGCCCTCGCCGACGCCCAGCGACAGCAGCCGGACCCCGACGAGGGTGGCGAGCGCGAGCACGACGAACGCCGTCACGGCCCCCAGGGGCACGGCGCGCAGCGCGTCGGGCACCGCGGCAACCCACGACCCCGACCCGCGGATCCCGAGCCCCACGACGACCAGCCCGCACACCACGGCGACGACGGGCACGGCCGCGAGCGCCGCGGCCGTCGCGGCGTAGACGGCGACCCAGACGTGGCCGCGGGGTGCCCGCGCGCGCGGCCAGCCCTCGCCGGCGGGCCCGTCGAACTGCGCCGGGGACCCCACCCACAGCTCACCCGGGGGCACGGACGCGAGCACCGCCGACCCGGGCGCGACCTGCGCGCCCTGCCCCACGCGCGTCCCGGGGGCCAGCGTGCTGCGGGTACCCACGGTGGCCCGCTTGTCGATGCGGATCCGCCCGACGTGGAGCACGTCGCCGTCCACCCAGTGGCCGGTGAGGTCCACCTCGGGCTCGACGCTGCACCCGTTGCGCAGCGTGAGCATGCCGGTGACCGGCGGGAACGCGTGCAGGTCGACGTCCTTGCCGACGTCGGCGCCGAGCGCTCGGGCGTACACGGCGGTCCACGGGGCGCACGAGAGGTTGCCGGCACCGGCGGCCGCCGCCCAGCTCTCCGCGAACCACAGGCGCAGGTGCACGGACCCGCCGCGCGGGTACCGGCCGGGTCGCAGACCGCGCAGGAGCGTGCGGGCGACGACCACCGTGGTGCCCATCCGTCCCACCGGGCTGATGAGGACGAGCCACCCGGCCAGCACCCACCACCACGCCCCCTCGACGGCCGGCACCCAGGCGACCGCGCCCGTCCACCGCAGCAGCGCCCCGGCGGCGACGAGCCACGTGAGCCACCGCAGCCCGACCAGCAGGGCGAGCGGGAGCGCCAGGACGGTCTGGACCGCCTGGGCGCGACGCGGGGTCGGCCGGACCGGCCGGGTGTCGCCCGCGACCGGCGCGTCGAACTCGTCGAGCCGCTGCGCGAGGTCACCGAGGCGGGGGTTGTCGTAGAGGTCCGCGACGGTGACCGTGGGGAACCGCTCGCGCAGGGCGGAGACCAGCTGCGCGGCGACGAGGCTGCCGCCGCCGTCGGCGAAGAAGTCCTGGTCGGGGCCGGTCACGGCCGCCCCGAGGGCCGCGGTCCACCGCGTCGCCACCCAGGCGGCGGTGCCGGACAGGGCCTGCGGGGGCGAGTCGTCCGTGCCGACGCGCTCGAGCGGCCAGGGCAGGGCGTCGCGGTCGACCTTCCCGGAGCCGCGGGTCGGCAGGGACTCGACCGCCGCGAGGAGCGGAACGAGCGCCGGGGGCAGCACCGTGCGCAGCTCCGCCCGGGCCGCGTCGAGGTCCAGCTCGACGCCCGGCGCCGGCATGAGGTACCCCACGAGCACCGCGGTGCCCGCCGGTGTCCGGCGCACCGCCGCGGCGGCCCCCGCGACCCCGGCGAGCCGCGCGAGGGCGCTGTCCACCTCCCCGAGCTCGATCCGCCGGCCGCCGACCTTCACCTGGTCGTCGGCCCGGCCGAGGAACACCAGCCCGGCGCTCTCGTTGCGGACGAGGTCGCCGCTGCGGTAAGCCCGGTCCCACCCCAGGACCGGTGCCGGTGCGAACTTCTCCGCGTCCTTCACGGGGTCGAGGTACCGCGCGAGCCCGACGCCCCCGATGACGAGCTCGCCGACCTCGCCCTCGCCGACCGGCGCGCCTGTCGCGTCGACCACGGCGAGGTCCCAGCCGTCGAGCGCGTGCCCGATCCGCACCTGACCGTCCCCGGTCATCCGGCTCGCGCACGCCACCACGGTCGTCTCGGTCGGACCGTACGTGTTCCAGACCTCCCGCCCGTCGGCCACGAGCCGCGCGGCGAGCTCGGGCGGCACGGCCTCACCGCCGAAGATCAGCAGCCGCACCCCGGCGAGCTCGTCGGGCCGCCACAGCCCGGCGAGCGTGGGCACCGTCGAGATCACCGTGACGCCCTGCGCGACCAGCCACGGGCCGAGGTCCATCCCGGTGCGGACGAGGGCACGCGGCGCCGGCACCAGGCACGCACCGTGCGCCCACGCGAGCCACATCTCCTCGCAGCTCGCGTCGAACGCGACCGACAGCCCGGCGAGCACGCGGTCGCCGGGGCCCAGCGGCGCGTCCTGAAGGAACAGCCTGGCCTCGGCGTCGACGAACGCCGCCGCGGACCTGTGCGCGACGGCCACACCCTTCGGCGCGCCCGTCGAGCCGGACGTGAAGATGATCCACGCGTCGTCGTCCAGCGCGGGCGGCCGGGCCTTCGCCGAGCCGGCGCGGGCCGCCAGCGCAGGCAGGTCGCCCTCGGTGAGCACGCGCGCCACGGCGGCCTCCCCGAACACGGTCCGGGCGCGCTCGTCGGGGTCGTCGACGTCGACCGGCACGTACGCGGCACCGGCCGCGAGCACGGCGAGGATCGCGGTGTAGAGCTCCGCCGTCCCGGACGGGATGCGCACGCCCACCCGGTCCCCCGGCCCGACGCCGACCCGCGCGAGCCCCGCCGCACCGGCCTGCACGGCGTCGGCCAGCGCGGCGTAGGTGAGCACCGTGGTGCCGTCGTCGACCGCGGGCGCGTCCGGGTGCGCGGCAACGGTCGCCGCCAGGAGGTCGACGAGCGTGCGTGGCTCCGTCGCGAGCGCCGACCTGCGGAAACCGTCGGCGGTCGCCGACCTGCGGAAACCGTCGGCGACCGCCGACCTGCGGAAACCGTCTGCTTCGTCCACGTGCCGTCCCGGTCAGCCGCCCCGGGACCTCCCCGTGCCGGCGTCGCCGGCCTCCCGTCGTCGTCCTGCGCGCGTCGTCGATGAGACGTGCAGCCAGCGAGCCTGGCACCATCCCGGCGCCCGCCACGCCGGACCGGGCACCTGTTCACCGCGACGTCACCCAATGTTCGCCCCGGACGGCTCCCGGCGCCGGACGGGAGGCACCCGCGGACCGGTCGTCGGACGGCGCACCGAGGACGCCCCCTCGATCTGGGAAGATGTCTGACCATGAGCGACCTGCGCCCGGACCCTGCCCCGACCACGCCGAGCACCACCGGCGCGCGCGAGGTACCGGACCGCGTCTCGCTCGACGGCGTCGAGGACCGCTGGGACTCCGCCTGGTCCGCGCAGGGCCTGTACACGTTCGACCGGTCGAAGACCCGCGACGAGGTGTACTCCATCGACACCCCGCCGCCCACGGTCTCCGGGTCGCTGCACGTGGGGCACGTGTTCTCGTACACGCACACGGACGTGGTCGCGCGCTTCCAGCGCATGCGCGGGCGCGAGGTGTTCTACCCGATGGGCTGGGACGACAACGGCCTGCCCACCGAGCGCCGCGTGCAGAACTACTACGGCGTGCGCTGCGACCCGTCGCTGCCGTACGTCGAGGGCTTCGTGCCGCCGCACAACGGCACCGACGGCAAGACCGTCAAGCCCGGCGACCAGGTCCCCGTCAGCCGTCGCAACTTCGTGGAGCTGTGCGAGGTCCTCACGGTCGAGGACGAGCGCCAGTTCGAGGCGCTGTGGCGCCGGCTCGGCCTGTCCGTCGACTGGTCCCGGACGTACCAGACGGTGTCCGCGGAGTCCCGGGCCGTCGCGCAGCAGGCCTTCCTGCGCAACCTCGCCCGCGGGGAGGCGTACCAGGCCGAGGCGCCGGGCCTGTGGGACGTGACGTTCCAGACGGCCGTCGCGCAGGCCGAGCTCGAGGCCCGCGACTACCCGGGCGCGTTCCACCGGGTCGCGTTCCACCGTCCCGACGGCACGCCGGTGCACATCGAGACGACCCGTCCCGAGCTGCTGCCCGCGTGCGTCGCCCTCATCGCGCACCCGGACGACGAGCGCTACCAGCACCTGTTCGGCACCACGGTGACCACACCCCTGTTCGGCGTCGAGATCCCGGTGCTGGCCCACCCGGGTGCCGAGCCCGACAAGGGCGCGGGCATCGCGATGTGCTGCACGTTCGGCGACCTGACGGACGTGCAGTGGTGGCGCGAGCTGCAGCTGCCGACCCGCTCGGTGGTCGGCCGCGACGGCCGGATCGTCCGCGACACCCCCGACTGGATCGCCACCGACGCCGGCCGCGCGACGTTCGGCGAGCTCGCGGGCAAGACGACGTTCTCGGCGCGCGAGGTCGTCGTCGCGGGCCTGCGCGAGTCGGGCGACCTGGACGGCGAGCCGACGCCCACGCAGCGCAAGGCGAACTTCTACGAGAAGGGCGACAAGCCCCTCGAGATCGTCACGAGCCGCCAGTGGTACATCCGCAACGGCGGTCGCGACGAGGCCCTGCGCGACGCGCTGCTGGCCCGCGGCGCCGAGCTCGGCTTCGCCCCCGACTTCATGCGCGTGCGCTACGAGAACTGGGTCGGCGGCCTCAACGGCGACTGGCTGGTGTCCCGCCAGCGGTTCTTCGGCGTGCCGTTCCCGGTCTGGTACCCGCTCGACGAGCACGGTGAGATCGACCACGAGCACCCGATCCTGCCGTCCGAGGACCTGCTCCCGATCGACCCGTCGTCCGACGTCCCGGCCGGGTACACGGCCGACCAGCGCGGCGTGCCCGGCGGCTTCGTCGGCGACCCCGACATCATGGACACCTGGGCCACGAGCTCGCTGACCCCGCAGATCGTCGGCGGCTGGCGCAGCGACCCGGACCTGTTCGAGCGGGTGTTCCCGATGGACCTGCGCCCCCAGGGCCAGGACATCATCCGCACCTGGCTGTTCTCGACCGTCGTCCGGAGCCACCTGGAGCACGGCTCGCTGCCGTGGTCGCAGGCGGCCATCAGCGGCTGGATCCTCGACCCGGACCGCAAGAAGATGTCGAAGTCCAAGGGGAACGTCGTCACGCCGATGGGCCTGCTCGAGGAGCACGGCTCGGACGCGGTCCGCTACTGGGCGGCCTCGGCCAGGCTCGGCACGGACGCGGCGTTCGAGGTCGGCCAGATGAAGATCGGTCGCCGCCTGGCGATCAAGGTGCTCAACGCGTCGAAGTTCGCGCTGTCGTTCGGCTCGCCGTCCGAGCCGGTGCTGCTGGACCCCGCGCTCGTGACGCACCCGCTGGACCGCGCGATGCTCGCCGGCCTGGTGGACGTCGTCGAGAAGGCCACCGCGGCGCTGGAGGCGTACGACCACACGCGTGCCCTGGAGCTGTCGGAGACGTTCTTCTGGACGTTCTGCGACGACTACCTGGAGCTCGTCAAGGACCGTGCCTACGGTGCCGGCTCCGACGAGGTCAGCGCCGAGACCGCGTCGGCCCGCGCGGCGCTCGGCATCGCGCTCGACGTGCTGCTGCGGCTGTTCGCGCCGGTCCTGCCGTTCGCGACCGAGGAGGTCTGGTCGTGGTGGCGCGAGGGCTCGGTGCACCGCGCGCCGTGGCCCGACGCCGCTCCCCTGCGCTCGGCCGCGGCCGACGCGGACCCGGCCGTCGTGGCCGCCGCGGGCGCCGCCCTGGCGGCGCTGCGCAAGGTCAAGTCGGAGGCGAAGGTCTCGATGCGCACGGAGATCAGCGCGGTGCGGCTCGCCGTGCCGGCGTCGTTCCGGGCCGGCGTCGACGCGGCGCTCGGCGACGTCCGGGCCGCGGGCCGCGTGGTCGGCACGCTGACCCTCGTGGACGACGACGGCGAGCAGGTCGTCGCGCACGACGCCGAGCTCGTCGCGCCGGCCGCGACGGCCTGACGATGCGCGAGTTCCGCTCGGCGAGCACGGTGGATCCCGACCCGCGGTCCAGCATCCCGGGGCTGCTCGCCGAGCGGCTCGCGCGCGACCCGGACGGAGTGCTGGTCGAGCGCTCGTCGGGGCCGGGTGAGCCGTGGACCGCGGTGAGCGTCGCGACGTTCGCCGCCGAGGTCCGGGCCCTCGCCAAGGGTCTCGTCTCGCGGGGCGTCGAGCCGGGCGACCGCGTCGCGATCATGTCCCGCACCCGCTACGAGTGGACGCTCGTCGACTTCGCCGTGTGGGCGGCGGGCGGCGTCGGCGTGCCCGTGTACGAGACGTCGTCGGCCGAGCAGGTCCGGTGGATCGCCGCGGACGCCGGGGTGCGGCTCGCGGTCGTCGAGACCGACGCCCACGCCGCGGTGGTCAGGCAGGTCCGCGACGACCTGCCGGGGCTCGCGCACGTCGAGGTGATCGACGGGGGCGGCCTCGAGACGCTCGCCGCCGACGGTGCCGCCGTCCCCGACGAGGAGATCGACCGCCGCTCCGCGCTCGCGGGCATGGACGACCTCGCGACGGTGATCTACACGTCGGGCACCACGGGACGGCCCAAGGGCGTCGAGCTCACGCACGGCAACTTCGTCTCCCTGACGCTCAACGGCGTCGAGGGCCTCGGCGACGTGTGCGCCCAGCCGCACTCGCGCACGCTGCTGTTCATGCCGCTCGCGCACGTGTTCGCGCGGTTCATCCAGGTGCTGTGCGTCCCGTCGGGCGCCGTGCTCGGCCACACGCCGGACACCCGCCACCTGCTGCCGGACCTGGCCGCGTTCCAGCCGACGTTCATCCTGGCCGTCCCCCGCGTGTTCGAGAAGGTGTACAACTCCGCGGAGCAGACCGCGGGCAGCGGCACGAGGCTGCGGCTGTTCCGGTGGGCGGCGAAGGCCGCGGTCGACTACTCCCAGGCGCTCGACACCGGCCGCGGGCCGAGCCCGGCGCTCCGTGCCCGGCACCGCGCGGCCGGGACCCTGGTGCACCGGCGGCTGCGGGCCGCGCTCGGCGGGCGCGCCGAGTACGCGATCTCCGGCGGCGCTCCCCTCGGCGAGCGCCTCGGCCACTTCTACCGCGGCATCGGCGTGCACGTGCTCGAGGGCTACGGCCTCACCGAGACCACGGCTCCCACGGCCGTCAACAGGCCGGGCCTGACGAAGGTGGGCTCGGTCGGTCCCGCGTTCCCCGGCACCGCGCTGCGGGTCGACGACGACGGCCAGATCTGGGTGCAGGGCCCCCACGTGTTCCGGGGCTACCGGCACGACGAGGAGGCGACGAAGGCGGCCCTCGTCGACGGCTGGTTCCGCACCGGCGACCTCGGCACCCTCGACGACGACGGCTACCTGCGCATCACGGGCCGCACCAAGGAGATCATCGTCACGGCGGGCGGCAAGAACGTCGCCCCGGCCGCGCTCGAGGACCGCCTGCGCGGCCACCCGATCGTCAGCCAGGTCGTGGTGGTCGGCGACCAGCGGCCGTTCATCGGCGCCCTGGTCACGCTCGACGCCGAGATGCTCCCCGGCTGGCTCGCCAACCACGGCCTGCCCGCGATGGACGTCGCCACGGCCGGCACCGACCCGGCGGTCCTCGCGGCGCTGGACCGTGCCGTCGAGCGGGCCAACGAGGCGGTGTCGCGTGCGGAGTCGATCCGCAAGATCCGCGTGCTGCCCGACGACCTGACCGAGGCGAACGGGTACCTGACACCGTCGCTCAAGGTCAAGCGCGCGCTCGTGCTCAAGGACTTCGCGGCCGACGTCGACGCGCTCTACGTCGACACCCGCGCCGAGCACTGACCCCCGCAGGACTTCGCCCGCTGTCGTCGTTGTGATATAGGACACATCGGGGCATTCTGGACATCGGGCAGGCTGCCGGGGGCCACCTGCCCGTCCACACGCCGCCGCCTGTCCGTGCACCGTCCCGACGCGTCGCCGCCCGCCGGGACCCGACGACGACGTGCCCCGCCGGCCCCCCACCCACGAGGGGGACCACGTCATGCCCAACACGAACGACGGCGGCGGCCACATGCCCAACGAGCCGGAGCACCCCGCCGCCGCACCACCGCCGCCGACGACGCGCGGCTGGTGCGGCACCATGGACGAGCACCGCAAGCTGCTCTCGACCTCCGAGATGTACGCCCGTGCGCGGTCGTCCATCGAGAACCAGGCACGATCCCGTCGCAGCACCGCCCGGTTCACCGGCGTCGTGCACATCCCGGTCGTCGTGCACGTCGTCTACCACACGGCCGCGGAGAACATCTCGGACGCGCAGGTCCAGTCGCAGATCGCGGTGCTCAACCGGGACTACCGCGCCACCAACCCGGACGTCGCGACCGTCCCGCCGGTCTTCGCACCGCTCGTCGCCGACTCCCGGATCGAGTTCCACCTGGCGACGTCGGACCCGGACGGCAACCCGACCAGCGGCATCACCCGGACCTCGACGACGACCGCGTCGTTCCCGCAGAGCGGCAACCCGATCAAGCACACCTCCCAGGGCGGCCACGACGCCTGGCCGTCCGACCGCTACCTCAACATCTGGGTCGGCACGGTGCACAGCAGCTCGGGCGGCCTGCTCGGCTACGCGCAGTTCCCGGGTGGCCCCGCCGACACCGACGGCGTCGTCATCCTGCACTCCGCGTTCGGCGACACCGGCACGGCGGCGGCCCCGTTCGACCTGGGCCGCACCGCGACGCACGAGGTGGGGCACTGGCTGAACCTGTACCACATCTGGGGCGACGACGGCACGGGCTGCAGCGGGTCCGACGAGGTGGACGACACCCCGAACCAGGCGAGCGAGAACTACGGCACCCCGGCGTTCCCGCACGTCAGCTGCAGCAACGGCCCCAACGGCGACCTGTTCATGGACTACATGGACTACGTCGACGACGCCGCGATGGTCATGTTCACGCACGGGCAGGCCTCCCGCATGGAGGCCGCGCTCGACGGTCCCCGCGCGTCGTTCCTGGCTCTCACCCCGCCCGCGACGGTGATGCCCGAGCCGGCGGGACCGGTCGTCTCGTGGGACGCGGACCGCCTCGACGCGTTCGTCATCGGCACCGACCGGGCGATGTACCACAAGTGGTGGGACGGCTCTGCCTGGGGCCCGTCGGTCCAGGGCTACGAGTACATGGGCGGCGTGTGCCTGAGCGCTCCCGAGGTCGCGTCCTGGGCCCCCGGACGACTCGACGCGTTCGTGCTCGGCACCGACCACGCGATGTACCACAAGTGGTGGGACGGCTCCGCCTGGGGACCGGGCGTCACCGACTGGGAGTCGCTCGGCGGCACCTGCCTGGAGACGCCGAAGCTGGTCACCTGGGGACCGAACCGCCTCGACGCGTTCGTCGTCGGCACGGACCACGCGCTCTACCACAAGTGGTGGGACGGGACGGCGTGGGGACCGAGCGTCGACGGGTACGAGTACATGGGCGGCACGCTCGCCGGCCGCCCGGAGGCGGTCGCGTGGGGCTCCAACCGGCTCGACGTGTTCTTCGTCGGGACCGACAGCGCCCTGCACCACAAGTGGTGGAACGGGTCCGCGTGGGGACCGAGCGTCACCGGCGACGAGTACATGGGCGGCGTGTGCAGCAGCGCGCCGACCGCTGTCGCGTGGGGCGCCAACCGGCTCGACGTGTTCGTCATCGGGACCGACAGCGCGATGTACCACAAGTGGTGGGACGGATCGTCGTGGGGCCCCGGCGTCACGGACTACGAGTACATGGGCGGCACCTGCATGACCCAGCCGACCGTCGTCTCGTGGGGTGACGGGCGGCTCGACGTGTTCGTCATCGGCACCGACAGCGCGCTCTACCACAAGTGGTACGACCGCAGCTCGGGCTGGGGACCGTCCGTGACGGACTGGGAGTACATGGGCGGCGCGTGCGTCTCGCCGCCCCGGGTCACCTCCTGGGGCCCGAACCGGCTCGACGTCTTCGTCGAGGGCACCGACGGTGCGCTGTACCACAAGTGGTGGGACGGCTCGTCGTGGGGTCCGAGCGTCGACGGCTACGAGTCGCTCGGCGGGATCATCAGCAACATCCGCACCGCGGAGGTCCCGCACTCCCCCGCCGACCTCGAGAAGGTCAAGACGGACGCCCCCGCCGGCACCCGGAGGTCGACCCGGCGCCGGTGAGGCACGCTGGGATCCCCGACGACGTGCTCGAGAGAGGTCGACGACATGGGCGACGACGCCCGCCTCAGCGGGAGCTGGATCCGGACCCCGGAGGAGGACCACGACGGTGTGACGGTGTACCGGGCGCGCGGCAGCGACCTGCCGCCCGCCCGGCTCCGCCGGGGCATCGAGCTGGCCCCCGACGGGACGATGACCGAGCTCGGCATCGGCCGGGACGACACCGAGACCCGGCGCACGGGGCGGTGGAGCGCCCCGTCGCCGGACCGGCTCGTGCTCACCGGCGAGGGTGAGGCGGGCGGGCGGACGCTGCGGGTGGTGCGGCTCGAGGGCGACCGCCTCGAGGTGGTGGACGAACCATGAGCGGGGTGACGTACGTCGTCCTCGACGGTCGGGACGCGGCCGACGGCCGGACGGCGGCACGCACCGCCGACCCGGCCGTGGACCCGGCCGTGAACCCGGCGGAGGGCGTGCCCGACGAGGGACCCATGTTCCGGGCCCGCGTCGGCGGCCGGGAGATCCGCTGGGACGTGGCACCCGACGACGCCGCCGGCCGTGCCGCCGGACCCGGCGCCGCGGGCACCCGCACCGCCGCCCTGCGGCTCGTGACGCAGGTCGGTCGTGCGTTCGAGGACGAGCACCCGGGCGTCCGCCCGATCGTGGCGCACGGCCGGCACCTGGTCGTCGACGGCTCGGTCGACCTGGGCAGCACCGACCACTGGCGGGTGATGCCCCTGCCGAACGGCATCGCCGTCGCCGAGCCGTCCACCGTCGCGCCCGCGCGCCTGGACGACACCACGCGCGCGCTGGCCGACGCCGTCGACGCCGAGGCCTTCCGTGCCGACGTCGCCTGGCTCTCCGGCCTGCCGACGCGGCACTCGCTGAGCAGCGGGTTCGCGCAGGCGCTCGACGAGGCCCAGGCCCGGCTCGACGCCCTCGGGTACGCCACCCGGCGCGAGCCGGTCACCGTCGGGGCGGGCGGCTGCGAGAACCTCGTCGCCGACCGCGCGGGCGACGGCGGCGGCGGCCTCGTCGTCGTGACGGCGCACCTCGACTCCATCAACCAGGCAGGGGGCCCGACCGCACCGTCCCCCGGCGCCGACGACAACGGCAGCGGGTCCGCCGGTCTCCTCGAGCTCGCCCGGCTCCTCGCCACCCGCACGTGGCAGCACGACCTCCGGCTCGTCCTGTTCGGGGGCGAGGAGGAAGGGCTGTTCGGCAGCACCCAGCACGTCGCGACGCTGCCCCGCGCCGACCGGCAGCGCATCCGGGCCGTGCTCAACATGGACATGATCGGCACCCGCAACACCGCCACGGCGACCGTGCTCCTCGAGGGGGCCGAGCTGTCGTCCACGCAGATCGCCGACCTGTCCGCCGCGGCCGCCGCCGTGACCGGCCTCGCCGTCGAGACGTCACTCACGCCGTTCGCGAGCGACCACGTGCCGTTCATCAACCGCCGGATCCCGGCCGTCCTCACCATCGAGGGCGGCGACAGCGCCAACGGCCACATCCACTCGGCCGCCGACGTCGCCGCGCACGTCGACCCGGCGTTCGCGCGCGAGATCCTGCGCATGAACGTCGTGGCGCTCGCGGGCTGGCTGGTCCCCGTCGTCGACCCCGCGCCGGTGCCCGACCCCGACCCGACGGACCCCTCCGCCGACGGTCTGCAGGACGGACCGCCCGCCGACGACTGCTGAGCCCGACGACCGGTCCGGACCCAGGGCCGCCGCCCTGGGCCGCTCCGCGTGAGGCGTCCGTCAGACGACGGAACGCAGCCGCCGCTGGTCCGCCGACTGGCTCGGCACGGCCTCGCTCGGCGTCGACCCGTCCGACCAGCGCAGCACCGCGCCGACCCCGTCGACGAGCTCGACGGTCCCGTCGTCCGCGAACGTGACCCCGGCGTCCTGCCCGAGCGCCGCCCGCACGAGGGCGACCCCGGCCGGCATCCGGCGCCGGTCGTCCCCGACGCCCAGCGAGGTCAGCTCGTCGGCGTCGACCGCGACCTGCAGCGGCTCGGGGCCCACCCAGAGCTCACGCTCGGTGAGCCCCGTGATCGCGCCCGTGTGCACGACGAGCTCGTCGACCTGGCCCCGCCGCAGCACCTCGATGACGTCCTCCAGCGCCGTCACGGCCCCTTCGCCGCGGCCGAGCTGCTGCCGGAACCGGTCGAGCACGGTGTCCCGACGACGCAGCCGGAACTCGGCCACGACCTCACCGACCCGTGCGTCGAACGACTCGGGGTGCACGCCCTCCCCGCGCGCCCCGCCGGGGACCTCCACGACCAGCTCGGCGCCGGGCCGTCCCAGCGCCTCCTTGACCAGCGCGACCGCGCGCACGTCGCCCGTCAGGACGAGGATGTCCGGCGCCTGCTCGGCGACCCGGCGGTCCAGCGCCGCGGCGACGACCTCGGCGTTGCGCTGCCACGAGTCCTCCGCGCGCGTCTGGCTGCGTCGGTCGAGCCCGCCCTCGCGCGTCTTGTGCACGTCGTCGTGCCCACCCTCGACGTGTTCCACCTTCGCGTCGGCGTCGGGTCGGGCACCGTGGCTCGAGCGCAGCAGGTCCGCGCCGTTGCGGTCCACGCGAGCCACCAGGAGGTCCACCGTCTCGTCCGCGGCCCGCACGGCCGGCAGCAGCGCCGGCGCGGGTCCGTGGACGGCGCTCGACTGGGCCGGAGGCTCGGCGAGCACACGGTCGACGACCACGCCGTGGGCGTCCGCGACGACGACCCGGCCGTGCGGTCCGCGCACCCCGGTTGGCGTGGCGACCAGGTCGCCGATCTCGTCCAGGACGCTGCTCGGCGCGCCGTCGCGCTCGAGCGTCCGCCGCAGCGAACGCCACCGGTCGGCTGTCTCCGTCTCACCGGCCGACTCGGCGCGCGTCGCGTCGAGGTACACGGTGGTGAACGGGGCCGGGCGTCCGAGCAGCGGCTTGAGCCAACGAAGATCCATGGGCAGCACCCTCCGGGTCGACAGGTCCCCGGCGACCGCAGGCACGCTCCGCCCCCGCGCGTCCTGCCGGAGCTGACCCTCCTACACTCGTCCACCCGCACGGCACGCGCCACTGCTGCCGGGCACTGCCCGGTCGCTGCCCGATCACTGCCCGGTCGCTGCCCGGTCACCCGAGGTTCAGCCGCCGGTCGATGGCTGGTCGGCCGCCGGCCGGCCGCTGGTCAGCCGCGGGCGGCGTGGTCCTGGGCGATCTCCTCGTGGTGCCGGATGACCTCCTCGACGATGAACGCGAGGAACTTCTCCGCGAACACAGGGTCGAGGTCGGCCTGGTGCGCGAGGTCCCGCAGCCGCGCCACCTGCTGCGCCTCACGCCCGGGGTCGGAGGCCGGCAGCCCGCGCGACGCCTTGAGGACGCCCACCTGCTGCGTCGCCTTGAACCGCTCGGCGAGGAGGTACACGAGCGCGGCGTCGATGTTGTCGATGCTCCCGCGCAGGCGCGCGAGCTCGGTCGGGATCGGGGCCGGCAGGTCGGTCACGTCCGTGATCCTAGGCGCTGCGACCGGGCGGCCGACGGGCCGTCCGGGGACCGGCCGTCAGGCGCTCTTCTCGCGCGGCGTCCGCTTGTCCTGGGGCGTCTCGCGCGGCACCAGCGTCGGGTTGACGTTGTCCAGCACCACGTCGCGGGTGATGACCACGCGGGCCACGTCGTCGCGGCTCGGCACCTCGAACATCACCTGCTGGAGGACCTCCTCCATGATCGCCCGCAGACCACGCGCACCGGTCCCGCGCAGCAGCGCCTGGTCGGCGATCGAGGCGACGGCCTCGTCGTCGAACTCGAGCTCGACGCCGTCGATCTGGAACATGCGCTGGTACTGCTTGACGAGCGCGTTGCGCGGCTCGGTGAGGATGCGGACGAGCGCGTCCTGGTCGAGCCGGGCGACGGCCGCGACCACGGGGAGGCGGCCGATGAACTCGGGGATCAGGCCGTACTTCTGCAGGTCCTCCGGGCGGACCTCGGAGAACAGGTCGCCCTCGTCGTGCGCCTCGAGCAGCGGGGCGCCGAAGCCGACGACGCGCTTGCGGGCGCGTGCGGCGATGATGTCGTCGAGCCCCGAGAACGCACCCGCCACGATGAACAGCACGTTCGTGGTGTCGATCTGGATGAACTCCTGGTGCGGGTGCTTGCGACCGCCCTGCGGCGGCACCGAGGCGGTGGTGCCCTCGATGATCTTCAGCAGCGCCTGCTGGACGCCCTCGCCGGAGACGTCGCGCGTGATCGACGGGTTCTCGCTCTTGCGGGCGATCTTGTCGATCTCGTCGATGTAGATGATGCCCGTCTCGGCCTTCTTGACGTCGTAGTCGGCGGCCTGGATGAGCTTGAGCAGGATGTTCTCGACGTCCTCGCCGACGTAGCCCGCCTCGGTGAGGGCCGTCGCGTCCGCGATCGCGAAGGGGACGTTCAGCATGCGGGCCAGGGTCTGCGCGAGGTACGTCTTGCCGGTGCCCGTGGGGCCGACCAGCAGGATGTTCGACTTCGCGATCTCGATCTGGTCGTCGGTCGACGTGCGGCCGGCCTCACCGGCCTGGACCCGCTTGTAGTGGTTGTACACCGCCACCGCGAGGGCCCGCTTCGCCGACTCCTGGCCGATGATGTACTGCTCGAGGAACTCGAAGATCTCCTTCGGCTTCGGCAGCTCGACCATCCCGACCTCGGTGGCCTCGGCGAGCTCCTCCTCGATGATCTCGTTGCACAGCTCGATGCACTCGTCGCAGATGTAGACGCCGGGGCCCGCGATCAGCTTCTTGACCTGCTTCTGGGACTTCCCGCAGAACGAGCACTTGAGGAGATCGGCTCCGTCCCCGATACGAGCCACGCGCGTCCCCTTCCTGTGTCGCCCTCCGCCCGGCGGGCGGTGCGTCGTCCGTCCTCACCCCTCAGGGGTGACGTCTCCCCCATTGCACACCACGCCAGCCGCCGTGTCAGCCGAACCGGCCCGCGTGGCGACGGCGTGTCCCCCGGTTGGACCCCGGCGTGTCGCGTTTCGCGACCGTCGGCGGTCCGAACCGGGCGCGCCGCCGGGTCCAGGCGGACCCGGCGGCGCACCGTCTCGGCGCAGCCTCAGGTGGGCTGCACGACCGTGGGGATGACCCCCTTGCGGCTGGCGAGCACCTGGTCGACGATCCCGTACTCGGCCGCCTGCTGGGCCGTGAGGATCTTGTCGCGCTCGATGTCCTTGCGGACGAGCTCGAGGTCGCGGCCCGTGTGGTGGGACAGCGTCTCCTCGAGCCACTCGCGCATCCGGATCAGCTCGTTCGCGTGGATCTCGATGTCGGACGCCTGCGCGTAGCCGCCACCCTCCATCGCGGGCTGGTGGATGAGCACGCGCGCGTTCGGCAGGGCCAGGCGCTTGCCGGGCGAGCCCGCCGCGAGCAGCACGGCCGCCGCCGACGCGGCCTGCCCGAGGCAGACCGTGACGATGTGCGGCTTGATGTACTGCATCGTGTCGTAGATCGCCGTCAGCGCCGTGAACGAGCCGCCGGGCGAGTTGATGTACAGCGTGATGTCGCGGTCCGGGTCCGTGCTCTCGAGCACGAGCAGCTGGGCCATCACGTCGTCGGCCGACGCGTCGTCGACCTGCACGCCGAGGAAGATGATGCGGTCCTCGAACAGCTTGGTGTACGGGTCCTGGCGCTTGAAGCCGTAGGCGGTGCGCTCCTCGAACTGCGGCAGCACGTACCGGCCGGACGGGGACGTCGGGGCGAGGCCTCCGGGTCCGGCGAGCGCGCCGGCCCTGGCCATGAACTGGGACTCCATGCTCACGGGATTCTCCTTAGGTCAGGTGGGGTCGGTGGGGCGGGCGCCGCTCAGGCGGTGCCACCGCCGCCGGTGACCGACCCGGCGCGCGCCACGACGTGGTCGACGAAGCCGTAGTCGAGGGCCTCGGGCGCCGTGAACCAGCGGTCGCGGTCCGCGTCGGCGTTGATCTGCTCGACGTCCTTGCCGGTCTGCTCCGCGGTCAGCTCGGCCAGCACCGTCTTCATGTGCAGGATGAGCTGCGCGTTGATGCGCACGTCGGTGGCCGTGCCGCCGATGCCGCCCGACGGCTGGTGCATCATCACGCGGGCGTGGGGCAGGGCGTAGCGCTTGCCCTTGGCGCCCGACGAGAGCAGGAACTGGCCCATCGAGGCGGCCATGCCCATCGCGATGGTCGCGACGTCCGGCTGGATGTACTGCATCGTGTCGTAGATCGCCATGCCCGCCGTGATCGATCCACCGGGCGAGTTGATGTAGAGCCAGATGTCCTTGTCGGGGTCCTCCGCCGCGAGGAGCATGAGCTGCGCGCAGATGGCGTTCGAGTTCTCGTCGCGCACCTCGGAGCCCAGCCAGATGATCCGCTCGCGCAGCAGTCGGTTGTAGATGTGGTCGTTGAGGCCGAGGCCCGGGGAGTCCGCCCGGGCGATCGCCGGCATCTGCTCGTTCACGAAGGCTCCTTCGTCTGACGTCCGCTGCTGTCTTGCCGCGCCGCACCCGAGGTCTCCCCGGCGCGCGCTGCAGTGACACTAACGCCCGGGCGGACCCGTCCATGGCGCGGCGCCGCGGGTTTTCGCTGTCGGCGCAGCCACGACGACGAGGGCCCCGCACCGGTCGCGGTGCGGGGCCCTCGTCACGTGCTGCTGCGGGTCAGACCGCCGGGATCGCGGTCGCGGCGTCGGAGCCCGCCACCGGGGTGGACTCCTGCTCGGCGGCCTCCTCGGCCGCGTCCTCCTCGTCCGAGCCGATGAACTCGCTGAGGTCCACGGCCTGGCCGGCACCGTCGGTGACGGCGACGTGGCGCAGCGCGACGGCGAGCGCCTTCGAGCGGGCGACCTCGGCGACCATCGCGGGGATCTGGCCCTGCTGGTCGACCGTCTGGATGAACGTGTTCGGGTCCATGCCGTACTGGCGCGACGCGCTCACGAGGTAGTCGAGCAGCTCCTGCTGGCTGATCTTGATCTCGAGCTGCTCGGCGAGCGTGTCGAGCAGGATCTGGTTGCGCAGGGCGGTCGTGGCCTGCTCGCCGACCTCGGCGCGGTGCTCGTCGTCCTCGAGACGCCCCTCGCCCTCGAGGTGACGGTGGACCTCGGCCTCGACGACGCCGCTCGGCACCGGGATCTCGGTGCCGGCGAGCAGCTGCTCGAGGAGGAGGTCGCGCGCCTGCACGGCCTGGTTCGAGGCCTTGATGCGGCCGGCCTGCTCGCGCAGGTCCGCCGTCAGCTCGTCGAGCGTGTCGAACTCGCTCGCGAGCTGGGCGAAGTCGTCGTCGGCCTCGGGGAGCTGGCGCTCCTTGACCGTGCTCGCCGAGATCGTGACCTGCGCGGTCTCGCCGGCGTGCTCGCCACCCGCGAGGGCGGTCTCGAACGTGGTGGACTCGCCGCCCGACAGGCCCGTGAGCGCCTCGTCGAGGCCCTCGAGCATGTTGCCGGCGCCGATCTGGTAGCTGACGCCGCTCACGGAGTCGACCTGCTCGCCGTCGATGGTGGCGACGAGGTCGAGGACCACGAAGTCGCCCTCGACGGCCGGGCGGTCGACGCCGACGAGCGTGCCGAAGCGCTCGCGCAGCGCGTCCAGGCGGCCCTGCACGTCCTCGTCGGAGACCTCGAGGTCGTCGACCGTGATCGCGATGCCGTCGAGCTCGGGGACCGTGATCTCCGGGCGGACCTCGACCTCCGCGGTGAAGTGCAGCTCACCCTGGTCCTCGCCGGCGACGAGGCCGGGGACCTTGGTGACCTCGACCTCGGGCTGGCCGAGCGGGCGGAGCTTGTTCTCGCGGACGGCCTCGGCGTAGAAGCCGGACAGGCCCTCGTTGACGGCGTGCTCGATGACCGCGGGGCGGCCGACGCGCTGGTCGATGATGCGCGGCGGGATCTTGCCCTTGCGGAAGCCCGGCACGGTGACCTGCTCGGCGATGTGCTTGTAGGCGTGCTCGATGCTCGGCTTGAGCTCGTCGTACGTCACCTCGACGGTCAGCTTGACCTTGGTGGGCTCCACGGTCTCGACGGCGCTCTTCACTTCGATGCTCTCCAACTGGTTCTGGGCGGGCGCCGGCGACTCCGGCTGAATGGCACGCTCTGAGGGCTGCGCGCAACCAGCTCGGGCTCGCACAGGCGACCCTCGATGCTACGCCACGGCCAGGACCTCCCGCCAAAGCCGCCGGTGGGCGGCCCGCCCCCGACCGGTGTCAGGCCGCGTGCGCCCGCTCGGCCTCGCCGGCGACCCGCGCGGCCGCCCGCGTGACCTCCTCGATCACCTCGACGGTCCGGGTCACCCCGTCGAACCGCGCGTACTCCTCGGCGAGCATGCGGGCGACGCCCGCGTACGACGGCTGCCCGAGCACCTCGCGCACGCCGGCGCGCACCGCGGCGGACGTGGTGACGTCCGTGAGCCTGTCGGTCGGCAGCACCACGCCGGCGCCGGACCACGCCACGCGCGCGCCGACCTCGGCCTTGTCCTCGGTGCGACCCGCGACGACCACCGGGACGCCCGCCGCGAGCGCCTGCTGGACGCCCCCGAACCCGCCGTTGGTCACCATGACGTCGACGAGCGGCAGCAGCCGGTCGAACGGCACGAAGCGCGTCGCCCGGACGTTGGCCGGTGGCCGCTCGGGCAGGACCTCGTCGGGCTCCGCCGTCGCGGTGGTCGCGACGACGAGCACGTCCTCGCCGGCGAGCCCCTCGATCGCCGGCCACAGCAGCCGCTCCGGGTCGGTCGCGATCGTGCCCTGCGTGACGAGCACGACCGGCCGGCCGGCGGCACGCGCGTCGAGGACGTCGCCCCACCACGCGGGCGGGACGAACAGGTCGATGCCGGCGGGCAGGATCGGGCCGACGAGCTCGACGTTCTCGGGCAGGTCGCTGCGCGGGTACTCGAACGACGGGACCGAGGGGTGGAGCACCCGGGTCGCGAGGGCGTGGATCCAGTCCATGAAGAACCCGTCGGGCGGCGTCAGCCCCGCGTCCCGCACGACCTGCTCGGCCGCGCGCTGGGCGTCGCGGAACACGACCCGGCTCGTGAACCACCCGAGCACGCCGTACCGCAGCCCCTGCCACCCGGTGCGCGGCGGCTGCAGGCCCGTGCCGAACGGAGCGGTGTCCTTGCTGGAGATCGGGAGCGGCGTCACCGAGATCAGCACCGACGGGATGCCGTGCCTCCGCGCGGCGATCCCGCCGGCGACGAAGCCGTTGTCCATCACGATCACGTCCGGCCGCTCGTCGTCGACGAGCGCATCGAGATCCGCCAGGAATCCCGGCACCGTCCCGACGAAGTGGTGCAGCACGTCCCACTGGAGCCGCTTCAGACCGGGTGCGGGTGCGCCGTGCGCCGTCGACCAGGCGTCGATCTCGGCGTCGTCGAGGTCACGGCCCCGCACGATCGGGACGACCGTCCCGCCCGCCGCGACGACGGCGTCACGAAACTTCGAGCCGGTGTAGACGACGACGTCGTGGCCGTCGTCGACGAGCCGGCGGACCAGGGGCAGCGCGGGTCGCACGTGGCCGGTGATCGGGCTGAGGGCGAACAGGATCCTGCTCATCGGAACGTCTCTCCAGGGTGCGTCGGGACAGTCCCCGATCAAGACCCCGGACGATCCGCCCAGATACATCCGGACCGGACACCCGTCCGACTCCGTCCAGCTGGGTCGGGATGGCGGGATTCGAACCCACGACCTTCCGCTCCCAAAGCGGACGCGCTACCAACCTGCGCCACATCCCGTGCACACCGCACGACGACCCGAGGGCCGGTGCGGTGAACGAAGCGCCCGCGCGCACCCGGTACCCTGGGTGCCGCGGTCCGGGCTGTGCCTGCTGTGCATGCCTGCCTGGACCTGTGCGGACGTAGCTCAATGGTAGAGCCCCAGTCTTCCAAACTGGCTACGCGGGTTCGATTCCCGTCGTCCGCTCCGACATCGTGCCGGGTCACCGGGCTCTTTGTGGGCTATCTGACGCGCGGATGGCAACGACGGATCCGGCTCGGCAGGCGTCGATGCGTCCCCCTCTCCAGGTTGTCGGTTCCAGGCCGATCACACGCTGATGCGGGCAGGAGCCGCACGTGCCTCGACCGCAGGACGGCATCAACTCGCCCGCGACGAGCTTGCCGGCGTCAACGGGGCCCGAGTACCGGCGCATGGTCGCTCGGCCCCACGGGGCGTGCAGGCACCCCGGACGCGGTGGGCATGACCGACCGTGGCGCGTTCATCACCGGTGCGGACATCCTCATGGACGGCGCCGGCACTGCCTCGTACCTCCGCGGTCCCCAGGCGGGCGAGGCTCCCACGCCCCGAGCCGACGCCTAGGTCCGGTCGGCGCTGGACGAGCGGGTTCCGGCCTCGGCAGGGTCGGCGGCCCAGGAGGCGAGCAGGCGGAGGCGTTCCGCGGAAGGCGAGCCCGGCTCGGCGGTGTAGATCAGGAGAACCTGGCCGGGCTCCGCCGTGATGGCGAGCTCCTCGTAGACGAGGGTGAGCTCGCCGACGACCGGGTGCTGGAACCGCTTGGTCCCCGTGCCGTGCGTCCGCACGTCGTGAGCGCCCCACAGGCGCCGGAACACGTCGCTGCGTGTGGAGAGCTCGCCGACCAGGTCCTGCAGGCCCTTGTCGTGAGGATCCCGGCCGGCTTCGGCGCGCATGATCCCGACACACATCTCGGCGAACAGGTCCCAGTCGGGGTAGAAGTCACGGGCGGCGGGGTCGAGGAACTGGAACCGGGCGAGGTTCGGTGTGCGGCCGCCGTCGCCGATCACCGGCGAGTAGAAAGCGCGGCCGAGGGCGTTGGTCGCGAGGAGGTCCTGGCGCTGGTCGCGGACGAACGCGACGCCGTCGCTGATCGCGGACAGCGCCCACTGCAGGCTGGGCCGTGGTGCGGCGGCCCTGGTCGAGCGCCGACGGACGCGTCCGGACGGCGGGATGCCGTCCGCCGCCCGCGCCAGGTCGAACAGGTGCGCGCGCTCGGTGTCGTCGAGCTGAAGAGCCCGGGCCACCGCCTCCAGGACGGAGGCGGAGGCTCCGGCGATCGCGCCACGTTCGAGCTTGGAGTAGTACTCCACGCTGACACCGGCGAGGGCGGCGACCTCGCCGCGCCGCAGGCCCGGGACACGCCGGTTGGCGCCGCCGATCACGCCCGCCGCCTGGGGAGTGACCTTGGCGCGTCGCGACATGAGGAACTCGCGCACGTCCGCTCGGTTGTCCATGCTCTCGACGGTAGGTCGTCGGACCGTGGTCTGGGGTGCCCTGGCGGTACACCTCAGGACAGAGACTCCCCGGCCCGGCACGGTGCAGGTTCTCTTGGCGCATGACGTTCTCGCCCGAGCATCCACGGCCCGCCTTCGGTCGGGTGCTGCCGCCGCTCCTGCTGCTGCTGACGGTCTTCGGTCCGATCTCGATGGACCTGTACCTGCCTGCGCTGCCGGCGCTCACCGCCGAGCTGGGCGCCGCGACCTCGACGGCCCAGCTGACCGTGACGGCCTGCCTGGTCGGTCTCGCGCTCGGCCAGCTGTTCGCCGGTCCGATGTCGGACCGGTTCGGTCGGCGGCCGGTGCTCCTGGTCGGCGTGGTCGCCTACGTCGTCACCTCGTTGCTGTGCGCGACCAGCCCGACCGTGGAGTCGCTGGTGCTGGCCCGGCTGGTGCAGGGTCTGGCGGGCGGCGTCGGGATCGTGATCGCCCAGGCGGCGGGCCGTGACGTGTACAGCGGTCCGACGTTGCTGCGGTTCTACGGGCAGCTGACCGTGGTCGGCGGCCTGGCGGCCGTCGTCGGGCCTCTGCTCGGCGGGCAGCTGACCGCGGTGACCGACTGGCGCGGCCTGTTCGTCGTCCTCGCCGCCGTGGGGACCCTCCTGCTCCTGACCGCGCTGGCGCTCTTCCCCGAGACGCTTCCCGCGCAGCAGCGCACCCGCGGCGGGTTCACGCAGACCGGCCGCGACTACCGGGTGCTGCTGTCCGACCGGATGTACGTCGGCGCCGTGCTGAGCCAGGGCTTCACCTACGCCGCACTGTTCGCGTACCTCGCCGGGGCCACCTTCGTGCTGCAGCGCATCTACGGGATGTCGCCGCAGGGCTACGCGCTCGCGTTCGGTCTCAACTCTGTGGGGTTCATGGTCTTCGGGCACCTCGGCGGCCGGAGCGCGGCCACCTGGGGGCCGCACCGCACCCTGCTCACCGGCACGGCGATCTCCGCCGTCGGGGCGTCGGGCCTGCTCCTGGCCGGCCTGTCGCCCATGCCGGTCGGCGTGGTCGTCGTCTCCCTGCTCGTGCTGGCCAGCGGCGCCGCCTTCACCTCTCCCGCGGCCACCACTCTTGCGCTGGCCGGCTACCCGCAGATGGCCGGCACCGCGTCGTCGCTGCTGGGGATGGTCCGGTTCGGCCTCGGCGGGATCGCCGCACCGCTGGTCGGGGTCGCCGGTGCCGCGAGCATCCTCCCGCTGGGCGTCGTCACCCTCATCTGCCTCGCCCTGGCCGCCGGGTCCTACCTGGCACTGACCTTCCGCGCCCGACGCGCGCAGGCACCCACCACCACCACCCCCGCCGTCGCGCTCGCCGCGCACCGGTAAGGGCCACGAGAAGAAGGGCTCCACCCATGCGTGCAGTCGTCATGTACGGACCCGGCGACGTCCGGGTCGACCAGACCGAGCGGCCGACGATCGTCGAGCCCACCGACGCCATCGTCAGGCTCGCCGCGACCTGCATCTGCGGGTCCGACCTGTGGCCCTACCGCGGTGCCGACACCGTCGACCACCAGCCGATGGGTCACGAGTACGTGGGCGTCGTCGAGGAGATCGGCTCCTCGGTGCAGCAGGTGCAGGTCGGCGACTTCGTCGTCGGGTCGTTCTTCGCCTCCGACAACACGTGCGAGATCTGCCGGGCCGGGTACCAGACCCACTGCGTCCACCGGCAGCCCGGCGCGCTGCCCGGCGCCCAGGCCGAGTACGCACGGATCCCGCTCGCCGACGGCACCCTCGTCGCCACGCCCGGCATGCCGGACGCGGATCTCGTCCCGTCGCTGCTGGCCGCGTCCGACGTGCTGGGCACCGGCTGGTTCGCCGCGGTCGCGGCCGAGGTCGGCCCGGGCAAGACCGTCGCCGTGGTCGGTGACGGCGCCGTCGGCCTGCTCGGTGTGCTCGCGGCGAAGCAGCTCGGCGCCGAGCGGATCATCGCGATGTCCCGCCACGTCGACCGACAGTCCCTCGCCCGGGAGTTCGGTGCGACCGACGTCGTCGAGGAGCGCGGCGACGCCGGTGTCGAGCGGATCAAGGAGCTCACCGGTGGGCTCGGCGCGCACAGCACGATCGAGGCCGTCGGTACCCAGGAGTCGATGATGCAGGCCATCCGCGCGACGCGCGCCGGCGGGCACGTCGGGTACGTCGGCGTCTCGCACGACGTCGCCCTGCCCGGCCGGGAGCTGTTCTTCTCCGGTGTGCACCTGCACGGCGGACCCGCTCCGGTGCGGCGCTTCCTGCCCGAGCTGATCAAGCTGATCTGGGACCGGCAGATCGACCCCGGCAAGGTCTTCGACCTCACCCTCCCCCTGGACCAGGCCGCCGACGGCTACCGGGCCATGGACGCGCGACGCGCCACCAAGGTCCTGCTCACCCTCTGACGCAGACACCACCACCAGGAGGTACCACCGTCATGACCGACACCAAGGTCTGGTTCATCACCGGCGCCGGCCGCGGCATGGGCGTCGACATCGCCCAGGCCGCACTGGCCGCCGGACACCGGGTCGTCGCCACCGCGCGCGACGCCGCCAAGGCCGCCGCGGCCGTCGGCGAGCACGAGAGCCTGCTCACCGCCACCCTGGACATCACCGACACGGACTCGGTCGACGCGGCCGTCCGGGCCGCGACCGACCGGTTCGGACGGATCGACGTCCTGGTCAACAACGCCGGCAACTTCCAGTCCGGCTTCTTCGAAGAGATCTCCCCCGCCCAGTTCCGAGCCCAGATGGAGACCAACTTCTTCGGCCCGTTGAACGTCACCCGCGCCGTCCTGCCGGTCATGCGCCGCCAGCGCTCGGGCCACGTCCTGACCGTTACCTCGACCGCCGGCGTCGTCAGCGGTCCCTTCGTGAGTGCCTACGGCGCCTCCAAGTTCGCCCTCGAGGGCTGGACGGAGTCCCTGCGCGACGAGGTCGCGCAGTTCGGCATCCGCGTCACCGCGGTCGAACCCGGCTTCTTCCGCACCGAGCTCCTCGTCGAAGGCTCGTCGACCCTCTGGCCCGAGCGGTCCATCGGCGACTACGCCGAAGCCACCGAGCAGACCATCGCGACGTGGAAGTCGATGAACGGACGGCAGAGCGGCGATCCCGCCAAGCTCGCCGCCAGCCTCGTCAAGGTCGCCGAGCTCGACGAGGCCCCCGCCCGTTGGGTCGCCGGCTCCGACGCCGTCGACGCCGTCCGCCAGAAGGGCCAGACGCTGATCGACCAGGCCGGCGCGCTCCTCGACCTGTCCACCGGCCTCGATCATCAAACGGAGAGCTGACCGCAGCCAACCCACCCAAGGAGAACCATGCGCATCGAACCGCAGCCCGCCACCACTCAAGGACCCGCCGACTGGTTCACCGGAACCGTTCACGTCGACACCATCCGCACCCCGGACGCACAGTCCGCCGTCGGCGCCGCCCACGTCCGGTTCACGCCGGGCGCACGGACCGCCTGGCACCACCACCCCCAGGGCCAGACCCTCTACGTCACCGACGGCATCGGCTACGTCGCACGGCGTGGCGGCGCGGTGCAGGAGATCCGCCCCGGTGACGTCGTCTACATCGAGCCCGGCGAGGAGCACTGGCACGGCGCCACACCGCAGCGGTTCATGGCGCACGTCGCCATCCAGGAGGCCGACGCCGAGGGCCGCGTCGTGACCTGGCTCGAGCACGTCACCGACGAGGACTACCCGGACTGACGAACACCCGCGCCCACGCCCGGGTGGCTTCGGTTCCTCTTCGGTTCTGACTGGCGACGATTCGACACCTTCGCCGCAGAGCACAGTGCCGTCACGTCGTGTCTTCCAAACTGGCTACGCGGGTTCGATTCCCGTCGTCCGCTCTCCAGCATGTGGGCCACGTGGCACCGGGACGACCTCAGCGGGCGCCGGACCTGTGCCGGCGCGGACGCGGACGGCGGCAGCGAGGGCTGGGCGTCGACAGCTCCCGGGCCTCTCCCTGGACCGCGCTACCTGCCGCCGGACACGTAGCCCTCGGCGTGCAGCTGCGCTCGCGGCAGCCCGGCACGGGTCAGGTCCGCCATGAGCGTGCGCGTCATGTCGGGCGGCCCGCAGACGTAGACGTCGCGGCTCACCAGGTCGGGCACCCGGCCGAGCAGCGAGGCGGCCGTGACCTCCCCTCCGCCCCCCTGGGTCAGGTACTCGAGCCGGGCGCCGGCGCGGAGCGCGAGCCGGTCGAGCTCGTCGCCGAGCAGCGCGTGCTCGGCGTCGCCGGTGCGGTACAGCAGGAGCAGGTCGCCACCGGGCGGGACGGACAGCGTCTCGAACAGCGCCCGCATCGGCGCGATGCCGACCCCACCGGCGATCAGCACGACGTCGCGGCGGGTCCGCCGCCGTTCGGTCAGGATCCCGTACGGCCCCTCGGCGACGACCCAGGTGCCGGGCTCGACCGACTGCAGCGCGCGGGTCGTGTCGCCGAGCGCCGTGACGGTAACGCGGAACGCGTCGGGCTGGGGTGGTGCCGAGAGGGAGAACGGGTGGGCGCTCCGCCAGGTGTCCGGCGTGAGGAACCGCCAGCGGAAGTACTGGCCCGGCTGGGCTCGCAGCTCGTCGAGACGATGCCCGCCCACGGTGATCGAGACGGTGTCGCCTCCCTCCGCGACCACGGTGGCGACCCGCAGGCGGTGCCGCATCGCGGCGCGGACCGGCACGAGCAGCCGGTACTGCACGACGAGCGCGAACACCCCGGTGTAGAGCAGCGACCAGCCGACCTGCACGACCCGGTGGCCGGCGAGGTCCGGTCCGGCGAGCTGGTGGACGAACGCGGCGGCGACGGCCACGTAGCTCAGCAGGTGGAGGCCGTGCCAGGTCTCGTACCGGACCCTGCGCCGAGCCCGGCGGATCGAGGTCCACGCGACCGTCAGGAGGAGCAGCAGGGCGACGACCGCGGCGGCCACGCCCGGCATCCGCACCACCTCGACCACGGCCCTCCCGGCGTCGATGCCGCGGAGCCTGGCCCAGACCGCGGTCGCGGCGCACGCGTGCACGACGACGAGGGCCATGACCAGACGGCCGCCGCGCGCGTGCCACCGGGCGAGCGCGTCGACGCCGAACGCCTGCTCGATCACCGGCCACCCCGACATCAGGGCGACGAGGACGACTGCCCCGTACCCGGCGAGCATCCCGGAGACGTGCGCGACGACGACGTCGCCGCTGATCCCGGTGCCGCCGGCGGTCGCCGACGGACGGACCGGCCAGGCGGCAGCCAGGGCCCCGAGTGCGATCAGCACGTTCGGCACGGCGGCCCTGCCGGGTCCGCGGCCGGTGGTCATGGGCCTGTGCCGGCCGCGGGAGGCCGCACCTCGTTCATCGGCGACGTGGCGGGGGCGGTCAGCCCCAGGGACAGCCCTACGGTGAGCGCCACGCAGGCCAGCACGATCGTCGCCCGGTGCCGCTGCCACCACTGTCCCGGCGCGGCGGTCACGGCACGCTCCCCACCAGGGGCTGCGCCGGTGCCGTTGCCGGTGTCGGCTCCGGCGTCGGCTCCGGCATCGGCAGGGGGCGGTCGACGTCGGCGCTGGCGAGGAAGCCCGCCATCGTGCGCTCGGCACCGTACGTGCGCAGCAGCCACCGGTAGTAGAAGAACGCGGCGGGGCCGAACGCCGCCTGCGCCGGCACGATGACGTCGGTCCGTGCGTCGATGAACACGTCGGTGAGGACGGGGAGCAGCGCCGGCACGACCGCGCCGCACAGCACGGCGATGACCGCCGCGCCCCGCGCCGCCCGCGGGCCGTACGCCTTGAGGGCCGCGATCACGAACAGGCCGTAGATGAGCAGGTCGCCCAGGCCGATGGTCGCGTTGTAGATGCCGACGCGGAACCCGACGGAGGGGTCGAACGGCCACCCGATGAAGCGTTGGGCGAGGGTGTTGGTGACCGGCCAGACGAAGGTGAAGACGGCGTCGTACACGGCCAGGACCAGACCGAACCAGGCGACGTGCCGCAGCCGCATGCCGCCCTGCACGTAGAGGTTCGCGGTCGTGACGGCCGCGCAGACCACGAGCACGTCGTTCTCGATCCAGAACAGCTGCCAGCCGACCACGGTGCCGAGCATCGTCCGGCCCATCCAGACGTTGGCCGCGATCACGGTGCCGACGACGATCCACGTGGCGCCGGGTCCGATGAGCGGCCGCAGCCCGAGCACGAGGGCCGAGGTGAACGTGAGCCCCAGGACGACGAGCAGCGGCGTGAGCGGCAGGACCAGGTAGAGCAGCGGCAGCGCGACGATGAAGCCGAACACGACGACGATGTCGACACCGTTGAACGTGCCGATCGCCGGCCGGTCCAGCCGGACGCGCCGCAGGTAGACGACCGCGAGCCCGATCGTGACGAGCGTCCCGGTGATGGCCACGCTCAGCGCCAGCAGGGTGGGGAGGGTCGTGGACGTCGGCGTTCCCATGTCAGGCTCCCACCGGCTCAGGGGCGGCGAAGGAGAGCTCCCGCAGGTCGCTGCGCACCCGTCGCAGGCTCGGAGCCTCGTGGTCGTCGAGGACCCGCACCCGGGCGTCCAGGCCACGTCCGGCGAAGTGGTCGGTCAGAGCGGCGCTGCTCAGCCCGGCCACCGCACCGGCCGGCAGGTCGATGCGCAGTCGTCCACCGTCCGGCTCGGCGTGGAAGCGTGCCGGCCAGGGCCTGCTGGGCAGGTCCTCGACGGCTTCGACGAGCTCACGCGGGGTCACGACCTGGTCCGGGGCGACCTCGATCAGCTGGCCCGCCTTGCCCAGCACGGCGCTCGTGGCGGGTATCCCGGCCTGTTCGCACTCGACCGGTCCGGGAAGCTGCCGCACCACGTCGCGGGAGTCGTACCGCAGCACCGGCATGCACTCCCGGTAGGGGAAGTAGGGCGTGACGACGAGCGAGCCGAGCTCCCCCGGCGCGGCCGGGGCGCCCGACCGGAGGAGGAGGACCTCCACGTGCCCCATGGTCAGGTCGTGGTGGAGGTGCCCTGCCGAGCAGCTGGTGCCGGTCACGGGGATGACCTCGGTCATCCCGAAGTTGTCGGACACCGGCGCACCGAACGTCTGCTCGGCGGCCTCGCGCACGGCCGGCGACAGGATCTCGCTCACGCAGTCGATGCGTCGCAGCCGGAAGTCGGCGGGGCCGAGGCCGCGCCGCCGGGCCGACACGACCAGCTCGGCGAGGTAGCTGGCGTTGACGGACATCGTGGTGGCGCTGCCGGCGAGGGCGTCGAGCGCGTCCTCGACGGCGATGATGCCCAGCACCCGGCAGCGCGCACCCACCAGGCGGCACGTCATGGACGCGAGCTGCACCGCTGCGGTCGCCCGTGAGCTGACGTGCACCTGCATCAGGTCGTCGGCGTGGAGCTCGTCGTGCAGGACCGCGCTGAGGGCGCCGAGCGCCGCCGCGACCTCGAGCTCGTACCGGGACAGCCAGATCTCCAGGGCGCGACCGGTGGTGCCGGTGGTCCGGGTCGCCAGGTGGGGCCGGCTGCCGTGGCAGACGAAGTCTCGGGGGCGGCTCATGAGGTCCTGCTTCGTGGTGACCGGCAGGTCGAGCAGCGTGGTGGCGTCGGCGGTGCGGACCTGGAAGCCGCTGGCGGCGAACCGTTCGGCGTAGAAGGGCGAGCGCTCCGCCAGCCGTTGCGCGGTGCGCCGCAGCGAGCGGTCCGCGTGGTCGGCGCGGTCGGCGGCGTCGGCGAAGGGCGTCTCGATCACCTCCCGGGCCTCGAGCCCGAGCTCGCCGAACTCGGCGATCGTGGCGACCGCGTCGGCCACGAGGCGAGTCAGGGAGTCGGTGCTGAACGGTCGGCCCCACGTCATGCTCAGCGCCATGCGCAGCTGACGGACCCCGGTCTCGAACACGGCGTGCTCCTTTGCTGGTCATGAGGGTGGCGGCCCACGAGAGGTGCTGGTGACGAGGGGCGGAGACTGTCCGCCCGGAGGTGGCCCGGGCGGACAGTCCGGGCTGACGGTCAGAACCCGTTCCCGGCGCCGACGGCGAACATGACGGCCGACAGCGAACCCAGCACGTACTTCGCGTGCTTGGCGCTCTTGAGCAGAGACTTCATGGCTTTCCCTCCCTCCGCTGCGACGATCTCGGTGGGCCGATCGGTCGATCGGCCGGCTCTGGCCAGGCGTCGCCGTCAGGGCAGGACGACGACCTTGGCGTTCATCTCGGGGTGCACCGTGCAGGTGAGGAGGAAGGTCCCCGCCGTCGTCCACGGGGGCGTGGTGTACACGTCGTTCTCCTCGAGCATCTTCAGCGGAGCCATGGCGCCGTGGCCCGGGTCCTTGAGCAGCCCGCGGGACCCGGGGCCGATGATGTGCACCCATCGCGAGTCGTTCTGGAAGCTCAGCCGCTCGCCGCGGTGGATCGTGATCACCGGCACGCCGTCGGCGCCCCGCCGGGCGTCACGGACGTGGGTGATCTCGTACCCCTCGTGACCCATGCCGACCATGCCGGCCGGCAACGGGTCGAGCGGCGGCGCGGCGGCGGGGATCGCCATGGCAGCGACGACGAGCGCGGCCGCGACCGTGATCCGCGGAAATCTCATCGGTACCTCCGTCCGGACTCCTGCGGTTGCCGGACGGGTCCCCGCGAGGCGTCAGTCGGTTGCCTGCTGCAACCTGCTGACCTTGGACGAGGTGCGGGCGGGCACGCCTGATACGCGGCCGGCCCTGTGCGGCCGAACCGTGCCCGGACGCTCCCCCGGCGCTGCCCGCGAGCGCGCTCGAACGTGCCCGCACGGTCGCCCTTCGGGCGCGGCCTCGGTGCCACTCCCGGACGACGGGCGCTGCCCGGCCGTCAGCCGAGCTCGAGCGCGACCGTGACGTACGAGTGGGCCGGCAGGTCGACCTCCAGGCCCCGCCGGTGGGCACGCACGCCCGCGTGCGGCGCCGGTGCCACGGCGTCGCGGTCCGCGGGGGTGTTGTGCGCGTGGAGCGTGGGCGCCGTCAGGACGCGTGCGGCGTGCCCGACGACGTCGCGGCCGCGCAGGTCCAGGACGACGGTGCGGTCGGCGTCCGTGTCCAGGTTCGACAGCGAGACCAGTGCGGCGTCGTCCTTGACGGACGCGGACGCGGAGAGCATCGGGAGCTCGGCGCCGTCGACCTGGCGGGTCTCCACGTCACGCAGGTGCACGGCGAGCGCGGCGGCGTCGTGGTGGCCGACGTTCATCGAGAACACGTGGTACGTGGGGGTCAGGACGAGCGCGCCGGCGTCCGGGTCCGTGAGGATCATGGCCTGCAGCACGTTGACGGTCTGGGCGATGTTGGCCATGACCACCCGGTCGGCGTGCGCGTGGAACGCGTCGAGGTGCAGCGAGGCGACGAGGGCGTCGCGCAGCGTGTTCTGCTGGTACAGGAAGCCCGGGTTCGTGCCCGGCTCGACGTTCCACCAGGTGCCCCACTCGTCCACGACGAGACCCACCTTGCGGTGGGGGTCGTGGCGGTCCATGACGGTCGAGTGCCGGGTCAGGAGCTCGTCCATGTAGCGGGCGCGCGCCATCGTGCGGTACCACTCGTCGGTCGTGAAGTCCGTCGCGGCGCCCTTGTCGGACCACGGTCCGCTCATCGTGTAGTAGTGCAGGGACACCGCCTGGAACGGGCCCGCGGGTGCCGCCGGGTCGGCGGCGAGGTCGCCCAGCGACCGCATCAGCGTCTCGGTCCAGTGGTAGTCCGCGTCGGCGGCCCCGGCCGCGACCCGGTAGAGCGCGTTGCCGCCCTGGTTGCGCGCGTAGGTCGCGTACTGGCGGGCCAGCGAGGCGAACTGCTCGACGCGCAGGTTCCCGCCGCAGCCCCAGGCCTCGTTGCCGAGTCCCCAGAACGGCACCCGCCACGGCTCGTCGCGCCCGTTCTCCCGGCGCAGTGTCGCCATCGGCGAGTCGTCCGCCCGCGTCAGGTACTCGACCCACTCGCTCATCTCCCGGACCGTGCCCGAGCCGATGTTCGCGGACACGTACGGCTCGGCGCCGAGCAGCTCGCACAGGTCCATGAACTCGTGGGTGCCGAACGCGTTGTCCTCGACCACGTCGCCCCAGTGCGAGTTCACCATCCGGGGGCGGGCGTCGCGCGGGCCGATGCCGTCGCGCCAGTGGTAGTCGTCGGCGAAGCAGCCGCCCGGCCACCGCAGGTTCGGGATCGCGATCGCGCGCAGCGCGTCGACCACGTCGGAGCGGATGCCCCGCACGTGGGGCACCTCGGAGTCCTCGCCGACCCAGAACCCGCCGTAGATGCACCGCCCGAGGTGCTCGGCGAAGTGGCCGTAGACGTGCCGGGAGATCGTCGCGCCCGGCAGGTCCAGGTCGATGACGGCGGTCGAGGTCGTGCTCACGGTGTTCCTCTCGATGGTCGGGGCGGGCGCAGCGCCGACCCGGGTGTGCGGCACGGCGGGAGCCGCGGCGCGACGGGACGGGACGGCCTACCGACCGCCCCGGGTCGAGCCGCGCACCACCAGGCTGACCGGGGCGACGACGTGCTCGGCCGGCCCGACGCCGCCCGCCATCCGCTGGCGCAGCAGGCGCACGGCGTGCTGTGCGACGCCCTCGTGGTTCGGGTCCACCGACGTGATGCCCGGCGGGACGAAGCTCGACACCTCGAGGTTGTCGAAGCCCGCGAGCTGGACGTCGTCGGGCACGTGGAGCCCGCTGTCGGCCAGTGCCGCCACCGCGCCGAGCGCGATGACGTCGGTCGCGGCGAACACGCCGTCGAACGGCAGGCCCGACGCGATGACGTCGAGGAGGGTCCCCTGGGCGGCGTGCGAGGAGTACGTCGGGATCGGCACGACGTACCGCTCGTCGACGGGCAGGCCTGCCTCGCGGTGCGCGTTCTCCCAGCCGACCCGCCGGTCCGACGTCATCATGTGGGTCTGGTCGAGCGTGCAGCCCAGCGCGAGGATGCGGCGCGAGCCGCGCTCGATCATGTGGGCGGTGGCCAGCCGCGCCCCCTCCTCGTTCGCGAGCCGCACGTGGTCGAAGTGGTCGGGGACGTCGCGCTCTCCCAGGAGCACGATCGGCTTCGACGTCCGCACGCGTCCGAGCTGCTCGGGATCGAGCCCCGCCACGGACAGCAGGACGCCGTCGTACAGCTGGAGCCGGGCGACGCTGACCGACTCGATCTCGTGCTCAGGGCTGGCGCTCGTCCGTTCCAGGACGAGGTGCCGCCCGTCGGCCTCGACGAGCGGCGCGATCTGGTCCGCGATCTCGCCGAAGTAGTCGTGGAAACTGGGCACGATGAGCGCGACCGTGTCGGTCCGCCCCGCCCGCAGGTGCCGGGCCGTGAGGTTCACCTCGTAGCCCAGGGCCTCGACCGCTGCCAGGACCCGGGCACGGGTGGGCGCGCCGACCGGGAGCCGCTCGTTGAGGACGTTGGACACGGTCATGACCGAGACGCCCGCTTCGCGCGCGACGTCAGACATCCTCACCATCGGCATCCTCCTGCGGGCATTGTGTCAGGCGGGAGACTCCGCCCGACGATCTGGCCACCGCTCCGCGAGTCCGCAGATCGTATCGTTAAAATGGCCAATGACCACGACGGTGGGCGTGACGGTCGGCCCGGTCGAGGGCTGGCGGCGCGAGGCCGTCGGCGGTGCGCTCGACCTCGTGCTCAGGCGTCGTAGGCCGCGAGCGCCACGGGCAGCGCCGCGACGACCTGGTGGCCGACGGCCGGCAGCCCGACGAGCACGGCCGAGACCACCTCGTCGCGGGTCACGCCGAGCTCGCGCAGGCGCTGCACGTGGAACGGCAGGCCCGAGTGCAGGCCGGAAGCCGCGAGCACGGCGACGTAGGCGAGCTCGTCGCTGCGCTCGTCGAGCGTGCTCGCCGCGGCGAGCGACCCGACGGCGGTCATCCACGCGGCGTGGTGGGCCGGCGCCTCGGTGGCGAACGTCTGGAACGCGGTGCTGACCGACATGGGTCCTCCTGGTCTGGCGGGGTGCGCCTCACGCTAGGACCGGCCCTGCGTGGGCGGGAGGGACCTTCGCCCCGCCCTGCCGGGGCTACTCGTCGCGCGCGCGGAGCCACGCGAGCTGCTGCTCGTGCAGGCCCGCGACCCAGCCCCAGCCGTCCTTGGCCGAGGGGCCGATCCGGGGGTCGTCAGGAGCACGGCCGTCGCGCAGGGCGTGCAGGTAGGCCCGGTCCTGCTCGATCCGTGCGCGGACGTCGCCGCCGACGGACCCGTGGCCGGGCACGACGACCTCGGCGTCGCCCGCCGCGTCCTCGAGCAGCTGCAGCGCGGCGAGGTGCTCGGCGACCGGGTCCTCGGCGAAGGCGTTGAGCATCGGGACGAGGACGTCCGAGAGCATGTCGCCGGCGACGAGGACGCCGCGCTCCTCGACCAGCAGCGCCGCGTGGCCTGGCGCGTGCGCCGTGTGCTCGACGATCCGGACGCCGGGGCCGTCCCAGGGGACTCGCTCGGTGCCGGCGGGCAGGCCGGTGAGGCGGCCGAACACGTCGTCCAGCGGAACCTCGTCGGCGATGTCCGACGGGATCATCCCGGCCACGAAGGCCTTCCAGTCCGGGGCCGAGAGCCGAGCCTGGATGGCCGCCGCGCACGCGGCCGTCCCGTAGCGGGGCGGGTCGCCGAACCCGGCGTCCCAGAGCAGGTGGTCCCAGTGCGGGTGCGTCGAGAAGCCGGCCGCGACGGTCCGGCCTGCTGCGCACAGGTCGGACGCGATGCCGGCCAGCTCGGCGGCGAGCACCCCGGGGTCGACGAGCAGGACGCCCGCGCCGCCGTGCACGACCACGGCGTTGCTCTGCAGGAACTCGCTCTCGTGGACGAGCACGCCGTCCGCCACCTGCGCCAGCATCAGCCGACCTCGCTCTCGTCCCGGACGGCGTAGTGGCGCAGCGTGACGCCCGAGTCGAACGACCGGTGCGAGAGCAGGTCGAGCTCGACCGGCCGGTCGTAGTCGTCGAACAGCGGCCGGCCGAAGCCGAGGATCGCGGGGTGGGTGGTGAGCAGCAGCTCGTCGAGCAGCCCCGCCCGGAGCAGCTGCGTGGCGAGCGTCGCACCGCCGACGCCGATGACGCCGTCGGTCTCGGCCCGCAGGGCGGCGAGCTGCCCGATCGCGTCGTCGCCTCCGACGACCCGGGTCTGGTGACCGGCGGTGCGTCGGGTGCGGGAGACGAGCACCTTGGGCTTGGCGGTCCAGATCTCGCCGTACTCCCGCAGGACCTCGGGCAGCGAGGCGTCGTCGCGGGCGCGAGGGCAGTACTCCTCCATGACCTCGTAGAAGACCCGCCCGTGGACGATCGTCGCGGCCGCCCGCGCCCACGCGTTGAGCTCGCGGTGCAGCTCCTCGTCGAGGCGCAGCCACTCGCCCGCGCCGTCGTCGCCGGGGACCTGCTCGATCCGCAGGTCGAGCGACACGTTCATCGCGTAGACGAAGCGGCCCATGATCCCTCCCCGGCGATAGTGCTTGCGATCTGCAACCACTATATTGAGGTCGAAACGGGTGTCAAGGAGGAGTCGTGGAACCACGGTCCGGAGGTCCGACCAGTGCCGCCGTCGACGTGCTCGGGGACCGGTGGACGCTGCTCATCCTGCGCGACGTCGTCTTCGGGGACCGCCGCCACTTCCGCGCGCTGCTCACCGGGTCGGCCGAGGGCATCGCGTCGAACATCCTCGCCGACCGCCTGGTGCGGCTCGTCGACGCCGGGATCCTCGTGCGCGGCACGGCCGCCCGCGGGCAGCGTGCGCGCTACAGCCTGACCGAGGCCGGCATCCGGACGCTCCCGGTCATCGCCGCCCTCGGCAGCTGGGGCCTCGACTGGCGGCCGGACCCCGCCGGCGGCCACAGCCGGGAACAGGTCGTGCGCGACGAGGGTCCGGCGTTCCTCGACGAGCTCATGGACGAGCTCCGCGTCCGCCACCTCGGTGCGCCGTCGGAGCCGCGCGACGGGCCGGGGCCGTTCGAGCGTCTCGACGCCGCCGTCGACTGACCCCCCGGTCGCACGTGCGGGTCGCGGCTCGGTCCGGTCGGGCGTGACACTGGGCGCATGAGTGACTGGAACCAGAGCGTGATCGACGAGTTCCGCTCCAACGGCGGCTTCGTGCAGGCGAACGGGTTCGGCAAGGGCCTCGTCCTGCTCCACCACCGTGGAGCGCGGACCGGCACCGAACGTGTCAGCCCGGTGGCCGCCATCCCGGACGACGAGGGTGCGTGGCTCGTCGCCGCGTCGAAGGGCGGCGCACCGGACAACCCCGGGTGGTTCCACAACCTGCTCGCGCACCCCGACGTCGAGATCGAGACGCCCGACGACGGGACCGTGCCGGTGCACGCGACGCAGCTGCTCGGCGCCGAGCGCGACTCGGCGTGGGAGCGTTTCACCGCACGCTCTGAGGGGTTCCGGTCCTACGAGCAGCGCACGGCGCGCACGATCCCGGTGCTGCGGCTGACGCGCCGGGACGCCTGAGCGGCGCACGAACGGACGGTCCGGCACACCAGCGGTTCGCGGTACGCGAGACTGCCCGGGTGCTCCGCCGCCGACGCGCCCGCGTCCTGCTCACCGCCCTCGCGGCCACGCTCGTCGTGCTCGGCGTCGGCTTCGTGCTCACGGAGCGCGGCGTGATCTGGCCGAACCGCCTCGTCGCCGCACGGTACGAGGTCCGCGGCATCGACGTCTCGTCGCACCAGGGCGACATCGACTGGCCCACGATCGCCGGCCAGGACGTCGACTTCGCGTACGTCAAGGCGACGGAGGGGTCGTCGTTCGTCGACGAGCGGTTCGAGGAGAACCTGGACGGCGCGCGGGACGCCGGGCTGCTGGTCGGCGCGTACCACTTCTTCAGCTTCGAGAGCAGCGGCCGGGCGCAGGCGGAGCACGTGCTCGCGACCGTGCCCGACGACGACGGCCTCCTCCCGGTCGCCATCGACGTCGAGCACTACGGGCCGTTCGTCGCGGACCCGCCGGACGCGGCGCACGTGACGGCGGAGCTCGCCACGATGGTCTCCGTGCTGCGGACGCACGGCGTCGACCCGGTGCTCTACGCGACCGACACGACGTACGAGCGGTACCTCGCGGGCGACTTCCCCGGCACCCCGATCTGGATCCGGTCGGTGCTCGTGCCACCCACGATGTCGGACGGCCGGGCCTGGACGTTCTGGCAGTACTCGTTCCGGGACCGCCTCGACGGGACCGACGGCGACGAGGCGTTCGTCGACATGAACGTGTTCCGCGGCGACCTGGACGACCTCCGCGCACTGACGTGACTCACACCCCGATCGTGAGTGCCGCGACGTACCCCGACGTCACGTCCCCGCTCATCGTCGCGACCTGGTGGATGCCGCCGTCGTCGCCGAACACGTTGTCGCCCGCGAGACTCACCTGGCTCAGGTTGCGCACGCTCTGCTCGTACCCGCTCGTCGCGTACACCGCCTCGCACGCCTCCTTCGGCAGGGCGATCTGCGACGTCTTGACGATCGGTCCCGACGCGACGGCGGTGTCGAGGTCGCCGTACACCTCGAAGTGGACGTGCGGCCACCGGCCGGCGTAGCAGGCCGGGAAGATCGACGTGAACGTGACGGTGCCGCTCGCGTCGACCGCCTGGACGCCCCGCAGGTAGTTCTCGTCCTCGATGCCGCGCCCGTACAGCGAGTAGCCGCCCGACCGGTCGCAGTGCCACACGTACACGGCGGCACCCGGCACGACGTCGCCCGTCGAGGCGTCCCGCACGGTCAGGGCGATCGTGAGCGGCACACCCTGCGCCGTGGTCGTCGACGTGCCGAAGCTCGACCGGATGTCCCGCCGGACGATGCCGGAGTCGTCGAGCACGTTCGGGCCGTTCGACCCGTCTCCGGGGTACGGCCCGCCGGTCTCGTCGGGAACCTCGACGACGTCGCCGGACGCTCCCGAGGCGGACGGGCCGGCAGCCGGGGCGGTCGTCGCGGTCGTCGGCGGGCCGCTGCACGCCGCCAGCAGGCCCGCGGCGGCGAGGCCGCCGAACAGCCCCAGCACGTGCCGTCGGTCGACGAGCGTGCGCACGTCGTAGACGAGTCCGCGGTCCTCCTCGTCGATCTCGCGACCCGCAGGGTCGAGCCAGCGGGGGTCGGGCTTCGTGCTCATGGCGGGTCCTCCTCGGCGGGGTGACGACGACGTCCACCCTGCCGCCGCCCGCCCGGCGTGACCCGTGCACGGGCTGGGTGCCGGCTGTGAGGCGCGCCGCCACACTGGTCCCGGGGACGGGCTGCCGTCGCGCGGTGACGTCCGCGAACCCCGTCCCGAGGGAGGTGAGGACCGTGCTGCGTGATCCCCTGCCGGGCGGCGGCGAGCTGGGCCAGCTCGAGCCTTGGCACGCGGAGCAGTTCGCTGCCGCCGTGGAGCACGCCCGCCCGTCCCTCGCGCCGTGGATCCCGTTCGCCCACACCGTCAGAGACGTCGAGAGCGCCCGCGAGCACCTGCGCCGCCTCGCCGTCCGGCACGCCGAGGACACCTGCCACAACTACGGCGTCTGGCTGGACGGCCGCCTCGTCGGCGGCGTCGTGTTCCCGACGTTCGACGTGCGCGACCGGACCTGCGAGCTCGGCGTGTGGCTCGTCCCCGAGGCGGCGGGTCGTGGCCTCGCGACGGCGGCGTGCCGGTACGTGCTCGACTGGGCGTTCGGCGAGCGCGGCATGGTCCGGGCCGAGTGGCACACCGACCCGCGCAACGAGCGGAGCCGGGCGGCGGCCCGCCGGCTGGGCATGACGCACGAGGGGACGCTGCGGTCGGCGTACGTGCTCGGCGGTGCGCGGCAGGACTCGGAGGTCTGGTCGGTCCTCGCCGACGAGTGGGCCGCGCACCGCTGACGACGTGGGCTCAGACGGCCGCCGGGACCGCTGCCCGGGCGGCGAGGGTCTCGGCCACCACCGTCGGCCACGGCGTCGCCGACGTGCCGAGCACCCGCTGCGAGGCCTCGGTGCTCATCACGAACGGGCGCGCGAAGTGGTCGCCGACGGCCAGCACCTCCCGGACGACGGGCGCCACGAGGCCCACCGCCCGCAGCACCGCCGTCGGCAGCTGACGCACGCGGGGCTCCGGTGCTCCCGCGGCGGCCGCGAACCGCCCGGCGACCTCGCGGAACGTGAGCGGCTCGGCGGTCGGCACGTGCCAGGCGCTCCCCCACGCCTCGGGCGTCGCGCCGGCGGCGACGAGGGCGCGCGCGAAGTCGGGCAGGTAGGTCCAGCTGTGCGGCTGGTCGACCGCGACGAGCGTGCGCACGACCTTGCCCGCGAGCAGCGGGTCGAGGAACCGCGGACCGGCGTGCGCCTGCGAGTCGGCGAGCGGGCCGAGGTAGTCGGCGGCCCGGACCTCCGTGGCACGGACCTCGCCCCGGCGGTGCCGGCGTTCCGCCTCGCGCCACATGGCGGCGCGGACAGCGCCCTTCGAGTCCGTCGCGTCGAGCGGCGACGTCTCGGTCATGACCTCCCCGTGGGTCGCGTACCCGTACAGGTTGCCGGCGACGACGAGGACGGCACCGGTGGCCGCCGCGGCGTCGAGGGCACCCGCCAGGAGCGGCGGCCAGTCGGTCACCCACCGGTCGTAGCGCGGGTTCGCGCAGTGGTAGACGACGTCCGCCCCCACGACTGCCCGGGCGAGGGCGGCGCCGTCGGTCACGTCGAGCGCGAGGTGCTCGACGTCACCTCGGCCGGGCCCGCCGGACCGGCTCACCACGAGGACCTGCTCCCCCTGCCCGACGAGTTGGTGCGCGAGCGTCGAGCCGACCGCACCCTTGCCGAGGACCACGTGACGCGCCATGAGCCGATCTCCCTGATGTCCGATTGAGAGCGGTGCTCTCTGTTGTGAGCAATGCTCGCAGGTCAACCGTGCCAAGGCAAGAGCAGTGCTCCGACACGTGATCAGTGCTCTGCAACTCGGCCCACGGACGGGCACACTGAGGCGCATGACGTCCCCCGAGGTCCGGTCCGTCCCGGCGAGCGCACGCGAGCGCGCCCGAGCGCAGGTCATGTCCGAGCTGCTGGCCGCCGCCCGCGCCCGGCTCGAGGTCGACGGCGCCGCGGACCTCTCCCTGCGCGCCGTCGCGCGCGACCTCGGCGTCGCGTCCTCGGCGGTCTACCGGTACGTCGACTCCCGGGACGCCCTGCTGACCCTGCTCATCATCGAGACCTACGACGCCGTGGGCGCCGTCGCGGAGCAGGCCGCCGCCTCGGCCCGCCGGCACGGCGCCGACCCCGCGCGGGCCTGGCTGGAGGTCGCGCGCGCGGTCCGAGGCTGGGCGCTCGCGCAGCCGTACGCCTTCGAGCTCATCTACGGCACCCCGGTGCGCGGGTACCGCGCACCCGACGACACCGTGGCCTCCGCCCTGCGGATGTGGGGCGTCATCGCCGGCCTGCTCCAGCAGGCCGACGCCGAGGGCAGGCTCACGCCCGCCGGGCCCGACTTCGACCCGCGCGGCCGCGTGACGCCGCGCGTGCTCTCGTTCCTCACGTCAGTCCCCGCCTCCGGCCCGGCCCCCGGCGAGGGCACCGACCCCGGCGCGGTGCCCGAGGACGTCCTGCGGACCGCCGCACGCTCCGCCACCCTGTTCTGCTCGCTGCTGGGGGCGGTCTCGGCGGAGCTGTTCGGCCACCTGCACCGCTTCGCCGACGACTACGCGGCCCTCTTCGACGTCACGATCGCCACCGCCGCGGCCGGCGTGGGCCTGCACGCCGACCTGTCCGAGGCCTGACCCCGACCTCCGGCCGGCAGGTCCGGACGGCATCCGTGCAGGTGTGACGCACGACCCAGTCCGTTGCGTCCCTCGCCGTCCGGAATGTACGCGACTCGTGTCAGTGGTCGCGGCTACGGTCGAACGTGCCGCGCAGCGACGTCACGCGGCCGTCGTGGGCAACGCCCGCACCCCGTGGTCGTCACGACCCGGAGGCACTCCGCACCGATCTCCCCAGGGGGCTCCACCATGAAGCAGTCCATCACCCGCGCCGGTCTCGTCCTGGCCCTCGCGTCGAGCGCCGCCCTGCTGGCCGGGTGCTCCGACAGCGGCTCGAGCGACGACTCGACGTCCGAGTCGACCGCCGACGCGCAGGTCACCACCGACTCGGGCTCCGTCGAGGTCATCGACCAGACGCACCTCCTGCTGGCCACGGCCCAGGAGACGCTCGAGGCCCGCGGCCTCACGGTCGAGGCCACCGACGCGACCGGCCAGGGCCGCACGATCGACGACCCGACGCTGTGGGTCGTCGTCACGCAGGACCCGACCTCCGGCACGGTCGACGCCGGCAGCACCGTCGCGCTCACCGTGAAGAAGACGGACGACCCCGCCTCCTGATCGGCCTCCTGACCGACCACGGGCCGGTCGAGCGCAGCTGCGCCCGACCGGCCGTGGTGGGATGCGGGACGTGACGACGACGTTCCTGCAGCCCGGCGACCGCGTCCTGCTCACCGGTGACTCGGTGACCGACTGGGGGCGCGACCGCGACGACCCCACGAGCCTCGGTCACGGCTACGCCGCGATCGTCGCCGCGCTCGCCGGGGCCCGCCGCCCGGACCTCGGCCTGACGTTCCTCAACCGCGGGGTCGGCGGCGACACGTCCGCGATGCTGCGGGCACGCTGGGAGCGCGACGCCCTGGACCTCGCGCCGACCGTCGTGTCGGTCCTCGTCGGCATCAACGACACCTGGCGCCGGTACGACTCCGGGACGCCGACCTCCGTGGACGCGTACGAGGAGAACCTGCGGGCGGTGCTCGACGCGGTGCGCGACCGGCTCGGCGCCCGGCTCGTGCTCGTCGAGCCCTTCCTTGTCCCCGTCGACGCCGCGCAGCACACCTGGCGCGAGGACCTCGACCCGCGCATCGCGGTGGTCCGCCGCCTCGCCGCCGAGCACGCCGCCGACCACAGGGCCGTGCTCGTCCCCGCCGACGGGCTGTTCGCGGCCGCCGCCGTCCGCACCGGGCCCGGGCACTGGGTGTCGGACGGCGTGCACCCCACCGCCGCGGGGTTCGGCCTCCTCGCGGAGGCGTGGCTCGACGCGGTCGGGATCCGAGCCCGCTGACCGTCGAGGCATCGACCGTCGACCCGGTGGTCGACGAGGTCCGCAACTCCGCCCCCGACCAGGGCGAACGCCCTCCGGTGTCCACCAGACGGGGACCCTTTGCGCCCACCGCCACGTTGGCGCTACGGTCGGGCCCGACTGCGGTCGCGCATCCGTGCGACTACCTGCGGCCCCGGGCGACACCCGGGTCGCGGCACCGAAGGAGAGCGATGAGCGTGCAGCACAGCACCGCCGCCTCCGCCCCGCACGCCCCCGCGGCGCGCGCCTGTTGTCGCTGTCTGTAGAGCGCTGGCTGCTCCTCCGCGTGAGGATGCCCTGACCGGGGTGCGCCCCGTGCGCCAGCGCTCGCCCCGCGGCCTCACCACCGCCGACGTCGCCCCCGAGCCCGGCGCGCGGTGCCCACGTCCCAGCAGGACCACGTCCCCACCTCGCCGTCGGACCACCGGCGGCTCGACCGAAGAGGAAACATGGCACGCATCTACGACGACGCGACGGCGCTCATCGGCAACACCCCGCTCGTCCGCATCAACAAGATCACCGACGGCGCCCCCGCCACCGTGGTCGGCAAGCTCGAGTTCTACAACCCCGCCAACTCCGTCAAGGACCGCATCGGCGTCGCGATCATCGACGCGGCCGAGCAGTCCGGCGAGCTCAAGCCCGGCGGCACGATCGTCGAGGCGACCTCCGGCAACACGGGCATCGCGCTCGCGTTCGTCGGCGCGGCGCGCGGCTACAAGGTCGTCCTGACGATGCCGGAGACGATGTCGAAGGAGCGGCGCGCGCTGCTGCGCGCGTTCGGCGCCGAGCTCATCCTCACGCCGGGCTCCGAGGGCATGAAGGGTGCGGTCAACAAGGCCGACGAGATCGTCGCCGAGCGCGAGGGCGCCGTGCTGGCCCGCCAGTTCGCCAACGAGGCCAACCCGGCGATCCACCGCCGCACCACGGCCGAGGAGATCTGGGCCGACACGGACGGCGAGATCGACATCCTCGTCGCGGGCATCGGCACGGGCGGCACCATCACGGGCGTCGGCCAGGTGCTCAAGGAGCGCAAGCCGGGCGTGCAGATCGTCGGCGTCGAGCCGGCCGAGTCGCCGATCCTCAACGGCGGCGCCCCCGGCCCGCACAAGATCCAGGGCATCGGCGCGAACTTCGTGCCGGAGATCCTCGACACCACGATCTACGACGAGATCATCGACGTGGACGCCGAGACGGCCGTGGCCGTGGCCCGTCGGGCCGCCGCCGAGGAGGGCCTGCTCGTCGGCATCTCCTCCGGTGCCGCGCTGCACGCCGCGACGCTGCTCGCGAAGCGCCCGGAGAACGCCGGCAAGCTCATCGTCGCGATCATCCCGTCGTTCGGTGAGCGCTACCTGTCGACCGTGCTCTACGCCGACCTGCTCGACTGAGCACCGGTACCACCGACTGCGACACCACTGCCACACCCAGGGGCCGTATCCACATGTCAGAACCGCTGCACTTCCTCGCCGTCCTGAGGGAAGACCTCGAGGCTGCCCGGCACCGCGACCCCGCAGCCCGCAGCATGCTCGAGGTCGGCCTGGCGTACCCGGGCGTGCACGCGGTGTGGGTGTACCGGCTGGCGCACCACATGTGGCGGACGCCGTCCCTGCGGCTGCCCGCGCGACTGGTCTCCCAGCTCGCGCGGGCAGCCACCGGCATCGAGATCCACCCGGGGGCCCGGCTGGGCCGCCGGCTGTTCATCGACCACGGCATGGGCGTGGTCATCGGCGAGACAGCCGAGGTGGGTGACGACGTGGTGCTGTTCCACGGGTCGACGCTCGGCGGCAAGACCATGCGGCACGGCAAGCGGCACCCCACGCTGGGCGACAACGTGGTGGTCGGGGCGGGCGCGAAGATCCTCGGTCCGGTGTGGATCGGGGCGGGCGCGCAGGTCGGGGCGAACGCCGTGGTGATCCACGACGTCCCGGCGGGCGCGATCGCGGTCGGCGTCCCGGCGCAGATCCGGGTGCGGCCGGCCAAGGCCGCGTTCGACGTCGAGGTCGACGACCCCGCGATCTACATCTGACAACTTGTTCTAGTTGTCACCAAACAACTAGAGTCGGGTCGTGCTCCTCCGCATCGACCCCACCTCGGCCGAGCCGCTGTTCGCGCAGCTCGCCGCCCAGGTGCGTGCCTCCGTCGCCCGCGGCGACCTCACGCCCGGCACGCGCCTCCCGGCTGCCCGGGACCTCGCCGCGGCCCTCGAGATCAACCTCCACACCGTCCTGCGGGCGTACCAGGACCTGCGCGACGAGGGTCTCATCGAGCTCCGGCGCGGCCGCGGCGCCGTCGTGAGCGAGCACGCCGCCCTCGACTACGCACCGCTGCGGGCAGCCCTCGCGGAGGTCGTGCGTACGTCGCGGTCGCTGGGCCTCGCGCCCGAGACCACCACCGCCCTGCTCAAGGACGCCTTCACGGAGGAGCCGACCCGATGACCGCCCCGACCACCACTCCGGCCACCGCCCGCACCGTCCCCCACCGCACCGCCACCACCGTCCTGGCCCTGGCCGTCCCGCTCGTGCTCACGGCCGTGACCGTCGTCGTCGCGCTGTCCTGGCGAGGCGACCTGCCCGACCCGGTCGCGGTGCACTGGGGCGTGGACGGGCCCGACGGCGCAGGCTCGGCCGCGGGCTTCGTGTGGAGCTCCGCCATCACGGCGGCGATCCTGGCCGTCGGTGGCTGGGCGCTCGCGTTCTTCTCGGGCCACGCGGCCACGACGCGCCGGCTCGGGGCCGGCTTCTCCCTCGGCTTCGCCGGCTTCATGAGCGCGCTCGTTCTCGGCACGCTCGGCGTGCAGCGAGGGGTCCCGGACTGGACGCAGGCCCCGTCCGTGGACGGGGTGGTGCTCCTGACGGTCCTCGCCGGCGTGCTCCTGGCTGCCCTGGGTGCGGCCCTGACACCGGGCGACGTCCGCGCGCCCACCACGGCCCGCGTCCCCGACGACGCGGCCCGTCTGCCGCTCGGCGCGGACGAGCGGGCCGGATGGGTCCAGCACATCCGCAGCCGCGGCGTGCTCGTCGTCGCCCCTGTGGTGCTCGTCCCCGTGGTGCTCGTCGCGGTGATCCTGAAGGCACCCACGGTTCTCGTGCCCGCGGTGCTCGTGCTGACGCTCCTGGTTGCGTCCATGGCGTCGTTCACCGTCACGGTCGACGGCCGCGGCCTGTCGGTGCGCTCCGGGCTGGGCTGGCCCCGCCAGGTGGTGCCGCTCGACGAGGTGGTCCGCGCGGAGGTGGTGCACGTGCGGCCCTTCCACGACTTCGGCGGCTGGGGCTACCGCGTCGGCCGTGGCGGGCGTGTCGGCATCGTCGTGCGGACGGGCGAGGGCCTGCTCGTCGAGCGCACCGGCGGGAGGTCGCTCGTGGTCACCGTGGACGACGCCGCGACCGCCGCGGCGCTGCTCAACACGCTCGCCGACAGGTCCCGGGTAGCCTGACGCCCGCGTCGACGTGGACGCCGGACGACGAGGAGAACCATGCGGCTGGGCTATCACACCGGGTACTGGTCGGCGGGTCCCCCGCCCGGGGCGCAGGAGGCGGTGCTCGCCGCCGAGCAGCTCGGCTTCGACTCCGTCTGGACCGCGGAGGCGTACGGGTCCGACGCCCTGACGCCGCTCGCGTGGTGGGGCGCCAGCACGTCCCGCATCCGGCTCGGCACGGCCATCGCGCAGATCTCCGCGCGGACACCGACCGCCACCGCGATGGCCGCCATCACGCTCGACCACCTCTCGGGCGGCCGCTTCGTGCTCGGGCTCGGCGCCTCGGGCCCGCAGGTCGTCGAGGGCTGGTACGGGCAGCCGTACCCGAAGCCGCTCGCCCGGACACGCGAGTACGTCTCGATCGTCCGCCAGGTGCTCGCCCGGGAGGCGCCCGTGACGTTCGCCGGCGAGTTCTACACGCTCCCGCTGCCCGCCGACCAGGGCTCCGGGCTCGGCAAGGCGCTCCGCTCGACGGTGCACCCGCTGCGCGCCGACGTCCCCATCCACCTGGCCGCCGAGGGCCCGCGCAACACCGTGATGACCGCCGAGATCGGCGACGGCTGGCTGCCCCTGTTCTACTCGCCGAAGATGGACGGCGAGTACCGGGCGCTGCTCGCCGAGGGCTTCGCACTGCGCTCCCCCGACCGCCGGCCGGCGGACGAGTTCGAGGTGACGGCCACGGTCCCCGTCGTGCTCGGCGACGACGTCGAGTCCGCCGCGGACGCGGTGCGGCCCTTCGTGGCGCTGTACGCGGGCGGCATGGGGGCCAAGGGCGCCAACTTCCACCGCGCCGTGCTCGACCGGCTCGGGTACACCGAGGCGTGCGACGAGATCCAGGCCCACTACCTGGGCGGCGACCGGGCACGTGCGATCGCCGCCGTGCCCACCGAGCTCGTCAAGGACATCGCCCTCGTCGGGACCGCGGACGACATCCGGTCGCAGCTGCCGGCGTGGCGCTCCACCGCCATCACCACGATGCTCGTCCAGGCCGATCCCCGGACCCTGCCTGCGGTCGCGCAGGTGCTCACCTCCTGACCGTGGACGACGAGTACGTCGAGGCGGTCCTCGACCTCGTCGCCGCGATCCCGGCCGGTCGGGCGATGACGTACGGCCTCGTCGCGGAGGTCGTCGCCGACCGCGCGCTCGCCGCCGGACGGACGCCGCGCGGCGGGCCACGGCAGGTCGGTCAGGTGATGGGACGCGCCGGGTCGGGGGTGCCGTGGTGGCGGGTCGTCAACGCCGCCGGGAGCCCGCCGGCCCGCCTGGCGTCGCGCGCGCTGGACCTGCTCGTCGCCGACGGCACGCCGATGGTCGCCGACGGGACCCGGGTCGCGCTGCGGCGGGCCGTCTGGTTCCCGGACGACTGAGCAGGCCCGGGCAGGTCGCCGCGACCGGGTCAGTCCCGGCAGACGAGCACGAGCGCCCGGTCGTCGTCGTCCGCCGCCGCGACGCGGGCCAGGACCGCCGCCGCTCCCCCGCGCCGAGGGCCCAGCACCGCGTCGGCCGCCCCCATGAGCCGGTCCAGGCCACGGTCGAGGTCGGTGCCGGGCGCGTCCACGAGCCCGTCGGTGTAGAGCAGCAGCACGTCACCGGGGTCGAGGTGGCCCTCCTGGGCGGCGCACTCGATGTCGGCGACGACGCCGAGCGCGGGGCTGCCGACGGTGTTCACGACGTCGAGCCTGCCCGCACCGGCGTGCAGGTGCAGCGGGGGCGGGTGGCCCGCGGACGCCACCCAGTAGGAGCCGGACTCGAGGTCGACCGCGACGTGCACGGCGGTCGCGAACCCCTCGTCCCAGTGCTGGTCGAGCAGGTAGGCGTTCGCGGCGGGAAGGAACCCCTCGCGGGGCATCGCGCCGAGCAGCCCCCCGAACGCTCCCGACAGCTGCAGCGACCGCACACCCGCGCCCTGCCCCTTGCCGGAGACGTCGACGAGCGCGATCTCGAGCAGCGACGCGGCACGCACGACGGCCACCATGAAGTCGCCCGAGAACGCGTCGGCGTGCGCCGACCTGATCTCGCTGTCCACCCGCCAGCCCGGCGGGAGCGCGGGCACCCGGCCGTGCGCAGACAGGCGGTCCCGCAGGTCGACGAGCATCCGGTCGCCGGGCGCCCCGTGCAGGCCGATCTGGTGCCGGCGCCACCCGAACGTCAGCGTCACCCCGACCGAGATGACGATGAGGACGAACACGCCGGGGATCATGCTCGGCGCCCCGCTCAGCCACAGCCACGTCGACAGCCCCAGGATCACGACGCCGAGCACCACGAGCATCCGCTGCCGCAGGAAGAACACGGCGACGACCTGCAGGAGCAGGAACGTCGACGGCGGCACCCACTCCGGCAGCAGCCGCACCCCGAGGCTGATCGCGACCGCGCTGGCGAGCAGCACCACGCTCGCCACCACGTGCAGCCGGGACGAGCGCCGGTGCACGGCGCGCCGAGCACCCGCGAGGAGGCCGCGCCGCGCCGGCCATGCCTGCGTGCTCATCACCCGAGCGTATCCGCAGGTCGGGGGCGTCGGACCGGCCCACGTCACCCATAAAGAACTGCCACCACGCGAGGGCCTGCGCCACGATGGCGGCATGAGCCCGCTCCCGGACGGATACCGCGTCGTCGAGGTCGCCGAGACCCGCAAGCAGGAGTTCCTCGAGGTGGACCGCCTCGCGTTCGCGTTCGACTCGACCCCGGAGACCGACGCGCTCGTGCCGTTGACCCTCCCGTGGGACCGGACCATGGCGGTCGAGGCGCCGGACGGCACGTTCGCCTCCGTGCACGCGTCGTTCCCGTTCCGGCTGCCCGTCCCCGGAGAGACGGTCGCCTGCTCGGGGCTGACCTGGGTGGGTGCCCGCCCCGACCAGCGGCGCCGCGGGCTGCTGCGCTCGATGATCGACACCCACTTCGCGAGGTCGCTCGGACGCGGGGAGCCCGTCTCGGCGCTCTTCGCCGCGGAGCACGCCATCTACGGGCGGTTCGGGTACGGGTCGGCCGCCGACAACGTGCGGGTGACCGTGGGCCGAGGCGCCGCGCTCCGGCCGGTGCCCGGCAGCGACGAGCTGTCGGTCCGGTTCGCCACCGTCGACCGGGAGGTCCACACGGCCCTCGTCGACGGGCTCCACCGCGCCGCGGGCCAGGGCAGGCCCGGCTGGATCACGCGCGACACCGACGTGCTGCGCGTCCGTGCTCTCGTCGACCCGCCCGCGTGGCGCGACGGCGGCGAGCCGCTGCGGATCGCGACCGTGCACACCGCCGACGGGGAGCCTCGGGCGTACGCGCTGCTCCGGCGCAAGGAGAAGTGGGAGCAGGCCGGCCCGCAGCACACGGTCGGCATCCGGGAGGCCGTGGCGGTCGACGCCGCGTCCACCCACCGGCTGTGGTCGTTCCTGCTGGACCTCGACCTCACGTCGAGCGTCGAGGGTCCGATGCTCCCGGTCGACGACGCCCTCCTGCACCTGCTCGTCGACGCACGCGCGGTCGTGCCGAAGGTCACCGACAACCTGTGGGTCCGGGTGCTCGACCTGCCTGCCGCCCTCGAGGGACGGCGGTACTCCGCGCCCGTCGACGTGGTGCTCGACGTCACCGACACGAGGCTGCCGGCCAACGGGGGCCGCTGGCGGCTGCGCACCGGCGACACCGACGGAGGCTCGTGGGCCGCGACCGTCGAGCGCACCGACGACGACGTCGACCTCGCGCTGGACGTGCGCGAGCTCGGTGCCGCCTACCTCGGCGGCCGGTCGCTCGAGGCGCAGCGGCGAGCCGGGCTCGTCACCGAGCGACGCCCAGGCGCGGCACTCGCCGCTGCGCACGCGTTCGACTGGCCGGTCGCGCCCGTGTGCAGCTGGGTGTTCTGAGCCGAGCGTGCCGCGCAGGGGCCGTGGGGTGGGACCCGTGCCACGGGTCCCACCCTTCGCGGCTCAGGCGCGCCGCTCGTACGCGGTCAGCAGGTCGATGCGGCGCTGGTGGCGGGGGTCTGCGCTGAACGGCTCCGCGACGAACGCGTCGACCAGCTCGATCGCCTCGTCGACGGAGTGCTGGCGCGCCCCGATCGCGACCACGTTCGCGTCGTTGTGCTGCCGGCCCAGTCGGGCGGTGTCGAGGTTCCAGGCCAGCGCGGCGCGTACGCCCGCGACCTTGTTCGCGGCGATCTGCTCGCCGTTGCCCGAGCCGCCGATGACGACGCCGAGCGAGCCCGGCTCGGCGACGACGCCCTCGCCCGCGGCGAAGCAGAACGGCGGGTAGTCGTCCTGGGCGTCGTACGCGTCGGCGCCGTGGTCGACGACGTCGTGACCCTCGGATCGCAGGTGCTCGACGAGCGCGACCTTGAGCTCGTAGCCGGCATGGTCGGAGGCGACGTGGATGCGCATGGGGCCATCCTGCCGCAGGCCGTGGGCCCGCGCGGCTCACGCCCACGGTCCGGTCGCCGGGCGCGCGGGCACGGGTGGGCACAGGGGCGCCTCGCGTCCGTAGGCTGTGCGCATGACGCGCAGTGGCATCGACCTGACGGCCCTCGACCCCGACGTCCGCCCCGCGGACGACCTCTTCGCCCACGTGAACGGACGGTGGCTCGCCACCCACGAGATCCCTGCGGACCGGGCCATGGACGGCGCGTTCCGTGCGCTGCACGACCAGGCGGAGGAGCAGGTCCGCGACATCATCGTCGAGGCCGCCGCCTCGGCCGCCGGGCGCGCGGGCGACGGCGGGCCGGACGACGTGGAGGCGAAGGTCGGCGCCGTGTACGCCTCGTTCATGGACACCGACACGGTCGAGGCGGCCGGTGTGGAGCCCCTGCGGCTCGACCTCGCGCTCGTCGAGTCGGCGACCTCCGCCGCCGACCTCACCGGCGCCCTCGGCGCGCTGCAGCGCACGGGTGCCGGCGGCGCGGTCGGCTTCTGGGTCGACAACGACGCCAAGGACCCGACGCGGTACGTCGTCTACCTGTACCAGGGCGGCCTCGGGCTGCCCGACGAGTCGTACTACCGCGACCCCCAGTACGCGACGGTCCTCGCCGCCTACCGCCCGCACGTCGCCCGCATGCTGCTCCTGGCCCACGCCGCGACCGACGAGGCCCAGGCCGACGACCTGGCGGGCCGGGTCGTCGCGCTCGAGACCAAGCTCGCCGGGCACCACTGGGACGTCGTGAAGGACCGCGACGCCGACCTCACCTACAACCCGACGACGCTCGCCGACCTCGCCGAGCGGGCGCCGGGCTTCGACTGGCACGCGTGGGCGCTCGCGCTGGGCGCTCCGGCCGGCTCGCTCGACCAGGTCGTGGTGCGCGAGCCGTCGTTCGCGGAGGGCTTCGCTGCCCTCTGGCAGAGCGAGCCGCTCGAGGACTGGAAGGCGTGGCTGACCTACCACGTCGTCACGGACCGGGCGCCGTACCTGTCGCAGGAGGTCGTCGAGGCGAACTTCGACTTCTACGGCCGCACGCTGACGGGTGCGCAGGAGCTCCGCGACCGCTGGAAGCGCGGCGTCGCGCTCGTCCAGGGCGTGCTCGGCGAGGCCGTCGGCAAGGTGTACGTCGAGAAGCACTTCCCCGCCGCGCACAAGGAGCGGATGGACGAGCTCGTCGCGCACCTCGTCGAGGCGTACCGCGAGTCGATCACCGGGCTCGAGTGGATGGGCGAGGAGACCCGCGCCAAGGCGCTCGCGAAGCTCGACGCGTTCACCCCGAAGATCGGCTACCCGGCGAAGTGGAGGGACTACTCCTCGCTCGTCGTCTCGGCGGACGACCTCGTGGGGAACGTGCGGCGCGCGTCGGCCTTCGAGCAGGACCGCGAGCTGAACAAGATCGGCAAGCCCCTCGACCGCGACGAGTGGTTCATGACGCCGCAGACCGTCAACGCCTACTACAACCCGGGCATGAACGAGATCGTCTTCCCCGCGGCGATCCTGCAGCCGCCGTTCTTCGACGCGGACGCGGACGACGCCGTGAACTACGGCGGCATCGGCGCCGTGATCGGCCACGAGATCGGGCACGGCTTCGACGACCAGGGCTCCAAGTACGACGGCGACGGCCGCCTCGAGGACTGGTGGACCGCCGACGACCGCGCCGAGTTCGAGAAGCGGACCAAGGCCCTCATCGACCAGTACGGGGAGTTCTCGCCGAAGCAGCTCGACGGCTCGCACAAGGTCAACGGGGCGCTGACGATCGGCGAGAACATCGGCGACCTCGGCGGCCTGTCGATCGCGCTCACGGCCTACCGGATCGCGCTCGGCACGTCGCTCGACGAGGCCCCCGTGGTCGACGGGCTCACCGGCGTGCAGCGGGTCCTGCTCGGCTGGGGCCAGGTGTGGCAGGCCAAGGGCCGCGACGAGGAGGTCGTCCGCCGGATCGCGACGGACCCGCACTCCCCCAACGAGTTCCGGTGCAACGGCGTGGTCCGCAACATCGACGAGTTCTACGAGGCGTTCGACGTGCGGCCCGGCGACGCGCTGTACCTCGACCCGGCGGAGCGCGTCCGCATCTGGTGACACCCGGGCCCGGCGCGCTCCGTCGAGGGGCGCGCCGGGCACCGGCCGTCAGGTGGTCAGGGCAGCTCGGTCCAGCTGGCGCGCGCGAGCCGGAAGCCCACGCCCTCGCCGTTCGTGCAGGTGACGCCGTCCGTCCCGCTCGTGCACGTGTAGTCGCCCGACGAGGACGACGAGCCGTACTCGAGCGTCGGGACGTCGTCGCCCGCGGCCTGCGGTGCGGGCCCCGTCTCGCACTCGAAGGCGACCCCGCCGGCGTCGAGGACCAGCACGTGCCCGGTCGTCCCCGTGCAGCCGTCCACCGCCGGGGGTGCGTACGTGAAGGACGCGATCGTGCACGTCACGTCGTCCTCGGACATGGCGCAGGCGATGTTGCCGCTCGGGAGACGGAACGTCGCCGGGCCTGCCGTCGCGCGCGGGGCGGACGACGTGGCGCTCGCTGTCGGCGACGTCGAGACGGCCGCGTCGCGAGCGCCACCGCCGCCGGGCGGTCCGCTCGTCGCGTAGACCACGAGCATCACGACGAAGGTCAGCACCAGCACGAGGTCGACCGCGACCATGGCGCGGATCGTGCGCGTCTGCGTCATGTCGCTCCTGCCGTCGTGGACGCCGACAGGATCACACGGGGCGAACCGGACGTTCCAGTCGGACGTCCAGCACCGTGCGCGGCACCCCGGGGACCTGCGAGAACGCTCAGAACTGCGGGCCCGCGGTCCGCGAGCGCTTCAGCTCGTAGAAGCCCGGCACGCTCGTCATGAGGGCGAGCCCGTCGAACAGGCGCCCCGCGTCGTCGCCCGTGGGGGCCGGGGTGACGACGGGGCCGAAGAACCCGACGCCGTCGATCGCGACGACAGGCGTGCCCACGTCGTCGCCGACGAGCGCCATGGCCTCGGCGTGCGACTCGCGCAGCAGCGCGTCGACCTCGTCCGTGGCCCCGACCGCGGCGAGCTCGGCGGGCAGGCCGACCTCGGCGAGGGACTCCGCGACGATCTGCGCGGTGTCCTTGCGGCCGCCCGGGTGCCGGCGGGCACCCATCGCGTCGTACAGGGGCTTGACGACCGCGTCGCCGTGGTCGCGGGCGGCGGCGACGATCGTGCGGACGGGCGCCCAGGCGTCCTCCATGAGCGCGCGGTAGGCCTCGGGGAGGTCACGCTTCTCGTTCAGCACGGACAGGCTCATCACGTGCCAGCGCACGTCGACGTCCCGCACCCGGCTGACCTCGTCCATCCACCGCGACGTCATCCAGGCCCACGGGCAGGCGGGGTCGAACCAGAAGTCGACGACGGGTCGTGCGGCGGGCGTGACGGTCACGGGTGTCCTCCTCGGGTGGGCCAGGCAGGTGGCCAGGCAGGTGTGCCGCACGCGGGCCCGGCGGGTGGGCCGGGCGGGTGGGCCGACGCGAGTCTGCCCGGTCGTGGGTGGTCCCCGCACATCGGTCCGTCCACAGCCCCCGGTCCGACGAGCGTCGGGCTCCGCCGTCGATAACCACGGCAGGACGACGCGCCCTGCGTGGGATGATCGAGCCCGGCCACGAGCCCACCACCATCTCGTCCGAGGAGAACCCGCGTGCCCGCTGAGAACCTGACCCGTGCGGAGGCGCGCGACCGCGCCGCCGTCGTGACGACGCAGTCCTACGACGTGACGCTGGACCTCACCACGAGTCCCACCTCGTTCGGGTCCCGCACGGTCGTCAGGTTCGGCGCGACGCCCGGCGCGAGCACGTTCGTCGACCTGATCGCCCCCACGGTCCACGAGGTCACGCTCAACGGCCGCAGCCTCGACGTCGCGGACGTGTTCGCCGACTCGCGCATCCGCCTCGACGACCTCGCCGCGGAGAACGAGCTCGTGGTCGTGGCGGACGCCGCGTACATGAACACCGGCGAGGGCCTGCACCGGTTCGTCGACCCGGTCGACGACGAGGTCTACCTGTACTCGCAGTTCGAGGTCGCCGACTCCCGTCGCGTGTTCGCGGTGTTCGAGCAGCCCGACCTCAAGGCGACGTTCGCGTTCACGGTCACGGCCCCGGCGCACTGGAAGGTCGTCTCCAACTACCCGCAGGTCGGCGAGCCGGCACCGGTCGCGGACGGCGTCAACCGCAACGGCGGCGTCGACAAGGGCACGGCGACCTGGTCCTTCGAGACCACGCCGCGCATCTCGCCGTACATCACGGCGATCATCGCCGGCCCGTACCACGAGGAGCGCGGCGAGCTCACGAGCAGCGACGGCCGCACGATCCCGCTCGGGGTGTACTGCCGCGAGTCGCTCGCCGAGCACCTCGACACCGACAACATCCTCGACATCACGCGGGCCGGTTTCGCGTTCTACGAGGAGAAGTTCGACTTCCCGTACCCGTTCGCCAAGTACGACCAGCTCTTCGTCCCCGAGTTCAACGCCGGGGCCATGGAGAACGCGGGAGCCGTCACGTTCCTCGAGTCATACGTGTTCCGGTCCAAGGTCCCCGAGGCCACCGTCGAGCGCCGGGCGGTGACGATCCTGCACGAGCTCGCGCACATGTGGTTCGGCGACCTCGTGACGATGCGCTGGTGGGACGACCTGTGGCTCAACGAGTCGTTCGCGGAGTTCGCGTCGACGCTCGCCACGGCCGAGGCCACCCGCTGGACGAGCGCCTGGACCACGTTCTCGTCGCTCGAGAAGAACTGGGCGTACCGCCAGGACCAGCTGCCCTCCACGCACCCGATCGTCGCGGACATGCGCGACCTCGAGGACGTCGAGGTCAACTTCGACGGCATCACCTACGCCAAGGGCGCGAGCGTGCTGCGGCAGCTCGTCGCCTGGGTCGGCCAGGACGAGTTCTTCGCAGGCGTCCGCGCCTACTTCGCCAAGCACGCGTGGGGCAACACCGAGCTGCGGGACCTCCTCGCCGAGCTCGAGACCACGAGCGGCCGCGACCTGTCGGTGTGGTCCGGGCTGTGGCTGGAGAAGGCGGGGGTCACCCTGCTGCGCCCCGCGATCGAGGTCGACGGCGACGGCGTCGTCACGTCGTTCGACGTGCTGCAGGAGGTGCCCGACGAGCACCCGGTGCAGCGTCCCCACCGCCTCGCGGTCGGCGGGTACGACCTCGACCCCGCGACGGGGCGCCTGGTCCGCACCTCGCACGTGGAGCTCGACGTCGACGGCGCCCGCACCCCGGTTCCCGGCCTGGTGGGTCGCCGGCGTCCCGCGCTGGTGCTGGTCAACGACGACGACCTCGCGTACGCGAAGATCCGGCTCGACGAGCACTCCCTGGCCACCGCCATCGAGCACCTGTCCGCGTTCGACGACTCCCTGCCGCGCACCCTCGTGTGGACCGCCGCCTGGGACGCCACGCGCGACGGCGAGACCCCCGCCCGCGACTTCGTCGACCTGGTGCTGCGCAACATCGCCCAGGAGTCCGACTCGTCGGTCGTCCTGGTGCTGCTGCGCCAGCTGTCGACGGCCCTCGACCTGTACGTCGCACCCGAGCACCGGGAGGTGACCGAGATCGCCGCGGCGGACCGGCTCCTCGAGCTCGCCCGCGCGGCCACCGCGGGGTCGGACACCCAGCTCCAGCTCGTCAAGGCGTTCGCCGGCCGTGCGTCGACGCCCGCCCAGCTGGACGCGGTCGTCGCGCTGCTCGACGGCCACGACCAGCTCGACGGCCTGTCGATCGACACCGACCTGCGCTGGGAGCTGCTCACGTCCCTGGTGACGGGGGGCCGGGCCGCGGAGCTCGACATCGCCGCGCAGCTCTCGGTCGACGCCACGGCCACCGGCCAGCGTGCCGCCGCAGCCGCGCGCGCTGCGCTGCCGACGGCCGCCGCCAAGGCCACCGCCTGGGCCGCCGTGGTCGACGGCGACGAGCTCCCGAACGCGCTCCAGGCCGCCACCATCGCCGGCTTCGGCCGGGTGCACGACCGCGGCCTGCTCGTCCCGTTCGTCGAGCCGTACTTCGCGGCCCTCGAGTCCGTGTGGTCGGACAAGACCAACGAGATGGCGCAGAACATCGTGGTCGGCCTCTACCCGACCGACCTCGCCGACGACGACCGCGTCGACGTGCTCGGCGCCACGGACGCGTGGCTCGAGAGCCACCCGGACGCCGCACCCGCGCTGCGCCGGCTGGTCGGCGAGTCCCGCGACGGTGTCCGTCGCGCGCTGCTCGCCCAGGAGGCGGACCGCCGCCGGGCCTGACGACGTGACCACGGGGATCCCCCGGTCGGCGGCCCGCCGCCCCGGGGGACGGACGCGGTCGTCGACGGCATTGATGCGTCCTCGCAGGTCACGACCGTGATCCCGCAGCCGCTCATCGGGCTCACAGCGACGGATTGGGCGCGCCGGTGCGCGGTGGGGCACCATGGCTCGTCGTCGTCCACGTCGGCACGCCCGCCGACTCCCGCTGGAGGCTCCGCCCCGATGACCTACGCACCCCGTGACCGCACCGCGCCGCAGGACGACCGCGCACCCGGTCCGCTGCGCGAGAACGCCCCGGGTGCTCGGCGGAGCAGGGCGACCCGGCGCTCGGTCGTCGCGACCGTGGCCGCGGTGGCGGCGGTGCTGGCACTGACGTCGGCGTGCGACTCCGGGAAGGACGGCACGGACGGCCCGACCACCGGAGCCTCCGCGGCCCCGACGGGTGGCCCGGAGAACATGCTCAGCGACGGCGCCGTGTTCGTCGGCGAGTCCGGCACCATCGCGGTGCGACCGACCGCCGCGCTCGCCGAGGGCGCCGAGCCCGTCGCGACGACGAGCCTGCGGGACGGGGGCCTCATCGACGTGGTCCTCTACGTCGACTACCGCAGCCCGGAGGCGGCCACGTTCTGGTCGACGAACTCCGCGATGCTCGAGCAGTGGCTGTCCGGCGGCCACGTGACGTTCGAGGTGCACCCCGTGGCGGTGCTCGACGGGGCGACCTCGACCGCGGCGCCCACCGCGGACGGCACGGACGGCGCGGTCACGACCCACGAGGGCGACTACTCGGTGCGTGCCGCCGGGGCGTTCGCGTGCGTCGCCGCGACCGACCCGGCGCACGCGTACGCCGTCAACGCGGCGCTGCTCGCGGCGCAGCCGGACCTCCCGGCGGACGGTCTCACCACCGAGGCGCTCGTCGACCTCGTCGCCCAGGCCGGCGCCACGGGCGACGACGTGGCCGGCTGCATCGAGGACGGCGACTGGACGGGCTGGGTGCAGGACGCGACCGCCCGGGCCCAGGAGTCGGTGCCGTTCGACAACGTGCCCGCGCTCGACGTCCCGATGCGCCTGCTCATCGGCGGGGTGCCCTACCCCGGCGAGGTGGACAGCGGCGACCAGTTCTTCGCGTTCATGGCGCAGACCTACAACGGCCTCATGGCGGCCGCCCAGCAGAAGCAGCAGGGACTGGGCACGCCGGGCACCACCGACGATCAGCCGACGCCCACGCCCGAGGGCTGACGCGGTCCGGGCTGACGGCCCGTCTCAGCCGATGTCGGCGTTCAGCACGGCCGCGAGCGAGCGCAGCCGTGCGCTGGTGAACAGGTCCTCGACGAGCACGACCTGACCGGAGCTGTCCGCGAGCGGCACCTTCCAGTTGGGGTACTCCTGGTCGGTGCCGGGCTGGTTCTGCGCGCGGCGCTCCCCCACGGCGTCCGTCAGCGCGACGCCCACGAGCACGGACGGCGTCGCCGTGACGTACCGGTGCAGCGCCTCGACGATCTCCCGCTCGGACGGGTCGTCGCCGAGCAGGCCACGCTCCCGCAGGACACCGATCATCTGGTCCCGCTCGGCCCGCGCTGCCGCCCGGACCACGCTCACCGGCTCGGTGAGCAGGCCGAGCCGGTCGCGGATCGTCACGTGCTCACCCGCGAGGTACCCCGCGGTCGGCGGCAGGTCGTGCGTCGTGACGGTGGCCAGCACCAGCGGGCGGTAGTGCTCGGGGGCGAGCGGGGCGCCGTTCATGTCCCGCTCGAACCACAGGACCGACGTGCCGAGGATGCCGCGCTCCGACAGGTAGTCCCGCACCCACGGCTCCACGACGCCGAGGTCCTCGCCGATGATGACCGCACCGGCACGATGGGCCTCGAGCGCGAGGATCCCGACGAGCGCCTCGTGGTCGTACCGGACGTACGCGCCCTGCGACGGCGGGGCGCCGTCCGGGACCCACCAGAGCCGGAACAGGCCGAGCACGTGGTCGATGCGGATCGCGCCCGCGTGCCGGAGCACGGTGCGCAGCATGTCGCGGTAGGGCTTGTACGCGGCGCGGGCGAGCGCGTCGGGCTGCCACGGCGGCTGCGACCAGTCCTGGCCCTGCTGGTTGTACATGTCCGGCGGGGCGCCGACGCTCGCGCCCGTCGCGAGGACGTCGCCGAGCGCCCACACGTCGGCGCCCTGCGGGTGCACGCCGACGGCCAGGTCGTGCATGATCCCGATCGCCATGCCGCCGTCGAGCGCGGCGCGGTGGGCGTCGGCGATCTGCTCGTCGGCGACCCACTGCAGCCACCGGTGGAACTCGACACGGTCCGCGAGCTCGGTGCGGGCGTCCGCGACGAGGTCCGACGACGGGTCGAGCGCCTCGTCGGGCCACGTGCCCGGTCCGTAGCGCTCCGCGAGAGCGCACCACAGGGCGAACGTCTCGAGCCCGGCGCCCTCCTCCTCGACGTAGGCGTCGAAGGCGGCCTGACGGGCGGCGGACCGCGGCGCGGCGAAGACGACCTCGAGCGCCCCTCGTTTCGCCGTCCACGCCGCGTCGCGGTCGATCGGTCCCGGGTCCGTGTCGAGCGCCCGGACAGGCTCGCCCGCCCACTCGACGAGCGCCCGGTCGGCGGCCGGCAGGTAGGCGGCCTCGCGGACGTCCTCCACCCGGATGTACAGCGGGTTCACGAAGCGGCGGGTGGTCGGCAGGTACGGGGAGGGCGTGAGCGGCGCCTGCGGCTCGGCGGCGTGCAGGGGGTTGACGAGCAGGAAGTCGGCCCCCAGCTCGCGGCCGGCGAGCCAGCTCACCTCGGCGAGGTCGGCCAGGTCGCCGACGCCCCACGAGTCACGTGAGCGCACGGAGTAGAGCTGGGCCATGAGGCCCCACGCGCGCCTGCCGCGCAGGGCCGGCGGCAGCTCGAGCTTGTCGGGGGTCACGACCACCGGCGTCCGGGCACCGGCGCTGGGCCCCTCGGCACGGAGCTCGTGCCAGCCGAGCGGGAGGTCCACGGGCAGCGTGAACGTGGCGCGTCCCACCAGGCGCCCGTCGACCGAGCGGGGCGGCACGGGGACGTCGGCCTGCGTGAGCTCGCGCCGCCCGCCGCCCGCCTCGGGGTCGAGCTCGAGCCAGACCTCGACGGGGTCGCCGTGGGCGACGTGCACCGGCACGTGCGCCAGCCGGCCCGACCGGACGACGACGACCGGCGGCAGCGTGCGGCGCCACGGCATGTCCTCGACGAACGCCGCGGCGAGCGCGATGCGCTCCGGCGACGACGCGTCCACGCCCAGCGCGGCGAGCACGGCACCCAGCGTCTCGGCGGACGCGATCTTGTGCGTGCCGTCGAAGCCCCAGTAGTCGGCAGTCACGCCGTAGGCGGTCGCGAGGCGCAGCAAGGCGTCGGACGGGAGCTCCGGGTCGTCTGCCACGCACCGATCCTGCCAGAGCCCACGGCCAGGGTGCGCGACGACGCGGCCGGGCGCCGCCGCCCACGACCTGCACGCGACCTGCGCGCGACCTGCGCGGACGTCAGGACCTAGGGCCCACGGGCACGCCTCGCGACGCCCGTAGCGTCGTCCTGTCCCCTGCCCCCGCCGACGGAAGTGTCGATGCCCTCCCACTACCAGCACACCGACGAGGTGGTGCGTCTGCACGGTGCGGTCTGCCACCTGTGCCGTCGTCCGATCGACATGGCAGCCCGGAACAGCCCGTACACGCTGCAGATCGACCACGTGTGGCCGCGGTCGCGCGGGGGGTGCGACCACCTCGCCAACCTGCGTCCGAGCCACCGCCGCTGCAACGGCTCGCGCGGCAACAGGATCCTCCCGTCGGCACCACGACCGATCTGCCCGTGCGCCGCGGCGGCCCGTGCACGGACGCCGCAGCCGGCCGCGCTCCCGACCAAGCGGGTCCGGGCCGGCAAGGTCCGCCGGGTCGCCGGCCACGTCGTCCTGTGGCTGCTGGCGCTCAACCCGGTGCTCGTCGCGGCCACGATCGCCACGCCGCCGAGCGCGGTGCTCACGGTCCCGTGGGCGCTGCTGTGGCTGTGGGTCGTCCGCAGGCTCTGGTTCGCTCGCGTCCCGCTGACCGACCCGCGTCCGGCGTACGTGCCGCGGCGGCGTCGGACGAAGCCGGAGCCCGCGCCTGCCGACGGGCCCGTCCCGGGTGCCGTGCCAGGTGCCGTGCCGGCGTTCCTCCCCCAGCAGCGCGTGCGGTCGCCGTACGTGCCCACCGGGTCCGTCGTCGAGGTCGCGCGCGCCACCCGGCTGCGGGCCGACGGTGTGCGCGGCTCGCTCGCGCGCGCCGAGAGCATCCGCCCGCACCTCGGCCGGGAGGCCGATCCCGAGCTGGTCGGGAGGTTCCAGGGGATCATCAACGACGCGCTGCAGGCGTGCGTCCGCGACGTCGCCGCGACCCGGGCCGCGGTCGAGCTCTGGGTGCCGGACCGTGCGACCAGGTACGCGTTCGACGAGGCCGCGGCGACGCTCGAGGCGCGGCTCCAGGTGGTCCGCGAGACGGGCCACGGTGAGATCGGCGACCTCCTCGACAGCCTGCGCGGGATCGGCGCCGCGTGGGAGCCGATGCACCGCGCGGCGCTCGCGCTGCTCACGACCGCAGCGCCGGGCACCGCGCCGGCCGGCCCGGTGAGAGTCGGGGGTCGCGCGTCGTAGCCTTGCGGACCATGACCGCTCGCACGCTGCGCACGTACCCCGCCGCCCGGCGACAGGACCTCGTCGAGGACCTGCACGGCCACCAGGTCGCCGACCCCTACCGGTGGCTGGAGGAGGCCGACGACGAGGAGACGCAGGCCTGGTCGGCGGCCCAGGACGAGCTGTACGCGGGCTACCGCGACGGGCTGCGGCTCGGCGGGGCGTTCGCCACGGAGACGCTGACGGCACGGATGCGGGAGCTGCTCGGGGCGGGCGTCGTCGGGGCGCCGGCGTGGCGCGGCGAGCGGTACTTCTTCTCCCGGCGGGCCGGCGACCAGGAGCACGCGGTCGTCATGGTGTCGGAGCCGGACGGCGACGACCGTCGTGAGCGGGTCCTCGTCGACCCGATGGCCCTGGACCCGGCCGGCACGACCACGCTCGACGCCTGGCAGCCGTCCAAGGAGGGCCACCTGCTGGCCTACCAGGTCTCGAAGGGCGGCACGGAGGAGAGCGTCCTGCACGTCCTCGACGTGACGACCGGCGAGCTCGTCGACGGTCCCGTCGACCGGGCGCGGTACTCCCCCGTCGCGTGGGTCCCCGGCGGCGAGGAGCTGTACTACGTCCGTCGGCTCGCACCCGAGGGTCTGCCGGAGGACGAGCGGCAGTACCACCGCCGGGTGTGGCTGCACCGGGTCGGCACGTCGCCCGACGACGACGTCGAGGTGTTCGGCGACGGCCTCGACATGACCAACTACTACGGCGTGTCCGTGTCGCGGGACGGCCGCTGGCTCATCGTGTCCGCGTCGGCGGGGACGGCGCCGCGCACGGACGTGTGGATCGCGGACCGCAGCACCGGGGAGGTGCCGGTGTTCGTCGAGGTGGCCGTCGGGCTCGACGCGCAGACCGGCGTGTGGGTCGCGCGCGACGGTCGCCTGTACGTGCACACCGACCTCGACGCGCCGCGCGGCCGGCTCGCTGTCAGCGACCCGGAGGCCCCGGGCGTCGACACCTGGGTGACACTGCTCGACGAGGACCCGACGGCGGTGCTCGAGGACGTCGCTTTCGCCGACGACGGCGAGGACGGCACGACGCCGACCCTCCTGCTCGCGTCGTGGCGGCGGCACGCCGTCTCTGAGATCACGCTGCACGACCCGGCGACGGGCGACCGGCTGCCGGGCGAGGACGGCACGCTCGGCCTGCCCGGGCTCGGGTCGGTGTCCGGCCTCGTGACCCGCCCCGACGGCGGGGACGACGTGTGGTTCTCGTACACCGACCACACCACGGTCGCGAGCGTGCACCGCTTCGACGCGGCCACCCGCACGACGACCCTGTGGGCGGCCCCGCCCGGCGCCGTGGCCGGCATCCCGGACGTCACGGCCCGGCAGGTCGAGGTCACCAGCGCCGACGGCACGACCGTGCGCGCGTTCGTGCTGGCCCGCACCGACCGCCTCGACGCGGACGGTCGCCCGCTCGCCCCGGCGCCGACGGTCCTGTACGGGTACGGCGGCTTCCAGATCTCGCTCGACCCGGGCTACTCGGCGACGACGCTCGCGTGGGTCGAGGCCGGCGGCGTGTACGTCGTGGCGAACCTGCGCGGCGGCGGCGAGGAGGGCGAGGACTGGCACCGCGACGGCATGCGCGCCCACAAGCAGCACGTGTTCGACGACTTCCACGCCGTCGCGGAGGCGCTCGTCGCGGGCGGCTGGACCACGCCCGGGCAGCTCGCGTGCTGGGGCGGGTCCAACGGCGGCCTCCTCGTCGGCGCCGCCCTCACCCAGCGCCCCGACCTGTTCGCGGCGGTCGTCTGCTCCGCGCCGCTGCTCGACATGGTGCGGTACCAGCGGTTCGGCCTCGGCGTGACCTGGTCGGAGGAGTACGGCGACGCCGACGACCCGACGGAGCTGGGCTGGCTGCTCGGGTACTCGCCGTACCACCGGGTCGTCGACGGCACCGACTACCCGGCCACGCTGTTCACCGTGTTCGAGGGCGACACCCGCGTGGACCCCCTGCACGCACGCAAGCTCGCCGCCGCCCTGCAGGCCGCCACGTCCGGCGACCCGCTGGAGCGGCCCGTGCTGGTGCGGCGCGAGACGGGCGTCGGGCACGGCGGACGGTCGCTGACGCGCACCATCGGGCTGACCGTGGAGCAGCTGCAGTTCGTCGCCGACCGAACGGGGCTCGCCCGATGAGCCTGACGTCCCTCGTCGTCCGCACGGCCGAGAGCACCCCGTCCGCGACCGATCCGGGGTTCGTGCCGGACGACACGACCGACCCCGCCGCATGGGTCACGTGGTTCCTCGGGCTGCCGCTCAAGATCCTGCTCATCGTCGTCATCGGCAGCATCGTGCTGGTGCTGGTCCGCCGCGCGATCCGCGGGGTGACGAACCACATCGCCGAGGGCACCCCGTTCATGCAGCGGGGCGTCATGCGGCCGATCGGCGAGACCGGCGTCGGCAGCGTGCTGCTCAAGGCCGACCCGCTCGCCACCGCCCGCCGTGCGCAGCGTGCCCGCACGATCGACTCGGTGCTGCGCTCGTCGGCGACGATCCTCATCGGCAGCACCGTCGTGTTCATGGTGCTGGCGGCGCTCGGCGTCAACATCGCGCCGTTCATCGCGTCCGCCGGGATCATCGGCGTCGCGCTCGGCTTCGGCGCGCAGAGCCTGGTCAAGGACTTCCTCACGGGCACGTTCATGCTGCTCGAGGACCAGTACGGCGTCGGCGACGTGGTCGACGTCGGACCGGCGAGCGGCACGGTCGAGGCCGTCACGCTGCGCGTCACGAAGATCCGCGACGCCGACGGCACCCTCTGGTACGTGCCCAACGGGTCGATGCTGCGCGTCGGCAACAAGACGCAGGGCTGGGCGACGGCGGTCGTCGAGATCGACGTGGACTACTTCGCGGACCTCGACGAGGTGCGGGCGCTGCTCGCCGAGGCCGGTGCCCGCGTGGCTCGCGACCCGGAGGTGGGCCACTACCTGCAGGGCGAGCCGACCATCACCGGCATCGAGCGGCTCGCGGCCGACGCCGTCTCGCTGCGGCTCAAGGTGAAGACGTCGCCCGCGATGCAGTGGGAGGTGGCCCGAGCGCTGCGCGTCGCCGCGCGGGCCGAGCTCGAGCGGGCCGGCGTGCCGCTCGCCGGTCAGCGCGACCTGCTCGCGGCGCACCAGGCCGCCCAGGCGACCGGCACCACGCCCGACGGGGCCGCCGAGGCCCACGAGACCGTCGAGCCCGCCGAGACGGTCGACCCGGACCGGGCGAGACCCGCGGACGACGGCACGACCGTCCGCCGGGACCCCCACGACACGCCGCTCGACGACGTCGTCAACCGGCAGGACGCCCGACGGGCGTTGCCGCCGTCCGACTGACCGTCCCACCTGCCGCGCGATCGGGGAGCCGTTCCGCGACCGGTCGCGACGGTACGGCGCTACGGTTCGGCCATGCGACGGCTCCTGCGGGTCACGACGCACGCGGCCACGCTCGTCACGCTCGTGTCGGTGGCCGCGTGCGCGGCCGGACCGACGCGTGACGCGAGCGGCTCCCCGGTGCCGTCGAGCCCTCCCGACGGCACCGGCTACCTCGTCGTCGCGGACGTGCGCGACGCCGCGTCGGCCGGGCACTTCGCCGACGCACCGACCGCCGTGCAGGCGCAGCTCGTCGCCTGGCGGAACGGGTGCGTCACCGTGCTCGTCGACGGCGTCGAACGGGTGCCCGTCTGGCCGGACGGGACGGTCGTCGCCCAGGACGAGACGGACCAGGACCGGTACGTCGTGACCCTGCGCGACGGCAGGATGCTCGACGCCGGCCGCACGGAGGGCGACCTGTTCACCGCCGACGCCGTGGTGGACCGCTCGACGGCTCCCTACGACGACCCCACGGACCCGCCGGGCAAGGTCACGACGTTCCTCGCGTACTGCGACGCGGGGGCGGCACCGGTCGCGTTCCTGGACGCGTCGACGATCCGTGTCCTGACCTGAGTGCGCGAGCCGTGTGCCGGGGCGGTCGCGGCCCGGTACCGCCTCAGTGCCAGTCGAGCAGGGGGTCGCCCGCCTGCACGGTGGCGCCGTCCTCGACGAGGATCTCGAGCAGGTCCCGGTCCGCCTGGAGCGCCACGACCGGGCAGACGGTGGCCAGGCCGGCGGCGGCGACGTCGACCGGCGACCACGTGACGAGCCGGTCCCCCGCCCGCACGTGCACACCGCGCTCGACGTGCAGGGTGAACCCCTGGCCGGCGAGCCGCACCGTGTCGATGCCGAGGTGCACGAGCACCGAGCGGTCGTCGGGCAGCTCGAGCGCGAAGGCGTGCGCGTGCAGCGCGCCGACGACACCGTCGGCGGGGGCGACGACGGTCTGGCTCTGCGTCCGCAGCGGCTCGATGGCGAGACCCGGGCCGACGATCTCCTGGGCGAACACCACGTCCGGCACGCTCGACACGGGGTGCACGACGCCGGCGAGCGGACTGACGATCCGCAGCGTGCTCATCGGGGGACGCGCCGCGACCGGGCGGTCAGCGCAGGGTGTCGAGCTCGGCGGCGAGGTTGTCGGCCTCAGGCCCGACGATCACCTGGACGATGCGACCCGAGCGGACGACGCCGAACGCCCCGCTGGCCTTGAGGGCCGCCTCGTCGACGAGGTGGGCGTCCGTCACCTCGACGCGCAGCCGCGTGATGCACGGCTCGAGGTCGACGACGTTGGTGTCGCCACCCAGCGCTGCGAGGATCTGCTCTGCCTTGCTCATGGAACTCCCCGGCTCGACCGGCGCCGGCTGGTCGGCGCGCGGGATCAAGCGTAACCCTGACCTGCCGGTCCTTCGCGGGGGTTCCCGCTTTGCACCGGTGCCTCCCCAGGGACGAGACTGCGTCAGGTCGACGAGGAGGTCCTTCCAGGTGAGCCCGCACCCCGCCACGGTCATCACGGGCATCGGCGTGAGCCCCGGCCGCGTCGTCGCCCCCGTCGCCCTCCTCCCCGACCCGGTCGCCGAGCCCCCGTCGGGCCGTCGCCTGCCCCCGGGCACGGACTACCCGGCCGAGGCGGCCCGCATCGCGGTGGCCTCCGCACGCGTGCAGGCCGCGCTCGAGGCGGCCGCCGACCGTGCGACGGGCGACGCCGCGGGCGTCCTCCGCGCGACGGCCGCGATCGCGACCGACCCGACGCTCGTCGCGGACGCCACCCAGCGCGTGATGGACGACCGGCTCGTGCCGGAGCGCGCCGTGTGGGAGGCGGCGGACGCCGTCGCCGCGCAGTTCGAGGCGCTCGGCGGGCACCTCGCCGACCTCGTCCGGGACATCGCCGACGTCCGGGACCGGCTCGTCGCGGACCTGACGGGCCGTCCCGCGCCCGGCCTGCCCGCCCGGGACGTGCCGTACGTGCTCGTCGCGACCGACCTGGCACCCGCGCTCGTCGCGACGCTCGACCCGGAGCGTGTCCGGGCGGTCGTCACGTCGGAGGGCGGCCCGACGTCCCACACCGCGATCCTCGCCCGGTCCCGGGGCATCCCCGGCGTCGTCGCCGCTCGCGGCGTCGACCTGCTCGTCGGCGAGGGCGACGTCGTGCTCGTCGACGGCAGCGCGGGCACCGTCACGGTCGCGCCCGACGACGAGCAGGTCGCCGCCGCACGCGCGCTCGCGGGGAAGGTCCGCACGTTCGACGGCACGGGCCGCACCGCCGACGGGCACCGCGTGGAGCTGCTGGCCAACGTGGGCGACCCCGCCGACGCCGCACCGGCCGCCGCGGCAGGGGCCGAGGGCGTGGGCCTGTTCCGCACCGAGTTCGCGTTCCTCGACCGCGCGGAGGCGCCGAGCCTCGACGAGCAGGTCGCCGCGTACCGGCAGGTGCTCGCCGCGTTCCCCGGCCGCAAGGTCGTGGTGCGCACGCTCGACGCGGGCGCCGACAAGCCGATGCCGTTCCTGGCGGGCGACGCGGAGACGAACCCGGCGCTCGGGGTCCGTGGCCTGCGGACCGTCGCGCGGCACCCCGGCGTCCTCGAGGACCAGCTCGCCGCGATCGCGCAGGCGGCGAAGGCCGAGTCCGCGCAGGTGTGGGTCATGGCGCCGATGGTCTCGACCGTCGACGAGACGGAGCAGTTCGTCGCGGCCTGCGCACGGCACGGCCTCGCGACGGCCGGGGTGATGGTCGAGGTGCCGAGCGCCGCCCTGCTCGCCGGCCCGATCCTCGCCCACGCGGCGTTCGCGAGCATCGGCACCAACGACCTCACCCAGTACGCGATGGCGGCCGACCGGATGCTCGGCGCCGTCGCGCACCTCTCGGACGCCTGGCAGCCCGCGGTGCTGCAGCTCGTCGCCGCGACGTGCGCCGGTGGCGCCGCGCAGGGTCGGCCCGTCGGGGTGTGCGGCGAGGCAGCCGCCGTGCCGGCGCTCGCCGTCGTGCTCGTCGGGCTCGGGGTGTCCTCGCTGTCCATGACGCCGCGCGCCCTGCCGGACGTGGCTGCCGTGCTCGCGTCGACCACGGTCGACGAGTGCCGGCGGCTGGCCCGGCTCGCGCTCGCGTCGTCGACCGCGGAGGACGCCCGGGCCGTCGTCCGCGCGGGCCTGCCGGTGCTGGACGAGCTCGGCCTGTAGCCGGGGCCGGGGGCCGCGTGCCGGTGCGTCGGGGCACCCGGCCGCACGTGTGAGGATGGTCGGCGTGAGGCCCGACTCCTTCTACGCCGCGGTCGGCGGACACGACACGTTCGTCAAGCTCGTCGACGAGTTCTACCGCGGCGTCGCCGACGACCGGCTGCTGCGGGACATGTACCCCGAGGAGGACCTCGGCCCGGCCGCCGAGCGGCTGACGATGTTCCTCGAGCAGTACTGGGGCGGCCCCACGACGTACTCCGACCAGCGCGGCCACCCCCGGCTGCGGATGCGGCACGCGCCGTTCAAGGTGAACCCCGACGCCCGGGACCGCTGGCTGAAGCACATGCGCGCCGCGGTGGACTCGCTGGACCTGGCCCCCCTGCACCGTGCGGAGCTCTGGGACTACCTGGAGCGCGCGGCGCACTCGATGCTCAACACCTTCGAGGACTGACCCGATGACGACCGACCCCACGGTGCCCGTGCTCGACATCCTGGACCTGGAGGTCGACCCCGCGACGCCCGACGGCTTCGTCGGGCGCAGCCTGCAGCAGCCGGGCGGCCGGGTGTTCGGCGGCCAGGTGCTCGCGCAGGCGCTCCTCGCCGCCGGCCGGACCCTCGACACCGCGCGCCTGCCGCACTCGATGCACGGCTACTTCCTGCGCCCGGGCGACGTGCGCGAACCCATCGGGTTCGCCGTCGAGCGGCTGCGCGACGGCCGGTCGTTCTCGGCGCGCCGGACGCACGCGCTGCAGGGCGGCGTGCCGATCCTGTCGATGATCGCGTCGTTCCAGGAGGAGCAGCCCGGCCTCGACTACCAGGACGAGATGCCCTCCGACGTGCCCGGCCCCGAGGGCCTGCGGGCTGTCCACGAGAAGCTCGACGGCATCGACCACCCCGTCGCACGGTTCTGGGCGCACGAGGCGGCGTTCGACGTCCGTCACGTCGGCGACGACGTCCACCTCCGGCCTGCGCGCGACGGGTCGGGCCAGCAGCGGGTCTGGTTCCGCTCCCGTGGCCCGGTGCCCGGCGACGACCAGCTCCTGCACCGCGCGCTGCTGGCGTACGCGTGCGACCAGGTGATGCTCGAGCCGATCCTGCGCCGGTCCGGCCGGTCGTGGATCTCCCCCGGCCTGTCCATCGCGAGCCTCGACCACGCCATGTGGTGGCACCGCGACGTACGGGTCGACGACTGGCTGCTGTTCGTCCAGTCGACGCCGAGCGCCCAGGGCGGCCGCGGGCTGGGTGCGGCGCGGGTGTTCACCCGGGACGGCGTGCTCGTCGCGTCCATCGCCCAAGAGGGCATGGTCCGCTTCGCCGACTGACCGGCCGGCTGACCGGCCGACGGGCCCCACCGGGCCGGCCGGCCGGGACCTGCACGCCGGTCCCCGCGCGCTCCCGCCGACCTCGGGTGACACTGTCCGGCATGGTCAGGCTCCGGCGCGTGCGCATCGACGCGCCGGGGTGGACCCGCCGCCGGGCGGGCCGCGGGTTCGTGTACCTCGACGTCGACCGGATCCGCATCACCGAGGACGAGCACCTGGACCGGATCGTCGCCCTGGCCATCCCTCCAGCGTGGCGGGACGTGTGGATCAGCCCCTGGCCGAACGGCCACATCCAGGCTGCCGGGCTCGACGACGCCCGGCGCCGGCAGTACCTCTATCACCAGCAGTGGCGCGTGCGCCGCGACCGGCTCAAGCACGACCACGTGCTCGACGTCGCCCGGCACCTGCCCGCCGCCCGCCGCCGCGTCCGCCAGGAGCTCTCCCTCGCGGGCATGCCCCGCGACAAGGCGCTCGCGCTCGCGTTCCGGCTGCTGGACCTCGCGTACCTGCGGGTGGGCGGCGAGGGCTACGCCGCACGGCACGGCTCCTACGGGCTCGCGACGCTGCTGCGCGAGCACGTCACGGTGCTGCCGCAAGAGCGTGACGGCGACGAGGGCCGGGTGCACCTGCACTTCCCGGCGAAGTCCGGCCAGGTCCGCGACAGCGTCGTCGAGGACGACCAGGTCGCCGCGGCGGTCAGGCTCCTCGTGCGTCGCGACGACCCCGGCACCGAGCTCCTGGCCTGGCGGGAGGAGTCCGGCTGGCACGACGTCACGAGCGCGGACGTCGGCGTCGCGGTCAAGGAACGGCTCGGTCCGGACGCGACGCCGAAGGACTTCCGGACGTGGCACGCGACCGTCCTCGCCGCCCGGGGCCTGGCCGCCGCCGGGGAGCCCCCGCGGTCCGACCGGGCGCGCCGGCGCGTCGTGACGCAGGTCGTCAAGGACGTCGCCGACGAGCTCGGGAACACGCCAGCCGTGTGCCGCGCGTCGTACGTCGACCCACGCGTCATCGACCTGTGGGAGCACGGCACCACGATCCGACCGACCCGGTCCCAGGCGGTCGCCGAGCGCGAGACCTTGAGGATGCTGACGGATGACGACAGCCGACGCCCCCGCTGACCGACCCGCCGACCGGTCCGGCGCCGTCCCCCGTGGGCCGGAGTACCCCGGCGTGGCGGCCGACGACCTCGTGCCCGAGCCGGTGGCGCGGACGCTCACGGGCCTGGTCCCCGGCCTGGGCCCCGACGGACACCCCCGGCCCGACGCGCCGCTCGTGGCGGTCACGGGTGTCACGGGGTACGTCGGCGGGCGCCTCGTGCCGGAGCTCCTCGCCGCCGGGTACCGGGTCCGGGCGGTCGCCCGCAAGCCCGACCGCCTGCGGTCGCAGCCCTGGTACGGCGACGTGGAGGTGGCGACGGCGGACGTCTCCGACCCGGACGCGATCCGTGCGGCGCTCGACGGTGCCGACGTCGCCTACTACCTCATCCACTCCCTCGGCTCGGGCCGGTCGTTCGAGGCCCGCGACCGGCACACCGCGCTGGTGTTCGCGCAGGCGGCGCGCGAGGCGGGCGTCGGTCGCGTCGTGTACCTCGGCGGTCTGTACCCCGAGGGCGAGGAGCTGTCCCCGCACCTGCAGTCGCGCACGGAGGTCGGGGAGATCCTGCTCGCGTCCGGCGTGCCGACCACCGTGCTGCGCGCCGCCGTGATCCTCGGCTCGGGCTCCGCGTCGTTCGAGATGATGCGCTACCTCACCGAGCGGCTGCCCGCGATGACGGTGCCGCGGTGGGTCGACAACCGGATCCAGCCCATCGCGATCCGCGACGTGCTGCGCTATCTCGTCGGAGCCGCCGCGATGCCGTCCGACGTCAGCCGCGGCTTCGACGTCGGCGGCCCGGACGTGCTGACCTACCGCGACATGATGCAGCGCTACGCCGCCGTCGCGGGCCTGCCGCGGCGGCTCGTCGTGGGCGTCGGGGTGCTGACCCCCAGGCTGTCGAGCCTGTGGGTCTCCCTCGTCACGCCCGTGCCGTCGGGCCTGGCCCGGCCGCTCGTCGAGTCGCTCGTCCACGAGGTCGTGTGCGACGAGCACGACATCGCCGCGTACGTGCCGGACCCGCCCGGTGGGCTCGTCGGCTTCGACCGCGCCGTCCGGCTCGCGCTGCAGCGGGTGCACGACGCGGCCGTGGCGACCCGGTGGACCTCGGCGTCCGTCGCCGGCGCACCGAGCGACCCCCTGCCGACGGACCCCGACTGGGCCGGCGGGTCCCTCTACGTCGACGAGCGCCGCATCGACGTGCAGGCCTCGCCCGCCGCGCTGTGGCGGGTGCTCGAGGCGGTCGGCGGCGAGCGCGGGTGGTACTCCTGGTCGCTCGCGTGGCAGGTGCGCGGGCTCGCCGACCGTCTCGTGGGAGGGCCCGGGCTGCGGCGCGGGCGGCGCGACCCGTGGACGCTGCTCGTCGACGACGCGGTCGACTTCTGGCGCGTCGAGGCCGTCGAGCCCGGCCGGCTGCTGCGGCTGCGCGCCGAGATGCGCGTCCCCGGTCTCGCGTGGCTCGAGCTGCGCGTCGAGGGCGACGGCGACCCGTTGCAGGCGCCGACGACGTTCGTGCAGCGCGCCCTGTTCCATCCCCGCGGGTTGGCCGGGCAGCTCTACTGGTGGTCCGTCTACCCGTTCCACGGGGTCGTGTTCGGCGGCATGCAGCGCAACGTCGCCCGGGCCGCCGAACGGCTCGAGAACGCGCGCACCGACCGCTGACCGTCCGGCTCAGCGCCGACGGCGGAAGGCGACCGGCTCCTCGACGAACGGCGCCCACGCGGCACGCTCGGCGGGCCCGATGCGCTGCGGCTGACCCGTCGTGGTGTCGACGAGCACGATCGTGGTGGTCGCCCGCGCGTAGACGGCGCTGCCGTCCTCCGCCGCCGGGCGGTCCCGCACCTCGTAGCAGACGTCCAGGCTCGCACCGCCGAGGTGCCCGATCCACATCTCCACGACGACCGGTCGGCGCTGGTAGCCCAGCGGCAGGAGGTACTCGATCTCCTGCCGGGCGATGAGCGTCGACATCCCCGAGCTCGGCCCCGCGTCCAGCACCGCCGTGGACCAGGCGCCGTCCGGCCGCGTGCCGTCCGCGTCCACGGGGTGGCTCCAGAACGCCTCGATGCGGGCCTCCTCGAGCAGCCGCAGCATCTCGACGTTGTTGACGTGCGCGTACGCGTCCATGTCGGACCAGCGCAGCTGCACCGGGACCTCGAGCCGAGCCATCCGACCTCCTTCGACCGGGCGATCCTATGCGGCCCGGCGGGCGTTCCCGTCAGCGCCGTCCGGCTGCCCGCACCGCGGCCCGCCGGCACTCGTCCCGCGCGGCCTGGTCGGCCGCGAGCGGGTTCACCACCAGACGCCCCGCGACGTCGTCGACCGCCCCGCGCAGGGCGAGCCGGACCGCACGCGCCCGACGCCGTGCCCCGACCGACGCCGCGACCCGCGCCAGCAGCGCGACGAGCAGACCGAGAGCCGCTCCACCGAGCGCCAGGACCGTCGGCCACGGGACGGCACCCCATACCGGCGTCGGCGGGTCGGGCAGCCGCAGGTAGCCGACGACGGCGAGCGCGGCGAGCCACAGCACCCCGGCGACAGCCACGCCGAGCACGGCCCACTGCACGAGCGCCACGCCACGCCACCACCGCGGGTCGGGTCCCGACGCGGCGTCGACGCGGACGACCGCCTGGTCGAGGGCGTCGACGAGGTCGACGGCCCCGACCGTGCCCCGGGCCTCGAGCACCCACGCGTCGGGCGCGCCGGCCGTCGCGGCGTCCACGTAGTCGCGGACAGCGAGCGCCGACCGGGCCTGCGCCGCGGCTCCCGGTGCGTCGAGCGAGCTGCGGCGGGTGGCGACGAGGTCCTCCGTGGCGCCCACGGGCGGTGCCGTGCCGTCGTGCCGCGCGTGGTGCGCGCCCGCCGCGCCCCTCCCTGCCGTGACCCGCCCGGCCGTGACCCGCCCGGCCGTGCCCCGCACGCCCGACGAGGGGCGCGACCGGCCCAGACCGAGGCGGCGCAGCGGGTCCGCCCGCCACCGGCCCACCCACCGGGTCGGCGGCCAGCCTGTCGCGGCACGGGCCCGCCGGATCGACGACCTCCGTGTCGCGTCCACGACGGACGGCACCCCGGCGGCCTCCTCGAGCGCGTCGACGAGCGCGGTCCGGGCGCGCTGCGGCACCGCCTGACGGGGCGCGTCGCCGCACGCTGCGACGACCGCCGACGCGCTCGACCGGACGTCGGCCAGCACCCGGTCGGTCGCCGCCCGTCGCTGCCGTGCGACCTCGGCCAGCATCTCGCGCAGCGCGTCGACGCCGGCCCCGGTGGTGGCGCTCACGCCCAGCACGCGGGCGTCCGACAGCCCGTCGGCCACCGCGATCCGCCGGAGGTCCTCGAGGGACGCCCGCGCGTCGTCGGGCGTCAGCCGGTCCACCTGGTTGAGGACGAGCACCACGACGGTCTCGTGGCCCGCGAGCGGTCGCAGGTACCGCACGTGCAGCGCGGCGTCGGCGTACTTCTGCGGGTCGACCACCCACACGAGCAGATCGACGCGGTCGTACAGGCGCTCGGCGACCGCACGGTGCTCGGCGACGACCGAGTCGTGGTCCGGCAGGTCGAGCAGCACGAGCCCGGTGGCCGGCGCCAGTGGCGAGCCCACCGGGTCGAGCACCGTCCGCTCGTCGACCTCGAGCCAGTCGAGCAGCTCGTGCGGGCCGGGACCGGCTGCGACGTCGTCGGGGAGGGCTGCCCGGCGCGACCGGCGCCGCCACGGCCGGCCGGCCCCGGGCAGGTCGCCCGGCGGCGGGGCGGGCCGCGCCGTCTCGTCGTCGGCCGCCGGGACGACGAGCGCGAGCGGCCGGCCGGTCGTGGGCCGCAGGATCCCCGGGCGCGCGACCGCCGCGCCCACCAGGGCGTTGACGAGCGACGACTTGCCCGCGCCCGTCGGGCCGGCCAGGGCCACGACCGTGTGGTCGCCGGACAGCGCGAGCCGCCGCCGGGCCCGCTCGACGACGACGTCGGCGCGGGCGAGCACGTCGGCCGGCAGCCACCGGCGGCCGAGCGCCGCCGCCTCGTCGAGCGCCTCGACACGACCGGACGCATCCGGTGCAGAGGTCCGTCGCACGGCGCTCACCCGGGCCGCCCACGACGCCACCAGCGTCGCGCGGGCCGCTGCGCCGGATCGGTGGCCTGCGCGTCGGGAGCCGGCGTGCCGGTGGCCGGTCCGCCTGCGCGCCGCCCGGCACCACGCAGGCCGACCCCGGCAGGCGCCCGGGGCAGGTCCACCACGTCCCTCGGCACGGCAGCGGCGGCGCGTGCGGCGACCTCGACGAGCGAGGCCCGGGAGCGCACGGCCCCACCGTCTCGCACCTGCGCCGCGACGGGGTCGAGCAGGGCGAGGAAGCGCGCGACCTCGTCGTCGAGCAGCCCGCCCACGCGCTCGTCGAGCCGCTCGTGCGCCGTCCGCGTGAGCCGCCGCACGGCGTCGTCACCGAACACGGCCTCCAGCAGCCGCTGCGCGAGCAGCGCCGTCCCGCCGACGATGCCCACCTCGGCGCCCGTCAGGCCACCCGTGGACGCGAATACCGCGACCATCAGGGCCGCCCCGAGGCCGTTGACCCCGAACGACAGCGCCCGCGCGGCCGAGCGGCGACCCGCCCCCTCGCCCCGGACCAGCTCGAGCACGTCGCCCTGCCATGCGCGCACCGCGGCGTCGACACGCTCACGCAGGTCCGACGAGGCACGCGACAGCGCGAGCCCGCCGAGCAGCGCGTGCCCCGCGGGGTCGTGGTACCAGTCGGCGTGCGCGCGGCTCGCCGCATCCTGCGCCGCGTCCAGCACGACCGCCTCCAGGCCGTGCCCCACCGCCTCGACGAGCGCGGGGTCCGCCGCGCGCCGGCCCCGTACGCCCGCGACGAGCCGGTCACGCAGCCGTGCGACGCCGCTCTCGATCGCCCGGACCCACTCGCCCGTGCCCACGACGTCCTGCCAGCGGGCCAGCACCTCACCCCGCAGCATCGACCCGTCGGACGTCCGCTCCGCGACCAGCTCCCGCGCGGCCGCGTAGGACGCGAGCGCTGCGGCGCGGAGCCGGTCGGCCGCGGCCCGCTGGTCGTCGGCGGCGTCCGCGAGGGTGCGTGCGGCGCGCGCGGCCTCCAGCGCGGAGCCGTCCCGGGTCGCGGCGAGCGCCCGCTCGCGGGTCGGCGCGTCGAGGGCGAGCGCCGTCGCCCAGGTGGCGACGTCCGCGACGGCGTCCTCCGGGAGCAGGCCGTCGTCGTCAGGACGCGACTCGGGGACCAGCAGCACCGGGGTCCCGCCGAGCCCGCGCTCGTCCAGCATGACCGCCAGGTGGGCCCGGACCGCGGGAGCGTCCGCTGCGTCGACGCGGTCGAGCACCAGCGCGAGGTGGGTCCGCCGGCGGGCGGCGTCCGCGAGCAGCTCCCACGGCACGGCATCCGCGTACCGGGCGGCCGTCGTGACGAACAGCCACGCGTCGGCGGCACCGAGCAGCTGGACCGCGAGCGTGCGGTTCGCCTCCTCGACGGAGTCGATGTCCGGCGCGTCGAGGAGCGCCAGCCCGGGCGGCACCGCCGACGACGACACCAGGCGGACTCCCCGTCCGACGGACGGCCCCGTGCCCGTGACGCGTGGCAGCCCGGGCAGGACCCTGTCGCCCGTGAACTGCGCCGCGTCGTCCGGGTGGTGCACCAGGACCGGCCAGCGGGTCGTCGGGCGCAGCACACCCGCCGGGCTCACCGCCTCCCCGACCAACGAGCTGACCAGCGTGGACTTGCCCGCGCCCGTGGACCCGCCGACCACCAGCAGCGTCGGGGCGTCGGGGTGCCGGAGTCGCGGCAGCAGGTGGTCGTCGATCCGGTCGAGCAGGCGGCGGCGCTCGTCACGCGCCGCCGGGGCGGACGCGACCTCGAACGGCAGAGCCACCTCGTCGACAGCGGCACGCAGCGCGGCGACGGCGTCGACGAGCGTCGCGACCTCGCTGTCCGCCACGCGCACGCTCCCCGGGGCCGGCGGCGCTCGGGCCGCGCCGCTCCTGGTGGCCCAGGATGCCGTGCCGACGTGCGGGCTGCCCGTCGGGGCGGTCGGTGCGTCACGGGAACGACCGAGGGGCCGCGGTCTCCCCGCGGCCCCTCGGTCGTCGTGCGGTCCGGGTCGTCGCCCGTGCGGCGCCCCGGCGCCGGTCGCGTCAGTCCCGGCGCAGCTTGCGGTACGTCACCCGGTGCGGGCGGGCCGCGTCGGCCCCGAGGCGGCTGACCTTGTTCTCCTCGTAGGACGCGAAGTTCCCCTCGAACCAGTACCAGTTCGCCGGGTTCTCCTCGGTGCCCTCGTAGGCCAGGATGTGCGTCGCGACCCGGTCGAGGAACCACCGGTCGTGCGACACCACGACGGCGCAGCCGGGGAACTCGAGCAGCGCGTTCTCCAGGGAGCCGAGCGTCTCCACGTCGAGGTCGTTGGTGGGCTCGTCGAGCAGCAGCAGGTTGCCGCCCTGCTTGAGGGTCAGCGCCAGGTTGAGGCGGTTGCGCTCACCGCCCGACAGGACGCCGGCCGGCTTCTGCTGGTCCGGGCCCTTGAACCCGAACGCGGCGACGTACGCGCGCGAGGGCATCTCGACGTTCCCGACCTTGAGGAAGTCGAGACCGTCGGAGACGACCTCGAACAGCGTCTTCTTGGGGTCGATCCCGCCGCGGGACTGGTCGACGTAGCTGATCGACACCGTCTCGCCGACCTTGAGCTCGCCCTTGTCCAGCGGCTCGAGCCCGACGATCGTCTTGAACAGCGTGGTCTTGCCGACACCGTTCGGGCCGATGACCCCGACGATGCCGTTGCGCGGCAGCGTGAAGCTCAGCCCGTCGATGAGCACGCGGCCGTCGAAGCCCTTCTCGAGGTCCTTGGCCTCGAGCACGATCGAGCCCAGTCGCGGGCCCGGCGGGATCTGGATCTCCTCGAAGTCCAGCTTCCTCGTGCGGTCCGCCTCGGCGGCCATCTCCTCGTAGCGCGCGAGACGCGACTTCGACTTCGTCTGGCGGCCCTTGGCGTTGGACCGGACCCACTCGAGCTCGTCCTTGAGGCGCTTGGCGAGCTTCGCGTCCTTCTTGCCCTGGATCGCGAGCCGCTCGCCCTTCTTCTCGAGGTACGTCGAGTAGTTGCCCTCGTACGGGTACAGGCGGCCGCGGTCGACCTCGCAGATCCACTCGGCGATGTTGTCGAGGAAGTACCGGTCGTGGGTGACGGCCAGGATCGCGCCCTGGTAGTCCTTGAGGTGGGCCTCCAGCCAGAGCACGCTCTCCGCGTCCAGGTGGTTGGTCGGCTCGTCGAGGAGCAGCAGGTCCGGCTTCTCCAGGAGCAGCTTGCACAGGGCGACCCGGCGACGCTCACCACCGGACAGCACGGAGACGTCGGCGTCGGCCGGCGGGCAGCGCAGCGCGTCCATGGCCTGCTCGAGCTGGGCGTCCAGGTCCCAGGCGTCGGCGGCGTCGATGGCCTCCTGGAGCTGACCCATCTCGGCGAGCAGGGCGTCGAAGTCGGCGTCGGGCTCGCCCATGAGGGCCGAGATCTCGTTGTACCGGTCGAGCTTGCCCTTGATCTCGGCGACGCCCTCCTCGACGTTGCCGAGCACGGTCTTGGCCTCGTTGAGCGGCGGCTCCTGCTGCAGGATGCCGACCGTGTACCCGGGGCTCAGGCGGGCCTCGCCGTTCGACGGCTGGTCGAGTCCGGCCATGATCTTGAGGATCGTCGACTTGCCGGCGCCGTTGGGGCCGACGACGCCGATCTTGGCGCCCGGCAGGAAGTTCAGGGTGACGTCGTCGAGGATGACCTTGTCACCGTGCGCCTTGCGCGTCTTGTACATGCTGTAGATGAACTCAGCCACTGGCTCTTCGTCCGCCTCGGGTGCTCGGGTGGCCGACCGACGCGCGCGGGCGTCGTCGGATGATGGTTTGCCGGTTCCCCAGCCTAGGCGATCTCGGCTGGGGAACCCGGCCCACTGTCGTCGGACCCGTCAGCGCGCGCCGACGAGACTCCGCTCCTCGTCCTCGAGGGCCACGTCCTCCGCGGGCACGAGCGCGTCCTCGTCGGCGACCACCGTGAGCCCCGAGACGTCCGTCGGGACCTGGTCGCCGTCCGAGCCGTCGGGCGCATCCTGGTCAGCACCCGCCGCGGCGACCGTCCGCCGGAAGTGGCTGGTGCCGAACGTGAGGTCGTGGCCGACGGCGCTCGCCTCGATCACCAGGGTGGTCCGGGGCCCCTCGGGGGCGGCCCACTCCTCGGTGGACAGCCGGCCGTGGACGACGACCGGGTCGCCCTTGCGCAGGCTGTGGCCGGCGTTCTGCGCCGCCTGCCGCCAGAGCTTGACGGTGAACCACTCGGTCCGGCCGTCCTTCCAGACGTTCTCCCGGCGGTCGAACCACCGGCGGGTGCTGGCCATCCGGAACGACGTGAACTCCGTCGAGCCGTCGGTGCTCGGGTAGTTGCGGACCTCGCTGCCGATCCAGCCGACGAGGGTCAGGTCCAGGGTGTGCGTGCTCATGGCGTCCTCCGTGCCGCGTGCCCCGCGGGCTGCGGGACGGGTACGGCCAGCGTCGGCGAGCGGGCGCGGCCGTCGTCGGGCGTGAACCCCGGACGGGGAGAACGCGTCGATCCGCGGAGGCTGTGGGCGGGTCGACGGCCGCGTGGCGCCAGGAACCGAACGGGCTCGTCCGGCTCAGTCCCGGGCGGCCGCCACGAGCTCGCGCACCCGCCGGTGCTCCGCCAGCACCGCCTGCGTCGGCTCGAGGAGCCGCGCCCGCGCCACGCCGTCGAGCGCGGACCGGCCGTCCCGCAGCACCCGTGCGGCCCGCCGGCGCGCCGCCGCGCGTCGCGTCGACGCCGCCGCCACGGCCACGAGGACGGCCGCGACCGCGAGCACCACGGCGACCACGGGAGCCCACGGGTTCGCGCGCACCGACGACAACCCCGACCCGAGGGCGATCGCGCCCGTCACCACGGCGCCGAGGCCGAGCACCAGGGCGAGCGCGACGAGCCACGCCGCGAGCAGCGAGCGCCGCGCCGCGACCGTGACCTGCGTGAGCGCGTCGGACACCGCGAGCCGCAGCTCGGTCGTCGTCGCGACCCGGCTCGCGACGTCCTGACCCCACCGGCGCGGCAGGCTCGGCGTGACGGCGTCGAGCCAAGCGCCACGGGCGAGCCCGACGGTGTCCTCCTGGACGGCACCGAACGCCGGCCGGTCGGACGAGCCGCCCCGCACCACGGCCGCGACCGCCCCGGCCACCGCGGTCAGCCCCGCGGCGTCGGCGAGCGTGTCGACGACGTCGGACACCGACAGCGCGGAGGGCGGCGGCTCGCTGACGGCCACCTGCGCGGCGAGCAGGCCGGCAGCGTCGTGGATCTCCGCACCGGCCCGCCGGGCGGCCAGCGAGCGCGTCTCCACGCCCTCGGCCAGCCGTGCGCGCAGCCCGGCCACGCCCTCCCCGGTCCGGGCCGACACCTCGTGCACCGGAACGCCCGTGAGCCCGTCGTCGACCAGCAGCCTCGCCACGTCGACCGCGAGCTCGGGGCGCACGTCGGGCGGCACGGTGTCGACCTGGTTGAGCACCACGAGCATCGACGCCTCGTGCCCCACGAGCCCTCGCAGGTAGCCCGTGTGCAGCGCGTCGTCGGCGTACTTCTGCGGGTCCACGACCCACACCAGCAGGTCGGCCTGGGGCAGCATCCGGTCGACGGTCTCGCGGTGCTCGGGCGCGATGGAGTCGTGGTCCGGCAGGTCGAGCAGCACGAGGCCGCGCAGCACCGCCTCGGACTCCCCGTCGAGCAGGCTCTCGCGCTCGATGCGCCGGTCGGGAACCACGCCCAGCCAGTCGAGCAGCGGCCCGCCGTCGTCGCCCCAGACGCACGCCGTCACCTCCGACGTCGTCGGCCGCTTGACCCCCACGTCCGCGAACTGCAGGCCGCTGATGGCGTTGAACAGGCTCGACTTGCCCGACCCGGTGCCCCCGACGAGCGCGACGACGGTGTGGTCCACACCGAGCTCGAGGCGCTCGCGCACCCGGTCGATCGCGGTGACCACCCGGCCGACCACGGGCTCGTCGAGCCGCAGCCCGCCGACGACGAGCGCGCTGTCGAGCGCTTCGACGCGGGCGTGCAGCAGCTCCGTCTCGCGCCCGTGCAGCACCCCGTGCAGCACGTCACGGTGCACGCCGAGGTGCACGCCGTGGGACGCCGTCGACACGGGACCGGTCCCGGTGGAGTCGTCGCCCTGCCTCGAGTGCGCTCCGGTCACGTCAGTCCCTTCAGCACGGCGAGCCGCAGCCGCAGCCGCGACGCGGCGTCCTCGGCCAGGTCGGGGTCGTCGAGCACGCCGCCGACGGAGGTGCGCTCCAGCGCGACCTGCGCGACGACCCGGTCGGCGAGGTCGCTGCGGAGCTCGGCGACGGCCCGCTCCCCTGCCGGGCCGAGCAGGTCGACGAGCAGCTCGCCGGCCTCGTCGACGCCCGCCGCGGCCGCGAGCGCGACAGCCCCGAGCCCGGTCTCACCCAGCGCCCGCTCGGCCTTCTCGCGTCGCTTCGCCTCGCGCGCCACGTCCCGGGCCCGCCGCGGCACGTCGTCCTGCACCGGTCCCGCCACGAGCGCCGCGCGGACCGCTCGCGCGCCCTGCGAGGTCCAGCCCCGGGCGGACAGGTCGGCGGCGTGCGCGCGGGTCCGTCGCAACCCGTCCGTGGACCACGCGGCGTCGACGGACGCACCGCCCTCGGGCGCACCGGGTCCGGTCAGGGCCGCGCGCAGCACGTCCTCCGTGTGCGCACCGGCCGCGGCGAGCGACGCCGCGGCCGAGCGCGTCAGGTCGTCCACGAGGGGCGCGACCGCCGCCGAGCGCACGCGCCCGTCTCGGGCCGACCCCCGGATCCGGCCCGACGAGCGCACGACCGACGCCAGCGTCGCACCGTCGGTCGTCAGCTCGGCCCAACGAGCCCGTACCGCGCCGTCGGCCAGGGCACCGCCCCGCAGCGACGCGGCGGCCTGCCGTGCCGGCCCGTCGACGGCCTCGTCGAGCACGCGCGCGATGCGGGTGGCGGCGTCGGCCTGGGCCTGCACGGCCTCGGCGAGCTCGTCCACCCACGGGCGCAACGCCGCGAGCGACCCCCGCAGGGTGCGGCCGATGACGGTCCGCGACCGGTCCGGACCGGCCAGCATCATGAGCCACCGCTGCACGGGCGCGACGACCGCGGGCGCCAGCAGCCCCTCGTGCGGCCCGAGGTCGGGCACGACGAACAACGGCGACCCCGCCAGGCCGTGCCCGCGCAGCCGCTCCAGAAGGTCGCCGCGGACCGTCGGCAGCGACGCGGGCGGAACCCGGTTGAGCACCATCGCGATCGACGTCCCGCGCTCGACGGCCGCCTCCAGCACCTTCCACGGCAGCGCGTCCCCGTACCGGGCGGCGGTCGTCACGAACAGCCACAGGTCCGCGGCCTCGAGCAGCCGGTGGGCCTGCTCGCGGTTCGACTCGAGCACGGAGTCGAGGTCCGGGGCGTCGAGCAGCGCGATACCGCGCGGCACGTGCTCGTCGGCCACCACCTGCACGGACTCCAGCACCGGGTGGTGCGACAGGAGGTCGGTGTCGAGGGGATGGTGGACGAGCACCGGCTGCCGGGTCGTCGGGCGCAGCACGCCCGCCTGGCTGACCTCGGTGCCGACCAGCGAGTTCACCAGCGTCGACTTCCCCGCCCCGGTCGACCCCGACACCACCACGACCGCGGGCGCCGACAGCTCCGTGAGCCGCGGCACCAGGTGCTCGCCGAGCTGGTCGACGAGCCGGGCGCGCGACTGCCGCGCGGACACCGTGCCCTCGATCTCCAGCGGGAACCGGGTGAGCTCGACGTCCCGCCGCAGGTCCTTGACCGAGTCGAGCAGCGACTGCGCCGCCAGGGGCCGCGCGAGCACGTCCCGGGGGTCGCTCGCCACGTGGCGCGCATGGACCACCAGGGGCTGCTGCGCCAGGGGCGCAGGGTTCGCTGGCTGCGCTGGCACGATCCCGGGCTGCGCACTCACGGGGCCATTGTCGCGGGCGCATCTGACCTGGCCAAACGCAACGCGCGGAGAATCCGCACCGGTCCGGACGAACCGGGGTGATTCGGCGGGCCGCGCAGCGCCACCTTCGACGTGCACCGCACCGCCGGGCCGCTCCGTCTAGGCTTGGGCCGCACCTCAGGCCCCCGTAGCTCAACGGATAGAGCAACGGCCTTCTAATCCGTCGGTTGCAGGTTCGAGTCCTGCCGGGGGCGCCGCACGAACGACCGGCCCGCACCTGAGCCCGGTCATTCCACCTCGTGTCGAAACTCGCGTCCAGCATCCCTTTCGTCCGGTCGTGGCGCTAGCGTCGCTCCTGTCGGCCCTGGTCACAGGGCCCCTCGCCAGGAGGCAGCGAGTGAGCACCGTCGACGCAGTTCCCGCACGGTCCGGTCTGCAGAGGGTCCTCGACGCGGTGGAACGCGCCGGCAACAAGGTCCCGCACCCGGTCATCATCTTCCTGGCCCTCATCGCGCTGATCATCGTCCTGTCGGCCGTGTTCCAGGCCACCGGGACCGAGGTCACGTTCGAGCAGGCGCAGCTCGGGTCCGACCAGGTCGAGACCGTCACGGTGCAGGCGCAGAGCCTGCTCGACGCGGACGGGATCCGGTTCGTCTTCACGTCGGCCGTGGCGAACTTCAACGGGTTCGGCGTGGTGGGCGTGATCCTGGTCGCGATGATCGGGGTCGGCATGGCCGAGGAGGTCGGCCTGATCGGGGCGTTCATCAAGCGCCTGGTCAAGGTCACCCCGGCACGGTTCGTGACGTTCAGCATCGTGCTGCTCGGCGTGCTGTCGTCGATCGCGACGGACGCCGGCTACCTGGTGCTCATCCCGCTGGCCGCCGCGGTCTTCTACTCGCTCGGGCGGCACCCGCTCGCCGGGCTGGCGGCGGCGTTCGCCGGTGTGGGCGGCGGGTTCGCGGTGAACATCCTCATCACGCCCGTGGACGGGATGCTCACGGAGATCACGAACGAGTCGATCAGCGACCCCGCCAACCACGTGTCGATCACCGGCAACCTGTTCTTCGGCATCGCCTCGACGCTGCTGGTGACGATCGTCGCGACGATCCTCACGGAGAAGGTCGTCGAGCCGCGCCTGGGGCCCTACCGCGCGGAGGAGGCACCGGCCGCGGACGACCCGGAGGTCGGCCCCGCACCGGCGCCGGCGTCCGGCGACCTCAGCCCGGAGGAGCGCAACGGCCTGCGGTGGGCGTTCTGGGGTCTGCTCGGCTGCGTCGTCCTGGTGCTGGCCCTGTCCCTGCCGCCGGACGCCCCGCTGCGCAACCCGGAGACCGGCAGCCTCATCGAGCAGTCGCCGCTGCTCAACTCGATCATCTTCCTGATCCTGCTGTTCTTCTTCGTGATGGGGCTCTGCTACGGCAAGGGCGCCGGCACGGTGAGGAGCTCGATGGACGTCATCAACCCGATGACGAAGACGATCTCGAACCTGTCGGGCCTGATCTTCCTGCTGCTGGTGATCAGCCAGTTCATCGCGTACTTCAACTACTCGAACCTCGGCACGATCGTCGCCGTCAACATGGCCGACTCCCTGGAGAGCGCGAACCTCAGCACGGTCTGGCTGATCATCGGCCTCATCGCGATGACCGCGGTGATCGACATCTTCATCGGCGGCGTGGTGCCGAAGTGGGCGATCTTCGCGCCCGTGTTCGTGCCGTTGTTCGTCCAGCTCGGCATCTCCCCCGACCTGGCCATGGCGGCCTACCGCGTCGGCGACTCCCCGGTGAACGTGGCGACGCCACTGATGCCGTACTTCGCGCTCATCGTGATCTTCGCGGAGCGGTACCGGCGCAAGGTCGGGGTCGGCTCGATCATCTCCCTGATGCTGCCGTACACGGTCGCGCTGCTGATCACCTGGAGCGCGCTGCTGGTGGTCTGGTACCTGCTGGGCATCCCGCTCGGCCCGGGCGGGAGCATCTACCTGAACTAGCGCGTCGCGCCCCAGCCGGCCGCGACCTCGGCGAGCAGCCGGGCGCCGTACCCGGTCGCGCCCTTCGTCCGCCACGCGTCGTCCTTCTCGGAGCGCATGGGCCCAGCGATGTCGAGGTGCGCCCACGGCACGTCGCCGACCCACTCGGCGAGGAACAGCGCGGCGGTGATGGCACCGGCGAACTCGCCGCCGAGGTTCTTGATGTCGGCGACCTCGGACTCCATCCACGAGCGGTAGCGCCGGTCGAGGGGCAGCCGCCACACGCGCTCGTCGGTGCGCTCGGCGGCGGCCTCGACGAGCTCCGCCATCGTGTCGTCGTTGCCGATCAGGCCGGCGCTCAGCGGGCCCAGCGCGGCGAGGCACGCACCCGTGAGGGTCGCGATGTCGACGATCGCGTCGACGCCGTCCTCCCGGGCCAGCGCGATCGCGTCCGCCATCACCAGGCGGCCCTCGGCGTCGGTGTTGACGACCTCGATGGTGCGGCCGCTGCGGGTGGTGAGCACGTCGCCGAGCTTCGTCGCGGACCCGGACGGCATGTTGTCCGTGCAGGCGAGGTAGGCGCTCACCCGGACGGGCACCTCCAGGTCTCGCAGCACGGTCATCGCGGCGAGCACCGCCCCCGCGCCGCTCATGTCCATCTTCATGGCGGCGTGCATCGCGTTGGACGGCTTGAGGCTGATGCCGCCCGAGTCGTACGTGATGCCCTTGCCCACGAACCCCAGGTGCCCGGACGCGTCGCCCTCCGGGGTGTACCGCAGGACGATCATCCGCGGCTCCTCGACGGACCCGGCGTTGACGCCGAGCAGCCCGCCGCACCCCATCTCGACGAGCGCCGCCTTGTCGTGCACCTCGATCTCCAGGCCGGTCTCCGCCGCGAGGCGCGTCGCCACGTCGGCGAGCCCCGGCGCCGTGAGGTGCCCCGCCGGAGTGCCTGCCAGGTCACGGGACAGCGCCGCCGCCCCGGCCAGCACGAGCCCGCGCTCGGCACCGCGCTGCGCGTCCGCCACGTCGCCGTCGACGTCGACGACCAGCACGATCTCCGAGACGGCCACCGCGTCCGACGAGGATCGCAGCACGTCGTAGCGGTACCGCCCGAGCAGCACGCCCTCGACGACCGCCTGCGCGGCGGCTGCCACGTCACCGCTCGTCGTCGGCACCGACGCCAGGTCCGTCACGAGCACCGCCTCCCGCGCGGCGGCACGCGCGAACGACGCCGCCGCGTCGCGCAGCACGGCGGGGGTGACCTCGTCGGGCGCCCCGACACCCACCGCGACGACGGGTGCCGCCGTCCGCGCGACGGTGAAGGTGCTCCCGGCCTTGCCGGTGAACCCCCACTCGCGCAGCGCCGCGCGGGACAGCCCGACGACGCCCGGGACGGGTCCCGCGCTCCCGACGGCGACGCCGAGCACGTCCTGCAGGCCGCGCTCCACGGCACGGACCTGGACGCCGCGCGTCGTGGTGACGGACGGGGTGGGGTCGAACGTCGTGCTCATCGCGCGCTCCTGCGGAAGGTCCCTGACGACCACCGGCACACCCGGACGCGTACCGGCTCACCAGCACCGTAGCGAGACGTCGCTCCCGGGGCCCTCGTCCGCGCCGGGTGAGGCGCGCCCGAGGTCACGGCGGCCAGATGACCGGGATCAGCCCGACGGACACCACGAACCAGGCAGCCGTCGTGGCGAGGCCGAGCTTCCAGTAGTCGCCGAACCGGTAGCCGGCCGGGCCCATCACGATCATGTTCGCCGGGGTGGCGATCGGGGTGAGGAACGACGCCGCCCCGGCGACCGCGACGAGCATCAGCACGGGCGCGAGACCGACGCCCGACTCCTGGGCGGCGGACACCGCGATCGGGACGATGATCAGCACCGTCGCGGTGTTGCTCACCACCTGGCCGAGCACGAGGGTCAGCACGAACAGGGCCGCGAGGAGCAGCCGCGGGCCGCCGCCGGACACCAGGTCCACGAGGTGCCCTGCCACGAGGTCCGCGGCCCCGGACGTGCTGATCGCGGTCGACAGCGGGATCAGCCCACCGACCAGCACCACCGTCTGCCACGAGATCGCCCGGTACGCCTGCTGCGGCAGCACCACCCGCGTGAGGATCATCCCGCCCGCACCCACCAGGCCGGCGATCGCGGGCGGCACGGCCCCGCTCGCCAGCAGTGCGACCGTGAGGACCAGGACGGCGATCGCCCGCCACGCGGTCGGGCCGAGCGCCACCGACTGGCGGCGCACGAGGGCGGGGTCGTCGACGACGAGCACCGTGTCGTCCGTCGCGAGCGCCTCGACGGCCGGCCACGTGCCGTGCACCAGCAGCATGTCGCCCTCGGCGAGCTGGACGGGCTGCGCACCGCGGGGCTTGCCGAGCCGCCGGATCGACAGGATGGTGACGCCGCCGCGCACCACGCCCGGGAACGCGCGCTGCCCGACGAGTCGCGAGCGCGGGGGGATGACGACCTCCGCGACGCCCATCTCCCGGCCCAGCAGCGCCTCGCGGGTGTCCCGGGTCAGCGGGGTGGTCACGACGACGAGGTCGTGCCGCTCGACCAGCTCCGACACCCCCTCGGACGGTCCGCTCACGACGAGGACGTCGCCGACGGCGATCGGCTCGTCGACCTGGCCCGGGTCGCCGGCCTCGTGCTGCGCGCCGACGAACGTGACCCCGGCCGGCATCGTGACGGTCGCGGGCCGGGCACCGACGAGGTCCGAGCGGGCCCCCACCGCCATCCGGAAGAAGCCGACCTCCAGCCGGTAGTGCTCGACGAGCGTGTCGAGGTGGTCGGAGAAGTCGGCGGGCAGCTCGTCGGGCGACCGGTCCGGGAGCAGCCGCCCGCCGCCCAGCACCGACACCGCGACGGTCACCGCGACGAGCGGCACCCCCATGAGCCCGAACTCGAAGAACCCGAACCCCTCCCCCGTCGACACTGCCAGCGCGTCGGCGACGATGACGTTGACGGTGCTGCCCGACAGCACGAGGAGCGCCCCCGCGCTGGCCGCGAACGCCAGCGGCATGAGCATCTGCGACGGCGCCTGCCGGGACCGGCGGGCGGCGAGCACCACGACGGGCAGCAGCGCGGCGGCGGCACCGTTGGGGGTCACGACGGCCGCCATGAGCGCCGACAGCAGCATCAGGGCGACGAGCAGCGGCGTCCGGTCCGTGCCGGCCCGCCGGACGAGCAGCTGGCCCACCCACGCCGTCACCCCGGACACCTCGAGACCCTCGCTCAGCACGAACAGCGTCGCGATGAAGACGACGACCGGGTCGCCGAAGCCGGACACCGCGGTCGTCGCGTCCACGAGGCCGGTGGCGTACAGCACGAGGGCCGTGAGGATCGCGACGAGGCCCACGGAGAGGCGGTTCCACACGAACAGCCCGACGACGCCCGCGAGCACCAGCAAGCTCAACGTCGCATCGGACACACTGCCTCCCGGACCGCCCGCACCGACGACGGTGCCCTGCGGCCACGCTAGGGCACACCGTGCCGATTCGTGACCAAGCGGACAGCTCGCTCCGCTGCTAGCGTCCCGATCATGGGACGTCGAGCAGCCGTGCTGGCCCTGGTCTCCGCCTTCGCCCTCGGGGCGCTCACCGCGTGCGCGGGTGACGACGGCGGAGGGTCCGGCGACGCGAGCGCGGCGGTGACGACGAGCCCGTCCAAGGCCGCCTCGACCGCCGGTGCGACGGACGCCGTCGGCACGTGGGGCAAGTCGTCGACCACCGGCGAGGCCTACCTGATCCTCGGCAAGGACGGGACCGCGAGCGGGTCCGACGGGTGCAACCAGCTGTCCGGCAGCTGGAAGTCCGGCAGCGACGGCATCAGCTTCTCGCCGTGGGCCGCGACACAGATGTTCTGCGCCGACGTCGACCCGTGGCTCGGCCTGTCCACGTCGGCGCAGGTCCAGGGGGACGAGCTGATCCTGTTCGACGAGAACGACACCCAGATCGGCACGCTGCAGCGCACCGCCTGACGCCCGCTCCGCAGACGTCCCGAGCACGCCGCCGCGCCGGCGACGCGGCGCCCGATATTCGTGTGACGCCGGTATCACCGGCATGGTCTGGTTCTCCTACACCACCGAACACCAGGGCCGTCCCGGCCCCGGTTCGCCATGTCCAGGAGACGACCATGCATCCCACCATGACGTTCGAGCTCGCCCGGCAGGACGCCGCCGCCCGCCTCGAGCACGCCGAGACCATGCGGTCCCGGGCACGCATCCTGCGGGCCCGCCATGCGAGCGACGCCTCGCGTCGACCGCCGGATCCGCAGCGCGTCACCGTCCCGTCCTGGCTCCTCGCGGGGACCACGGCCGGTACGGCGTTCGCGCGCTGACCCACCGCTCGCTCGTCGAGCAGCTCGGGGCGAGGACCGACCCGGACCTCGCCCCACCAGCACGACACGCGCCCCTCGCGGCGCGTCGCACGGGCACGGACCCCGGCGTACGCCGGACGGTCCGTGCCCGTGCCACCATGACGCCATGCCGCTGCGCGTCCCCGCCCCGAACCCGTCCGCCGGGGCTCGTTGATGGGGCGTCACGCCACCCCGGCACCCGACGCCGCGCGACCACCCCGCGAACGGTTCGTCGCCCGCGTCGTCACCTGGCTCGAACGCGTCCTGCTCGGCGCCGCGGCCGGGGCCGTGACGTTCGGGGTCATGCACTGGTCGGGCGCCGACCCGACGACCACCCGGTGGTGCGCCGGCGTGGCCGCCGTCGTCGTGGTCGCGGCCACGTGGCTCGCCTCGACCGTGCCGGGCCACGAGGACCCCGACGCCTGACGCCTGTCCCTGCGCCTGGCACCTGTCGCCCGGCCCGACGCCGTGCGCTCCACCCCGTAGGCTGACCGCGTGACGAGCGCGACGACACCCGGGGGCGTCCCCCCGACCAGCCCTTCGAACGGACACGAGAGCGCGGAGCGCATCGTCTGGATCGACTGCGAGATGACCGGCCTCGACCTGGGCGCCGACGCGCTCGTCGAGGTGGCCGCCGTGGTCACCGACTCTGAGCTGCGAGTGCTCGGGGACGGCGTCGACGTGGTGATCGCCCCGCCCGTCGAGGCCGTCGACCAGATGAGCGACTTCGTCCGGACCATGCACACCACGTCCGGGCTGCTCACCGCGCTGTCGGCGGGCACCTCGCTCGCGGACGCGCAGGCGCAGGTCCTCGACTACATCCGCACGTGGGTCCCGGACCCCGGCAAGGCGCCGCTCGCCGGCAACTCCGTCGGCACCGACAAGGCGTTCCTCGACCGCGACATGCCCGAGCTCGTCGCGCACCTGCACTACCGCGTGATCGACGTCTCGTCGATCAAGGAGCTCGCACGGCGCTGGTACCCGCGCGTCTACTTCGCCTCGCCGCGCAAGAACGGCGGCCACCGCGCGCTGGCGGACATCCTCGAGTCGATCGACGAGCTGCGCTACTACCGTGCGGCGCTGCTGCCCGCGCAGCCCGGCCCGGACTCCGCGTCGGCCCGGCGGATCGCCGCCGAGGTCGTCTCGACGTCCGTCAAGGGACCGGCGCCGTCCGCCTGACCTGCCGATCTGCCCCGCAGACGACGAGAGGCGCCGACCGTGACGGTCGGCGCCTCTCGCCTTTCATGGGGTGGCTAACGGGACTTGAACCCGCGACCCCCTGGACCACAACCAGGTGCTCTACCACCTGAGCTATAGCCACCACGTGACGGACCAGGCGCGGACGCCTGGGCCGACGAAAAGTGTACCGGGTGCAGCGGAGTGCCCCGGACACGAATCAGAGACGGGCCGCCAGCGCGTCGACGAACCGCTCGACCGACCCCGGTGCGAAGCCGAAGAAGAACGACGGCTCGGTCAGCTCGACCTCGAGGACGACCGGGTTGCCCTCGTCGTCGGGGATGAGGTCCACCCGGTTGTAGAGCAGCTGGCCGGCGTCCGGGAAGATGTCCGCGAGCGCTGCGACGACCCGGTCGCCGACCTCACGCTCGGCGTCGCTGGCCTCCCGCGGGGTCATGACCTCGCGGCGGTAGAGGACACCCTCGGTGTCGCCCTCGCGGTACGGGCCCTCCAGCAGCGCGCCCTTGCGGACCGCGTGGCTGAACTTCCCGTCGACGTAGACCAGGGCCGTCTCACCCGCGGTGTCGACCTGCTTCAGGTACCGCTGGATCATCACGCGACGGCCGACGCCCAGCAGGTTCTTGGCGTGGGTGATGGCGAGCGAGCGGCTGGACGTGACGCCGGCGTCGTACCGGCCGGTGTCCCGGGAGCCTGCGCTGACCGTGGGCTTCACGACGAAGTCGCCGAACGCCGGGAAGCGGGTGTGGATCGCGCGGGCGTCGAAGTTGCGCTCGGGGTCCAGCCAGATCGTCGGGACGATCGGCAGGCCGCGCTGCTCGAGGTCGCGCAGGTACGTCTTGTCGATGTTCCAGCCGACCACGTCGGCCGGGTTGATCAGCGTGCTGCTGCGCGTGACGCGGCGGGTCCAGTCCGCGAACTGGGCGGGGCGCTCCGTGTAGTCCCAGGTCGAGCGGATGAGGACGTGGTGGTAGGTCGCCCAGTCGATCGTCGGGTCGTCCCACACGACGACGTCCGTCGGGATGCCGCGTTCCACCAGGAGCTCGAGGAGCGGGTGGTCGTCCGGGTCCAGCCCGGGGAGCTCGGCACAGGTGGCGAGCGCGAGTCGTGCGGTCGGAGTCGTCACGTGGGCAGCGTACCGACGGGGTCCTGGTCCGCATCAGGTGCGCGACCGGGGGGCTGCGTCACAGTGCCGGTCGAGGGGCCCGGTTCGTCGGCGACCCGGTCGGTCAGCCTGCGAAGGGCCTCGAGCACGCTCGACGGGGTCACCCAGCCGACCGTGCGGCCGTCCTCGGTGACCGGGAGGCGGCCGTCCGGGCGACCGACGAACGACGCCAGCACGTCGCCGAGCTCGGTGCCCAGCGGGACGGTCGCCGCGTCGGTGCCGAGCGTCACCGGCTGCCCGTCCGTGCGGGTCGCTCCTGACGGCGCCTCCGCAGCGTCCTGGCTGGTGCGCGGCCCGCCGCCACCCGCCGGCCCGGTCGCGACCTCCGCGAGGTCCTCCCGCTGCAACCGGCCGAGCGCGAGCAGCCGGGCCATCCGGCCACGCCCGACGAGGTCCGCCACGGCCGGGCTCGCCGGACGCGCCACGACGTCGAGCGGCGGGGCGAGCTGCTCGACGTGCGCGCCGGTGCTGAGGACCGCGACCCGGTCCCCCATCCGGACGGCTTCGTCGATGTCGTGCGTGACGAGCATCACGGTGGTGCCGACCGCCCGCTGGATGCGGGCGAACTCCGTCTGCAGGCGACGGCGCCCCACCGGGTCGACCGCGCCGAACGGCTCGTCCATGAGCAGGACGGGCGGGTCGGTGGCGAGCGCGCGGGCGACCCCGACGCGCTGGCGCTCCCCACCCGAGAGCTCGTGGGGAAAGCGCCGGGCGTAGCGGGCCGGGTCGAGACCCACGAGGTCCAGCAGCTCGTCGACGCGGGCCGCCGTGCGACGGCGGTCCCAGCCCAGCAGCTTGGGGACCGTGGCGACGTTCTGCGCCACGGTGCGGTGCGGGAACAGCCCGACGTTCTGGATCACGTAGCCGATGCGGCGGCGCAGCGCCACGGGGTCGGCGGTCGTGACGTCCTCGCCCTGGAGCAGGATGCGCCCCGACGTGGGCTCGACGAGCCGGTTGGCCATCCGGAGCGTGGTCGACTTGCCGCACCCGGAGGGGCCGACGAGCACCAGCACCTCGTGCTCGTGCACGTCGAGCGTCAGGTCGTGCACCGCCGCGCGCTCGCCGCCGTCCCGTCCTCCACCGGCGCGCCCCTGCTCGGACGCGTAGTCCTTGCTGACGTGCTCGAACCTGATCGCGCTGGCTGCCACCCCAGGGACGCTAGCCCAGGGTGCCGACAGGCGCCGTCGGGAAGGGTGCCGACAGGCGCCGTCGGGAAGGGTGCCGACAGGTGACCCCCGGGGGCGGGTGTCGGAGGGGGCCGGTACGTTCGCGGGATGCGGCTGGCAGCACCCTCCAACCCCTGGTTCTCCTGGGAGTACCTGCAGCGCAACAGCGCCGACGTGCTCGAGTACCTGCAGCAGCACACGACCCTCACGCTCGAGGCGGTCCTCGTCGCGTTCGCCCTCGCGCTCCCGCTCGGCGCCCTGGCCCACCTGCGACCTCGGCTCGCCGGCCCGCTGCTCGGGGCCGCGGGCGTCATGTACACCGTGCCGTCGCTCGCGCTGTTCGCGGTGCTCGCGCCGTACACGGGCGTCGGGCGGACCACGGTGCTGATCGGGCTCGTCGCGTACGCGCTGCTGGTCCTCATCAGGAACGTGCTGGTGGGGCTGCAGGGCGTGGACCCGGCGGTCCGGGACGCCGCGCGCGGCATGGGCTACGGCCCGGTGCGGCTGCTGCTGACGGTCGAGCTGCCGCAGGCGGTGCCGAGCATCGTGGCGGGGCTGCGGCTGGCGACGGTGTCCACGGTGGCGCTCGTCACGGTGGGGGTCGTGGTCGGCTACGGCGGGCTCGGGCAGCTGATGTTCCGCGGGTTCCGCAGCAACTACCACGCCGAGATCATGACGGCCACGGTGCTGTGCCTCCTGCTCGCGCTGCTCTGCGACCTCGTCATCGCGGGTGTCGGGCACCGGCTCACCCCGTGGGCCCGCAGCACCAGGCCGGTGTGACGTGGAGGTCCTGCAGGAGGCGTTCGCCTGGCTCAACGACCCGCTCAACTGGACGGGCCGCAACGGCGTGCTCGCCCTGACCGTCGCGCACGTCACGGTGTCCGTGCTCGCCGTGCTGCTCGCCGCGCTCGTCGCGCTGCCGGTCGGGCTGTGGCTCGGCCACCGCGGACGGGGTGCCACGGCGGGGGTGGTCGTCGCGAACACCACGCGCGCGCTGCCCACGCTGGCGCTGCTCACCCTGCTGGCGGCGAGCGGGCTGTTCGGCAACACCGCGACCGTCATCGCGTGCGCCGTGTTCGCCGTGCCGCCTCTGCTGTCCGGCGCCGTGACCGGCCTCGGCGACGTCGACGCGGACGTCCGCGACGCCGCCCGGGGCACGGGCATGTCCGGCGCGCGGAGCCTGTGGTCGGTCGAGCTGCCGCTCGCGGTCCCGCAGCTCGCCGCCGGCGTCCGGACGGGAGCCGTGCAGGTCCTCGCCACCGTCCCGCTCGCCGCGCTGGTCGGCGGGCGCAGCCTGGGCACGATCGTCGTCGAGGGCTTCGGCACCCAGGACTACGGCCAGGTGCTCGCGGGGGGCATCCTCGTCGCCGCGCTGTGCCTGGTCGCCGAGGGGGTCCTCGCCGTCGTCCAGCGCCTCGTGACGCCCGCCGGCCTGCAGGCCCTCGGTCGTGACGGGCGCACCGCCCCGGGACGCCGCCGCAGGTCCCGGCGCAGCACCCCGCCCGCCCCACCTGCCACCTCACCACCCGCCGGACAGCCGATACCGGTTGCCGTCGCGCCGTCGACGGACTCGAATGGGTCAGGCTCCCCCGTCTGACCGGCCCACCCTCCCGTCCCTGCCCCAGGAGTGACCGATGAACGCCAGACGCACCACCGTCCTCAGCCTGCTCGCCGCCGCGACCCTCGTGCTGGGCGCCTGCGGCACCCCCGGATCGGGAGGAGGTGAGGCCGACGCCGAGGTCAGCAGCTCGTCCGGCCTGGCCACCTGCGACCCCGTCGCTGGCGACAAGCTCGTGGTGCTGGAGGACGACAAGGGCCTCCAGAACGCCGACAACATCATCCCCGCGGTGAACAAGGCCGCCGCGGACGCGAACCCCGCGATCCTCGAGGTCCTCGACAAGGTCTCGGCCGCGTTGGACACCGACAAGCTCATCGAGCTGAACAAGGCGGTCGACATCGACCGTCAGACGTCCAGCGAGGTCGGCGGGAAGTTCGTCACGGACGAGGGCATCACGGCCGACGACCCGGCGTCGGGGGCCGGCACGTCGCTCACGGTCGGCGCCGCGAACTTCTCGGAGAGCGCGACGCTCGCCGAGATCTACGCGGCCGCGCTGCGCACGGCGGGGTTCACGGTCGAGGTGCGCACCATCGGCAACCGTGAGCTGTACCTGCCCCAGATCACCGACGGCACCCTGACGGCGGTCCCCGAGTACGCCGCGACGCTCGCCGACTTCCTCAACGCCCAGAAGAACGGCGCGGACGCCGAGTCCGTCGCCTCCGACGACGTCGACGCGACGGTCACCGCACTGACGCCGCTCGCCGAGGCGGCCGGCATCACCGTCGGGAAGCCGTCGGACGCGCAGGACCAGAACGCGTTCGCCGTCACCGAGGCGTTCGCGAAGGAGCACGACGTCGCCACCCTGAGCGAGCTGGCCGCCGCGTGCGGCGGGCTGGTGCTCGCCGGTCCGGCCGAGTGCCCCGACCGGCCGTTCTGCCAGCCGGGCCTCGAGGAGACGTACGGGCTCGAGTTCGGCGAGTTCAAGTCGTACGACTTCGGCCTGATCGGCCAGGCGGTCCGCAAGGGTGACGCGGCGATCGGCCTGGTGCTGTCGAGCGACGGGTCGCTGGCCGCCGACTGACCGGAAGCCCAGGCGACGACGAGGGCCGTGCCGCGAGACGCGCACGGCCTTCGTCGTGCAGCCCGGGTCGCGGAGCCCTCGTCGACCCGGCCCCTCGGTGCCCACCGATCGTCGGGCGGGCCGTCCGACCCGGCGGGCGGCCCTCCGCCTCCGTCAGTAGGGTCGGGCCATGGACGCGAGGGGGGCTCGCCTCGATGGTCCGGCCGCCGACGCGCTGCTGCGGGCGGGCCGGTTCTTCTCGCGCTGGGACGAGACCGACGACAACCGCGCCGTCTTCCGTGAGGGGGGCAGGCGGGGCGACGTGTTCTACCGGGACCGCTGGCGGCACGACAAGGTGGTCCGCTCCACGCACGGCGTGAACTGCACGGGCTCGTGCTCGTGGAAGGTGTACGTCAAGGACGGCATCATCACGTGGGAGGCCCAGCAGACCGACTACCCGTCGCCGGGCCCGGACCGACCGGACTACGAGCCTCGTGGCTGTCCTCGTGGCGCGGCGTTCTCCTGGTACACGTACTCCCCCACGCGCGTGCGCTACCCGTACGCGCGTGGCGTGCTCGTGGAGATGTACCGCGAGGCGCGCGCCCGGCTCGGCGACCCGGTCCTCGCGTGGGCGGACGTGGTGGGCGACCCCGTCCGGCGCCGGCGGTACCAGCAGGCGCGCGGCAAGGGCGGCCTGGTCCGGGTCGGCTGGGACGAGGCCGTCGAGATGGTCGCCGCCGCGCACGTCCACACGATCAAGACGTACGGACCCGACCGGTGCGCGGGCTTCTCCCCCATCCCGGCGATGTCGATCGTGTCGCACTGCGTCGGGACGCGGTTCATCCAGCTCATCGGCGGCGTCATGACGTCGTTCTACGACTGGTACGCGGACCTGCCCGTCGCGAGCCCGCAGATGTTCGGCGACCAGACCGACGTGCCGGAGTCCGGCGACTGGTGGGACGCCACCTACCTCATGATGTGGGGCTCGAACGTCCCGGTGACGAGGACACCGGACGCGCACTGGATGGCGGAGGTGCGCTACCGCGGCACCAAGGTCGTCACGGTGTCGCCGGACTACTCCGACAACACGAAGTTCGCGGACGAGTGGCTGCCCGCCCAGGCCGGCACCGACGCCGCGCTGGCCATGGCGATGGGCCACGTGATCCTGCGTGAGTACCTGGTGGACCGTCAGGTGCCGTTCTTCGGGGACTACGTGCGCCGCTACACGGACCTGCCGTTCCTGGTGACGCTCCAGCGGCACGGGGAGGGCGACGGGTACGTGCCGGGCAAGTTCCTGCGGGCCGCGGACCTGCCGGGCGGTGACCCCGACGTCGAGGGCGCCGACTGGAAGACGGTCCTGCTCGACTCGTCGACGGGCGAGCCGGTGGTGCCCAACGGCTCGATGGGCTTCCGCTACACGGACTCGGGCGAGGGACGGTGGAACCTCGACCTCGACGGCGTGCACCCGGCCCTGAGCATCGACGACGCCCCGGGCGCCGACGGTACGGCGACCGTGCTGCTGCCCTGCTTCGAGGCGCCCGACGGCTCGGGCTCGGTGCTCCGGCGCGGGGTGCCGGTGCGGCGCGTCGGCGACCACCTCGTGACGACCGTGTTCGACCTGACGCTCGCGCAGTACGGCGTGGGACGCGACGGGCTCCCGGGCGAGTGGCCCAGCGGGTTCGACGACCCGGAGGTCCCGTACACGCCGGCGTGGCAGGAGTCGATCACGTCGGTGCCTGCGGCCGCGTGCACGAGAATCGCCCGGGAGTTCGCGACGAACGCCGAGAAGTCCGGCGGCCGGTCGATGATCATCATGGGTGCCGGCATCTGCCAGTGGTTCCACGGGGACGTGACGTACCGCGCCGTGCTGGCGCTGCTGGCGTTCACGGGGTGCTTCGGGCGCAACGGGGGCGGCTGGGCGCACTACGTCGGGCAGGAGAAGTGCCGGCCGCTGACCGGCTGGATCTCGCTCGCGAACGCGCTCGACTGGTCGCGGCCGCCGCGGACGATGACGGGCACGTCGTACTGGTACATGCACACGGACCAGTGGCGGTTCGACGGGTACCGGGCGGACGCGCTCGCGTCGCCCCTCGCCGAGGGACACCTCGCCGGGATGCACACCGCGGACACGATCGCGCAGTCCGCCCGGCTCGGCTGGATGCCGTTCTACCCGCAGTTCGACCGCAACCCGCTGGACCTGGCGGACGAGGCCCGGGCGGCGGTCGCGGCGGGGACGGCGGCGGACGCCGTGGAGCACGTGGTGCAGCGGATCGCCGACCGGGACGTGAAGTTCGCGATCGAGGACGTCGACGCCCCGCAGGCGTGGCCGCGCACGCTCGTGCTGTGGCGGGCGAACCTGCTGGGCTCGTCGGGCAAGGGCAACGAGTACTTCCTCAAGCACCTGCTCGGCACGCACTCGAACGTCGCGGCGGCCGAGCCGTCGGCGGACCTGCGTCCCACCGAGGTCACGTGGCGCGACGAGATCCCCGAGGGGAAGCTCGACCTGCTGGTGAGCGCCGACTTCCGCATGACGTCGACCACGATGCTCTCGGACGTCGTGCTGCCCGCGGCCACCTGGTACGAGAAGCACGACCTGTCGTCGACGGACATGCACCCGTTCGTGCACGCGTTCACGCCCGCGATCGACCCGCCGTGGGAGGCGCGCAGCGACTTCGACGCGTTCCACCTGGTCGCGCAGCGTTTCTCCGAGCTGGCTCGCACGCACCTGGGTGTCCGGCACGACGTGGTGAGCGTCCCGGTCCAGCACGACACCCCCGGCGAGGCCGGGCAGCCGGGTGGCGTGGTCCGGGACTGGCTGCGCGGCGACGCCCCCGCGGTGCCCGGGCAGACGATGCCGCTGCTGCAGGTCGTCGAGCGGGACTACACCGCGATCGCGGACAAGCTCGCGACTCTCGGCCCGCTCGCCGAGCGCCTCGGCTTCACGGTCAAGAACGTGACGTACCGGTTGGAGCACGAGGTCGACCGTCTCGGGAGGCTCAACGGCGTCATGCTCGGCGGCGCGGGTGACGGCCGGCCGGCGCTCGACACCGACGTGAAGCTCGCGGAGGCGATCCTGTCGCTCAGCGGGACGACGAACGGCGAGCTCGCCGTCCAGGGGTTCCGCAGCCTGGAGCGGAGGGTCGGCAAGCCGCTCGCCGACCTCGCGGAGGGCAGCGAGGAGAAGCGGATCACGTTCGCCGACACGCAGGCGCGGCCCGTGCCGGTCATCACGTCGCCCGAGTGGTCCGGGTCGGAGACGGGCGGCCGCCGGTACGCGCCGTTCACGGTCAACGTCGAGCGGCTCAAGCCGTGGCACACGCTCACCGGCCGCATGCACCTGTTCCTCGACCACGACTGGCTGCGGGACCTCGGCGAGGCGCTGCCGGTCTACCGGCCGCCGCTGGACCTGCACCGCCTGCTCGGCGAGCCGGAGCTCGGCCCCGACGGCGCGAAGCAGGTGACGGTCCGGTACCTCACGCCGCACTCGAAGTGGTCGATCCACTCCGAGTACCAGGACAACCTGCTGATGCTGTCGCTGTCCCGGGGCGGCCCGACGTGCTGGATGAGCCCGCAGGACGCGGAGGCCGTCGGCGCCGCGGACAACGACTGGATCGAGTGCTCGAACGCGAACGGGATCTTCGTGTGCCGCGCGATCGTCAGCCACCGGATGCCCGAGGGCGTCGTCTTCGTGCACCACGCGCAGGAGCGCACGATCGACGTGCCGAAGACCGAGCGGACCGGCCGCCGGGGTGGCATCCACAACTCGGTGACCCGGCTGCTGGTGAAGCCGACGCACCTCGTGGGCGGGTACGCGCAGCTGTCGTACACGTTCAACTACCTCGGCCCGACGGGCAACCAGCGGGACATGGTGACGACGATCCGGCGGCGCAGCCAGGACGTGAGGTACTGACCGATGCGTGTGATGGCCCAGATGGCGATGGTGATGAACCTCGACAAGTGCATCGGGTGCCACACGTGCTCGGTCACGTGCAAGCAGGCGTGGACGAACCGCGCGGGCGTCGAGTACGTGTGGTTCAACAACGTCGAGACGCGCCCCGGCCAGGGGTACCCGCGGCGGTACGAGGACCAGGAGCAGTGGCGCGGCGGGTGGACGCTCAACCGGCGTGGACGCCTCGCCCTCAAGGCGGGCGGGCGGGTCAAGAAGCTGCTGACGATCTTCGCGAGCCCGGTCCAGCCGAAGCTCGAGGACTACTACGAGCCGTGGACGTACGACTACGAGCGGCTGACCGACGCACCGCTCGGCGACGACTTCCCGGTGGCCCGCCCGAAGTCGCTCATCACGGGCGAGGACACGAAGATCAGCTGGTCCGCGAACTGGGACGACGACCTGGGCGGCGTCACGGAAGCCGGCCACCTCGACCCGATGGTGGAGAAGGTCCGGGCCGAGTCGGAGGACCGCATCCGCTTCGAGTTCGAGCGGACGTTCATGATGTACCTGCCGCGGATCTGCGAGCACTGCCTCAACCCGTCGTGCATGGCGTCGTGCCCGTCGGGGGCGATCTACAAGCGCGCCGAGGACGGCATCGTGCTCGTCGACCAGGACCGCTGCCGCGGCTGGCGGCAGTGCGTGACGGGGTGCCCGTACAAGAAGATCTACTTCAACCACAAGACAGGCAAGGCCGAGAAGTGCACGTTCTGCTACCCCCGCATCGAGGTGGGGCTGCCGACCGTGTGCTCCGAGACGTGCGTCGGCCGGCTGCGGTACATCGGGCTCGTGCTCTACGACGCGGACCGCGTCACGGCGGCCGCGTCGGTCAAGGACGAGCAGGACCTGTACGAGGCGCAGCTCGACCTCATGCTCGACCCGCAGGACCCGGCGGTCGTCGCCGCCGCGCGGGACCAGGGCATCCCGCAGGACTGGCTCGACGCGGCCGTGCGGTCTCCCGTGTACGCGCTCGCGAAGACGTACCGGGTCGCCCTGCCGCTGCACCCGGAGTACCGGACGATGCCGATGGTCTGGTACGTCCCGCCCCTGTCCCCCGTCGTCGACCTGCTGCGCGAGCAGGGGCACGACGCCGAGGACCACGGGAACCTGTTCGGCGCGATCGAGGCGCTGCGCATCCCCGTCGAGTACCTGGCGTCCCTGTTCACCGCGGGCGACACGGAGGTCGTCACGGGTGTGCTGCGCCGCCTGGCCGCCATGCGGGCGTACCTGCGGGGCATCACGCTGGAGGACGACGCCGTCGAGGCGGTCCCCCGGTCGGTCGGCATGACGGGCACGACGATGTACGCGATGTACCGGCTGCTCGCGATCGCCAAGTACGCCGACCGGTACGTCATCCCGAAGGCGCACGAGGAGCGCGGGCACGAGCTCGAGGAGCTCGGGTGCTCGCTCGACTACGACGAGGGGCCCGGCATGTACGAGTCGGCTTCGTTCGGCGAGGCGTCCGGGCGGCCCGTGCCGGTCGCCGTCGAGACGTTCCACGCGCTGCGGCAACGGCAGACGTCCGAGGGCATCTCGCCTCCGGAGTCGATGCGCGGACGGGTCAACCTGCTGAACTGGGACGGCGTGGGGACGCCACCCGGCCTGTTCCCCGAGGCACCGGGTGCGCCCGGGCCGGCACCGGAGCCGACGCCGTGAGGGCCCCCCGGCAGCACACGGGGACCCGGGTGGTCCACCAGGTCGCGTCGTGGTGCCTGTCCTACCCCGACCCGACGCTCGTCGAGAGGGTCCCGCTGCTCGTGTCCGCGCTCGACGAGCTCCCCGCGGCCACGTCGGGCGCCGGCCTGCGGACCTTCCTCGACCACGCCGGCGAGGTCCCGCTGCCCGACCTGCAGCGCGAGTACGTCGACCTCTTCGACCTGTCGAGCCGGCAGCCGCTGTACCTGTCGTACTGGACGGACGGCGACACCCGGCGCCGGGGCGACGTGCTCGGCCGGTTCAAGGAGCGCTACCGGGCCAGCGGGTTCCTCGTCGACACGCACGGCGAGCTGCCCGACCACCTCCCGCTCGTGCTCGAGTACGCCGCGGTGGCCGACCCCGTCGACGGCCCCGCGCTGCTGCAGGAGTACCGGGCGAGCCTCGAGCTCGTGCGGCTCGCGCTGCACGAGGCCGCCACGCCCTACGCGGGCGTGCTCGACGACGTCTGCGCGACCCTCCCCGGCGAGTCGCCGACCGACCGGGCCGCGGTGCACCGCATGGCCGCCGCGGGCCCGCCGCGTGAGGACGTCGGGCTCGACTCCGCCGACCCCCGGCTGCTCCCGCTCGCGAGCGCACCGACGGGCGACCGGCCGTGAGCGTGGTCCTGTGGGGGGTCCTGCCCTACCTGGCGATCGTGACGCTGGTCGGCGGCACGATCTGGCGGTACCGGTACGACCAGTTCGGCTGGACCACCCGCTCCTCGCAGCTCTACGAGTCGCGCCTGCTGCGGATCGGCAGCCCGCTGTTCCACTTCGGCCTGGTGTTCGTGATCGTCGGGCACATCGGCGGGCTGGTCATCCCCATGGCGTGGACGGAGGCCGTCGGCATCACGCAGGAGACGTACCACGCGGTCGCACTGACGGTCGGGGGCATCGCCGGGTTCTGCACGCTCGTCGGGATCGCGATCCTGGTGTACCGGCGGCGGCGGACGGGGCCCGTGTTCATGGCCACCACCAAGAACGACAAGCTCATGTACGTGGTGCTGGTCGGCGCGATCGTGCTCGGCCTGTGGGCGACGCTGGCCAGCGTCGGGGCGGGCCACGGCGAGGAGCACAACTACCGCGAGACCGTCTCCCCGTGGTTCCGGTCGATCTTCGTGCTGCAGCCGGACGTCGACTCGATGGCGGCCGCCCCGACGACGTTCCAGATCCACACGCTCACGGGCCTCGCGCTCGTCGCGATCTTCCCGTTCACGCGGCTCGTCCACGCGTTCACGGCGCCGGTGCACTACCTGTTCCGCCCGTACATCGTCTACCGCAGCCGTGACGCCCGGCCCACCCCCGGTGCGAGCGCACCGCGGCGTGGCTGGGACCCCGTCGGGACCCGGGACAGAGACCGACGAGCATGACGACGACCGCAGCCGCCACGAAGGTCACCGGCCGCACGGCCAACCTGGTCCTCGCGACGTGGACGTTCGCGATCACGTTCTGGGCGTGGAACCTCATCGGCCCGCTCGGCACGAGGTACGCCGAGGACCTGGACCTGACGTCGACGCAGAAGTCGCTCCTCGTGGCGATCCCGGTGCTGGTCGGCGCGGTCGGCCGGATCCCCGTGGGTGCGCTCACCGACCGGTACGGCGGCCGCCTCATGCTCGGCGTGCTCAGCCTGGCGAGCATCGTGCCGGTGCTGCTCGTCACGTACGCGGGCAACCAGGGCTCGTACGGCCTGCTGCTGGCGTTCGGCTTCCTGCTCGGCATCGCGGGCACCACGTTCGCGGCGGGCATCCCGTTCGTCAACGCCTGGTACGAGCCGTCGCGACGAGGGTTCGCGACCGGCGTGTTCGGCGCCGGCATGGGTGGCACCGCGCTCTCGTCGTTCTTCACGCCCCGGTTCGTGGAGCGGTACGGCTACACCACGGCCCACGTGATCGTCGCGGTGGCGCTCGCCGTGACCGGGGTCGTCGTCCTGCTCGCGATGCGCGACGCGCCCGCGTGGAGGCGCAGCACCGAGTCCGTGCTGCCCAAGCTCGCGGCCGCGATGAGGCTGCCGGTCACGTGGCAGATGTCGTTCCTGTACGCCGTGACGTTCGGCGGGTTCGTCGCGTTCTCGACCTACCTGCCGACGTACCTCAAGGACGTCTACGGCTTCGACCTCTCCGGTGCCGGCACCCGGACGGCGGGGTTCGCGATCGCCGCCGTGCTCGCCCGGCCCATCGGCGGGATGCTGTCCGACCGCATCCACCCGAAGCCCGTCGTCCTCACGTCGCTCGGCGCGGTCGCGGCGCTCGCCGTGCTCATGGCCGCCCAGCCCCAGCCGGAGGTGCCGGCGGGCATCGTGTTCGTCTCGATGGCCTTCTTCCTCGGGCTCGGCACGGGCGGCGTGTTCGCCTGGGTGTCGCTGCGCACGCCACCCGAGCGGGTCGGCAGCGTCGCCGGTGTCGTCGGCGCCGCGGGCGGTCTCGGCGGCTTCTTCCCTCCGTTGGTGCTCGGCGCGACGTACGACGAGGCCGACCACAGCTACACGACCGGCCTCGTGCTGCTGTGCGCCACCGCGCTGGGCGCGTTCTTCTACGTCCTGTTCCGGCTGCGCAAGGAGGATGCGCCCGCGCGTACGGCGTGAGGGTCAGAGGCCGGCGGTCTCCAGGAACCGCAGCCACACCTCGCTGACCGTCGGGTACGACGGCACCGCGTGCCACAGCCGGTCGAGCGGCACCTCGCCGACCACGGCGATCGTCGCGGCGTGCAGCAGCTCGGCGACCTCCGGCCCGACGAACGTCGCACCCACGACGACGCCCCGCGCCCGGTCGACGACGAGCCGCCCCTTGCCTGCGTAGTCGGGCGACAGGACCGTCGCGCCCGCGACGTCCTCCAGCGCGTAGTCGAGGACCTGCACGTCGATCCCGGCGTCGCGGGCCTGCCGCTCGGTGCGGCCGACCCAGGCGACCTCCGGCCGGGAGAACACGACCTGCGGCACGGCCGCCGCGTCAGCGGTGGCCCGGAACCGGCTCCACGGGGCCGCGTCGCGCTCTTCGCCGCCCCCGTCGGGCCCGAACCGGTGGGCGATGACGTCGCCGGCCACCCGCGCGTCGTACTTGCCCTGGTGGGTCGTCGCGGTGCGGCCCGAGACGTCCCCGACGGCGAACAGCCAGCCGTCGGTCACGGCGGTGACGCACAGCGCGTCGTCGACCTCGGCGACCTTCCCCGGCTCGAGGCCGATCGCGTCGAGCCCGACGTCCTGGGTCCGCGGGCGCCGACCGGTCGCGGCGAGCACCTCGGTGACGTGCAGCCGCTCGGGGCCGTCGGGGGTGCTCAGGTCCAGGTGCACGCCGTCGTCGTCCCGCGCCGCGGCCGTCACCTCGGTGCCGAGCAGCAGCCGGACCCCGGCGGCGCGCAGGGCGTCCGCCACGAGCTCGCCCGCGAACGGCTCCGCCCCGCCGAGCAGCCGTGACCCGCGCACCAGGAGCGTCACCTCGCTGCCGAAGTCCGCGAACGCGGTCGCCATCTCGACGCCGACCACGCCGCCGCCGAGGACCGCCAGCCGTGCCGGCACCTGCTGGGCGGACGTGGCCTCCCGGCTCGTCCACGGCCGCACGTCGGCCAGCACCGGCGGCACCACGGGCGAGGACCCGGTGGCCAGGACGACGGCGTGCCGGGCGACCACGGCCTGGTCGCCGCCGTCGCCGTGCACCGTCAGCGCGCGCGGACCGGTGAACGTCGCGTGCCCGCGCAGCAGCGTGATGCCGGCGCTGTCGAGCCAGGACACCTGCGACCCGTCGTCCCAGTGGTGCGTCACCTCGTCGCGCCGGGCGAACGCGGCCGCCACGTCGACCGTTCCCGTCACCGCGGCGGCCGCACCGGGCACGGTCCGCGCGGCCGCAAGCGCCGTGCCCGGCCGCAGCAGCGCCTTGGACGGCATGCAGGCCCAGTACGAGCACTCACCGCCGACCAGGGCGTGCTCGACGAGCGCCACGCTGAGACCCGTGCGGCCCGCCCGGTCGGCGACGTTCTCCCCGACCGCACCGCCGCCGACGACGACCACGTCGAACTCCTGCACCTGCTGCGCCATGGTGGGGCTCCGTCCGTACCGAGGAGCCGCCCCGGGGCGTCGTGGGGCGGCGCCTCCCATGCTCGCCGGACAGGCGGGCGTCCGCAGGCCGAGCCGTTGGCACGGTGGTCGTGCGGCGCCCGTCCCTGACGCACATCTCAGGGTGTGGCTCCGGCGACTCCCCGATGCGGCGGTGCCGACCGCGGTGCCAGTGTCGAGCCATGACCGAACCGCTGGGCGTCTCCGCGCCGCCCGAGCCGATCCCCGACCGGGCCGGGCCGGGCCGCAGGCGCACGTGGACGAGACGCCTGCGCCGCACCGTCGTCGCCGTGCTCGTGACCGTGGTCGCGCTGCTCGCCGTCTCGACCGGCGTCAACCAGGCGGCGAACGCCGTCGGCCTGGCGAGGCTCGACGTCCCCGGCGAGCTGGTCGACGTGGGCGACGGCGCCCGGATGCACGTCTACTCGCGTGCGGAGCACCCCGGCGAGCCGACCCTGGTGCTCCTGACCGGCATGGGCCTGGGCAGCGCCTACTACGAGCTCAAGAGCGTCTGGGAGCCGCTCGCCGAGGACGTCAACATCGTCACCGTCGACTACCTGGGCTACGGGTTCTCCGACTCGACGACGAAGGCGCGGTCGAACCGGAACGTGGCCACCGAGATCCACACCGCCCTGCAGGGCGCCGGAGTCGACGGCCCGTACGTGCTGGTGGCCCACTCCATCGGCGGCCTGTACGGGCTGGAGCTCGCCGAGCTCTACCCGGACGAGGTGGCAGGGTTCGTGGGGCTGGACAGCACCTCGCCCGGTCAGCAGACCGCGGAGACCTACGAGGGCGACCTGGCGCAGGACGGCGGGCTGCACCCCACCATGAGCGTGCTCCGCTTCATGGGCATGGTCCGGATCGAGCGGTGGATCAACGGCGACGACTCGACGCTCCTGCCGGCCAACCCGCTGCTCGACGACGCCGCGCAGGACGAGGACTGGCTGCTCGACAACACCAAGCTGGACCTGCGTCTGCTCGACGACGAGGCGAGCTGGTCCCTGCGCAACGACGTCGCGCTCACCGGCCACCGCTTCGACGCCGCGATCCCGACGCTGATGGTCCTCGCCCAGGGCACCGTCGACGCCACCCACGAGCTGGGCATGCCCGACTGGGTGGCGGTCCACGAGTCCGTCGCGAGCGAGCACCCGCAGAGCCGCATCGTCACCCTGGACGGCGACCACATGATCTACCTGGACGCCCCCGACGAGGTCGTGGCCGAGATCCGGCAGTTCCTCGCCGTGACGACCTGAGGACCTCAGGAGGAACGGTCGGTCCGCCGCGCGTCCCCTCACGACGAAGGCCCCCGACCGGCGTTTCCGCTGGTCGGGGGCCTTTCACTGTGCGCCATCAGGGACTCGAACCCCGAACCCGCTGATTAAGAGTCAGCTGCTCTGCCAATTGAGCTAATGGCGCGCGGTTGAGAACGTTAGCAGGCTCTGGGCCCACCTAGCGAACTGGAACGGGTCAGCGTGACGACCGTCACGCGCCGGGCCCGTCGGGTGCGTCGGCGGCGGGCGTGCCGTCCTCCCACCAGGCGGTCTCGGGCAGCCCCTCGGTCTCGAGGATCTCGGCCGACGGGGGCGCGGCGTCCGTGAAGAGGTCCACCAGGAGCGTCAGGGGCACGTGCTGGTCCAGCAGGTCCTTGACCGGCTCGATGTCGTCGGGGGCGGCGTCGGTGTGCACGTCGTCTCCTCCTTGTTCGGTGTCGTGATGGTTCAGCCCACCACCGGGCGCGGACCCGCGCAACGGGTGGGTCACAGGTACAACCCCGTTCCCTCCCCGATGGTTCCCGGGGCGGCGACGGCGTGCACGTCCTTCTCCCGCAGCAGCAGGTACGTGGCGCCCGCGAGCTCGACCTCCGCACGGTCCTCCGGGTCGAACAGGACGCGGTCGCCGACCTCGACCTGCCGCACGTGCTGGCCGACGGCGACGACGGCCGCCCACGACAGGCGCTTGCCGACGGCGGCCGTGGCGGGGATGACGATCCCCGAGCTGGAGCGACGCTCGGCGGTCTCGCGGTCGATGGTGACCAGCAGCCGGTCGTTGAGCATCCGGATGGGCAGGTGCGGGGAGTCGGCGTTCTGTGCGCTCACGGGCCCGACGGTACCCGGCCGACGTAGGCTGACGCCGTCCCCGCACCGCCTCGTCAGGAGTACCCGTGCCTCGTCTCGCCGTCGGCGACCTCGCCCCCGACTTCACCCTGCCGACCGCCGACGGTGGCAGCGTCACACTGTCCGACCTGCGAGGGAAGCACGTGATCGTGTACTTCTACCCGGCGGCCATGACGCCGGGGTGCACCACGCAGGCGTGCGACTTCCGCGACTCGCTCGCGTCGCTGCAGGGCGCCGGGTACGCGGTCGTCGGCCTCTCCCCCGACCCGGTCGACAAGCTCGCGACGTTCGTCGAGCAGGAGCACCTGACGTTCCCGCTGGCGTCCGACCCCGACCACGCGGTGCTCGAGGCGTGGGGCGCGTGGGGCGAGAAGAAGCTGTACGGCAAGACGGTCACCGGGGTGATCCGCTCGACCGTGGTCCTCGACCCCGAGGGCCGCGTCGAGCTCGCCCAGTACAACGTGAAGGCGACCGGGCACGTCGCGAAGCTGCGGCGCGACCTCAGGGTCGCCTGACCGGGGCGTCCGGCCGGCCGCTCGATCCGACGGCCGGCCCCGTGGGACACTCGGCCGCGCGGGAGTGGTGAAACGGCAGCCACGCCAGGTTTAGGTCCTGGTGCCCGAGAGGGCGTGCGGGTTCGACTCCCGTCTCCCGCACTCCCCGCCCCGGGGTGGCGCCCAGGCCCCTGCCGTCACGGCCTCGCGATCTCGACGGATGGAGCCGAGCGTTCGGGTCCCGGTCACCGTCGCCTCACGACGACGGCAGCCTCAGCTCGCTGACGAGCCCGCCGTCCGGCCGGGGCGTGAGGACGAGCAGACCGCCGTGGTGGTCCGCCACCGCCCGCACGACCGTGAGGCCCAGACCCACCCCGCTCCCGTTCGCCGTCCGGTCGGCGGCGCCGCGCCGGAACGGCAGGACGAGGTCGGCCGCGGTGTCCACCGGCACGGGTGGCCCGGTGTTCTCGACGACGACCCGAGCGCCGTCCGGCAGGTCGTCCAGGGACACGACGACCCGTCCACCGGGCACGTTGTGGTGGGCGGCGTTGTCGACGAGGTTCGCGACGGCCCGGCCGAGCAGGGCGGGCTCCCCCGGCACCGTGACCTCCGTCAGACGCACGTCCCAGGCCAGTCCGTCGTCGGGACGGCGGACCTGCTCCACGGCGTCCGCGACGGTCACGCGCAGGTCGACCGGCATCGGCGGCCCGACGGCCTCGCCGGACTGCGCGCGGGCCAGCACGAGCAGCGCGTCGATGGTCCGGGCGGCCCGGCGGCTCTGGTCGAGGGCGGTGGTCGCCGCGGTCCGGAGCTCGGCGGCGTCGGCGCCCGGGTCGGCGAGCGCCACGTCGAGCGCGGCCTGCTGGTTGGCGAGGGGGGTGCGCAGCTCGTGGGACATCGTCGCGACGAGCCGGCGCTCGGAGCTGACCGTCTGCTGCACGCGCGCGAGCAGCGCGTCGAAGGTGTCGGCGAGCTCGCGCAGCTCGTCGCGAGGGCCCCCGAGCGCGATCCGCTCGTCGAGAGAGTCCGCGGAGATCCGCTGCGCGCGGGCGGTGATGGTGTGCACGGGTCGCAGCACCCGCCCGGCGACGAGCCAGCCGATCCCCACGGACGCGCCGGTGACGACGACGAGGGCCAGGGCCGAGTTCCGGACGAGCTGGTCCATGGTCGACCCGACGGCCTCGTCGCGGACCTCCGTCACGACGGGGGCGGGCAGCGGGACGTCCGCGACCGCGCCGCCGGGCAGCGACCGCGTCTCGACGTGCACGCTCCGGCTCTGCGCCTGCGTGACGAGGCCGTAGACGAGGGCGAGGAGCACCGCACCGGACAGGGCGACGACGAGCGTGTAGAAGATCGTGAGCCGCCACCGCACGCTCAGCGAAAGCCTCACGGGACCACCACGCGGTAGCCCGCGCCTCGGGTCGTCTCGATGACGGGCGGGTCGCCGAGCTTGCGGCGCAGGCCGACCATCGTGACCCGCACGGCGTTGGTGAACGGGTCAGCGTGCTCGTCCCAGACGCGTTCGAGCAGCTCCTCGGCGGACACGACCGCCCCGCCGGACCGCACGAGCTCCACGAGGACCCCGTACTCCTTGAGCGTGAGGTCGACGGGCCGGCCCGCCCGGGTCACCGCGCGGCGGGCGACGTCCACGCGCAGGTCCCCGGCGGCCAGCACCGGCGGCTGGGCGGGTGCCGTCCGACGGGCGAGGGCCTGGACCCGCGCGAGCAGCTCGGCGAACGCGAACGGCTTGGCGAGGTAGTCGTCGGCGCCGAGCGCGAAGCCGTCGACCTTCTGCTCCAGCCCGCCCGCGGCGGTGAGCATGAGGATCCGGGCCGTCGAGCCCGCGTCGACGAGCGTGCGGCACACGTCATCTCCGTGCACCACGGGCAGGTCGCGGTCGAGGAGCACCACGTCGTACCGGTTCACGCCGGCGAGCTCGAGGGCCGTCCCGCCGTCGCCGGCGACGTCCGTGGCGTACCCGGCCCGACGCAGCCCGCGCGCGAGCGCGTCCGCCATGACCTCCTCGTCCTCGGCCACGAGCACCCGCACACCGCACCTCCGTCGCGTCCGTCGTGCGCAGCATCGGCCTCACCGTGTTCAGCCAGCGTAAGCGCGCGGGCCGTCACGGGTCCCGCAGCGAACGCTCGCCGAACGGGCGGCGCGGTGGGCTGGGGCCGTCCGGTCACCCCGACCTCGAGGAGCTCGATCATGACCACCGCCCGGCACCACCCTCGCGGACCCGTGCGTCACAGGGCCGCGGCCGCGCTCGCCGCCCTCGGCGTCCTGCTCGTCGCTGCCGCCTGCTCGGCGGACCCGCCGTCCTCGGCCCTGCCCGAGGCCACGGACGCGGCGACCGGGTCCGCGCCGGCCCCGTCCGTCTCCGCCTCCGTCGACCCCGAGGACGCGATGCTCCAGTACGCGCGCTGCATGCGTGAGCACGGGGTCGACGTGCCGGACCCCGTCGACGGGCGGCTGACCGTCGACGGCCGGGGGCTGTCGGAGGAGCAGATGCAGGCGGCCGAGAGCGCGTGCGCGCAGTGGCAGCAGCTCGCCGAGCCGGAGGACGGCGGCCAGGAGCTCACCGAGGAGGAGAAGCAGGCGTTCCTGGACCAGGCGAAGTGCATGCGGGACCGGGGCTGGAACGTGTCCGACCCGGAGTTCGACGGCGGGCGCGTGAGCCAGAAGTTCCAGCGGAGCCCCGACGGCCCTCGTGCCGGCGACCCGGCCCCGGGCGACCCGCAGTTCGAGGCGGACCTCCAGGAGTGCGCCGACGAGGCGGGGGTCGAGCCGCCGGAAAACGGCGGCACCGGGACGGGTGGGCAGTGACCATGACGCGCCCCACGCGCACCGTCCCCGCGCCGGCGTTGCTCGCGCTCGTCGGCCTGCTCGCGGCGTGCGGCGCACCGGCGGGCCTCGCGCCGGGCGCCGTCCCGTCGGCGTCGAGCACCCGGCCCACCGCGACGGTCGCCCGGTCCGACCTCACGTCGAGCACGACGACGGCGTGCGAGCTCGGCCACGGCGAGACGACCCCGCTGGAGGCCCGGACGGAGGGCACGCTCACGTCGCTGGCCGCCGTGGGGTCCACCGTCGGCCAGGGAGGGGTCCTCTACACCGTCGACACCCGGCCCGTCGTCCGGCTCGCGGGCGCGGTGCCGGCGTGGCGGGACCTCGGCCCGTCGTCCACGGACGGCGCGGACGTGCAGCAGCTCGAGCAGGCGCTCGTCGACCTGGGGTACACGAGCGGGCTCGCCCTGACGGTCGACGAGGACTGGACGGCGGTGACGACCGTCGCCGTGAGGCGCTGGCAGAAGGCGGTCGGCGTGTCGCAGACGGGCACGGTCCCGCTCGGCGACGTGGTGTTCACGCCCGGCGACCTGCGGGTCGCCGAGCAGGTCGCCGACCTGGGCGCACGTGTCGAGCCCGGCACGCCCGTGCTCGGCGTCGGCTCCACGCAGCAGGTCGTCTCGTGCGCGCTGCGCACCAGCCAGGCTGCGCTGGCACCCGTCGGCGCGACCGCGCACCTCACGCTTCCCGACGGGACGACGACCGACGGCACCGTCTCGGCCGCCGAGCTCGTCACCGTCGACGAGCAGCAGCAGCTCGACGTGTCGATCGCGGCCTCGGGCGACGCGGTGGGTGTTCTCCTGGAGGGTGCGCCCGTCCAGGTGGTGCTCGACCAGGTCGTCGCGACCGACGTCCTCGTGGTTCCCGTGACCGCCCTCGTGGCGCTCTCGGGCGGCGGGTACGGGCTCGAGAAGGTGCTCGACGACGGCTCCACGCAGTACGTGCCGGTCACCGCCGGCGCGTTCGCCGGCACGGACGTCGAGGTGTCCGGCGGCGACGTCGCCGAGGGCGACGAGGTGGTGGTCACGCCATGACGGTGCTGGAGCTGCGCGGGGTCACCAAGACGTACGGGACAGGTCCGACGGCTCTCACGGTGCTGCACGACGTGCACCTGGGCGTCGAGGCCGGCGACCACATGGCGGTCGTCGGACCGTCCGGCTCGGGCAAGTCGACGCTGCTCCACGTCATGGGGGCGCTCGACCGGCCGACCGCGGGGCGGGTGCGGCTCGCCGGCGACGACGTCACCGCGATGTCCGACGCCGCCCTGTCGCGGGTGCGCGCCGTCCACCTCGGGTTCGTGTTCCAGCAGTTCTTCCTGCTCGACGGACGGTCCGCCGTGGAGAACGTGGCCGACGGGCTGCTCTACCAGGGCGTGCGACGCCCGGAGCGGCTGCGACGGGCACGCGAGGCGCTCGACCGCGTCGGGCTCGGTTCCCGCGCGGGCCACACCCCGGCGGAGCTGTCCGGCGGCGAGTGCCAGCGCGTGGCCGTCGCCCGGGCGCTCGTGCACGAGCCCCGGATCCTGCTGGCCGACGAGCCGACGGGCAACCTCGACCAGGCGTCCGGTGCGGCGGTCCTCGACCTCTTCGACCGGCTGCACGACGAGGGGGCGACGATCGTGGTCGTCACGCACGACGAGCACATCGCGAGGAGGCTGCCGCGCGTCGTGTCGATGCGCGACGGACGCGTCGAGCACGACACCTGCCCGGCACCGCTCGCACCCGCCGAGGTGTCGTCGTGACCGGGACCGAGGTGGGCGCCCCTCCCGTCCGGCCCGCCCGGCGGTCCGCCCGGCGCGCGCCGGCTGCCGTCCGCCGGATGTCGGCCGGCGACCGGCTCCGGCTCGGTGCCCGCGGCCTCACCGTCCGCAAGGGGCGCACCGCGCTGTCGGCGCTCGGCGTCGCGATCGGGATCACGGCGCTCGTGGGCGTGCTCGGGCTGTCCGAGTCGTCGCGCGCCGACCTGCAGGCCCAGCTCGACGCGCTCGGCACCAACCTGCTCACCGTCGCGCCCGGCCAGGGGCTCCTGGGCGACGACGCGACGCTGCCCGACGAGTCCGTCGCGATGATCGCCCGCGTCCCGACCGTCGAGTCCGCCGCGGCCGTGCGCCAGGTCGACGCCACCGTCCGGCGCAACGACCGGGTGCCCACGAGCGAGACGAGCGGGATCGAGGTCGTCGCCGCCGACCTCGACCTCCCGGCCACGGTCGCGGCGACCGTCCGCGAGGGGCGCTGGCTCGACGCGGCGACCGCCCGCTACCCGGCGGTGGTGCTCGGCTCGACGGCGGCCCGACGGCTCGCCGTCGGCCCGCTCGACGGCGGCGTCGACGTGTGGATCGACGGCCGGCCCTGGACGGTCGTGGGCATCCTCGACCCCGTGGTCCTCGCCTCCGAGCTCGACGAGGCGGCGATCGTCGGCACCCCGGTCGCCGACGCGCTGTTCGACGGCGACCTGCCCCCGAGCGGCGTGTACGTGCGGGTGGACCCCGACCAGGTCGCCGCGACGCGAACGGTCCTCGGCCGCACCGCCAACCCCGCCGCGCCCGAGGAGGTCCGGGTGTCCCGCCCGTCCGACGCGCTCGCCGCGCAGGACGCCGCGACCCGGTCGTTCACGCTCCTGGCCCTCGGGCTCGGGTCCGTCGCCCTGCTCGTCGGCGGGGTCGGCATCGCCAACGTCATGGTCGTGTCGGTGCTCGAGCGGCGCAGGGAGATCGGGGTGCGGCGCGCGCTCGGCGCGACCAGAGGCTCGATCGGCGGGCAGTTCCTCGTCGAGTCCGTGCTGCTGTCCCTGCTCGGCGGGCTCGCCGGCGCCCTGCTCGGCGTGGCCCTGACCTGGGCGTTCGCCGCGGTGCAGGGGTGGGCGCTCATCGTGCCGTGGCGACCCGTCGGCGCCGGGCTCGCGTGCTCGCTCGTCATCGGCTCGCTCGTCGGGCTGTACCCCGCGATGCGTGCCGCGCGGGTGCCGCCCACCGAGGCGCTGCGCACCGCGTGAGACGCGGACGGGCCGCCGGTCCTGGGGGTCCGGCGGCCCGTCCGTGCTCGGTGCATCAGCTGGGTGGATCAGCTGGGTGGATCAGCTGGGTGGTCAGCTCAGCGGCAGCCTGATCACCGTCTCAGGCACCCCCACGCTCGTCGGGCCGGAGCCGATCGCGTTCCACAGCGCGACCCGGACCGTCCCGCCCTGCAGCGCACCGAGCGTGCCCGTGGCCGACTGCAGGCCGACGGCCTGCGTCAGGTGCTCGAACCCCGGGACCGGGTCGGTGGCGAAGTACCGGTAGATCTCCGTCCGGTCCCACGTCCCGTCACCCGTGAGGTCGTAGGCGATCGAGATCCGCGTCCCGTTGCCCACGACCATCCCCGCGTCGAGCGCCACGTCGAACGTCGCCGCCGCACCCGTCGGGGTGCCGGTCAGCCCGCTCGCCGTCCAGACCAGCGCGTTGGGCGACTCCAGTCCCGTGTCGATGCCGAACGCCTGCGGCACGACGACCGTCGCGGGGCTGGTCGGCTGCTGCGTGACCAGCGTGCCCGACGGCCCGAGGTACCGCGTGAACGACTCGACCGGCGGACCGGTCGGGGTCGGCGTCGTCGTGGGCTTGGGCGTCTTCGTCGGCTTGGGCGTGTGCGTCGGCTTCGGAGTCTTGGTCGGCTTCGGCGTGACGGTCGGCTTCGGCGTGACCGTCGGCTTCGGTGTGACCGTCGGCGTCGGCGTGGCGGTCGGCGTGGGCGTCGTCGTCGCGGTCGGCGTCGGCGTGGCCGTGTCGGTGGGCGTCGGCGTCGTCGTCGGACCGCCCGTGGCTCCCCCGCCGCTCCAGGTGAATGCCCCGGACGTGACCGTCTTCCCGGCGGGCACGGCGAGCCGCGTCCCGTCGCTGAACGTCACGGTGAGCGCCGCGGACGTCACGTTCGACGCCACGTACGTGCGGCCCCCGGCCCCCTTGAAGACGACCGCCAGCGGGTGGTCGCCGTGCACGGTCGGGTCGACGTGGCCGAGCGAGGCGAGGTTGGCGACCCAGTGCAGCGTGTGCGCCCGGCTCTCCCCCTCCTCCACCGCGTACCCGGGGTTCGCCTGCAGGCTCGCCAGCGCGGCGGGCCCGTCCGCGAGCGCCAGGTAGCTCCACAGGATGTCCTGCCAGACGGACGGCTGGCCGCCGTTCGCCTTGACGAGCTCGGCGTAGTTCGCCTTCACGTCGTCGGGCCGCAGACCCAGGTACAGGTGCCCGCCGGTGACGGGCAGCGTGTTGATGCCCTGGATCATCTCCGGCTCGCCGCTGAACCAGGTGGCGTAGGACGCACCGTCGCCCCAGACCATCCCGACCGTGGTGTGGCCGAAGCCCTCCGGCATCGCCCCCGAGCCGTCGAACCAGTAGTCCTGGATCGCGGCGGCCTGCGTGGCGTACAGGTAGGCGCCGGCGTCGCGGACGGCCGTGTCACCGGTCGCCTCGCCCCACTCGACGAGCCCGGCGGCGAAGTTCATGCCCTCGGAGCTGGACTCCTGGTTGTTGCCGGCGTCGAACGCCCCGTGCCCGGACGCCCAGTCGTGACCGGCGTAGATGTCGAAGTCCCGCAGGTACGGGAACCTCGTCTCGGTCCGGTCGTAGCTGTTCGCGTCGCGCACCAGGGTGTCGACCATCCCGCCGTACGCGTCCTTCTCGGCCCAGGCCGGGTCGAAGCGGGCCAGCGTCGCGGCGGCCACCACGAAGTAGCCGTAGTGGAAGTGGTGGTCGTTGAGCTCGGTGTCGGAGCCGTACGAGGCGGGGTAGCCGATGAGCGTGCCCCAGTCCTCGTCGTACGCGAACACCTGCTCGGTCTTGCCGGGTGCGGCGGTGAACCAGTCGGTGAGCGTCTCCTTGATGGTGGCGAGCGTGCGGTCACGCACCTCGGTCTCGCCGAGCTGGTCGGCGATCTCGACGATGCGGGTCGCCCGGCCGAGCGCCTTGCCCGTCCAGTACGTGTCGGCCTTGAGGGCCGGCAGCGTGTCGGTGACCTCGGCGGCGAGCAGCCCGTCGAGCTGGCTGCGCAGCGACCCCGTACCCGTCGCGACCGCCGGGACCTCGGGCAGGACGCCGGTGAACGGCGTGGCGGTGGTGAACGACGGCGACCCGACGTAGGCGGTCATCGGCCCCCGGGGCGAGACGTAGGTGGAGGACAGCTTGCTGCCGCCGCCTGCGCTCGTCACGTACTGCTGCTGGTGGGGGTAGAGCGCGACGACCGTGCCCTTCGCCGAGCCCTCGAGGGCCTTCGTCGTGAGGGCGTAGGTCGTGCGGACCACCGACGCGGAAGCGTCGTACGCGTACGTGGCCTTGGTGCCCGTGACCTCGGCGTACGCGTAGGGCGCGAACGCGGTTGCCTGCGCGACCCGGTCGGCGTCGCTGCTGGTGGAACCGGTGGTCAGCGAGGCGACCGACAGGTATCCCTTGCCGGCGAGCGCGCTGGTCAGCGTGCTGCCGGACTTCGACCACGTGGACCCCGTCGGGGCGTACGCGACGTAGTCGTGCCCGCCGGCCGTGAAGCCGACCGTCGGCCCGTCCTGCAGCCACACGGTGACCGACCCGCTCCCCGTGAGCGCGGCGTTGCCGCCGCTGACGTGGTACCAGCTGAACGGCAGGCCGTGCCCGATCGTGGCGGTGAGCGTGCGGGTCCCGTCCGTCCAGGACGGCGTCACCGTCCAGTCGCTCCACCCCGCGACCTTGACCTCCGGAGCGGCCAGGCCGGCGACGCCGACGAGGACGTCCTGCGAGTACGGGTAGTGGAACTCCCCCACCCCTCCGGGCGTCCCGGTGAGCAGCGGCTCGCGCGTCGACGACAGGCCCAGCCCACCGGCCGACGGCAGGTAGGACACCGGGTGGGCGTGCAGCGGCTGGCTCCACCGGCAGTCGAGGCGCTTGTAGAGGAGCGACGACCACCAGTCGTTCGTCGGGAGCGGGCCTTGCGGAGCGTCGGCCGTCAGTGACGAGCGGGGGTCCGTCTCGATGGCGTCGCACCCCTCAGGGGTGGGACCGACCGGTGTCGCGACGTACCCGCCCTGACCGACGGGGACGATGTCGCCGCTCGCGGCCGCGACAGGTGAGGTCGTCCCCCAGGCCGCGGGGGCGACCGTGAGGGCGAGCGCCGCGGTGGCGATCAGGGCGACGAAGAAGACGAGCGGACGGGACGTCCGTGGCGCAGGTTGCATGGTTCTGGCCCCCAAAAGGGCAGGCGCGACCGTCTCGGCGTCGAGGGCGGCGGCGTGCTGCCGAGGTCGGGAGACGGCGCCGACGCGGTCTCCCGCGGATCGCCACCCGCACGGCCCCCATTGGACGTGCTGTGATGACGGCGATCTTCGACACGGTAACCACGCGGGTGAAGTTTAGGCAAACCCAACACAAAGGGAGCCGGTGACTCGTGTGAAGTACCGGCTCCCTTTGGTGGTGACTCGTGTCAGGCGGACTCGGCCTTCGAGGCAGCGATCTTCTCGCGCACCTCGTCCATGTCCAGGCCCTTCACGGCGTTGACGACCTGCTCGAGCGCGGGCGCGGGCAGCGCACCGGCCTGGTTGAACACGAGGATGCCGTCGCGGAACGCCATGAGCGTCGGGATCGAGAAGATCTGCAGCTCCTGCGCGAGCGCCTGCTCCGCCTCGGTGTCGACCTTGGCGTGCACGACGTCGGGGTGCTCCTGCGACGACGCCTCGAACACCGGGCCGAAGCGCAGACAGGGTCCGCACCACTCGGCCCAGAAGTCGACGAGGACGATCTCGTTGTCCTTGATGGTCTGACCGAGGGTCTCGGCGGTCAGGGTGGTCGTGGCCACGTGATACCTCCCGTGATGAGTGTCGCGTGGTAGAGCGTCACGCCCGTCGTGACTATTCCCGGGTGCCCCGCCCGCCGCGCGCCCGTTAACGGGACCCGACGAGTGCGGGGTACAACTGCACGGTGACCGAGACCGCCGACTTCCCGTCCGGACCCGAGCGACCCGCGGGCTGGCTCAGCCCCGAGCAGATCGGCGCCGTCCGCCGCCAGCTCCCGATCCTCTACGTGGACGCCGTGCCGGTCCGCGTCGACGACTCGGGCGACGTGGTGGCCGTCGGGCTCCTGCTGCGCGTCACCCCCGAGGGCGTGATGTCCCGGGCGCTCGTCTCGGGCCGCGTCATGTACCACGAGCGCGTCCGCGACGCCCTCGTCCGGCACGTCGAGAAGGACCTCGGACCCGTCGCGCTCCCGCAGATCCCGTCGTCGCCGCAGCCCTTCACCGTCGCCGAGTACTTCCCGACGCCCGGCGTGACGCCGTACCACGACCCCCGGCAGCACGCCGTGTCGCTCGCCTACGTGGTGCCCGTGCTCGGCGACTGCCGGCCGCAGCAGGACGCGATCGACCTGGCGTGGATGACGCCTGAGCAGGCGTGCGCCGAGCAGGTGCAGGTCGAGATGAACGGCGGGCAGGGGCTCCTGCTGCGGCAGGCGATGTCGCACGTGGGGCGCCTGCCCTGACGGGTGGTCAGTCGAGCGTGAGCTCCGGCCAGTCCGCCAGGTCGGCGCGCATCCTGCGGTCGTGCGTCGCGACGACGACGGCGGCCGACGTGAGCCGCAGCGCCTCCGTGAGCTCGTCGACGAGGCCGACGGACAGGTGGTTCGTGGGCTCGTCGAGGATCAGCACGTGCGGGGCGGCCAGCAGCGCGCACGCCAGGTCGAACCGGCGGCGCTGACCCACCGAGAGGTCGCGCAGCGGCCGGTCGAGGTCGTCCTCGGTGAGCAGGCCGAGCGCCGCGACGGGCACCAGCTCGTCCGGGTCGAGCAGGCCGCCCTGGAGCAGGTCGAGCGCGTGCCGGGCGTAGGCGTCGAAGGCCGTCGGCGCAGTCCCGTCGCCGTCCCGTCCGGCGTCCCGCGCGTGCTCCGTCGGCCCCTCCTGGGCGAGCACCCCCAGCCGCACCCCGGACGCGAGCGTGCGCGCGCCCCGGTCGAGCGGGATGCGTCCCGCGAGGGCGGCGACGAGCGTGGACTTGCCCGAGCCGTTGGGCCCGGTGACGAGCAGGCGGCCGCACGGCGGGACGTCGATGCGGACGCCCGGCAGGTCGAGGCGCCCCTCGACGCGCGGCGCCCGGACCTCCAGGAGCGGTCCACGGACCTGCGGGGCGGCCGTGCCGGGGGCATCGTCGCGCACCGGGCGGTCCGGATCCTGCACCGTGGCGTGCCGGGGGATCGACGGCAGGTCGGGGAACGTCAGCGCCAGCGGCGGGACGGGCACCTCGACGGCCTGCGCCTCCAGCTGCTGGACGAGCCGGTCGGCGGCCTTCACGTGGATGCGGGCACGCGTGGCCCGGCGGTGCGTCTGGGAGCCCTTCGGGGGCCGCCACTCGTCGGACAGCCCCTCGTAGGCGGCGTCGAGACGCTCCGCGAGCAGCAGGGCACGCTTGCGCTCCGCCCGGTACCGGGCCCGCCACCGGCGCAGCATCTGGTCCTTGGCGAACCGGTAGTCGGCGTACCTCGTCGCGCCGTACAGCGCCGGGCGACCGTCCATCGACGGGTCGAGGTCGAGGATCGCGGTCATCACGTCGTCGAGCAGTCGGCGGTCGTGCGTGACGATGACGAGCGCCCCCGGCCACGCCTGCAGCTGCGCGGTCAGGTACTCGATGCCGGCGGCGTCGAGGTGGTTGGTCGGCTCGTCGAGCAGCAGCAGGTCCGCCCGCTCCCCCAGCCGGCACGCCAGCCGGACGCGGTACCGCTCGCCCACGCTGAGCTCCGCGAGGCGCCGCTCGTGGTCGCGCGGGGCGCCGAACCGGGTCAGCGCCTCGTCGATCCGCCGGTCGGCGTCCCACGCCGCGAGGTGCTCGTACCGGTGCATCGCGTGGCCCAGCGCCGTGAGGTCGCCGGACTCGTGGTCGAACGTGGCGACCGCCTCGGCGAGGGCCTCCGACGCCGCCCGGACGGTGGTGAGCGCACCCGCGACCATCGAGCCGATCGTCTCGTCCCGGGCGACCTCGAGCTCCTGGTCGACGACCGCGAGGCTGCCGACGCGTCGCACGGTGCCCGCCGTCGGCACGAGGTCACCGGCGAGCACCCGCAGCAGCGTCGTCTTGCCCGCGCCGTTCTCGCCGACCAGCCCGATCCGGTCCCCGGCGGAGACGACGAGGTCGACCTTGTCGAGGACCGGGTGCCCGGGGTAGCCGAACGTGACGCCCTCGGCGACGAGCTGGGCGTCGGCGGCGTCGGCGGCAGCCGTCATCCGCCCAGGGCCCGGACCACCACCGGCACGAGCGCGCGGAACGCCTGCCCGCGGTGGCTGATCGCGTTCTTCTCCTCGGGCGACAGCTCCGCGCACGTCCGTCGCTCGCCGAGCGGCACGAGCACGGGGTCGTACCCGAAGCCGTGACCACCGCGGGGGCCCGTCGCGAGCGTGCCGACCAGCGCACCGGTCTCGACGTGCTCGAACCCGTCGGGCGTGACGAGCGCGGCGGCGCACACGAACCGTGCACCCCGGTGCGCGGGCGCGATGTCCGCGAGCTGCGCGAGCAGCAGGTCGAGGTTCGCCTGGTCGTCGCCGTGCCGCCCGGCCCAGCGGGCCGAGAAGATGCCGGGCGCTCCCCCGAGCACGTCGACGGCGAGGCCGGAGTCGTCCGCCACCGCGGGCAGCCCGGTGAACGCGGCGAGCGCACGGGCCTTGATGAGCGCGTTCTCCGCGAACGTCACACCGTCCTCGACCGGCTCGGGCGCACCCACGTCCCGGGCACCGACCACCGACGCGGGGTCGAGACCGGGCAGCGCGGGCGTGAGGATCGCCCGCAGCTCGCCCACCTTGTGCGCGTTGTGGGTCGCCAGGACGAGGCGTGCGCCGGCCGGCACGCTCACAGGAGCGTGATGCGGGTCGCCGAGCCGTCCCCCGCCGGAGCGGCGAGCACGGCCGCCTGGATCTCGGACAGGCGGCTGGTGCCGGCCACCGCCAGGTCGAGCAGCACGTCGAGCTCGCGACGGTCGAACGGCGCGTGCTCGGCGGTCCCCTGCACCTCGACGAACGTGCCCGAGCCGGTCACGACGACGTTCATGTCCGTCTCCGCGCGCACGTCCTCGACGTACGGGAGGTCGAGCATCGGGACGCCGTCGATGATGCCGACGCTCACCGCGGCGACCGAGTCCTTCAGCACCGTGCGGCCCTTCGGGACGAGCCGCTTCTCGGTGGCCCACGCGACCGCGTCCGCGAGCGCCACGTACGCCCCGGTGATCGCAGCCGTCCGGGTCCCGCCGTCGGCCTGCAGCACGTCGCAGTCCAGCACGATCGTGTTCTCGCCGAGCTGTGCGACGTCGATGATCGCACGCAGCGACCGCCCGACGAGCCGCGAGATCTCGTGCGTGCGCCCACCCACGCGGCCCTTGACCGACTCACGGTCCGACCGGCTCGACGTGGCCCGCGGCAGCATCGAGTACTCGGCGGTGACCCAGCCCTCGCCCGACCCCTTGCGCCACCGCGGCACACCCTCGGTGAACGACGCGACGCACAGCACCTTGGTGCCGCCGAACTCGACGAGCACGCTGCCCTCACCGGCCTCGAGGAACCGGCGGGTGATCGTCACGGGGCGCAGCTCGTCGGGCCGACGACCGTCGGCGCGCAGCACGGGGGTGGTGGCAGTCATGCGGACGAGCCTAACCGCGGGGGCGAACAGCTCTCGTCAGGGTCTCGCCGGGGTCTCGCCGGGGCTCGCGAGGGTCTTGCGGGGGCACGGAGGCGTCAGAGCACGTGCACCGCGCCGGGCACCGCGACGTCGACAGGCCCGGCGTACACGGCCCGCGCCTCGGCGACGGCCACGGCCGGGTCGTTCCACGCCGGGATGTGTGTGAGCACGAGCCGCCCGGACGCCCCCCGTGCGGCGGCCTCCCCGGCCCGCCGCCCGGTCAGGTGGATGCCCCGCCAGGAGTCGTCGCGCCCCTCGATGTACGCCGCCTCGCTCAGCAGCAGGTCGGCACCGGCCGCGAGGGTGTCGAGCCCGGGGCACCCGTCGGTGTCGCCGGTGTACGCGAGGGTCACGGTCCGGGCAGGGTCGGCGTCGGACGGTCCCGTGACCCGCACGCCGAACGCCGGCAGCGGGTGCTCGACAGGGACCGGGGTCAGGGTCAGCGGCCCGACGACGACCGGCACGGACGGGTCCCACTCACGCACGTCGAACTGGCCGCCGACGTCGGTCGCGGGGTCCTTGCCGGCCATCGTCGCGAGCCGGTCGGCGGTCCCGACGGGTCCGTACACGGGCACGGGGTCGCACGGTCCCTCGGGGCGGTACCGCCGCAGCACGTTGAGCACGATCATGTCCGCGATGTGGTCGGAGTGCAGGTGGGACAGCCCGATCGCGTCGAGCGCGGTGGGGTCGCCGTACTTCTGCAAGGGGCCGAGGGCGCCGTTGCCGAGGTCGAGCAGCACCGTCCAGGTGCGGCCGTCCGCGTCCTCCGCCTGCACCAGGTAGGCGGACGCGGCGGAGTCGGGGCCGGGGAACGACCCGGCGCACCCCAGCACCACGAGCCTCATCGCAGCGACCCCGCGGGCTCCACGGCGCCGACCTCGGGTCCGAGGAAGCGGCGGGCGAGCGAGTGGAACGCGTCGGGGTCCCCGGTCGCGAGGAACCGGTGCGTCGGCGGCCCGGCGGCGGCGTCCCGTTCGAGCTGGTGGGCGACGAGCGTGCGGTAGACGTCCTTCGCGGTCTCCTCGGCGCTCGACACGAGCGTCACCTCCTCGCCCATGACGTACGAGATGGCGCCGGTGAGCAGGGGGTAGTGCGTGCAGCCGAGGACGAGGGTGTCGACGCCGGCGGCCCGGACCGGCTCGAGGTACTCGCGGGCGAGGGCCAGCACGTCCGGCCCGGACGTGATGCCGGCCTCGACGAGCTCGACGAACCGCGGGCACGCCTGCGTGGTGAGCTCGATGCCCGGCGCGACGGCGAACGCGTCGTCGTACGACCGGCTCTCCACGGTCGACTTCGTCGCGATGACGCCGATCCGGCCCGACCGGGTCGCGGCGACCGCGCGACGGGCCGCCGGGAGGATCACCTCCACGACGGGGATGCCGCGGCGCAGCGTGTACCGCTCGCGGGCGTCGCGCAGCATCGCGGACGACGCGGTGTTGCACGCGATGACGAGCAGCTTCACGCCGGCGTCGACGAGGTCGTCCATCACCTCGAGCGCGTGCGCCCGGACGGCGGCGAGCGGCTTGCTGCCGTACGGGGTGTTGAGCGTGTCACCGATGTAGAGGGTCGACTCGTGCGGCAGCTGGTCCAGGACCGCACGTGCCACGGTGAGACCACCGACGCCGGAGTCGAAGATGCCGATGGGGGCGTCGTTCACGCTGCCGAGCCTAACCGCTACCAGGGACGTCGCCCGTGCCGGGAGGGCCGGGCGGGTGGTCGTCGTGCGTGCGCCGGGCCTGCCGGGCGTCCGCGAGCATGAGGACGACGAGCGACTCCTGGAGCCACGTGAGGGCGCCGTACACCGACACGAGGTACCGGCGCGTCTCGTGGTCGCCTCGCGCGGCCGGCACACCCGGCGACGGCTCCCCCAGCACCGCGTACATGGCGTCCGCCTCGGCGTCGGTGTGCACGCCGAGGCGCTCGGCGAGCACGAGCCGCAGGTCGGTGAGCGCGCCGGCGACCGCGGGTGCGTCCTGCGCCCGCACGACGAGCTCGTCGCGCCGCCGGCCGCCGCCCGGCGCCGTCAGCGCGTGCCACAGCTTCTCGAGCCGGTCGACCTTCTGCGCGCGCAGGTCGTCCTCCGTGAGCCGCCGGAACTCCGCCGCCACGGCGGGGTCGTCGCGGGACGCGTCCGGCAGCAGACGACGCACCGCGGGGTCGTCCGGGGCGGCGGGGGTGTCGGACCTCAGGTGGGGCAGGCCGCCGTCCCTCGTGGGCACGTCGGCGACCCGGTCGGCGGCCGCGGGCTCCTCGTCGGGCCGCGGGGCGCCGAGCAGCTCGAGCACGTCCGCGACGACGGACGCGACGACGGCCCGCTCGCCCTCGTCGACGCGCGCCACGAACCGGCCCTGCCGGGCCCGGAAGCCGTGCATCACTGACCGCTGCGCTGCAGGGTCGCCCACAGGCCGAAGCCGTGCATCGCCTGCACGTCGACCTCCATGGACTCCAGCACGCCGGTCGACACCACCGCGCGGCCTTCCTCGTGGACCTGCCGCATGAGCTTCTCGGCCGTCGCGTGCGGGTGGCCGAAGTACGACTCGAAGACGTACGTGACGTAGCTCATGAGGTTCACGGGGTCGTTCCAGACGATCGTGACCCAGGGGTCACCGAGCGCCGTCTCCTCGACGGCCTCGACGCGCTCGTCGGGCGTGGTCTGCACTGGCACGCCCACCACTGTAGGTGCGTCCGGGCAGGTCGATCCGCCTCGGGACGTCCCGTCGCACCTGCGTGCGGACCGGTGGCCCCGCACCTACGTTGGCGACATGACCACGTCCCCTGGCCCGGGCGCGAGCAGTGCGCTCCTGACGGACCGCTACGAGCTGACGATGGTGGAGGCCGCCCTGCGGGACGGCGCCGCGGACCGGCGGTGCGTGTTCGAGGTGTTCACGCGGCGACTGCCGCCGGGCCGCCGGTACGGGGTCCTCGCGGGGACCGGTCGGTTGCTGGAGCTGCTCGACGGGTTCCGGTTCTCGACCCCCGAGCTGGACTGGCTCGCGGACGCCCGCGTGGTCGACGACGCGACGCTCGACTTCCTCGCCGGCTACCGGTTCAGCGGCTCGATGGTCGGGTACGCCGAGGGCGAGGTGTTCTTCCCGTCGTCGCCCGTGCTCGTCGTCGAGGGCTCGTTCGCGGAGGCGGTGCTGCTCGAGACGCTGGTGCTGTCGGTGCTGAACTACGACTCGGCGGTCGCGTCCGCGGCGTCCCGGATGACGAGCGCCGCCGTCGACCGGCCCTGCCTGGAGATGGGGTCGCGTCGCGCCCACGAGGAGGCCGCCGTCGCCGCAGCTCGCGCCGCCGTCGTCGCGGGCTTCGCGGGCACCTCCAACCTGGAGGCCGGTCGCCGGTACGGCCTGACGACGATCGGGACGGCCGCGCACGCGTTCACGCTGCTGCACGACGACGAGCGCGGCGCGTTCGCCGCCCAGGTCGCCGCGCTCGGCACCGGGACGACGCTGCTGGTGGACACCTACGACGTGCGGCAGGGCGTCGAGAACGCGCTCGCGGCGGCCGGGACCGGGCTCGGGGCCGTGCGCCTCGACTCGGGCGACCTCGGGGTGCTCGCCCAGGAGGTCCGGGCCCAGCTCGACGCGGCGGGCGCGTCCGGGACACGGATCACGGTGACGTCCGACCTGGACGAGTTCGCGATCGCGTCGCTCGCGGCGGCCCCGGTGGACTCGTACGGCGTCGGCACGTCGGTCGTGACCGGGTCGGGGGCCCCGACGTGCGGGATGGTCTACAAGCTCGTCGCCCGGGAGGGCCGGGACGGGACGCTGGAGCCGGTCGCGAAGGCGTCCCGGTCCAAGGTCAGCGTGGGGGGCCGCAAGGCGGCGGCCCGGCGGCGGGGCGGCGACGGCCGGGCGGTCGAGGAGGTCCTCGTCACGGGCCCGGACGAGCTGGTGACGGGCTGGGAGCCCGACGAGGACGCGCTGCGGGCGCTGCACGTGCCGCTCGTCGTCGACGGGACCGTGGACCCGGTCTGGACGGGGGCGTCGGGGGTGGCCCGGGCACGCGATCGGCACCGGGCCTCGCGGGACGAGCTGCCGCGGGGGGCGCGGCGGCTGTCGGCCGACGAGGCCGCGGTGCCGACCGTGACGCTGCGGCTGGGTGACTGAGGCCGCTGCGTCGAGGACCAGGCCGCTCGCGCGGCGGAGCAGTCAGGGGGTGCCTGCTCCGCCGGCGGCGGCCTGGTCAGACCCTGCTGCGGCCGCGTCCCACCAGCCCGAGGATCAGGCTGACGACGAGCACGATCACGCCGATCCAGATGAGGAACGAGCCGATGTTCGTCGCGACCCCGAGGACGAGGAGGACGACACCGACGAGGATGAGGATGAGCCAAGCGGGCATGGGTTGACCTCTTTCTTCATGGTCACCGAGACGGCTACCGGGGGTACCCGGCGCCGTTGGGCACACCAGAAGACTTGCAGCGGCCGGGGCGGTCGGCACGTCGAGGGCGAAGTTGCGCGGTGACGGCCCGGTGCTATGTGGTCGCGCGTCCAGGGCTCTGACCTGCACAGTTGTCCGACGCGCACGATGTCCACCATTCGAGACGGGGGTTGTGCCCGGCGACCGCAAGTGCATGAGAGAACGCTCACGAAAGGCCCTGGAGCCGTCGGTCGACGGCCCGCTCAGCGCTTGCCGACGAACCAGCCCCGCACCATGTCCACGCGCGCGGTCAGCTGGTCGGGGTCGGCGAGCGCCACCTCCGGACCGCCGCACCGGCGCCGCAGCTCGTTGTGCACCGCACCGTGCGGCTGGCCCGACTTGCGCGACCACGCGCCGACCAGCTGCGCGAGCTCCTTGCGCAGCTCCGCCTGCCGGCGGTGGTCCATCGCCTGCAGGTCGGCGGCGGCCGCGGCCGAGGCCGCCCGGCGCTTCCCGCTCTGCTGGTCGGCCTGACGCTGCCGCAGCAGCGCCGACACCTGGTCCGCGTCCAGCAGCCCCGGCAGCCCCAGGAAGTCGAGCTCCTCCTCCGAGCCGACCTCCGCACCCGTGCCGAACTCGCCGCCGTCGAACAGCACCCGGTCGAACGACGCCTGCGCCTCGAGCGCCTCGAACGCCCCCTGCTTGCCGTCCGGTCCCAGCGCGTCGGCCCCGTTGCGCTCCTGGTTCGCCGCGGCGAGCAGGGCGTCCTCGGGGTTGAAGTCGATCCCCTGCTCCTCGGCGGTCTTCGGCCGGTCGAGCGCGTGGTCCCGCTCGAGCTCCATGCTGTTCGCGAGGGCCAGCAGCTGCGGCACCGACGGCAGGAACACCGACGCCGTCTCGCCGCGACGGCGGGCCCGCACGAACCGGCCGACCGCCTGCGCGAAGAACAGCGGCGTCGCGGTGCTCGTCGCGTACACGCCCACGGCGAGGCGGGGCACGTCGACGCCCTCCGAGACCATGCGGACCGCGACGAGCCAGCGGGAGTCGCCCGCGGAGAACGCGTCGATCCGGTCGCTCGCGCCGTCGTCGTCCGACAGCACGATGGTCGGCGACTCCCCCGTGAGGCGGGCGAGGTGGCCCGCGTAGGCGCGGGCGTCCGTCTGGTCCGTGGCGATGATCATGGCGCCCGCGTCGGGCACCGCCCGGCGGACCTCGGTCAGCCGGCGGTCCGCCGCCGCGAGGACGCTCGGGATCCACTCGCCGTTCGGGTCGAGCGCCGTCCGCCACGCCTGGGCCGTCATGTCCTTGGTCAGCGGCTCGCCCAGCCGGGCACTGATCTCGTCGCCCGCCTTGGTCCGCCACCGCATCGAGCCCGAGTACGAGAGGAAGATCACCGGGCGGACGACGTGGTCGCGCAGCGCGTCGCCGTATCCGTACGTGTAGTCGGCGACGGAACGGCGGATGCCCTCGCGGTCCGCGGCGTACTCGACGAACGGGATCGCCGCCGTGTCCGACCGGAACGGGGTGCCCGTGAGCGAGAGCCGCCGGGTCGCGTCCTCGAACGCCTCCCGGACCGCGTCGCCCCACGACAGCGCGTCGCCGCCGTGGTGCACCTCGTCGAGGATCACGAGCGTCGGCGCAGCCGTGGTGCGCGCCGCGTGCAGCGCGGGCTTGCTCGCGACCTGCGCGTACGTCACGGCGACGCCGTCGAACCCGTGGCCGTGGCGGCCCTGCGCGTTGCTGAAGTTGGGGTCGAGCGTGATGCCGACCCGTGCGGCGGCATCGGCCCACTGCCGCTTGAGGTGCTCGGTCGGCGCCACCACGGTCACCCGCCGGATCAGCCGGGCCTCGAGCAGCTCGGTCGCGATCCGCAGCGCGAAGGTCGTCTTGCCGGCTCCGGGGGTGGCCACCGCGAGGAAGTCGCGCGGCTCACGTGCCCGGTACAGCTCCAGCGCGTCGGCCTGCCAGGCGCGCAGCTTGCCCGCCGTCCCCCACGGCGCACGCCCGGGGAACGCCGGTGGCAGGTGGGAGGCCGCCGACGACGACGCGTGGCTCGAGCTGACGGAGGACGGGCGCGGTGTCGCGCTCACTTGCCGGACGAGCCGCGGCCGAAGCCCCAGCGACGCCCACCCGACCCGCCGGAACCGCCCGAGCCCCCGGCACCCTCGGACCCGCCCTCGCCGTCCTGCGGCTCGCGCAGACCCTCGTAGATCTCCTTGCAGACCGGGCAGACGGGGAACTTGTTCGGGTCGCGGCCCGGGACCCAGACCTTGCCGCACAGCGCCACGACGGGCTTGCCGCTCAGCGCCGACTGCATGATCTTCTCCTTGCGCACGTAGTGCGCGAAGCGCTCGTGGTCCCCCGGCTCGACCTGCTCGTGGGTCTCCTGGCGCTCCAGGACGCTCGTCGAGGTGCCCTGGTCCGGGCCGAACGGGTCGTCGGGTCCGGTGCTCGGCGGCAGGGGCTCACTCATGGCGACGAGTGTACGTCGGGGGTCCGACGCTCCCCGAGGCCCGTATCGCCGTGCGAACTAGGTAGCGCGCCTTACTAGATAGGCCTACTGTCTAGTTCGTGACGACCTCCCCGTGGCCCGGCGAGTGGCTCCGCGGCGTGCTCGACGTGTGCGTGCTCGCGGTGCTCGCCGACGGCCCGACCTACGGGTACGCGGTCGCCGCGCGGCTCGACGAGCTCGGCCTGGGCACCGTCAAGGGCGGCACCCTGTACCCGCTGCTGGCCCGGCTGGAGCAGGGCGGGCTCGTCACCACCCAGTGGCGGCCGGGCGACGGCGGCCCGGGCCGCAAGTACTTCGCCCTGACGCCGCAGGGCCGCCACGAGCTCGCCGACCGGGGTGCGGCGTGGCGGGAGTTCGCCGCGCTGACCTCGACGATCACCGGCGGCGCGACGACCGGCACGACGACGGGCACGACGACCGGCACGACGACCAGGGGGACCGACCGATGACACCGAACGACCTCGTCCCGGCACCGTGGCGCGACGCGTTCGTGCTGGCCATGCGCGAGCGGGACGCAGACGGCCGCCGGATCGGCGACGCGCTCGCCGAGGTGCACCAGTTCTGCGCGGACAGCGGCCAGGACGCCGCCGAGGCCTTCGGGGAGCCCCACGAGTACGCCGCCGGGCTCGTCGCGGTGCCGCTCGACAGGTCGGCTGCGCGCGACCTGCGGCTGTCGGTCCCGGACCTCGTCGGGCTCGTGGGCATGCTCCTGGTGCTGTGGGCGGTGCTCGCCGAGGGCGGTCCGGTCACGGTGACCGTGGGGCACCTCGCCGGTGCCGCGGTGATCGCCGTGGGCGCGGCCGTCGTCGTGCGGCTGACGACGACCGGCCACGGCCTCGTCGTGACGTGGCTCGTCTGCACGGCTGTGCTGGGCGTGGTCGTCGCGCTCCTGCTGCTCGTGACCCGACCCGTCGTCACGCTGCCGGCGGGCGTGGCTGTGGCCGCCGGCGTCGTCCTGCTCGTCGGCGAGGCCGTCTGGCAGACGCTGCGCGAGCGGCGCGCACCGACCGCCGACGTGGTCGCCGACCCGTTCGAGCCGGAGGCACAGGTCCGGCGGCGCAACGTGCGGTGGAGCGTCGCGACCGCGTGGTCGATGCCCGCGCTCACCGTCGTCGGGACCCTCGTGCTCGTCGGGCTGGACCGCGTGGTCGACCTCGCCGCCTGACCGGACGGGCTACAGCCCCTGCCAGGCCGGCTTCGAGGCGTACGTCTCGCGGTAGTAGTCGGCGAGCTGCAGGCGGCTCGCCGCCGCGTCGTCGACGAGCACCGTGACGTGCGGGTGGTGCTGCAGGATCGTCGCCGGCCACATCGCGCTCACGGGCCCCTCGACGAGCTGGTGCACGGCCTCGGCCTTGCCCCGGCCCGACGCCAGGAGCACCAGGTGGCGGGCCGACATGATCGTCGCGAGCCCCTGCGTGAGGCAGTGCGTCGGCACCTGGTCGAGGTCGCCGTCGAAGAACCGGGCGTTGTCCTCGCGGGTCTGCCGCGTGAGCGTCTTGATCCGGGTGCGCGACGCGAGCGACGAGCCCGGCTCGTTGAACGCCACGTGACCGTCGGTCCCGATGCCGAGCAGCTGCAGGTCGACGCCGCCCGCGTCGACGATCGCCCTCTCGTACGCCGCACACGCCTCGACCACGTCGGAGGCCAGGCCGTCGGGGCCCTGGACGGCACCGGGCGCGAAGTCGACGCGCGAGGCGATCTCCTTCTCGATGACGTTCCGGTAGCGCTCCGGGTGCTCGGCGGGCAGGCCGACGTACTCGTCGAGCATGAACGCGCGCGAGCGCGCGAACGACAGGCCGTGCTCGGCGTGGCGGCGCGCGAGCTCGTCGTACACGGCGAGCGGGCTCGACCCCGTCGCGAGCCCGAGCACGGCCTGCGGGCGCACCCGCAGCAGCCGTTCGACGGCGTCCGCCGCGAGCCGCGCGAGCTGCTCGGCGGGGGCGATGACGACCTCCATCAGGAACTCCCCTCCTGGGCCGGCGCCGCCGCCGGCACGTGCTCCGGCACCTGGTCCGGCACCTGGTCCAGCACCTGGTCCAGCACCTGGTCCAGCACCGGCTGTCCTCCCCGTCCGACGATCGCGGCGCCGAGCGCGCCCACGGGCACCCCGGCCGGCGCGAGCGTGACGCGGCCCGACAGCCCGATGGTCCGCAGGAACGGCGACGACTGCGCCTCCCGGTCGAGCTCGCCCCGGACCGCGCGCAGCAGCGGCTCGCCGAGCGAGCTCACCCCACCACCGATGACCACGTGCTGCACGTCGCAGGTCAGGACCAGGATCCGCACGGCCGACGCGACCGCCCAGGCGAACTGGTCGCGCAGGGCCACCGCGTCCGGGTCGCCCTGCGCCGCGGCGGCGAACACCTCGGCCGGCGCGGGCAGACCCAGCCGGCTCGGCCAGGCGACGTCGAGCGCCGAGCCGGACGCGTACTGCTCCAGGCAGCCGAGCTGGCCGCACTTGCACGGCAGCCCGCCCGGCACGAGCGTCAGGTGACCGATCTCGCCTGCCGCGCCACGGGACCCGCGGCGCAGCCGCCCGTCGAGGAGCAGCCCGGCGGCGACGCCCGTGCCGAGCGCGAGGAAGCCGATGTCCTGCGCCTGCGGGCCCAGCGCGTGCGCGGAGCCGACGACGGCGACGTTCAGGTCGTTCTCGACCCGTACCGGCACCGCGCCGCCGAGGGCCTCGGCGACCATCGCGGCGAGCGGGACGCGCTCCTCGATCCCGAGGTTGACCGCGTGCTCGACGGTGCCGTCGGCGGCCCGCACCATGCCGGGCAGGCCGATGCCGACCCCGTCGAGCTCGTCGACCGCGATGCCCGCACGCACGGCGAGCGTCTCGACCGCGGCGACCACCCCCGCGACGACACCGGCCGCCCCGGGGACGGTCGCGGTGAGGATCTCGTGCCTGACGTACCCCTGCGCGTCGACGACGACACCCAGCACCTTGGTGCCGCCGACGTCGAGCCCGACCGTCAGGCGCTGCTGCTCGGTTGCCACGTCAGCCCTTCACCGCTCCGGCGACCAGTCCCGACGTCATCTTGTTCTGCACGAACAGGAAGAACACGATGACCGGGATCGCGATGAGCGCGGCGCCTGCCATGACGACGCCCCAGTCGGTGGCACGGTTGGCCTCGACGAGACCCTGCAGCCACAGCGGCAGGGTGCGCTGGGACGGGTCGGTCATCACGACGAGCGCGAGCGTGTACTCGTTCCAGGCCTGCAGGAACCCGTACACGCCCGCGGCCACGAGACCAGGCGCGAGCAGCGGGAACGTGATCCGGAAGAACGCGCCGGTGCGAGAGAGGCCGTCGACCATGCCGGCCTCCTCGAGCTCGATCGGCACGCCCGCGACGAAGCCGCGCAGCATCCAGATCGTGAACGGCAGGATCGCGGCGACGTAGACGAGCGCGAGCCCGGCGACCTTGTTCACCAGGTGCCAGCCGTCGAGCATCTGGAACTGCGAGATGAACAGGCCCTCGGCGGGGATCATCTGCACGACGAGGATCGTGAGGATGAACGCCTTGCGCCCCCGGAACCGGAACCGGCTCACGGCGAGCGCGGCGAGGAACGCGAAGAGCAGGGCGGCGACCAGCACGATCACCACGACGGAGAGCGAGATGCGCATCGCGGCCCAGAACGTGTCGTCCTGGAGGACCCGGCGGAAGTTCGACAGCGTGCCGCCGAACGGGAGGAACGTCGGGTCGGGCGCCTGCAGCTTGTTCAGCGGCAGGAACGCGCTGTTGATCATCCAGTAGATGGGGAACACCCAGACGACCGCGATGACCACCGCGAGGACGCCCCAGGCGCGGCCGGCGCCGCGGTCGCGCGCCGGACCGGTGTGGCGCGCCTTCGTCGGGCGCACGGGCTGGTCGGCCGAGTCGGTCATGAGGGGCTGGGCGCCCGTGGCGAGCGTGCTCACAGCTCGTCCTCCTTGAGCATCTGACGGATGTAGAACCCGGTCAGCGCGAGAGTGATGACCAGCATGATCGTGGCCAGGGCCCCGGCCTTGGAGAACTCCTTGGCGTAGGAGTAGATGAGGGTGCCGAGCAGGTTCGTGTCGCGCGTCGGCGCGCCCGCCCGCTGGAGCACGTAGATCTGGGTGAACACCTTGAGGTCCCAGATGACCTGCAGGAGCAGCACCACGGACAGCACGGGCCGGACCATCGGCATCGTGATGTTCCAGAACCGCTGCCGCGCGGAGGCGCCGTCGAGCTGGGCGGCCTCCATCGTCTCCTCGGGGACCTGCAGCAGGCCCGCGTAGACGGAGAACGCGACGAACGGCACGGACATCCACACGACGATCACGGTCGCGACGAAGTAGAACGACAGCGGCTCGATGATCCACGAGTGGTGGGCCATGCTGTCGACGCCGAGGACGTTGCTGAGCACCCAGTTGATGGCGCCGTACTGCGAGTCGAACAGCCACTGCCACACCGTCATCGAGGCGAGCACCGGGGTGCCCCACGCGAGCAGCAGGGACACCTGCAGCGTCATGCGGGCGGCGGCACCGACCCGGGCCATGAGCACGGCGAACGCGATGCCGACCACCATGGTGACCGCGGCGTTGACCAGGCAGAACGCGATCGAGCGACCGATGACGGTCCACACGTACGGGTCCGACAGGAGGTCGGTGTAGTTCTTCAGCCCGACCCACTCGGCGGGCTGGCCGAACTGCTGGCGCAGGCCGTACTCCTGGAAGGAGGTGACGAACTGCTTGACGAGGGGGTAGCCGAGGGCCACCGCCATGAGGATGCTGGCCGGGACGAGCAGGCCGTACACGCCCACCTTCGGGCGGCGGCGGGGGCTCGTCGGGGTGCCGGTGTCCGGCACGTCCAGGGTCGTGACTGCCATGCGAGGAGCTCCTGTCTGGTGGTGCCGGTCGGGCTGTCCTGGTGGGAAGCCCGACCGGCACCCGGATCAGGTGGCGGGCCGGTGGTCACCGGCCCGCCGGTGATCAGTTGAGCGCGTCGGTGATGAGCTTGTCCGCGTCCGCGGCCGCCGTCTTCACGTCGTCGCCCGAGGCCACCTTCTGGAAGAAGTCCTCGAGGATGCGGTCGCCCTCGACGGTGGCCCAGTTCTCGGCCGCCGGCGTGAGCTTGGCGCTGAGCGCCGCCGCGACGGCCGCCTTGGCGTACACGTCGTCACCCATCGAGTCCGCGTACTCGGTGTTGCCCGGGATCAGGCCGTTCTCGCCGAGCTGGTTCTGGAACTCGCCCGAGAAGATGATCCGCAGCAGGTTCTTGGCCAGCTCCGGGTGCTTCGACTTCGCCGCGACGGCGATGTTGGAGCCACCGGCGAAGCCCACGGCGTTCTCGCCGGCCGTCAGGCCCGGCAGCGGGAAGATCCCGGTGTGCTCCTCGTTGCAGGCCTGCTGCTCGACGAGCAGCGCCTTCGCGGCGTCGGACTTGTCGTCCGCCGCGACGCCCTTGTTGCACTGGGGCAGGTCGATGCTCCAGCGCGCCCAGGTCGGCGCCGAGAACATGGCGGCCTCGCCGGCGTTGAACGGCACCCACGGCTCGTTGGAGTCGGAGTCCGCCGGGGCGTGCGTCGCCGTCTTGAACAGCGTCGCGACCTCGTCGAGACCCTTGAGCGACTCGTCGCTCGACAGGGTGCCCTTCCACTCACCGTCGTCGTACGTGGCGAGGTCCCCACCGTTGGTGTAGATCCAGTTCAGGCCGTTGTACCAGTCCTGGCCGGGGAACCAGAAGCCCGAGACGGTGTCCGTCTGGAGCTTCTGCGCCGCGGTCGTGAACTCGGCGAGCGTGGTCGGCACCTCGACGCCGGCGGCGGCGAACATGTCCTTGTTGTAGAACACGGCGCGGGCCCCCGAGTAGTAGGGCACCGAGTAGAGCTTGCCGTCGGCCTTGCCGGCCTCGACGAAGCCGGGGAGCAGCTTGTCGCCGCCGAGCTCGTCGTACATGCCGGTCACGTCGGCGAACGCACCGGCGTACGCGAAGGTCGGCGACTGCGTGTTGCCGATCTCGACGACGTCGGGGGTCTGGTCCTCGGAGGCGAGGGCCGTCTGCAGGCGCGGGACGAGCCCGTTCCAGTCCTGCTCCTCGATGACGAGCTTCGAGCCCGGGTTCTCCTTCTCGAAGGTCGTCGTGAGGTACTCGCGCAGCGCGTCGGGCGTGTCCGTGCCATTGAGCCACAGCTTGATCGTGGCGGCCTCGGGGGTGCCGCTCTCGCTGGGCGCGTCGGAGCTGTCGTCACCGGAGCTGCAGGCAGTCAGCGTCAGCGCGGCTGCCACGCCGACGGCGGCGAAACGTAGGATCTTCACGTTGGGGTTCCTCCCGTGAGCGAGGCGTGCGCCGGATGGCGACGCCGGGGTGGTGATTCCGACTGCAGTCGGTCGGCTCGGGGTCGTCACGTGACCCCGAGCTGACCTGACAGGACGAGGACCGCCGCACCGGCGAGAGCCCCGTCCTCGTCCAAGGAACCCATCCGCATGTCCAGTCCCTGCCCGATGACCGGCATGGTGCGTGCGCGGAGGGTGGCGAGCGCCGACTCCCGCAGAGGACCGTCCAGCAGCTCCGGGGGGCCGGAGAGCAGGACCTCGGCGAGGTCGAGCGCGGAGACGACGGGCGCGAGTGCGATCCCGAGCAGTCGTCCCACCGACGCCAGGGCGGCGTCGGAGTCGTCGGGGCCGAGCCCCTGGGTGCGGCGGCGCAGGGCCGGCACGCTGAGCACGGTCTCGAGGCAGCCCACGCGGCCGCACGCGCACTCGAGCGGCGTCTCGTCGCGCGGGTCGCCGTCGACGACGGTGACGTGGCCGATCTCACCGGCGGCGTGGTGCCGGCCGCGGACGAGCGCGCCGTCGACGACGAGCCCGGCACCGACGCCCTCGCCGACCGTGACCACGATGGTCCCGGTCTCGGCGGCGCGGCCGTAGGTGAACTCGCCGAGCGCGCGGGTGTTGGCGTCGTTGGCGACGTGCACGGGGACGTCGAGGCGCTCGGTGAGCAGGGCGGCGAGCGGGACGTCGTACCAGCCGCGGTTGGGGGCCTGGACGACGACGCCGTCGGGGTCGATGACGCCCGGCGACGCGATGCCGATGCCGAGCACGGGCCGGTCGGCGGCGGTGAGCAGGTCGCGGCACAGCGCCTCGAGCAGGTCGATCGCCTGCTCCCCCGTGTGCCCGTCGAGCGGCACCTCGCGGCGGGCGACGACGTCGCCGACGATGGACAGGACGCCGCCGAGCATGCGCGACTCGCTCGTGAGGTCGACCGCGACGATCTGGAAAGCCTCGGTGCGCATCGCGACGAGCGTGGCGGGCTTGCCGACCTTGCCCTCGATGCGCAGGCCCTGCTCCTCGACGAGCCCCTCGGCCATGAGCTCGGCGACGAGGCCGGAGACGGTGACGCGGGTCAGGCCGGTGCTGCGGGCGATGTCGGCGCGGGACGCGGCCGTCTCGTGGAACAGGTGGCCGAGGACGAGCGAGCGGTTGTGGGCCCGGGCGTGCTCGGGCAGCACCTTCCCGGTCGGCCGCAGTGCCCGGCCGACTCCTCGTCCGGCGCCCGTGGGGGCCGCGGTCGTCGCTCGCATGTTTGTTAGTAGAACTTCCTTATTAATCGAAGTCAACTGTCCGCCGTGACCGTGATCACATCGTGACCGACCGTTAACCGACCCGACTCATGGGACGAATCGGGACCGCCGCGACGCGCCCACCTGCGGGTTCGCCGGAACAGCGAGCGGTCGCCGTTCGTTCCTCCACGCATGGAACTCGGCCTCTACACGTTCGGCGACCTTCACCCCGACCCCGTCAGCGGAGCGGTCACCTCCCCCGCGCAACGGCTCCGGGACGTCCTCGAACGGATCCGGCTCGCCGAGGCCGTAGGCCTGGACTACGTCGGGATCGGCGAGCACCACCGGCCCGACTACGCGATCTCCTCGCCGTCCACCGTCATCGCCGCCGGCCTGGCCCAGACCTCGCGGATCACGGTGGGCTCGGCCGTCACGGTCCTGTCGACGGAGGACCCCGTCCGCGTCTACCAGCAGTTCGCCACCATGGACCTGCTCTCCGAGGGGCGGGTCGAGCTGCTCGCCGGGCGCGGGTCCTTCATCGAGTCGTACCCGCTGTTCGGGGCGTCGCTCGACGACTACGACGAGCTGTACGACGAGAAGATCGGGCTGCTGCTCGCGCTCGACAGGGCCGAGCGGACCACCTGGGCCGGCCGCTTCCGGCCACCCCTCGACGACGCGCTGGTCCTCCCCCGCCCGCACGACAAGCCCGGGCTCGGGCAGCACCTGCGGATCGCCGTCGCCACCGGCGGCAACCCGCAGTCGTCGGTCCGCGCCGGCGCTCTCGGGCTGCCCATCAGCTACGCGATCATCGGCGGCCGCCCCGCCTCGTTCAAGCCGCTCGTCGAGCGCTACCGGCAGGCGTACGCGCGGTCCGGCGCGCAGCGCTCCGACGCCCCCTTCGTCTCGGTCGCCGGCATGGGCTTCCTCGCCGACGACGGCCGGGCCGCCCGGCAGTTCTTCTACCCCTACTGGCGCGAGTCGATGGCCCGCATCGCCGCCGAGCGCGGGTTCGCGCAGCCCAACCGGATCGCGTTCGAGTCGCAGGCCTCCCGAGGCGGCGCCTACTTCGTCGGGGAGCCCGAGGAGGTCGCCGCCCGCATCGTCGAGCTGCACGGCGAGCTCGGCCACGACCGGCAGGCGTTCCAGATGGACCTGTCCGGCGTGCCGCAGCGCGAGTCCCTGCACGCGATCGAGCTGCTCGGCACGAAGGTCGCGCCGCTGGTGCGGGAGGCGCTCGGCGGCTGAGAGCGCGCGCCGTCAGGACTGCGCGAGCAGCCCGCTCGTCCGCCGGTCGACGAGCACCCACGTGGCGACCCCGAGGACCGCCGCCACCAGGACGACCGACGGCCACGCCCCCAGGACCGGCGCGAGCAGGTGCGACGCGACGAAGCACAGCGCGCCGACCACCACGACGGCGACGGTCCGGGCGGGACCTGCCGGGCGCCAGGCCCGCACCGCGCACCAGGCCACGCCCGCGAGCAGCACCGCGCCCCCGAGCGCGCGGACGCCCGTGGCCTGCGCGACGGCGAAGCCGACGACGAGCGTGAGGGCGGCGATCAGGGCGGTGGGGATCCGAGGCACCGACACAGGGTAGGTCGCCCGACGGGCCGGTCGTCCCGCCGGACGTCCCGTGCGACCCCCGTGCCGTGCGCAATAGGTTGGGACCTGGCCGCGCCACGTGATGCCGGCACCGAACCACCCCGTCAGAGAGGGAACCTCCGTGTCCACGCACCCCATCGACGCGACCACCACGAGCGCCTGGCAGGACCTCAGCGCCCACGAGTCCACCCTCAGCCCCGACCTGCGCGGCTGGTTCGCCGCCGACCCGCAGCGCGCCGAGCGCCTCTCGTTCGACCTCGCCGACCTGCACGTGGACCTCTCGAAGAACCTCGTCACCGACGAGACGCTCGCGCTGCTGGTCCGGCTGGCCGAGGACGTCGGTCTCGGTGACCGCCTGCAGGCCGAGCTGCGCGGCGAGCACATCAACGTCACCGAGGACCGCGCGGTCCTGCACACGGCCCTGCGCCGCCCGGCGGACGTGCAGCCGCACCTCGTCGTCGACGGGCAGGACGTGGACCACGACGTGCACGAGGTCCTCGAGCGGGTCTACGCGTTCGCCGAGAAGGTGCGCTCCGGCGAGTGGACCGGTGTGACCGGCGAGCGGGTCCGCACGATCGTCAACATCGGCATCGGCGGCTCGGACCTCGGCCCGGTGATGGCGTACGAGGCGCTCAAGCCGCACGTGCAGGACGGCCTGGAGCTGCGGTTCGTGTCGAACATCGACCCGTCCGACCTGGCCGAGAAGGTCAAGGGCCTCGACCCGACGACGACGCTGTTCATCGTCGCGTCGAAGACGTTCGGCACGCTGGAGACGCTGACCAACGCGCGGCTCGCCCGCACGTGGCTGTGGGAGCAGCTCGCCGCCGCCGGCCACCTCGCCGACGACGACGCGGCCCGCACCGACGCCGTCGCGAAGCACTTCGTCGCCGTGTCCACCGCCCTCGACAAGGTCGCGGCGTTCGGCATCGACCCGGCCAACGCGTTCGGCTTCTGGGACTGGGTAGGCGGCCGCTACTCGGTGGACTCCGCGATCGGCACGTCGCTCGTCATCGCCGTCGGGCCCGACGGGTTCCGCGACTTCCTCGCCGGGTTCCACGCGGTCGACGAGCACGTCGCGACCACGCCGTTCGAGCGCAACGTGCCCGTCCTCATGGGCATGCTCAACGTCTGGTACGTCAACTTCCTCGGCGCGCACACCCACGCCGTCCTGCCGTACGCGCAGTACCTGCACCGGTTCGCGGCGTACCTGCAGCAGCTGACCATGGAGTCGAACGGCAAGTCGGTGCGCTGGGACGGCACGCCCGTCACCACGCAGACCGGCGAGGTGTTCTGGGGCGAGCCCGGCACCAACGGCCAGCACGCGTTCTACCAGCTCATCCACCAGGGCACCCGGCTCATCCCGGCCGACTTCATCGCCGTCGCCAACCCGGCGCACCCGCTGAAGGACGGCGAGACCGACGTCCACGCCCTGTTCCTGGCCAACTACTTCGCGCAGACGAAGGCCCTCGCGTTCGGCAAGACGGCGGACGAGGTGCGCGCCGAGGGCACGGCCGAGGAGATCGTCGCCGCACGGGTGTTCAGCGGGAACCGGCCGACCACGTCGATCCTCGCGCCGTCGCTGACCCCGTCGGTGCTGGGCCAGCTCATCGCGCTGTACGAGCACATCACGTTCGTGCAGGGCGTGGTGTGGGGCATCGACTCGTTCGACCAGTGGGGCGTGGAGCTCGGCAAGAAGCTCGCCATGGAGATCGCCCCGGCCGTCCAGGGCGACGCCGCCGCGCTCGACGCGCAGGACCCGTCGACGAAGGCGCTCATCGCGAAGTACCTCGAGCTGCGGCACTGACGCACGCAGCGTCGGCTCACGGTGAGGAGTTCGTCACGCCCGGCGTGACGAACTCTTCACCGTGAGCCCATGAGCCCATGAGCGCGTCAGACGGTGAAGCGCTCCGCGCGCTCGACGACGCGGCCGCGCCGCTCGGCGGCGTCCCACGTGTAGACCGTGCGGCCCTCGATGAGCACGTGCTCGGCCCGGGAGTCGATGGCCAGCGGGTCGCCCGACCACACGACGACGTCCCCGTCGCGACCCGGCTCGAGCGCGCCGATGCGCCCGTCGAGGTCGAAGAACGCGGCGGGGTTCGTCGTGAGCGCCTCCAGGGCCGTCTGCCGTGGCAGGCCGTCGCGGACCGCGAGGGTCGCCTGGTGCACGAGGAAGTTGATCGGGACCACCGGGTGGTCGGTCGTGATCGCCACGCGCACGCCGGCCGCCGCCAGGGTCGCGAGGTTCGCGATCGCCCGGTCGCGCAGCTCGACCTTGGACCGGCTCGTGAACAGCGGCCCGAAGATCACGGGCACGTCCCGCTCGGCGAGCACGTCGGCGATCTTGTGCGCCTCGGTGCCGTGGTTCACGACAAGCCTGTAGCCGAACTCGTCGGCCAGCCGCAGCGCGGTCGCCACGTCGTCGTGCCGGTGCGTGTGCTGGTCCCAGAACAGCTCGCCGTCGAGCACCCGGACGAGCGTCTCCAGGTGCAGGTCCGGCGCGAACGGCTTGCCGTCGGCCGCGGCCGCGGCTCGGGCCGCCGCGTAGTGCCGGGCCCGGGTGAAGGCGTCCCGGATGACGAACGCCGTACCGAGCCGGGTGGACGGCAGCTGCTTGCGGTCGCCGTAGACGCGCTTGGGGTTCTCCCCGAGCGCCGACTTCACGGAGACGGAGGCGGAGATGACCTGCTCGTCGACCGTCCGGCCGCCCCAGGTCTTCATCGCGACGGACTGCCCACCGATCGGGTTGCCCGAGCCGGGCTTGACGACGACCGACGTGATGCCGCCCGCGAGCGCGTCGCGGAAGCCCTCGTCCTCGATGTTCACGGCGTCGACCGCGCGGACCCCGGCGGTGTTGGGCGACGTCATCTCGTTGGTGTCGTCGCCGGCCCAGCCCTGGGACTCCTCGTGGATGCCCACGTGGCCGTGCGACTCGACGAAGCCCGGCAGGACCCAGCGGCCGGTCGCGTCGACCACCCGGGCGCCGGCGGGGACGTCGACGTCGGCACCGACGGCCGTGATCCGGCCGTCGGTGATGACGACGGTGCCGCCGTCGATCGGGGCGCTGGAGACGGGGACGACGTGGCCGCCGGTGATCGCGACGACGTGCGGAGCGGTGAGAGGCATGCCCTCACCGTAAGCAGGTCGGCGAGGAGCCAGCGACAGGTCAGCGGGGCGTGCAGTTGACGCCGGTCGCCTGGCCCGACCCCGTGCCCTGGAAGCCGAGCTCGGTGTACTGACCGACCGCGAGCGACCCGTTCCAGGGGGCGTTCGCGAGCTGCTGGGAGGTGCCCGACGACATGGTGAGCTGCGAGCTCCACACGTTCGCGACCTGGCCGTTCGGCAGCGAGAAGCTGACCCACCAGCCGGTGACGGGGGCGTTCACCGCCGTGACGCGGATGCTGGCGACGAACCCTCCGGGCCACGTGCTGGCGAGCGTGTAGGTCGCGATGCAGCCGGGCGTGCCCGGCGGTGGCGTGGGCATCGTGTACGTCGGGCTCGGCGTCG